>Ga0208617_1000004_pt1 | contig 201025 bp, 201 predicted proteins | sample CryBogCBE06Nov07_FD_184581 | JGI IMG/M metagenome (GOLD analysis project Ga0208617, IMG submission 184581) | Freshwater microbial communities from Crystal Bog, Wisconsin, USA - CBE06Nov07 (SPAdes) (version 2) | ecosystem: Environmental > Aquatic > Freshwater > Lake | place: Crystal Bog...
CGTCCGCCTGCTCGGCGCAGACATTGGCCGCACCGGTGCCGGTGACACCCAGCGCCCCCAGCGCCAGCGGCGAGCTGTGCGCCATAGCGGATTTACCGGCCTGTGTTTCCGCCACCGGAATGCCATGACGCTGCGCAAAAGTCAGCAGCTCACGTTCAGCCTCCGAATACAGCACGCCACCACCCGCAATGATAAAGGGGCGCTGTGCGGATTTGAGTAAGGCAACGGCCTCGGCCAGTTCAAATGTATCGGGCGCGGTGCGGCGCGCACGATGAACGCGGCGCTCGAAAAAGCTTGCCGGATAATCATAGGCCTCGGCCTGCACATCCTGACAGAAGGCCAGTGTCACCGGCCCGCAATCCACAGGGTCGGTGAGCACGCTCATGGCGCGGTTAAGCGCGGGAATGATCTGCTCAGGGCGGGTAATGCGGTCAAAATAGCGCGACACCGGCTTGAAGCAATCATTGGCCGAGACCGTGCCATCACCAAAATCCTCGATCTGCTGCAAAACCGGGTCGGGCGCGCGATTGGCAAAGACATCGCCGGGAATCAGCAATACGGGCAGGCGGTTGACATGGGCCACTGCGGCGGCGGTCACCATATTGGTGGCGCCCGGCCCGATGGAGGTGGTGCAGGCCATCATGCGGCGGCGGCGCGACGCCTTGGCAAAGGCCACGGCGGCATGGGCCATGCCCTGCTCATTATGGGCGCGGTAAGTGGGCAGCGCGTCGCGCGTGGCATAAAGCGCCTCGCCCAGTCCAGCCACATTGCCATGGCCGAAAATGGCCCAGACACCGGCAAAAATCGGCTGTTCCTGCCCGTCGATTTCGGTCATCTGCACACTTAAAAAGCGCGTCATCGCCTGTGCGGCGGTTAAACGGATGGTTGTCATCGCTTACATTCCTTGTTTGGCGCTGAGCCAGGCATTGACCAGCGTGGCAAAACGTGTGGCCATATGTGTGATGGCCTCAGCATCTGAAATATCACCCTTGAGCCAGCTTTGCGCGGGTTCGACAAATATGGTGCGCCCGACCGCAAAGCCCTTCACATCCGGGCATTGCGCCGCCAGTTTGAAGGCACTCGCCAGTTCGTCTTCCGGCGCTTCCAGCCCCAGCATGACAATACCGCGGCAGAACCTGTCCTGAGCTGCGATCACACTGGCAATATTCGTCCATGCGGCCAGCGTGGTTTGCGGCTCCAGTTTCCACCAGTCCGGCTTGATGCCAAGGCCATAGAGATGGGTCATGACTGTTGAAATGGTGGTGTCATTCACCACGCCGTGCTTGCCCGCAATGATCTCCACCAGCAGCTCACGCCCGCCCATGCGCGCAGCATCATAGAGGCGCAGCAATTCACGGTCCTGCCGCGCGCGCAGCTCTGGCGGGTCATCAGGATGATAAAAACACAGGCATTTGATGGTGTGGATCAGCGGCCATTCATTGAGCTTGGCGGCCAGCGAGCCGCCCCCTTCAAAATCGAGCGGGCGGGAGCCGGGCTCTTCCACCGGGCGGCCAATCCAGAACTCATGGTCGGCGGCGCGGAACAAGGCCTCGCGGCCATAGGTGCCGTCAATCAACATGCCGAAAGTGCCCTTGGGCAGGTCTGGATGCTGGCGCATGACGGTGGCCGCCGCCTCCACCGCCAGACGCTTGAAGGGCGGGATTTTCTCGCGCGAGACATTCAGATCATCAGCAATTTTTTCGAGCTGAACACGATGATCAATCGCCAGCGCCATCAGATGCGGCGCTTTTGTTACAGCCTGCGCCAGCGCGGTTTTGTCATTGCGGGTGGTGGCCCAGTGAATATGATTGAGATTTGCATCCTTGCGCAGGGCGCGCAGCGGGCTGCCATGCTCCAGAAAGTAGAATAATTCGGTTTCGGTGAGATATTCCACCGAACAGAGCAAACGCGACACCGCAAAAGCCCCGCCCGCATTGGCATAGGCGCAACAGCGCTCAATCGGCTCGTCGCGCAGATAGCCACGCAAAAACCCGGACATGAAGGCATCGCCCGCGCCCAGCACATTATATACCTCGACCGGAAAGCCCGGGCCTTTGATCCCGTCCTCAATATGGGCCGGAATGGCACCGTCAAACACCACGCAGCCCATCGGCCCGCGCTTGCACACAATGGTGGCGTTTGACAATGAGCGGATGATGCGGATGGCCGCCAAAGGCTCCTCAACCCCGCCGGCAATCATCAGCTCTTCCTCGGTGCCGACAATCAGGTCGCAGTCTTTGAGAATGGTTTGCAGATGCGCCGTGACATTTTCGGATTTGACATAGCGCTCCTCGCCCGCGCCATGCCCGGCCAGCCCCCAGAGATTGGGCCGGTAATCGACATCAAACACCACCTTGCGGCCATGTTTTTTGGCGTAAGAAATCGCCAGACGCTGCGCTGCGGCGGCATTTTCGCGGGCAAAATGTGTGCCGGTGACCACAATGGCCTTGGCCGAGGCAATATAGGCCTCGTCAATATCCTCGACGCTCAGCGCCAGATCGGCACAGTTGTCGCGGTAGAAAATCAGCGGAAAGGTTTTTTCATCCCTTATGCCAAGCACAACCAGTGCGGTGAGGCGGTCTTGATCAATTTTTATGCCGCGCACATCCACGCCCTCGCGGGCGCATTGCTGGGTGATGAAGCGCCCCATATGTTCATCGCCGACACGGGTGATCAGGCCGGATTTAAGGCCGAGCCGCGCGGTGCCAATGGCAATATTGGTCGGACACCCGCCAACAGCCTTGGAAAAGCTGGCCATATCTTCCAGCTGGCCACCCACCTGCGCGCCATAAAGGTCAACGCTGGAACGGCCAATGGTAATGACATCTAGAACGGGTGTGCGCATAACAGGTGGTCTCCAAAGTGCCGGAGCGTGGCCTTCACACGCTCCGGTCTGTGTTCAATTCAGGCGTTCGGGTCAAGTGGTGCGTCACCCGCGCCCATCACATTCTGGTCGAAGTCAATATTGGCTCCGGTCATCAGGCCGGATTCGTCGCTGGCGAGATAGGCACAGGCGCGGGCCACTTCATTCGGGTCGATCAGACGGCCAAAGGGCTTGGCCTTGACAGCCTCTTCCAGCCAGCCATCCTTGGCGCCGTGATAGGTTTTCATGATGCGGTCTTCGCCCGGTGTCGACATCCAGCCGATATTGAGGCCGTTGACGCGGATGCGATAGCGCACCAGCGCATGGGCGACATTCTTGGTCAGTGCGGCCAGCGCACCCTTGGAGGCGCAATAGGCCGTAATAAACGCCTGCCCGCCATGCGCCGACATGGACTGGATATTGACGATGGAGCCCTGAATTTTCTGCTCGGCCATGATTTTGGTGGCTTCCTGCATCAGGAAGAACGGCCCGCGCACATTGACATCGAAAATCTCATTGTAGCGCTGCTCGGTTGTGTCGAAAATCGTGCCGCGGTCGGTGAGGCCGGCCGCATTGACCAACACATCCACCCGGCCAAAATGCGTCTTGGCAGCGGCAATCACCGCGCGGCAATCGTCCACTTTGGCCAGATCAGCCTGCACAAAAATGGTTTTGGTGCCGGATGCGGTCAAGGATGCCGCCACAGCCGCGCCGGATGTGGCATTGCGGCCGCAAATCACCAATCCTTCAGCGCCGCGCGCGGCAAAGCAGCGGGCAATGGCCTCGCCAAGGCCCTGTGTTCCGCCGGTGACAACGGCAATCTTGCCCTTGAGCTGCTGTGATAAATTGTCTGTCATTGTGCAAAGTCCTGATCAGGATGAAACGGAAGCATTTTCGGCAGCCCTGCGCAGGTTGTGCAGGACCCTCCGAGAATTGTGCGTATAGAACAAAAATTCTATTCCATAGTCAATTCAGAATGTATATTCTTTTTTGAAAATTTCTGCCGGAGCCTGAATCTTTCGTTTCAGCGGGTCGCGGCGTCGCAAAATAAGGAGATAAATATGAACACTCTGCGGGTGGGGCTTATCGGCACCGGCTTCATGGGCAAAGCCCATGCGCTGGCGTGGAATGCGGTGAAGGCGGTATTTGGCGATGTGACAAAGCCGGAACTGGCCTTGCTCTGTGATGCCGACGAGGCTCTGACCAAAAAACGCGCCGAAGACTATGGTTTTGCCGGTTACACAACAGACTGGCGCGCATTGGTGAATCATCCTGATATTGATGTTGTGTCCATCACCACGCCCAATGGCCTCCACCGCGACATGGCCACAGCGGCGCTGCAGGCGGGCAAGCATGTCTGGTGCGAAAAGCCGATGGCGCTGACGCTGGAGGATGCGCAGGCCATGCGCCTTGCGGCGCAGGCCAGCGGCAAGGTCACCATGCTGGGATATAATTACACCCGCAACCCCGCCATTCATCATGCCAGAACCTTGATCGAGAGCGGCGCGATTGGCCGGGTGTTTCATTTTCGCGGCTGGGTGGATGAGGATTATCTCGCTGCTGCCGAAATCCCCTGGTCATGGCGCGCCAGGCTGAAAGATGCCGGTCTTGGCGTGCTGGGTGACCTGATGTGCCATCTCGTTTCATTGGCGACACTGGTGTGCGGGCCGATTGAAAAGCTGGTTGCCGACACGGATATTGTGCATCCCGAGCGCCCGCTGGCCGATGACAGCGGCAAGACCGGCACAGTTGAAAATGAGGATGTGGCCAATGGTCTGGTGCGCTTTGCCAATGGAGCCAGCGGGGCCCTGCTCGCCAGCCGCGCCAGCTGGGGCCGTAAAAGCTGGCTCGGTTTCGAGGTGCATGGCACCGAAGGCACGATTCTGTATCAGCAGGAGCAGATGAACGAGCTTCAGCTGTTTTCGCGCAAAATTGCCGCCGATGACACGCCCGCTCTGCAGGGCTTTAAGCGTATTCTCACCGGCCCGGCGCATGAGCCCTATAAATTGTTCTGCCCGGCCCCCGGCCATGGGCTTGGCTTCAATGACCTCAAAATTATTGAATGTGCCGATCTGATCCGCGCCATTGAAGGCAAGGGCAAGGCCTGGCCGGACTTTACCACCGGCTATGAGATCGAGCGGGTCATTCACACCTTTGCCCGCTCGAAAGAGACACAAAGCTGGATGTCTCTGGTGTGAATTTTTTGACCGAATCGAGCCTATTTCTGCGTGAAGCGGGTCAATGGCACAGGCTTTTGGCCCGCTTTAAAGGGTTCGGATTTATTTTTGAGCCTGCGACAGAGAAACGCCTTGCGACTGTCATATTAGCCTCGTAATGACGTGAATCTGATATTTATTTTATTAGAGGCACATGAATACAATGGAGGAAAACCGGCCGGAGAATGCCACGGTTACCGACTTTGACACCGAGACTCATCATCGTCTCTGGCATATGATCGGTCTGACGGCGTCTGCCGGCCTGATTTGTCTGGCTGTGTGGATTTTGACCCGTACGCTCAAAGCCATTGATGTGCATGACCTGCGGGCGGCTTTTGAAAACACCCGTCTTGAGCAGTTTTTAATGGCGGGATGTTTCACAGCTTTGTCCTATGCCGCGCTGACCGGCTATGATGCGCTGGCCCTACGGCATCTGCGCACCAAAATTCCCTTCACCACCACGGCTCTGGGCTCTTTCACCTCTTATGCCATCTCCTTCACACTGGGCTTTCCGCTGGTGACGGGGGGCGCTGTGCGTTTCTGGACCTATGCGCGGGCGGGCCTTTCAGCGGCCAAAGTGGCGAGCCTGACCATCATTGCCGGAATCACCTTCTGGCTCGGCATGGGCGCGGTGCTGGGCTTTGGCATGATTGTCGAGGCACGGGCCATAGCCGACCTCAACCAGTTCAAAACGGATATTAATATTCTGATCGGCTGCGGCGTTCTGGCGCTGATCGCGGCCTATCTGTTTTATGTGGGACGGGTGCGGCGCAAGGTGCGCTGGCACAGGTTCCGGCTGGAATTGCCGGGCCTTGCCGTCACAATGGGGCAGATGCTGCTGGGTGTGATTGATGTCTGTGCCGGATCGGCGGCGCTTTATGTGCTGCTGCCGCCCGAACACGGGCTGGATTTCATCACTTATGCCGCCGTCTATGTTTTTGCGGTGATGCTGGGCATTGCCAGCAATGCGCCGGGCGGCATCGGCATTTTTGAGGCCACCATGCTCAAGGCCATTCCCAATGTCTCGGCCTCGGCTGTTCTGGCCTCGCTGCTGATGTTCCGCATGGTTTATTATGTGGTGCCGTTTATATTGGCGCTGGCTTTGCTGGGGGCCAATGAGATTGCCCGCCGCTGGCAGGCGCTGCGTGAGGCCATGGATGAAGCGGATGAGTGACGGCAATGGCTGAATTTAACTGGGCAGGTTCGACCGGTGTATTTGCAGCCGCATTGCTGGAAACCTTGCCGCATCCGGCGCTGATCGTCGATCAGAATGTCCGGATTGTGGCCTCCAATGGCGCGGCGCGTAAAATATTGCCCGGATTGCGCCTGCGCGAACCACTCATTCTGACCCTGCGCGCACCCGATGTGCTGGACGGGGTTGCCCGCGTGCTCACCAGCAAACGTGCGGAAACCACATTGCTGCATGAGCGGGTGCCGGTGGAGAGAATGTTTGAGGTCACCATCAACCCGATGGACGTGGCCGGTATTGTGTCCTCCGCCGTTGTCATCGCCCTGACCGACATGACCGAGGCCCGCCGTCTGGAGCAGATGCGGGTCAATTTTGTCGCCAATGCCAGCCATGAGCTGCGCACGCCGCTGGCCTCAATTCTTGGCTTTGTCGAAACCTTGCAAGGGCCCGCCAGAGATGACGCGCGGGCGCGGGGCAAATTTCTGGAAATCATGCGCGATCAGGCCCGCCGCATGTCGCGTCTGGTTGATGACCTGCTCTCCCTGTCCCGTATCGAGCAAAAAGCCCATCTGCGACCGGAAAACCCCGTCGATCTCAGCCTCATTGTGCAGCATATTGTCGAAACCCTTCATCCTCTGGCCAGAGACAATGGCGTGGCGCTCAGCCGCGATGTGAACGGCCCGGCCATTATGGCCGGAGATCATGACGAACTGGCGCGTGTCTGCGAAAATCTGGTTGAAAATGCCATTAAATATGGTGTCTGGGATGAAGAAACAGCAGACAGAAGCAACCGTGTCGAGGTCAGCCTGTTCAAACAGGATCATGATGTCGTCTTGCAGGTGAAAGATTATGGCCCCGGCATTGCCGCAGAGCACCTTCCCCGTCTGACTGAACGCTTTTACCGTGTCGATGACGGCCAGAGCCGGGCCAAAGGCGGCACAGGTCTGGGTCTGGCCATTGTCAAACATATTGTGGCCCGCCACCGCGGCCGTATGCAGGTTGAGAGCACCCTTGGGGAAGGCACAAGCTTCACATTATGCTTTCCGCTGAAGCAAGATCAAATTTTATAATAAAAAACAAATATTTAAATTGTCATAAAACTATGATGTCACGGTCATATAACAGTGACTGTTATGGATTAGGACTCGACCTAGAGGTCAATAGATAGGTCGGGGTCATACGGACTTCGTAATGCCTGATCTCCCGCTCAAACCGAAGAGGCTTTTGATGAATATGTCGTTCTCCCGCGCAGTTTTTGCTGCCACGCTGCTTGCAACAACCGCAACAGCAGCTTCCGCACTGGATATTTCAGGCGCTGGCGCAACATTTCCCTATCCGATCTATGCCAAATGGGCCGATTCCTATAAAAAGGAAACCGGCAATGGTCTGAACTATCAGTCCATTGGTTCGGGCGGCGGCATCAAGCAGATCACCGCCCGCACCGTGACCTTTGGCGCTACGGACATGCCGCTGAAGCCGGAAGATGTTGAAAAGAACGGCTTTGTGCAGTTCCCGACTGTTGTCGGCGGCGACGTGCCTGTGGTCAATCTTGACGGTATCGCCCCCGGCCAGCTGGTTCTGGACGGTCCGACATTGGCCAATATTTTCCTTGGCAACATCAAGACATGGGATGATGCGGCCATTGCCAAGCTCAACCCGGGTGTGAAGCTGCCTTCCGACGCCATTGTCATCGTGCACCGCGCCGACGGTTCGGGCACAACCTTCATCTTCACCGATTATCTCTCCAAGGTCAGCGATGACTGGAAGACCAAGGTGGGTGCAAATACTGCTGTGGAATGGCCCGCCGGCGTTGGCGCCAAGGGCAATGAAGGCGTGGCCAATAACGTCACCCAGACCAAGGGTGCGATTGGCTATGTTGAATATGCCTATGCCAAGCAGAATAAAATGACCTATACCAAAATGCTCAACAAGGATGGCAAGGCTGTTGCGCCTGTGGCCGAGAGCTTCCAGGCAGCCGCCGCCAATGCCGACTGGACAGCCAATCCGGCTTTCTACCAGATCCTGACCAACCAGCCCGGCGCGGCCAGCTGGCCGATTTCCGGTGCAACCTTCATTCTGATCCCGAAGGCACCACAGGACACGGCTGCTGCGGCAGAAGCCCTGAAGTTCTTTGCATGGGCCTATAAGAACGGTGGTCAGGCAGCGGCCGAGCTTGATTATGTACCAATGCCCGCAACTGTGGTCACCGCCATTGAAAAGGCATGGGACAATGTGAAGGATGCGGCTGGTAAGCCTGTCTATTCCAAGTAATATTCTGACCCGCAGCCTGCCCTCAGGCTGCGGGTTTTCTCCTGCATGTGAGTGATCATGAGCGACAGTATGACCATGACCGAAGCCCAGCTTCCCCTTTCGCATTCCGTTCGCGCTGCCACATTGAGCCGCTTTCGTCTTGGTGATCTGCTGTTTCGCAATGCGACCATGCTGTCGGCCTATGGTGTGCTGATTCTGCTCAGCGGCGTCATTGTCTCGCTGATCATTGGTGCCGCGCCGGCCCTGCAACAATTTGGCTTCGGTTTTCTGACTTCGGAAAAATGGAATCCGGTCACCGAAAATTTCGGTGCATTTTCGCCGATCACCGGCACTTTGGTCACATCCTTTCTGGCCATGCTGATTGCCGTGCCAATCAGCACCGGCATTGCGGTATTTCTCACAGAACTTTGCCCGCCCGCGCTGAAGCGGCCCTTGGGCATTGCCATCGAGCTTCTGGCCGGTATTCCCTCGATTATTTACGGCATCTGGGGCCTGTTTGTTCTCGCCCCCTTCCTGCAGACAACGGTTCAGCCGTTTCTGATCCATCTGTTCAAGCCGGTGCCGGTGCTCTCCAGCCTGTTTGCCGGCCCGCCCTATGGCATCGGGATGCTGACCGCCAGCCTGATTCTGGCGGTAATGGTGCTGCCCTTCATCACCTCGATCATGCGCGATGTCTTCGAGACTGTGCCGCATGTGCTTAAAGAAGCGGCCTATGGCATAGGCTGCACCACATCGGAAGTGGTGGGGTCGATTGTATGGCCCTTCACCCGCGTCGGCGTGATCGGCGGCATCATGCTTGGTCTTGGCCGCGCCTTGGGCGAGACCATGGCTGTGACCTTTGTCATCGGCAATGCGCACAAGCTCTCCACCTCGCTGTTTGCGCCCGGCACAACCATCTCCGCCACCATTGCCAATGAGTTTCAGGAAGCCACCGGCGACCTTTACACCTCCTCGCTGATTGCGCTGGGTCTGATCCTCTTCATCATCACATTTTTTGTTCTGGCTGCCGCCCGCCTGCTTCTGGTGCAGCTGAACAAACAGGCGGGGAAATAAAATGAACGCCTATGCCTTACGCAAATTTCACAACGGCATCATCATCGCGCTGTGCTATGCCTCGGCTGGGATTGGTCTGGCCGCGCTGGCGCTGATTCTGATTGCCTTGCTGCAACATGGTCTGGCCGGTCTTTCGCTGGATATATTCACCCAGATGACCCCGCCACCCGGCACCAATGGCGGTCTGGCCAATGCCATTGTCGGCAGCCTGATGATGGGCATTATCGGGGTGGTTGTGGGCACGCCCATCGGCATTCTGGCCGGCACCTATATGGCGGAATATGGCAAATATTCCAAAATCACCGATGTGATCCGCTTTGTGAATGATATTCTGCTCAGCGCGCCCTCGATTGTCATCGGCCTGTTCATCTATCAGGTGCTGGTGCGGCCAATGGGCCATTTTTCCGGCATTGCCGGTGCGGTGGCTCTGGCCATGCTGGTGATTCCGGTGGTGGTGCGCACCACAGAGGATATGCTCAACCTTGTGCCGCCCACCCTGCGCGAAGCCGCCACAGCCTTGGGAATGCCGCGCTGGCTGGTGATCTCGCAGGTGGCCTACCGTGCGGTGAAGGCCGGAATTCTGACTGGCATATTGCTGGCTGTGGCCCGCATTTCCGGCGAAACGGCCCCCCTGCTCTTTACCTCGCTGAACAATCAGTTCTGGAGTTCCAATCTCAACGCCCCGCTGGCCAGCCTGCCCGCCACCATCTTCCAGTTTGCCATGTCGCCCTATAAGGAATGGCAGCAACTGGCCTGGACAGGCGCCCTGCTGATCACCTTCACCATTTTGCTGCTCAGCGTCATTGCGCGAGCCTTGACTGCCCAAAGGAAAACCGGATGACCCTGCAAAATTCCGAACATTTGATTGAAAAAGTGTCTGTCAAGGATCTGAAATTCTACTATGGCTCCACACTGGCGCTGAAGGGAATCACAATTCCGCTGTACAAAAACAAAGTGACGGCCTTCATCGGGCCTTCGGGCTGCGGAAAATCAACCCTGCTGCGCATACTCAACCGTATTTACGAGCTTTATCCCAATCAGCGGGCTGAAGGTCAGGTGCTGGTGGATGGGCAGAATATTCTCGACAAGACGCAGGACCTCAACCTGCTGCGCGCCAAAATCGGCATGGTGTTTCAAAAACCAACACCGTTTCCAATGTCGATTTATGATAATATCGCGTTTGGCATCAATCTTTATGAAAAGCTGCCCAAATCCGAACTCGATGGCCGTATTGAACAGGCCCTGCGCAAGGCCGCCCTCTGGGACGAGGTCAAGGACAAGCTCAAGGCCAGCGGTCTGAGCCTTTCAGGCGGACAGCAACAGCGCCTGTGCATTGCCCGCACCACGGCTGTGCGCCCCGAAGTGATTTTGCTGGACGAGCCGGCCTCGGCGCTTGACCCCATTTCCACCGCCAAGATCGAAGAGCTGATCGACGAGCTGAAAGAACAATACACGATTGTGATTGTAACGCATAATATGCAGCAGGCGGCGCGCTGCTCCGATTATACGGCGTTCATGTATCTCGGGTCATTGGTTGAATTCGACGTGACAACAAAGATTTTCACATCGCCAACCCAGAGCAAGACACAAGATTATATTACCGGCCGGTTTGGCTGAGACAGGATTAAAACCCATGACCGATCATATTATGTCTGCCTTTAACAAAGAGCTTGAGGATCTGGGCCGGAAAATCGCCGAAATGGGCGGTCTTGCCGAAAAGATGCTGCTGGACGCTATGGAAGCGCTGGGCGATCTGAATCTGGATCAGGCCCGCGAAGTGATTGCCGCCGACCCGCGTCTTGATGTTTTGCAGCGGGAAATTGAGGACACCGCCATTCTCACCATTGCACGGCGCCAGCCGATGGCGGTGGATCTGCGCGAAATCGTCGCGGCAATCCGCGTTTCGGGTGATCTGGAACGTGTCGGTGACCTGGCCAAGAATGTGGCCAAACGCGCGCTTAAAATTGCCAAAGAGCAGCGTCCGCAGCTGCCGCGCGCCATTATCGGCATCCGCCACATGAATGATATGGCCGCGATGATGATGAAGGATGTGCTGGACGCCTATGCGCAGCGCGACATGGCGCTGGCCCGCTCGGTCTGGGAGCGGGATGCCGAGCTGGATGCACTGGAAGATTCTGTGTTCCGCGATCTTCTCACCTTCATGATGGAAGATGCGCGCAATATCACGCTGTGCACCCACCTGCTGTTCTGCTCGAAAAATATCGAACGGATCGGCGATCATGCCACCAATATTGCCGAAACCGTGGTCTATCTTGTTTCCGGCGAAACTCTGCCGCTGGAGCGGCCAAAGGGCAGCCTGTCGCTGAAACAGGATGATGTTCATTCGGATTCGGTTAAATGATGAGTTTAAGCAAAAGTCGTGACGCCGCAGAAGTGTCTGGTCAGTCCGGCCGCAAATCTGCCGGGCAGACCGCACCGCGCGTTCTGGTTGTGGAGGATGAGGCCTCTTTGTCGCTGCTGCTGGCCTATAATCTGGAAGCGGAAGGCTATCTGGTGGAACGGGCCGAGCGTGGAGACGAGGCCGAGCTGAAACTGGCCGAAGCACCGCCCGATCTGGTCATTCTGGACTGGATGCTGCCGGGCGTGTCGGGTCTTGAAATCTGCCGCCGCCTGCGGGCGCGCGAGGCCACGAAAACCTTGCCCGTGATCATGCTCACCGCGCGGGGGGATGAGGGCGAGCGGGTGCGCGGCCTGTCTGTTGGTGCCGATGATTATGTCGTCAAGCCCTTTTCTGTGCCTGAACTGATGGCACGGGTGCGGGCGCTGCTGCGCCGCTCGCGGCCAGAGCGGGTCGCGGCCAAGCTGAAAGCCGGCGACCTTGAGCTTGATCGCGAAACCCACCGTGTCACGCGCAATGTACGCGATATTCATCTGGGGCCGACCGAATTCCGCCTGCTGGAATTTATGATGGAGCGGCCGGGCCGTGTATTCTCCCGCGCGCAACTGCTCGACGGTGTCTGGGGCATGTCGGTGGAAATTGACGAACGCACGGTCGATGTTCATGTCGGACGCCTGCGCAAAGCCTTATCGCGCGGGCGCGAGCGTGACCCTGTACGCACGGTGCGCGGCGCGGGCTATGCCTTTGACGAAACCTTCGGCAAGCATTGAGGGGGATGCCCCCTCAGCCGCTGTTGCGCAGACCGGCTGAAATGCCATTGATGGTGAGCTGAATGCCGGTGAGAACCTCCGGATTCATGCCATCCGCACGATGTTTTTTCAGCAGTTCCACCTGAATGTGGTTCAGCGGGTCAAGATAGGGAAACCGGTTGCGGATGGAACGCTCCAGAAGAGGATTTTCCTCCAGCAACTTGGTATGGCCCATCACGGCCAGAAGCGAGGATATGGTCTCGTTATATTCAGCTGTGATGCGGCCAAAGATGGCTTCGCGCAGCGCTTCATCGGGCACCAGCGCGGCATAGCGCGAGGCAATGGCAAGGCTGCTCTTGGCCAGCACCATGTCCATATTGGCCAGCAGGGTGCGAAAGAACGGCCATTCCCGATACATCGCCTGCAAGGTCGCCATACCATCGGCAGGATGCGCGGCCAGAAAGGCCTTGACCGCCGCGCCAAAGCCGAACCAGCCCGGCAGCATCAGGCGGCATTGCGCCCATGAAAACACCCAGGGAATCGCCCGCAAATCCTCAATCCGCCGGGTTTTGGTGCGTGAGGCCGGGCGCGAACCAATGTTCAATGTGGCAATTTCGGTAATCACCGTGCTGCCCCAGAAATAATCCTCGAAACGCGGTGTCTCATAAACCAAGCCGCGATAGGCGGCATAGGCCACATCGGAAAGCTCGGCCATGGCTTCCAGATAAGAGGCTTGCGGCGCGCTGTGGCCGGGCTGCAACAATGTCGCCTCAAAGGTCGCAGCCGCCAGAATTTCAAGATTGCGGCGACCCACTTCCGCATTGGAATATTTGCTGGAAATAATTTCGCCTTGTTCGGTGATACGGATCTGACCATTCACCGCGCCGCCCGGCTGGGCCAGAATCGCGTCATAGCTTGGCCCGCCGCCGCGCCCCACCGAACCGCCGCGACCATGAAACAGCCGCAGGCCAATCTTATGCTTGGCAAAGACCTCAACCAGACCGATCTCGGCCTTATATAGCTCCCAGCCGGAGGTGACGAAGCCGCCATCCTTATTCGAATCCGAATAGCCGAGCATAACCTCCTGCACATTGCCACGGCTCTGCACCAGCGCGCGATATTCGGGCAGGGCAAACAGAGCATCCATCACATCAATACAGGCGCGCAAATCCTCGATGGTCTCAAACAAAGGCACGAGATGCACGGCGCTGGTGCCCTCAGCCTTGACCAAACCCACTTCTTTCAGCAAAATCGCCAGCTCCAGCATATCGGAAATGCCTTCCGCCTTGGAAATGATGCAGGTGGTGATGACCTGCGCCCCCAGCCGCTGATGCGCCAGCGCCGCTGTGCGGAACACCGCCAGTTCGCCGCGTGTCTGCTCGGAATAGTCAATAAAGGGCGAAACCAGCGGGCGCGAGGTGGCCAGCTCGCTGCGCAAAAGCGCTATGCGGCCCTCTTCATCACGGCCCAGATAATTGGTGCCCGGCTGCACGGCCTCCAGCAATTCATGCACGACCTTCTCATGCACCGCCGAATTTTGCCGCAGATCGGTGGAGGTGAGATGAAAGCCGAAACAATCCACAGCGCGCAGCAAAATGCGCAACCGGCCATCGGCCAGAATTTTGGAACCATTGGCTTTGAGGGACTGGTCGATGATCTCCAGATCCGCGCGCAATTCCGCCGCCGTGGCATAAGGCGCGGCGTCAAGATTGGGATGACGCGCATCCGCAATACCATGCAGCCTCTGCACCGTGGCGGCAACCCGGGCATAAATGCCGATCAGCGCCTGCCGATATGGCTCGCGCGCGCGGTGCTGCGACTGGTCGCCGCCTTTTTGCGCCAGTGCCCGCAATTCAGGTGAAACCTCGACCAGACGGTCGGACACAGACAGCTCTGCCCCCAGTGCATGAAGCTCATCCAGATAAAACTGGAAGGCCCGTTTTGAATGCATGGTGGTGGTCTGGTTCAGCACATCGGCTGTCACAAACGGATTGCCGTCGCGGTCACCGCCGATCCAGTTGCCCACTCTGAGAAAGGACGGAACATTCACGCCCTCTCCCGGCTCGTAAGCGCGGAGCTGATCCTCCAGCGCGGCATGAAATTTCGGCACTTCGCGCAAAAATGTATAGTCATAATAGCTCTGGCCATTGGCAACCTCATCGAGAACGGTGAGTTTGTTCTGTCGCAGCAGGCTGGTCTGCCAGAGCGTGACGATAATCCGGCGCAACTCCTGCGTCAGTTGAGCCTGTTCCTCCGGAGTTTGCGGCAGGTCCTGTTTGCCCAGCAGTGCATAAATATCCATCTCGCGGGTCATGGTGCTTTTGCGCCGCACTTCGGTGGGGTGGGCGGTTAACACCGGGCTCACCAGAGCCTTGGCAAAAAACTCCGCAAGCTGCTGCGCCGTAATGCCGGCTTTTTTGGCCTGCGCCAGGGCAAAGGCCATAGATCCGGCGCGGGGTGCCGAGCCGGCCATCGCATGGGCGCGGGTGCGCCGGATGTGATGCTGGTCTTCAGCTATATTGGCGAGATGGGAAAAATAGGAAAAGGCCCGCACGATTTTAACAGTCTGGCGCGGGCTGAGCTGGTTGAGCATAGCCTCCAGCGCGCCGCCGACGGTGCTGTCCTGCTCGCGGTGGAAGCGGGTCGAGGTCTGGCGGATGAATTCAACAATGGCGAACACATCCTCGCCTTCCTGCTCGCGCACCGTGTCGCCCAATATGCGGCCCAGCAAACGGATATCCTCCCGCAAGGGCAGGTCTTTTTCCACGTCGCTTACCGGTGTCACATTTATGGTCATGATCTCATCTCGCAGGCACGGCTTGAAGCCGGACATAAGGGCTCAACTAAAGTCCTATAGTCGCGCGGGAGGGTCAGATCAAGCGAGCCTTAATTTTAGGCAGTTTTAATAATCGAGATTGAACACGCGGTGCGGCAGCAATTCGCCATGCTCCACCGGGCCAAAAGCCACAGGCACCCCGCCACAGGCCGCATAGGCCATACCATCGAGGGGCGCATCGCGTCCACGCAGGATAATCGACTGGCCACGTTTGAGTCGCGCGGCAAGTGTGCGATCGACAATCACACAGGGCACCTCAGACAACCCCAGCTCCACAGGGCGCAAAGCCTGCGCCAGATGCGCGGGTTCTGCCAGATCGGCCAGTGCCACCGCGTCCATTTCGGTAAAAGGGCCGACGCGGGTGCGCCGCAGCGCCGCGACATGACCAAAACAGCCCAGCAAACGGCCCAGATCACGGGCAATGGCCCGCACATAGGTGCCCTTGCCGCAATCCGCCTCGAAAACCGCCTCATCTTCTGTGGCGTCCATCAGGCGCAAGTCATGAATGATGATCACCCGCGCGGCCAGTTCAACCGCCTCACCCTGCCGCGCCAGATCATAAGCGCGGGCACCATCCACTTTAATGGCCGAAAAGGCCGGCGGTGTCTGATCAATTTCGCCGATAAAGCGCGGCAGCAGGGCCAGAATCTGTTCGGGTGTCGGGCGCAGGTCCGAGCTTTGCGTCACCGGCCCTTCCAGATCATCGGTTGTGGTCTCTGCCCCCCAGCGCACGGTAAAACGATAGGATTTTTCACCATCCTGCACGAAAGGCACGGTTTTTGTGGCCTCGCCAAACGCCACCGGTAAAATGCCAGAGGCCAGCGGGTCGAGTGTGCCGGCATGACCGGCCTTTTTGGCCTGCAACAGATATTTGAGTTTGGATACAGCCTGTGTCGAGGTCATGCCATAAGGCTTGTCGAGCACGATCCAGCCATTCACCTCAATACGGGTCGAGCGCGGTTTACTCATCGGGCAAGCTCCGGCTCAGTGGATTAATTTTCGTCATCATCGGCAGGCAAATTATGCCCGTCCGGCTCGGTTCCGGCGGCCAGATCGCGCTGAACCTGCGGCGAGCGCAGCAATTTCTCGATACGGTCGCCCTCACCAAAGCTCTCATCCGCGCGAAACCGCAGCTCCGGCGTGAATTTCAGATTGACCCTGTGGGCCATTTCGCCGCGCAGGAATTTTTTGTGGCGCTCCAGCGCTTTCAGAATTTCAGGCAAGCGCTCGCCGCCCAGCGGCATGACATAGACCGTGGCCAATTTCAGATCCGGACTGATCCGCACTTCCGGCACCGTGATCACCTGCCCCTCAAGCACAGGATCATTGAGGGTGCCGCGCGTCAGAACCTCGGCCACCGCGTGACGAATCAGCTCGCCCACACGCAACATACGTTGGGACTGGGTTTTGCCGGCATGATGTTGTCGTGACATGAAACCTACTCAATATGAATTCAATATGCGTGACGGAAAATTTAAGCCTGACCAGCGTCAGGCCTGCATCAGCATATTTACAGCTGCAAATGACTGACCAATCCACGGTCTTCGCACAGAAAGCGCCGGATGCGGCTGTGCGCATCCGGCCTCTAAAGTTTTATACCCATCAGAGAGACCGCTTGATCTCTTCAATCCGGTAACATTCGATGACGTCGCCTGCGCGCATGTCTTCATATTTTTCGAAGGCCATACCGCATTCCTGACCCGCCTGCACGTCCTTGACCTCATCCTTGAAGCGCTTGAGCGTCGAGAGCTTGCCTTCGTGAATGACCACATTGTCGCGGATAAGACGCACCGAAGCGCCGCGCTCGACCTTGCCGTCTGTCACGCGGCAACCGGCCACCTTGCCAACCTTGGAAATGTTGAACACTTCCAGAATCTGCGCATTGCCCAGCATGGTTTCGCGCAAGGTGGGGGCCAGCAGACCGGACATCGCCGCCTTCACATCATCCACGAGATTGTAGATGATGTTGTAATAGCGGATTTCTATGCCCAGACGCTCAGCCAGCTCCCGCGCTTCCTTATGCGCGCGCACATTGAAGCCGATGATGGCCGCATTGGAGGCTTCGGCCAATGTCACATCCGACTCGGTGATGCCACCGGCACCGGCATGAATGACACGGGCCGCGACCTCATCGGTATTGAGCTTTTCAAGCGTGGCGAGAATAGCCTCCACCGAGCCCTGCACGTCGCCCTTGATCACGAGCGGGAATTCCTTGCGGCCCGCAGCTTTGAGCTGGCTCATCATATCGGCCAGCGAGCCGCGCACCATGCCCCCACGCGCAGCGATCTTGTCGCGGCGCTGACGTTCACGATATTCGGCAATTTCACGCGCACGCGCCTCATTCGGCACGGCGGCCACACGGTCGCCGGCTTCCGGCGCACCGGAGAAGCCCAGCACCTCGACAGGCATGGACGGGCCAGCCGAGGCCACAGGCGAACCCTTGTCATTGAGCAGAGCGCGCACACGGCCCCATTGCGAACCGGCAACGATAATATCACCGACCTTCAGCGTGCCGCGCTGCACAAGGCAGGTGGCCACAGGCCCGCGACCCTTGTCGAGACGCGCTTCGATGATGGTGCCTTCCGCAGGACGGTCCGGATTGGACTTCAGATCCAGCAATTCGGATTGCAGCGCCAGAAGCTCAAGCAATTTGTCGAGATTGGTGCGCTTCAAGGCTGAAACCTCAACCTCAAGCACATCGCCACCCAGACTTTCCACCTGCACTTCATGTTGCAGCAGTTCCGCGCGCACACGCTCGGGCTTGGCGCCCGGCTTGTCGATTTTATTGATGGCCACAATCAGCGGCACACCGGCCGCCTTGGCATGATTGATGGCTTCCACGGTCTGCGGCATAACGCCGTCATCCGCCGCCACCACCAGCACGACAATATCCGTGACCTTGGCGCCGCGCGCACGCATCGCTGTAAAGGCGGCATGGCCGGGCGTATCAATAAAGGTGACCTTGGCGCCATTGGGCGCAACGATCTGATAGGCACCAATATGCTGGGTGATGCCACCGGCCTCGCCCGAAACCACATTGGCCTTGCGGATGGCGTCCAGCAGCGAGGTTTTGCCGTGGTCGACATGGCCCATAATGGTGACAACCGGCGGGCGCAGCACGAGATTGTCAGAGCCATCGGCTTCCGGCGCATCAAACAGGCCTTCTTCCACGTCGGATTCGGCCACACGGCGCACACGGTGCCCAAGCTCAGCCGCAATCAGCTCTGCGGTATCGGCATCAATCACATCGGTGATTTTGGCCATCTGACCCTGTTTCATCAGGATCTTGATCACATCGACCGCGCGCTCCGACATACGGTTGGCCAGTTCCTGAATGGTGATGGTTTCCGGCAACTGGATTTCGCGGGTGATTTTTTCCTTGGGCTCATTGGCCTGATGGCCCTTGAGCCGCTGGGTGCGGCGGCGGAAGGCAGCAACAGAACGTGTGCGCTCCTCCTCCTCGGAGGTGACATTGGCCAGCGTCAGACGTCCGCGCTGTTTCTGCTCGGTTTCACGAGTTGACGGGGTTTTGGGCGGCACCACCACTTTGGTCAGCACGCCGGGGCGACGGATAACCGTCTTTTTCATATTGTCTTCTTCGACCTCGCCGGTGCGGCGCGCGGATGTCAGCGGCGGAACCGGTGTCGAGATCGGCGTCAGCGGGCGGCGGGCAGGGGGCTGCGCCCCCGCTGCCGGAGCAGGCTTGGCTATGGCCGGGGCCGGAGCACCACCACCGAGGCGGCGCTTGGCCTCCTCCTCAATCTTGCGCTTGGCTTCGAGCTCCTGCGCACGGCGGGCCTCTTCCTCGCGTTTGCGCGCTTCGGCCTCCTCACGCTCGGCCTTTTCGCGGGCCTCACGTTCAGCGCGGAGCTTGGCTTCCGCCTCCTGACGGCGACGGTCTTCTTCCTCACGCAATCGTGATTCGCTCAGAGCCCGCTCGCGGGCATCGCGCTGCGCTTCGGTCAGGGTCGGAAGCACGACGCCTGTTGTGCGATGCGGCTGCGACTGGCGCTGCGGGTTGGAATTATAGGGTTTCTGCGCGTGTTGCGGCTTTGGCGGCGCCACAGGCGCGGGTGCTGGCGCGGCGGCAACAGGCTTGACCTCGCCCGGGACGGGCGCTCGGCGCTTGACGGTCTCGACAACAACCTGCTTGGTGCGTCCATGCGAAAAACTCTGCCGCACCACACCCTGCTCCACCGGACGCTTGAGCGTCAGTGTTTTGGAGGGAACCGTCAAAGTTTTGTCACCATTGTTCGTATTATCGTTCATGTTACCCTTTAGTCTGCGACCACGCGCCCGCTCTTAAACTCATTTACCAGAAATTTCATCCAGATTATCACATATTTCATCCGGGTTGGAGACAATTTCTTGGCTTTCTTCCCCGCTGTCGTTGCGATAGTCAGAATAGCGTCCGGCCATTCTTAAAAATAAGGCTCCGGCATCACCGGATAAGACCCCAATATGCACACTATTGCTGCGGCCCAGCGCATGATCCAGCTCTGCGGAGGTCAAAAGCCGGAATTCGGCAATTTTCCCCCTCTGGCCCAGACGATGCACCACCTGCGACAATTTACGCACACCGTCATCGCTCGCATCCAGCGCATGAACAAGAGCGCGCAGGCTTTGCGCCTCCAGGGCGCTTTCCACTTTTGCATGGCCCGCGATAATGGCCCCGGCCTTATTGGCCAGAGACAGGGCCTGTAACACCGTTTTTTTAAGCAATCCGTCAATCATGCCGTCCAGATCGGGCGGCAGCTTCACTTCGGCCTTGAGACTGCGGGCAAAGGCATTTTTCTTCATCGCCTGCCGCACAGCCCTCGCCGATAAGGACACATAAACCCCGCGCCCCGGCAAGCGGCCCTTAATATCGGGCACCAGCACCCCGTCCGGCCCCAGCACAAAGCGCAGCATGGACGCGGCAGGACGAACCTTGCGGGTCACAATGCAGGTGCGCTCGGGCGCAGGAGCCAGAATTTTCACCAATGACGATCCGTCCTATTCCGCATCCGGCGCAGCTTCATCCGGCTTGGCGTCCGGCAGCGAATCAATCCAACCCAGCTTGAGGCGGGCGTTCATGATCATGCTTTCCGCATCCTGACGGCTGATGTCAAAGCCGTCGAGATAACCGGCATGACGCTTGGTTTCACCCTCCTTGCGCTCCGACCAGCCGACCAGATCGTCAGTGGCCAGATCCGCAAAATCGTCCAGAGATTTGACACCGTTCTCGCCCAGCTTCACCAGCATCGGCGTGGTCAAGCCATCAATCACCAGCAGATCGTCGCTGACGCCCAGTTCAAGGCGGCGGGCATTCTGCTCGGCTTCGATACGCGCCAGATAATCGCGCGCGCGGGTCTGGATTTCAACGGCTGTATCTTCGTCAAAGCCCTCAATACCGGCCAGTTCCACCGGATCCACCACGGACAATTCCTCGACAGAACGGAAGCCTTCGGAGGCGAGCAACTGGCCCACGACCTCATCCACATCCAGCGCCTGCATGAACACATGGGTGCGCAGGGCAAATTCCTTCTGGCGGCGCTCGGATTCCTCGGCCTCAGTCAGAATATCAATATCCCAGCCGGTAAGCTGCGAGGCCAGACGCACATTCTGGCCGCGGCGGCCAATGGCCAGCGACAGCTGGTCATCCGGCACCACCACCTCAATACGCTCCGAATCCTCATCAAGAACCACCTTGACCACCTCGGCCGGCTGCAAGGCATTGACGATAAAGGTGGCTGCATCCGGCGACCAGGGAATGATATCGACCTTTTCGCCCTGCAATTCATTCACCACCGCCTGCACGCGCGAACCGCGCATACCGACGCAGGCGCCGACCGGATCAATCGACGAATCACGCGAGATCACCGCGATTTTCGCGCGCGAGCCGGGGTCACGGGCCACAGCCTTGACCTCGATCACCCCGTCGTAAATTTCCGGCACTTCAGCCGCAAAGAGCTTGGCCATCAGCTGCGGATGGGTGCGGGAGAGAAAAATCTGCGGGCCGCGCTGTTCGCGGCGCACATCATAGACATAAGCACGCACACGGTCGCCGGGGCGGAACATTTCGCGCGGAATCATCTCATCACGGCGGATAATGGCCTCGCCCTTGCCCAGATCAACAATGACATTGCCATATTCGACGCGCTTGACCAGACCATTGATGATCTCGCCCACACGGTCGCGGAATTCATCATATTGATGATCACGCTCGGCCTCCCGCACCTTCTGCACAATCACCTGCTTGGCGCTTTGCGCGGCAATGCGGCCAAAATCGAAGGGCGGCAGCTGTTCGGAGATCCAGTCCCCCACCTGCGCGGCCGGATTTTTCTTGCGCGCCTCGGCCAGAGAAATATGAATGGCATCATTGTCGATCTGATCAACAACGAGCAGAAGGCGCGAATAGCGGGTCTCGCCGGTCTTGGGGTTGATGTCCACCCGCACTTCGGTTTCCTGACCATAGCGCGAGCGCGCGGCCTTCTGAATGGCTTCTTCCATTGATTTCAAAACAATGGAGCGATCAATCGACTTCTCGCGGGCAACCGCATCGGCGATCTGCAAGAGTTCGAGCCTGTTGGCGCTGACAGCCATGAGTGTCTCCTTTAATCCTGAGGGTTTATCGGTTTAGGCTTGCGGCTCAATATCGGGGTTTGTTTTGGCCGCAGGCTTGCGTTTTTCCTGCGCATGGGCCTTGCGGGCCTCGCGCTTGAGTTCTTTTTGTTTTTTTTCGGCGATTTTGCCGGATTTCAGCGATGTGCGGATCAGGGCATCGGTGAGCACCAGCCGCCCCTCGGCAATATCGGCAAGGGTGAGGCGCACAAGCGGCTCTTCACCTTCTTTTGTTTCCAGCTTTTCCAGCACGAGACAATCCGGCTCGACAGTGTGAATCAAGCCACGGAAGCGCTTGCGCGTGCCCACCAGCACCGCCATTTCAATCCGCGCCTCATGGCCCAGCGCGCGGCGCAAATCGGACATGCGCACCAAGGGCCGGTCAATGCCGGGCGAGGAAATTTCCAGTCTATATTCGGCTGTGATCGGATCCTCAAGGTCGAGAATCGGCGAAACCGCCTCGCTGATCGCCTCACATTCTTCAATATTGATGAATCCATCGGGCCGCTCGGCCATGATCTGCAAAGTATTGCCGCCGGTGGCGCTGATTTTCACCCGCACCAGACGAAAGCCCAAATCATTGAGCACAGGCTCGATCAGATGCGCGACACGGCTGGCCTGCCCCGACTCAGACACGAATCGCGGCTCATGCAAATCGGCATCCATATCTGTTGAAACTGTATCGGTGATCATGCCCATCCTTCACGCACTCAAGCTCAGACATAAAAAAAGAGCGGGTTCCTTCCGGAGCCCACTCTCAAATTTCGATGACCTTACAGCCACCGCACTGAGAATTTATTAAGGTCTTATACATCAAAGCCCTAGCAAAGAGCAAGACAAGAATCACCTCTGTAGCGGGTAAAGATGAAAAAAGACCCGTCCGCGCCTAACCATGCCGCACAAAGCTGAAATAGGCGGAAGGCCGGCCCTCGCGCAGGGCTTTTTCCTCATAGCGGGTGGACTGCCAGCCCGCCCAGGGCTGTAACCAGTCCTGCGCCACCTGTGGCGTCCACACAAAATCACGGCTGCGCAGCACACGCGCCAAAGCCCATCCGGCATAATCATCAATGTCGGTGGCAAAGCGCAGCTCCGCCCCGGGTTTCAGCACGCGGGCCAGACGTTTGAGCATTTCATCCGAGATAAAGCGGCGCTTGCGCTGACGCCGTTTCGGCCAGGGATCGGGATAAAGCAGGTAAATCCGGTCAAGACTCTGTTCCGGCAGCTGGTCAATCAGCAGACCGGCGTCGCCATCCAGCAGGCGGATATTGCGCAGGTTCTGCCCGTCTATGCCGGCCAGCGCCTTGGCCACGCCATTGATGAAAGGCTCGCAGCCGATAAAGCCAATGTCAGGATGTTCGGCAGCCCGCTGCAACAGATGCTCGCCGCCACCAAAGCCGATTTCCAGCCACAGTTCACGCGCCTGCGGAAACAGTGCCCTCACATCAACCGGATGTGTGACATCCACCCGCAGGTGCGGCAGCAGCTCATCCACCAGACGCGCATGATAGCTGCGCAATTTTTTACCCTTGCGCCGCCCATAAAGAGCATGGCCCTCATACGCATGAGACTCGTCGGTCCCGTCCTGCACAATGGGGCTGTCCGGCATGACTTACAGACCCAGTTTCTGCATCAGAACCGGTACCAGATCGGTTTTTTCCCATGAGAAACCACCCTGATCATCGGCTTTGCGGCCAAAATGACCGAAAGCTGTGGTGCGGGCATAGATCGGACGGTTCAGATCAAGATGCGTGCGGATACCGCGCGGGGTGAGGCTGATGACATGGCGCAGCACCTCCTCCAGCTTCGCCTCCGGCACCTTACCCGTGCCATGCGTATCGACATAAATCGACAAAGGCTCGGCCACGCCAATGGCATAAGAGAGCTGCAAGGTGCAGCGCGCCGCCAGACCGGCCGCCACCACATTTTTCGCCAGATAGCGGGCCACATAAGCGGCAGAACGGTCCACCTTGGTCGGATCCTTGCCGGAAAATGCACCGCCGCCATGCGGTGCCGCGCCGCCATAGGTATCAACAATGATTTTACGGCCTGTCAGGCCGCAATCGCCATCCGGCCCGCCAATATAGAATTTTCCGGTCGGATTGACATGCCAGACGGTTTTGTCCGTCACCCAGCCTGCGGGCAGCGCCCCCAGCACATAGGGTTCGATCAGTGTGCGGATATCCGCAGAACTGAGATTTTCCACCACATGCTGATGCGACACGACAATCTGGCTAATAGCCACAGGCCGGCCATTTTCATATTGAACCGTGACCTGGCTCTTGGCATCGGGCCCCAGCACTGCCGCCGCGCCGCCGCCGCGCCGCGCCTGCGACAACACATGCAGGATTTTATGGGCATAATAGATGGGCGCCGGCATGAGATCGGGCGTTTCATCACAGGCATAGCCAAACATAATGCCCTGATCACCCGCGCCTTCATCCTTATTGCCGCTGGCGTCCACGCCAATCGCTATATCCACCGACTGCGGATGCAGGAGATTCTCAATCTGAACCTTATTCCAGTGAAAGCCGTTCTGCTCATAGCCAATATCGCGGATGGCGCTGCGCACCGTCTGCTCGATCTGCGCCGCAGACAGGTCAGGCCCGCGAACCTCACCGGCAATCACAATGCGGTTTGTGGTGGCCAGTGTTTCACAGGCCACGCGCACATCTGCCGCATTCATGCCCTGCGCCGCCGCTTCCCTGTAATAAAGATCGACAATTTCGTCCGATATGCGGTCACAGACCTTGTCGGGATGGCCTTCGGATACGGATTCACTGGTAAAAGAAAAGTCTAAACGAGCCACAATCATCATCCTTGATCGGAACACACCCCGCCCATCATCTGCGCGCTCAACCCTACCGGCTGCCACTTCGGCACGGCATGTCGTTGGTTTTAACGCAGAACAGGAACGCTCTCAGGCTTTTTGTGCCCGCAGCCGTTCGTTATGTCAAGCGATATTGGCAGTGTTGTTCTTTATAGAGAACAAATTATGAGGGCTCAGTGACATCCTCATCACCGGCAATGGAGAGCACAAGATCAAGCACGCGCTTGCGCAGCTTGGCGTCCTTAATGCGGGCAAAGGCTTTGTTGAGCAGCAGACCCTCGGCTGTGGACAGAAAATCCACCACATAGGCGCTGGAGGGCGCTTCCTCAAAACCGGAAAATGCCGATCTGTCCGAAACAGGTGCACCCTCAAAAAAATAGGCCGGAGGCACATTCAATGTCTTGGAAATATCCTGAAGGCGGCTCGCGCCTATCCTGTTGGTGCCTTTTTCATATTTCTGCACCTGCTGAAATGTCAGCCCCAGCGACTCACCGAGTTTTTCCTGACTCATACCAATCAAGACACGGCGCATCCGCACACGGCTACCGACATGCTGATCAATAGGATTAGGAACCTTCTTCATCGAACCCTTATCTTTCATTTATGTGCAATATATAATTTGATACTATTAATAAAAAACTTACCATATAATTTCTGAACATTTTATGCGAAATTAATTCAAGTTACAACGTAATTTACTTTAATTCCGTCGCGGCAAAGGTGCTGACTGCAACAAGAGCGCAGCGATCAGAACCAGAGCAAACAGAACCGCCAGACTATATTGACCATAAAACACAAAAAAAGTCGGCGAGAGTGCTTGCGGTAAGCGTGAGTCCAATACATCTTCAACATTAAGCGGTAATATGGCAACAATACGCCCAACCGAATCAATAACAGCCGACAGACCTGTATTGGTATCGCGAATCAGCGGCAGGCCTTCCTCAATACTGCGCAACCGCGCCTGTGCCAGATGCTGATAGGGCCCCGGCGTGGTGCCAAACCAGCTGTCATTCGACACATTCAGGATCAACCCGGGGCGATCCTCCGGCGCATGAATTTCGCCGGGAAAAATGGCCTCATAGCAGATCACCGGCGCAACAGGTGGCAAATTCGGCACATGCAGAAGATGGCGGCCCGTGCCGGCATCAAAGCCCCCCGGCATGTCCACAAATTGCCGCAGGCCCAGCGCCCGCATCAGGCCCTCAAATGGCAGATATTCGCCAAAGGGCACCAGATGCACCTTATCATAAGTGGCGGTGATGGCGCCGCCGCTGGCAATGACATGCAATGTATTGAGATAATGCGGGCGAGACTCGCTCTCCGGCTCACGCATACGCACCGCGCCGGTCAGCAAAGTGGTTTTGGCGGGCAGAAATTGCCCGATACGCGACAAAACCTCAGCATCGCGTGACAGAATGGTCGGAAAGGGAGATTCCGGCCAGACCAGATGCGTCACATCGGCAACACCGGTCGCCTGCGGCGAGGTCGCCCGGTCTGAAAGCGAAATGTAATGCTGCGTAATGGCCATTTTATGGGCAGGACGAAACTCATCATTCAGCGGCACATTGGGCTGAACAAGGCGCAAATGAACACCATCCACCCATTGTGTCGGATGCAGATATAGCCGCGCCGCGCCAAAACCCGCCAAGGCCAGCAGGCCTGCACCGGTTGTGATCAGCACGAAGCGCTGGGTCTGTGGCAGGATAAGCAGGGCAGGCGCCCCGAAAATAACGATAACAATGATATTGAGGCCATAAAGCCCGACCACCGATGCACATTGTCCAAGCAGCAAAATATCCCCCAGCGCCATGCCCGGCTCATTCCAGGGAAAGCCGGTGAAAAGCCAGCCGCGCAGCCATTCGGACAGGCCAAGGCCAAAGGCCAAAGCAAAAAGCCGTCCAACGCCCGCCGACCACAGCATCCGCGCCAGCACAAAGCCAAAAGCCGGAAAAAAAGCCAGCACCGCAGGCAGACCAACCACCCCGAGCGGCAAGAGAAAGGCAAACTTGTCCGCCTCGACCAGAAAAGCCGCGCCCAGCCACCAAAGCCCGGCAACACAATAACCGAAACCCCAAAACCAGCCGATCACAGCCGCATTGCGCAAAGTTGCGAAAGAAAAGCGCCCCTGCCCCTGACCCGCACCATCCAGCAGCCAGATGGCCACGCAGACCGGCACAGACATCGCCGGAACCAGATCGAAGGGGGCCAGCGCCAAGGCTCCGCACGCCCCGGCCAGCGCAGCCACCAAAGCCCGCCGCCAGCCCGAAGATAAGATGATCCATTCAATAAGCGAGACAAGAGCCATCGGCAGAGCTTAATCCAAAACGAATCATGCACTATGATTCCAGGGGTTTTTCTTGATCTTGAGAAGGCATGTCCGGGCTTGGCTCCTGCGCCGCGGGCAAGGGCGGCGGTGTTGGGGCTTGAGCACGCACAGATGGTTTACGCGCAGGCGGGGCGCTCAAATCCCGCAAGGACAGCCGCAAACGTTTGACACGCCGCGGATCGGCATCAAGAATTTCAAATTCCAACCCGTCATCCCCCGCCACAATCTCGCCGCGCACCGGCACGCGCCCCGCAAGCGTGGTCACCAGCCCGCCCAGCGTATCCACCGCCTCCGAATCCTCGACATCAGCCAGCGGACGCCCGAGCGCCTGTTCCAATTCTTCCAGACTGGCGCGCGCGCTGGCGATAATCGATCCATCGGCAGAAACCTGAAAGGCCGGCCCCTCGGCCTCGTCATGCTCGTCCTCAATATCGCCGACAATGGTTTCGACAATATCCTCGATGGAAACAAGACCATCCGTGCCGCCATATTCGTCAATCACCAGCGCCATATGGGTGCGGGAAGCCTGCATTTTGATCAGCAGATCCAGAGCGGGCATGGAGGGCGGCACAAACAGAACGGGACGCAGAATTTTGGCTGTGCTGAGCGGCACAGACAGGTCAAGCCCCGGCACCTGCGGTTGCTGCGGATTGACAGTTTTACGGCGGCGGCGCGTGGTGCCGATTTCCGCCACAGTGGCCAGATGGTCGAGAAAATCGCGGATATGCACCATGCCGCGCGGGTCATCCAGCGTTTCATTAAACACCGGCAGGCGCGAATGACCCGCCGTGCGAAACATCGACAAAACCTCTGCCAGACTGGCGCTGGCCTGCACCGCAATAATATCAGCACGCGGCACCATAACGTCCTCCACCCGCAATTCATGCAGGCCCAGCACATTTTTGAGCATGGTGCGCTCTTGCGGCGAAAAATCCGTCTCGGTTTTTAGATCGGCCAGCGCATCCTCAATATCGTCTCGCACCGAGGCCCCCCCCAGACCAATCAGCCCGCGCAGACGCTCCATCAGGCCAGTGCGGTGCTCGGCAGACTCGGAAGTGGATTTACGACTGTTCTCGCTCATGGTTTGGGGCTTGGCTCTGTATCGGCATAGGGATTGGCAATGTTGAGCGCGGCAAGAATCTTGATTTCCAGAGCTTCCATGGCTTCGGCTTCGGTTTCGGTTTCGTGGTCAAAACCCAGAAGATGCAAAAACCCGTGAATGATCAGATGGGAATAATGATCCTCTATTGTTTTGGACTCTTGCCCCGCCTCACGCGCCAATGTCTCGTAACTCAGGATAATATCACCCAGCAGCGGCGATTGCGCCAGTTTTTTCAGGTTTGCCGCCGGAAAAGACAAAACATTGGTGGCCTTGTCAATTTTGCGCCAGTTTTTGTTCAGCTCGCGGATGGTTGCATCATTGGTCAGGACAATGCTCACCTCTACTTCAGGATGCAATGTCTTGCCCGCATTGAGTTCAGCCGCAGCAAGGGCGCGTTGCGCCAGTGCCTCGGCGTCCGGTATTTGCGCCCAGAGATCGGATTCTATGGCAAAATCCAATGTGATCATCGGGGCAGACCCGCCGCAATCCGCGCACCTGCCGCCTCATAGGCCGTGACAATACGCCGCACCAGATCATGGCGCACCACATCCTCATCCTTGAATTTGACATGGCCAATGCCCTCGACGCCCGAAAGCAGCTGGATCGCCTCGGCAAGGCCGGATTTTTGGCCCAAAGGCAGGTCGGTCTGGGTCGGGTCGCCGGTGACAATCATGCGCGAACCCTCACCAAGGCGGGTGAGAAACATTTTCATCTGCATGGAGGTGGCGTTCTGTGCCTCATCGAGCAGCACCACCGCATTGGAGAGGGTGCGCCCGCGCATAAATGCCAGCGGCGCCACCTCAATCATGCCGGTCTGCATTCCGCGCTCCACCACGCGCCCTTCCATAAAATCAAACAAGGCATCATAGACCGGGCGCAAATAAGGATCGACCTTCTCCTTTATGTCGCCGGGGAGAAAGCCGAGCCGCTCGCCCGCCTCAACCGCCGGACGGGAAATGATCAGCCGCTCCACCGCGCCCTGCTCCAGCAAGGCCACGGCATGGCCGACCGCCAGCCATGTTTTGCCGGTGCCCGCCGGTCCTTCGGCAAAGACCAGCTCATATTTTTTAAGCGCCCGCAGATAAACATCCTGCGCCGCATTACGCGCTTTCACGGGGCCGCGCTTGCGGGTGCCGATCTGGTCAAACACCACGCGGGCCGCCGCCTCGGGTTGTTTGGGGAACAACTGGCCCTGAAGCGCACCCTCGGCAATGGCGCCATTGACATCACCCATGGTGATGGGGCGGCCATTGCGCGCCTGCGTGTAAAGCGCCACCAGCACCCGCCGCGCATAGGCGCAAGCCTCGCTGGTGCCTTTCAATGTGATCTGATTGCCATTGGCGCGGGCTACAATATTTAATTTCCGTTCGATCTGCGCCAGATTCTGGTCATATTGGCCAAAAACTTCCGAGGCAATACGATTGTCCTCAAAAGCCAGCGCCACTTCAACACTGGTGTCGGTGTCAGCCTGTCCGGCAAAATCAGCAGAGGCAGAACGGTCTGTGGCTTTCATGGTTCCTCGCCTGTCAACAAACGCCCCTGCAACGATGTGCCGCCGGTTGCGATAATCTCAACATGACCCAGTTTTCCGATCATCTCAACCGGGCCATCACAATGCACCCCATGCAGATAGGGCGATTTGCCGCCGATCTGACCGGCCTTGCGGCCCGGTTTTTCAAATAAAACCTCGACAACCTGCCCCAGAGCCTGCGCGTGAAAACTTTGGCGCTGTGTCTCGATCAGGGCCTGCACAGCGGCAAGGCGCTGCTCTTTCACGGATTCGGGCAGTTGCGGCAGGCTGGCCGCCGGTGTGCCGGGACGCGGCGAATATTTGAACGAATAAGCCGCTGAAAACTTAACCTTTTCAATCAGATCCAGCGTATCGGCAAAATCCTCATCGCTTTCCTGCGGAAAACCGACGATAAAGTCAGAGGAGAGCGCAATATCCGGCCGCACCGCCCGCAGGCGATCGATAATTTCAAAATATTCGGCGCGGCTGTGATTGCGGTTCATTGCGGTAAGAATTTTATCCGAACCGGACTGCACCGGCAGATGCAGATAGGGCATCAGCGCCGGAATATCGCGGTGGGCGCGAATCAGCCCTTCGCTCATGTCGCGCGGATGGCTGGTGGAATAGCGGATGCGCACAATGCCCGGCACTCTGGCAATCTCCTGCGCCAGACGCTCGAACGGCCAGATGTGCCCGTCCAGCCCCTCGCCATGATAGGCATTGACATTCTGGCCGAGCAGCGTCACCTCGCGCACACCGGCCTCGGCCAGAACCCGCGCCTCAGCCAGAATTTTGGCGGCAGGGCGCGAGATTTCCGCGCCGCGCGTATAGGGCACCACGCAAAAGGTGCAGAACTTATCACAGCCCTCCTGAATGGTCAGAAAGGCGGTGGCACCGCGCGCACGGGTTTTTTCTTTTGTTGGCGGAGTGAGAAAATCGAATTTATCCTCGACCGCAAAATCCGTATCGAGCACATGGCTCTGGTCTTGTGTCGCGCGCAATAATTGCGGCAGACGGTGATAATTTTGCGGGCCGACCACCAGATCCACCGCCTTTTGCCGCCGGAAAATCTCATGGCCTTCGGCCTGCGCCACACAGCCCGCCACCGCGATGGTCATTGCGCCGCCCTGAGCGATTTTTTCGTCCTTCAGTTCACGGATTTTACCCAGTTCGGAAAAAATCTTTTCCGAAGCGCGCTCACGGATATGGCAGGTGTTGAGAATAACAAGATCAGCCTCTTCCATCACTGCCGTTTCGTCAAAACCTTCGGGGGCCAGCACATCCGCCATGCGGCCAGCGTCATAGACATTCATCTGGCAGCCATAGGATTTGACAAACAGCTTGCGCCGGTTGGATTTTGGCGTGGGAACAGAGGAGGCAGGCCGTTCGGAATTTGTCATTTAAGCTCGGTGTGTGAGGCATGAATGCGACTCTCGCCGCCTCTGCCATAAAGAGTAGCATAATTCTCGTGCCGAAGCTGCTGCGCAATGGCTTGCGCCAGCATTTTCCGGTTTGTCCCCCGCTGATACAGCATCGGCGGCAGAAAATGCAATGTCACATCAATCGGGCCCAGCCGCAGCAAGGTGAATATATGCGGCACCAAGTCCGTATCACCATACCAGGCCACCTGCGCGCGGGTAAGGCGGTCCATTCTCAGGCCACGCCGGTGGGTATAGGTGATCAGCACCGGCTGGATTTTGACAGAGTCGAGAGCCGCATTCTGCGCCAGCACCTCGCGCGCCGCCGCAAAATGCGAGGTGTAGAATTTGAGCAGCCGGTTGCCGTCCCCCGTTGTGCCTTCCGGAAACAACACCACCGAGCGGCCCTGACTAAGCCGCTCCGCCATCTCCAGATTGGTTTTATGCACAAGGCTGCGCCGCTCGCGATCGACAAAAACCGAGCCCTGCGCTTTGGCCAGCACGCCGAACACCGGCCAGCTCGCCACATCCTTTTTGGCGACAAAGCATAAGGGCGCCAACGCACCTATCACGCTGATATCGGTCCAGGACACATGATTGGGCACAAGAATGGCCGGATGTTCACAAATTTCACCGCGTCTCTGCACACGAATTTGCAAAATACGAATCAATATGCGGTGAAACACCAACGGAATTTTAGGCCGGACCGACCAGTCCAGCCGCTGCGCCAACGCGTCCAGCGGCAGCCCGACGACAATAAAGGCCAGAATCAGCAGAAGAATGCAGAAGAAGCGCAGATAAACCATTGCAATGATATTAGGGCAAAAGCGTCAAAATCATATGACAGTTCATGCCAGTGCCCGCCGCATGATCAGCGCGAGTGCCGCGCTGCCATCCTTCATCCGCGTATAGGCAGGGCGCTCCCCCACTTTGACAAAGCCGAACGCCGTATAGAGCCGCAACGCAGCCTGATTGCCGCTTTCCACCTCCAGAAACACCTCTGTTACCCCGGTAGCCGCAAGAGTTGCAAAATTTTGCGCCATCAGCGCCTTGCCCACACCCTTGCCACGCACAGACTCATCCACAACAATGGTCAGAATTTCGGCCTCGCCCGCCGCATGGCGCGCCAGACACAGGCCGACCAGTTTGCCGCTCATAAACGCCCCGTCGCCCAGAGTCGTGGGGGCGGTCAACAGGGCCTCAAAATCCGGCCCGCTCCAGGGATGGGCAAAGGCGGGCCGGTGAATTTGCGCACAGGCATAGGCATCGCGCGCGGTTAAGGCACGGATTTGCGGTGTCGCGGTTTTAAATGAAAAGCCGAACATTCATCGGCCGCTTTGCAGGATTCGTTTCGACATCTGCGGTTTTGCGTCCGGCGCTTTCAGATAAAGCGGGCGGGCCAGCACATCCGTATCCGCCAGCAGGCCAAGCCGGGCCACATAGGCAATGTCAGGGGCGGGCAGAACATCGGCAATTTCCGCCTTCAGCCCCATGGTCCAGGCCTCAATGGCCACAGCCTGCGCCCCCGAGCCCGAAATACGCAAAGGGCCGGAACCAAACAGCCGCACGGTCTCGCGCACGGGTGCGATGCGCGCGGTGACCAAGGTGCGCCCCTCCGGCGTGAAGGCCTGCACATAAATCTGGCCGTGACGCGCATCAATGGCCGAAACCACCGTGCAGAACGGCTCCTGTTTCATCAGCGGGGCGGCCAGCGCCGCCAGTGTGGACACACCGACCACCGGCACCTCGCAGGCCAGACCAAAGGCCCGCGCCGCTGAAATGCCGATACGAATACCGGTGAAAGACCCCGGCCCAACCGTAACCGCCACCCGGCCCAGAGTTTCAAAGCCACCCTCGACCTGCGCCATCACCCTGTCGATCAAAGGCAGCAGGGCCTCGGCATGGCCGCGCTCCATCTCGATGGTTTCGCGCGCCAGAACAACATCATCACGCGTGCGCAACACACAGGCAGATACCGCGCCCAGCGACGTATCCAGCGCCAGAATATTCATCGGCGGCTCTCGTTCATCTCAGACCTGCTCAACCGCACGCACATCGGGCAGAAAATGTTTGAGCAGATTCTGAATGCCATGTTTCAAGGTGGCAGTGGAGGACGGGCAACCGGCGCAGGCCCCCTTCATTTTCAGAAACACAATACCATCCTTGAAGCCGCGGAAGGTGATGTCGCCGCCATCCCCCGCCACAGCCGGGCGGATGCGGGTGTCCAGCAATTCCTTGATCGTGGCCACGGTTTCGGCATCGGCAGGCGAAAAAAACTCGGCTGAATCAGAATTAACTGCGGGCGCCGCACCGGTGAGCAAAGGCCCGCCGGACATGAAATGCTCCATGATTGCGCCCAGTATCGCCGGTTTCAGATGCTGCCATTCGCCCGCATCCTTGGTAACGGAGACGAAATCGCCGCCAAAAAACACATTGGTCACGCCATTGATGGCAAAAAGCGCCGAAGCCAGCGGCGACTGGCGCGCATCCTCAGCCGTGGTGAATTCAACAGCGCCGCCTTCCAGCACGGCGCGGCCGGGCAAAAATTTCAATGTTGCCGGATTGGGGGTGGATTCGGTTTGAATAAACATGGATTTCTCCTGACGCTCCGGTTCAAGGCCGGGGGTGGACAATAGTTTCTATATGAGCCTGCTGATGCTCAGGATCAAGTGTTTTGCGTGAAAACAGCCCGCAGTTCGGCGGGCAGGCGCGTGGGTTTTCCGCCTTTGATCACGGCAATTTTGACCTCAGCCGTCAGCAGACAGATATCCTCACGCCAGATGCTCTGCTGCATCACCAGTGAGGCACCGGCAATGGCGGTGATCTGCGTGCGCACCTCAATCAGATCATCCATCCGTGCCGGCTTGATAAAATCCAGCACCATGTGGCGCACAACAAAGGCCAGCGCCGCGCCGTCATGCGCCTGAGACTGCACAATGCCGAAGCTGCGCAACACTTCGGTGCGGCCACGCTCCAGAAACCGGAGATAAGAGGCATGATAAACCAGACCGGAAAAATCCGTGTCCTCATAATAGACACGCAGATTATGCTGCCAAAACTGCATGGCCCGGCCTTTTCGATTTACTCTTTGACTTTAAGGCTTTTGAGCTGAGCAAAGACAGAGTCCACGTCGATGTCATCGTCTTTCGGGGCCTGCGGCACGCGGATGCCGAACACGTCGGCTTCCGAAGTGCGCTCAGGGCCGGGCTTGGCTGTGGTGACCTCTGCCGAAACCAGCGTCTGGCTGCGGTCTTCCTCAACTCTGGGCTTATCCTTGGAGGCGCGGGCCACCTCAAAATCAAGATCAATCTGCGAGCACAGGCCCAGCGTCACCGGATCCATCGGCGAAAGATTGGCCGAATTCCAGTGCGACCGCTCGCGGATTGAATCGAGCGTGGTCTTGGTGGTGCCCACCAGACGCATCAGCTGGGCGTCTTTCAATTCTGGATGGTTGCGCACCAGCCAGAGAATGGCATTGGGCCGGTCCTGACGGCGCGAGAGCGGCGTATAACGCGCCCCGCGAATTTTCTTGGGCTCCGGCAATTTGACCTTGGACACGGCCAGAACCAGATGATGCTCGGGATCTTTTTCGCCCTTGGCAATTTCATCGCGCGTCAGCTGGCCGAATGTCACCGGATCATGCCCCTTGATGCCGGTGGCCACCTCACCATCGGCAATGCCCTTCACCTCCAGCGGGTGCAGTTTGCAAAAATCGGCAATCTGCTGAAAGGTCAATGATGTATTCTCAACCAGCCAGACGGCGGTGGCCTTCGGCATGAGGGGCGCGTTGCTCATAAAAAACTCCATTGATCTTGGCTCAGCCCATGGCAAGTCAGGCCCTTTCGCGGGCTGGTGTGGCTAAAGCAGCACACACCTTAACTTTATCCATGACGGGAATGGCTTTTCTATAGGCGCATTCGCGTAAAAAGGCAAATTTTATCCACAAGCTGTGATGCGAATAAATGCCGAGGTCTTACTCCATCCGCAGCACGATTTTGCCAATATGGGCCGAGCTTTCCATCCGTTCATGGGCTTTGGCGGCGTCTTTGAGTTCAAACACCGAATCAATCAGCGGCCTGCACCTGCCCTCCGCCAGCAAAGGCCAGACATGAGTGCGCAGATTTTGCGCAATCGCCGCCTTATCTTCATGGCTGCGCGGGCGCAGGGTTGAGCCGGTGTGGTGCAGGCGCTTGGTCATCAGCAGGCGCAGGTCAACATTGACCTTCGGCGTTTTCAGAAAGGCGATCTGCACAATGCGCCCCTCGACAGCCGCCGCCTCGTAATTACGGTTGACATAATCCCCGCCGACCATATCGAGAATGACATCAGCGCCGCGCCCCTGCGTGACGCGCTGCACCTCGGCGACATAGTCGGCTTCATGATAATTTATGGCCAAATCCGCGCCCAGCTTCAGGCAGGCCGCCGCCTTTTCGGCACTGCCGACCGTGACAATCACCGTTGCACCAAAGGCCTTGGCCAGCATGATGGCCGTGGTGCCAATGCCGGATGTGCCGCCATGCACCAAAAGGGTCTCGCCCGCCTTCAAAGCCGCGCGGTCAAACACATTGCTCCAGACCGTGAAAAATGTCTCCGGAATGGCCGCCGCCTCGATCAGTGACAGATCCCCCGGCACCGGCAAGGCATGGTCAGCCGCCACTTTCGCAAATTGCGCATAGCCACCGCCCGCCACCAGCGCACAAACGCGGTCGCCGATTTTATGCGTGGTCACATCCGCGCCCAAGGCCACCACCTCGCCCGCCACTTCCAGCCCCGGCAGATCAGAGGCGCCAGGCGGCGGCGGATAGACCCCCAGCCGCTGCAAAACATCCGGACGGTTGACGCCGGCCGCGGCCACACGGATGAGAATGTCATGCCGGCCAAATTCCGGCACGGCACGCTGCGCCGCAACAAGCACCTCCGGCCCGCCAAACCCGGATATTTCCACAACTGTCATGAGGGACATCAAACGCTCCTGCCACAGGTTTTCAACACTCTAGTCCCGTGTGATAAAAAAGATTATGAGAAAAATATAGCCCCGCCGCATGGAGAAGATGATGACAGACCTGTCAGATGATAGTTTTGGCCAGAGCCCGCGCAAGCAAAACCCGACACATGACATCGGCGCCCCGCTCGACAGCCTTTCAATCACCGAACTGGACGAGCGCATTCTGCTGCTTCATGCAGAAATCGAGCGGCTGAACGCTGCCCGCCTGGCAAAACTGGCTTCAAAATCAGCCGCAGATCAATTTTTCAAATCCTAACCGGTGAGGGGCTATTGTCATCCTCACCAAACCATCTGTGCCAAAACAGGACATTTTGATAAAGATTTATCCAAATTTAAACCTTTATTAAGATATGGGATTTAATATTAAATCCTATCAAGTGCGTAATTTTTATGGATTGACGCATTGATTCATTCCTCCCTGTTGGACTTTGAAAGCCATTTCCTTATTTCGGAATGGCTTTTTTTTTAGTTTGTGACATACTCAAGATGAGTTCCACATTAATACAGCTTTTAAAATAAAATATTGATGATTTCATGTGAAATTAAACTTACCTTCTGCATAATATAGACGCATGATTTTAAAATTATAAAGCTCAACCATCAGATATATGTACTATAAACATGTAAAACTTGAGTGAGGCGTAAGACCATGGCCATCTCGTCCAAAATCAATCAAACCTCTGAACACGGCACAGTGGCCATTTCCCTTGGTGACAAAATTGCCGCATCCCAGAGCTTTAAATATCTGTTCCAGGACGGCATGGCGCTGGTGGAACGCGCGGCGCTTTATCTCGAAACCGAGGGACGCGCCCAGTCGCAACAGCTGGATCATGCTGTGTGTGTGGCCTACACAACGGAATCCATGCGGCTGACCACCCGGCTGATGCATATTGCTGCCTGGCTGCTGTATCAGCGCGCAGTCAATGAGGGTGAGATCAGCCTTGCGGATGCCGCTGCAGAAAAATCGAAATTCCAGTTTAATACACAAGAGCTCTGCTCAACCGGTGGTCTGTTCACCCAGCTGCCGCATGAGCTGCAAGACATTTGCCTGCATTCTCTGCGCATTCAGCACAGGGTTCAGCATCTGGATCTGCTGTTATGTTCCGATTCCGCAACAAAGCCCGGCCATGAGCGGCCGGTGGACAACCTGCATCAGCACTTGCGCGCGGCCTTTCAGATTGGCGAATGACATCTATCCGCACACGTAAAAATACCCCGCAGACGCTGTCTGACGGGGTATTTTATAAGCACAGCGTGTGATTAAGCAGGAATGCGCTCGTCCATTTCACCCGGTTCACGCAGAACATAACCACGGCCCCAGACAGTCTCGATATAATTGAGGCCTTCGGACGCATTGGCCAGCTTCTTGCGCAATTTACAGATGAACACGTCGATGATTTTCAACTCGGGTTCGTCCATGCCGCCATAAAGATGGTTCAGGAACATTTCCTTGGTCAGCGTGGTGCCTTTGCGCAAGGACAGCAGCTCCAGCATCTGATATTCCTTGCCGGTCAGATGAACACGGTTACCCGCCACTTCCACGGTTTTCTGATCCAGATTGACCACAAGATCACCGGTCAGAATCACCGATTGCGCATGGCCCTTTGACCGGCGCACAATGGCATGGATACGGGCCACCAGTTCGTCTTTATGGAACGGTTTGGTCAGATAATCATCCGCGCCAAAGCCGAGACCCTTCACCTTATCCTCAATTCCGGCAAGGCCGGAAAGAATTAATATAGGTGTCTTGATTTTTGCCACCCGCAGCGAGCGCAAAACCTCATAGCCGGACATGTCCGGCAGATTGAGATCGAGCAAAATGATATCATAATCATAAAGCTTGCCCAGATCGATGCCTTCTTCGCCCAGGTCCGTTGTATAAACATTGAATGCCTCAGATTTGAGCATTAATTCAATGCTTTGCGCTGTGGCGCTATCGTCTTCTACCAGAAGTACGCGCATGTGTTTTCCCCGCCCTTGCTGCCCGATTCACACATGTTTCAGTGCGCGATAAACCAAGCCGCAGCCCAAATTGACTCCAAGGGGTTCTGCCCCTGCATTACACGACTCAAACCTAAAGAACATTGGTTAACAAAGTCTGAGTGCAACGGAAAGGATTTAGAAAGAATTTTCGTTTCCACAGTAAAAAAATTTCCGCGTATCCAACTGAATCCGCTGTTTTGTGCGATTCAGGCCAGATTGTACCAAGATAGCACATTAAAAATAAAATTTTCGGCAAATAACACCCATGTTGGTAAGGAATGGATAACCTCCCTGCATCATAATGCCTATGTCTCGCGGAACATGTTTTAATTGGTCACTGCCTTCTGGAGTATTGCGTATGAAGTCCCGGGACAGCCTTATCCGTCTCAAACGGTTTCAAGTTGATGATCATCGTCGCAGAATCGCCAAAATCGAACTGATGATCAATGAATTCAGCCGTATGGTGGTTGAGCTCGACCGCGAGATTGTCTCCGAGGAAAGCAAATCCGGCATTACGGATCCGGCACATTTTGCCTATCCCACCTATGCGCGCTCAGCCCGGTCCCGGCGCGACAATCTGAAACAATCCGTGGAGGAGCTCAACGGACAGATCACCGAGGTGCGGGCCAAGCTGGACATTGCCCTTCAGGACCTGCAAAAGGCTGAAGCGCTGGATGGGCGCGAACGTGGCGAAGTGCGCTCAAGCGACCTGCGACAAATGGCTTAAGTCTCTGCCCGGCCCCGTCACCTGTGACCTATCGCTGGACGCCGCTTCTGCGGGCTGCTAGGACATTCGGATGTCTAGAAACATCCGAGACCTGTCATGTGCATAACCTTGGCCTATTCAAGGTTTTGAATTATCAACAACAGGTGGGGTTTAAGTCCGGAACCATATGAAACGCATCTCCGACTATATATGGCCGCTCATCGGTATTTTCGCGGTCATATTCTCACTCTATCTGCTCTATGGCGAGCTGAACGGACTTTCCGCGAAGGATATCGGCCAGAGCCTTGCCTGTATTCCGGTGGCCCGCTGGGGCCTTGCCATTTTGGGCACATTCATCGCCTATATGGCGCTGGCCTGGTATGATCGCATTGCCCTGCTGCATCTTGGCCACAAGCTGGGATGGCTGTTTATTTCGGCCGTATCCTTCACCACTTATGCCTTGTCGCATAATATTGGCGCTTCGGTCTTTTCCGGTGCTGTGGTGCGCTACCGGGCCTATTCCACCAAGGGCCTGACCATTGCTGAGATCGGGCTGCTTGTCGCCTTTACAGCCTTCACCTTTGCGCTGGGCACCATGCTGCTGGGCGGCATTGTGTTGGTTCTCGAACCGCAGGTGGTCAAACATATTCTGCATGTTCCCCTGTTCACCCTGCGCATGACCGGACTGGGGATGCTGACCTTTATCAGCGCCTATCTGATTGCCTCGGCTCTGAATCTGCCGGCGATTGACATTCCGTCCCGGCCTTTGCCGGTTCTGCGCCTCGGGAGATTGACATTCGGGCCATGGGCCACGCCATCGGTGCATCTGGAATATCCGCATCTGTCGATAACCCTGCGGCAACTGGCGGCCGGGCCACTGGAATTGCTGGGGGCGGCGGCCATTATCTATTTTGCCTTGCCGGACGCTGGCAATCCGGGGTTTTTCATTATTCTGGGTGTGTTTCTGGCCTCATTCTCGGCAGCGCTGATCAGCCATGCGCCGGGCGGGCTCGGCGTTCTGGAATTTGTATTTGTCAAGGCTTTGCCAGACATGCCCAAAGCCGATATTGTGGCGGCTCTGCTGGTCTGGCGCCTGTTATATCTGATTTTACCGCTGATTCTGGCCATATTTACCGTTATCATATTCGAGCGGCAGCGCTTGGCCGAACATCTGCGGGCAAAGATGAAAACGCCCAAGCCATAAATCTGTGAGGATCGCATGTATCTTCCCCCGCATTTTCGTGTCGATACCCTGAAAGATCAGCATGATCTGATCCGGAACCATCCGCTGGGTCTGTTGGTGTCGCAGAGCACGCAGGGTCTGACAGCCAATCCGATCCCATTTGTTCTGGATGCCGATCACGGAGAACTGGGCTGTCTGCGCGGTCATCTGGCGCGCTCCAATGGGCAATGGGCTGAATTGGGCCAGAATCCGGAAGCGCTGGTGATTTTTTCTGGCCTCGACCATTATATTAGCCCGTCCTATTACCCCAGCAAGCAGGAACATGGCAAAGTGGTGCCAACCTGGAATTATATTCAGGTACATGTCTATGGCCATGTGGTGATTCATGAGGATGCGGGCTGGCTGCGGGCACAGATCGGCGCTCTGACAGACCAGCACGAAGGGAAACGGACCACGCCCTGGGCCGTGGACTATGCGCCGGAGCCTTTTATTGCCGCACAGATGCGCGCCATCGTCGGCGTTGAGATCCACATCCAACGTATCGAAGGTAAGTGGAAACTCAGCCAGAACCGCACAGAGGCCGATCAGTTGGGCGTACATAAAGGATTGAAGGCTGAAGATAATAATACAGCGCAGCTTATGGCGGCAATGATTCCAAAAATATCTTAAATTCAATCACAAGATGCTGAAATAATTATCCGGCCACTTACTGACGATAATGCTGGATTCGCGTGGTGCGCAAACCTGCAAGGCCGTGCTGGTCAATGGAAATCTGCCAAGACAGAAATTCATCGACGGTCAGCGTATAGCGCGTGCAGGCTTCCTCAAGAGACAGAAGACCGCCGCGTACAGCCGCAACCACTTCAGCCTTGCGCCGGATCACCCAGCGGCGGGTGCTTGCGGGGGGCAGATCCGCGATTGTAAGGGGGCTTCCGTCCGGTCCGATCACATATTTCACGCGCGGACGTTGTGCTTCTACCATGGGATACTCGCTTGACTAAACTCAACTCAACATCAGCAATTTATCGGATGTTATTTAAAAAACATTGAATTATATCCCGATGATTTTATGCAAAAGCCCTTGAAAATACGTCAAATTCTTTCCAACTGATTAGAGAGGGTGAAAATGTGTTTCCCTTCGGGACACCCGCAGGCGCACAGATAATTTTCTTGCATCCGCGCGCAAAAAGTCTTTCTACTTGCCCGTGAACAGAAACTTCCGGCCTTGAACCGGAAAGGATCAGACAGAATGAACATTTCATCAAACGAACATGGCCTCAACAGCCTCGGCCTGCCCAAAGCCCCCAAAGACACGCGCGTGGTGGTGGCGATGTCCGGCGGCGTTGACTCCAGCGTGGTGGCCGCCCTGCTGCACGCACAGGGCTATGATGTGCTGGGCATAACCCTGCAGCTTTATGATCATGGCGCCGCCATTCACCGCAAAGGGGCCTGCTGCGCCGGACAGGATATTTATGACGCGCAGGTGGTGGCCGAGCGGCTTGGCATTCCGCATTATGTGCTAGATTATGAAACCCGCTTTCGCGCCAAGGTGATCGATGATTTTGCCCTGAGCTATGCGCGGGGCGAAACGCCCATTCCCTGCGTGGCCTGCAACCAGCATATCAAATTCAACGATCTGTTTGAAACCGCGCTTGAACTGGGCGCGGATGTTCTGGCCACCGGCCATTATGTCGCCAGCCGCGCCCATAATGGCGCGCGCGCGCTCTACCGCGCCGCTGACCCTGACCGCGACCAGAGCTATTTCCTCTTTGCCACCACGCCCGAACAGCTCAAACTTCTGCGCTTTCCTTTGGGCGACATGACCAAGCCGGAGGTGCGTGAGCTCGCCCGGCAATTCGGCCTTGCCATTGCCGACAAAGCCGACAGTCAGGATATTTGTTTTGTGCCCAGCGGCAAATATACCCAGATCATTGAACGGCTGAAACCCGAAGCCGTGCAGCCGGGGCAGATCGTTCATGTCTCCGGAGAGGTTCTGGGCCAGCATCAGGGCATTATTCACTACACCATCGGCCAGCGGCGCGGGCTTGGCATTGCCAGCAGCGAGCCGCTCTATGTGCTGCGCCTTGATGCGGCCAAAGCACAGGTGATTGTCGGGCCGCGTGCGCTGCTGGCCACAAAAACCCTGATCCTGCGCGACATCAACTGGCTGGGGGATGGGCCGCTCTGCGACATAAGCGAAGACGGGCTGGACATTTTCGTTAAAGTGCGCTCCACCCGCGCGCCGGTGCCGGCCCTGCTGCATGTTGAGGGCGCGCAGGTGCGGGTGGAACTGCTGGAAGGCGAGGACGGCGTCTCGCCGGGGCAGGCCTGCGTCTTTTATCAGGCATCTGAGGGCCAGAGCCGTGTTCTGGGCGGCGGTTTTATTCAATCCACACAGATGGAACATGAATTGATGCGCGGGGCTGCCGAAACTCCGGCGCATATGAGCCTTTAACCTCCCCCATTCTGAGCTTGGCGAAGGATGGGCCGCAACTTACATGCTGCGAGCCCGCCAAAATGCTGTCGCCTCAGCATGAGGGCGGCGGCTTGCGGTAAGAGCGAAGTATCGCTTACCGGATAAAGCCGACAATATCCTTCACATGGTCCATGACAGGGGCGGCGATGGCGCGGGCACGCGCCGCGCCATCACGCAGAACAGCGTCAATATAGCTATTATCTGCCTGAAGGCGCTTCATCTCGGCAGCAATAGGACTGAGCTTGGCGACGGCAAGATCAACCAAGGCCCCTTTGAAGCTGGAGAATTGCGCCCCGCCAAAGGTTTTCAGCACATCTTCGCGGCTCTCATTGTTCAATGCGGCAAAAATGCCGACCAGATTGTCGGCCTCGGGCCGCGCCGCCAAACCGGCTTCTTCACTTGGCAGGGGCTCTGAATCGGTTTTCGCCTTGCGCACCTTGGAGGCTATCGTCTCGGCATCATCGGTAAGGTTGATGCGCGACAGGTCAGAGGGATCGGATTTCGACATTTTCTTGGTGCCGTCACGCAGGCTCATGACGCGGGTGGCAGGACCCTGAATGAGGGGCTCCGGCTGCGGAAAATAAGCGCCCTCTTCGCCCACACCAAGACCAAGCTGCGCGATCTGCGCGGCGTAATCATGGTTGAATTTCTGGGCAATATCACGCGCCAGTTCCAGATGCTGTTTCTGGTCCTCGCCCACAGGCACATGGGTGGCGCGATAGGCCAGAATATCGGCGGCCATCAGCACCGGATAGGCATAAAGGCCGATCGAGGCCTTCTCGCGGTCCTTGCCGGCTTTTTCCTTGAACTGCGTCATGCGGTTGAGCCAGCCGATACGGGCGACGCAATTAAAAATCCAGGCCAGCTCGGCATGGGCGGACACCTGACTCTGGTTGAAAATAATATGTTTTTTCGGGTCAATGCCCGCGGCAATAAAGGCTGCTGTCACCTCGCGGATGGTGCGGGTCAGCTCGGCAGGGTCTTGCGGCACGGTGATGGCATGTAAATCCACCACGCAATACAAACATTCATGCGTATCCTGCAAGGCCACAAACCGGGTGATCGCGCCGAGATAATTGCCCAGATGCAAGTTACCTGTCGGCTGAACGCCGGAAAAAACCCTTGGCGAAAAACTCATCTCTCAAACCCCCAAATGCCCGCGTGTTTATGACAATAGCCATGCCCACACGCAAGTTATTTTAAACTCTTGCCTGCCAGATCCGCCCGTTCAGACAGCCCAAGCGCCAGCATGAAGCCAAAAACACCAATGCGCCGCCGCCAACCAAACCAGCCAGCGCCAATATTTTAACCGCTGAACTCTGATCCGCCTGCAAAAAAGGGGCAAGGCCAAACCCCAAACCCCAAACCACGCCGCCCATAACCAAAGCGCTCAGAGCGAGAGAGAGCAAATGTGAAGCTGTATCTCTGCCTAGCTCCAGACGGCCGGAGCGCCACAGCATAGCCGCCAGCGCCAGAGCATTGAACCAGCCTGCCAGTGCCGCCGCCAGTGCAATAGCTGATTGCGACAGGCTGGCAAACATCAGATAGGCACAAACCACATCCAGCACAGCGCCCAGAATGGCAATAAGGGTGGGTGTCCGCACCTGATGCGCGGCAAAAAATGCCGGTTGCAAGGCCTTGGCCATCACAAAGGCGGGCAGTCCCAGCGCATAGAATTTCAGGGCACCGGCGGTGGCCAATGTCGAGTCAGCCCCGAAGGCACCCCGCTCAAACAGCACGCTCACAATGGGATTGGCCGCGACATAAAGGCCAACAGCCGCCGGAAGGGTGAGAAACAGCGCAAATTCCAGCGCCCGCGCCTGTGCCAGCACGGCGCCCCGCGCATCCCCCTGCGCGATCAGACGGGCAATCTGCGACAATAAGGTCTGGCCCAGCGCCATGCTGACAATGCCCAGCGGCAACTGATAGATCCGGTCGGCATAATAAAGCTGCGCCACCACACCCGGACGGACTGACCCTATAAAACTGCCAACAAAAGCATTGATCTGGGTGATGCCGCCCGCAAACATGCCCGGCAATATGAACAGGCCAAGCCGTCTTATCTCCGGCGACAGGCGTGGGCCCTGCCAGCCAAAACCCAGGCCCGCACGGCGCAGATAAAACCAGCCACTCATCAGCTGAAAAACCCCCGCAAGCGACACACCGGCACATAAAAGCACCGCCATTTGCAGCGAACCGACAAAGCCTTGCGATAGAGCCAGACCCAGCATCGCAATCATCACCAGATTGAGCAGAACAGGCGCAAAAGCGGTCATAAAAAACCGCTCGGCACCATTCAGCAGCGCAGCATAAACGGCGGACAGCAGCGAAAACCCCAGAAAGGGAAAGGTCAGCCGACTCAGCAGAATGGTCCGTGACGCCTGATCCGGCTCGGCAAAAAATCCCGGTGCCATCAGGTGAACCAGCGCGGGCATAAAAATTTCTGCCAAAGTCACCGAGGCCAGAACCATCAGCGCCAGAACCGAAAACACCTGTCCGGCAAAGGCCTGCGCCGCCCCCGCTCCGCCTTCTGTGCGCAGTTTAAGATAGATGGGCAGAAATGCCGTGTTCATGGCACCTTCCGCCAGCAAACGGCGGAACAGATTGGGAAGGCGGAAGGCCACCACAAAGGCATCCGCCACCGGCCCGGCCCCCAGAGTTGCCGCAATCAATATATCACGCAAAAAGCCCAGCACCCGCGAAAGCGCCGCGCCACTGCCGACAAACAGAAAATTGCGCGCCAGAGACATCAGAGCCTTTTGCTGAGCAGAACCAGTGCCAGCTTACAGGATAAACCGGCTGAGATCCGCATTGCGGGACAGATCGCCGACATATTTTTCAACAAAATTGCCGTCAATGACAATGGTTTCGCCATTGCGGTCCGGCGCGGTGAAGCTCACCTCGTCCAGCACCCGCTCCATCACGGTCTGGAGTCGCCGCGCGCCGATATTTTCCACCGAATCATTGACCTGCACCGCCACTTTGGCCAAGGCATCAATGGCGCTGGCCTCAAACTGGAGGCTCACGCCCTCGGTGTGCAGCAAAGCCACATATTGCTTGACCAGACTGGCCTCGGTATCGGTGAGAATACGGCGGAAATCCTCTTCACTGAGCGACGACAATTCAACACGAATCGGCAAACGGCCCTGCAATTCGGGCAGGAGATCAGAGGGCTTGGCCACATGAAACGCGCCCGATGCAATGAATAAAATATGATCGGTTTTCACCGCACCATGCTTTGTCGACACGGTTGTGCCCTCAATGAGCGGCAAAAGGTCGCGCTGCACCCCCTCGCGCGAGACATCGCCGCCGCCACGCCCTTCGCGCGCGCAGATTTTGTCAATCTCATCAAGAAAAACAATGCCGTTATTCTCAACTTCGCGGATGGCTTCGGCGGTGGTGGCATCCGAATCAATCAGCTTTTCTGATTCTTCGGCAATCAGCGGCGCATAGGCATCGCGCACATTCAGGCGGCGGGTCTGCTTTTTACCGCCAAAGCCCTTGCCGAACATATCCGAGAGATTGATGGCGCCAATGGAGGCGCCCGGCATATTGGGCAGCTCAAACATCGGCACGCCGCCGCCGGTCTGGTTCAGCTCGATCTCGATTTCTTTGTCATCGAGATCACCGGCCCGCAGCTTTTTGCGGAAGGATTCGCGCGTGGCGGGGCTGGCCGCAGGGCCGACAAGCCCGTCCAGAACACGCTCCTCGGCGGCATCCTGCGCCTTGACCATCACCATTTTGCGTTTGGACTCTTTCACCTGCGCAATGCCGATTTCCAGCAGATCACGGATAATCTGCTCGACATCGCGGCCGACATAGCCGACCTCGGTGAATTTTGTCGCTTCCACCTTCAGAAAGGGCGCATTGGCCAGTTTGGCGAGGCGGCGGGAAATTTCGGTTTTGCCGCAGCCTGTCGGGCCGATCATCAATATATTTTTGGGCAGAACCTCGTCGCGCATCGGCGGGGTGAGTTGCAGCCGCCGCCAGCGGTTGCGCAAGGCAATGGCCACAGCGCGCTTGGCCGCAGTCTGGCCGACAATATGCCGGTCAAGTTCCGAAACAATCTCACGGGGTGAAAAATCACTCATCATTATCTCTCTGACTGCGGCGTTACAGGGACTCGATCACCACATTCGTATTGGTATAAACGCAAATCTCCGCCGCAATGGCCATAGAGCGGCGAACAATCTCCTCGGCACCCATATCCACCGGCAGCAGGGCGCGGGCGGCGGCCAGAGCATAATTGCCACCAGAACCAATGCCCATGACTGAGCCATGTTCGCTGGCTGTCGGCTCCAGCACATCGCCATTGCCGGTGAGCACCAGACCGGCGCTTTTATCCGCCACCAGCATCATCGCCTCCAGACGGCGCAGATAGCGGTCGGTGCGCCAGTCCTTGGCCAGTTCAACACAGGCGCGGGTGAGCTGGCCGGGATATTGCTCCAGCTTGGCTTCCAGCCGCTCGAACAATGTAAAGGCATCGGCGGTGGCACCGGCAAAACCGGCAATCACCTCGCCCTTGGCCAGACGCCGCACTTTTTTGGCATTGCCCTTGATGATGGTGGCCCCAAGGCTGACCTGCCCGTCGCCACCAATCACGGTCTGGCCACCCTTACGCACCATCAGAATGGTGGTGGCGTGCATGGAAAGAGACTCACTCATCATTTATCCTGAACGGGTTATAAGGACTGCTGACCACATTTATGAAGCCGCTGACCCAGTTGCAAGAGGCAACAGATCAATCGATGAGGCTGGTCATTTGGCCTGCACCTTGCTAGAAGCGACATAATCACCACCAACAGAGCACTCTCATGCGTCAGGCCGAAATTTTCCGAACCACCAAAGAAACCGAAATTTCGGTGAAACTACAGCTTGATGGCAACGGCACAGCCGATATTGCCACCGGAATCGGCTTTTTTGACCATATGCTGGAGCAGATTGCCCGCCATTCGCTGATGGATCTCACCATCCGCGCCAAAGGCGACCTGCATATTGATGACCACCACACCGCCGAGGATACCGGCATTGCTCTGGGGCAGGCGGTGCGCAAAGCCTTAGGCGACCTCAAGGGCATCACCCGCTATGCTGACGTACATCTCCCGATGGATGAAGCTCTGACCCGTGTGGCGATGGATATTTCCGGCCGGCCATATCTGGTGTTCCGCACTGAATTTTCCGCGTCCAAAATCGGCACATTCGACACCGAACTGGTGCGCGAGTTTTTTCAGGCCTTTGCCATGAATGCCGGCATCACCCTGCATGTTGAAACACTTTATGGCGTGAACAACCATCATATTGCCGAAAGCTGCTTCAAGGCACTGGCGCGGGCTCTGCGCATCGCCATATCGATTGATCCGGCGCAAAAAGATCGTATTCCATCGACAAAAGGTTCATTATAGGCGGCACAATGGCTATTTATACTGTGCATGTTGAGGCTGGAGACACATCTGCTGCCAATGCCCGCTTTATCCGCGAGGGATTCAGCTGGGGCGCGCTGATTTTTGGCCCGCTCTGGCTGCTGGCGCACCGGCTCTGGCTGGCGTTTCTGGTCTGTTGTCTGGCCCTGATCCTCACCTCGAGCCTCGCATATCACCTGCATCTGGACACTGGCGCGGCCATGCTGCTCAGCACGCTGATTTCTGTATATATCGCGCTTGAGGGCAACCAGCTGCGGCGCAAAAATATGGAGCGCCGGGGCTGGCCGATGGTGGATATTGTTTCGGCTGCACATTCTGAAGCGGCTGAAGCGCTGTTCTACAGCCGCTGGCCCGCACAGACCGGCCTAAAATCTGCAGCCAAGCCGCCGCAGCCCGTCCAATATTCAGGAACAGAGATTCTCGGTCTGTTTCCGCAGAAAGGTATTTGAGATGATTGTTGCCATTGTGGATTATGGCTCCGGAAATCTGCATTCCGCCCAGAAGGCTTTTGAACGCGCCGCACGGGATTTTGAAATTCCGGCACAGATCCGTGTCTCGCAGGATGCGGATTTTGTTGCGCGGGCGGATTATGTGGTGCTGCCCGGCGTGGGGGCCTTTGCCGATTGCCGTGCCGGTCTTGACGCGGTGGACGGCATGGTCGAGGCCCTCAACCATGTCGTGCGCAAAAAAGGCCAGCCTTTTCTGGGCATTTGCGTCGGAATGCAGCTGATGGCCACCCGCGGCCTTGAATATAGCACAACCAATGGCCTCAACTGGATTGAGGGCGATGTTGTGGCCATTGAGCCCGAAAATCCGGAGCTGAAAATTCCCCATATGGGCTGGAACACGCTGGAGCGCCAAAATCACGCCATTTTCAATGGCATTGCCCCCGGCCTGCACGCTTATTTTGTCCATTCTTTTCATATGAAGGTGCAGGATGAACGCGAACGGCTGGCCACCACCGATTATGGTGGCAAGGTGACCGCAATGGTGGGACGGGACAATATGCTTGGCGCCCAGTTCCATCCGGAAAAAAGCCAGCGTCTGGGTTTGACTTTAATCGGCAATTTTCTGAGGTGGCGTCCGTGATTCTTTTTCCTGCTATCGACCTCAAAGAGGGTGAATGTGTCCGTCTGATTCATGGCGATATGGATCAGGCCACCGTTTTCAATACAGATCCGGCGTCGCAGGCGGCTGAATTTGAGGCGCAGGGCTTTGAATATCTGCATGTGGTGGATCTGGATGGCGCATTTGCCGGCAAGCCGATGAATGCGCAGGCCGTGCAGAACATTCTGGGCCGTGTCAAAATGCCGGTGCAGCTGGGAGGCGGTATCCGCGATCTGCGCACCATTGAAAGCTGGTTAAGTCAGGGGGTCAGCCGTGTGATTATCGGCACGGCGGCTGTGAAAGATCCGGAACTGGTGCGCGAGGCGGCGCGGCTGTTTTCAGGCCGTGTGGCGGTGGGTATTGATGCACGCGACGGGCTGGTGGCAGTGGATGGCTGGGCCAAGACCTCGCAGATCACGGCTCTCGAACTGGGCCAGCGCTTTGAGGATGCCGGTGTATGCGCCATTATTTATACCGATATAGCCCGCGACGGCGTTCTGAAGGGTTTGAATATCGAGGCGACGCTTGAGCTGGCCCATGCCCTCACCATTCCGGTGATTGCCTCGGGCGGTCTGGCTTCGCTCGACGACATCCGCCGCCTGTTGGCTGAGGATTGCGCGCCGCTGGCCGGTGCCATTACCGGCCGCGCGCTTTATGATGGCCGGATTGATCCGCGTCAGGCGCTGGCCCTGATTGCCGCCGCAAAAACGGGAAAAACCGATGCTTAAAGTCCGTGTCATTCCCTGCCTTGATGTGAAAGATGGCCGCGTCGTCAAAGGCATTAATTTTGTTGACCTTGTCGATGCCGGCGACCCGGTGCAATGCGCCATGGCCTATGATGCGGCAGGGGCGGACGAATTATGCTTTCTCGACATTACCGCCACCAGCGACAATCGCGGCATTTTGCTGGATGTGGTGCAGCGCACCGCTGAACATTGCTTCATGCCCCTCACGGTGGGTGGCGGCGTGCGCAAGCTGGAGGATATCCGCAATCTGCTGCTGGCCGGGGCGGATAAGGTTTCGATCAATTCCGCTGCCGTCTCCAACCGTGAATTCGTGCGCGAGGCCGCACAGAAATTTGGCGACCAGTGCATTGTTGTCGCCATTGATGCCAAAAAAACCGGGCCGGAAACATGGGAAATCTTCACCCATGGCGGGCGCAAAGGCACCGGCATTGACGCCATCGACTTTGCCCGCGAGGTTGTATCCTTGGGCGCGGGCGAAATTTTGCTCACCTCGATGGACAGAGACGGCACAAAGAGCGGCTTTGACCTTGATCTTACCCGCCGCATTGCCGATGCCGTGCATGTGCCGGTGATTGCCTCCGGCGGGGTGGGCACGCTTGACCATCTGGTGGAGGGCGTGCGCCAGGGCCATGCCAGTGCCGTGCTGGCCGCGTCAATTTTCCATTTCGGCACATTCACCATTGGCGAGGCCAAGGCCTATATGGCCAGAGCCGGTCTGCCCATGCGCATAGAAAACTGAGACCCGACATGTCCTTTACCCTTGATGACCTCGCCGCCCTCATCGCCCGCCGCGCCAGCGCAGCCCCGGATTCGTCCTATACCAGCAGTCTGATTGCCGGCGGACAGGCCAAAGCTGGCAAAAAATTCGGCGAGGAGGCCTTTGAATGTGTCATTGCCGCGCTGCAAAATGACCCCAAAGCCCTGAAAATGGAAGCCGCCGATGTGCTCTATCATCTTTTAGTCGTGCTTCAAATTGGCGGCGTTACGTTGCAGGATGTAACGGAAGAACTGGCACGCCGAACCCATCAGTCCGGTTTGCAGGAAAAAGCCGCACGCACAACAGCTCAGACCTGATGGACGTGCAGGTGACCGCAGAAGAAACCCGGGGGCACATGGACAAGCCAACCAAAGACATGTCACCCTATCGCTGGTTCAGCCGGGAGGAATGGGCGGACCTGCGCGCCGATACGCCGCTGACCCTGACACTCGACGACCTGCATAAGCTCCAGAGTCTGCATGACCCCATCTCGCTGGAAGAGGTGGTGGCGATTTATCTGCCGCTGTCGCGCCTGCTGGTGCTTTATGTGGCGGCAACGCAGGGGCTTTATAAGGCCACACAGCGCTTTTTGGGCGCGGAAGATGGCAAGGTGCCTTATATTATCGGCATTGCCGGATCTGTATCTGCCGGAAAATCCACCACGGCCCGTGTTTTGCGCGCACTTTTGTCGCGCTGGCCCAATACGCCCAAAGTGGATCTGGTCACCACGGACGGGTTTTTGCACAATAATGCCGAACTCACCCGTCAGGGCCTGATGGAACGCAAAGGCTTTCCTGAAAGCTATGACGGCAAGGCTCTGATCACATTTCTCTCGGATGTGAAGGCCGGCAAAAGCAATGTTGCCGCGCCGGTGTATTCGCATCTGGTCTATGATGTTGTGCCCGGCGAATCGACCATTGTTGACCGGCCCGACATTTTAATTGTCGAGGGGCTGAATGTGCTGCTGCCCAACCGGCTGTCGCCTGTGGGAGAGGAAATTCCCTTCGTTTCAGATTTTTTTGATTTTTCGATCTATCTCGATGCCGACGAGAAACTGCTGGAAAAATGGTATGTTGAGCGCTTCATGCGGCTGCGGGAAACCGCTTTTCGTGATCCGCGCAGCTTTTTCACCAAATATGCCGATTTAACCGACGCACAGGCGGTTTCAACCGCCATGAGCCTGTGGACACGGATCAACCTGCCCAATCTGCATGAAAATATCCTGCCCACCCGCCCGCGCGCCAGTCTGGTGCTGACCAAAGGCGCGAGCCACCGCATCGAGCAGGTGGCCCTGCGCAAACTTTAAAGCAGACATTTACTTTCTCCCTCATCCTTCGAGACGGCCTTCGGCCTCCTCAGGATGACGGGAAGGAAATTTTTAAAGCCCCAAGCCGTGCTGCAGGGATAAAGCCCGCAAATCCGACTGCGGCCGTGCACCAAGGTGCTGAATAACCTCGGCTGCGGCCAGGGCGCCAAGGCGGGCGCTGAACTCATGGCTCCTGCCGCGCACCAGCCCGGCCAGAAAGCCTGCGGCAAACAGATCCCCAGCACCCGTTGAATCGACAAGGGCGTCAATCGGAAAGGCCGGAACAGACCAGCTCTCATTCCCGTCCAGCACAATGGCGCCCAGTTCCGAGCGCGTCACCACCGCCAGCACATGCTCTGAGGCCACAGCGCGCAGGGCCTCGTCAAAATTGCGGGTTTCATACAGCGAGGTCAGCTCCGCCTCATTGGCAAAGACAATATCCACCGTTTTGCTGCGAATCAGCTCCAAAAACTCGGATCGGAAGCGCTCGACACAAAAGGAATCCGACAAGGTGATCGCCACGCGGTTGCCCGCCGCATGGGCAATATGCGAGGCCTTGAGAAAGGCCTGTTTCGCCGCAGGCTTATCCCAGAGATAACCTTCGAGATAGGTGATGGCACTGCCCTGCACCAGGGCGGGCTCAATATCCTCAGGGGCCAGATTTTGGCAGGCACCGAGATAGGTGTTCATCGAACGCTCCCCGTCCGGCGTGACAAAAATAAAGGAGCGGGCACTGGCCGGGCCTTGCGTTGCGGCCGGCACATCAAAGGCCACACCGGTTTTGCGCAGGTCATGCGTGAACACCGCCCCGACCGCATCCGCCTTAACCTTGCCAATATAGGCGGCACTGACCCCCAAATTGGCAATGCCCACCATTGTATTGGCGGCAGAACCACCGGAGATGATCACCGCCTCCGACATGCTGGCATAAAGATCCTCGGCGCGCGGCTCATCAATCAGGTTCATTGCCCCTTTGATGATGGCCTTGGCATGAAGAAAACTGTCATCGGTTGCACCAAGCACATCGACAATGGCATTGCCAATGCCAAGAACCTCGAATGATTTCATTTTGTCTGTCCTAAGAATGGGCTGTGTGTGGCATTCCCGATGACTATGGTCAAGAGCGGCGCGACGGTGAAGGCCGTTTATGAGCGGTTCGGCTTTGTGCGCGCCTGTTTGAGAAAGCCAAGCAGCGTTGCCATTTCACTTACGGTCAAATCTGCAATCTGCCGCGCCAGAAGATTGGCCAGTTCGGTGGCCTCCGGCTTGAGACCGCCGGTTTCAATCACCACGCGCGGATTTGAAATCTGGGCCAAGCGCACCAGCTCCTCGGCCTCATCCCAGATAATATTGAAATAGGTGATGATGCGCTGCACCAGGGTCCATGTGGGCGTGCCGCGTTTGCCATGTTCCAGCGCGGAGAGATAGGCCGCCGATACGCCAATATCATAGGCCATGGTTTTGAGAGACAGGCCCCTGTCCTGACGCAATTTGCGAATTCTCTGACCGAAGGGGGTCATTTCAGCCGATCCGTGCGGCGAATCCGCACATAAAATGCGCCACTGCCGCCATGAAGGCGGCCAGCCTCCTCAAAGCCGATCACCAGAGCGCGCAAATCGCTGGCCCGCAGCCAGTGGGGCAGGGCGCGGCGCAAAACACCGGCCTGCGGTTCATATATATCCGGTGATTCACCCGCTTTGCCCTTGCCGGTAATCACGAGAACAATGCGGTTTTGCCGCCGCTGCGCCTCAATCAGAAAATTGATCAAGGCCGAATGCGCCTCCTCCTGCCGTAACCCATGCAGATCAAGACTGGCATCGAGATGGATTCGCCCGCGTAACAATTTTTGCTTCAGCCGCCGTTCCAGCGCCGACAAAGGCGCATCATGCGGCATGAATTCATGGGCCGGCATGACAGGAACAATCGGACGTTTGACCATGCGGGCTTTGGGCACATGCGGAACCGGCCCATGCGGCTTAACCGTTTCGCTGACACTGCGCCACAGATCGACCTCATCTTCCGTCAGCCGACGGGTGCGACGGGATGCGGCCTTCGGCACATCAGGGAAAAAATCTTTCATATTCATGGTTTGGGCAACAGAACCGTAAATTGCGCCGCATGGCGGATGTTACCGGCATGATAACCGGCTTTTTCGCCCGTACCAAAAAAAATATCACCCCGCGCCGCGCCGACAATGGCCGAACCCGTGTCATGCGCCAGCATGAGGCGGGCAAAGCGTTCCGGCACCTTCTGCTGAAACGGCAGTTCCGCCTCAATCCAGAATGGCAGGCCATAACTCCAGATCGAACGGTCAATGGCCAGCGAGCGCAGCGGCTGCAGGGACAGGCCGGCGCCGCCAATCGGGCCCTGTGTTTCGGTTAAAACCTCATCACATGTAAAAAATATATAGGACCGATTGGTGTGCATAAGGGCACGGGCACGCCCCCCCGCCGCAAGGCCATGACTGCGCAGCCACTCTTTCAGACGCGCCAGAGACATCTCCGCCTCTGTGATTTCACCCGCCTCAATCAGCTTGCGGCCAATCGATATATAGGGATGACCATTGCGCCCGTCATAACGCAAACGCAGCACACGTCCGTCCGGCAGGCGCACGCGCGCTGAACCCTGCACCTGAATGAGAAAAACCTCAACCGCGTCTCTCAGAAAGACCAGCGGCTGCAAACCGGCGACATGGCCATTCTCAATCTCGGCGCGGGTGGGATAGGGCACAAGATCGCCATTGAAGAGACGGCGCAGCGCCATCAGCCCCTCGCGCATCTCGTTTAATGTGACCAAATCCGCAGGCCGTGCCAGAATGGGTGCGGTAAAACCAGCACCCGGCTGAAGCGCGCCCTCCACCTCCGGCTCATAATATCCGGTGACAAAACCGGAAGGGTCGGCATCAATGCGAAAAGGTTGAAAATAGGTTTTGAAAAAGGCCCGTGCCGGAGCATCAGCGAGATCTCCGACCTCAAGGGCCTTCTGATACACAGCCCGCAATTCAGGAGAGGGCGGACAGGCGGCGCGCAAACTGTCCTTAGATGAAAGCACATGCACCGCCATTTGCCGAAACAGAACGAATATTTCGGCAATATGATCTGTTTCAAAACCATCAAGGCTCGAAAAAGCAACCTGGCTCAGGTGCACCGCTTAAATATCCATAATGGCAACCAGTTTCCAGTTTGGATCGCGTGAGTTCAACATGCGGGCAAAGGTCCAGACATCCTGAATATCCACCACCTGATCAGCGCTGCCCTCAATCACCGCACCGGACTTATCCTTGGTGCAGCTGATCATTTTCGAGCGGAAACGGACAGAAATACGGGCCTCGTTGCCCTGAATTTCAATCGTTTCAAATGTCGATTTGTCCTGTGCCACCATGGTTGTTTCCAGGGTTTCACCCCGTGCCTGATGACCGGCAATCGCCTGGCTGAAACTGTCAAACACACCCTGCGCCAGCAGGGGTTTGAGGGTTTTCACATCCCCTGCCGCAAAGGACTGCACGATGATCTCATGCGCCCTGGCAGCGCCAAGCAGAAACGCAGCCGGGTCAAATTGCGGGTCACGGGCCTTCAAGCCGGATAAATCGCTCCAGAGTTTTGTGTCGGGAGCGGCAAATTCTTTAAGACTGTCCTCTTCGACGCTTTGTCTGGCTGTGGGCAGGCGGATGATATTGTCGTCGCCATAGGCCGGATTTTTGAACATTTCAGCCCCACTTTCCGGGCGCTGGGGATCGTCACTGTTGCGTTCGCCAAGAACAGCCCGCAATTTCCACACCACAAACACCGCCAGCAGGGCGAAAATAATGGTTGTGAGATCAAATGGATCATGCATGGTCGGGGCTCTTTTCGGGTGATGTTTCGGTCTATATGGGTTCGATATTGGCTGTTTGTAAGGGATTGGGGTGAAAAGATGAAACGTCTCTTTTCATAAGCATATTATTGTACTTTATACGATAAAAACGACATAATTATCGTCAACGCTTGATATTTAAAGCTGGATTCAATTCTGACCATGATCCGCCCTGCACCCATCGGCATGTTGCTCATTCTCTGGTTCATCGGAGAATATATTGCATTTACCTATGTTATCAGTGTCATAGGTCTAGGCGGAGCCGTGCTGGTCGGCGTTGCGACCTTTCTTCTTGGTATCAATTCACTGCGGCATATTGGTCTGGCCGCCTTTTCCCGCATTCGCCAGCAGGCCAATCCGTCCCGCACAAGCATGGAACCGGTGATCCATTCCGTGGGAGCGATATTGCTGATTGTTCCGGGATTTTTATCCGATCTGATAGGGCTGGCACTTCTGGCCCCCTCACTGCGCAGCTGGATTGCCACAAGAGGGGCCTATACGCCCAGTGGCCGAAGGCCTAGTCATGATCCGAATATCATCGACCTTGATGAATCGGACTGGCGGCATATTGATGAGAGCCCGAACGATCCCTAGAATGAACACAGCGCCCTTACGTGCCTGTCTTGTCGCAAGGGGCTTTCCATGCTAGCTGCTAAGTTCTGTTTATCGTTGACGAGGAGAGTTTTATGGCCGATTCCAACGGCAATGCTGATGCCGCTGAAGCGCCTTCGCTGAATGTGCTTGTGCAATATACCAAGGATTTTTCATTCGAAAACCCGAATGCGCCGCGCTCGCTCGGCCCGCAGGAAACGGGTCCGAATATTTCGATTCAGGTGAATGTCAATGCGCGTCCGCTTTCGGAAGAAGATTTCGAGGTCAACCTGCTGCTGGAAGGTTCGGCTTCAACCGGCGAGGCCGTTCTGTTCAAATTCGAGCTGGACTATGCCGGCGTGTTCAAAATTCGCGGTATTCCTGCCGAGCATATTCATCCGCTGCTGATGGTGGAATGCCCGCGGCTGTTGTTCCCCTTCGCCCGCAATATTGTGGCGGAAGCTGTGCGCAATGGCGGCTACCCGCCTCTCTATATTGATCCGATTGATTTTGCTGCTCTGTTTCAGCAGCGGATCAATGAGGCCCAATCTCAGACCGCGAATTAAACCTGATCAGCCCGCCCTCCGGCGGGCTTTTTATTGGTCTTCGCGAACATAGCTGGTCCAGAGGGCTTTATCGCCCATCTGCGCGATAAAGGCCTCATGCTCTGTCATATCCTGCGCTGTTATGCGCGCAGGCAATGGGTTCGGGCGCGCCCTTGCGGCTTTTACAGCCACACCGGCTGTGGGTTTGCGGCTGTCGCTCAGGCCCAGATTGCTCTGCCGTCCGCCCAGCAATTCGGCATAGACTTCCGCCAAAATTTCCGAATCGAGCAGGGCGCCATGTTTGGTGCGGCGTGAATTGTCGATATTATAGCGGCTGCACAGAGCATCCAGTGAATTGGAACCACCCGGATTGCGCCGCCGCGCCAGCGCCAGCGTATCAAGAACGCGGTCAAAACTCAGAACTTGCCGGTTATGTTTTTTCAGCTCGGCATTCAGGAATTTAATATCAAATTCGGCATTGTGAATCACCAGCCGGTCATTGCCGATAAAGGCCAGAAATTCATCGGCAATTTGGGCAAATACCGGCTTATCTTTCAGAAATTCTGCGGAGAGCCCATGCACGCGCTGGGCTTCTTCCGGCATATCCCGTTCCGGATTGAGATAGACATGATAGGTCTGGCCGGTGGGAATGGAATTGAACAGCTCGACACAGCCAATTTCCACAACGCGGTGGCCCTGCGCCGGGTCAAGCCCGGTGGTTTCCGTATCCAGCACAATCTCACGCATCGCCGTTCAATCCTGATACATGATTCAGCAGATGATGAACCTGACGTTCCGCCTCATCCAGCCCCTTGCCGGTTTCGATGATAAAATCTGCACGCTGACGCTTCTGAACATCAGGCATCTGCTTCGACATTATCGACAAAAACCGCGCCTCGTCCATATTGGGCCGCGATAAAACACGCTGACGTTGTATCTCATGCGGAGCAGAAACCACAACAACATAATCCACTTGGCCTTGCGCGCCGGTTTCAAACAGCAGCGGTATATCCAGCACCACCAGCGGCACATTGAGCGCGCGGCAATGGTCCAGAAACCTTTGCCGTTCAACCGCAATCAGGGGATGAATCAGCGCTTCAAGCCGCTGCATCTGCGCCGGGCTGGCCAGCACAATCCGGCTTAAAAGCTGCCTATCCACAGTGCCATGGCTTGTAGTGCCGGGAAAGGCGGCCTCAATCAAAGGCACAGCCGCACCCTTGTAAAGGGCGTGAACCGTGGCATCAGCATCAAAAACCGGCACGCCCGACTTGCGGAACATCTCCGCCGTGGTGGATTTGCCCATGCCGATCGAGCCGGTTAATCCCAGAACAATCATCCGATTGCATCCAGAACAAGCTGGCGCAGTTCGGCTGTCACCTGCGGCGTGCGGCCAAACCAATGGGCAAAGCCGGGGGCAGCCTGATGCAGCAACATGCCCAGACCCTCCACTGTTTTATATCCATGTGCGCGCGCTGCTTTCAGCAAATCCGTTTCCAGCGGCACATAGACAATATCATGCACAATCAGGCCTGCCCGTGTTGTCTCCCAGGGCAGAAGGAGAGGCGGCTGACCCTTCATGCCCAGTGAGGTCGTATTGATCAGCAAATCCGTTTCGGGCAGATAATCGCCAAGTGAAGCCCAGTCCGCGACATTAAATGCGCCATGCCAGAGTGTTTTTAATGATTGCGCCCGCGCCTGATCGCGGTTCACAACTACGATCTGCTCAATTCCGGCCTCGCGCAGGGCATAAACAATGGCGCGCGCCGCCCCGCCCGCGCCCAGCACCATGGCCCGGCGCGCCTTTCGCCATTCCGGCGCATAATCATCGAGATTTGCGGCAAAACCCAGCGCATCCGTATTGTCGCCATGCAGCATATCGCCTTCAAACCAGAGCGTATTGACCGCACCAATGGCGCGAGCGCGCGCGGTCAGATGGTCGCATAAGGGCAAGACCTCCTCTTTATGCGGCACAGTGACATTGCCCCCCCGATAGCCCTTCTGAGGCAGTGAATGGACAAACGCCGCCAGATGTTCCGGTTCGATTTCGGCCAGTTCATAAGCTCCGGCCAGACCGAAGGTTTTGAGCCAGTAATTATGAATGATTGGCGAGCGTGAATGTTTGACCGGCCAGCCGATCACACAGGCACGAGGGATTTGGGGTATATTCATCGCACATATCCGGCTTGACGAAAAAAAGACAACACGGGCAGCAGCGGACAGCCCAGAATGGTGAAATGATCGCCCTCAATCTGCGTAAACAGATGCGCGCCCAAGGCTTCGACCTGATAGCCGCCAACGGTTGAAAAAATGGTCTCACCCATCGCCTCAAGATAGGCATCTATAAAATCTGTCTCCAGAGCCCGCATGGTCAGTTGCGCAATCTGTGTGCATTCCAACAGAATGTGTCCGTTGCAAACAAGTGCCGCAGATGACGTCAGCGCATGGGTTTTGCCGGACAGGGCCAGCAACTGTGCCCGCGCCTCGGCTGTCGTTTTTGGTTTGTGATAGAAAACACCCTCACAACTTAAAGTCTGGTCAGCGCCCAGCACAATATGATCGGGAAACTGCGCCGCAATATGCACGGCCTTGTGGCGGGCGAGAGCGCGGCTGATCTCATCCGGCGCAGCGGTTGTTTCCACACTGCGCTCGTCAATATCCGCCGCCACACAATGAGGCGCCAGATTTAACCGCTCCAGCATCTGACGCCGCGTTTGACTTTGCGAGGCCAGAATCAGCGGTTTCGGATATGTCCAGAACGAGGCTTTGATGATGCTCATGCCTGAGTGATAAATTTCATCCGGTGCTCTTTGTAAAGATCTATAATGGCGGCGGCTGTTTCCTCGATCGATCTTTTGCTGACATCAATCATCGGCCAGCCTTTTCTGGCAAATAAGCGGCGCGAATCGGCCAGTTCCTCGATCACGGCGGTGCGGTCGACATAGGGTGTCTCATATTCAGCATTCAGAGCCAGCAACCTGTTTTGCCGGATCTGGATGATGCGTTCAGCAGAGGCAATCAAACCGACAATCAGCGGTTTTGTCAGATGATCCAAAATGGCGGGCAAAGGCACATGCGGCACCAAAGGCACATTGGCCGTTTTGATGCCGCGATTGGCGAGATAGATTGATGTCGGGGTTTTCGATGTGCGGCTGACCCCCAGCAACACCACATCAGCCTGTTCTATATTTTCGGTGGCCTGACCATCATCCATCATCATGGTGAAATTCAAGGCATCAATCCGCCGGAAATAATCCGCATTCAGCATATGCTGGGCGCCGGGACGGGCTGTTGAAGCTGTGCCCAGATAAGACTGGAACAGTCCCAGAATGGGGGTGAGAACCGACAAAGCCGGACATCCGATCTCTTCACAGGCGCGCTCCAGATATTCACTATGTTCAATATCCACCAGCGTAAAAAGGACAATACCCGGCGCAGCCTCGATTTCCTGAATGATCCGATCCAGCTGCACCTTGCTGCGAATCAGCGGATAAACATGTTCGATTGAGGTCACACCCTGATATTGGGCTGCCGCTGCCCGCGACGCGGCAATCAAGGTCTCACCCGTAGCATCGGACACCAGATGAAGGTGAAAATAGTTACGTCCCAAAGGCTTACCTTTTTATACACATGATGGACAGACATCTGTGGACAGACCGGCTCAGACCGGCATTTTTCAGATTTTATCCCCTGTTCTGTCCAGAAGATACATGAATCATGAACAGTTTATTAACTTCAGATAAAATCAATGCCATCTAACCGGATTGCAAAGCCGCAATTTTATGCCTTGTGAGTTCAGATCAGAAACAGGCGTTTACGATTTGAAAACCTTAATAAATTATTAACCTATCCCCAGAGTGGTTTATTAATTGTCTTAAAAAAGAATGAATGACGATTGTGGATGCGGCTTGGATGATTCACTTTGTCGCAAGCCGCACCCCTAACAAAAAGAATAAAAGAAAGAGTCTATAAATATCTTATTCAGATTGATTTACCGGCTAGAATGGGAAATGGACAATGCTGTCTGACAGGCTGACACTTAAGGAATGAATTCATGGGGTCTAAGTTTTTTTTGAATACCTGTGAGGGCCAGCTTTCAAAAACCCCGCCGCTCTGGCTAATGCGTCAGGCCGGACGCTATCTTCCGGAATATCGACAGATCAGAGCCAGCGTCCCGACATTCCTTGAATTTTGCTACAATCCGAAACTGGCAACTGAAGCCACCCTGCAACCCATCCGCCGCTTCGGTTTTGATGCAGCCATTTTATTTTCAGACATATTGGTTGTGCCGGATGCTTTGGGGCAAAAGGTGAGTTTTGAGCAGGGTGAGGGGCCAAAACTCAAAGCCATTGCTACAGAGCATGATCTTAATGCCTTACATGATGAAATTGATCTGCACCATCTGGCACCCATTTTTGAAACCATTGATCGGCTTAAAAGTGCTTTACCGCAGGAGACAGCGCTGATCGGCTTTTGTGGTGCGCCCTGGACAGTCGCCTCCTATATGATTGCCGGTCATGGCACACCGGATCAGGCACCGGCACGGCTTTTCGCCTATCGTCATCCGGTTTTGTTTCGTCAGCTCATCGATCGGCTGATCAGAGCCTCGATCACTTATTTATCGGCACAGATCGAGGCTGGCGTTGAGGCTGTGCAAATTTTTGATTCATGGGCCGGTGTTTTGCCGGCGCAGGAATTTCAGCAGTGGTGTGCAGATCCGGTGGAAGCCATTGCCCATGCGATAAAGAGCAAATATCCTGGCGTTAAAATCATTGCTTTTCCGCGCGGTGCAGCCACCCACCTTGAAGATTTTTCAAAGACAAGTTCAGCCGATGTCATCGGGCTGGATACGGCGCTGGATCCGCAATGGGCGGCCCGGCATGTTCAAAACTATCGTGTCGTGCAGGGCAATCTTGATCCGCTGGCCTTGCTGGCCGGTGGAGAGGCGCTGATTTCACAGATAGATGCGATAAAACATGCGTTTTCGGCCCGTCCTTATATTTTCAATCTGGGTCATGGTATTTTACCGCAAACGCCGATTGCCCATGTCGAAGAACTGGTGCGTCGTGTCAGATCATAATGGGAGGATATAAAATGGAACTCTGGATAAAAACGCTGCATATTCTGGCTGTCATCGCATGGATGGCGGGAATGCTCTATCTGCCACGGTTATTTGTTTATCATTGCGGCGTTGCGGCTGGTTCTGAGGCGTCTGAAACATTTAAAATCATGGAACGGCGGCTTTTGAAAGCCATTATCAATCCGGCCATGATTGTGACCTGGATTGCCGGACTTTGGCTGGCCTGGAATGGCAATTTTTTCGCCGCCCATTGGATGAGTGCCAAATTCACATTGGTGATTCTGATGTCGGCTGTGCATGGGTATCTGGCCAAAACGGTGTATATTTTTGCTGAGGACAAAAACACCAAATCTGCAACATTCTATCGGGTGCTGAATGAGGTGCCGACAGTCTTGCTGATTCTGATTGTGTGTTTGGTTGTTGTGAAGCCATTCTGACCATGCGCCGGCTCATCTCCTCCGGATCCACCTTTGAACAGAGCGCGGGCTATTCCCGCGCTGTGGTTCAGGGTGACTGGATGTTTGTTTCCGGCACCACCGGCTATGATTATGAAAAAATGATCTTGCCGGAAGATTTTGAAACTCAGGCGGAAACCTGCTTTCGCACCATAGAAAATGTGCTGAACGAGGGTGGTTTTGGTCTCCATCATGTGGTGCGTGTGCATTATCTGATACCAGACCGTATTTATGCCGCAGCCTTATTTGCCATCAGCGGTCGTTATTTTGGCACCATTCGCCCTGCCGCCACATTGATGATTGTGGGCTTGCTCGAAGAGGCCATGAAAGTCGAAATCGAGGTCACGGCTTTTCGTGGATGAGGGGTTGATATGTTTCACGTGAATCATTGCAAAATGTTTCACGTGAATCATGCTGTCGGGTTGTGCAGTAAAATTTTGAAGCCTCTTGCTGAAGAAACAGAATCTTGATAGAGGTGAGATCCCTCCTGACAAAGGCTGTTGATTGGAAGCGCGTCCGCTTTCACATATGGGTTGTCCAATTCCCTTTTGCCTTTTTTCATTGTCCGGGCCACAGGCCCAAATAAGGATTTTCCATGCGGGAAATTAAGTTACAAGATCTCAAATCCAAATCACCGACCGAGCTGCTGGCGTTTGCCGAGGAACATGAGGTTGAAAATGCCTCGATCATGCGCAAACAGGAACTGATGTTTGCCATTCTCAAGCAACTGGCCAGCCGTGACATTGAAATTATCGGAGAAGGTGTTGTTGAGGTTTTGCTGGATGGTTTCGGATTTTTGCGCTCTCCGGATGCCAATTATCTGCCCGGCCCGGATGATATTTATATTTCCCCGTCGCAAATCCGTCGCTTTGGCCTGCGCACTGGCGACACCGTAGAGGGCCTGATCCGCAGCCCGAAAGAGGGCGAGCGTTATTTTGCCCTGCTCAAGGTCAATACGATCAATTTTGAGGATCCGGAAAAAGGGCGTCATAAGGTTCATTTTGACAGCCTGACCCCGCTCTATCCCAATGAGCGCCTCAAACTGGAAATTGAAGACCCGACCCGCAAGGATATTTCAGCCCGTCTGATCGACATTGTCGCGCCGATTGGCAAAGGCCAGCGCGCATTGATTGTCGCGCCGCCACGCACCGGTAAAACCGTGCTGCTGCAAAATATTGCGCAATCGATCACCATCAATCATCCGGAATGCTATCTCATCGTTCTCCTTATTGATGAGCGTCCGGAAGAGGTGACTGATATGCAGCGTTCGGTGAAGGGGGAGGTTGTGTCCTCAACCTTTGACGAGCCAGCGGCACGCCATGTTCAGGTGGCGGAAATGGTGATTGAAAAGGCCAAGCGTCTGGTTGAGCATGGTCGTGATGTGGTGATCTTGCTCGATTCCATCACCCGTCTCGGCCGTGCCTATAATACAACCGTGCCCTCATCCGGCAAGGTGCTGACCGGCGGTGTCGATGCCAATGCCTTGCAGCGTCCCAAGCGCTTCTTCGGTGCCGCGCGTAATATTGAGGAGGGTGGCTCACTCACCATCATTGCCACCGCGCTGGTGGATACGGGTTCGCGTATGGACGAAGTGATCTTTGAAGAATTCAAAGGCACCGGCAATTCGGAAATTATTCTCGATCGCAAAGTGTCCGACAAGCGTGTGTTCCCCGCGATGGATATTACCCGCTCGGGCACCCGTAAGGAGGAATTGCTCGTCCCTGCCGACATCCTGAAAAAAATGTATGTGCTGCGCCGCATTCTCAATCCGATGGGCACAGTGGATGCGATTGAATTCCTGCTGGGGAAATTGCGCGACACCAAGGTGAATGCCGAATTCTTCGAGAAAATGAACACCTGAATGTTTCACGTGAATCATCTGTTTGATTCGGGTCTGTAACAATCGGATATGAGCCGCATCATGAGTGATACGATTTTTGCGCTTGCCAGCGCCGCTGGCAGGGCTGCTGTGGCTGTCATCCGCGTGTCGGGGGAGCTCAGTTCGTCGGTTGCCCTGCGTCTGATGGGCCGCGTGCCTCCGCCGCGTATGGCAACATTGGCAAAATTACATGATGCGTCCGGTTCTGAATTGGATCAGGCGCTTGTGATCTGGTTTCCTGCTCCTCACAGCTTCACCGGTGAGGATTGTCTGGAGTTGCAGCTTCATGGCAGCCGTGCAGTGGTCTCTGCCGTGCTTGCGGCCCTGGGCGCCATGAACGGCCTGCGCCTGGCGGAGCCCGGAGAATTCAGCCGACGCGCCTTTATCAATGGCAAGATGGATCTGGCACAGGCGGAAGGCCTGGCCGATCTGATCGATTCGGAAACGGAAGGACAGCGGCGTCAGGCCCTGCGTCAGCTGGATGGTGAGCTTGGCCGTAAGGTCGCGGATTGGCAGCAGCAGATTTTGAACATGCAGGTGCTTATTGAAGCCAACCTTGATTTTTCGGATGAAGGCGATGTCGAAATCCTGACCCATGTAAAACTGACCGAATCGGCAGCGAAATTAATCTTTGATATTGACGAGGCTTTAAAGGGGTTTCAGCGTGCGCGTTATGTTCAGACGGGTTTTCATATTGCTATTCTTGGTCGGCCTAATGTCGGAAAATCCAGCCTGTTGAATTTTCTTGCCCGCAGAGAGGCAGCTATTGTGTCCGACGAGGCCGGCACGACTCGTGATCTCGTGCAAGCCACTGTTTATATGAATGAAATTGAAGTCACATTCACAGATACGGCGGGTTTGCGCGAGACAGATCAAGCTGTGGAAAAACAGGGGATAGAACGTGCAAAACGTGCTGCGGATCACGCTGATCTTGTCCTTTTGCTCACCGACAGTCTGGAAGATTTTCCGCAGACTGAATTTTCTGCACCGTGCTTTAGGGTTCAGACAAAATCAGACCTTGGACTGTTGCCGTTAGAAACAGTTGATTTTCTTGTTTCGACCAAGACCGGGGCCGGAATGGAGGGTTTATATCAGTCTTTGACACAATATCTGTCCGGAATGCCGCAAGGCTCTGGTCTCGTCACCCGTGAACGTCATGCGCTTGCCCTGCAGGCCTGTCGTTCGGCACTTGTGCGTGTGCATGACAGTCAAACAGACACGCCTTTGGAACTGCTGGCAGAGGATTTGCGTTTAGCCGCATTTGAACTCGGGCGTGTCGCTGGGCATTATGGGGTTGAGGACATATTGGGCGCCTTGTTTTCGACGTTTTGCATTGGCAAATAGTCAGAAATATGGGTAAGACTATGGCTGTTTCACGTGAAACAGCTGTCTTTTAGAGATTGAGATGAATGGTCAGAACATGCAACTGGATCAGCACATGCAGCCAGATTTTGATGTGATTGTGGTGGGAGGTGGTCATGCAGGGTGTGAAGCCGCTGCGGCTTCTGCGCGTATGGGTGTTCGTACCGCGCTGCTCACCCATAAAAAATCGACGATTGGTGAAATGTCCTGCAATCCGGCGATTGGCGGCCTTGGCAAAGGCCATCTGGTGCGCGAAATTGATGCGTTGGATGGCTTGATGGGACGTCTCGCGGATCAGGCGGGAATTCAATTTCGGGTGTTAAACCGTAAAAAAGGTCCGGCCGTGCGTGGACCAAGAGCGCAGATTGACCGTAAGTTGTATCGCGAGGCCATGCAACACGCGCTGGAAACGCAAGATAATCTCACTATAATTGAAGGCGAAGCTGCGGATATTGAGATTCAAAATGGCCGCGTCCACACACTTGTGACCAAATCTGGAGATCGATTCGTCACCGGTACAATTATTATCACAACCGGAACATTTTTACGGGGGTTGATTCACATAGGTGACCAAAGACTCCCTGCCGGACGGGTTGGCGAGGCGCCGGCTCTGGACCTATCCAATTTTTTCGAGCGACATCATTTTGCTTTGGGGCGCTTGAAAACCGGTACCCCTGCCCGTTTGGATGGCCGCACTATAGATTGGTCCCAGCTGGAAATGCAGTCCGGCGACGAAGTGCCAGAACCATTTTCTATGATGACCTCAGCTCTGCCCCAAACTCAGGTGCAATGTGGCATTACCCGCACCACAGCCGCAACCCATGCGCTGATTGAGAGCAATATGCATCGCGCGCCGCTCTATACAGGTGCGATCCAAGGGCGTGGGCCGCGCTATTGTCCGTCCATTGAGGATAAGGTTGTCCGGTTTGCGGATCGTGACAGCCATCAGATTTTTCTCGAACCCGAAGGTTTGGATGATTTTACCGTCTATCCCAATGGCATTTCGACCTCTTTGCCAGAAGATGTGCAGGATGCTTTTTTGCGCACGATTCCCGGCCTGGAACAGGTCAAAATCATTCGTTACGGCTACGCCATCGAATATGATTATATAGATCCCCGTGAATTGAAGGCCACTCTGGAAAGCAAGCGCATTGGGGGCCTGTTTCTGGCCGGTCAGATCAATGGCACAACTGGCTATGAGGAAGCCGCGGGTCAGGGATTAATGGCAGGGTTAAATGCTGCCGGTCAGATTTTGCACAAGGATGACTTTGTGCTCGACCGCTCCGAAGCCTATATTGGTGTTATGATTGATGATCTGATCACAAAAGGGGTTACAGAGCCCTATCGTGTCTTTACATCGCGTGCTGAATATAGATTGACCCTGCGGGCAGATAATGCGGACGATCGCCTGACCGCTAAAGGCATTCGATTCGGATGCGTTTCGAAAAGTCGTCAGATCTTTCACGAACACTATGCTCAAATGATCGCTGATGCACAAAAGACTCTTCATGAATTGAAATTGTCACCGACTGAAGCGCGCAGTTATGACCTGGCGATCAATCTGGATGGTCATCGCCGTTCGGCGTTTGAATTGCTCAGCTATGCTCATATTGATCTTGAGCTTTTGTCCAAAATCTGGCCTGAATTGTCTCAAATCCCACCACAAATCGCGGCTAAATTAGAGTCGGATGCGAAATATTCGGTCTATCTGGATCGTCAAACCCGTGACATACAGGCATTTCGCACACAGGAACATGCTGAATTGCCGCAGGATATCGACTATAACCAGATCAAAGGTCTTTCCAATGAAGTGCGGGCCAAATTAATGGACATTAAACCCGCGAATCTCGGGCAGGCAAGCCGTATTGAGGGGATAACACCTTCGGCACTGCTGCTGTTGACTGCCTATATCCGTCGGCAGAGCAAGGCCGCCTGAATGATCAACATGAGTGCCCATGATGCTTTGATACCCTTCCATGTTTCACGTGAAACAATGGAACGGCTGGATATTTATGTGACATTGCTGCTGCGCTGGCAGAAGATGCTGAATCTGGTCGCGCCCAGCACATTGCCGCAGGTTTGGACACGCCATATTGCGGATTCCTTGCAGATTCATGCGCTTGCGCCTGATATTAATCATTGGGTTGATCTCGGTTCCGGCGGGGGTTTTCCGGGTTTGGTGACAGCCATTTGCTTGGCATCAGAACCTGCGGCCCGCGTAACACTGATAGAAAGTGATAAGCGGAAATCGAGCTTCCTGAGAGAGGTTATTCGCGCAACGGGCGCACCAGCTGTGGTGATTTCTGATCGTATTGAGCATGTGTTGCCAGACTTCACTGATCCGGTCGGCGCATTCAGTGCCCGGGCCTTGGCACCGTTGCCCATTTTGCTGTCATATGTTGATGCTCACTTTAAGAAGGGTGCTAAAGCCTATTTTTTAAAGGGGAAAGATGTCGAAAGAGAATTGACCGAGGTCAGTGATCTGCATAAATATTCATACAAGATCTGGCCAACATATGATCGCGGCGAGGGTTCGATACTCGAATTTCAGCTGAAATCTCTCAATACCCTGTAGACTGGAGTTTATTTTGACGATTTCATCCGAACAAACCCATAGAGCAGGTCAAAAATTGCGAAGTTCCGCGCGAGACAAGATGCGTATTCTGGTTTTGGCCAACCAGAAAGGCGGGGTTGGTAAAACCACCACCGCCATTAATCTTGGCACCGCTTTGGCCGCCATTGGCGAGAATGTTCTGATTCTTGATCTTGATCCGCAAGGCAATGCCTCCACGGGTTTGGGTATTGATCATCGTGATCGCCATCTCTCGACATATCATGTGTTGAATGGTGATGCTGCGCTTGCACAGGTGGTGCGTCAAACGGCGGTTCCACGCTTATATGTGGCCCCTTCAACGCTAGATTTGCTGGGGATAGAGCTTGAAATCGCCCCTGATTCCGACCGTGCCTTTAAATTACGTCAAGCAGTTGAGGCTTTTGCCGAAGACATAGCCGCGCGCGGCCCGGTACATTTCACTTATGTGCTGATTGATTGTCCGCCATCGCTGAATTTATTGACAATAAATGCCATGGCCGCTGCGGATTCCATTCTCGTGCCATTGCAATGTGAATTTTTCGCGCTTGAGGGTCTGTCGCAGCTGCTGAAAACAGTGGATCAGGTGCGTAAATCGCTTAATCCGGCGCTAGATATTCATGGCATCGTTCTCACCATGTTTGACCCGCGCAATAATCTTGCTGCGCAGGTGGTGTCTGATGTGCGCTCTTTTATGGGCGATACGGTCTATGACACCATCATTCCGAGAAATGTGCGGGTGTCTGAAGCGCCCTCGCATGGAAAACCGGTCTTACTCTATGATTTAAAATGTGCAGGATCGCAAGCCTATCTGAAATTGGCATCTGAAGTGATCCAAAGAGAAAAGCGCTTACGGGCTTTATAAATTGGCAGGGAGTGCTGAACGTGGTTGACGAGCAAAAAAGCCCCAGACTTGGGCGTGGATTGGCAGCATTGATTGGCAATGTTGCCGAAGATACCAATGTATTGGGTCAGGCGAAGCGGGTTCCGATTGAATTTTTACGCCCCAATACACGCAATCCGCGCAAAGATTTTCGGGAAGAAGATCTCGATGATCTGACCAATTCCATCCGTGAAAAGGGCATAATTCAGCCTATTCTGGCGCGGCCTTTGAGTTATTTACGCGGTGTCTACGAAATTATTGCCGGTGAGCGCCGCTGGCGTGCGGCTCAGCGCGCCGGATTGCATGAGGTTCCTGTACTTTTACTCGATATTGGCGATAAGGAAGCTCTGGAAATCGCCATTATTGAAAATGTGCAGCGTTCAGACCTGAATGCCGTTGAGGAAGCGCTCGGCTATCAGCAATTAATGGCCGAATTCAGCTATTCTCAGCAAGATCTTGGCCGTGTAATTGGAAAAAGCCGCAGTCATGTGGCCAATACTTTGCGATTGACCAAGTTACCAGAGTCTGTGCAGGCTATGGTGATTGATGGCCGTCTGTCCGCAGGCCATGCAAGAGCCCTGCTTTCTGTTGCGGATCCGGAACAAATTGCGCAGGATGTGCTCAATCAGGGCCTGACGGTGCGCGATGTCGAGCGTATCGTTCAACGTGAAACGCAGGCGGCACAGGCACCCGCCCATTCCGCAGCCAAAACACCAAAAGTGAAGGACGCCGACACCCGCTCTCTGGAACAGGCCCTGACCAATGTGCTGGGATTGAATGTATCCATCGATCATCGCGGCGACAAAGGCGAAATTCGGATCCGCTATAAAACCCTTGAGCAGCTGGATCATCTCTGCCAGCGCCTTAAAAACTGACAGATCGTGTGACTATGTGCGGGAACTGCCCGCAAGGCCCGCGATGCTCCATAATGTGCGCACTGTCAGCAGGGGGGCCAGTTTGGGCTGTTGCCGGCTGCGGCTGATGCAGTCCTGCAGCAATTTGATGGCGAGGAGCAGTGCTTCTGACCGCCATCGTGATATATACCGCACAACGCTTTGTTTTCTTTGAAAGAAAATACCATTGCGCATCAAGAGTGTATCAAGCTGGCCACCATGATCCAGATCGATACGAATATGGTGCAGCCGCAGGGCATGGCTGAGGGCAGACATCAGCAGATAGCCCGAATCCCCGCCTGTTTCAAACACACGGGTGCAGTTTTGCTCGACTTTCATGCGTTGACCGGCGAAAGCGGCATCAATGGCCTCGTCCAGCGCAATGGCAGAGGCGTCATTCATGATGTCCGTAATGTGTTGCCAGGTGACCTGGGTCTCGCCCTGAGCATAAAGGCAGAGCTTGTCCAATTCGCTGCGGGTGATCATCCGGTCATTGCCAAGGCGCCCCACCAGATGGTCGCGGGTCTGCGCATCAATGGACAATCCGTGCTGAGCCAGTGTGGTTTGAACAAGTCGTTTCAGGTCATCAATACTGTCCGCATAACAGCCAATGCTGGCGGCGCGGCGGGCCGGATCGAGCAATTTGCGTAATGGGGCCGTAGGTTTCAGATTCCCCGCTTCAATGATAATGGCACAATTTTCCGGCGGATGTTCAAGCTGATAGGCAATGGCATCGGCAAAATTCTTACTACCCGCTTCAATCCAGATCATACGTTTGTCGCCAAACAGGCTGATGGTGCCGGTTTCATCGGCCAGAAGCCCGGGGTCAGCGGCAATCTGATCGCCGTGCAGTCTTACAAGCTGAAACGGATCCTGACCGGCGGCTGCGCCATGAGCCACACGCTTGGCCCGCTCATGGATGAGCCCAATATCTGTTCCATGAAATAAAAACACGATTGTATTTTGCGCAATCTGAGGAAAATTGCGCTCAAATTCATCGGCTTTGATGATCACTGCACTGGATTTCCGGATTGATTGGCCAGAAAGCCGGAAAGCCGAACCTTGATATCGCGGGCGAGAGATTGCGCGACTCTGATTTCGCCATCACGCGCCGCGCGAATATTGGCAAATCGCTGGCTGGAACGGTCATAAGGCGCGGCAGCGCTCACCTCTCCTGTGGTCAGCACTTTGCCCGTATCGATTGCTGTGAGTGTATAGGTGGCCTTGACAAACACGCTGGCTGAATCCGCGCGCCCGGTCTGGCTATCCACCACAAGTGTGGGGTTGGATTCGTTGGTGTTGATCGTCAGGCGGTATTTGGGCACAGCCGGCTCACCCGTGCCATTGAGCTGGAAGATTAATTCGGTTCCGAGATAATGGCCTAAACGCTCCGGCATCGGGCCAATGGTGATCTCATGTAGCTTTTGAGTGACGCCCGCATCACTATTATCCATATAAATCGGGGTGAAACATCCGCTCAGGCCCGAAGCGAGAGCGATGCACAGGCCGAGATAAAGGATTCGGCTACGAAACGGAGAATTAGACCACAACATTGATGATCCTTTGCGGCACAATAATCAATTTTTTGACCGGACGACCCTCCAGAATGCGTTGGACAAAGTCCTGTTCAAGCAACAATTTTTCAACTGCCGCCTGATCCGCATGCACAGGCACTGTCAGATCACCGCGCTTCTTGCCATTGATCTGTACCGGAAGCATGATCTCATCTTGAACGAGAAGTGTTTCATCTGCAAGCGGCAAGGCTGTTTCTGCAACATAGCCGGGTTGACCGAGCAGGCTCCAGCATTCTTCAGCCAGATGCGGCATCATGGGGGCAAAGAGCTGCACCAATATGCCGGCGGCTTCACGCAGGGCCAATCGGATGTCATTTTGGCTCTGGGTCATATCCACGGAAGAGAGAAAATTGGCCAGTTCATAAATATGCGCGACACAACGGTTGAACCGCAGACGCTCAATATCTTCGGAAACCCGTTTCAGGGCCAGATGCGCGGCCTTGCGGATGGCCTTGGCCTCAGCAGAAAAGGTCTCAGGCGATTGCACTGGCGCCGCAACATCGGCCAGTTCGCCGATCAGCCGCCAGAGACGCTGCACAAATCGGCCTGCGCCCTGCACGCCTTCTTCAGTCCAGATGACATCGCGTTCCGGCGGCGAATCGGACAGCATGAACCAGCGCGCGGTATCGGCACCATAAGTGTCGATAATATCGTCCGGATCGACCGTATTGCGTTTGGATTTCGACATTTTCTCGATGGAGCCAATGGCAATTTCCTCGCCAGAGTCCAGTGCAAAGGCTTTTCGCGCCTCGCCTGTGCCCTCAAAGCGCAGTTCGGAGGGGGAATACCACTGGCCGGAGGCATCGCGGTAGGTCTCATGCACCACCATGCCCTGCGTGAACAGACCGGCAAAGGGCTCGCTCACGCTGGTATGGCCGGTTTTTTTCATCGCCCGGGTGAAAAAGCGCGAATAGAGCAGATGCAGAATGGCGTGCTCAATGCCGCCGATATATTGATCGACCGGAAGCCAGCTATCTACCGCATCACGGGTGGTGGGTGACGTCGGGTTTGTAGGGTCGGTAAAGCGGGCAAAATACCAGGACGAATCGACAAATGTATCCATTGTGTCGGTTTCGCGCCGCGCCTTGCCGCCACATTGCGGGCAGGAGACATGTTTCCAGGTGGGATGACGGTCCAGAGGATTGCCCGGCACGTCGAAGGTCACGTCTTCAGGCAGAGTCACCGGCAAATCGGCTTTGGGCACAGGCACTGTGCCGCAGGCCTCGCAGTGAATCACCGGAATCGGACAGCCCCAGTAGCGCTGGCGCGAAATGCCCCAGTCGCGCAGGCGGTAATTGACCTTGCGGCGGGCTTGCGGGCTGCCGGCAAGCGTGGTGGATTCAAGACGATTGGCCACCTCAGCCCATGCCGCATCCATGCTCATGCCATTGAGGAACAATGAATTGATCATTTTTCCGTCGCCGTCATAGGCAATATCCGTGACTTTAAAGGTCGCCGGATCGGCATCCGGCGGGCAGACCACGGCCACATTGCCCAAACCATATTTATTGGCAAAATCGAGATCGCGCTGGTCATGCGCCGGACAGCCGAAAATCGCGCCGGTGCCATAGTCCATCAGCACGAAATTGGCGATATAGACCGGCAGCGTCCAGTTGGGATCAAATGGATGTTTGACGCGCAGGCCGGTGTCAAAACCCTTCTTTTCAGCGGTTTCGACAGCGGCCACCGACGTGCCCATGCGTTTACATTCGGCGATAAACTCCTGCACAGCAGAATTATCCTGTGCCAGTTGCTGCGCCACCGGATGATCGGCGGCAATGGCGAGAAATTTGGCCCCGAACAATGTGTCCGGCCGGGTTGTGTAGACTTCAATCTCGCGGGCAGCAGATGCATTGGATTCGAGTGCGAAACGAACCAGCAATCCTTCGGATTTGCCGATCCAGTTTTTCTGCATCAGCCGCACTTTGTCCGGCCAGCGCTCCAGCCCGTCCAATGCGGTGAGCAGTTCCTCGGCATAATCGCTGATTTTGAGGAACCATTGTGTCAGCTCGCGCTGTTCCACTAGCGCGCCGGAGCGCCAGCCGCGCCCGTCGATCACCTGTTCATTGGCCAGAACGGTCTGATCCACCGGATCCCAATTGACCTTGGATTTTTTACGGTCGATCAGCCCTGCGGCCAAAAAGTCGACAAACATGGCCTGCTGATGCTTATAATAAGAAGGATCACAGGTGGCCAGCTCGCGCGACCAGTCAATCGAAAGGCCCATGCTTTTCAGTTGCTTGCGCATGGCGGCAATATTGGCATAGGTCCACTTGGCCGGATGTGATTTGTTTTGCATGGCGGCATTTTCAGCCGGCATACCAAAGGCATCCCAGCCCATCGGGTGCAGAACATTGAAGCCGCGGGCCCGTTTGAACCGCGCCACCACATCCCCCATCGCATAATTGCGCACATGGCCCATGTGGATACGGCCAGAAGGGTAGGGAAACATCTCCAGCACATAATATTTCGGACGCGGATCATCGTTTCGGGTCAGAAATGTCTGATTTTGCGCCCAGAAGGCTTGCCATTTATGTTCTGTTTCGCGGGCATTATAGCGCTCGGATTTCATAGCTTTCATCGGGCTCAGGAATGGATTAAGGACAGGGGAAATTTCTATGCAGAAATTCAGGTTCAGTTAGCTGTATACGATAATTTAAACGCAGTTGGCAGCAAAATAGCACATGGGTCAAATATTTTGCCCCTTTCTGTGTGTTGGGGTGTCAGACATATAAAGGCTTTTCTCATGTCGATTGTCTCTGAGGATGGAACGGATATGCAGGCCCCTGTGGCCCGCTGGCAGGAGGTTGGCCGGCATATTGCCCGCGCGGCCGTCGAATCTGGCCGGGCGGCGGCGCAGGTGACTCTGGTTTGTGTCTCCAAAACCTATGAGGCCGAGGTGATCCGGCCCGTTCTGGCCGCCGGACAGCGGGTTTTTGGCGAAAACCGCGTGCAGGAGGCGCAAAGCAAATGGCCGCAGCTGCGCCGTGATTATCCGGATATTGAGTTGCATCTGATCGGGCCGTTGCAAAGCAATAAGGTGGCCGCCGCTATTGAATTGTTTGATGTGATCGAAACATTGGACAGGCCCAAACTGGCTGAAGCGCTGGCCGCTGAATGTGCCCGCACCGAGAAGCGCCCGCAGCTTTATGTGCAGGTCAATACCGGAGCCGAGCCGCAAAAGGCCGGTGTTTTGCCGCAGGATCTGGATGGCTTTTTGCAGCTTTGCGCGGAACTGGGCTTAAAAATTACCGGATTGATGTGTATTCCCCCCGTCGATCAGCTGGCGTCACCGCATTTTGCTATGTTGAATCAAATGGCAAAGCGGCATGAATTGCCGGTGCTCTCCATGGGCATGAGTTCGGATTTCGAGCTGGCGATTCAGCTTGGCGCCACCCATGTGCGGGTGGGCAGTGCGATTTTCGGAGCCCGCCCGAAGCCCTGAGCCTATTTCAGGCAGGATAGCCATTCATCGGCGCCGCTCATGCGGGTTTCGATAATGCTGCTGAGCCTGAGCTGATGCTGGCCCGGGCGGGCCGCATGGCGCTTAAACGGATTGGGCAGGCTGGAGGCCAGCAAAGCCGCCTGAAAGCGTGATAAATTCCGCGCCGGTTCATGAAAATAATGGCGGCTCGCGGCCTCCGCCCCATAAATATGATCGCCCCATTCGGCTGTATTGAGATAAATTTCGAGAATGCGTTTTTTGCCCCAGAGTCTGTCGAGAAGCAGAGCCAGCGGAATTTCCAGCGCTTTGCGCAGATAGGAGCGGCCCGGCCACAGCAGCATATTTTTGACCACCTGCATGGTCAGGGTCGAGGCGCCGCGATTCGGCCCGCTGTCATGATTGAGCACATTGCCCAGCGCAGCCCAGTCCACCCCGTCATGCTGGCAGAACTGGCCGTCCTCGGACATGACCACAGCCTGAATCAAATGCGCCGACATCTGGTTGAGTGGTATAAATTCACGATTATATGGGTCAAAATGAATTATCCGCCCCCACATCAAGGTTGAAATGGGAGGAAACAGAAAAGCCGCTGTAATAGTCATGCTCCAGAACAGGATTATAAGCAGAGCAACATTGACTAAAATCCTGCGGATATAATATAAAAGTAAAGGCAAAATTATCTTTTTTCTTTTTAGGCTGTAAATTAAAATCTGGGCGAATTATTTTGTCCTATTGAACTCAATAAGACAAGCCATTCGTGCGTTGAGTCTGCGCGCGTTCAATCCGGGAGTGCGATATTGGCAGATAACACCCTTCAGCCTTTTGTTACGGCTCTGGCCGATACGACGCAAGCTGTTGAGAAAAGTCTCAAGGAGCTTTTGCGCCCCGCCCCCCTTGCCGGTGAAATGGACAGGCCACAACGCCTGCTGGACGCCATGCGCTATTCCAGTCTTAATGCCGGCAAGCGTTTCCGTCCCTTTCTGATGATTGAAACCGCGCGGCTGTTTGGAGCAGAAAGCAGCGGTATTGTGCGGGCTGCTGCCGCCCTTGAAATGGTGCATTGCTATTCTCTGATTCATGATGACCTGCCGGCAATGGACAATGACGATCTGCGTCGTGGCAAATTGACCTTGCACAAGGCCTTTGACGAGGCCACCGCCATTCTCGCTGGCGACGCCTTGCTGACCTATGCTTTCGATGTTCTGGCGGATGAGGCCACACATGAGGATGCTGCTGTGCGAGCCAAGCTGGTGGTCGATCTGGCCCGCAGTGCTGGCATGGGCGGCATGGTTGGGGGTCAGATGCGCGATCTTATTGCCGAGATTGCAGAATTTCCTCTGGAACAACAGGATATAGAACAGTTGCAGGCCATGAAAACCGGCGCACTGATTCATTTTGCCGTGCAGGCGGGTGCGGTTTTCGCGGGATGCGATGCCCGCAATGCGCAGAGCCTTTCCGATTTCGGCCATAAAATCGGGGCCGCCTTCCAGATTGCTGATGATCTGCTCGATCATAGTGGTGATGAGGCCACAATGGGCAAAAAAGCCGGTAAGGATGCAGAGCGCAACAAGGCCACGCTGGTGTCTTTGCTGGGCCTTGAGGAGAGCCGGAACATTTGTGAAACCTTGGTGCGGGAGGCCAAACAGGCGCTTATGTCTGTCGCTTGTCCGGGAGATAAAACTGTGCTTCTTCAGGCTGTTGATTTTGTTGTGACAAGATCATCCTGAATAGGGAGCAGTTTCGCGTGGTGAGCCTGGCTTTTTTTCGCAAAAACCGGTTTTTCCGGCACATTTTGCTGCGTCCAAGACTTTTTATCTGTGCGGTTATGGCTATAGTGGCCATTCTGGCCATGCCGGAGCACTGGCATATTTCAACGCGCCTCCTGCTGGGGTGGAATGTCGGGGCCTGGCTGTTTCTGGCGCTGTCTGTCCGCTTCATGCTGCGCTCAAGCGAGGATCACCGCCGGGCGCAGGCCATTGCCGGCGATGAGAGCGAGCTGGTTATTCTCACTCTGGCGGTTCTGGCGTCCTTTTTCTCAATGGGGGCGATTTTTGCGCAGCTTGCCAACTTAAAAGATGTGCATGGCGCGCTGAAATTCATGCATCTTGCGCTTGTGGTGGGCACAGTGGTCAGCGCCTGGCTGTTCATTCATTTTATGTTTGCCATGCATTATGCGCATCAGTTTTTGATCAGAAAAGATTATGTCGAGAAAGATACGCTGGAATCTTCCGGCGGCCTGCGCTTTCCCGGTGAACCCAAGCCTGCTTTTGCTGATTTTCTGTATTTTTCCTTTGTGATTGCCTCGGCAGCAGCGACGGCGGATGTGGAAATCTGGTCAAAATCCATCCGCCGCACAGCGACATTGCATTCGATCCTGTCGTTCTTTTTCAACACCACGATTATCAGCCTGCTGATGAATATTGGTGCGGGATTAGCCGGCTGAGCCGAATCGCTTTTCGATATAATTTTCGACGATGGCCTTGAATTCCGCACCAATATTGGGGCCGCGCAGGGTCATGGCCTTTTGCCCGTCAATAAATACGGGTGCTGTGGGGGCTTCGCCGGTGCCGGGCAGCGAAATGCCAATATCCGCATGTTTCGATTCGCCCGGGCCATTGACGATGCAGCCCATCACCGCGACATTGAGATTTTCCACCCCGACATATTTGCCTTTCCACTCTGGCATCGAGTCGCGGATATAATTTTGGATATCGCGCGCCAATTCCTGAAATACGGTTGAGGTGGTGCGCCCGCAGCCCGGACAGGCGGCCACCAGCGGCACGAAGGTGCGAAAGCCCATGGTTTGCAGCAGCTCCTGCGCCACTTTGACCTCTAAGGTGCGGTCGCCATTGGGCTCTGGCGTCAGAGAGATGCGGATCGTATCGCCAATGCCTTCCTGCATCAGCACGCCCAGCGCGGCAGAGGAGGCGACAATGCCTTTTGAGCCCATGCCCGCCTCGGTCAGGCCCAGATGCAGCGCGTAAGAACTGCGTCTGGCCAGCATCCGGTAAACGGAAATGAGATCCTGCACGCCCGATACCTTGGCCGAGAGAATGATTTTGTCTTTGCCAAGGCCAATTTCTTCGGCGCGCTGCGCCGAGAGCACCGCCGATTGCACCATAGCCTCGCGCATCACCGCCCGCGCATCAACAGGCTGGTTCGATGCGGCATTTTCATCCATAAGCGCGGTGAGCAATTCACCATCCAGCGAGCCCCAGTTGGCGCCAATGCGCACGGCTTTGTTATATCTGGCGGCCAGCTCAATAATGGTTGAAAATTGTCGGTCTTTTTTATCCTTGAAGCCGACATTGCCGGGATTGATGCGATATTTATCCAGCGCTTCGGCGCAGGCCGGATGGTCGGAGAGCAATTTATGGCCGATATAGTGAAAATCGCCGATGAGCGGAACGCTCACCCGCATTTGCGCCAGCCGGTCACGAATATAGGGCACAGCGCGCGCGGCTTCATCGCGGTCAACGGTGATGCGCACCAGTTCCGAGCCAGCGCGCGCCAGAGCGGCCACCTGCCGTGCGGTGGCTTCAATATCGGCAGTATCGGTATTGGTCATGCTCTGCACGATGATCGGTGCGCCGCCTCCGACTTTTACACCGCCAATAGTTACGCTTTGCGTTATCAGGCGGCGGGCGGGCGCGGCTTCAATCAGAGTTTGTGCAAAATCAGTCATAATCTTTCCCACTGTTGCGCCTATAGATAGGTCAGAAGACTTAAAATGTCATCCGGATCTGCGTCTAATCTCCGATGGCAATTTGTTGCAATGCACATTACCCTATAATTCTACATTACGGAGGTCTTATGACGTTAAAATCCCGCACCGCCCTGATCACGGGCTCAACATCCGGTATTGGTCTGGCCTATGCACGGGCGCTGGCCGCTGAAGGCGCGCAGATTGTTATCAATGGTTTTGGCGAGGCGGCGGCCATTGAGACCGAACGGTCGAAAATCGAGGCCGATTTCAAGGTGTCTTGCCATTATTCGGCAGCGGATATGACCAAGCCGGACGAAATTGCGGCCATGATTCATGAGGCGGAAGCCAAATTCGGCACGCTCGACATTCTGATCAACAATGCCGGCATCCAGAATGTGGCGCCGATCGAGGAATTTCCCATCGAGAAATGGGATCAGATTCTGGCCATCAACCTCTCTTCGGCCTTTCACACCATGCGGGCGGCCATTCCGGGCATGAAGGCGCGCAAATGGGGGCGCATCATCAACACCGCTTCGGCCCATTCGCTGGTGGCCTCGCCGTTCAAATCCGCCTATGTCGCGGCCAAGCATGGCATTGCCGGTCTGACCAAAACCGCCGCGCTGGAACTGGCCACCTTTGGCATAACGGTAAATTGCATTTCGCCCGGCTATGTCTGGACGCCGCTGGTGGAAAAGCAGATTCCCGCCACAATGGAAGCGCGCCATATGACCAAAGAGCAGGTCATCAATGATGTGATGCTGCTGGCCCAGCCCACCAAGCAATTTGTCACCTCCGAACAGGTGGCGGCGCTGGCGGTGTTTTTATGCTCGGACGCAGCCGCGCAAATGACAGGGGCCAATCTGTCGATGGATGGCGGCTGGACAGCCGCATGAAGCCGGTCAATCTCGCGCTTCAGGGCGGCGGCGCGCATGGCGCCTATACATGGGGCGTGCTGGACGCGCTGCTGGAGGATGGCCGCTTTCAGTTTGAGGCGGTCAGCGGCACATCGGCAGGGGCAATGAATGCGGTGAACCTTGCCGATGGCCTGCGTATTGGCGGGCGCGAGGGCGCGCGCAAAAAACTGGCGGATTTCTGGCAGGGCGCCAGTCTTGATGGAAAATTGTCCGAGGGCGAGCGCGATGTCGCTGACCTGCTGTTGAGCTATTGGGGCGGGCTTGGCCGCGTCACGGCCAATTTTTATGATACGGCCAGCCATTTTGTCTCGCCTTATGATGTCAATCCGTTGGATTTGAACCCTTTGCGCGATGTTCTGGCCAGTCAGGTGGATTTCGAGGCTTTGCGCCGGTCTGAAGGGCCAAAATTATTTATTGCCGCCACCAATGTGCACACCGGCAAGGTGCGGGTGTTTCACCGCACCGAACTGACATTGGATATGGTCATGGCTTCGGCCTGCCTGCCATTGATGTTCAAAGCGGTGATGATTGACGATATTCCCTATTGGGATGGTGGTTATATGGGCAATCCGGTGCTGTTTCCGTTTTTTACCGAGACAAAAACCGAGGATGTTGTTCTCATTCAGATCAATCCGATTTCCCGCAATGAAACGCCAAAAACCATCAATGAAATCATGGACCGGATCAATGAGATCACGTTCAATTCGGCTTTGATTCAGGAAATTCGTGCGGTGGATTTTGTTGGCCGGTTGATGGATCAGGGCCGGTTGCAGGGCACGCATTATAAAAAAATCCGGCTGCATATGATCGAGGCGGATGAGGAACTGATTGCGTTGGGCGCAGATTCGAAAATGAACGCCGATTTTGGCTTTTTCCAGCAGCTTTTTGCCATTGGACGGCGCGCGGGCAAGGCCTTTATCGCCAAAAATTATGAACATATAGGCCTCAAAGGCACGATGGCCGTGAAAGAGACGCTGATCTGATCGGTTTGAGCCTGTTGCTTTTACACGAAATCGATTCCCTCGCCTCCTGAGGGGGCTATAGGCCGTCTCTCCCCGTCATCCTGAGGAGGCCGCAGGCCGTCTCGAAGGATGGGGGAGAAGGGACCCCCAGAAAAATGTCCATATAAAACATCATGCTTTAAAACACCTGCAAAGACGCAGGAAATCCCGAAAATTTGCAGATATTTTTGCGATGACTCAACGACAGATCATGGATATTTTATCCATAGATTTTATGATAAACGCCAATTCTTGAGTCAGATCCATGATTTAACGGCTTTGCCTGTGCGCAGTGCCGATGCGTCAGATGTTTGTTTTACAGGTGTCATTTATCATCAAATTCTGAGCGTTTTGCACCAAAAATGTGAGCAAAAAACCACAATATTGCGGATGATTTCACCACGCTTTACTGATGACTCAAGGAGATATTATAGATAATTTATCGATAGATTCAATTCATAATCATAAATTCATGAATCAAACCCGCGATTTATTCTGTTTAGCCGAAGTGACTCACCGTGAGTCAACTGCATTTTTCAAAAATCTCACGATCTGAGCAAAAATCAAAGCGGTGAATCTGGAAAAAACGCGCTTATCCCGTGTTTAACCCTGAAAAGCCCAGACCGAACTGGCTTTCACATCCATATCTTCCAATGTGCGCGGCACCGGCACCTGATATTGAGCGATTTTTTCGAGGTGCGCACGTGCGAGATAGGTGCGCTCCGGGTCGCCGATCAGCACTTTGGCGCCGCGCTGGTGCAGCTTATGCAGCCATGTGGTGACATTTTCGGCCATGTCCCGCTCATAGGAGACATCTCCGGCAAACACCATATCCCAGCCCTGATCTGTCCCGATCAGATCGGCGATGCGCGGCTCCAGCGTCACATGATTGGCACGGGCATTTTCCTGCATGGCGACACCGGCAAATTCATCAATATCGCAGGCCATAACCTGCGCTGCGCCGGCCATTTTGGCGGCAATCGCCACCAGACCGGAACCGGAGGCAAAATCCAGCACGGTTTGGCCTGCCACCAGCGCCGGATGATCAAGAATATAACGGGCCAGCGCCTGCCCGCCCGCCCAGGCAAAAGCCCAGAAGGGCGGCGGCAGCCCAATTTTACCCAGTTCGTCTTCGGTTTTTTGCCAGAGTTCGGTGGCTTCATCGGCCAGATAGAGCTGAATTTCGGGCACAAAGGGCACCGGCAGCAGGCGCGTATGGGTTTTGATGAAATGGCGACGGTCGATCATGCCTGTGCCTAACATGAACCGGCAGTGGGTTGCATCCGTTTTCCGGCTTGCGAAGCGGGCTGTTTAACGCCATCTTCGCGCCATGAATATGAAAATTTTTGACCGGATTGCACCCTGGCTGTTTGTTCTGATCTGGTCCACAGGCTGGATCGCGGCTAAATTTGCGGCAGGACATGCGGATGTTCTGACCTTTATCTCGGTGCGTTATGCGCTGGCCGGAGGTTTGCTGCTGATCATGGCGGTGGCTGCGGGCGCGCGCTGGCCCAAGACCCGCGCAGAGTGGCTGCATAATTGTGTCTGCGGCATTTTGATCCATGCGCTTTATTTGGGCCCCTTGTGGTGGGCGGTGGCGCATGGCTTACCGGCCACCATCTCGGCGCTGCTGGCCTCCATCCAGCCGATTCTTTCAACCGTGCTCGCCCCTCTGTTGCAAAATGAGCGGGTCAGCTCCGGGCGCTGGCTGGGCGTGGTTTTGGGTTTTTTCGGCCTGATCATTGTCCTGTCACCTAAATTGCTCGGGCTGGCCGGTGTCGATTTTTCGGCGCTGATTGTGCCGATTGTTATTAATTGTCTGGGTATGGTGTCGGTGACATTGGGCACATTTTATCAGAAGCGCTTTGTCAAAAACGCCGATCTGCGGGTGATGACTACGCTGCAATATGCCGGTGCGCTGGTGGTTATTCTGCCTGCGGCCTATATTCTGGAGCCGATGCGGATGGACTGGTCGCTGACCCTTATCCTGACTTTGGCCTGGTCGGTGCTGGCTTTGTCGCTGGGCGCGGTGTTTTTGCTGCTGCTGCTGATACGTCACGGGGCTGTGTCCAAAGCGGCGGTTTTGATTTTTCTGGTGCCACCCACCGCCGCTGTGCAGGCTTATTTGCTGATTGGCGAAAGCCTGACGCTGGTTCAGTGGCTCGGCATGGCCGTCACCGTTTTCGGTGTGGCACTGGCCATTCGTAAATAATACGACTTTCGCGCATGTTGCGCTGCAGCACAGAATCTGTAGGCTAACGCCCATTACGAGGGAGTGGGCGCATGTCCGGAATTGAACATTGGCTTGAAACAGGTCTTGCTGCGGTGAAACAGGCGGAGCATCTGCTGGAGGCCGCGCAAGGCAGCGTGCGGGCCCGTGTCAGCACCAGCGGTAAATTGTCAAATGAGTGGCTGGAGGCTGAGCAGCATGCGGTGCATGGTCTCGCCTGGCTCGCCACCTATGTGCAGGCGATTCGCGAGATGGTGGCCTATGCCGCGCGACTCTCCGGCGAGGGACAGTTTGGCGAAGTGGAGGACCTGCTCACCCGTATCGGTCTGGGCGAATATTTAGCGCAGATTATCGGCGGCATTCCGATGAATCAGGGCGAGATTTTGCGCCTTTCCGATCTGGGCCTGAGCGCTGATGTGCAGCGCGCCTTTTGCACACACGCCGTTGCGGCGCTGGTGCAGGATGGCAATACGCCAGCCCGCCGCGCCCGTCTTGTCGCGCTGATCGAGGCGCAGGGCGCACATGCCACGGTCGGCAATCCGGGGCTGGATGAGACGATGGAGGCGATTCGTGATGAAATGCGCAAATTTGCCGCCGCTGAAGTGCTGCCCCATGCGCATCAATGGCACCTTAAAAATGATTATATTCCGCTTGAGGTGATTTCAGCCTTGAGTGATCTGGGCGTGTTTGGCCTCACCATTCCTGAAGAATATGGCGGCATGGGCCTTGGCAAAGTGGCCATGTGTGTGGTGTCCGAGGAACTCTCCCGCGCTTATATTGGCGTGGGGTCGCTGGGCACCCGCTCTGAAATTGCTGCCGAGCTTATCTTATGCGGCGGCACCGAGGCGCAAAAGCAGCATTATTTGCCCAAACTGGCGTCGGGCGAGATTTTGCCCACCGCCGTTTTCACGGAGCCGAATACCGGCTCTGACCTTGCCAGCCTGCGCACCCGCGCGGTCAAGGAAGGCGATGTTTATAAGGTTTACGGCAATAAAACCTGGATCACCCATCCGGTGCGCGCCGACCTGATGACCCTGCTGGCCCGCACCAATCCGAATGAGCCGGGCTATAAGGGCCTGACTATGTTTCTGGCCGATAAGCCGCGCGGCACGGATGCCGTGCCCTTTCCTGCACCGGGCATGAAGGGCGGCGAGATCGAGGTGCTCGGTTATCGCGGCATGAAGGAATATGAAATCGGCTTTGACGGTTTTGAGGTGAAGGCTGAAAATGTGCTGGGCGGCGTTGAGGGGCAAGGTTTTAAACAACTCATGCAGACCTTCGAATCGGCGCGCATCCAGACAGCCGCGCGCGCTGTGGGTGTGGCGCAATCAGCTTTCGATTTGGGCCTGCAATATGCCAAAGACCGCATTCAATTTGGCAAGGCGCTGATTCATTTCCCGCGTGTGGCGGATAAATTGGCGATGATGGCGGTGGAAATTCATATTTCGCGCCAGATCACCTATTTTGCTGGTCGCGCCAAGGATGAGGACAAGCGCTGCGATATCGAGGCGGGCATGGCCAAACTGCTGGGTGCGCGCGTGGCCTGGGCGGCGGCGGACAATGCCTTGCAAATTCATGGCGGCAATGGCTTTGCGCTGGAATATGCCATTTCGCGTGTGCTCTGCGACGCCCGCATTCTGAATATTTTTGAAGGCGCTGCCGAAATTCAGGCGCAGGTGATTGGCCGCAGGCTGTTGGAGGGGAATTAGGGGCTGAATTCCACTGCACCAGCACCTGAGAGTGAAGATATAGAACGCTAATGGTCACCCTGTTTTATCTGTAGCTTTGAGCGCTTAAGTATTTCCCGTTAAATGAAGCGATTTAACTTGCTTGAGTTATCATCACATGATAACTCATAGTCTTATGAATACGCCAAAGTCCGACAGAGGCCTTGATGATTTGCTCGCGCTCAATGGCGTTGTGCTGGTTGTCGATCCTGTCGGCAATCATTGGGTCAAGTTCGTCGCACTTAAAGTAGCCCCCTCACCGCACCGTCCGCATGGCGTCAGCTACTCACTCACCTTGCATGGCGCCAAGGGCGAAAGGCTGGTCGGCTATGACAATGCCCACGCCATTTCCGTAGGCACTGGCCCGTCTCGCAGTGCGCGCGTCGCGCATGACCATTGTCATCGCTACGGAACGACAAAACCTTACATATTCAGCGATGCAGCAACGCTGATGCAGGATTTTTGGAACGACGTTGATGCTGTCTTAAAGCTAAGAGGAGTCACCCCATGAAAACACTCAATATTGGCATTGCCTCGCTTGCCGAGATGCGTGCCCGCACCCTTGCCGTTGCGCGTGGTGAGTTGCAACTCGGCGCGGATGAGCCTAAATTGTGGTTTACCTCGATGGAAAGCCTCGCCCGCGTCCTGTCGGACAAAAATCGCCTTCTGCTTGATCTTATTATTGAACAACAACCAAAATCATTGACCGAATTGGAATCGCTTTCTGGCCGGGCTAAGTCCAACCTGTCACGCACCCTTAAGACTATGGCGCGGTTTGGATTGGTGGAATTGCTCAAGGGCGAGGGGGGCACGTTGCGTCCACATGTGTCTTATGAAGAAATAAAGTTCAATTTGCCAATGGCACACCCTAAAGCGGCCTAATTTATGGCCTTAGACTCTGTTGCCTTTAGACGGAATCGGCTCCCTCTCCCCGCCGCGCGGGGAGAGGGTGGGGTGAGGGGCATTTGATAATCCCAAGCCCCTCATCCTGTCCTTCTCCCCGTTGATCCTTCGAGACGGCCTGCGGCCTCCTCAGGATGACGGGGAGAAGGAACGCTCACAACGTGTTTCCATCTCAAAACAGCATGCTCTAGCCTATTATTTTGCGGCCTCACTCCGTATCGCAGGGCGAAGGAGTCGTCTGCATCGGGCAAAATTATACCGGCGACTTTTTGTCTTGTCTGCGCTAGGTCTTGGCCATGCAAGACGAGTCTCTGATCGCCGATGTTCTGGTGCCGGTTGCGGTGGATATGGCCTATTCCTACCGCGTTCCGGCTGGCCTGACTGTGAGCGAGGGCGATTTCGTGGCCGTGCCGCTGGGCCCGCGCGAGGCCACCGGCATTGTCTGGGCACTGCGCCCGGGGCGGGGTGATAATCTGAAAAGCCTGAAATCGCGTCATGATTATCCCGCGCTCAAAGCGCCCTTGCGTGCCTTTATTGACTGGGTGGCGAACTGGACATTGGCCCCCAAAGGCCTGGTGCTGCGCATGACCATCCGTGTGCTTGACCATGCCGCGCCGGAAAAGGTGAAGCTGGGCGTGCGCCTGATCGGCCCGCCGCCCAAACGCATGACCCCCGCGCGGCAAAAAGTGCTGGCGCTGTTGCAGTCTGGCGAAGTGCTGGCCAAGGCCGATCTGGTGAAGCAATCAGGCTGTTCCTCCGCGGTGATTGACGGCCTGCTGGATGAAGGCACGCTGGAAGCCCTGCCCTTTGAGGCTCTGCCTTGGGCAAGGCCTGTGGCCAGCTTTGCCGCGCCAAAGCTGGAGGGCGCGCAGCAGGCCGCGGCCAATCATCTGAATGCTCAGGTTGAGACGCATGACTTTGGCGTGACTTTGCTGGAAGGAATCACCGGTTCGGGCAAGACCGAAGTTTATTTCGAGGCCGTGGCCAGAGTGCTGGAAGCGGGCGGGCAGGCGCTGATCCTGATGCCGGAAATTGCCTTGACCTCGCAGTTTCTGAGCCGCTTTGCCCAGCGCTTTGGCGCCATGCCGGTGGAGTGGCATTCCGGCGTGGCGGCGCGCAAACGCGCCCGCATCTGGACACAGATTGCCAAGGGTGAGGGCAATGTGGTGGTGGGTGCGCGCTCGGCACTGTTTCTGCCCTTTCCGGATTTGCGGCTGATCATCGTCGATGAGGAGCATGAATCGGCCTATAAGCAGGAGGATGGCGTCTCTTACCACGCGCGGGATATGGCGGTGGTGCGTGGCCGCATTGAAAAGGCGCTGGTGATTCTGGCCTCGGCGACGCCTTCATTAGAAACGCAGGTCAATGCGGCGCAGGGCCGTTATGACCATGTGAGATTGGAAAGCCGGTTCGGCGGGCGGATTTTGCCAAAGCTGGAGGCGATTGACCTGCGCAGCGAGGGGCCAAGCCGTGGCCAGTGGATTGCGCCCCGCCTTGTGAACGAGGTGACAGCCACCATAGCGCGCGGTGAGCAGGCCCTGCTTTATCTGAATCGGCGCGGCTATGCGCCCTTAACCTTATGCAAAAGCTGTGGCCATAAGTTTCAATGTCCGAATTGCTCAGCCTGGCTGGTGGAACACCGGTTTCGCAAGGCGCTGATGTGCCACCATTGCGGCCATGTCGAGCGCCGTCCCGACATTTGCCCTGAATGTTCCGCGCCCGATTCGCTCACCGCTTGCGGGCCGGGCGTCGAGCGTCTGGCCGAAGAGGCGGTCAAACATTTTCCACAAGCGCGGATTCTTGTGCTCTCGTCGGATATTGCCGGCGGCATGGAGCGTTTGCGCCAGGACATGGCCGATATTGCCGCAGGCCATTTTGATCTGATCATCGGCACGCAACTGGTGGCCAAGGGGCATAATTTTCCGCTTCTCACGCTGGTGGGGGTGATTGATGCTGATGTCGGACTGGCCAATGGCGATCCGCGTGCCGCTGAGCGCACTTTTCAGCTGTTGTCGCAGGTGACAGGGCGGGCGGGCCGGGGTGAAATCAAGGGGCGCGGATTGATTCAGACCTATCAGCCTGATCATCCGGTGCTGAAGGCCATTCTGGGCGCAGATTCTGTGGCCTTTTATAAGGCCGAAACAGAGGCGCGTCTGCGCGGTGGCCTGCCGCCTTTTGGCCGTCTGGCGGCGCTGATCGTGTCGGGTGAGGATCGTGCCCTGACCGAGGCCCATGCCAAGGCGCTGGCCAAGGCTGCGGCGGGTCTTGAGGAGGGTGAGGGCTGGAGCTTTGACCGGGCCAGCCCGGCGCATGTCGAAATATTCGGCCCGGCGGAGGCGCTTGTTGCGGTGGTGCGCGCGCGCCACCGCTTTCGCCTGCTGGTGAAGGCCACCCGCAAAGTGGATATGCAGGGCTTTTTGCGCCGTGTTCTGGCGGCGGCGCCCAAGCCGCGCGGCTCAATCAAGGTGGCGGTGGATATTGATCCGCAAAGTTTCATGTGATTTTTATTGGCTCCATGGGCAGTGCCTGAGGCTTTTGCGAAGGGTCAGCCGGTTTTGACCTATACTTTAGGCTAGTTTTGCCCAGACTTGCCCCATGGACACTCGTCTTTGGATTGTATACACGTTAAATGAGTGGGTAGCTTGTGTGGATCAAGAGGGCGTGGAGCCCCATCATGAGCAAGGGAGGGCGCTATGTGGTCTCAGGTTTATAATCCGTTCGGCAATGCTGCATTGTCGACATTGGCGGCGGCCATTCCGGTTGTCAGCCTTCTTGTGCTGATTGCCTCCGGCAAGTTGCAGGCGCATATTGCCGCGCTGATTGCGCTGGCGGTTGGCCTGCTTGTGGCGATTTTTGCGTTCACCATGCCGGCAGGTCTGGCGCTGCGCGCGGCTGGTTTTGGTGCCATTTCCGGCCTGTTTCCGATTGGCTGGATCATTCTCAACGTTATTTTTCTCTATCGTCTGACAGTGGAAAAGGGCTGGTTTGAAATTCTTCAGCGCTCCATTGGCGATATTACGCCGGACCGCCGGTTGCAATTATTGCTCATCGCCTTTTGTTTCGGCGCTTTCTTTGAAGGCGCCTCGGGCTTTGGCACACCGGTGGCGGTGACGGGCGCGATTCTGATGGGTCTGGGGTTTTCGCCGCTGGCGGCGGCGGGGCTTTCGCTCATCGCCAATACGGCACCTGTGGCCTATGGTGCCTTGGGCGCGCCGATTGCCGGCCTGTCACAGGTGACCGGCATTGACCCGTTCATTCTGGGGGCGATGGTGGGGCGTATCCTGCCGATTTTCTCGCTGATCGTGCCGTTCTGGCTGATCTGGGCCTTTGCCGGGTTCCGTGGCATGATTCAGATTTGGCCGGCCGTTCTGGTTGCGGGCGTGTCCTTTGCGGTGCCGCAATATGTGATGTCGAATTTCCACGGCCCGACCCTGGTGGATATTGTGGCGTCACTGGTGTCCATGGCCTGTCTGATCGGCTTCTTGCAGATCTGGCAGCCGAAAAAACTCTGGCTTTCGCCGTCGCTGGGCGAGTCGGACACGTCCCATGCCACGGCGCCGGTGGTTTTGCCGTCCCGCGCCTCGGAGGCTTCGATTCTGCAGGCCTGGTTGCCATGGATTGTGCTCAGTCTCTGCGCCTTTGTCTGGGGTACACAGACCTTCAAGGATGCGGTCTATCCGGGCGGTGCCTTTCCCAAATATCCGATCGATGGCCTGCACAATCTGGTGCAGAAAGTGCCGCCGGTTGTGGCCAAAATCAGCACCGAGGGTGCGGTGTTTGGCTTCAACATTCTCACCATGACCGGCACCGGCATTTTGCTGGCGGCGATCATTGCCGGGATCATCATGCGGTTCTCGCCGGTGCGGCTGGTCAAGGCTTATTTTGAAACCATCTGGGTGGTGCGTCACTCGCTCATCACCATTGCGGCCATGCTGGCCATTGGTTATCTGACCCGCTATTCGGGGCTGGATGCTACGCTCGGTCTCGCTTTTGCCGGAACAGGTGTGCTTTATCCGTTCTTCGGCACCTTGCTCGGCTGGCTGGGCGTGGCGCTCACCGGTTCGGATACGGCCTCCAACGTGCTGTTCGGTGGTTTGCAGAAGGTGACCTCCGAGCAGCTTGGTCTCTCGCCGGTGCTGATGAGTGCCGCCAATTCGGCCGGTGGCGTTATGGGCAAAATGATTGATGCACAGTCGATTGTGGTGGCCTCCACCGCCACCGGCTGGTATGGCCACGAGGGCACCATTCTGCGCTTCGTGTTCAAACATTCGATCATTCTGGCCTGTCTGGTTGGTCTGGTTGTGATGGCCTATGCCTATATTATTCCGTGGATTATTGTTCCGCTGACACATTGAGGCGTGTGAACTCAGGGCCCCTTCGGGGGCCCTTTTTCATGGGCTGTGCATTCGGCCTTGCACTTTTTCAAGCCGGAGATTATGCCAGCGCAAAGCTGAAACGATAAGGAAACGAGATGAACACCTATAAGCTGCTTTTATTGCCCGGTGACGGTATCGGCCCTGAAGTCATGAGCCAGGTTGAGCGTGTGGCGGATTGGTTTTCGAAAGCCGGTCTGGTTCATTTTGAAACCGAAAAAGGCCTGGTCGGCGGCAGCGCCTATGACGCGCATGGCAAAGCCATTTCGGAAAGCGATATGGCACTGGCCATGTCGGCGGATGCGGTGCTCTTTGGTGCGGTCGGCGGGCCGAAATGGGATGGCGTGCCTTATGATGTGCGCCCCGAGGCGGGCCTGCTGCGTCTGCGCAAAGACCTGAAACTTTTTGCCAATTTGCGTCCGGCCATTTGCTATCCGGCCTTGGCCGAGGCCTCCTCGCTCAAGCGCGAATTGGTTGAAGGCCTTGATATTATGATCGTGCGCGAGCTGACCGGCGGTGTCTATTTTGGCGAGCCGAAGGAAATCATTGATCTGGGCAATGGTCAGAAGCGCGGCATTGATACGCAGGTCTATGACACCTATGAAATCGAGCGTATTGGCCGCGTGGCCTTCGAGCTGGCCCGTAAGCGCAGCAATAAGGTGACATCCTCCGAAAAACGCAATGTCATGAAGTCCGGCGTGCTCTGGCATGAGGTCATCACCGCCCTGCACAAGCGCGATTATGCCGATGTGACGCTGGAACATGCGCTGGCAGACTCACTGGCCATGCAGCTGGTGCGGGCGCCCAAGCAATTTGACGTGATTGTGACGGACAATCTGTTTGGTGATATTCTGTCCGATATTGCCGCCATGCTTACCGGCTCGCTGGGCATGTTGCCGTCGGCCTCGCTGGGTGAGGCCGATGCCAAGGGTCAGCGCAAGGCCCTTTATGAGCCGGTGCATGGCTCTGCGCCCGATATTGCCGGCAAGGGCATGGCCAATCCCATTGCCATGATCGGCTCCTTCGCCATGTGCCTGCGCTATTCCTTTGGTCTTGGGGCCGAGGCGGATCGTCTGGAAGCGGCCATTGCGGCGGTTCTGGCCTCTGGCCTGCGCACAGCCGATATTCGCGGCACGGCCAGCAGCTTCATCGGCACAAGCGAAATGGGTGATGCGATTCTGGCCGAACTGGCCAAAGGCTGATCTGGTATCTGACGCGAGAGTCTGTGACGTAAACGTCTCCCTCGCCCCGCATGGCGGGGAGAGGGTGGGGTGAGGAGCATTTTTATGATTTATGCCCTTCATCTTGAGTCTTCGTCCCATCCTTCGAGACGGCCTGCGGCCTCCTCAGGATGAGGGGGAGAGCGAACGCTTATAATGCGTTTCCACCTCAAAACAGCATGTTCTAGGCCCTGTTCTGTTTATAAAGGCAGGGTCTATTTCTTCTTAAGTTTGGGCGGGGTGATGTTTGCGGACAGCGGGTCACCATAGGATGTGGCCGCTGTCTGTGGTTTTTTGCAGGTACTGGTCTGGGCGGACTTGCTCAACATATCGGCAAGCGCGCTGTCATTTGTCGCATTGAGATTGAGCCGCTCAATCATGCAGGCCATCGTGTCGGGCATCTCTGATGCGCTGGCCCCGCAGATAAGCCCGGAGATTTGCAGGTCCGGCAGATGATCAAGCGCTCTTATGCCGAAACAGGATAAGGCACCTTGCGGGCCGGAAATGGTCATTTGCGCCCCTTCTGTGCGGCCAAACCGTGTCAGCGTCACCTGCGGCTGGTCGGATTTGAGCAAGGCAAAGCCCGCATCCGCACTGCGGCGCACCATTTCAAGATAAAAATCCGAAGGTTGGCCGGTTATATTGCGCAATATAACCATACGGATAAATTTTTTGTCGCCGCCCAGGACAAGCGTGGTGCGCAGGGTCTGGCCCGGATTCAGGCGTTCGCTCGTGATGTTGGCTGAAGCGCCAAATTCCGGACTGCTGAGGCTGAACATATGGTCATCCTCGCGGGGACTCCAGTGGGTGAGCGCAGGCAGAGCCGCAACCTCTTTGCGCTCCGATGGACTGAAACTGCCATAAACTTTAACGATCATCGCCATAATACCGGCAATCAGCAGCAGAATCACCACAAGCGCAGGCCATGAGGTCTGTTCTCTGCCCTCATACAGGTGGTGATCCTGATAAATGCGGTTATGCCGGAAAAGAAGTGTCATGGGCCCCATGGTCAGTTCAATCAAACTGCCGACACTCTGGCCCCTTAAGCTGACCGATTGGTTACCGGCGCCATGCCATGTGCAGACAGAGTCAATGAATGGTTAGCGGCAGGGGCAGCCGTTGTTTTATAACAGTGTCTTGCTTGACATCTATCCGGTTTTTGTGGTTTGAAAGCTGGTCTTTTCAAAAATTGCGATAGAATGATGCTTGTCTCGGACCTCACAAAACCGACCAAAACATCGGCGACCCCGAAACGGGTCGCACGCTAGCGCTTGTCCCTGCCCTTCTCCCGGCGGGGGAGGAGGCCAACCGCATGAGGCGGGTTTGAGGCCGGGAGACAGCAGAAAAGGATCATTAAAATGGTATATCAGGCCTCAGGCTTTCGGGTGGCTATTGCAGGCGCAACAGGCAATGTCGGCCGCGAAATGCTGGATATTCTGGCAGAACGCCAGTTTCCGGTCAGTGAAGTGATTCCGCTGGCCTCGTCGCGTTCCAATGGCACGCAAGTGTCGTTCGGCGACAAAACCCTGACCTGCAAGGTTCTGGATACATTTGACTTTTCCGGCGTTGATATTTGTCTGATGTCGGCGGGCGGCGATGTCTCCAAGCAATATTCGCCGCGTATCGGTGCGCAGGGCTGCGTGGTGATCGATAATTCTTCGGCCTGGCGCTATGATTCAGATGTGCCGCTGATTGTGCCGGAGGTCAATGCCGATGCCATTACCGGCTTCAGCAAGAAATATATTATTGCCAATCCCAACTGCTCCACCGCGCAGCTGGTTGTGGCTTTGAAGCCCCTGCATGATGTTGCCAAAATCAAGCGGGTGGTGGTCTCCACCTATCAGTCGGTGTCGGGTGCGGGCAAGGAGGGGATGGATGAGCTGTTCAGCCAGACCCGCGCCGTGTTCACCACCAATGAGGTGACGGAAAAGAAATTCCCCAAGCGCATTGCCTTCAATGTGATTCCGCAGATTGACGTGTTCATGGAAGACGGCTTCACCAAGGAAGAATGGAAGATGATGGCGGAGACCAAGAAAATTCTTGATCCCAAAATCCTGCTCACCGCCACCTGCGTGCGGGTGCCGGTGTTCATCGGCCATTCGGAAGCGGTGAATATCGAGTTTGAAAACCCGATCTCTGCCGATGAGGCGCGGGAAATCCTGCGTGCCGCGCCGGGCTGTTTGGTGATCGATAAGCGCGAGCCGGGCGGCTACATCACCCCGCATGAGGCGGCGGGCGAGGATGCCACCTATATTTCGCGTATTCGTGAGGATGCCACTGTTGAAAACGGCCTTGCCTTCTGGTGCGTGTCGGACAATTTGCGCAAGGGCGCGGCTCTTAATGCTGTGCAGATTGCCGAAGTGCTGGTGGACCGCGGCCTGATCAAGCCCAAGGCGGCGTGAAAATAAATTTGTTTCGCATTCGAAACAAATGATTTTTTTTATAAAAAATATGTTAGAAATTAGATATCAAATTGGTGACACGGTGATATTCTGCATGCCGTAGCCTTTGCTTTAGAGCATTGTGCATTTTGTGAGGTTTTCTGCAGGCCTCATCCAGTTTGATTTTAAAAGGGCGCCTTTTGGTGCCCTTTTTATTTATGGGTACGTATAATTCGTCCTCGACGTAAAATCGACAGAGTCTGACGGCGGCGCATTCGATAAAGCGACGAAATCCAGATATCGAATCCGTTGTCAGCTCGTTTGAGACTTGTAATCAGACGCCGTTCTTCATCCAGTTGTAGGCAGGCCAAGAGAATATTCGGTTTTTTGATTTCTTGAACCAGTAATCCATCCGAAATAATTTTTGGCAATAAAAGTAAGTCAATATCACTTATATCGGGATGATTTGTGTTAATATGCGCTAAACTTTGTGCGGATAAATATACAATCGGACTTTTCCATGATAATTGCCTTTGAATTGATTCATGCAAAGTGGCGACCTGATGGTTTGCTTTCAAACCATGCCTGAGATTATTTATATCCTCAAGTGTAAACAAATAACCCAAGAGAACTCCTACTTAATATTTTGCAGAGAATTTATAGCAAAAAAGATAAGTATAATAGGAGTTTGTTGAATTGGGTTATTTGTTAACAAACAGCTGTTCTCAAAACCTCGGCCTGTCCAAGGCCTTGGCATGGGCTTCGGCCGCGACAATGGTAAATTCTCCGGTTGCGGGGTCGAGCGTGCGCAGGCGGCCGGTCATCACGTCAAAATAGGCGCCATGCAGGTGCAGGCGGCCGCGCTCGTTCAGGGTTTTCACACAGGGAAAAGTCAGCAGATTGGCCAGAGTCTGGCGGATGGAAGCCTGATTCAGCCGTTCGGTATAATCGCCCACATCTTCATTCGGGTGTCGCGGCGTTGTGCTGGCGGCGGGGGCAATCAGTTCCATCCATTTGCCGATGAAATCACCGGGGGAGAGCGGGCGCTGATAGGGGTCGGCCTCGCTGTCCACATAGGCGCGCACGCCGCCGCATTTGCCGTGACCCATCACCACAATATGTTCGACACGCAGGCCCATGACCGCAAATTCCAGCGCGGCAGAGGTGCCGTGATAATCATCATTGGGCTTGTAGGGCGGCATGATATTGGCCACATTGCGCACCACAAACAATTCGCCGGGCCGCATATCGAAAATAACCTCTGGTGAAACGCGCGAGTCGCAGCAGCCCACCAGCATGATGCGCGGCTTCTGGCCGGTTTCGGCCAGCTCCTGAAAGCGTTGCTGCTCCTGCGCAAAGCGGTTGCCGAGAAAGGCTTCATAGCCGTCAATCAGACGTTGAGGAAAGGCGGATTCGCTCATGGGGTCTTTTGTCCTTTCTGATAATGATTTGCGCCGAAGGAAGAATGGTATTGCACTGCAAAAAGTCTTAGTCTGGCAGAAGATTTAGGGTGCAATGCCCGTTGAGGCAAGGAGTAAATTATGGTCAACCGTCCCCGCCGTTCGGCGCTGTATATGCCGGGCTCCAATGCGCGCGCTTTGGAAAAGGCTAAGACGCTGGATGCCGATGTTATTATTCTCGATCTTGAGGATGCCGTTGCGCCGGATGCTAAGCACATTGCCCGTGAGCAGGTGTGTGCGGCGGTGCGTGCGGGTGGTTTTGGCCGCCGCGAGGTGGTGATACGGGTGAATGCGCTGGACAGTGTCTGGGGCGCGGATGACCTTGCCGCCGTGGCACAGAGTGGGGCCGATGCTGTGCTCGTGCCGAAGGTCTCGACGCCGGGCGATATTATGATCTGCGCGCGCAATTTACGCGAGCAGGGCGCACCTGACAGGCTGCGCCTCTGGGCCATGATGGAAACGCCGCTGGCGCTGCTCAATGCCGGCTCTATTGCCGCAACGGCACAGGACCCGCAATCCCGGCTTGATGTGATGGTGCTGGGCACCAATGATCTGGCCAAGGAGACCCGCGCGCGCCTTATGGCTGGCCGCGCGCCGATGATGGCCTGGATGCAGATGGTGCTGGCGGCGGCCCGCGCCCATGGCATTGATCTGCTCGATGGTGTTTTTAACGATCTGGGCCATGAGGCCGGTTTTCAGGCCGAATGTGAACAGGGCCGTGATATGGGCATGGATGGCAAAACGCTGATTCACCCCAGTCAGCTGGCCATTTGCAATGCCGTTTTTGCACCGAGCGAAGCTGAAATTGTCTGGGCACGCGAAATTATTGCCGCTTTTGACCTGCCGGAAAATGCCGCAAAGGGCGCAGTGCAGCTGAAGGGCAAAATGGTGGAGCGCCTTCATGCGGATATGGCACGCCGCACCTTGAGCATTGCGCAGGCCATTGCAGCCGCGTGATCCCCTCACATCGGGTGAGGGGAATATTCAGTGAGCGGCGCGGGCTAAACCTGCCGCGCCACCATCATTTTCTTGATTTCAGCAATGGCCTTGGCCGGATTCAAGCCCTTGGGGCAGGCCTGCGCACAGTTCATAATGGTGTGGCAGCAACTATGTCGAACTGCTCTTATATTTTTATTTTACGATTTGATTGCGAAGGTAATATTTTTGCCCAAATGAATGATATCTTTTATCCATGAACTAAGAATCTGAGACTGTTCTATCGAGGTTCCTATCCAAGAGCCAGATACGAAGCCAACGAACTCTGAATTATTGATGTATCGCCCTACGTTTGAAAATGTCAGCACATTACCACCTTTTTGTCCTTTAAATTTGCCTGTTTTATCTGCTCGCTTCCAGAGATCGAGAGGCAGATAAATGCCTTTGAATAATCCTGTGTCATCGGGGTTAAAAACAACGCGTGGGCAAAACTTCAAAAAGAAAGGGTTCTCTGAAAAACGGTAGCCGTTTGGATCGCTGCCTGATTGAACCTTGTTGAGTTCAGTAAGCAGCGTATCCATCCGTTCAATCTCTTGAACAAACTGATCACCATTCTGCCAACGAAATTCAGCTTCATTTTTACCTTTTTCCATAGCTTTATATTGTACCATGATAAACGAACGATAGGCCTCATTGAAATAAATCAGATCTGCGCCCGTTTGTTTCTCCAATGGGTGTCGATTGGCCATTATAACGGTCAGCCGCACTGTAGGGTCATTCTCTTTCGTGAAAACTTTCGATCCATAATGTGTGGCATCACTTATCGTCTCGAACCCCGGCACATTCACGAAATCCGCAAGTAGCATAGTGTCTTCTCTAACTTGTGCACCGGGAAGACCGTCCAAGAAAGATTGATTATCGCTATTGGTAGGGTGCCAAGCTAAAAGTTCATCCTTCGAAATACCACTGATTTCTAGTGCGATCCCGAGTGTCTCCTTTTGAAACGCAAGATTTTCCTTCGCTCGAGGTTTAAAACTACGCAGTACTTCATGGTGACGTTCGGAGAAACGCCCCATTCTCTGGCTAACTGACGGGTCTAGTGCTATGATCCTTTCAACCAAGGCGTAGAGAGTTTTCGGTGGCAAGATGCCGCCTTCCGTTAACAATCGTTTGAGATGCGTCTGAATCTGTTTTGGAACGTTATTTTTTAGTTCGTCAAACGTAATAGGACGAGCAAGCTCTTCCAAATTTTGCATATTAAGACGCACAAGCCCTGTTCCCGCAGATAGTCCCCTTTTTCCGTCGGCAATATGGGTGATTTTTTCATCCTCGAACGAGACAAATACTATAAGCGGCGCGCGGCGACTATGTTTGAAATTAGGAACTGGTTCGGCGACATAGGGTTTTGAGCGATAGAATGAACTACCACTTTTAGCCTCATTCAACAGAACGTCGCGTCGGCCGGATAGAACTTTCAACACATAACCTGCTGCACTGATACTCATCTTATCGTCTCTATCAGCGTTAATAATCTGAAATTATTTCACTAATTTTGCGTTACCTCATTTACTAAGTTAAATTTTAGACTAAACCTGCCGCGCCACCATCATTTTCTTGATTTCAGCAATGGCCTTGGCCGGATTCAAGCCCTTGGGGCAGGCCTGCGCACAGTTCATAATGGTATGGCAGCGATAGAGCCGGAACGGATCTTCGAGAAAATCCAGCCGCTCGCCGGTCGCTTCATCGCGCGAATCAATCAGCCAGCGATAGGCCTGCAACAGAACCGCCGGGCCGAGATAGCGATCACCATTCCACCAATAGGACGGGCAGGAGGTGGAGCAGCAGGCGCATAAGATGCACTCATAGAGGCCATCGAGCTTGGAACGGTCTGAATGCGACTGTTTCCATTCCTTTTCCGGCGCGGGGGTGACAGTGTGCAGCCAGGGCTCGACCGAGGCGTGCTGGGCATAAAAGCGGGTGAGGTCAGGCACAAGATCCTTGACCACCGGCATATGCGGCAGCGGGTAAATTTTGACGGCGCCGCTGACCTCATCCATGCCCTTTGTGCAGGCCAGCGTGTTGGTGCCGTCAATATTCATGGCGCAGGAGCCGCAAATGCCCTCGCGGCAGGAGCGGCGGAAGGTGAGCGTCGGGTCGATTTTGGATTTGATCCAGATGATGCCATCCAGAATCATCGGGCCGCAATCGTCGCGGTCCACCCAAAAAGTGTCGATGCGCGGATTTTCACCATCATCGGGGTTCCAGCGATAGATGCGGAATTCCTTGAGGTTTTTTGCGTCATGGGGCTTTGGCCAGACCTTACCAGCCTTGACCACGGAGTTTTTAGGGAGTGCAAGTTCAACCATTTGTTATCGCCTTGATATTATATCTTGTAGAGTCGGGCTTATCACCATCTAAATAAATGTGGATCACAGAAAAATTGCTTGGCTTATGGTTGCCTTTTCCAACTATTTTATAACCTTCATAGTCTTGTCTATCAATCGAAGCTCTAATTTTACCGTAGTCCAGTAATATCAAAACAGCATAGCCCTTATATTTCAGTAATTTAGCTATTTCAGAATTATTAGAACCATCTTTCAAATGGTATTCACCAGAGCCATTTTTTCTAACAGCCAGCTCCACACCAATTTTGTCAATTTTAAAATCGAGACGACCCGAATTTATATTCGTAATTTTTTGATGAATTTCACGCTTTACACCGTGGCCAAACCATCCGCTCATAAACATGCCAAATAGCAGCTGAAGATCTCTCTCGCCATAAGCTGCTAAATCAGATGTTTTAATAAAGTCTTCATCTAAAGACTTTTTAAAAAATGCTAATGATGCTTTGCTAATTTGTGATATTGTCGCCGCCATCTCGCTTTCCTCTTTATCGCAAAGATCAGACATTTACTTCTTATGTCATTCGCGGGCTTGCCCCGCGTATCCACGTTGAACACCCTAAAAACCCATGGAGACTGATCCAAGTCTAGCTATGATAGCTAAGAGACCAGGCCACTTTTACGCACGAAGAAAGTTCAACCATTTATTTGTTCCGTCTTTTGCGGCGACGATTCTTGTCGAGAACAACCATTAAATCGTTATTTTCTTCGATTCTCAGCATTCGAATATCTTTGAGGGATGGTGTAAACCAGTCAAATTCACTGGCCAGATCCTGCACAATGGCAATACATTCTGCTGCCGTGAGGTCTTCATCACCAAAATAGACAGAGCCTTGCCGGTGATCAAAACCAAAATCCTCGAGATAGGTTCTCACCTCGGAATAAGCATTCCGCCATGATGGATTTGGATAGAGCTTCTCCAGAATTTCGGTATCAAAATCAAAAGCGATTGCATACACGCGGCCAGCTCCTGAACGACGATTATGTCCGATCTGCGATGCCAAGCTCATTGAAGCCTCCTTTGAGGGATGTTTCAATCAAGTCTATCATAATTCCCTCAATACACCCGCGCCTTTGGCTCGATATAGGCGATGTCATTGCTCATGGTGTAGGTGTGCACCGGCCGGTCATCGAGGGTGACGGTTTTTTTCGCCACATCCACGGAGGAGAGCGTGTGTTTCATCCAGTTCACATCATCGCGCTCGGGATAGTCCTCGCGGGCCTGCGCCCCGCGTGATTCCTTGCGGTTGAGCGCGCTTTCCATGGTGACAACAGCCTGAATGATCAGATTGTCAAATTCCAGCGTCTCCAGAAGGTCCGAATTCCAGACCAGTGAGCGGTCGGTCACGGCAATGTCGTCGCTGCCGCGCCAGATGTCGTGAATGAGCTTTTGCCCCTCTTCCAGCACTTCGCCGGTGCGATAGACCGCGCAGTTGGTCTGCATGGTGCGCTGCATGCTCTCGCGCAGGGTGGCGGTTGTGGTGTTGCCTTTGGCGTTGCGGAAATGGTCGAGGCGGGAGAGGGCCAGATCCGCCGAGTTTTTGGGCAAGGTCGCCTGCTTTTCGCCCGGCGTTACCAGTTCAGCGGCGCGCAGGCCCGCCGCGCGGCCAAACACAACAAGGTCGGTGAGCGAATTCGAGCCCAGACGATTGGCGCCATGCACCGAGACGCAGGCCGCCTCGCCAATGGCCATCAGGCCCGGCACCACCGTATCGGCATTGCCATCGACCTTTTTCAGCACTTCACCATGATAATTGGTGGGAATGCCGCCCATATTGTAATGCACGGTGGGGAGCACCGGAATCGGCTCTTTCGTTACATCCACACCCGCGAAAATGCGGGCGCTTTCGGAAATGCCAGGCAGGCGCTCATGCAGAATGGCGGGGTCGAGGTGGTCAAGATGCAGATAAATATGGTCTTTCATCTTGCCGACGCCGCGCCCGCCGCGAATTTCCATGGCCATGGAGCGGGACACCACGTCGCGCGAGGCCAAATCTTTGGCGGAAGGGGCATAGCGCTCCATAAAGCGCTCACCTTCGGAATTGGTCAGATAGCCGCCCTCGCCGCGCGCGCCTTCCGTAATCAGGCAGCCCGCGCCATAAATGCCGGTGGGGTGAAACTGCACAAATTCCATGTCCTGCAAGGGCAGGCCGGCGCGCAGCACCATGGCATTGCCGTCGCCGGTGCAGGTATGGGCGGAGGTGGCCGAGAAATAAGCGCGGCCATAACCACCTGTGGCTAGAATGGTCTGTGCGGCTTGAAAGCGGTGAATCGTGCCATCATCCATCTTGAGGCAGACCACACCCATGCAGCGGCCATCCTCACTCATAATGAGGTCAATGGCGAAATATTCGATGAAAAATTCGGTCTTGTTGCGTAAGGCCTGGCCATAAAGCGTGTGCAAAATGGCATGGCCGGTGCGGTCCGCTGCGGCGCAGGTGCGCTGGGCAATGCCCTTGCCAAAATCAGTGGTCATGCCGCCAAAGGGGCGCTGATAAATTTTGCCCTCTTCGGTGCGCGAGAAGGGCACGCCCCAATGTTCCAGCTCATAAACCGCAGCGGGAGCATTGCGCACCAGATATTCAATCGCATCCTGATCGCCCAGCCAGTCCGAGCCTTTCACAGTGTCATACATGTGAAAGCGCCAGTCATCCGTGCTCATATTGCCGAGTGAGGCGGCAATGCCGCCCTGCGCTGCCACTGTATGCGAACGGGTGGGGAAAACCTTGGAAATGCAGGCGGTGCGAAGGCCGGCCTGCGCGCAGCCGACAGTGGCGCGAAGGCCGGCACCACCCGCGCCCACAACAACAACGTCGAAAATATGGTCGGTAATTGGATAGGCTGTGGTCATGGTCAAACCTTCAGACAGCGAAGCTGAGCTTCAGAATAGCGAGAATGCTGGCACCGGCAACGAGCACAGCGAAGAAATGATTGGCAATGGCCAGAACAACCTTATTGCCTTCCGAATGAACGTAATCCTCGATGATCACCTGCATTCCGAGCCGCATGTGATACACACCGGAACCGACAAACAACAAAAGCAGCAAAGCGCCCAAAGGGCTGCCGAAGCTGGCCTTCACACCGGCATAATCTTTGGAGAGCGAGGACACCAGCAGCCAGATAAACCCCAGCGCCAGCGGCACATTGGCAATGGCGGTCAGCCGTTGCTGCCAGAAATGGCCGGTGCCGGACTTGGCCGAGCCCAGACCGGTGATTTTGGCGCGTTCGGTGCGCATGGATGAAAAATTCATGTCCTGCTCCTATCGAACCATATAAGCGATGATCCAGACCACAAGGGTCAGGATAACGGAACCGGCCAGCGTGGCCTTGGCCAGCATTTCACGGCTTGAGGCCTCAAACCCCTTGCCGGTATCCCAGATGAAATGGCGGATGCCGCCCAGCATATGATGCAGCAGCGCCCAGGTGTAGCCAAACAGAATCACACGGCCCGGAATCGAGGTCATGCAGATCTGAAACTGGCGGTAGGCCTCAGGCCCTGAAGCCAGCGCCACCAGCCACCACACCAGTATCAATGTGCCAAAATACAGCGCGCCGCCGGTGATGCGGTGGACAATGGACATGACCATCGTCAGAAGCGGCCTGTAAATTTGGAGGTGCGGTGACATCGGGCGTCGTGCCGCAATATCCTGTGAGTCTGTCGGGTGTTTAGACGCTGTGTCTGTCATGGCAACGGCCCTGTTTTTTAATTCTGCTGTTTAACTAGAGCATATCAAGCCACAGGGCAACGCCCCGCGCCTCAAACCTTGGATTAACATGGGTTTGTGACTGTCTCAATTCGAGTGCCCGCGCATTCGGGCCGCAAAAAGACCATAGTCCGCGTTCAGAAACTGGGCAGAATGATCAGATTGTGTGGCCCTGCTGATTCATATTGGTGCACAAGCCGAATTTAAGCGGTCATATAATCCATTGTCATTGTACGCGCTTGGTTCTAAACTGAGGCATTGCGGAGAAGATAAACGTGTTTGGAAAAAATCCCATGCCCCGCGTTCGCGCAATGTCAGGCATTTGCGCCCTTGTTCTGAGGTCTGCATATCTGCCGTTTCTGGCTTTGATCGGGGCGATTGTGCTGTCCTGCAGCATGGCCATACCCAGCGCCCATGCTGCGGACTTCAGAATTTCGTTTGAAGTGAACGAACATATGCGTTCGGCCATTATTTCTGAGCCGCGCCGCCTCAAACATGTGCCCCGCGCCACGATCATTGTGTTGCATGGCAAAGAAAACGGCGCGCGTATCCGTCATCGGCTCGGGCTGGATGCTATGGTTGCTGCCGCTGGATATGCCACGGTTTATCCCGATGCCATTGCCGAACATTGGCATAATGGTCTCGAATCTCCCTTAGGGTCGGCGGATGATGTGGTTTATCTGCGCACTCTCATCAAGCGGCTGGCCGCATCAGGCATAACAGACCCCCGCAGGGTCTATATTGTGGGTGTGTCGGCGGGCGGCCTGATGGCCCTGCGGTTTTCCTGCGAATCCGGTGAGTCTGTTGTGGGTACCGTGGCCATTCTTGCCAATATGCCGGCCACGCTGGATGGCTGCAAGCTGGCCAAACCCCTTCCCTTTCTTCTGATCAATGGCACAGCCGATCCGGTCATTCCCTATGGCGGCGGGGCGATTGCCCTCAAGAACCGCACGGGCGATGTTCGCAATGGCGTGGTTTTGTCCACAGATGCCACAATGGATATTTTCGCCAAAGCGGCAAGCTGCACGGGTCAGCGCAGCGCCATACAATTTGAAGACAAGGACAAGGACGATAAATCCACCGCTTTTCGTGAAACCTATGCCCATTGTGCGGTGCCGGTGGAATTGATCCGCATTGAGGGTGGAGGCCATACATTGCCGGGCAAATCCAAGGGCAAGGTCATGGGCCCATCTGATGCGGTTGGCCCTTCCAACCGGGATGTGGAAACCAGCCGGCTGATCTGGGACTTTATCCGCAGTCTGCCGCGCGGCTGAGAGATCATGAAAAACAAGATAAAACCATCATGTTATGATGGTAATCTGCACCGCACAGTATGAATTCTGGAAAGCCCCATGCTTTCGCAAAAATCAATCTATTCAATACAGATCAGGAGTTTTTGATGGTCAGAACACGAGCATCATGGCGTGTCTTGAGTGCGGTCGCATGTGTGGCCTTCACTCTGTCGGGCTGCGGCTTTAACGCCATTCCCACCGATGAGGAAGCCGCAAAAGCCAAATGGGCCGATGTGCAAAACCAGTATCAGCGCCGCGCCGATCTCATTCCCAACCTTGTGGCCACTGTGCAGGGCTATGCCAAGCAGGAAAAAGACGTTCTGGAAGGTGTGACAGAGGCGCGCGCCAAGGCCACCGCCGTGCATATAGATGCCGCAACCCTTACCGATCCGGAAAAACTGAAACAGTTTGAACAGGCGCAGGCCCAACTGTCCGGTGCGCTGGGGCGCTTGCTCGCAGTTTCCGAGCGCTATCCTGATCTCAAATCCAACCAGAATTTCCTGGCGCTGCAATCGCAGCTTGAAGGCACCGAAAACCGCATTGCCGTGGCGCGGCGTGATTATATCGAGGCCGTGCGGATTTTTAACACCGATCTTCAGACCCTGCCGACCCTGATCTGGGCCCGTACTGTCTTTACGGATAAAAAACCCATGGCAGTCTTTACGGCCAATGAGGCGGCGCAAGCCCCGCCGCAAGTGAAATTCTGACCGCAATGGCGCACCACCCGCCCCGTTCCGCGCTGAAGCTCATTCTGGCCGCGCTCAGTTTATGGCTGGTGATGGCCGGAGCTATGACCGCGGCGGATTATCCGGTGCTGACCGGGCGTGTGGTGGACAATGCCCATCTGCTTTCCTCTGCCAGCCTGCAAAATCTGGAGCAAAAACTTCACCTGCTTGAAGATAAATCACAAATTCAGCTGGTGGTGGCGACAGTGCCCTCTCTGGGCGGGCAGGAGATTGAACCCTATGCCAATGGGCTGTTCCGCTTCTGGCAGCTGGGCCAGAAGGGAAAAGACAATGGCCTGCTGCTGCTGGTGGCCCCGAATGAGCGGCGCGTGCGCATCGAGGTTGGCTATGGCCTTGAGGGCACCGTCACAGATGCTGTATCCAAGCTGATCATTGTCAATGACATCACCCCCCGCTTCAAAACCGGCGATTATAATGGCGGTATTGTTGCAGGTGTGGATGATCTGGTCTCAGTTTTAAGTGCCGATGCCGGAACATGGCAACCCAAGCGCCACGCGGCACAAGCGCAGGATCAGGCCAGTGGCTGGATTGTGCCGCTGCTGATGCTGGTGTTTTTCCTCTCTGTGGCGATTTCGTTGCTGCGCGGCGGCGCTTTCGGGCAATTTGTTCTGCTGATGCTGCTCTCGGGGGGCAATTCGCGTGGTGGCGGTGGGTTTGGCGGTGGTGGTGGCGGCTTTTCCGGTGGCGGCGGCTCGTCAGGCGGCGGCGGCGCATCGGGGGGATGGTGATGCTGATTTCAGAACAGGACCGGGCGGCGATCGACGCGCAATTATCGCAGGCCGCACAGGCCACGCAGGCCCATATCCTCTGCATATTGGCGCGCCATTCCTCTGTCTACAGCTTTTTTCCGCTGCTCTGGGCCAGCCTTCTGGCGCTGCTTTGTCCCTGGCCGCTGATCTCTTTCACCGATTTTACCGTGGAATGGATTTATCTGTTTCAGCTTGGTCTGTTTGCTCTGGCACTGGCTGTTTCGTCTCATTCGGCCATCAGGGTGAGGCTGGTGCCGCTGAAACTGCGCCGCGCCAAGGCGCATCACGCCGCGCTCGAACAATTTGCCCTGCGCCATAACAACGGCCATGCCGCCGAACCCGGTCTGTTGATTTTTGTCTCGCATGACGAGCGCTGGGCGCGGATCATGGTCAGTCATGCTGTAGGCAGCCAAATTCCACAGGCGCATTGGCAAAAGGCGCTGGATGCGCTGCGGGCCGAGCTGAAACAGGGCCATATCAGAGACGGCTTCATTCAGGCCATTGATATATGTGCGCAGGAACTGGCTGAAAAATTCCCCCGCAACCCTGAAAGCCAGCCCCCGCGCCATGACCGCATTGTGCTGCTGTAACCAGTAATCCTGATATGATTTTGACTAAAAAACCGCCGGAACAAAAGCTCCGGCGGTTTTTTTAAGGCTCGCACCTTTCATTTTTAATAAGCCTCACCCTTCGAGCTCCTCAGGGTGAGGGGTGCGGCTTGGTTTCAAGCTGCCAGCTGGCGCAGCACATAGTGCAAAATGCCGCCGTTTTTGAAATATTCCAGCTCTTCCAAGGTGGCGATGCGGCACAGCAGCGGCACATGCTTGACGCTGCCATCGCCATAGGTGATGACCGCTTCCATCTTCTGGCGTGGTTTCAAATCCGCGCCCAAACCCTTGATGGAGACGGTTTCATCGCCCTTCAGGTTGAGGCTCTGCCATGTCGTGCCCTCCTCAAAGGTTAAGGGCAGAACACCCATGCCCACCAGATTGGAGCGGTGAATACGCTCGAAGCTCTGGGCAATCACGGCGCGCACGCCCAGCAGCTTGGTGCCCTTGGCCGCCCAGTCGCGCGAGGAGCCATTGCCATATTCAGCACCGGCAAACACCACCAGGGGCTTGCCTTCCGCCTCATATTGCATCGCCGCATCAAAGATCGAGGCGGGGGCACCATCAGGGAAGTGCTTGGTCATGCCGCCTTCCGCCACAGTGCCGTCGGCCGCTTTGTTGATGAAGTTTTTGATGCGGATATTGGCGAAGGTGCCGCGCATCATCACTTCATGGTTGCCGCGGCGGGTGCCATATTGGTTGAAATCTGCCGGAGAGACCTGACGCTCCATCAGATATTTGCCCGCAGGCGAGGCGGCTTTAATGGAACCGGCCGGTGAAATATGGTCGGTGGTGATCTTGTCGCCAAACAGCGCCAGAATACGGGCGTTTTCAATGTCCTTCACAGGCACAGGGGTTTTGGTGATGCCGGTGAAATAGGGCGGGTTCTGTACATAGGTCGAGCCCATGTCCCAGGCATAGGTCTGGCCGATGGGGGCGGAAACCGCCTGCCAGTTGGCATCCCCCTTGAAGACATCGGCATAGCGCTCGGCAAAGATCTTTTGCGTGACATTGGCGCGGATATAGTCCTGAATTTCCTTCGAGGAGGGCCAGATGTCCTTGAGATAGACCTTCTTGCCATCCTTATCCTTGCCGATCGGCTTTTTGGTGAGGTCAATATTGACTGTGCCTGCCAGCGCATAGGCCACCACCAGCGGCGGCGAGGCGAGATAATTGGCCTGCACATCCGGGCTGACACGGCCTTCAAAATTGCGGTTGCCGGACAGGACAGCGGCGGCAATCAGGCCATTGTCATTGATTGCCTTGGAAATTTCGGCATTCAGCGGGCCGGAATTGCCGATGCAGGTGGTGCAGCCAAAGCCGACAAGGTTGAAGCCCAGTGCGTCGAGGTCTTTTTGCAGACCGGCATGGGCGAGATATTCGGCCACAACCTGACTTCCGGGGGCCAGAGAGGTTTTCACCCAGGGCTTGGTGCTCAGGCCCTTGGCTACGGCATTGCGGGCCAGCAGACCCGCGCCGATCAGCACCGAAGGGTTCGAGGTGTTGGTGCAGGAGGTGATGGCGGCAATCACCACATCGCCATGGCCAAGGTCGAAGTTTTTGCCCTCAACCTTCACGCGCTTACCAATTTCGGCAATTTTCTTGTAATCGCTCTCCATTGCACCAACAAAACCGGCACCCACAGCGTCCAGATTGACGCGGCCTTCGGGACGCTTCGGGCCGGCCATGGAAGGCACAACGGTCGAGAGGTCGAGTTCCAGCGTATCGGTGAACACCGGATCTTCCGAGCGCTTCAGGCGGAACATGCCCTGCGCCTTGGCATATTTTTCCACCAGCTCAACACGATGGGCGTCACGGCTGGAATTGGTGAGATAATTGAGGGTTTCGCTGTCCACGGGGAAGAAGCCGCAGGTGGCGCCATATTCCGGTGCCATATTGGCGATGGTGGCGCGGTCAGCCAATGTCAGGCTGTTCAGGCCGGGGCCGTAGAATTCGACGAATTTGTTGACAACGCCCTTCTTGCGCAGCATTTGTGTGACCGTCAGCACGAGGTCGGTGGCGGTGCGCCCTTCCTTCAGCTTGCCATTGAGCTTGAAGCCGATGACTTCGGGCAGCAGCATGGACTGCGGCTGGCCGAGCATCGCGGCCTCGGCCTCGATGCCGCCCACGCCCCAGCCCAGAACGGCCAGACCATTGACCATGGTGGTGTGCGAATCTGTGCCCACCAATGTGTCCGGATAGGCATATTCAGTGACCTTGCCGCGTTTGCTGGTTTCGGTGCGGGTCCAGACGGTCTGGGCCAGATATTCAAGGTTGACCTGATGGCAAATACCGGTGCCGGGCGGCACCACGCGGAAATTATCAAACGAGTCCTGACCCCATTTCAAAAAGCGGTAGCGCTCGCCATTGCGGGCATATTCATGCGCCACATTGGCGTTAAAGGCCTTGGGCGTGCCAAATTCATCGACAATCACCGAATGGTCAATGACCAGATCCACCGGCACCAGCGGATTGATTTTTTCCGGCTTGCCCTTGAGGGTGAGCATGGCATCGCGCATGGCGGCCAGATCAACCACGGCCGGCACGCCGGTAAAGTCCTGCATCAGCACGCGGGCGGGGCGGAAGGCGATCTCACGCTCAACAGTGCCCTTATTGGTGAGCCATTCCACCACGCCTTCAATATCGGCTTTGGTGACGGTGCGGCCATCCTCGAAGCGCAGCAGATTTTCCAGCAGCACCTTCATCGAATAGGGCAGCTTGGAAATGCCGGTAAGGCCGTTTTTCTCTGCGATTTTGAGAGAAAAATAATGATAGGTCTTTTCGCCAACCTTGAGCTTTTTGCGGCATTTGAAACTGTCGAGCGAGGTCATTATTCTATCCCTTCACATGCAAATCTTCATTATACCGCAGCCTGACAAGGTGCGGCGCTGATGGTCTTATAGATAATTTCGATGAAACCCGCTACACGAACAAAAGTCTCGTTTGCCGATAGATTCATCACTCTCCTGTCCAAAGGTTGCCCGTGCGTCTGATTGCCGACCAACTCAGCCTTATCCGCAATGAGCGCAGGCTCTTTTGCAATATCAGCTTTATCCTTCAAAATGGTGAAGCCCTGATTTTAACCGGTGCCAATGGTAGCGGAAAATCCAGTTTTTTGCGCGCCTGTCTCGGATTTCTGAATTTTCACAGCGGCACATTGCGCCTTGAGGGCGGATTGGAGGCGCCTTTGATCGAGCATTGTCATTATATCGGCCATCAGGACGGGCTGAAAACCAGCCTGACCGCGCAGGAAAATCTTGCATTCTGGGCCAGAATGCTGGGAAAAGGCGATATTTCACCGCAATCCGCACTGCAACAGCTTACACTCGGCCATATTGCCGATATTCCGGCGGGCTATCTCTCGGCGGGGCAGAAGCGGCGGGTGGCGCTGGCGCGCCTGCTTGTCGCGCAGCGGCCAATCTGGATGCTGGATGAGCCCACAACGGCGCTGGACAGCGCCACACAAAGCCTGTTTGCGACACTTTGCAGCAGCCATCTGGCGCGGGGCGGGCTGATTCTGGCCGCCACCCATATGGATCTGGGCTTTGCCGCGCAAAGGCTGAACTTTGGAGTCCGCCTGTGAGCGCGCTTCTCGCCCTGTTTGCACATGAGCTGCGCATTGCCGCGCGAATCGGCGGGGGCAGCGCCACCGGACTGGTGTTTTTTCTTATTCTCGTGAGCATCATCCCCTTCGCGCTGGGGCCTGACCTGAATTTACTGGCGCGAATCGGCCCCGCGATTGTCTGGATTGCGGCGCTGCTCAGCACCCTGCTCGGTCTTGACCGGCTGTTTCAGAGCGATGAGGACGATGGCACTCTGGATCTGCTGCTCACCGCCGCCACGCCGCTCGAACTGATTGTGCTGGTCAAATGCGCGGCGCATTGGCTGACCACCGCCCTGCCGCTGATAATGGCGACGCCCTTATTCGCGCTGATGCTGGCGCAGGATGGCATGAGCCTTGTCGCGCTGCCGCTGACCTTGCTGGTGGGCACACCGGCTTTAACGCTGCTGGGCGCCATTGGCGCGGCGCTCACCGTCAGTTTGCGGCGCGGCGGGCTGCTGATGGCGGTGCTGATTTTGCCGCTCACCATTCCGGTGCTGATTTTTGGCGTTTCGGCGGCAGAGGCGGCGCTGGGAGGGTCTGTGGCCTTTGCCACGCCGCTCGCCATTCTGGCGGCTTTAAGCCTCACCGCTCTGGCCGGCGCACCCTTCGCCGCCGCAGCAGCACTGCGGGAGAGGTGAGGCCTCATGCCCCGTTTCTTCGCCTTGAGCTTGTTGTGGAACAATGCCTAAAATCGAATTCAACCGATGAATACATCCATCAGTGCGGCCACCCAATCGCATGAGATAGCGGTCAAGCACACGACGATAAAAACGATCACATTGCCACGGATGATTCGCCCCTAAATGTCTAATACAAGCATCTGCAATTTCTTGCCTACGCTCCGCTAAAATATCATCTACACATATCATGTATTCTGCATAATTTGCCATTGTGTTTGGCATGTTCCTCTCAACACAACATTCATAGTATTTTTTTATTCCCTTGCGAGAAAATTTATCCAAAGCATTGAATCGGCATGGATTAACAAAAGCGGCTATTTTTGAAAACAAGGAAACCATTGACCGTGGGTTTGCGGGGTTCACTCCAAACCTCACCATAGCAATTATGTTTAAGAGATCGATGGTGTTAAGTATTAAATGATTAGGCATAAAAATAGGGTCAAGTGGATCAGTCAATGCAGATTGTAAATTATTTCTTAAACCCCGACCTATCGTTCGTCCCACACTATATTCCTGCAAAAATGCGTTAAAACAACTCGTACAGGTCAAAATATGATTCGTGTGGTCTGAAGGACCTTCAAATACAATTTTCCATTCATCCCAGTTCTTTTTGGCCATTTTGACATCATATATAGATATTTGGCAGTTTACGTTGTTGCACATGGAAAGCCTGCTGGTTTGAATGAACATAGCGTAAATACTATCAATTTTGATAACAAACAATATTATATATGAAGACTCTATTCAATAAATTATCCTTATCTTGCGCCCTTTCCTATCCTTCGACAGGCGCAGAATGAGGAGAGGGAGCGATGCAAAGCCTATCTATATTCATCCCCTCACCCTGAGGTTCTCGAAGGGTGGGGGGATGGCATTGCAAGGCGGCAATCCATTGATTCAGCGTATGGATTGCTTCACTTCGTTTGTAATGACGCAGACACCCGCATTTGCCGCATTGCATCTGGCGTTCAAGCTGGCTAAAACGCATCTATGTGGTCAATCGCAAATCCCGCCAATTTCAGCCGTCTTGCGGCCAGGCTTATCCCCTGGATGGGCGGGCTGACACTTGTCTGTTTTGTGCTTGGCCTTTATCTGAGCTTCACCGCCCCGGCGGATTATCAGCAGGGCGAGACAGTGCGCATCATGTATATTCATGTGCCCGCCGCCTGGCTGGGCTCGTTCATTTATTTCAGCATGGTGCTCTCGGCGCTGGGCACGCTGGTGTGGCGGCACCCGCTGGCCGATGCGGCGCAAAAGGCCGCCGCCCCTTTGGGCGCGGGCTTCACGCTGATCTGTCTTGTCACCGGCTCGCTCTGGGGGCGGCCGATGTGGGGCACCTATTGGGTGTGGGATGCGCGCCTGACCTCGGTTTTGATCCTGTTCATTATTTATCTGGGGTTGATTGCTTTGTGGCAAACCCTTGAGGACCAGACCCGCGCCGCGCGCCTTGCCGCCATTCTCACCCTTGTGGGGGCGATCAATCTGCCGATTATTAAATTTTCGGTGGATTGGTGGAATACGCTGCACCAGCCTGCCTCGGTGTTTCGCATGGGCGGGCCCACCATTGACCCCTCGATGCTGAAAGCGCTGTTTGTGATGGCGCTGGCCTTCACATTATTGTTTCTCACGCTGCATCTGCTGGCCATTCGCAATGAAATTCTGCGGCGGCGGGTGCGCCGCCTCACCATGCTGGCGGCCAATAGGGAGCCGGACAATGGCTGATCACACCGGTTTTATCGTAAGTGCCTATGGCTTTGCCATTTTGGTTGTTGTGGTGATGATCGTGGCCATCGTAGCCGATTATCGCCGGCAAAACCGCGCTTTGACACGCCTGAATGCGGATAAGGACTTATGAACATCCGGCCTATAGCTGCTGTTCCGTTGGTTTTATTTCTCGGGCTGGCCGGATTGTTTTTTGTGCGGCTCGGCGCGGGGGATGCCTCGCGCCTGCCTTCCGCCCTGATTGGCAAGACCATCCCCGATTTTCAACTGCCGCCGCTTGACCCGCAAAGCGGCAGCGCCGTGGGGCTGGACAGCGCCCGTATGGCCAAGGGGCATGTGTCGGTTCTGAATATTTTTGCCTCATGGTGCGGCCCGTGCCAGGAGGAGCATCCGGTTTTGATGCGGCTGGCCGCTGACCCCGCGCTGCGCGCCAAAGGCTTAAAAATTTATGGCCTTGCCTATAAGGACAAACCGGCCAACAGCCTGCAATTTTTGCAAACCGCCGGTGTGCCCTATGATGCCATAGGCCGCGACGAGGCGGGCCGCACCGCCATTGATTTTGGTGTCTATGGCGTGCCGGAAACCTTCATTATCCGCGGGGATGGCACAATCGCCTATAAATTCATCGGCCCGCTGACACCGGAGCAGCTTGAGGCCACATTGAAGCCGGAAATTTTAAAGGCGATGAATTAAAGCGGTTTGTCGGCGTCGCTCTGTGGTTTCGGCTCATGTTTTAAAATCATCGGCATTTGCGAAAAAATAAACAGAAATGTCAGGCCCATAGAGCCATAAACCTTGAAATTGACCCAGACATTCGTGCTTTGTGTGCGCCAGACCAGCTCATTCAGCCCGGCCAGGCCTAAAAAAAACACCCCCCAGCGGAAGGTCAGTTTGCGCCAGCCCGCATCGGTGAGGTGAAAGGCACTTTCCAGAATATAGGGCAGCAGCGGGCGGTCAAAGGCCAGCCCCACCAGCAGAATCAGGCCGAAAATCATATCCAGAAAGGTCGGCTTCATTTTGATGAACTGTTCGTCCTGAAAATATAGCGTCAGCACGCCGAAAACCGAAACCACCAGCGCCGTGATCAGCGGCATCACCGGAATGCGCCGCATCACCACCAGCGAAACAATCAGGGCGGCAATCACTCCGGCCATCAGCATCAGGGTTGCGGTGAAAATGCCGCCCTTTTCGCCTGCCAGCAGGGATTCGGGCAAAACAAGAGCGGTGAGCGGGGCAAATAATTTTGGCCGGGCATTGGCCAGCAGAAACAAGGCCAGAGGCCCGGTTTCAAGAACCAGTTTCAAGGCCGGATGGGGCTTGCGGCGGGAGGATGACACAATGGCGCACTCGTAAGGTTGATCACGGCTCATTAGCAGCAACGGGCCTGTTGTGCATTCAAAATCACAACGGAATTTGCAATGCCGTATATTTTACACCCTGCGCGGAGGAATATGCGGTATTATCGCTGGAAATATCAGGGCATTTATTGAATAAATAAAATTCAGGTGATGGGGTTCAATGGTGCGCAGCGGCAGACAGTCAGGGCAGATGGTGCGGGGGCGTTTGCTGCAAAGGTCCTGGCTTGGCCTGTTCATGATGGTGATGCTTTCGGGCTGCGCGGGCGGGGACTCGCCGTTCTCGACACCCAAGCCGGTGCAGGTTCCCGGCTCCGCGCCGGTGACAACCAGCAATGAGATGTCTTTCGATCAGGAGCATCAGCGTCTTGTCACCCTGTTTGGTGGTGAATATTACCATGCACCGGCCGAGCGGCTGCTTAACGAGGTTTTGCAGCGGCTGGCCAATGCGGCAGAGGTTAAAACCGAACCTTACCGGCTCACCCTGCTCAATTCGGCTGTGGTCAATGCCTTTGCCCTGCCCTCCGGCCGGATTTATGTGACCCGCGGCCTGCTGGCGCTGGCCAATGACACATCCGAGGTGGCCGCGGTGATGGCGCATGAAATTGCGCATGTCACCGCCAAACATGCCTCGCAGCGCGCCGAACTGGAAAAAGACTCGGCGCTTGTCAGCAAGGCTGCCAGCATCATTCAAAATCCGGAAAAGGGGCAGGAGGTGCAGGCCTATCGCCGTCTGACTCTGGCCAGTTTCTCCCGCGCGCAGGAATTTGAGGCCGACAGGCTGGGCGTCGCCAATATGGCCCGCGCGGGCTATGATCCCTATGGCGCTGCAAGGTTTCTGACCTCTCTGGGCTATTCGGCCACTATGCGGGCCTCGCTGATCGGGCAGGTGAAAGACAGCGCCCGGCCCGATATTCTTGCTTCCCATCCCTCCACACCGGAGCGTATCCGTGAGGCGATCAACGCGGCCCGGCAGATTGCCGCGCCCGACAGCGGCGAACAGGGCCATGATGCCTATCTGGCGGCGATTGACGGCATCGTGTTTGGCGATGACCCTTCCGAAGGGGTAATTCGCGCCAATCAATTCATTCATCCCAAACTGGGATTCACCTTCAGCGCGCCTGCCGGATTTGTGCTGGAAAACTCGTCTCAGGCATTGCTGGGCATAAGCAGCGGCGGCGTGGATTCACTGCGGCTCGATTCTGTGCAGGTGCCGGTCAACAGCAGTCTTGAGACCTATGTCCGCTCCGGCTGGATAGACGGGCTGGATGAAAGATCGGTGGTTGCGGGTTCGGTCAATGATCTTCCGGCGGTGTTTGCGGTGGCCAGAGATTCGATATGGACCTTCAAACTGGCGGTGATCCGCTTTGATAATGATGTTTACCGGCTGATTTTTGCCACGAAAAATCTTACTCCGGAGGTGGATCAGCGCTTTTCCGCCGCACTGGGCAGTTTCCGCCGCATCAGCCCGCAGGAGGCGGCGGCGGTCAAGCCGCTTAAAATTTCTGTGGTCAGAGCCAGTGCCGCTGATAATTTTGCCTCCATGGCCGCGCGCATGGCGGGTCCGGACCATAGCGAGGATTATTTCCGCCTTCTCAACGGGCTGAGCGAGATCAATCATCTGCAAGCGGGCATGAGCTATAAGATGATTTCGGAATAGACTGCGTTGCTGCAGGCCCTGTGCCGATGCGGCCGGAGTGGTTGTAAATTCTATTAATCTGCGTTTGCGCTTCACCCGTATTTAAAAACGAGGTGCAGCTATGAAAGCCCAATTTTCTGATCTCGACCGTGATTTTGTGAAAAGCGCCATGAATGCGCCCTATCTGGCGCGGGAGGACGAGCATGAGCTGGCCTTACGCTGGAAAAATGCTCAGGACAAATCCGCACTGGACAGTATAACCTCGGCCCATATGCGTCTGGCGATTGCGCTGGCTGCCCGTTATCGCAATTATGGCCTCTCCATGGCTGATCTGGTGCAGGAAGCGCATATCGGCCTGATGGAGGCCGCCATGCGGTTTGAGCCGGCGCGCGAGATCCGCTTTTCAACCTATGCTTCGTGGTGGATCCGCGCCTCCATTCAGGATTTTATCCTGCGCAACTGGTCGATTGTGCGTTCGGGCACAAGTTCAAGCCAGAAGGCCTTGTTTTTCAATCTGCGGCGTCTGCGTGCCAAACTCGAACAGGCCGGCCCGGAAAAGGCCCGCACCGCCTTTGCCACCATTGCCGCCGCGCTGCGCGTGCCCGCCCGTGATGTCGAAGCCATGAACACGCGGCTTTCAGGTGCCGATGTGTCGCTGAATGCGCCGGTGTCCGATGAGGATGGGGCCAGTGAGCGCGGAGATTTTCTTGTGGATCACGCGCCTTTGCAGGATGAGGTGCTCAGCGAGGCTTCCGACTCCGCCAACCGCCACGAAGCCCTGAATATGGCGCTGAAAAAGCTCAATCCGCGTGAGCTGACCATTTTGCGCCAGCGCCGTCTGAATGAAAATGCACCGACGCTTGAAATGCTTGGGCAAAGTCTGGGCATATCCAAGGAACGTGTCCGCCAGATCGAGAACCGTGCCATTGAAAAATTGCGTCTGGAAATGACGCGCGAGGCCCGCAAGCTGGCGCATAATTAATAAATAACCTTTCAAATTCAGTATTTTGCGGTAAAATCGCATAAAGAGAACGACAAAATAAATAATGTCGGCTAAATTTTGCCCTGGTCTTCAAGACAGTGTAGTCTTTTATGCGGCGCAAAGATGTGTGCCTGCGCCATTTGAAGCCCAGAGATGCCGGATCCATGAACATTACAAAGGCCGTCCCTTGTCATCGCGCCGCGCCCCTGCCTCGCTGGGGATGTATCGCCTTAGCTGCGCTGGTCTGGAGTGCCGGATTTTGCCAGATGGCTGTTGCGACCCCGTCGATTGTGGTGGATGCCGGAACAGGCGCTGTTCTGGCGGGTAGCGAAGCCAACAGGCCGTGGTATCCCGCCTCGCTGACCAAGCTCATGACCATTTACATCGCGCTCAATGCTGTGCGTGACGGGCGTCTGAGCCTTCAGTCTCCGTTTATCATATCTCAAAATGCCAATCACATGCCGCCCTCAAAGATGGGCTTCAAGCCCGGCACCGAGGTGACCTTGGGCAATGCTTTGAAAATGCTGACGGTCAAGTCCGCCAATGACATTGCGGTGATGCTTGCCGAGGGGATTTCAGGCTCTGTGGCCCAATTTGCCGATGAAATGAACCGGCAGGCGGCCAGGCTCGGAATGGTCAATACGCATTTTGTCAATCCGAACGGTTTGCACAATCCGGACCATGTATCTTCGGCCCGCGACATGGCTGTGCTTGCCCGCGCCCTGTTGCAGGAATTTCCTGATTATGCCGACCTCTATAATATCGGCGCCATGGAAATTGATGGCACTGTCATTCCCACTCATAATGGCCTGCTGGGGCGTTATCCGGGTGCGGATGGCATGAAAACCGGCTTCACCTGTTCCTCCGGCTTCAATATTGTGGCCAGCGCCACACAAAATGGCCGGAAACTGCTTGTTGTTATTTTAGGGTCGACAACGGCCAAGCTGCGCACGGAAAAAGCGGCCGGTCTGTTCAATGCCGGATTTGCCAGCACCACCAGTCTCGGCACCCTCAACACCATTCCCGCCGGAACCGGCCTGCCGCCGGATATGCACAGCATTGTCTGCGGGCATCGCAACAGAAATGCCGTTTTGGAGTCTGAAACCGAGGATCTGTCCGCGCCGATTGTTCCGGCGTCAGGGGGCGCGCCGGCAGCAACAGTGACCATGGACAGTCTGCCCAAACCTGTGTTTACGCCTGTTCCGGTGTTTGCCGGGCGTGAAAGCGGCTGGAGTGGCGAGAGTTTTTCGGCCAGCAATCCGGTGTTCAAGCCTTTGCCGGAGAGCGCCACAGCCTATGTGCCGCAGGCTGGCCCCGATGACCATTTAGCAACGCCGTTTAAAATTGACCCGAATGCCAAGCCGCTGAACCTGACCGGCTCTGCCCTGAAAATCGTGCCGCTTCCGCCTTTGAAAACCGCAGAACTTCACCAAAAACTGAAAAAACCGGTGAAGATCATTAAAAAACCGCGCCTGATGCAGAGTTTTACCACGCATAACCAGAATTGATATTTTATGATGAATTTTCTCCTATGAATTTGAATGCGCAGCGCAAACAGGGCATTGCCATGCTGGTGGCCTCGGCCACCTGCTTTGGCCTGAATATTCCTTATGCCGGTCTTGCGGGCCGGCTGGGCTTGCCCGGCCCTGATGTGGTGGCCATCCGCGTGCTGTTCATGCTGGTTGTTCTCGGCGGTTATATGCTGCTGAACAAAATTCCGCTGCATATTGCCCGTGCTGATCGCAAGATTGTTCTGGCGCTCGGGCTTGCGTCGGCGATGGTGGGTATTTGCTATGTGTCGTCCCTGAGCTTTATTCCTGTGGGGCTGGCGGCAATGACCTTTTATACATTTCCGCTGGTTATTCTGATGTTGAGCCCTCTGGTGGAAGATGTGCGTTTGTCCAGCATGATCTGGCTGGCCTGTGCGCTGACCCTTGGCGGGATCGGACTGGCCATCGGCCCCGGTTTTACACATCTTGACTGGCGCGGGCTGGCGCTGGCGGGCTGTGCCAGTCTGGCGGCGGCCAGTCAGTTTTTTCTGGCAGCGCGGGGCCCGGGCGGTGGCGGGCTGGCGATGATTTTCTGGCTTCAGGTGATCATGCTTCCCTTTGCGCTGGTCACGTCGATCGTTTTTGGTGGGCCTGTCCCGCTTTCAACGTTCCATCTGGCCGCATTGCCGCTGACGCTCGCAACATTGGGGGCGGCCATCGGCCTCGTCTGTCAGTTTGTGGGTATGCCGCGCATTGGCGCGACAGCCGCAGGCCTCATATTCTGTCTGGAGCCGATCATCTCAACTCTTTTTTCCGGCTGGCTGCTGGGTGATATTCTCAGCCTGACCCAATATATTGGCGCAACGCTGGTGCTCTGTGGTATTATCGTTTCACTTCTCAATCCCGTACGGCGCAAAACAGCATGATCCACCCCCTTCCTCTTGTTGTGCTCACCGGTTTTCTGGGCGCGGGCAAAACCACTCTCCTCAACCGCCTGCTGGCGGATGAGGCCTTAAGCCGGACGCTGGTCATTATTAATGAATTTGGCGAAATTCCGCTTGATCACCTGTTTGTCGAGACTTTGAGCGGCGACATGATGATGCTCTCCTCCGGCTGCCTGTGCTGCACCATCCGCGGCGATCTGGCCAGCACATTGGAAAGCCTGATCGAGCGGCGCAAAAACGGCGAAATTCCTCATATAGACCGGATCATTCTGGAAACGACCGGTCTGGCGGATCCGGCGCCGATCCTGCAAACCATTATGGCGCATCCGCTGCTGCTGCTGCACTTCAGGCTCGGCGCTGTGGTGACACTTGTGGACGCCGTCAATGGTCTTGCCACGCTCAGCCAGCATATTGAAGCGCGCAAGCAGGTGGCTGTCGCGGACCGCATTGTGCTGACTAAAACCGATCTTGCCCCTCTCTCGCAGGAGCTTGCCGCAGCGATTGCCAGCCTCAACCCCACCGCGCGGCGGGTGGAGGCCAAGGACGCCACACCCCCGCAACTGCTGGATGCGGGCCTTTACAATCCGGAAACCAAAAGCCCGGATGTGCGGCGCTGGCTCAATGCCGAGGCTCTGAAAGACCATCACCACCATCATCATGACGTCAACCGCCATAATGCGCAGATCCGCGCCTTTTGTCTGACCTCGGATGCGGCCATTTCACCGGCCAGCTTTGATATTTTCACCCAACTGCTGCGGGCGCTGCACGGGCCAAACCTGCTGCGGGTCAAGGGTATCCTCAAAATGAGCGACCAACCCGAATCACCGCTGGTGATTCATGCCGTGCAGCATATTTTTCATCCGCCGGTGCGCCTGGCGCAATGGCCGGACGCGGATCATCAAACCCGCATTGTTTTTATCGTGCAGAATATGGATCCGGCAACCATCGAGGCGACATGGGCGGCCTTCACCGGCACTCCGGTAACTGATACGGCGGATGCGGACAGTTTTGCCAATAATCCGCTGAAAATGCAAAGTGGTGGCTTGCTGGCATAAACACCTCATTCGCGGTCTTGATCTGGCAGCAATCTTCCGACATCCTGAGGCATGGGGAGGCAGGCGCGTTGAATTTATCTGTGGTCAGGACATCAGCGTCCATGCTGGCACGCCTTAAAAGCGAATGGGCCTATCTCACCGGCTTTTCCCGCACCCTGCGGCGCACCTTGCCCATTATCAAAAACCCGACCTATACCATCCGTGATCTGGCTGAAAAGCTGGCGGAAACCTATCAGGACCGCGTCGCGCTGATTTCGGAGCGGGAAACCTTCACCTATCGGGAGTGGAACGGGCGCAGCAATCTTTATGCGCGCTGGGCCCGCGCCCATCATTTGCAAAAAGGCGATGTTGTGGCTTTGCTCATGCCCAACAGGCCGGAATATTTAAGCATATGGCTTGGCATGGCCAAGGTCGGCGGGGTGACGGCCCTGCTCAACACCAATCTGTTTGGGGCGCCGCTCGCCCATTGCATCAATGTGGTGAAGGCCAAAATCATTATCGTCGATGCGTCACTGCTGCCCCAGCTGGAAAGCGCCATTGCGATGCTCAATGCCGGTATCCGGATTGTTGTGCATGGCCAAACGCCGGTTTATGAGCGGATTGACGAGGAGATCGAGACATTTGCGCGCGACAATCTCGCCCCCTCCGAGCGCGTGCCGCTGCATATCAATGACAAATGCGTTTATATTTATACATCCGGCACCACGGGAATGCCGAAAGCCGCCAATATCAACCATTATCGCCTGCAACTGGCCATGCACGGCTATTCGGCGGTGACCGGCGCCAAAGCAACAGACCGGATGTATGACTGCCTGCCGCTTTATCATACAGTGGGCGGGGTGACGGCACCGGGCGCGGTGCTCACCGTGGGCGGGGCCTGTGTTATCCGTGAGAAATTCTCAGCCCGGGATTTCTGGGCCGATGTCATCCGTCATGATTGCACCATGTTTTGTTATATTGGCGAATTGTGCCGCTATCTGCTCAATACGCCGCCCGCCCCCAGCGATCATCAGCATAAAATCCGTATTTGTTATGGCAATGGCCTGCGGCCCGATGTGTGGACGGCCTTTCAGGAGCGGTTTAAAATTCCGGCTATCCGCGAATTTTATGCTGCTACCGAAGGCAATGTGGTTCTGTTCAATTTTGACTCAAAACCGGGCGCGGTGGGGCGTATTCCCAAATGGCTGGAGCATAAGTTCATTATTAAAATTGTGCAGTTTGATGTGGAAAATGAACAGCCGGTGCGCAATGCCGAGGGTCATTGCATTGAATGTCCGCCCCATGTGGTGGGTGAAATCTTGGGCCAGATTCTCAATGATCCCGATAAGCCTGCCGCCCGCTTCGAGGGCTATGCCGATGAGGAGGCCTCGTCGAAAAAAATTCTGCGCAATGTGTTCAAGCCCGGTGATCTGTGGTTCCGCTCCGGCGACCTGATGCGCAAGGACGAACAGGGCTATTATTATTTTATCGACCGCATTGGCGATACTTATCGCTGGAAGGGCGAGAATGTGGCCACATCGCAGGTGTCGGAGGCGATCACCGGCTTTGCCGGCCTGCGCGAGGCCAATATTTATGGCGTCAAGGTGCCGGGCATGGATGGGCGTGCCGGCATGGCGGTTCTGATTATCCATTCCATCGAGACATTTGATTTTGCGGCCTTTTATCGTCATCTGGCGGATAATCTGCCTGAATTTGCCCGCCCGGTGTTTCTGCGCTTTTGTGCCGAGATGGACGTGACAGGCACATTCAAACACCGCAAGGTGGATCTGGTCAGAGAAGGCTTCAACCCTGCACAGGTGCAGGACCCGCTCTATGTGGCCGATGCAGCCGCACGCACATTCCGGCCACTGACGGATGTGCTCTATCAACGCATTTGTGCTGGTGAAATAAGGCTTTGAACATGATTCCCTCGCCTGTTCTTCATGTGATTGATATGCACACAGCCGGTGAGCCGGTGCGTATTTTCGGTAAGGGTTATCCTGAGCTTGAGGGCGCAACCATTCTTGACAAGCGCCGTGATGCGCTTGCGCATTATGACCATCTGCGCACCCTGCTGATGCACGAACCGCGCGGCCATGCCGGCATGTATGGGGTGATTCCGGTGCGCCCCAGCCTTGCGGGCGCGGATATTGCCGCTCTGTTCTGCCATGCTTCGGGCTATTCCACCATGTGCGGTCATGCCACAATCGCCATTGGCCGCTGGGCCGTGGACAGCGGGCAGGTGCCGCATGATGGCACACGTGCGAAATTCGGCCTCGAACTGCCCTGCGGGCTGGTGCAGGTTGAGGTTAGCCTTGATCAGGGCCGTGTCACCGGCACAGCTTTTGAAAGCGTGCCGGCCTATATTGAAAAGACCGGACTTCAGCTTGATCTGCCGCATTTTGGCAGCGTCCGGTGCGATATTGTTTTTGGCGGCGCTTATTATGCAATTCTCTCGGCCGGGCAACTGGGCCTGTCGTTTGAGGCGGGGCTGCCGCGCCTCATTGCTGCCGCGACAGAGGTTTTTGCCGCCGCGCGCCATGCCTTTACGCCGCAGCACCCGAGCGATGCCGATCTGTCCTTTCTCTATGGTGTTATTCTGACCGATGATGCCGCGCCCGCTGCGCCGTCGCGCAATCTTTGCCTGTTTGGCGAAAGCCAGATTGACCGTTCGCCCACCGGCTCCGGTGTCACAGCGCGCATGGCGCTGGATGTTTTGACCGGACGGCTGGCGATAGGCCAGAAGCGGCAGATTTCCGGCCCGACGCAGGATGCCTTTACCGGCATGGCGACACGTTTGACGCAGTTTCATGGCCGTCCGGCGGTGCATGTGCAGGTGGCGGGGCGCGCCTTTTATTCCGGCACGGCACAGTTTAGTCTTGAGGCGGATGATCCTTTGCAGGCCGGATTTTTGCTGGACACTTAGCCCAAAAAGCGGGTCTGCCCTATTGCAACCTTGTTCTGATGCTTCACAGTAGCTTGGCGAATCAGGCCAATGCGCATTATGCAATACAGGCACAGCTTATGAGGGATATTCTGGCATGAAATCTCAGGCAGGCTTGAACTCCACCCTTTCCATGGTTGTGATGCTGTGCCTCCTTGCCATGAGCGCTCTGGTGCCTGCCTCCGGCTTTGCCCAGACCAAGCCTGAACCTGTGCAGACGCGGATGGACAGCGCCAAGCTGGTGCTGGAACAGGTGGAAGCTGCTCTCACGCGCAAGGACCTGTCCGACGCTGAACTTTCCGACCTGCGCAGCCAGACCGATACATCTGCCGCCGCGCTGCAAAGCGTGATTGAGGAGCTGACCCCGAAACTGGCGGCCATCAAAACCCGCCTGGACCAGCTTGGAGCCAAACCCGGCGATAAAGACCCGCCGGAGAGCCCGGGCGTCACCGCCGAGCGGTCGGATCAGGAAAAACTGTTCAACCAGATTGATGAAACCTTCCGCAAGGGCCGCCTTCTGGCGGTGCAGGCTGACCAGCTCAAATCGCAGATCGGTGTGCGTCGTCACGCCATGTTCACCCGCGCGCTGCTGGAGCGCACCTCCAGCATTTTAAGTCCGAACCTGTGGTTGCGGGTTGTCACCGAGCTGCCGCAAGATCTCATGGCGCTGAAAACCGTGTTTTCGGACTGGATCAGTGGCACGATTTCGCATCTGACCTCTGCCGAGCTGATTTTTTTGCTGGCGGTGGTTCTCGCGGCTGCGTTGATTTATCAGCCTCTGACGCGCGTTGCCGCCCATGTTGTCAATCGGGATGAAACGATTGAGCGCCCTTCAGCCTTGCGCAAGGTCACTGCGGCGCTGGGGCTGGCTGTTGTGACAGCCGCGGTGCCGATTGGCCTTGCCGCAGGGCTTGCCTTGATTCTTGACAGTTTTGATATTTTGATTCCACGGCTTCAGCCGGTCAATCATGGGATTTTTGAAGCGGTTTCCCGCATTTCGCTGACCTTTGCTATGGCCCGCGCCCTGCTGGCGCCGCGCCGTCCGCACTGGCGCCTGCTGGATCTGGCGAGCACGACAGCGGTGCGGCTGGCCCAGCTGGCCGTGCTTGTGGCGGCTATTGTTTCGGCGTCCAAAATTCTCGAAGCTGTGGATGATGTGATAGCCGCAACCTTGTCTTTGTCCGTGGCCACGCGCGCCAGTGGTGCATTGGCGGTGGCGCTGGTCATGGCCGCATCCATCCGCCGGATTGTGCCGCAGGGCAATGAAATCAATGATAAAACACTTCCGCCCGGGCCGGACCGCACCTTTTATGGCCCGTTGCGTCTGCTGACATGGGCGCTGATTGTGGCCATTATTCTGGCTGTTCTGGTGGGTTATGTCGCATTTGCCGCCTTTCTGGTGGATCAGATTGTCTGGGTCAGTGGGGTGGGCAGCCTGCTCTATATGCTGCTGGTGCTGGTGGATGACGGCATTGCCGCATTGCTGCAATCCGAATCGCGGATCAGCCGTTCGATTATTTTCAGTGTCGGCATAAGGCGTGAAAGCCTTGACCAGATTGCGGTTCTGCTGGCGGGCATGATGCGCGTCTCGCTGCTGACCATTGCCGGTATGCTGGTGCTGGCCCCTTGGGGCATCGAGTCGGACGACATGCTCGGCTATATGAAGGCGGCATTTTTCGGCTTCAAGGTTGGCGATGTGAATATCGCGCTTTCCACCATTGTGGTGTCGGTTTTGCTGTTTCTGGCCGGTTTTGTGGCAACCCGCGCCATACAACGCTGGCTTGATGTAAAATTTCTGCCTCATACGCAGCTTGACACCGGCCTGCGCAATTCCATCAAAACCAGCCTTGGCTATGTGGGGGTCACGGTTGCCGCAGCCATAGCCCTGTCGCATGTGGGGTTGAGTTTTGACAAATTTGCCATTGTCGCCGGTGCCTTGTCGGTGGGTATCGGTTTCGGGCTGCAGTCCATTGTCAGCAATTTTGTCTCCGGGCTGATCCTCTTGTGGGAGCGGGCTATCCGTGTCGGGGACTGGATTGTGGTGGGTGACGAACAGGGCTTTGTGCGTCGTATCAATGTGCGCTCCACCGAAATCGAAACTTTCGACCGCGCCACCGTCATTATGCCCAATTCAAATATCGTGTCCGGCGTGGTGAAAAACTGGGTGCGCACAGACCGTGTCGGGCGCATCACCATTGATGTGCGTGCGCCTTATGATTGTGACCCCGAACAGGTGCGCAAGCTCTTGATGGCCTGTGCCAAAGCCAATGATCAGGTGCTGGCCATTCCCGCGCCCATGGTGCTCTTTTCGCATTTTGGCGAATCCGCGCTGCATTTTCAGCTTATCTGCTTTGTGGATGATGTTCTGACCGCTGTGTTTACCAAAAGCGATCTGCATTATGCGATTTTTACCCAGCTTAAGGATGCAGGTATCACCATGCCCTATGCCCAGCGCGACATTACCATCCGCGGGCTGGAGTCGCTCGGGCTGTCGCTGCGCACTCCCAGGCCGGAATAAGCACCGCTCAAAGCGACAGGGCATGTGCAAGGTGCTGTGCAGCCTCCGGAGCGGTTGCGCCGGCGGCTTTATGTGCCTGAACGCCCGCTTGCAGCCAGTGCCGAAGAAAACCACGGCTCCAATGCGCCACTGCCGCATCATAGAGAAACCAGTCGGCGAGATGTTGCTGTGGCGGTTTGGCGCGCAGACCCTCCAGCCGGCCGCCGCCGCGCGCTGTCCAGCGGCACATCATGGCATAGGTCACCTCAGGGTGAAATTGCAGCGCAAAAGCCGAGTCGCCAAACTGAAACGCCTGATGCGGAAAATCATCGCCGCGCGCCAGCAATCTGGCCCCTTGCGGCAGATGAAACCCCTCGCCATGCCAGTGATAGACATGGCCGGGCAGATCCGCGCCGCAGCTCTGGGCCAAAGCCGCAGCATGTTCGGTGGGATAAATCGGATAATAGCCAACCTCAACCGCATTCTGGTCGTGGGGGCCGACCTTTTCGCCCAGATGTTTGGCCAGCATCTGCCCGCCAAGACAAATGCCCAGAAATGGCCTCGCCTCACGCAGCGGCACACTGATCCAGTCGATCTCGCGGCGCAGATAAAGGTCAGAATCATTGACACTCATCGGCCCGCCCAAAATAATGGCTCCGGCATGGTCTTGCAGTGTTTTGGGCAGCGGGTCACCAAAGCGCGGGCAGCGTATATCCAAGCGGTAACCCAATTCGGCCAGTTGGCGGCCAATACGGCCCGGGCTGGAATTTTCCTGATGCACAATCACAAGTATCGGCGCAGCCATCGCGCAAGTCCTTTTGAGAGTTTGAACCCGCCCTGCGGCGGCACGCCCCGTTGTATCCGGCTAAGTTTGATGCCACATGTATAATAAAACCTGAAGATGAGCATCATGCACAGTACAGAGTCTCTAAATTTAACCCGGAGCGACATTGCTATTGCCGGTGGCGGCATAGCCGGGCTGACTCTGGCCCTGGCGATCCGCTCCACGCTCAAGCGCGGTGTGCGTGTTGCGGTGATTGACCCCGGCCTGAACCACAGGCCGCCGCCCGGCGGGCGGGCTTCCGCCATTGCCGCCGGCCCGCAGCAGATGCTTGAAACACTCGGTGTCTGGCCGGAATTAAAGGAAGCGCAGCCCGTTGTGCAGATGGTCTGCACAGATTCGCGCCTGCATGACCCGATCCGGCCTGTTTTTCTGACCTTTGACCAGCCAAAATCCGGCGCACCTTTCGCCCATATGGTGCTGAATGACGAAGTGCAGGCCGTGCTGCTGCAACGGTGCAGCGACGAGGGCGTTGAGTTTATCCCCCACAGGGTGAAGCATTTTTCCACTCAGGCGGACGCGGTGACGCTGGATCTGGACGGGGCGCACCACGAGACGCGGGTGCTGATTGCCGCGGATGGGGCTCAATCGCGCTTGCGTGATATTGCCCGCATTCAGGTGACACGCCACACCTATGACCAGACCGGCATTGTCGCCACCATCGCGCATGAGCGGCCGCATGAGGGGCGTGCCGAGGAGCATTTTCTCAAAGATGGGCCTTTTGCGATTTTGCCGCTCACCGGCAACCGCTCGTCGATTGTCTGGAGTGATACGCGCGCCCATGTCAAGGCTATGCTGGCGCTGGATGCGGAGGATTTTCAGGCGGAGCTGGAGCGCCGCTTCACCCTGAAGCTGGGAGACATCCGGCTGCTGGACCGGCCAAAAGCATTTGATTTGAATTTGCTTTTGGCGCGCCGCTATTGTGCGCCGCGATTTGCGCTGCTGGGGGATGCTGCCCATGTCATCCACCCTATCGCCGGACAGGGCCTTAATCTGGGCCTGAAGGATGTGGCCTGTCTGGCAGAATTGATTGTGACACAGATGCGGCTTGGCCTTGACCCCGGCAGCACCGATGTTCTGAACGCCTATGAACAGGCGCGCCGGTTTGATGCGGTGAGCATGGGGGCCGCCTGCGATGCGATTTACCGGCTGTTTTCCAATGATCTGTTGCCGCTGCGGCTGTTGCGTGACCTGGGCCTCGGCCTGGTGGATAAAATGCCGCCGCTGAAGACGATGTTCATCCGTGAGGCTTCGGGATTTATGGGCACCATTCCCCGCCTTTTGCGCGGCGAGAGGCTTTAGAGTCCGTCGCCTTCAGACGGAAACGGCCCCCTCGCCCCGCGCGCGGGGAGAGGGGGGGTGAGGGGCTTTTTATGAGTCCATGCCCCTGATCTTGAGTCTTCTCACCCCATCCTTCGAGACGGCCTACGGCCTCCTCAGGATGACGGGGAGAAGGAACGCTCACAAAGAATGTCCATATAAAAACAGCATCCTCTACCCTTCCAAAATCCGCGCTTCCTGTGTCAGCATGATCGGAATGCCGTCGCGGATGGGATAGGCCAGCCGCACACGGCGCGAGATCAGCTCCTGGCGCGCGGCATCATAATCCAGCGTGTCGCCGCTCACAGGACAGACCAGAATTTCCAGCAGACGCGGGTCAACCTTGCCGGCGGGCGCCGCTATATCGGAAGGGCGGATGTCATTTGCCATTATTGCACGGTTGAATGGGGTGTTGCGCCGCGTGCCAGATCCATCTCTGTAATGGCAATCAGCACCTCGGCGCGTGTTTTCAAATCTCCGGCTTCCAGCAAGGCCTGTTTTTCCTTGATGCCGAAGGGGCTCATCATGGCCAGCGCATTGATCAAAGCCTCGTTGGGGGCGTCATTGATGTCTTTCCAGTCAATGCGCAGGCGGTTGGCCTTGGCAAATTGCCGCAAAGCCCGCAAAACCCCTTCCCGATCAACAAGGTCATCATCATCCGGCTCAACAAAGTCCTGCACGAAGGGCGCATAATCCACACGGCCCTGCCGGTAGGGTGTCACACAGGTCAGTTCTTCAAGCAGATGGAAGCGGGCCACGCCGCATAGGGTCAGCCCATAGCGGCCATCACCGGTTTCCTGAAGCTGGGTGATGCGCCCGATACAGCCGGTGGCATAAAGACCGGCGCCGTCGCGCTCGGTCTGCGGCTGGATCATCCCGATCAGCCGGTGGGTGCGAATCACGTCATCCACCATGCTCATATATCGGGGCTCAAACACATTGAGCGGTAATTGTCCGCGCGGCAGCAGCAGGGCACCGCCCAGCGGAAACAGCGGAATCACATCGGGCAGATCCTGCGGGCCCTCATAGGGAACATTGATCATGTAAAATCCTCAGATTGCCGTGTTATGAAAACAAGATGACCGACAATTTGCGGCGGCCTGTGACGGAAGCCGGATCCATCGGGCCCCAGCTTTCAAAAAATTGCAGAATCTGCTTGCGCGCGCCATCATCCTGCCATTTGCGGTCGCGTTTGATGATGTAAAGCAGATGGTCGGTGGCCTCTGTGCGCTGGTTCAGGGCGTTCAGGCCAAGGGCCAGATCAAAGCGGACCTGAAAATTATCGGGTTCACTGGCGAGGGTCTGTTCCAGACCGGCAAGATCGCCCAGCTCTGCCGCTTTCAGCGCCAGATCCAGCGCGGCTTTGGCTGCGGCAATGGCCGGATCATTCTCCTTGCCGGCGGGCACCAGCGTCAGAACGGACGCGGCCTGTTCAAGTTCGCCTGCGGCCACATAGGTGCGGGTCAGTCCGCCAATGGCGCGCAGATGGCTCTCGTCCTCAACCAGCACCGCACTGTATTTTTCAGCGGCCAGCGCATAATCCTGTGTGCCCAGAGCCGATTCCGCCTCGGCCAGCAGCGCATCGACATCCGCCGACAAAGGCCCGACCAGCCGCTCGATAAAGGCCCGAACCTGACTTTCGGGCAGGGCGCCCATAAAGCCATCCACCGGCTGGCCCTTCTGAAAGGCAAAAACAGCCGGAATCGACTGCACACCCAGCTGACCGGCAATTTGCGGATGTTCCTCGATATTCATGGTCACGAGTCTGATTTTGCCGCCGGCAGACTGGACAATGCGCTCCAGCACGGGGGTCAGCTGTTTGCAGGGGCCGCACCAGGGGGCCCAGAAATCCACAAGAACCGGCACTTTCATTGATTCGCTCAGAACATCATTGCGAAAATGGGCGGTGGTTGTGGCTTTCACATAAGCCTGTGGCTGTGCAGATGAATCGGACATATCAACCCTCTTGATCAGACCTCTGTTTCCGGCCTGTACTTAACATGGAACAGTGGCTGTTAAATCTCAAGTCTCAGGCCGCATTTAAGGTTCGGCAAAGGCAATAATCAGCGGTTCATGGCCGGTGGCCCGCACAAATTTCAGCAGGTCGTCACGGCTCAGGCCCGTGGTCATGGTGTTGACCAGCGGGTGACAATTCAGCCGCGCCTCGCGCATCATGCTGGCTTCCAGCACCAGAGTCACCTGATGGCCGGTGTCATTGATGACACCGAAGGGCGTCACCGAATCGGGCGTGACGCCCAGCAGTTCGTTCATGATTTCGGCGCTGCAAAAGGAGACGCGGCCCGAGGCTCCGATTTTTTCATGGATGGTTTTCAGGTTGATCTGCGAATCCGCCAGCGCCACCAGCAGGAAAATCCGGCTTTTCTTGTCCTTGACCAGCAGATTTTTAATATGGCCGCCCGGCATTCGGGCGTGGACATCGCGCGAGTCCTCCACCGTGAACAAGGGCTCATGCGCCAAGGTCTCATAGGAAATCTGGAGATTATCGAGATATTTCAACAGATCGGGCGGGGTTACAGCCATTTTGAAAAGTCCTGAAGATAAATGTGCAGCGCTGTTTTGCGGCAGCATCACACGGGCTGCAACAAAAACTTTATAAAATGTGCAAGGGGCTGTTGCAATCTGCCCCGAGTTGCGGCATATAACCCCCACGTTGCCTCTGGGCAGCGCGGATGCGGGTGTAGCTCAGTGGTAGAGCACGACCTTGCCAAGGTCGGGGTCGAGGGTTCGAGCCCCTTCGCCCGCTCCAAATTTTAAAACATGCTCAATGGCATGTAAAAATCCCCATCCGAAATATTCACGTTATTAAATATTTTGCCGCAATGCAGCAAATGTTTGACTTCTCTCTCCGAAACGCGCATATCCATCTCATGTGCCTGAAAGAGGCGCCCCGGGCCGCGTGAACGAAACTTGAGATCAGTTTCTGCCAGCCCGTGAGCGTTATGCGCATTCCCGACGTTTCCTCACGCGAGAACCGTCACTGTTGGTGAGCCCGGACAGGCTTTTCAGCAGGGATGGTTTTGGCATGGCGCTGTCCGTGAACACATATCTCCAGAAAAGAAGAATACATTGCAAAATTTTGAGTCTTTCGGTCTTGTCGCACCGATTTTGAAGGCCCTGACCGCCGAAAACTATGTCACGCCCACCCCTATTCAGGCGCAGGCCATTCCCGAAGTGCTGAAAGGCCGCGATCTGCTCGGTCTGGCCCAGACCGGCACCGGCAAAACCGCCGCTTTCGCTCTGCCCATTCTCAACCATCTCACCATCAACAAGCGCCGCGCCGGCCCTAAAGCCTGCCGCACTCTTGTGCTTTCCCCCACGCGCGAACTGGCCAGCCAGATCGAGGCGAGTTTCCGCACCTATGGCCGCCATCTGCCGCTGACCGCCGCGGTTATTTTCGGTGGTATGCCGATGGGCCGCCAGATTCGCTCACTTCAGGGCGGCGTCGATATTATTGTCGCCACGCCGGGCCGTTTGCTGGACCTGGTCAACCAGCGCGCCGTGACGTTAAGCGAAGTCGAGATTTTTGTGCTCGACGAAGCCGACCAGATGCTCGACATGGGTTTTATCAATGATATCCGCAAATTGATGACCGGCCTGCCCAAGCAGCGCCAGAATCTGTTTTTCTCGGCCACCATGCCGCGTGAAATGTCGGATCTCTCCTCCAGCATGTTGAAGGATCCGGCCCGCGTCACCGTGACACCCGTATCCTCCACTGTGGAGCGCATTGATCAGAGCGTGATTTTCTGCGAACAGCCGCATAAGCAGATTTTGCTGCATAAATTGCTTGATACATTGCCGATCAAGCGGGCGCTGGTGTTCAGCCGCACCAAGCATGGCGCTGACCGCATTGTGAAAAATCTCAATGCGGCGGGTCATCCGGCGGATGCCATTCACGGCAATAAATCGCAGGCGCAGCGCGAGCGCGCGCTGCTGGCCTTCCGCAATGGTCAGTCGCGGTTGCTGGTGGCCACGGATATTGCCGCGCGCGGCATTGATGTGGACGGCGTCACCCATGTCATCAATTTCGATCTGCCCAATGTGCCGGAATCTTATGTTCACCGCATTGGCCGCACGGCGCGCGCCGGTGCCGATGGTCATGCCATTTCTTTTTGTGGCCGCGATGAGCGCTCTTACCTGCGCGATATTGAGCGCGTGACCCGCAACCGCGTGCCGGTTGTGGACAATCCGCTGGGGCCGAATTTTGTTGCCGCTCCCGGAGCGGTGGATGACGCGCCCCGCGCGGCCAAGCCGCAGCGCCCGCAGGGCAAGCGTCCGGACCAGCGCAGCGATGCGCGCCCCGGCCAGCGTCCCGATGCCCGCAAGCCCAGCAATGGTGCAGGTCGTCCGCAGGCCGCCAAAGCCTTTGGCAACCGCCATCAGGGCCGTTAATTTGAAATCCGGCCCTTTATTCCGCTGGGAGAAGGGCCGCAGACACAGAAATCGCTTTTGGATTTGAGAGAACAGGCGCTAAACTCATATTATGTCTCTGTTTGATTTTTGTCTTCTCGCCGCTGCCGGCGCTTTGGCGGGCACGCTCAATGCCATAGCTGGCGGCGGCACGTTTTTCACCTTCGCGGCGCTGGTGGCGACTGGCCTGCCGCCGGTGATTGCCAATGCCACCAGTGCGGTCGGGCTGTCACCGGCCAATCTGGCCAGCGTTGCCGCCTATCTGCCGGAGGTGCGCCAGAATTATCGCCGCTATGCCACTCTGGCGGTGCTGGGCGCTATTGGCGGCGGGCTGGGGGCGCTGCTGCTGGTGCTGACCCCTGCCAGTGCCTTTAAAATTCTTGTGCCCTATTTTTTAGGGCTGGCGACACTGTTGTTTGCTTTTGCCCCCAATATCCGCAGCTTCAGCGCCCAGCGCAAGCCGCGTGCGGACAACGGGTGGCTGCCCCGCGCGCTCGAAGCGATTGTTTCGCTTTATGGCGGTTATTTTGGTGCGGGCATGGGCGTGATGATGCTGGCCTCATTGTCCCTGACCGAGCCGGATGATTATCATTTCATCAATGCGGCCAAAAATGTCTGGGCTGCTTTCATCCAGTTGTTTTCGGTGATTCTGTTTGTGGTCTGGGGCATCACGCTGTGGAAGAGCGCGCTTGTGATCATGCTGTCCTCCAGCATTGGCGGATATTATGGCGTATCTTTGGCACGGCGCATTCCGCAGCGGCTGATTCGCGGCTTTGTCATTCTTGCCGGTCTGGCGCTGACCATCCGGTTTTTTCTGGGTTGAGACCGTTATAAAACTGGCATTATAGCCTCATGAAGGGGTTGCCTGTTTTTATCCTGACATTTACTCATGCAGCACGATAAGCATTTTGCGGAGCTTGCAATGAATCTGAACGCCCTCTCGATCGGTAAAAATCCACCGCACGAAGTCAATGTTGTTATTGAAGTGCCGATTGGTGGCGAGCCGATCAAATATGAAATGGACAAGGATTCCGGCGCGCTGGTTGTGGACCGTTTTCTCTATACATCCATGCGCTATCCCGGCAATTATGGCTTTATTCCCCACACCTTGTCTGAAGATGGCGATCCTTGCGATGTGATCATCGCCAATACCCGCGCCATTGTGCCCGGCGCTGTGATGAGCTGCCGCATTGTCGGCGTGCTGCTGATGGAGGACGAATCGGGTGGTGATGAAAAGCTGGTGGCCGTGCCCTCAAGCAAGCTGACCAAGCGCTATGACAACATCCAGAATTACACCGACCTGCCGGAGATCACGCTCAAACAGATCGAACATTTTTTTGAGCATTATAAGGATCTTGAACCCAACAAATGGGTTAAAATTTCCGGTTGGCGCGACGCGGAATTTGCCAAGACCAAAATTCTTGAGGGTATTGCGCGGGCCAAGGCCAGCAAGGCCTGATCGGCGCAGCCTGTTCCCTCAAAGGGAACAGGCTTTTAAATTCAGGCGGCCTGTTTGATGACCGAGGCAAACAGCCGCTTCTGCAAATCCAGAAATGCCGTGGCATAGCTTGCCGAGTCCTCGAAAGCCTCCTGCATCAGCGAGAAGGGTGTTGGCGGGCGCCCGATCAGCTTGCCGGTGGTCTGGTCGGCTTCAAAGGTAATTTCCGCCTTGAAATGCAGCGCCAGATTCTGCATGGCCCGGTTTGAGGCGAGGCAGGACATAAACAGTTCATTGGCCTGACGGTTGCGGGCCGTGTGGATGATGCGCCCCAGCAATTCGGTGCCGACACCCTTGCGGCGCCAGTCTTTTTCCACACTGAAGGCGGCTTCGGCTGTGCGCTGTGCGTTCAGCTCGTATATTTCAAACAAGGGACGGAATTCACCGGCACCGCGGATCACGCCCTCGACAAAATAGCCGAAGGTGACCCCCTGAGTCGCAAAGCAGTGGTCGGCATAATCCTTGAGGAACTGATCCGACACAGCCATGCCAAAGCGGGCATGGCGGCTTTCCCCGTCCAGACGCAGAAGGTGGTCACGAAACAAAGGCAGATCAGCAGACCATAACCGCCGGATATAGCCAGCATGTACATAGGTCGGTTCCATAGTCATTCTCCAAAAACCAATTTTGTCCTTAGGAACGTTCCAAACCCTGCATTGTTATATGCTGCATTGCAGCAAAAATCAAGTTTATTGTCTTTCTTTATTAGACGAAAGTTAAAATACCTTGAGTGTGGCTTTTGTGTGATGTTGAGTTCTGTCAGAATTTGTGCGCGCCTGTCCGGAGGTTTTGTGCCGTGTGACCATTGTCGTGCTGTTCATCATGGAGGGAGTTTGATTATTCTGATATCAGAGCGGATGAGGATTTTGATTTGAGACATAATGTGCTTGACACCTATCTGGCGCAGGTTGAGCGGGCGCATTTTGCCCGCGATGCCGCGCAGGAGCAGGTTGCCGCCCGTCTGGATGCTTTGGCGCAGGCGCTGCATGACCGGCGTCTGGCCAGCAAATCCAGTGCGCTGGGCTGGATGTTCGGCGCGCGGCGCAGCAAAGCGTCGGTGAAGGGGCTGTATATCTGGGGGTCTGTGGGGCGTGGCAAAACCATGCTGATGGACCTGTTTTTCAATGCTGTGCAGGAACCGCACAAACGCCGCGTGCATTTTCATGCCTTTATGGCGGATGTGCATGCCCGCATTCATGCCTGGCGGCAGGCCAAAAAGGCGGGCAATCCGGCAGCGCTTTACAAGGGCGATGATCCGATCGCGCCCGTGGCTGCCGCTTTGGCGCAAGAGGCCCGCGTGCTGTGTTTTGACGAATTTGCGGTGACCGATATCACCGATGCTATGATTTTGGGTCGGTTGTTTGATGCGCTCTGGGCGCTGGATGTGGTGATTGTGGCCACATCCAATGTGGTGCCCGACCAGCTTTACAGCGATGGTCTGAACCGCGCCTTGTTTGTGCCGTTCATCCGGCGGATTCCGGACCATATGGACATTCTGAAGCTGGATGCGAATAAGGATTTCCGTCTGGAAAAGCTGAGAGGCGCAGCGGTTTATCATGTGCCGCCGGACAGACATGCGCTGGATCAGGCCTTTTTGATGCTGACCGGCAGTGTCAAAGGCAAGCCGATGGATCTGCCCTTGCTGGGCCGGTTGTTGCATGTGCCCCATGCGGCGGGGGGTGTGGCGCGGTTTTCCTTTGCAGACCTGTGCGAGGCCCCGATGGGTGCCGCTGATTTTCTGGCGCTGGCCATGCGGTTTCATACGGTGCTGATCGATCATATCCGTGTGATGCAGAGTGAGGAGCGCAATGTGGTCAAGCGGTTCATCATGCTGATTGATGCGCTTTATGACCAGCATGTGAAGCTGATTGCCTCGGCGGAGGCTGAGCCTTTCGCGCTTTATCATGCGGCGAGCGGACGTGAGGCCTTTGAATTTGACCGCACCATCTCCCGTCTGATCGAGATGCGCTCGGGCGAATATCTGGCGCTGGCGCATGGGCGCGCTGACTCGCAGGGCTCGACCAATACAACCGGACTGGTGGAAACGTGACCCGTGCCTATTCCGAACCGATGGATCAGCGTATTCTTGAGCTTGCGGCGGCGCATGTCCGGCTTTATGGCGTCAAACGTGTGACCATTGTCGGGGTGGCTGAAGAACTGGGCATGACCCATGCCAATATTTACCGTTATTTTCCCTCCAAGATTGCCCTTTTGGACGAAATTACCGCCAGCTGGCTCAAGCCGCTCGAATTGGGCCTGCGTGTGACGGCCGAGGCGCCAGACCCCGCCTATGACAAGCTGGAGCGGGTGCTTTCGGTGCTTCACCGCACCTATCGCAATAAATTTGAGGCAGACCCGCTGATTTTTGACCTGTTTGCCGACAGCGTGGTGCAGGGGCGCGGTGTGGCCCGCAAACACCGCAATCAGGTGCAGGGCACATTGCAGCGCATTGTCGAGGAAGGCATTGCCGGGGGCACGTTTGAGATGGCTGATCACCGCCGCGCGCTGGCGCTTGTGTTTGACGCCATGCACCGGTTCATACATCCGGTGCCGATCCGCATGGACGGAGAAATTCCCCGCAGCGCGCTGGATTTGCGGGTGGAGCGACTCATTCGTCTGGTGTTGAGGGCCATTGTTGCGGGCCGGATCTGAGCCGATTTTTGCGGCTGTCCATAGGAAAAGGCCGGAGTTTCCTTAAAGGCAGGCGGGCGGGCGGGCATGAAAATAGAGGCAAAAACCTGTTACAAATTACAAAATATGAATTTTGTAATAAGAATTCATCCGCCTGAAATTTGTGCAGACTTATGAGATTTCAGGTTTTATCCTCTTGTTTTATTGATATAATTATTATTGAGATTTCAGCTTTGTCTAAAAGGCTATTGGCCATTTGTCGACTTGCCAATGTCATGTTCCGGAGTCAAAAGACCCGCGAATTTCATTTCCCGGCTTAAATCAAGGACGGTTTACATGTCTCGTAAAAAGATTGCACTGATTGGATCAGGTCAGATTGGTGGCACACTGGCGCTTCTGGCCGGGATCAAGGAGCTTGGCGATATTGTGCTCTTCGATATTGCCGAAGGCGTGCCGCAGGGCAAGGCGCTGGACATTGCCGAAGCCTCGCCGGTGGAAGGTTTTGATGCCAATATGTCGGGCGCCAACAGCTATGAGGGCATTGCGGGCGCCGATGTGATCATCGTCACCGCAGGTGTGCCGCGCAAGCCCGGCATGAGCCGCGATGATCTGCTCGGCATCAATCTGAAAGTCATGGATTCAGTGGGCAAGGGCATTGCCGAACATGCGCCCAATGCGTTTGTCATTTGCATCACCAATCCGCTGGATGCGATGGTCTGGGCGCTGCAAAAGTCCTCCGGCCTGCCCGCGCATAAGGTTGTTGGCATGGCCGGTGTGCTCGATTCCGCCCGCTTTCGTTATTTCCTGTCTCAGGAATTTAATGTCTCGGTGGAAGATGTCACCGCCTTCGTGCTGGGTGGTCATGGCGATGACATGGTGCCAAGCCTGCGCTATTCCACGGTGGCTGGCATTCCGCTGACCGACCTTGTCAAAATGGGCTGGACAACACAGACCAAGCTGGACGCCATTATTGAGCGCACCCGCAAGGGTGGCGGCGAAATCGTCAATCTGCTGAAAACCGGTTCGGCCTTTTATGCGCCGGCCTCCTCGGCCATTGCCATGGCGGAAAGCTACCTCAAGGACAAGCGCCGCGTGCTGCCCTGCGCCGCTGAGCTCAATGGCGAATATGGGGTCAAGGGTGTTTATGTCGGCGTGCCGGTGATCATCGGGGCCAATGGTGTTGAAAAGGTGGTGGAAGTTGCGCTGGATGCCGATGAGGCGGCGATGTTTGCCAAGTCTGTAGCCTCCGTGCAGAGCCTTGTCGAGGCGTGCAAGACCATCAATCCGGCTCTGGCATAAGGGAATTTTCCATGAATATTCATGAATATCAGGCCAAGGCGGTCTTAAAACAATTTGGCGTGCCGGTCTCTGCGGGCGTCGCCATTTTCTCAGCCGATGAGGCTGAAGCGGCCGCCAGGCAGCTTCCTGGCCCCCTCTATGTGGTGAAAAGCCAGATTCACGCCGGTGGGCGCGGCAAGGGCAAGTTCAAAGAGGCCAGCGCCGGCGAAAAGGGCGGCGTGCGTCTGGCCTTCTCGATTGAGGAAGCCAAAACCTTCGCGGCCCAGATGCTTGGCAATACGCTGGTCACCATCCAGACCGGCCCTGCGGGCAAGCAGGTCAACCGTCTTTATATTGAGGACGGTTCTGACATTGAAAAAGAGTTCTATCTTTCGATGCTGGTGGATCGCACCACCTCGCGCGTGTCTTTCGTGGTCTCCACCGAGGGCGGCGTCAATATTGAGGACGTGGCGCATAACACGCCTGAGCTGATCCACACCTTTTCTGTCGATCCGGCCACCGGCATTATGCCGCATCATGGCCGTGTCATTGCCAAGGCGCTCGGCCTCACCGGTGATCTGGCCAAGCAGGCGGAAAAGCTCAGTGCGCAGCTTTACACCGCCTTTGTCGCCAAAGACATGGAAATGCTGGAGATCAACCCGCTCATCATCACCAAGCAGGGCCAGTTGAAGTGTCTGGATGCCAAATTGTCCTTTGATGGCAACGCGCTCTATCGTCATCCCGATATTGCCGCTTTGCGCGACGAAACCGAAGAGGACGCCAAGGAAATTGAGGCCTCGAAATATGACCTCAATTACATCACGCTGGACGGCACCATCGGCTGCATGGTCAATGGCGCGGGTCTGGCCATGGCCACCATGGATATTATCAAGCTCTATGGCGAGGCACCGGCCAATTTCCTCGATGTCGGCGGCGGCGCAACAAAAGAAAAGGTGACGGCTGCTTTCAAAATCATCACGGCGGATGTCAATGTGAAGGGCATTCTCGTCAATATTTTTGGCGGGATCATGCGTTGTGATGTGATTGCGGAAGGTGTGATTGCGGCGGTGAAGGATGTCGGCCTGTCGGTTCCGCTGGTTGTGCGCCTTGAGGGCACCAATGTTGATCTGGGCAAGAAAATCCTGTCCGAATCCGGCCTGAATGTGCTGGCGGCCAATGATCTCGATGATGCCGCGCAGAAAATTGTCAAAGCTGTGCAAGATGCGCGCAAAGGGGCTCTCTAATGTCCGTTCTTATCAATTCTGAAACCAAGGTCATCTGTCAGGGCTTTACCGGCAAGAATGGCACCTTCCATTCCGAGCAGGCGATTGCCTATGGCACCAGAATGGTCGGCGGCACCTCGCCCGGCAAGGGCGGCTCCATCCATATCGGCCTGCCGGTGTTTGACACGGTGCTGGAAGCCAAATCCGCCACCGGCGCTGATGCCTCCGTCATTTATGTGCCGCCTCCGGGCGCGGCGGATGCCATTTGTGAGGCCATTGCCGCAGAAATCGGCCTGATTGTCTGCATCACTGAAGGTATTCCGGTGCAGGACATGATCAAGGTCAAGCGCGCGCTGATCGGCTCCAAATCCCGCCTGATCGGGCCAAACTGCCCCGGCGTGATGACGGCAGGTGAGTGCAAAATCGGCATTATGCCCGGCAATATCTTTAAAAAAGGCAATGTCGGCATTGTCTCGCGCTCGGGCACACTGACCTATGAAGCCGTGTTCCAGACCACACAGGAAGGCCTCGGCCAGACCACAGCCGTGGGTATTGGCGGCGATCCGGTCAAGGGCACCGAATTTATTGACGTGCTGGAGATGTTTTTAGGTGACCCTAAAACCGAGTCGATCATCATGATCGGCGAAATCGGCGGCTCTGCCGAAGAGGATGCGGCGCAGTTTCTGGCGGATGAGGCCCGCCGTGGCCGCAAAAAGCCGATGGTGGGCTTCATTGCCGGCCGCACAGCTCCTCCCGGTCGTCGCATGGGCCATGCCGGTGCGATTATTTCGGGCGGCAAGGGCGGCGCGGAAGATAAAATCGCCGCGATGGAAGCCGCAGGCATTCGTGTTTCCCCTTCACCGGCGCGCCTTGGAAAAACCTTGGTTGACGTTTTGAAGGGCTGAGAATTTCAGATTCGGGACGCGGCGCGACAGCTGCGTCCCCTTTTTTCACGCAGGATAGACCCGATGGCCCGCCAAGAACACAATGACGCTCTGCTGCAAACCTCTTTTCTTTATGGTGCCAATGCCGCCTATATCGAAGACCTTTATGCAAAATACCAGACCGATCCCGCTGCGGTGGATGCGGAATGGCAGGCGTTTTTTGGCGCATTGAATGATGACCGCGACTCTGTGGCCCAGAGCGCGCGCGGTGCCTCCTGGAAAAAGCCGAACTGGCCGCAGGTCGCCAATGGCGAGCTGGTCTCAGCCCTTGACGGCAACTGGGGCGTGGTTGAAAAAATTGTCTCGGATAAATTAAAGGCCAAAGCCGCTGCGCCGGACACTAAGCCGGTGATTGCTGCGGCGGATATTGAGCGCGCCACCCGCGATTCCGTGCGCGCCATTATGATGATCCGCGCCTATCGTATGCGCGGCCATTTGCATGCCAATCTTGACCCGCTGGGCATTGAGGCGCGCAAAGACCATGAGGAGCTGCACCCCTCGACCTATGGCTTTACCGATGATGATTATGACCGCAAGATTTTCATCGACAAGGTTTTAGGTCTCGAATTTGCCACCCTGCGCGAAATGCTGGTGATTTTGCGCCGCACCTATTGCGGCACCATCGGCTTTGAATTCATGCACATCTCCGACCCTGCCGCCAAGGGCTGGCTGCAGGCCTTCATCGAAGGGCCGGATAAGGAAATCACCTTCACAAGAGAGGGCAAGCGCGCAATCCTGTCGAAGCTGGTGGAAGCCGAAGGCTTTGAGAAATTTATTGATGTCAAATATACCGGCACCAAGCGCTTTGGTCTGGATGGCGGCGAGGCGATGATTCCGGCGCTGGAGCAGATCATCAAGCGCGGCGGCGCTTTGGGCGTGAAGGACATTGTATTCGGCATGGCGCATCGTGGCCGCCTCAATGTGCTTAGTCAGGTGATGGGCAAGCCACACCGCGCCATTTTCCATGAGTTCAAGGGCGGCTCTTTTGCCCCCGATGAGGTTGAGGGTTCGGGCGACGTCAAATATCACCTCGGTGCCTCGTCGGATCGTGAGTTTGACAATAATAAGGTGCATATTTCGCTGACCGCCAATCCGTCGCATTTGGAAATTGTCGATCCGGTGGTGCTGGGCAAGGTGCGCGCCAAACAGGATCAGCTTGGTGATGTGGTCGAGCGCACGCAGGTGCTGCCGCTGCTGATTCACGGTGACGCGGCTTTTGCCGGTCAGGGTGTGATTGCCGAATGTTTCGGTCTTTCCGGCCTGAAAGGCCACCGCACCGGCGGTTCTGTGCATTTTATTGTCAATAACCAGATCGGCTTCACCACCTATCCGCGTTATTCGCGCTCCTCGCCTTACCCGTCCGATGTGGCGAAGATGATCGAGGCCCCGATTTTCCATTGTAACGGCGATGACCCTGAAGCTGTGGTGTTCGCTGCCAAGGTGGCGATTGAGTTCCGGCAGAAGTTCCATAAGCCTGTCGTTATTGACATGTTCTGCTACCGCCGCTTCGGCCATAATGAGGGCGACGAGCCGGGCTTCACCCAGCCGCTGATGTATAAAAACATCCGTCAGCACCGCACCACGCTGGAGCTTTATGCTGAAAAGCTGATCGCGCAGGGCGTGGTGACACAGGGTGAGGTGGACAAGCTGAAAGCCGACTGGCGTCAGCGTCTGGAAGCCGAATATGAAGCTGGACAGGCCTATAAGCCGAACAAGGCGGATTGGCTGGATGGTCGCTGGTCGGGCCTGAAGCCCGCGCAGGAGCTGGGCGATGATGATCGTCGTGGCCAGACCGGCGTGGACATGGCCAGACTGAAAGACATCGGCACCAAGATCAACACCATTCCTTCGCATGTGAATGTGCACAAAACCATTCAGCGTTTTGTTGATAACCGCGCCAAGGCGATTGAAACCGGCGAGGGCATTGACTGGGCTTTGGGCGAGGCGCTGGCCTTTGGCACTCTGGTGGATGAGGGCCATCCGGTGCGCCTGTCGGGGCAGGATTGCGAGCGCGGCACCTTCTCGCAGCGCCACACCGTGCTGATCGATCAGGAAACAGAAGCGCGCTACATTCCACTCAACAATATTCGTGACGGCCAGTCGCGGTATGAGGTTATCAATTCTATGCTCTCCGAAGAGGCGGTGTTGGGCTTTGAATATGGCTATTCGCTGTCCGAGCCCAATGCTCTGACCATGTGGGAAGCGCAGTTCGGCGACTTTGCCAATGGCGCGCAGGTGGTGTTTGACCAGTTTATCTCCTCGGGCGAGCGCAAATGGCTGCGGATGTCGGGTCTTGTCTGCCTGTTGCCGCATGGCTATGAGGGGCAGGGGCCGGAACATTCCTCCGCCCGTCTGGAGCGCTTTTTGCAAATGTGCGCCGAGGACAATATGCAGGTGGCGAATTGCACCACGCCAGCCAATTATTTCCACATTCTGCGCCGCCAGCTTAAGCGCGAAATTCGTAAGCCTTTGATTCTGATGACGCCCAAGAGCCTGCTGCGCCACAAGCGCGCGGTCTCCAAGCTTGAAGAACTGGCCTCCGGCACCTCGTTCCATCGTCTGCTCTGGGACGATGCCGAGACGCAAAAGGGCGAGAAAATCAAACTGGCGAAGGATGACAAAATCCGCCGCGTCGTGCTGTGCACCGGCAAGGTCTATTATGACCTTTACGAGGAGCGCGAAAAGCGCGGCATTGACGATGTTTATCTCTTGCGCGTGGAACAGCTTTACCCCTTCCCCTTGAAAGCATTGGTGGCCGAATTGTCGCGCTTCAAGCGGGCCGATGTGGTCTGGTGTCAGGAAGAGCCGAAAAACATGGGCGCATGGAGTTTCGTCGAGCCTTATATTGAATGGGTGCTGGCGCAGGTGGCGGGCAAAACCAAGCGGGCGCGCTATGTGGGCCGCGCGGCCTCTGCCGCCACCGCCACGGGCCTGATGTCGAAACATCTGGCCCAGCTCAAAGCCTTCCTTGACGAAGCCTTTGCCTGAACGTGCTGATAAAAAGTTTAAGAGGACACTGAAATGACAACTGAAATTCGCGTTCCGACCCTTGGTGAATCCGTCTCGGAAGCCACGATTGGCAAATGGTTTAAAAAGATTGGCGAGGCTGTCAAGGCGGATGAGCCGCTGGTGGAGCTGGAAACCGATAAGGTGACCTTGGAGGTCAATGCGCCGTCCTCCGGCGTGCTGGCGGAAATTATCGCCAAGGACGGCGAGACCGTGGGTGTTGGCGCGCTGCTCGGCCAGATTGCGGCGGGTGCCGGTGGCGTTCCGCCGAGTGCTCGTAACACAATCCAGTCCGTAACTAGCGAGCACGTCGCTGAGCAGTTGGCTGTTCCGCCCCAAGCAAATCGTGCGATCTCCTCGACGTCATCGACCTCCATGCCGCCCGCCCCCTCAGCAGCCAAACTGGCCGCAGAAAGCAATATCGACACCAGCGCTGTAGTCGGTTCCGGTAAGCGTGGTCAGGTGCTGAAGGGAGACGTGCTCACTGCCATCACTACGGGCGGCGCTTCCGCGTCCACGACTCCGATTGCGGTTTCATTCCGTGCGCCCTCGCCGGCGGATGATGCTTCGCGTGAAGAGCGCGTCAAAATGACCAAGCTGCGCCAGACCATTGCCCGCCGCCTCAAGGACGCGCAAAACACTGCCGCCATGCTCACCACTTTCAACGAGGTGGATATGACCGAAGTTATGGCCATGCGCGCCCGCTTCAAGGACAGTTTCGAGAAGAAGCACGGCGCTAAGCTCGGTTTCATGGGCCTGTTTGTGAAGGCTTGTGTGCAGGCGCTGAAGGAAATTCCGGCGGTGAATGCCGAAATTGACGGCACTGATCTTGTTTACAAGAATTATTATCATGTTGGCATTGCGGTCGGCACTGACAAGGGTCTGGTTGTGCCGGTGGTGCGCGATGCGGATATGCTGTCTGTGACCGGTATCGAGAAGAAAATTGCCGAATATGGCAAGCGCGCCCGTGATGGCCAGCTTAAAATTGACGAAATGCAGGGCGGCACCTTCACCATTACCAATGGCGGCATTTATGGCTCGCTGATGTCGACGCCGATTCTGAATGCGCCGCAGTCCGGCATTTTGGGGATGCACAAAATTCAGGATCGCCCGATGGTGGTCAATGGCAAAATCGAAATCCGGCCGATGATGTATCTCGCGCTCTCCTATGACCACCGCATTGTTGATGGCAAAGAGGCTGTCACCTTCCTTGTGCGGGTGAAGGAAGCCTTGGAAGACCCGGCGCGCTTGGTGCTGGATCTTTAATTTGGCGTCAGCCCCCTCTCCCCTCCTTCGAGACGCGCTTCTCAGGAGGACGGAGAGAGAGGGTAAGAGTGAGGAATAAAGGCACACAGCCGTCATTGCGAGCGCAAGCGAAGCAATCCAATTATGGAGTGCTTTTGTGGCCTCGCCTTCTCGCAATGCTCCTGTCGCATCTTCATCCTGAGCTTGTCGAAGGATGAGGGACAGGCTTTCATACTAAAGCGATGCGCTCTTAACTGAGGAATATCTTATGTCTTATGATCTCATTGTTATCGGCACCGGCCCCGGCGGTTATGTCTGCGCCATTCGTGCGGCGCAGCTTGGGCTGAAGGTGGCTGTGGTGGAAAAGCGCAAGACGCATGGCGGCACCTGCCTCAATGTCGGCTGCATTCCCTCTAAGGCGCTGCTTCATGCCTCGGAAATGTTTCATGAGGCCGGACATAGCTTTCCGCTTTTAGGCATCAAGACCTCGGCACCAGAGCTCGATATGCCTGCGATGATGAAACATAAGCAGGATACGGTGGACGCCAATGTCAATGGCGTGGCCTTTTTGCTGAAGAAAAACAAGGTGGACGCCTTTTTCGGCCTTGGCACCATTGCCGGCGCTGGCAAGGTCAATGTCACCGCAGAAGATGGCACCATAACCGCGCTGGAGACCAAAAACATCGTGATTGCCACTGGCTCCGATGTGGCGAAATTGCGCGACGCGAGCGGTAATTTTATTGCCTTTGACGAAAAGATCGTGGTGTCCTCCACCGGCGCGCTGACCTTGGACAAAGTGCCCACGCATCTTGTGGTGGTGGGTGCGGGCGTCATCGGGCTGGAGCTTGGCTCGGTGTGGAACCGTTTGGGCGCAAAGGTCACGGTGATTGAATATCTCGACCGCATTCTGCCCGGCATGGATACGGAGGTGGCCAAGCAGTTCAACCGCATTCTGGACAAGCAGGGCTTTACCTTCAAAATGTCGTCAAAGGTGACTGGTGTTGCGCTGAAGGGTGCGGGGGCCGAGGTGTCTTTCGAGCCTGTTGCGGGCGGCGCGGGCGAGACCCTTGCCGCCGATGTGGTGCTGATTGCCACGGGCCGCACACCCTATACCGAAGGGCTTGGGCTTGAGGCGGTGGGCGTGGCGCTGGAGCGCGGCAAGATTGTCATCGACAATCATTTTGCCACCAATGTGGCGGGCATTTATGCCATTGGTGATGTGGTGCGCGGGCCGATGCTGGCGCATAAGGCCGAGGATGAAGGCGTCGCTGTCGCCGAAATTCTGGCCGGACAGCATGGCCATGTCAATTATGACGTGATCCCCGGTGTGGTTTACACCATGCCGGAAGTGGCCAGTGTCGGCAAAACCGAAGACGAGCTGCAAGCCGCTGCCATTGCCTATAAAATCGGCAAGTTCAACTTCACCGCCAATGGCCGCGCCCGCGCCATGCGCCACACCGACGGCTTTGTGAAAATTCTGGCCGATGCCACCACCGACCGCGTGCTCGGCGTGCATATTATTGGCGCGGGCGCCGGTGAAATGATTCACGAGGCGGCTGTGCTGATGGAATTTGGCGGCTCGGCTGAGGATCTGGCCCGCACCTGCCACGCGCACCCCACCATGTCGGAAGCGGTGAAAGAAGCCGCCATGGCGGTGGACAAGCGCCAGATTCACGCGTGAGTCTGGGTATTCTCCACCCCTCACCCTGAGGAGCGCGCGTGAGTGCGCGTCTCGAAGGGCGAGGGGGCAAGAGGTGCAAACCCCCACCCTTCGAGACGCTTCGCTCCTCAGGGTGAGGGCAGTGATATACTACCCCTTCGCGCGCGGGTGCGCCGCGCGATAGGCGTCCATCAGCCGCACCGAATCCACCGCCGTATAAATTTGCGTGGTGGAGAGCGAGGCATGGCCGAGCAGCTCCTGAATCGCGCGTAAGTCGCCGCCGCCGCTGAGCAGATGGGTGGCAAAAGAATGGCGCAGGGCATGCGGCGTGGCGCTGTCGGGCAGGCCCAGCGCCCCGCGCAATTTTTCGACGGTGAGCTGAATGAGGCGCGGGCTGAGCGGCCCGCCGTGCGCGCCTAAAAACAGCGCGCCACTTTTGAGCGGATAGGGGCAGAGCCGCATATAGGTCTCAATGGCGCGGCGAATCGGCGCGATGATCGGCACCATGCGGGTTTTATTGCCTTTGCCGGTGACGTTCAAACTGTCCCGCTCGCCAATGGGCGCTTGCTCCACCTGAATATTCAGCGCCTCGGAAATGCGCAGGCCCGCACCATAAAGCAGCGCCAGCACGGCGGCGTCGCGCGCCAGCACCCATGGGTCTTGTGTGTCGCCTAAGCGAATGTCGGTGCCCGCCATAGCGGTGGCGGCCTGTCTGGGGATGGGTTTGGGCAGGCTGCGCGCCAGTTTGGGGGTGCGCACTGCCGAAAAGGGCGAGACAATGCCCTTGCCCTCGCGCTCCAGATGGCGGGCAAATGAGCGGATGCCCGCCAGACTGCGCATGAGGGTGCGGCTTGATGCGTCCTCGCGCCGCCGCGCCGCCATAAAGGCGCGAATATCGGCGGGCTTAAGGCTTTTCATCACCGCAAAACTGACCGGTTCGCCCAGATGCGCCGCCATAAAGGCGATGAACTGGCGCAGATCCCGCGCATAGGCCTCTAATGTTTCAGGCGACATGCGCTTGGATTTGAGCGTCTCCAGCCAGACCTGCGCCTCCATGGCTAGTGGCGGTGCGGAGCCTGCAAAAAGAGCGTTTGAAACATCGGTCATGCCTGAATGTGACCCAGAGAGTTTAAGGTTGGTTTAACCCTATCATAGCGCGGATGTCATCCGGCGTTGCGCCCTCATTGCGCCATTGCCGCAACGGTTTGGACATATGGCTTTTGGCCAGTTTCTCACCCTTTTCATCGCGCAAAAGCGCATGATGGTGATAGAGCGGGGTGGGCAGATCCAGCAGAAATTGCAGCAGCCGGTGAATATGGGTGGCGGCAAACAGGTCCTGCCCGCGCAGCACATGGCTGATGTTTTGCGCGGCATCATCCACCACAACGGCAAGATGATAGGAGGTGCCAATGTCCTTGCGCGCCAGAATCACATCGCCCCAGAGTTCGGGGCGGGCGGTGATGGGTGCTGGCGCTGTTTCATCCTGCCACATCAAGGCTGGTGCCATGTCGCGGGCACGCTGTATATCCAGCCGCAAGGCAAAAGGCTCGCGTTGCTTGCGCGCATTCTGCTCATCGCGGCTTAAATGACGGCAGGTGCCCGGGTAGAGCGGTGCGCCGAGCGGGTCTTGCCCCGCACCGGCCTTTGCCAAAGCGCTGCGGTTGCAAAAACAGGGGTAGAGCAGCGGCGACAGCTTTGCCAATGCGGCTTTATAGGCAGTGTTGCGCTTGGACTGGCGCATCACGGGTTCCGGCCAGCTTAAGCCCAGCCAGTGCAGATCCTCAAAAATGGCGGCTTCGAATTCCGGACGGCAGCGGGTGGTGTCAATATCCTCGATCCGCAGCACACATGTGCCGCCGCGCTGGCGCGCGCTGTCAAAATTCAGCAGGGCAGAATAGGCATGGCCCAGATGCAGCAGGCCATTGGGCGAGGGCGCAAAGCGCAGAATCTGTGGTGAAGCCGGGGTCTTCATGCTTTAATGAGTTTAAGACGGAGGCGGGATATGTCGCAAGCCCCTATGATTCACTCTGAAGAGGCTCTGGCTCAGGCGGTGAGTGCGCTGGTGGCTCTGGACCCGGTGCGGCTTGCCCCGCTTGTGGACATCACCGGCCTGCCGCCCCTGCGCCGCCGCCCGCCCGGCTTTGACGGGCTGGTGTGGATTATCATTTCACAGCAGGTGTCGGTGGCCAGCGCCAATGCCATTTTTGCGCGGGTGAAGGCAAGGTTTGAGTCCCTCGTTCCTCAAGATATTCTGACTGCGGGTGATGAAACATTGCGGGCCTGCGGCCTGTCCGCACCCAAAATCCGCAGCCTGACAGCGCTGAGCCATGCGCTGGTGGCCGGAACGCTTGATCTTGCCCATCTGGCGCATGTGCCGGCCACAGAGGCGCATCAGGCCCTTGTGTCGATCAAAGGCATAGGCCCCTGGACGGCAGATGTGTTTTTGCTGTTTTGTCTGGGCCATCCGGATATATGGCCGGTGGGTGATCTGGCCTTGCAGGAGGCCATGCGCATGGTGTTTGGCCTTGCGCAGCGGCCAGACAGCCGCCACATGGCGGCGCTGGCCAAAGACTGGCAGCCTTATCGGGCGGTGGCGGCGCGGCTTTTATGGGCCTATTACAAGGTGGTGAAAGCGCGGGCGGGGGTTATGGAATAATTATGTCTGCCCATAGGGCGGGCGGGGAATATTATTATGCGCCTGACGCAAGGCCGCCGACCAGCGCTCGGACAGGTCATGAAAATAATTGTCTCCCGCGTCAATCCGGCGGCTGAGTTCCCAGCCGGTCTGGCCGTCGCGCAGCATCACCACATCCAGCGGCAGGCCGACGCCCAAATTGGAGCGCATGGTGGAATCCATCGAAATCAGGGCCAGTTTCAGCCCGTCATAAAGGTCGGTGGTGTGGCGTATGGCGCGGTCGAGAATCGGCTTGCCATATTTATGCTCGCCGATTTGCAAATAGGGCGTGTCGCTGGTGGCCTCGATAAAATTTCCGGCGCGATAGAGCATGAACAGCCGGGGCGGCTGGCCGGGCATCTGCCCGCCAAACAGCATGGAGACATCGAGTGAGGCGCCGGTCTGCTCCAGTGCGGGGCCGTCAGTGCGATAGACATGGCGGATGACTTCGCCAATGAATTGCGCGGCCTTGAACATATTGGGCTGGTCGAGCAGAGTTTGCATTTTGCCGCCCAATTCGACGCCCTCGCGCAGAAAGGAAATGACCGCCTGTGTGAAGGCCAGATTGCCGGCTGTGGCCACCGCCATCAGCTTTTCTTCTGCACGTTCAAACACATGCAGCTTGCGGAAGGTTGAAATATTGTCGAGCCCGGCATTGGTGCGGGTATCTGCCAGCATCACCAGACCGTCCTTAACCAGCAAACCCACACAATAGGTCACATTCAGCTCCCTTTATTCATCTATCAGCATACGGCCGGCGGCCACCTGCACATCTTCTTCCACACGGCCATCACAGCCGCCGACTTTTGCCCCGCGGATGGGTGTCACATCCGTTATATCCAGGCCGCAGGCCACACGGATATAATGATCCGTTGTGCTCATATTGCGGGTGGGGTCGAAGCCGATCCAGCCCAGCCCTGCCACATGTGCCTCGGCCCAGCAATGACTTCTGTCTTCTGCTTTGATTTCCGCATTGAAGCAATAGCCGGAGATGAGTCTGGCCGGAATTTTTACAGCATGACAGGCGCTGACGAAAATTTGCGCCAGATCGGCAGCCTCTCCGGCTTTGGCGGCAAAGGCCTCACTGGCGGAGCGCAGCGGTGAGGCTTTTTGCGTATCCAGCTTTATTTTTGCAAAAACCGCATGGTTGAGCGCATGAAGAAACGGCAAAATCGCACCACCTTCGCCCGCCGCAATGCGCAGTGCAAACATTTTTATATGCTGATCGGCATGGGTGAGCCATGTTTCACGCAGCCAGAGCGGCATGGGCAGACGCTCGGCTGTGGCTTTGATGACGCCGCTGGTGTTGCGGGTGTCCACCTCGCCTTCCACCAGCACGCGCAGGGTTTCGATCGGCCCCTCGATGGAAAAAATATGGGTAATATTGCCGTAAGGGTCTTCATCGCGGTAAAGGCGGTAATCGGCATCGACCTCCACCCGCCAGTGCCGCACAAACTGGCCATCATCATTGCGCGGGGTCAGACGCAAAATCTGAATGGCGGACTGGGCCGGCTGGTCATAATGAAAGGCGGTTTCGTGCCGGATTTTTAAACGCATGGCCCCTCACTGCAAATATTGGTCGGCAAGCGCCCCGCCCAGACGATTGTTGTCGGCAATAAAGCCGGAGAGAAACTCATGCAGGCCGGACTGAAACAGGCCGTCAATTTTGGTGTTCTGCAAATTGGCATAGGTGCTGCGGGCAATGCGCTGGCTTGGCCCCTGCCGCCCATAGGTTTCGGACAGCATATTGAGAAACTGGTTGATGCTGGCATAGACCGACACCAGCGAGCGCGGCTGTTCTGGGCGCAAAATCAGAAAATCCGCCACCAGCCAGGGCTTGACCGTTTCGCGGTAAACCCAGTGAAAGGAGGTCAGGCCCGAGACCGAGCGCAGCAGCGATGTCCATTGAAAATAGTCCAGCCCGCCGCCCACCGGCTCGGTGTCCGGCAGCAGAACGTGATATTTCACATCCAGCAGGCGGGCGGTATTGTCAGCCCGCTCGATCAGCATGCCGAGGCGTTGGAAATAATAATGGTCGGTGCGCAGCATGGTGCGATAGGCCGCGCCGTCAAATTGCAGCGACATATCTTTGATGAAGCTCAGAAAACGGCCCAGATCATTGCCGCGAATGGCATTCAGGCTGAAGTTCTGCATTTTCAGCCAGGCATCATTGATGATTTCCCACATTTCTGTGGTGAGCGCGGTGCGCACGGCCCGTGCATTGGTGCGCGCCACCTCAATGCAGTTGCGGATGGAATTGGGGTTGGTTTCTCCCGCCACCAGAAATTCAATAACATTTTCGCGCGTGGCCTTGTCATAGACCGCATAAAAACTGTCATCGCAGCAGGCGGTGGAAATGGCCCCTTCCCATTCGTTTGAGGTGCCGGCAAAGGCCGAGGGCAGGGTGGCAAGACGCGAAGCCACATCAATGATGCGGGCCAGATTTTCGGCCCGCTCGACATAGCGCGCCAGCCAGAACAGATTATCGGCGGTACGGCTCAGCATGGTTCAACTCCGGCAATAATATTCAGGCAGAAAACGCTTGCTATATGGGGCATTATTCCGTGACCCAGGTGTCTTTGGTGCCGCCGCCCTGGCTGGAATTGACCACCAGCGAGCCGGCCTTCATGGCTACGCGGGTCAGCCCGCCCGGCACAATCTCGATTTTGTCGGCACCGGACAGAATGAAGGGCCGCAGATCGACATGGCGCGGCGCAAGGCCGGAATCGACAAAACAGGGCACCGTAGACAGGGCAAGGGTCGGCTGGGCGATAAAACCTTCGGGATGGGCTTTAAGCTTGGCGCGGAAGGTGTCGATTTCGGCGGTGCTGGCGTGCGGGCCGACCAGCATACCATATCCGCCCGAACCATTGACCTCTTTAACCACCAGTTCATTCAGATGGTCGAGCACATATTTAAGCGAATCCGCCTCGCGGCAGCGCCATGTCGGCACATTGTTGAGGATCGGCTCCTCGCCAAAATAAAACCGGATAATATCCGGCATATAGGAATAAATCGCCTTGTCGTCGCTGATGCCGGTGCCCACCGCATTGGCCAGCGTGACATTGCCCGCCTTATAGGCCGACATCAGCCCCGGCACGCCCAGGGTGGAGTCCGGGCGGAAGGTGAGTGGGTCCAGATATTCATCATCAAGGCGGCGGTAGATCACATCGACGCGCTGTGGCCCTTCGGTGGTGCGCATATAGACGCAGTTGTTGCGCACATAGAGGTCGCGCCCCTCCACCAGCTCAATGCCCATTTTATCCGCAAGAAAGGAATGTTCATAATAGGCTGAATTATATTGCCCCGGCGTGAGAAGCACGACATTGGGCTCGCGCGTGGCGGTTTTGGGCGCGACAGAGCGCATACAGGCCAGCAATTTATCGGGATAATCCTCGACAGGGCGAATTTTATGCTGGGCGAACAGTTCGGGAAACAGCCGCAGCATCGCCTCGCGGTTTTCGAGCATATAGGACACGCCGGAGGGGGTGCGTGCATTGTCCTCCAGCACATAGAATGTGTCTGCCGCGACGCGGACAATATCAATGCCTGCTATATGGACATAAATATCGCCAGCGGGACGAAATTGCATCATTTCCGGGCGGAAGGTCGGGTTCTGATAGACAAGTGCCTCAGGAATAATACCTGCGCGCAAAATATCGCGGTTGCCATAGACATCGCCGATAAAGCGGTTGAGGGCGCGCACGCGCTGTTCCAGCCCTTTGGTCAGATGGTTCCATTCAGCGCCGGAGATGGTGCGCGGCACAATATCAAAGGGAATCAGCCGCTCTGTGCCCTGTGCATCGCCATAAACCGCAAATGTAATGCCTATGCGGCGGAAAAAGGCCTCCGCCTCAGAAAATCGATTGGACAGAACCTCAGGCGGCGTGGTTTCAAACCAATGCGCCAGTCTGGCATAGACATCCCGGATATTGCCGTCCGTTCCGCGCATCTCATCGAATATCTGAACCATGGACCGCCGCTTTCATTGCCACTGACTGTCTTGATCAAGCAAGACAAATGCCAGCGCTATGGTTCATCAAACCGGGCCATTAGGCAAGTGCATGATGTGCCGTTCTTTTGATATTGTTTATATTAAAGGCCGCATGGCTGGCCGTGTAATCGCGATATTTTTGATGTTTCTGTTTCAACAGAATTTTGCACTCTGCGTGCAGTGATTATTATGTTGAAAAAATCAAATAAAATATTATAAATGATCAAATGATAAGGATCGGGCCGATGAAATCTCTTGCACAGCCGCATTCTGAAAAGACCAAGCCTATTAAAAGCAATGATTTTGTCCGTTGGGCAGGCCAGATCGCGACAACCAGCGCGGGCCAGAAAATCACAATTATTCGTAATGGCGTGAATGCCGCACTTTTTGTATCGGCCTCGAAATATTACGATATGACCCGTCCTGAGTTTGCCCGCATTATTGGCATGTCCACACCCACGCTGGGGCGTAAACTCAAGTCTGGCGGTAAACTTGGCGCTGCGGAAACCGAGCGGCTCGCCCGTGTTGCATCGATCAATCGTGAGGCCGAACTGGTGTTTGGCTCCGCCGAACTGGCAAAGCGCTGGCTTCTGACCGTACAACTGCCTTTTGGAGAAACGCCGCTTTCACTGCTGGACACGGATGCTGGCGCGGGTGAGGTGCGCAAAATGCTGTCCGCTATTGCCTATGGCGGTGTGGCTTGAATGTTGGCCTGGCGCATTGCAAAAGCGGCCTATGCGCTTGACAGGCTGGGCACAGGGGCACGACTGACCGGCGGGCGCTGGAATTCCGAGGGCGTGGCGGCGGTTTATGGCGGAATGAGCCCAGCAATTTCAGCCTTGGAAAAATTGGTTCATACAGGCGATATATTGCCGCCTGATCTGGTTTTAGTGGAAATTGCGCTGCCGGATGATGCTGATCTTTATGAAACTCTTGATCGGTCATCCCTTCCCGAGGGGTGGGACGACTTGCCAAGCTCGGCGCAGGCGATGGCTGTGGGCGACCAATTTATAAAAACAGGGCGCAAATTAGGATTGATTGTCCCGTCAGCCATTATTCCGGAGTCCAAAAATATTGTGATTAACCCGCATCATCCAGCCATGATGCAGGTTCATTTCAGAATTTTGCGGGAATTTAAATTCGATCCCCGGCTCCGATTATTGCCCCGGCAATGAGGCGTAATATTCGGCCAGTTCGCGGATTTCCGTATCGGTGAGTTCACGGGCAATGAATTTCATCTCTGCGTGCTTGCGGGTGCCGGAGCGAAAGGCCTTGATCTGGTTGATCAGATAAATCACATGCTGGCCGGCCAGATTGGGAATTTCGACATCCTTGCCGATGCCCTCCACCGTATGGCAGGGCGCGCAGAGATTGGCTGCCGCTTCCGGCACCGGCAGGGTGGTCTGCGGCTGCTGCGCAAAGCTGGCCGTTGTGGCCAGCCATGCGCTCAAAAAGGCAATGCCCCGTCTCATGACAGGGCTTTGGTCAGCAGACGGCCAAGGCGCGCGGCAAAAGCCAGCGGGTCCACTGGCGCCTCGCCATCCAGCACCTTCGCCTGATCGAGAATCAGCAAGGCGCCATCCTCCACCAGCGATGTGTCGGCGTCATTGAGATGCGCGGCCAGATGTTTGACAAGATCATGGCCAATATTGATTTCCAGCACCGGTTTTGAGATTTCGGGCAGTTGCCCGTGTTGGCTTAAAATCTGCTCCAGACGGCGATCACGCGCCGCCTCGCTGGCCACCAGACAGGCCACAGAGCTGGAGAGGCGGTCGGAATTGCGCACATCCGCGACATAGGCCCCCAGCTTGTCCTTCATGAACAGCAGAAGGGCGGCAATGTCGCCGGTGGCCTCTGCGGCTTTGGGCGCTTCCGAGCCATCAAGCAGCGGAATCAGACCAAGGTCTGCCGCGCCCTGACTGACCGACTTGAACGGCTTCCCCTCAAAGCCCAGCGCATTCATCACCCAGAAGGCATCCACGGGGTCGGGCAGCAGCAAAACCTCGATGCCGCGCGCGGCAAAGCCTTCAAGCTGCGGGCTGCTTTTCAGACGCTTGAGGTCGTCGCCCAGCAGATAGTAAATGGCGGTCTGGTTGGGGCGCAGGCCCGTGATATAATCGCTCAAAGAGCGGGTGGGCGTGTCGGATTGGGTTGAGGCAAAGCGCGCCAGCTTGAACAATTCGTCGCGTTTGGAGGGGTCCTCATAAAGCCCCTCTTTCAGCACCGCGCCGAAATTCTCCCAGATTTTGGCAAATTTTTCCGGCTCGTTCTCGGCGCATTTGGTCAGGTCCTGCACGATGCGATTGGCGACGCCCTTTTTGATGGCGGCATAAATCGGGCTTTGCTGGATCATCTCGCGCGAGACATTGAGCGGAATATCGGCTGAATCAACCACAAGCCGCACAAAACGCAGCCAGCCGGGCAGAAGATCCGCCGAATCATTGATCAGAACGCGGCGGACATAGAGCTTGCCCTTGCCTTTGCGCTCCGGTTCGAACAGGTCAAACGGGCGCGCGCCGGGCACGAAGGCGAGCACATTATATTCATAGCGCCCCTCGGCCCGCCAGTGAATGGTCAGAGCCGGTTCATCAAACTGGCCGGAAAGCGACTGGTAAAAGTCCTGATAATCTTTGGCCTCGATTTCGGATTTCGGCTTGGTCCAGAGGGCCGTGCCATTGGAGACGCGCTCGGGCTCCTTGCCAGCCTCCTCAATAAGGTCAACAGGCACAGAAATGGCATTGGAATGTTGGGTGATGATGCTGCGCAGCCGGTAGCCTTGTGCAAATTCATGGCTGTCCGCATTCAGATGCAGAATGACACGTGTGCCGTGGGCGGGAGCCTCCTCAGGTGCCAGCGGCGTAATCTCATAGGTGCCTTTGCCGTCCGAGGTCCAGCGAAACGCCTGCGCGCTGCCAGCCTTGCGGGTTTCCACCACCACGTTTTCGGCCACCATGAAGGCCGAATAAAAGCCAATGCCAAACTGGCCGATCAGATCAAGGCCGGATTTTTCACCTGTGCCGGATTCCAGCTGTTCCAGAAAATTTTTGGTGCCGGAGCGGGCAATGGTGCCCAGGGCGCTGACCAGATCAGCCTCGTCCATGCCAATGCCATTGTCGGCAATGGTCAGGCGGTGATTGGCCTCGTCGGCGGTGATGGTGATGGCAAAGCTGTGCGCCTCGCCCAGCAGGGCCGGATTTTGCACGGCGTCATAGCGCAGTTTTTCGCAGGCATCCGCTGCATTTGAAATAAGTTCGCGCAGGAAAACATCGCGCTCGGAATAAATCGAATGCACCATCAGATGCAGAAGTTTGGCCACGTCGGCTGTGAAAGCCTGAGATTTGACAGCAGAATTCAATGTTTCGCTCATTGTTCGGGTCCCTTGAATGGTGACAGTCATATCAGACTGCGGGGCACATTTTTCAAGGGTTCTTGCGCAGGGCAAAAAAGAGGCCGGCGGACATGTGTCCGGCCGGCCTTATATTGTCTGGTTCTATGCGCAAGAGACAAGCAGACTGTGGGTTGGGGGGCAATTCCAGCACGGCCTATCGATCATTGCGCTCAGGCAATGGAACTATTTATCGTAGCGCTCAATGGCAAGGTGAAGGCAAGATCGCGGCAAAATCAAGATTTCTTATCCTTGCTTGCCTCTTGCCGAGCGGACGCGTTCGCGCCATCATGACGAAAACATGACGACGATTCTTGCAATCAGCGCCTTGGGATTGAGGATTCATGAGTGATAATGAGATAACACAGCTGCCGGGTGCCGTGCTGGACTATAGAGGCAGCATCAGCACAGCGTCTGTTGTTTCACCGGCACAGGTTACATTTGAGCGCAGCGAACTGACGCTGATTCTGGCGCTTTATGGCCGTAATGTTGCTGCGGGTGAGTGGCGCGATTATGCCATTGATTTTACCCGCGAGCGGGCGGTGTTCAGCGTATTCCGCCGCAGCACGGAAGTGCCGCTCTACCGTATTGAAAAAGACCCCAAATTGGCCAAAAAGCAGGGTGCTTTCTGCGTGACAAATGCAGCGGGGCTTATTCTCAAGCGCGGCCATGAGCTGCATCGCGTGTTGCAGATCTTGGAACCGCGCCCGAAGCTGAAAGTGATTTAAGCGATGAGAGATGGCCGTGTTGCCCACGGCCATGACTTTGCCTGCGGATCAGTTCCGGCGGTCGCCGAACAGGGCCAGCAATGCCTGGAACATGTTGAGAAAATCCAGATACAGCTGCACGGCGCCGTGAATCGATTTGCGCTGCACATCATCATAGCTGTCGCCGGCAAAATACATCTGTTTGATTGCCTGTGTGTCCCATGCGGTGAGGCCGGAAAACACCAGAATGGTCAGAACTGAGAGCATGAACTGCATCTGGCTGCTCTGCATGAACAGGTTGATGAGGCTGGCAATGATAATGCCGAACAGACCCATGATCATGAATGAGCCCATTGCGCTCAGGTCTTTACGGGTTGTGTAGCCATAAAGGCTTAACGAGCCGAAAGCCGCCGAGGTGAGGAAGAAGATGCGTGTGACCGACTGGCCGGTGTAGCGCAGCAGCAGCACCGACATGCTCACGCCCATCAGCGCCGAAAACACAAAAAACAGCGTGCGCAATGTGCTGATCGAGACGCGGGCATTCATGGCAAACAAAATGCCCAAAGGCGCCAGCATCACAATCCACATCAGCGGGCTGTGATAGAGCGCATAACCGGCGGAGGTCAGGTGCAGTCCGGCCTCATCCTGTGTGACTGTGACCATATTGGTGGCCAGAGCACTCAGGCCGGTGATGGCAAGGCTCAGAGTCATGTAATTGTAAACGCCAAGCATATATTGGCGCAGGCCCTGATCCATGCTGCGGGCATTGACACCGGCAACAGAACCAAGACGGGAAGAATTGAAGCGCATGTCAGACATGTTACCCTCGTTGAACATCCGCGCCGCTCACCTGAAAATTTCAGGTCAGACGCTTGGACAGGCCTTTAATATGGGCGCAATTTATGGCTTTCACAAGACCGCAGAATCTTACAAAATTTACAGATTTCGCAAATAATAGGCTGGTTTCAGGCTTAAAATGCGCCATGTGCCCAGAAGGCCCAGAATCACAATCAACAGCACGGCAGCCAGCGCCACGCTCAGGTCTTGCACAAAATGCAGGGTAAAGTCGAATTTCATCAGCCCATGCACAATAAGCTCGGCCCCCAGCAGCGCCGCGCCGGTGGCAAACAGGGCGGTGGCCACGCCGATCAGACCATATTCGGTGAGATAGATCAGGGCCAGCCGCAGCCGTGTTGCGCCCAGCGTTTTCAGCACCACCGCATCATAGGTGCGCGCGCCTTGCACCGCGCTCAAGGCGCCGGCCAGCACCAGAATCGCGGCCAGCAGCACGACCGACGAGGCCGCGCGGATGCTTAAAGCCAGTTGCTCGACCAGATTTTGCGCCATATCCAGCGCATCCTTCACGCGCAGGCTGGTTATGGTGGGAAATTGCGCGGCGCTGTGCTGCATTAACGTGATTTCGCTTGCCGGATCAGGCTTGGCAAAGGTCAGTGTGGCCAGATAGGTGGTGGGGGCTCCGGCAAATGTATTGGGCGAGAACACCAGCACAAAATTAATGCCGAAACTGCGCCAGTCCACTTTGCGTAAATTGGCAATGCGGGCGGTGATGGCGCGGCCAAACACATTGACTGTAACAGTGTCCCCCAGTTTAAGATGAAGGCCGGAGGCAATGTCAGCCTCCATGGACACCAGCGGCGGGCCTTTATAATCCTCCGGCCACCAGTCTCCGGCGGTCATTGTCGAGCCGGTGGGGATCTGCGCTGAAAATGTAATGCCCCTGTCGCCCTGCAACACCCAGGCCGCATTTTCTTCGGCCTGAACTGAATCTGCCGGCTGGTCGTTGAGGCGGGTGATGCGCCCGCGCATCATCGGCACGGTTTCAAACAGGCCGTCCGGACTGTGCTGGTGGACGAAATTTTGCAAGGATTCGCGCTCGCTGCCGCGAATGTCGAGAAAGAAAAAGCTCGGCGTTTTGCTCGGCTGCCCCTTGGCCAGCGAATTGCGGATGTTCAGATCCACTTCCACAATGGTCAGAAGCAAGGTCAGGCCAAGACCGATGGACAGGGTGATGGCCGGAGTCAGGCCGCCGCTCTGGTAGATATTGCGCAAGGCCAGCCGCAGACCAAAGCTTTTGGCGGGCAATATGCGCGCCAGCCGCATCAGCGCACTGGCTACCAGCCGCAGAATGAGCAATACACCCAGCGCGCCCACACAATAATAGGCGGCCAGCTGGTGATTATGCGTGGTGGTGACAGCCAGAGTGAACAGCACCAGCCCGCCCGCCAGCGCCGCATAAAGCGAAGGCCGGTGCAGGCGGCTGGCCTGCGGCGCGCTGTCCTCCCGAAACAGCGCCGCAACACTCATGGCGCGCACGCGGCTCAAAGGCACAATGGCAAAGGTCAATGCGGTGAAAAGGCCATAGGTTGCCGCCAGTGCCAGACTGATACAATCAACCTGCGGCACAATCGGAAAGGGCAGAACCGTGCGGGCAGAAGACTCCAGCAGGAAGGGCAGTGCCGCGCCCAAGCTCAGGCCGATGAGGATGCCAAGCACCGCCACAGCCAGTATTTCCAGCAGCATAATGGTGAATATGCGCCCCTGAGAGGCCCCCAGCGCTTTCAGAATGGCAATCACATCCTGTTTCCGGCCCAGAAAGGCGCGCACCGCATTGGCCACGCCAATGCCGCCCACCAGCAGGGCTGTCAGCCCGACAAGGGTGAGAAACTGGGTAAACCGGCTGATATTGCGCTCAAAATCCGGCGAGACATTCAGCCGCGAGCGGGTTTGCCAGCCGGTTTGCGGAAACTGCTCCTCAATATGCTTTAAAAGAGCGGTCAGATCGGCGGTTTCGGGGTGCGGCAGCAGAATGCGATATGTCCAGCGCACCAGCGCGCCCGGTTGCACAAGACCCGTTGCGGCCAGTGCCTCGTCAGACAGCAGCACGCGCGGGCCAAAGTTCAGGCCGCCTGCCAGCTGGTCTGGCTCTTGCAAAATCGTGCCGCGAATCTGCGCGGTGAGAGCGCCAATCTGCAGCCTGTCGCCAATTTTGAGATTGAGGCGCGGCAGCAGGATCGGCTCCACCAGCACGCCATAATCGCCGGTGTTTTGGCCCAGTGCGGATGCCAGCGGCAAGGCGGGGTCGGTGTCCAGCCTGCCCAGTGGCGGATAATCGGGGTCAACGGCTTTTAATTCAACCAATGCCGCCTCGCCGGAGGGCGCACGGCCCATCGCCCGCAGGGTTGTGATGGTGCTCACTGTGCCCAACTGCTGAAAGGCGGCCAGTTCTTCGGCTGAGGCGGCCTGATGCAGCGTTGAAAAGCTGAGATCACCGCCAAGAATGATACGGGCCTGTGCATTCAGCCCGTCTGTGAGGCTGCGGGCCAGACCATTGATGCCGGAAATGGCAAAAACCCCCAGCGCAAGACAGGCCAGAAAAATGCCGAAATGCCGCAATGTGCCGCGCAGATCGCGCAGGGCGAGGGTTATATCGGTGAAAAAGCGCCTCAATGTGCCGCCTCGATCTCACCGGAGCGCAATCGGATCTGCCGGTCGCAGTGTCCGGCGAGGTCGGCATCATGTGTCACCAGCACCAGCGTGGCGCCGCGCTCGGCGCGCAGGGCAAAAATCAGCTCGATAATGGCGCGGCCATTGGCCTCGTCAAGATTGCCGGTGGGTTCATCCGCCACCAGAATGGCGGGGTCGGGGGCGAGCGCCCGGGCAATGGCCACACGCTGCTGCTCGCCGCCCGAAAGCTGGGCGGGCATGTGATGCAGCCGCGTGCTCAGGCCAACGCGCGCCAATTCGGCTTTGGCGCGGCTGTAGGCGTCTGTGCGCCCCGCCAGCTCCAGCGGCACAGCCACATTTTCCAGTGCGGTCATGGTGGGAATGAGATGAAAGGACTGAAACACAATGCCGATGGTTTTGCCGCGAAACAGCGCCAGCCCGTCCTCGCTTAATGTGTCCAGCGCGGTGCCCTGAATGCGGATCTGGCCAGAATCAGGCCGCTCCAGTCCGGCCATGGTCATCAGCAGGGTGGATTTGCCCGAACCCGATGGCCCAACCAGCGCCACAGCCTCGCCTTTGGCAATATCGAGCGAGATATTTTTGAGAATTTCGACGCGGGAGGCTCCCGAACCCAGCGCAAGCTGGACTTGGCTGAGAGAAATCACCATATGTTGAGCAGTCAAGGAAAGGCCTTTGCGGACGACATGAGTGATCATTTATATGGGCCGCCGGGCCGTGTTCTCCAATGGGCTTTGATGGCTTTTTTCAGCCTTGGTCTGCTGACGGCGGCGCAGGCCAGACCCCTGCATATTGTCGCTTTCGGGGATTCGCTGATGGCGGGCTATCTGCTGCCCGAAAAGGACAGTTTTCCGGCGCAGCTTGAGCAGAAGCTGCGGGCGGCGGGCTATGATGTTCGGGTGACCAATGCCGGCGTGTCTGGCGATACGGCCAGCGATGGTGCCGAGCGGGTGGACTGGTCTGTGCCCGAAGACACCGACCTCGTGCTGCTGGAGCTGGGGGCCAATGACATGCTGCGCGGGCTTGCGCCGGACATGACCCGCGCGGCATTGGCGCAAATTCTTGCCCGGCTTCAGGCCCGCCATATCAGGGTTATGCTCTGCGGCATGAAGGCCGCGCCCAATTTGGGCGCTGATTATGCGGCACCATTTGAGGCGATCTATCCGGATCTGGCGCAGCAGTTTCAGGTGCCGCTTTATCCGTTTTTTCTGGAGGGTATGGCCCGCCAGCCGGAGCTGACCTTGAGTGATGGCCTGCATCCCAATGCGCAGGGTGTGGGTGTGATTGTCGCGCATATTATGCCGATGCTCAGCCCATTGCTGCATATGCCCTGAATTTGACCTGTTCAAATCTGCCTGGCCGCCCTAAATAGAGCTCTGCCTTATCTTTCCCTTTCATTTGGAGTGCTTCATGCTCAAGCGTAAACTTGGCCGTACAGATTTGATGGTGTCGGAGCTTTGCCTCGGTACCATGACCTATGGCCAGCAGAATACTGAGGCCGAAGGCCATGAACAGATGGATTATGCGCTGGCGCAGGGTATCAATTTTTTTGACACTGCCGAGCTTTATGCCATTCCGCCCAAGCCCGACACACAGGGATCCACCGAGCGGATCATTGGTTCATGGTTCAAGGCGCGCAAAAACCGTGATCAGGTGATTCTGGCCAGCAAGGTTGTGGGCCGCACCCTCATGGACTGGTTTCGTGGCGGGCGCCCGTCACAGCTCAACCGCGCGGATATGACCGAAGCGTTGGAGGGCTCACTGAAGCGCCTCAACACCGATTATATCGACCTTTATCAGTTGCATTGGCCGGACCGGCCGGTGCCCCTGTTTGGCGCGGATGGCAATGTGTTCAAGCATCATCAGGGCCCGGAAAATCCGATTGAGGAGATTGTCGATGTGCTGACCTCTTTCGTCAAGGCCGGCAAAATTCGTCATATCGGCCTCTCGAACGAAACCGCATGGGGCACGATGAAATTTGTGCAGGTGGCTGAAGTGAGCGCTGGTGCGCGGGTGGTGTCGATTCAGAATGCCTATAACCTTCTCAATCGCACCTTTGAAATCGGTCTGGCTGAGGTGGCCATGCGCGAGCAGGTTGGTCTGCTGGCCTATTCACCCTTGGCACAGGGCTATCTGAGCGGCAAATATCTCAATGGCGCCCGTCCTGCGGGCGCGCGCACCACTCTGTTCAATCGTGGTCAGCGTTATGAAAAACCCGGCGCAGAGCAGGCTATAGTGAAATATATGGCGCTGGCGCAGGAATTTGGCCTTGATGTCTCGCAAATGGCTCTGGCCTTTGTCACCAGCCGTTCGTTCGTCACCTCCAATATTATTGGTGCCACAACCATGGCGCAGCTCAAGACCGATATTGCCTCGGTGAATGTGACCATTTCGCCGGAACTGGAAGCGCGGATCAATGAGATTCACCAGATTCATTGCAACCCCTGCCCTTAGGTCAGGTTCGCCTGTGAATTGCTGTGTAATATGCTTTTCATGAGCAGAGGCTCTGGTTAGGCTGATGCGATTCGGCATTGTGCCGTGCGGCAGGAGGCCTGATCATGCCCCGCTTGTTTACTGCGCTCGAAATTCCGGCAGAGCTTGCTGCCGAACTCGCTTTATTTCGGGGTGGTATTGCCGGCGGGCGCTGGATTGATCCGGAAAATTATCACATCACCCTGCGCTTTATTGGTGATGTGGACCGTATGGCCGCGCGTGACGTTTCGGCCATACTGACGCAGATTCACCGGTCGCCATTGGCCATCACATTGGCCGGGCTGGATTATTTTGGCGGCGACCGGCCGCGCGCCATTGTAGCCAAGGTGCAGCCATCGCCGCCCTTGCTGGAATTGCAGGCCGAGCAGGAACGCCTCATGCGCCGCATAGGCCTTGAACCGGAGCCGCGCAAATTCACGCCGCATGTCACGCTGGCGCGGCTGCGGCAGGCCTCGCCGCTGGCTGTGGCCGATTATCTCAGCGCGCGCGGGTTTTTGTCGCGCAGCTTTATGGCGATGCGCTTTGTGCTGTTGTCCTCGCGTGACTCCGTGGGCGGCGGGCCTTATCAGATGGAAGCGTCTTATCCACTTCTTTGAGCCTTATGTCTTTGACTTGCACATAGGCCTGCGCCATAAATATCCCATGAATTTTTTACCCACTCCTTCTGTTCTGGCCGGTTTTACCGCCGCCTGTGTGCTCTTGGCTCTGACGCCGGGGCCGGATATGACACTGTTTCTCAGCCGCACCCTTTCGGGCGGGCGCAAACTGGGGCTTGCGGCCTTGTTGGGGGCCTCCAGCGGGCTGGTGGTGCATGCGCTGCTGGCCGCCTTCGGCCTTTCGGCCCTGCTTGCGGCCTCTGCACCCGCCTTTACGGCGCTGAAACTGGTGGGCGGGATCTATCTGCTCTGGCTGGCCTATCAGGCGCTGCGTCATGGTTCGGCCTTGTCGCTGGCCAAAACGGACGGCAAAGCCAATTATTGGGTGACTTTTGCCACTGGTGTGGGCATCAACCTGACCAATCCGAAGATCGTGATCTTTTTCCTGACCTTTCTGCCGCAATTTGTTGAGGCGGGCGATGCCAATGCCAGCGCCAAATTTTTGTTTTTAGGGCTGTATTTTCTGGTGCTGGGCACAATTCTGAATATTTTTGTGCTGCTGGTGGCGGGTAAATTTGTGGCGGCGGTCAAGGCCAATCCCAAAGCCCTGCGCGGCTTTGACTTTGGCTTTGCCGGCCTGATGGGGCTGTTCGCGCTGAAACTGTTTACGGCACAGGGGCGGTAGGATATTGACAGGAATGTTCCTTTCTGTAGAATAAAAATCATTAAAATCTTTCTATAGAAAGACTCTGTTATGGTGGCTCTGCGCTCCGAGACCAAATCTGCTGACGAACTTATTGTGGCTAAGGCGCTCACACATGCGGCTCATTATTGGGGTTTGAGCAATAAGCAGCTTGGTGCGATTATTGGCCTGAGCGAACCTAGCGTTTCAAGATTGAAAAATCCCAATCCGCCGCTCAAAAAGAACGATAAGTCCTGGCAATTGGCGGTAATGTTCCTGCGGATATTCCGTGGTCTTGATGCCTATATGGGCGGGCATATAGACAATGAAAAGCTGTGGCTGCGCAGCAACAACAGCGCTTTGGGCGGCGTGCCGCTGGAGCTGATGTCCAATGTCGAAGGTCTCGCTCATATATTGCAATATATGGATTATATGCGTGGAAAATGACCTATGATCTGCTGAGTTCAGATTTAACGCGCCATTTTCATGCCTATGAAAAGGATATTTATCGTCTGGTTGAGGGCCAGTATTATATAGCGACCCGCAAACTTGTGGACAGCCTTACAGAACAAGACGCGCTGGAACGGATTTTAGACGCGTCCAAGCCGGTTGCACCAACGCAGAATGTGCATGGGTCTTTGCACTATCTGCTCTTCACCCCGTTTCGTTATCCTCCCTTAAATTCAGGAGGCCGATTTCATACGCGGGCAGATCAAAGCATTTTTTATGGAGCAGAAGAGCTTGAAACAGCAATGGCAGAGGTTGCCTATCATCGGTTTGAATTTATCCGGCATTCGGAGGCCGATTTTGCACCGATGAGCGTGCCTTATACGCATTTTATGGCTCGTCTAAAAACAGAGCGTGCGATCTATCTCACACAGCCGCCATTTGACGCCTATCGCGCCGATATAAGCCATCCGGCTTCTTATGCCTATTCACAGCGCTGCGGGTCCGCCATGCGCCGGGCGGGGGCGGAACTTTGCACCTTTTATTCAGCACGAAAGCCGGATGGCACCAATGTTGGTGTGTTTTCGCCCGACGCATTTGCTCAGAATGAGCCGATTGAGGGGAAAAAAGGCGGCTGGAGCCTGTATGTGAGCCGCGATGTCATTGAATTTAAGAGTGATTCGATTACAAACCGGGAAGCTTTCGTCTTCCCGATTGATTATTTTTATGTTGATGGGGTGTTTCCGCTTATTTCCTGATATGTATGGCTTTGCTGGTTGTTCGCTCTCAATCTGTTCACCGCGCAGAAACGATAAATTTTTATTATAAATTTATAATAAAAATCTTATTAAAGAATGCAGCAATTTGCGGTAATGAAACTGTAGAACAACAGATCGGATGAGACAGTGTTCTCCCGCCATGAATATGGTTCACGCGTAGGCGAGATAGCCGCAAGGAAAAAAGGCACATTTGAGCAAAGGGCATCGCAAGATGCCTTTTTCTTTAGAAGTATATGAATTTTTTGAAGATTTGTTACGTTAAACAAATTCACCCCGCCATTACAGGCGGGGATTTTTAATGTAGCAGAGTTATGCTGCTATTAGTGGTTTGTAATCGTCTGGGTTTGAACCGTCAATTTCCAGTGGAGGTGACATAGCCGTCGGCACACTCCACTCCGACATGGTTCTAACAGTTGCATCGACTTTTAATTCGAGCATTTCTTTCGCATGAAGTCTAATGACTGTTTCTGCGTTCGTATCAATTTGCTCGACTTCACCACGTTCCCATCGGCTAATGGCTAATGGTTCGCGGTGTACTATGGCTGCGAGTTCTGCTTGTGTCATTCCCATTTCGGTTCTTAAAAACCGTAATTCTTTTCCTGACATGCTTACTGGCTTCATCACAATCGCAGTTGCAATAGCACGATGCAGGCCAGCAATATTATGGATTGTAACAACCTGTTCTCCTGCATCATCCTTAATGAAGGACACACCATGAATGATGACATTGTCAAGGCCGCTCTCGGTATAGCGATAACCGTTCATTTTACTCTCCCAGGCATTTCACGACGAGTTCTATTCGTCAGCCCACATAATTGTTACCAATTTTATCCAACACTTATTTTGATAGTCAGGGATGACCACCAAGCGCACAGTTCTATTGTTGGAATTTGGAGTTCTTGATTCAATTTGATATTTGTAGAATCCATTTTGAGTTGCGGTTTCTGGTTCATTAAAAACAAATCCATTTTTCAAAACATACCAGACATCGCTTATTGTTAGATCACGCTCGTGCAGCCTTTGTTTACAATGGTCAGTGAATGATAAGGATAAGTTTTTGGATTTACCCATTTCCCGAATAAATTCGGTTGCATCTGAATATTTCCATGGCTGCGGTTTCAAAATTTTTACCCCTTGCTCTCCGGCAGACTTATCACCATGATAAGATAAGTCGACTTAAAAAATATGCAATGGGTTCGATAGATTTAAATTTTTAGATTGAAATTTGAAACAGTGATATTTAAGCAACTAAAATATGAATAAACCAAGAACATTCCTATCCCAATAGATTTTCAAATTTGTAAAATTATTAAGTATTTTATCTAATCCTCCCCCGCCACCAGGCTGGCCTCCAGCATCAGGCGGGCGCGGGCGCGCATTTTTTCGGTTTCGGATTTGAGCTGGCCGCAGGCTGCCAGAATATCACGGCCGCGCGGCGTGCGCACCGGCGAGGCATAGCCCGCTTTGAACACAATTTCCGAAAAGGTTTCGATCACATCCCAGTCCGAGCACTCATATTTGGTGCCGGGCCAGGGGTTGAAGGGAATGAGGTTGATTTTCGCCGGAATGCCTTTGAGCAGCCGCACCAGCTCAATCGCATCCTTGGGCGAATCATTGACGCCTTTCAGCATCACATATTCAAAGGTGATGCGCCGCGCATTGGAGGCGCCGGGGTAATTCTGGCAGGCGGCGAGCAGTTCCTTGATCGGATATTTCTTATTCAGCGGCACCAGTTCGTCGCGCAATTCGTCGCGCACGGCATGCAGCGAAATGGCCAGCATGGTGCCCACCTCGCGCCCCAGCGCCTCGATCTGCGGCACAACGCCCGATGTGGAAACCGTGATGCGGCGGCGCGAGATGGTCAGGCCCTCGCCATCACTCATCACGTCAATGGCGTCGCGCACCTCGTCAAAATTATATAAAGGCTCGCCCATGCCCATAAAGACGATGTTGGAGACGGCGCGCACACCCTCGCCGGAGGGCAGCAGACCGCCGTCATCGGGCGGGGTGAGGCCGGGAAAATCGCCGATTTTATCGCGCGCAACCATCAGCTGCTGGACAATTTCCTGCGCGGTGAGGTTGCGCACCAGCCGCTGCGTGCCGGTGTGGCAGAAGGTGCAGGTCAGCGTGCAGCCCACCTGACTGGAGACGCAGAGCGTACCGCGGTCGCTTTCCGGAATATAAACACATTCGATTTCCGCGCCCTTGTCATGCGGGCCGGTGGAGGGCATTTTCATCAGCCATTTGCGGGTTCCATCCGAGGAGACCTGCTCGCTCACCACTTCGGCTCGGGCCAGCGTATAATGCTCAGCCAGTTTCGCCCGCAAAGGCTTGGCAATGTTGAGCATGGCGTCAAAGCTCTGCACACCCTGAAAATATATCCAGTGCCAGAGCTGCGCCACGCGCATTTTGATTTCTTTTTGCGGTACGCCGATGTCGGTGAGTGCCGCGCCAAGCTGTGCGCGGGTCAGGCCAACGAGGGATTTTTGTGATCTATCTTGGAGTGTATCAGTCATAGCGCGGCTATAAAGCAAAAACGGCACTATTCCAAGGCATGGATTAAACTTTGCCCTCCGGCACTTTCAGGGCGTCGGCCAGCCGCATTCTGGCCGAGCCGGGTTTAAGGGGTTGTTGCTGGCTGGGGTCCGGCACCCAGCCCGACAGCCAGATGATTTCGAAGGTGGCGCGGATGCGGCCATCGCTATCCACAAACTGCTCGGCATAGATTTCAGCCGCGCGCAGGAGAATATCGCGGCGAAGGAAGCGGCGGGAACGGCTGATCAGCGCATTGGTGGCGCCCATGGCGCGCAGATCGCGCATCAGCGCCAACAGATCGCTATAGCGCACAGTAACCGTGTCAATATCGGTGACGGGCAGGGCAAAGCCGGCACGTTGCAGCAGGCCGCCCATATCGCGCAAATCCGCAAAGGGGGCGACGCGCGGGCTGGCCCCACCCGAAATCTCGCTTTCAGCCTGTGTCAGGGCGCTGCGCAATTCATGCAGGCTTTGCCCGCCGATCATTGCGCCCAAAAAAAGGCCGTCAGGCTTGAGCGCGCGGCGAATTTGCACCAAAAGGCCGGGCAGATCATTGATAAATTGCAGGCCGAGCGCCGAGACAGCGAGATCAAAGGGCTTTTCGGAGGGCGGCAGCACTTCATCGCGTGTCAGCCGGGCCATTGTCCAGCCGCCTGCCCCGCCAAGCGCCTCATCCAGCACAATCCGGTGGATGGAGGCGGCTTTCAGGCTTGCCGCCAGCAGCGGGCTGGGGGTCAGCACATCCAGCACGGTCTCGAATGGCCGCATGATCGCGCCAAGCCGGTCCATCATATCCTCAACCACGCGGGCGAGCAAAAAATCGGCAGGCTGCATGGCCGCCCGCAGCAACCGCTGCCGGACAAGATCAAGGTCAAAAACAAGGTGAGCAGGATGATTTTGGGTCACGCTGCTTTATGGCGCGGCGGCGGCCTGAGGTCAAAGCTATTTGTCCGGTTGGCAGAGCCAAAACGCTGCGCTAATGTGGAAATATGCACGACGATGGAGCTTTTCTGGTCAAAACCCAACCGCTGCGCCGCCGGCTGGCACCTGTGGGCCGCTGGATTCATCGGTTTGGCCAAACGGTGCTGGATGTGATTTATCCGCCCTCCTGTCTGGCCTGCCGCGCCGCCATTGCCGGAAGTGACCAGCTGTGCCCGCGCTGCTGGGCGCAGATGCGCTTTATCGAGCGGCCCTATTGCGAGCGCCTGGGCACACCTTTCGCGCAGGATCTGGGCACGGGTATTGTTTCGCCGCAGGCCTATGCCGATCCGCCCGTTTACAACAGGGCGCGAGCAGTCGCGCATTTCGAGGATGGCCCGGCGCGTGATCTGGTGCACCGGCTCAAATATGGCGACCAGATGGAACTGGCGCGGCCTATGGGCCGCTGGATGGCGCGGGCTGGAGCAGAACTTCTGGCCGGGGCGGATGTTCTGGTGCCGGTGCCTTTGCACAGCTCAAAGTTGAGCGCGCGCCGCTTCAATCAGGCGATGATTTTGGCGCAGGCGATTTCAACGCAATGCGGCGTGCCGGTGGCACCCGCGGCCCTGAGCCGTGTGAAAGCCACCCAGCCGCAGGTGGGCCTGAGCAAGGTGCAGCGCGCCAGCAATGTGCAGGGTGCCTTTAAGGTTGTGCCCGAAGCGGCCTTCGAGATCAAAGACCGCCGCGTGGTGCTGGTGGATGATGTTCTCACCTCGGGCGCCACCTTAAATGCCGCGGCGCGGGCCTTGCTGCGCGGCGGCGCCACGTCTGTTGATGTTTTGGTGTTTGCAAGGGTTGTGACCGGACAGTGACAGTCATATATTGCAGTCAAACGGGAGTTCACCATGCCGGAAATTATCATCTATACCAAAAGCACATGTCCTTATTGCATTGCCGCCAAAGAGCTGCTGAGCAAGAAAAAGGCCTCTTTCCATGAGATTTCGGTGGATGGCAACCGCGAGGCGCAGGCCGCCATGGCGGTGAAGGCCAATGGCCGCTCCACGGTGCCGCAGATTTTTATCGGCGGGGCGCATATCGGCGGCTGTGATGATCTTTATGCACTGGAGGCGGCGGGCAAACTGGACCCGCTTCTGGCTGCCGCATGATTAAATTTTCGCTGATCTGTGACCGTGCCCATGAATTTGACAGCTGGTTTCAGGACAGTGAGGCGTTTGAGCATCTGAGCCGCCGCAATGCTGTGGAATGCCCGCATTGCGGTTCAACGCAGATCAGCAAAGCCATCATGTCGCCCTTTGTGGCGGCCCGCACCCGTATCGACAAAAGTCAGGGTGAAGGCGCGGCCCTGCAACTGGCTCTGGCTGACCAGCATGAGCAGATGCGCCAGCACATGCGCGCCTTGCATGAGCATGTCACCAAAAATGCTGAGGATGTGGGCACGGCCTTTGCCGAGGAAGCCCGCAAACAGCATTTCGGCGAGGCTGAGCCGAAATCCATCTATGGAAAAGCCAGTATCGCTGATGTCAGCGAATTGCTGGACGAGGGTATACCGGTGTTTCCGCTGCCGGACCTGCCGGATGAGATGAATTGAGCCCGTGACACAGCCCCTTAAAAAAGGGGCTGCGCGCAGAGTGGTTATATCCAGCCCTGCAATTCGCGTTTCACCACATCGGCAATGACACGGATACCGTCCTCACTGTCGTTCAGGCAGTCGATACGGGCAAATTTCTCGCCGCCATTGTGCAGGAAATATTCGGCATTTTCGACGCCGATTTCCTCAATGGTTTCCAGACAATCTGCTGAGAAGCCGGGTGTGATGATGGCCATGCTCTTGACACCGGATTTCGCCAGTTCAATCACGGTTTTGTCGGTATAGGGCTTGAGCCATTCGGCCGGCCCGAAACGGGACTGGAAGGTGAGGCGGAATTTATCTTTTGAATAGCCCATTTTCTCGCGCAGCAGGCGCGCGGTTTTGGCGCTGGTGCAGTGATAGGGGTCGCCCTTGTCGAGATACTCCTGCGGCACGCCGTGGAAACTGGCGAGAATCACCTCCGGCTCGAAGTCCAGCTTGGCCAGCCCTTCGCGCAGACTGTTGGCCAGCGCCTCGATATAGACCGGCTCGTCATAATAAGGGGGCGAGACGCGGATGGTCGGCTGCCAGCGCATCTCCATCAGGGCCTCAAAGGCCTTGTCACAGGCGGTGGCGCTGGTGGCTGCGGCATATTGCGGATAAAGCGGCACCAGCAAAATCCGGTCGCAGCCCTCGGCCTGCAAGGCGAGAAGCCGACTTTTGACCGAAGGATTGCCATAGCGCATGGCCCAATCCACCACAACCTTGTCGCCATTGGCGCCAAGGCCGCCAGCCTTGATCCAGTCTGTCAGTTTTTCGGCCTGGGCGCGGGTGGTGGTTTTCAGCGGGCTCTCGTTGCGCTCTTTGTTCCAGATCGAATCATAATCCTTGCCCTTGCGGCCAGGGCGCACGGTCAGAATGATGAGGTTCAGAATCGGCCACCAGAGCCAGCGGCTGGTTTCAATGACGCGGCGGTCGGAGAGGAATTCTTTCAAATAGCGCCGCATCGACCAATAATCTGTGGCATCCGGCGTGCCCAGATTCATCAGCAGCACGCCGATTTTGCCCATGTTCACGGCGGGATGACCGCTCGGCAAAGGGCCGGTCTGGCGCAGGACGGCGCGGGGGTCGGAAGTTTCAGTCTGTTCGGTCATCGGTGCTCAATCCTGTGAATCGCATTCTTGTAAGGGAATTACGCACAGGATGCACGAGCGGACTTTCAAATAATGCCGGAAGGCTCAATCAAACAGGCTGGACACGCTTTCCTCGCGGGCGGTGCGCTGAATCGCCTCGCCGATCAGCGGTGCGATCGAAATCACACGGATGTTTTTGGCAACCCGCACGGCTTCGGTGGGCAGGATTGTGTCGGTCAGCACCAGCTCTTTCAGCTTGGACGCGGCCACACGCGCCACGGCCCCGCCCGAGAGCACACCATGAGTGATATAGGCATAGACCTCGCGCGCACCCTTGGCGAGCAGCGCCTCAGCCGCATTGCAGAGGGTGCCGCCCGAATCAATAATATCATCGACCAGAATGCAGCTCTTACCCGCCACATCACCGATGATGTTCATCACTTCCGATTCGCCCGCCCGCTCGCGGCGCTTATCGACAATCGCCAGAGGCGCATCAATACGCTTGGCCAGCGCCCGTGCGCGCACCACGCCGCCGACATCGGGCGAAACCACCATCACATTGCGCAGATCCATCCGCTCTTTAATGTCGCGCACCATCACTGGCGCGCCATAAAGATTGTCGGTGGGAATATCGAAGAAGCCCTGAATCTGTCCGGCGTGCAGGTCAACCGTCAGCACGCGGTCAGCTCCGGCGCGGGTGATGAGATTGGCCACCAGCTTGGCCGAGATGGGCGTGCGCGGGCCGGGTTTGCGGTCCTGCCGCGCATAGCCGAAATAAGGAATGACCGCTGTGATCCGCCGGGCCGAGGCGCGGCGCAGCGCATCGGACATGATCAGCACTTCCATCAGATGGTCATTGGTGGGGTAAGAGGTGGACTGGATGATGAAGGCATCCTGTCCGCGCACATTTTCCTGAATTTCGACAAAGATTTCCATATCGGCAAAGCGGCGCACCTGACATTTGGTCAGAGGCTCGCCCAGATAGGCGGCAATGGATTCGGCGAGGGCGATGTTGGAATTGCCGGCCAGAATTTTCATGGCGGGGGCTTTTCGGATTTCAGCCATAAAGACATGCTCCTCAGACAAGTGACGTGACGCAATCTATCCAGATAGCGCCTCTTAGCAGGCGCAGCACATGTGAACAAGGCAAGTCATGTTTCTTTCACATAAGAAAAATCACCATCCATCCATAAAAATGCGAATCCGTAGTATTTATGTCTTTTCGGCCTCATGGCGGAGCCTTGGTTTAATGGATGGGAACCGTTCTTTTCAGTCCGGCCTTTGCTTCGGGCATGTTGGACAGCATGGCGGCCAGATCATCCGTGCTTTTTTCAGCAAGTTCGGCAGCCGTCTGCTGTAAAAACAGCGACCAGGGCTGGGGCGATGTGCCCTTGACCACAACGGAATCGGTCAGCCGGTGTGTTTCGTGCTTGTCGGCGTCCGCCACATCCCAGACATACACAAATTGGGTATTTTCACCCTCGCTCAGCACAGAAAAATAACCGCGTGCTAGATATCTGGCCGATTTTGCATCGGTCAGCACAATCTGATGGGCGATGGCCTGTTTTTGCAGTTCGGATACAAGCGCTGCGGTGGCATTGGGCGGCGCGCCGTCAAGACTCATCAGGGATAAAGGGGTCGCAGCAAGATTGGCGCCGGGCACACGCTCGATTTTGACATTGTCCTCAACCGGAGGAGGGGCAGCGGCGCTGAGCGGAACCTTTTTAGCCGTGTCAACACATCCCGCCAGCATGAGGCTGCACAGGCAGAATGTTGCGAGAGATGAGCCATGCCTTCTCATGCGGCGCGCGCGTATCAGCATATCACCAGATCCAGTTGCGGCGCATTGAGGGGTTCGGCACCTGTTGCGCGGATGAGAGAGGTGCGGCCAAGACACATGGCGGTTTCTGAGGCGGAATCCATCAAAATCATATGGGCGAAAAACACCTGATCCTCGGCAATGACAAAATCATTGCCCTCATAAAACATCGGCGGGTCCATCCAGCTCGGGGTGAATTTTGCCCCCAGCGCATAGCCGCAGGCGTTCAGCCGGTGCGAATTGAGCCCATGTGCATCAAAGACGCGGGCATGGGCGGCAAAAACATCTCCGGCCGTGCGGCCCGGGCGCAATTCGGCTTCGCAGGCGAGCAGCGCTTCTTTGGCTGCAGCGTGATAGGACAGATGCAGGGCACGGGGTGTGCCAATAATATGCGTGCGCATGATTGCCGCATGGTAATGCCGGTAAACACCGGCAAATTCCAGGGTCAGCTGGTCTTGTGCCGCCAGCACCCGCCGCCCGGCCTTGTAGCGGCAGAGCAGGGCATCACGGCCCGAGCCGATGATAAATTCATTGGCCGGATAATCGCCGCCATGGCTGAAAATGGCATTGTGCTGCGCTGCCAGAATTTCGCCCTCGTCGGCTCCGGCTTCCGTGGCCTCGATCGCGGCCTTGTCGGCCAGATCGGAGAGAAAGGCGGCCTTGCGCACATAGGCCAGCTCTGCCGCACTTTTGGTGACACGCAGAAAGGCCACAAGGCGCGAGGCGTCCTGCAGGGTCACAAACCCATCGAGAGCGGCATCGAGCTTTTTGCCCATGGCATGGGTCAGGCCATAGGCGTCATTTTCAATGCCAATCTGCCCTTTGACACCCAGACTTTCCAGCATCCGGCGCAAATCCTGTGCCGGATTGGCATCGGCGGCATCCTTCCAGATGCGAATGTCCTTGATATTTGAGGTGTGCTGCGCCTGCCGCAGGTCAGCCGAACGGGTGAGCAGCGCCACTGTGCCGTCCATGCCGACATAAAGACACTGGAAGAAGCAAAAGCCGAAAGTGTCATAGCCGGTGAGCCAATACATGCTCTCCTGATTGAACAGCAGCAGGCCCTCCAGATCACGCGCGGTCATCGCCGCGCGCAGCCGCTCCATACGGGTGGTCATCTCATGGTCGGAAAAATGCACAGGCATATCTGGTCTCCAAGAATCCTGCGTCACAATACGCAAATGTCACAAATCATCAATGGCCTTGCATATAGCGGGCCGGCACGGTGCATAGACCTTGACAAAGACAGCCCGGGCACCGTATAGGCTAGGTTCTCTGGCGCGGCACTCATGCTGCGCTTTTCGCTTTTGTTGTTTGAAAGCTGAAAAGCTGTAGATCGCACCGGAATTCACCTGCTGGTTTCAGCTGCCAAAAAGCCGTCTGTGCATAAGCACAAGCCGGTTTGAACACGAGGACAAAAGATGTTCGCAGTCATTAAAGCCGCCGGCAAGCAATATAAAGTTGCTGTCGACGACAAAATTACCCTTTCCACCGTTTCCGGCGCGGCCGGTGACGCTGTTACATTTGACGAAGTGCTGATGCTGACCAAGGACGGCTCTGCTGTTTTCGGCGCCCCTTCTGTTGCTGGCGCCTCCGTTATTGGCGAAATCGTCGAGCAGACCCGTGGCCCGAAGGTCATTTCCTTCAAAAAGCGTCGCCGTCAGAACTCCAAGCGCAAGCGCGGTCATCGTCAGGACCTGACGATTGTCCAGATCAAGGCTATTCACGGTTAAACCGACTGTGGCAGATCATCTGCCGCTATATGTTTAACTGATATCATCATCCGTTTTTCGGATATTCATTCAGACTCCGGCGCAAAAACGCCATAATAATTGTGGAGCATTCAGATGGCTCATAAAAAGGCAGGCGGTTCCTCCCGCAACGGGCGCGACTCAGACGGTCGTCGCCTTGGCGTAAAGAAATTTGGCGGCGAAGCTGTCATTCCAGGGAACATTATCGTGCGCCAACGCGGCACGAAATGGCATCCGGGCAGCAATGTCGGTATGGGCGTAGACCATACATTGTTTGCGCTGACCGAAGGTCATGTCGAATTTAAAACCAAAGGCAATGGCCGGGCTTATATTTCGGTTGTTGCGGCACCAGCCCTCAAGGCAGCAGAATAACGGTGGAGGAGATGCAACCCCCACCGGATCCCACAGAACCGGTGAATATGGGGTGCATATAGCCTCTCTTGTCAGATCAAATCTGGTAAGATCATTCACAAAAACCGAAAGGTTTTGAGCGGGGAAGTGGGACACCACTTCCCTTTGTCGTATCTGCTTTATGCGCAGCGCATAAGGTGGTGAAACTGGAGCTCAAACCATGTTTCCTGATCTGACCCGTGACGATGTTTTCCGGCTTGAAACACAGCGTCTGTGGCTGCGCTGGCCGCGGGCCGCGGATGCCGCCGCCATTGTAGCCATTGCCGGGCATAAAATTGTTGCCGAGCAAACCAGCCGGATTCCGCACCCCTATCCGCAGGGGGCAAGCGATGACTTTATTCTCAATGCCCGCAGGTTCAACACTGCCGGCGAGGCGCTCAATCTGGTGCTGGCGCTGCGCTCCGGCAATCGGGATGTGATCGGCTTTATCAGTGCCGAAATGAAATCCGAGAGCAAGGCCGAGATCGGCTATGCGCTGCATCCCGACCATTGGGGGCAGGGCTATATGCATGAAGCCGTGCAGACGATGGTGAGCACCTTGTTCAGCCTGACGCCGGTGCGCGAGATTATGGCCACAGTGCGGGCCAGCAATGCACGCTCACGCCGCGTGCTGGAGACATGCGGCTTTACCCATAGCGGCAGCGGATTCTGCAAGGTGCTGGCTTTGGGGGGTGAATTTCCGAGCGAAATCTTCCGCCTTGAGCAAAAGACCTGGGAAAGCCAGAACAGCTGGTATGCCTCTCGCCAAAATTATCAGCCCGATGCCGCCGTTCTGATCTAAAAAACCCCCGTGGCGCAGGCTACGGGGGCTAAATTCAGGCTGTGTGCGTTCAGCGTGTGGGCACAGGCGTTTCACCGCGATAGTCATAAAAGCCGCGCTGGGTTTTGCGGCCCAGCCAGCCCGCCTCAACATATTTGACCAGCAGCGGGCAGGGGCGATATTTGGAATCGGCCAGCCCCTCATGCAGCACCTGCATGACAGAGAGGCAGGTGTCCAGCCCGATAAAGTCGGCCAGTTGCAGCGGCCCCATGGGATGATTGGCGCCAAGGCGCATGGCCGTATCAATGGCATCGACAGAGCCGACCCCCTCATACAGCGTATAGATGGCCTCATTGATCATCGGCAGCAAAATACGGTTGACGATAAAGGCCGGAAAATCCTCTGAGGTCGTGACCGTCTTGCCCAGACGCAGAATGAACTGTTTCGCGGTTTCAAATGTATCGTCTTCGGTGGCAATGCCGCGAATCAGCTCAACCAGTTGCATACGCGGCACCGGATTCATGAAATGAATGCCGATAAAGCGCTCTGGCCGGTCTGTGACCGAGGCCAGCCGTGTGATGGAAATGGATGAGGTGTTGGAAGCCATCATCGCCTGCGGCTTGAGATGGGCCGAAAGCGTCGAAAAGATCTTGCGTTTGACCGCCTCATTCTCGCTGGCGGCCTCAATCACAAGGTCACAATCACCAAAATTCGCGAATTCGGCTGCGGGGGTGATGCGCGCCAATGTGGCCGCCCGTTCGGCCTCACTCATGGTCTGGCGGGAGACCTGACGGTTCAGGTTGCCATTAATGGTTGCCATGCCGGCATGGATACGGTCTTCCGACACGTCATGGATAAGAACGCTCATTCCGGCCTGAGCGCAAACCTGTGCTATGCCATTGCCCATCTGGCCTGCACCGATGACACCTACCTTGTGAATTTCAAATGCCATGTCGCCTGTCCATTTGTCTGTTTTTGTCCCAACACCAACATCGCGCGATCATAGGCTTTGATGGCGCGACGTCCAGTGCTCTGTCATTCGACATAGTGCTAATGTCACATTCTATCATAATCTATCTATTTGGCGAGTTCCTGTGCCAGTTCAGGCAGGGCGGTGTAAAGGTCGGCCACAAGGCCATAATCGGCCACCTGAAAGATCGGCGCTTCCTCATCCTTGTTGATGGCCACGATGACCTTCGAATCTTTCATGCCGGCCAGATGCTGAATGGCACCGGAAATGCCCACCGCAATATAAAGATCAGGCGCAACCACCTTGCCGGTCTGGCCCACCTGCCAGTCATTGGGCGCATAGCCCGCATCCACGGCGGCGCGTGAGGCCCCCATGGCTGCCCCCAGCTTGTCGGCCACCGGCTCGATATAGGTTTTGAAATTTTCGGCATTCTGCATCGCGCGCCCGCCGGAAATGATGATTTTGGCCGAGGTCAGCTCCGGACGATCGGATTTTGACAAAGCCTCGCCCCTGAAGGTCGAGAGCGCCGGATCGGCAGCAGCAGCCACCGCCTCAACCGAGGCCGCACCACCTTCGCCTGCCGAGGCAAAAGCAGCCGTGCGCACCGTGATGACCTTGATCTTGTCGGTGCTCTGCACAGTCTGAATGGCATTGCCGGCATAGATTGGCCGCTCAAACGTATCCGCCGAGATGACTTTGGTGATTTCAGACACCTGCATCACATCCAGAAGCGCGGCCACGCGGGGCAGAATATTTTTGGCGCTGGCTGTGGCGCAGCCGACAATCGCCGAATAGGCGCTGCTGAGCGATACAATCAGTGCGGCCGTGGGTTCGGCCAGACCATGGGCATAAAGCGCATGATCCGCGCTCAGCACCTTGGTGACGCCGGAGAGCCTGGCGGCCTGTGCTGTGATTTCAGCCACATTCTCCCCTGCAACCAGCACATGAACCGGCGCGCCCATTTCGATGGCGGCGGTCAGCGCCTTGGCTGTGGCATCCGACAGGTGACAATTGGCATGGTCGGCAATCAATAAAGTTGTCATCAGATGACTCCCGCTTCATTTTTGAGTTTGGAGACGAGTTCGGCAATGGAGGCGACCTTCACACCCGCCTTGCGGCCCGAGGGCTCAACCGTTTTCAGCACCGTCAGGCGCGGCGTGACATCCACACCCAGATCCGACGGGGTTTTTTCGTCGATCGGCTTTTTCTTGGCCTTCATAATATTGGGCAGCGAGGCATAGCGTGGCTCATTCAGGCGCAGATCGGTGGTGACAACCGCCGGCAATTTCAGCTCAACGGTCTGCAAGCCACCGTCCACCTCGCGCACAAGTTCCAGGGTGCCCTCATTGACGGTCAGTTTGGAGGCAAAAGTGCCCTGTGGCCAGCCCAACAATGCGGCCAGCATCTGGCCGGTCTGGTTGGCATCATCATCAATGGCCTGTTTGCCCAGAATCATCAGGCCGGGGTTTTCCTGAGCGGCCACAGCCTGCAAAATCTTGGCCACAGCCAGCGGCTCGACCACGCCATCGGTCTTGACCAATATGCCGCGATCCGCGCCCATGGCCAGACCGGTGCGCAGGGTCTCTGAGGCCTGCGCCGGGCCTATGGACACCACCACCACTTCGGAAGCCTTGCCGGCCTCTTTGAGGCGCAGCGCCTCCTCAACGGCAATTTCATCGAAGGGGTTCATGGACATTTTAACATTGGCGAGGTCAACGCCGCTGCCATCCGGCTTCACCCGAATTTTCACGTTATAATCAACAACCCGTTTTACGGGCACGAGAATTTTCATAGCCATGTACTCCCGATCCATCTGAGACATATTTGCGCGCGGGCAAATGTGTATTGGGCTTTTGGTAGTGTTGGCGGCAATTCAAGTCAAATTGTCTTTTGGCTGATATTTACCGATTTTTACCCGGCACCCAGAGAACATCACCCTGAACGTGCGAATTGACAAAGCGCGACGCCACAAACAGAAAATCCGACAGTCTGTTGATATATTTAATCGCTGGCGCCCCGACTTTTTTGGGCTCGCTCGTGGCCAGTTCCACAATCAGCCGCTCGGCGCGGCGGGCAATGGTGCGCGCCAGATGCAGATGCGCGGCAGCGGGTGTTCCGCCGGGTAAAATAAAGGATTTCAATGCGGGTAAATCTGCGTTCAGCGCGTCAATATCCTGCTCCAGCCGCAGCACCTGCGCCTCCGACATGCGCAACGGCTCATAAGTGCGGGGCTCAGGATCATCCGGCACGCAAAGGTCAGCCCCCAGATCGAACAGGTCATTCTGAATCAGCCCCAGCATGGCATCCACGCGCGCATCGTGAGCCTGCGAACTGTCCGAGGTGTAAAGCCGCACCATACCGATTGTGGCATTGGTTTCGTCCACTGTGCCATAAGCGGCAATGCGCAGGTCATATTTGACCCTGCGCTCACCCGAGCCGAGGCCCGTGGTGCCGTCATCACCGGTGCGGGTGTAAATGCGGTTCAGCTTGACCATGGTCAATGCCCCCGAACATAAAGCACGATCATAATGATGATAATGGCGATGAATTGCAGCCCCACGCGCCAGCGCATCAGCATTTGCGAGCGGTTGGAGTTGCCACCCCTGAGCATATTGGCCAGGCCCAGAAACAACACCACGGCCACGGCCATCACCGCCACCAACACAAGTCCGTTTGACATAATATCCTCAGAGTCTCTTGATCAGTTTATAATCATCTGTTGGCACATAGTTTGAGGCAAGCCCGAAACAAGGGCTTACAGTCCGGATATGCGGGCTATTTGTCGCATCTGTGCCGGTTTGCTTTCAGAAATCATGCAGAAGCCGGTCAAGATAGCTGCGCTCCGGCAGCGGGCGCTGCATCTCTTGGGCGCGGCGCTGAATTTCGCGGTAAATTTCCTCGCTGCGCTGGCGGATGATGTCCGCCTGTTGCCGGTTGGAGTCGCGTCCCAAAGGTTGCCGGCCATTGCCCCGGCTGTCGCGGCCCAGCGGGTCCTGCCCAGCCCGCCCCTGCCCTTTTTCTCCCTCTGTCTGGCGCTGCGCCAGATTTGTTATGCTGCGGTGCAAGTGCTCCAGCGCCTTGCCCTGCGCATCGAGGGCCGAAGACGTATTTTTGGTGTCCAGCGCCTGCTCAGACTGCCGCATCGCCTCCTCGGCGGCGTCGAGCGCCGGATCACCGGTCTCTCCGGCATCCTTAAGGGCCTGTTTCATCGCATCAAGAGACTGGCGCAATCGGCGCTGGCTCTGGGCCAGCGCCTCACCGGAAGGAGCCTCATTCTCCGGTTGCGGTTGCAGGCCTTGGCGATAGGTTTTGTCGCGCAGATTTTGCTGCTCCTGTGTCAGCCGGTCGAGTGCATCCAGCGCCTGATCCAGCGGGGCGGCCTGCGCATCCGCTTGCGGCGATGCCAGAGTCAGCTGGTCGAGTTGATCGAGCAAGGCCTCCACATCGGCCTGATCGCCTGATTTTGCCATATCCTGCAGCCTGTCCAGCATGTCTTTCAGATCTTCAGGGGTCAGAATTTGCGCATTTCGCGGTGATGTGCCCTGAGGTGCAGAATTTTGTGCCGCCTCGCGTAGAACCTGCGCCAGAGCCGCGCGCAGGTTTTGCATCAGCGCAGCAATTTCATCGGCAGAGGCATGGTTCTGAAGGGCCTCGCGCAAGGCCTTTTCTGCGGATTTCAGGGCCTGATGCGCGGGCGAGAGGCCTTTGTTTTCAATGTCCAGCGCCACATCGTGCAAAATCTGTGCGACGGAACGCAGCTCATTGGGCAGGCGCGCTTTGCCCAGCATGAGATAGGCCTCACGCAGCCCCAGATAGGGGGCCAGCGCCACCGGAAAATCCTCCGGTGCCACCAAAAGTGCGTCCAGCGCCACATGCACCGCCGCGCGCCCTGTGTCGGGGGTCAAAATCAGATGACGGCTTTGCTCCATTACGGCGCGCGCCAGCGGGTCGGTGAGTTTTGGCTCCGGCAAGGTCAGCGTGAGCGGTGCGGAACGCCCCTCCTGCCCCGCACCATCCTGCGCGCTCAGCACAAGCTGAACCTCGGCTCCAGCCCATGGGTCATCACTCAGATCAATCGTTGTTTCAGACTGGCCGATCCCAAGCGGTGGCGGCACTGTGAGCGCTGCCGTGGGAGGCGCGACAAGGGGCTGCGGGTCAATATGTTGCGTGCCGGGCAAACACAGTATTTTTGCTGCAACAACGCCATAATCATCATCGGTTTTATAGGTGAGGTGCAATTTGCCATTGGCCAGCTTTTCAACCTTCAGCAGGCGGATTGTGGGCGGCCGATCCGGAATGGCATGAAAGGTGAAACGCCCTGTTCCGGTGGGCGTGGTCAGGGTCAGTTTCGCATCCTGAGCGAGCGTGAGAGCCTGTTCATGAGCTTGGCTTTGTGCGGCCTCCAGTCCGGCGCTGGCCTCCACCTTCATATCCGCACCCTGAAGATGAATGACAGAGCCAACGGGCACCGAAAATTCTGATTTTTCAGGATTATATGCACCATTGAGAATCATCACCGGCGGGCGGCGGGTATAGGCGGGCGGGGTGATCCAGCCATCGACACGGGCGCTCAAAGCCTCGGGGGATGCGTGGCGCAGGTCAAAGGCCGCGTTCAGCCGCATGTCTTTTTCCGGCCCCGCAACAAAACATGCAGCATAGAGCAGCAAAATGACCAGAAAGCGCAAAGCATAGGGGTCTTTCTGCGTCAGGCTGAGCCGTGGCACAGGCCGTTTCAGTTTCGGCACAGCCCGTTGCAACCATGCGCGATAGGCGGCCCAGAGCGTAAGCGCCGTTGCATCCGCATTCACCGGCCTGTCCTCCAGTGCCGCAGCCACCGGATGCGCCAGCCCTGAGTCTGCATCCAGCCGGGCCAGAGCCTCCCGGCGTGAGGGCCATTGCAGCCGCAACAGCAGCATCAGCAGCGCCAGAACCGCCAGTGCGAACAGGCCAAGCGCCGCCCGCTTAAGCCACTCGGGCAGCACCAGCCACAGGCCGGCGAAGGACAGAGTCAGGAACACGCCCGCCACAAGGCTCAGTGCAACAGCCAGCGGCCAGACCCGCTCCAGCAGCAGCACAAGACGGGCCCGCCGGACCAAAGCCTCAAAAGATCGTGTCAATCGGGCCTCCTTTCTCATGCAGATAGGCCGTCCTGAACGAAGTTCAAGCCAGCCAGTGCGGCACCCGGTCCAGCCCGATCAGGTCCTCAATGGACGGGCGCGGACGGATAACCGCAAATTCTCCGCCTGAAACCAGCACTTCGGGCACCAATGGTCTGGAATTATAGGTGCCCGCCTGCACCGCGCCGTAAGCCCCGGCGGACATGACGGCCAGAAGATCCCCCGCTTCCGGCGCTTCCATACTGCGGTTTAAGGCCAGATAATCGCCGGTTTCGCACACCGGCCCGACAATATCCGCCTTGATATGCGGCGCGGATGGGCGTGCCACCACGGGTTTGACCTCGTGATGGGCGTCATAGAGCGTCGGGCGGATGAGGTCATTCATGCCGGCGTCGACAATGACAAAGGTTTTGTTCTCGCCGGACTTCACATAAACCACTTCGGTCACGAGAATACCGGCATTGCCCACCAGCAGGCGGCCCGGCTCGAAAATCAGATCACAGCCCAGCGCATCCGTATGTCGGGCAACAATTTGGGCATAATCATCCGGATGCGGTGGCGGCTCATTATTGTCATGATAGGGAATGCCCAGCCCGCCGCCCAGATCAAGATGGTCGATGGTGTGGCCATCGCTGCGCAACTGCCGCACACATTCGGCCAGCAGGGCAAAGGCATCGTCAAAGGGCTGCAAATTGGTGATCTGCGAGCCGATGTGCATATCCACGCCGCTGACCTGAATAAAAGGCAGACTGGCGGCCTCGGCATAGGCCGCGCGCGCCTTGGATATCGGAATGCCGAATTTATTCTCGGACTTGCCGGTTGAAATTTTGGCATGGGTCTTGGCATCGACATCGGGGTTCACCCGCAGCGCTATGCGCGCCACCTTGCCCTTGGCCGCAGCCCGCGCCGATAAAACCCGCAGTTCCGGCTCGGATTCCACATTAAAGCACAGAATATCCTGATCCAGCGCATAGTCGATTTCGCGCGCGGTCTTGCCCACACCGGAAAAAGTGATGCGGCTGCCCGGCACACCAGCATGGATGGCACGCTGCAATTCGCCGCCCGACACCACATCCATGCCCGCGCCAAGGCGCGCAAACAGTGTCAGCACCGCCTGATTGGAATTGGCCTTCATTGCATAGCAGATCAGGGCTTTATTGTTGAAAGCCTGCGAGAACACCCGAAAATGGCGTTCCAATGTGGCTGAGGAATAGCAATAAAACGGGGTTCCCACCGCATCCGCAAGGGTGCGCAGGTCCACATCCTCGGCGTGAAGAACGCCGTTCACAGCATGAAAATGGTGCATGTTTCTCTCTTACAACAGCGGATCAAGAATAAAGCTGCCATTTCCCGGCTGGATCGGCGGCGGCTTATGGGCTTTGCTGGGTGTGAGCGCCATATCCGAACCACCGGTCACCGATTTATTATCCGCCGGTTTTTCGGCTTGGGCAGCAGCGGCGCTCACAGGAGGTTCAAGCGGGCCGCGTCGCCCGCAGCCCGCCACAGCCAGTGCCAGCATCAAAACCATTATCCATTGGCGGCTCATCTGATCCCCCTCACGCGCGGCGCGTTGTATCCAGACCCATTCATTCCACATTACAGCCGAAGAAGAAAGGTTAGCCGAGCTTTTTCAGCCAGATTTTGGCTTGTTTCTTCACATTTGCTGGTGCGGTGCCGCCATAGGAGGTGCGGCTGCGCACCGATTTCTCGACGCCCAACACCGCAAACACCGCGTCAGTGATGCGCGGTTCAACTGTGTGCATCTCATCCAGCGACAGCTTTTCAAGGCCCTTGTTCTGGGCGGAGGCCAGACCCACCAGCCGCCCCGTGACATGATGTGCCTCGCGGAACGGCATTTTCAATTCGCGCACCAGCCAGTCGGCCAGATCGGTGGCGGTGGCATAGCCGGAGCCTGCCGCCGCTTTCATGCGGGCCAAATTAGGGGCGAGATCAGCCATCATGCCGCTCATGGCGGCAATGCAGAGCGAGAGCGAGTGCAGGGCATCAAATGTGCCCTCCTTATCTTCCTGCATATCTTTCGAATAGGTCAGCGGCAGACCCTTCATCACCACCAGCAGGCCGGTGAGCGCGCCGATAATGCGGCCCGATTTGCCGCGCACCAGCTCGGCGGCGTCGGGATTGCGCTTTTGCGGCATGATTGACGAGCCGGTGGAAAATTTATCCGACAGCCGCGCAAAGCCAAATTGCGGCGTGGCCCAGAGCACGATTTCCTCCGCCAAACGCGACAGATGCACCGCGCAAATCGAGGCTATGCTCAAGGTTTCCAGCACAAAATCCCGATCCGACACACTGTCAAGTGAATTGGCGGTGGGCCGGTCAAAGCCCAGTGCCTTGGCGGTCATGTGCCGGTCAATCGGAAAGCTGGTGCCCGCCAGCGCGGCGGCGCCCAGCGGGCATTCATTCAGGCGCGCGCGCGCATCGCGCAGGCGCGAGCGGTCACGGCCAAACATTTCGACATAGGCCAGCATATGATGGCCGAAGGTCACAGGCTGCGCCGATTGCAGATGGGTAAAGCCCGGCATCACCGCGCCGGCAAAATCCGACGCCTTCTGCGCCAGCACCTTTTGCAAAGCGGCAAGTTGCCCGTCCAGCGTGTCAATGGTGTCGCGCACCCAGAGGCGGAAATCCACCGCCACCTGATCATTGCGCGAGCGGGCGGTGTGGAGGCGGCCAGCGGCGGGGCCAATGAGTTCGGCCAGGCGCGATTCGACATTCATGTGAATGTCCTCCAGCGCACGGGAAAAGGTGAAGGTGCCGGAGTCAATTTCAGCCTTGACGCTGTCGAGACCGTTGCGGATCCGCAGAGCATCATCGGCACTGACAATTCCGGCCTCGGCCAGCATAGCCACATGGGCTTTTGACCCTGCAATGTCCTGATGGGCCAATTTACGGTCAAAATCAATCGACGCATTGATTTCTTCCATGATAAGATCAGGGCCGGTTTCAAAGCGGCCGCCCCACATTTTATTGCTCATATGCGCTCCTAGAGCCTATTTTAAAAACTTGCAGATTTTTCGGATCAGCTTATGCGAATAGCATATTTCTTTCACTGATGGCCCAAAAATGTCCAACCCGTTCAAACTCAAATCCCTGCCGCAGCTGAACATTGTCAGCATGGCGTTTCTGGTGCTTGTGCTTGGTGCAGGCCTATACCGCAGCGTCCATAAAAATACCAGCGCGGGGGAATGTGCGGGCGCAAAAGCCGTTGCCGTCCGCATGGCGCCATTGGCCAAGGGCGAGGTGGCGGCGGTTTCGGTCAATTCATCGCCGATCCTTTTGCCGAAACTGGAGTTCACAGGCCCGAAGGGCGAAAAACTTGATCTTGGCCATTTCAGGGGCCGGACCGTTCTGCTCAATCTCTGGGCGACATGGTGCGTGCCCTGCCGCACCGAAATGCCGTCGCTGGATCAGCTACAGGCTGTGTCCGGCAACTCCGCTTTCGAGGTGGTGGCGGTCAATATTGACCAGCGCAACCTCGACCATCCGAAGGTATTTCTCAACGAGATCAATGTCAGCCATCTCGCCTATTATGCAGACCCCTCTGCCGATACATTTCAGAGCCTGAAAACCATCGGCAAGGCCTTTGGGATGCCCACCAGCCTGATTGTGTCGCCGGAGGGCTGCGAACTGGCCAGTCTGGCTGGCCCGGCAGACTGGGCCAGCCAAGATGCTCAGGCCTTCATAAAGGCCGCAGTCGGGCCTTAAGCCTTCACTCTAGGACGCGAAGGCTTAATCCAGATTTTAAGCCTTCGCCTTCAGCTCAACACCCGCCTCGGCCAGATGTGAGGCCAGCTCGCCGGACTGGAACATTTCGCGCACAATGTCGCAGCCGCCAATAAACTCACCCTTGACATAGAGCTGGGGAATAGTCGGCCAGTTGGCAAAATCCTTGATGCCCTGACGCAGGTCCGCGTCCTCCAGAACATTCACGCCCACATAGGGCACGCCCACATGGTCGAGAATCTGCACCACCTGACCGGAAAAACCACACATGGGAAATTGCGGCGTGCCCTTCATGAACAGAACAACGTCGTTTTCGGTGACCTGAGCCTTGATACGATCCTGAATAGACATGATTTTTAACCTCAATATGCGATAGGCTGTGAATATAACTTATTTGGGTGCGGATGTCTGCAAGGCCAGCGCGTGCAGCACCCCGCCCATCTGCCCCTGCAGGGCGGCATAGACCATCTGATGCTGGGCCACGCGGGTTTTGCCCTTAAAGGCTTCTGAAATGACAGTTGCGGAATAATGGTCGCCGTCACCGGCCAGATCACGAATCTCGATTTGCGCATCCGGCAATGCGGCCTTGATGAGACGTTCAATTTCAGCCGATTCCATTGCCATTCACATCATCCTTGATTGAGTTTGCACCATCAGCCCATATAGGCGGGCAGGAAAGCTTCATGCGCCTGCGCCAGATCTGTAACCAATATTGGCCGCGCGTCGCCAAGATTCAATGTCGTGCCGCCGGTTTTGCCCAAAAATATTAGAGAAATACCGGCAATTTTTGCCTGTGCTTCAATATCAGTCCTATGCGCATCCGCACAGGTGACAAGATAACGCGCCTGATCCTCGCCAAACCAGAAGCCATGCGCGGGCAGATGCGCGGGGGCCTCGACGCTTGCGCCCATATGACCGGCCATCGCCATCTCGGCCAGCGCCACCGCCAGCCCGCCATCGGAAAGGTCATGCACTGCGCTGACCTGCTGCGCGCCAATAAGCCCGCGGATAAAATCACCATTTTTGCGCTCGACCGCCAAATCCACGGGCGGTGGTGCACCCTCCTCGCGGCCACAAATTTCAGCCAGATAGGCCGATTGCCCCAGCCAGCCCTTTGTCTCGCCAATGAGCAGAATGGCCTCGCCCGCCTGCTTGAAATTCAGCGTGGCAATTTTGGTGACATCTCTGACCAGCCCGACGCCGCCAATGGAGGGGGTGGGCAAAATACCCTTGCCCTGCGTCTCATTATAAAGCGAGACATTGCCGGAGACGATGGGGTAGTCCAGCGCGGAAGCTGCCGCGCCAATGCCCTGAATACAGCCGACCAGCTGGCCCATATATTCCGGCTTTTCGGGATTGCCGAAGTTGAGATTGTCGGTGAGCGCCAGCGGCAGTGCGCCCACAGCGGTGAGATTGCGCCAGCTTTCGGCCACGGCCTGCTTGCCGCCCTCAAAAGGGTCGGCCTCGCAATAGCGCGGCGTCACATCAGTGCAGAAGGCCAGCCCCTTCGGCCCGTCGCCCACGCGCACAACGGCGGCATCACCGCCCGGCTTTTGCACCACATTGCCGGAGATGATATGGTCATATTGCTCCCAGACCCAGCGCTTCGAGCACAAATCGGGCGAGCCGATCAGCTTGATCAGCGCATCGGCAGGGGACAGCGGCGGCACAATGCTGGCCGCATTCAGCACCGGCTGTTTCGGGGTGGGCACATGCAGACGGTCATAGAGCGGGGCTTCGTCGCCCAGCTCTTTAATCGGCAGATCAGCCTTGACCTCGCCGCCATGCTTAATGACAAAGCGCAAAGTGTCGGTGGTCTTGCCAATGACGGCAAAATCCAGCCCCCATTTGACAAAAATGGCCTCGGCAATGGCCTCCATGCCCGGCTTCAACACCATGAGCATCCGCTCCTGGCTTTCCGAGAGCATCATTTCATAGGCACTCATGCCGGTTTCGCGGCAGGGCACGAGGTCAAGATCAAGCTCAATGCCGAGGTCCCCCTTGGCGCCCATTTCCACCGCCGAGGAGGTGAGGCCCGCCGCGCCCATATCCTGAATGGCAATCACCGCGCCGGATTTCATCAGCTCAAGGGTGGCTTCCAGCAGCAGTTTTTCGGCAAAGGGGTCGCCCACCTGCACGGTCGGGCGTTTTTCATCGGCATCGGCCTCAAAGGCCGCCGAGGCCATGGTGGCGCCATGAATGCCGTCGCGTCCGGTTTTGGAGCCCAGATAAACAATCGGATTGCCCACACCTGTGGCCTTGGCATAAAAAATCTCGTCGGCGCGGGCAAGGCCCACCGCCATGGCATTGACCAGAATATTGCCGTCATAACGGCTGTGAAAGCCCACCGAACCGCCAACGGTGGGCACGCCGAAGGAATTGCCATAACCGCCAATGCCGGCCACCACGCCGCTGACCAGCTGGCGCGTTTTCCAGTGCTCAACCGAGCCAAAGCGCAGCAGGTTGAGGCAGGCAATGGGCCGCGCGCCCATGGTGAACACATCGCGCAAAATGCCGCCGACGCCGGTGGTTGCACCCTGATACGGCTCGATAAAGGAGGGATGATTGTGGCTTTCCATTTTGAAAACACAGGCATCGCCATCGCCAATATCAATGACGCCGGCATTTTCGCCCGGGCCCTGAATGACCCATGGCGCTTTGGTCGGCAGACCCCTGAGGTGCAGGCGGGAGGATTTATAGGAGCAATGCTCATTCCACATGGCCGAAAAAATGCCCAGCTCGGTAAAGCTCGGCACACGGCCAATGAGTTTTAAAATGCGCTGATATTCATCCGGCTTCAGGCCATGGCTGGCAACAAGTTCAGGGGTGATGGCAGGCTCATGGGTCAAGTTCAACCTCGAAACAAAATATCACGCCGCAAAGCGGCGCAGGCTCTCGAACAGGCCAAGACCGTCAATGCCGCCGGTCAGGGCTTCGATCAGATTTTCCGGATGCGGCATCATGCCCAGAACATTGAATTTTTCCGAATAAATACCGGCAATGTCATGGCGTGAGCCATTGGGATTGGCCGCGCCGCCCAACTGGCCCGCCGCGTCGCAATAGCGGAAGGCCACGCGGCCCTCGCCCTCAAGCCGGGCAATGGTCTCGTCATCGGCCTCATAATTGCCCTCGCCATGGGCAATGCACACTTCGATGACCTGATGCGGCGCATAGGCGGAGGTGAACACCGTGTCATTGCGCTCCACGCGCAGATGCTGCATTTTGCAGATGAATTTTAGCCCTGCATTGCGCATCAGCACGCCGGGCAGCAGGCCGCTTTCCACCAAAATCTGAAAGCCATTGCAAATGCCCAGCACCAGCCCGCCGCGCGCCGCATGGGCCCGCACCGCGTCCATAATATGCGCGCGCCCGGCAATCGCGCCGCAGCGCAGATAATCGCCATAGGAAAAGCCGCCGGGCAGCACCACAAGGTCGGTGCCCTTGGGCAATTCTGTGTCACCATGCCAGATGTGATGCACCTGCGCGCTGGTGACACGCAGCGCCTTGGCGACATCGCCTTCACGATTGGAGCCGGGAAAGGTGACGACAGCCGCAATCATGCCAGCAGCTCGATCTTGTAATTTTCAACCACAAGATTGGCCAGCAGCTTCTCGCAGGCGGCTTTCAGCGCCGCCTCGGCCTTGGCTGTGTCGGTCTCATCGAGTTCGATGTCAAAAATCTTGCCCTGACGCACAGAGGTGACGCCCGGCACGTCAAGACTTTTTAAAGCGCCTTCAATCGCCTTGCCCTGCGGGTCAAGAACGCCATGTTTTAAGGTTACAGACACGCGTGCTTTCATCACTGCACCAATTTGGGGCCGCTGGTGGTGCGCACCGGCTCGTCATCTTTCATAATGCCCAGACGGCGCGCCACTTCGGTATAGGCTTCCACAAGGCCGCCCATATCCTTGCGGAAGCGGTCCTTATCCATTTTGTCGTTGGATTTGACATCCCACAGGCGGCATGAGTCGGGGCTGATTTCGTCAGCCACAACAATGCGCATCATGTCGCCTTCCCACAGGCGGCCACATTCGATCTTGAAATCGACAAGACGAATGCCCACACCCAGAAACAGGCCGGAGAGAAAATCATTGACACGAATGGCCAGCGCCATGATGTCGTCAATTTCCTGCGGTGTGGCCCAGCCAAAAGCCGTGATATGTTCTTCCGACACCATCGGGTCATTGAGTGCATCGGCTTTGTAATAAAATTCGATGATCGAGCGGGGGAGCTGCGTGCCCTCCTCAATGCCGAGCTTGGTGGAGAGCGAGCCGGCAGCCACATTGCGCACCACCACTTCGAGCGGAATGATCTCCACTTCGCGGATAAGCTGCTCGCGCATGTTCAGGCGGCGGATAAAATGGGTGGGCACGCCAATCGCATTGAGATGGTTGAAAATATATTCGGAAATGCGGTTGTTCAGCACGCCTTTTCCTTCAATGACCTCATGTTTTTTGGCATTGAATGCTGTCGCATCATCCTTGAAATGCTGGACAAGCGTACCGGGTTCCGGCCCTTCGTAAAGAACTTTGGCCTTGCCTTCATATATTTTGCGACGGCGGTTCATGGGGATCAACCGTGGTTTGAGAAAATCCATATGTGCTCCTAGATTGACTTGTCCAGCTCAGCACACGAGGTCCAAGGCATAAACATAAAGCAGCACCTCCTTCGCGTCGTAACGCCCGAAGCGTGCAGGGTCAACCCCAAGTTTTGAACTTATCTGCTTTTGCAATGCAATACAAGGAAAGCCGCCAGTGTTTTACCGGCTTGTTCCGGTCAGTGCTGCGCGCGCACTGCGGACAGGCGGCGGGCCGCCGCATAAGGCGGGGTCGGGCGGCCATTTTCTTTGCCCGATACGACGCCAATGTTAAATTTTCCAATCATCTCATGCATATTGGTGGTCATAAGCTGCAGGTTTTGTGTGGCCTGCATGGACTGTTGCACAATGGTCATGGTGTTGAGGGCAACCTGATCAATATCCTGCATCGTATGGCTGATCTGGGCCAAGCCTTCGGCCTGCTGCTGCGAGCTGGCCGTGATATTGGCCACAGCTCCATTGATCTGCGTGACCTCCTGCATGATGCGGGCGAGGGCCGTGCCGGTTCGGGTGACGAGATCGACACCCATATCCACCTGCTGGCTGGATTTTGTGATGAGGCTCTTGATCTCTCCCGCCGCTTCTGCCGAACGCACGGCCAGTGCCCGCACCTCCGCGGCCACAACGGCAAAGCCGCGACCGGCCTCACCCGCGCGCGCGGCCTCAACGCCGGCGTTGAGGGCCAGAAGGTTGGTCTGGAAGGCGATTTCATCAATCAGGCCCACAATCTGGCTGATCTGTTTGGAGGATTTTTCAATATCATTGATGGCTGTAATGGTTTTGTCGACAATGGCGGCGCTCTGTTCGGCGTCCTCTTTGGCTTTGGCCACAATATCACGCACATGGGTGACATGGCTGACCGTGTCCTGCATGGTTGTTGAAATGGTTCCGAGGCTGAGCGTGGTGCGGCTGATGTCGGAGGCCTGGCGCTGACTGTGTTGGGCAAGCGACTGAACAGAGCCGGCCAGCTCTGTTGTGCCCTCGTCAATGGTTTCGGCGGTCTGGTGGATGTTGAGCAGCAATTCTTGCAAACCATGGGCGGCGAGGTTGAAATTCTGGCGCAGCTCGTCAGCCATTTCCGGCAAGGGCGTATCCACCCGCACCTCCAGATCCCCTTGTGCCAGCTGGTCAAGCCCTGCCCCCAGACAGGTTTTGATCCGTTCGAGATTTTGCGTCTGGGCTTCGCGCTGGGCCAGCACAGCCTGTTCCGCCTCTTTCAGGGCGGTCATATCCTGAATCGTTTCCACCACGGCCATGATTTGGCCTTCACGATTGGTGATGGCCACAGCATCAAGGGTCAGGTAGCGCCGCGCCCCGCGCGGAAGGGAACACCAGTTGCTCGCCTGCATTTGCCCGGCCTGCGCAGAGGCGGAGGCGACAGCATTATAGAGAGAATTCACCTTGCCGCCTGCGCCTGAAAGCACCAGATCCGCCAGGCAAGGGCGGGCCGCCGTGTAAAAACCCCGCCAATGCTCATTGGTGCCCATCACATCCTGGGTGCGCAGGCCGGTCAGTGTTTCGCAGGCTTTGTTCCAGACAATGACCTTGCCTTCCCTGTTCAGCACGAACAGCGGCACCATCATAGTTTCGATGAAATTTAAGACGAATTGGTGATTTTCCAGAGAGTCTTCGTGCTTCGGAGACTTGCGGTTCCAGAACATGTATATATTCGCCTTTATATTGAATAAAAATTATTTACATTCAAACAATCGGTTGTAATGGTTAATATTATATTAAAATTTAATTATATATTGAATATATTTAATATTTATATTTAAAATATAAATTTTTATAGTCTGGATGGGTGTGTACGAATTTTAGGCTTGCGCGGCTTGAGACGTGTCAGTCGGGGCGGGGCTCAGTGCGCGCAATGAAATTGAACGCAGCACTCAAAAAAGACTATGAAAATCACCTCTGCTGCGTTAGAAGCACTCCATCTGTTGACGTGTTTCGATTGCGGTCTGTGACATGAATATGCTGGGTTCGCCAGCATGAGTCATGTGAATATGCCCTCAGGCGAAGGACTTCAGAATAGATAAGGCGAAAGCCTGAAATGTGCCGCAGTAGCTCAGTTGGTAGAGCACGTCATTCGTAATTAGCGGGTCAGCCGCTGAAAACCGAATGAAATCCGCTGGTTGATGATGTGGTGTTGAAATTAGTAGGGGATTAGTAGGGCGAAAGCCTGAAATGTGCCGCAGTAGCTCAGTTGGTAGAGCACGTCATTCGTAATGATGGGGTCGGGAGTTCGATTCTCTTCTGCGGCACCAATAATTTCAGTATCTTAGCGCTAGGCCTAATTAAGATTTCTCAAAATTGTAAGCCTATTTTAATCCCTAGGCAGGATAGCCGTGCAGAAATTTTTTGGAAATAATACCGCTGGCCTCCCAAGGTAGATGTGACAGGTTCGGATCTCTTCGGACGCTGGATCACCTGAATTTGGAAGGCGTTGGCATGGAGATTGACTTCTCAACTTTGTTTGAGCGGATTCTCCGAAGCCATGATCGGATTATCGAATGGCGCGGTAAACTGCAGACGGTTCATTTTGACAGCTGCCCTGAATATATCAGCAGCAAACTGCTGACTGGGGCTGAAAAAAGTCAATTCAAAAAGTGAAACTGGCCGCGTAAATTTTACCAACGAACCTTGTTAAAATGAGGGGAGATCAACAGTATAATTTTAACAGCATCAATTTTGACGTGCGATTTAATGGCAGTTTTGCGTTTAACAGCCTGCTTGGCATCGTATCAATCCGAAAGATGAGCATACCATATCTGGGTAGATGTCTCACCGCCATCCGTGTTCACAACCACCTGAATCGCCCATTCATCAGCCATATTCAATTCTAATTTCTAAATTCAAAGTATGATGTCAACACCGGGATAAAAACGGGCCAGATGGTTTGAATAAAAAGCCTCAGGATTGAGGCTGGACAGTGTCGGCAGCGGGGAGGCGGCTGGGGCTGAGCGGAAGCCGATTTTCCGCTGCCGATGGCCGGCTTTTGTCAGGTCATTTGACTTCCCCCCTTTTCCTTCTGTCGCTTGCGGTGGCTGGCGCGTTCGCAGCGCGGGCTGAGCACCTCGAACAGCAATTCGCCGCCCACAGCGGTGAAGGGCACATATCCGAGTTCGTCGAGGATCAGCAATTTCCTAGGATCAGCAATTTCACTGAGGCAAGATGCTTTTGCAGGCTGCGTTGTCGCCGTTCGTTACGGGCCTCCATAAGGTCATGCACCAGCGCCGCCGCCCGATTCATCAAATGCCGGGACTATACACGCGCAGTTGGTTGATAGTGCGCGCCCAGTCGGGGCGGTTAGGTCAGATCACAAATATGCTGGCGGATCAGCCGGACAAGCAGGTTTTTGGCTTCAAGATGTGGCATATGGCCAATATGTGCCAGCCTGTGCACGGCAATCGCACCTGGCAATTCGAGGGTGTGGTGTATCGGAATAATCTTGTCCTGAGCGCCGAACACAACCCGCACAGGCATTGAAAGCCGCTCTAGCACCGGCAGAATTGAGAAAATCTGGGTGCCATCCGGAAACACATGGTCACAGATCTGTTTTTGTGTTGCGGCGACATGGCCTTGCGCGCGGGACTGGGCCGTGGCGCGGATAAAGGCCGGCGACAGCACCACCGGATCCGTCACCAGCAGCTTCATCCATGCGGCCAGACTGTCCTCACGGGTTGCGCGGCAATAGCCGTCCAGAAAGGCCGCATTGATCTCAGGCCCAAGACCCGCGGGAGAGATCAGCAACAGCGATTTGATTTCGCATGGGGCGTGCTCTGCCGCCAGCGTGGCCGCAGCGGCGCCCAGCGAATGGCCAATGATGTGGGCGGAGGGAATATGTGCGGCGGCAAGAGTTGCCGCGATCTGCTCGGCCATCTGTGCAATGGAGATGACATTGCCAAGGTCAGAGCCGCCATGTCCCGGCAGATCAAGGGCAAACACCGGCCTGTTGCTGCCCAGCGCCTGCACCAGTGGCCGCCATGAATTGAGATCGGCCCCAAAGCCATGCACCAGAACCAGCGGCGTGCCCTCGCCCTGGCGCAGCCATGCGCCATTGAGCGGGCCTTCTGAGGCCTTGGGCGCAGGGCGCGCCGTGGTGGTCAGCGTCAAGGCCTGCTGCCCGCGCTGGGCAATATGGGCTTCAATATCCCGGGATTGAATGCGCCCGCGTGGGCCGGAACCTGAAACCTCGGATAGACTCACCTGATTGTGCAGGGCCAGACGCCGTGCCAGCGGGGTTGCGCGGATGGTCTCTGCCGCAGGCTGAGGCTGAACAGAGGTCTGCTCAATCATACGCATTGCCGCTGGGGCTGCCTGTGTTATGACAGCTTCGGGCTGCGCGGCTGGCGCGGGTGCGGGCGGGGCGAAATCTTCGCCGGGCGCGGTGATCCAGCCGACAATGCTGCCAACCGGAATCTGGGTGCCGGTGGGCGCAAGGCTGTGCAGAATGCCGGATGCGGCGGCGTCAATCTCCATCGCCGCCTTATCGGTTTCAATTTCAAAGAGCACCTGCCCTTTGGCCACCGATGCGCCCTCTTCAAAGAACCAGCGGGAAATCTGGCCCGTCGTCATATCCATATCAACACGCGGCAGGATGATTTCGGTGGCCATGATCAGATCCGCCCTCTGACCAGATTGCGGCTGGCCTCGACAATGCCGGGAACCTGCGGCACGGCGGCCTTTTCCAGTTCGGGATTATAGGGAAGGGGGGCTTCAGCCCCGCCCAGACGCATGATCGGCGCGTCCAGAAAATCGAAAGCATCGCTCTCGGCAATCGCCGCGCTGATTTCAGCCCCGATGCCCAGCGTTTTCACGCCCTCATAAACGGTGAGCAGACGGTGGGTGCGCTTGACGCTGTCAATAATGGCGGCAGTATCCATCGGGCGCAGCGACAGAAGGTCGATAACCTCGATATCAATGCCTTCTCGGGCCAGAATTTCCGCCGCCTCTAGCGATTTATGCACCATGATGCCGGTGGCCACAATCGTCATATCCTTGCCGCTGCGGCGGGTGACGGCCTTGTTCAATGGCACGGTATAATGGCCCTCCGGCACAGGCCCTTTCATTTTATAGAGCAGTTTGTGCTCGAAAATCATCACCGGATCGGGGTCGGCTATGGCGGCCAGCAGCAGGCCCTTGGCATCATGCGGCGTTGCCGGCTGCACAACCTTCAGGCCGGGCACATGCGCCAGCCAGGCCTCAAGGCTCTGGCTGTGCTGAGCCGCGGCCCCCGTGCCGGAACCGGCGGGAAAGCGCATCACCAGCGGCACAGACACCGCACCGCCGAGCATATAGCGCAGCTTTGCCGCCTGATTGACGATTTGTTCCATCGCCAATGTGGCAAAATCGGAAAACTGGAATTCAAAAATCGGCCGCAGACCCGTCAGCGCCGCCCCGACAGCCACGCCCGCCCCGCCCAGTTCGGAAATCGGCGTATCCATCACACGATCCGTGCCAAAACGATGCACCAGATCCCCCGTGACCTGAAAGGCACCGCCATAGACGCCAATATCCTCCCCCATCAGAATGACACGCTCATCCTGTTCCATGGCAATCGCCATGGCCTCCTGAATGGCTTGGGCATATGTTAATTCGCGCGTGTTCGTGTCCATCATAGCCTCAAATTGTGGTATAGACGTCGCGGGTAATGTCCTTGATCAGCGGCATCGGGCTGGCTTGAGCAAAGTCCAGAGCGGCCAGAATTTCAGCCTCGACATCGGCGCGGATTTTGTCTTTGTCCTGCGCATCTATAAAGCCAAGCTGAAGCAGATCGGCCTCAAAGCGCTGGATCGGGTCGCGCTGCGCCCAGGATTCGATCTCTTCCTTGGTGCGGTAGCGGTTGCGGTCAGAGCGGGAATGGCCGCGCAGGCGATAGGTTTTGCATTCAATCAGCGTCGGGCCCTCGCCATTGCGGGCGCGCTCAACCGCATTGAAAGCGGCCTCGGCCACCGCCGCAAAATCATTGCCGTCAACAATAATGCCCGGCATAGCATAGGCCACGGCACGATCGGCGATGTTTTTGACCGCCGTGGAGCGTTCGGTGGAGGTGGACATGCCGTAATTGTTGTTTTCGCAGACAAAAATCACTGGCAGTTTCCATATGGAGGCCATATTCAGCGCCTCATGGAATGCGCCTTCATTATTGGCGCCGTCGCCAAAAAACGACACGGCCACCTGACCGGTTTTGAGCCGTTTGGCCGAAAGCGCGGCCCCCACCGCAATCGGAATGCCGCCGCCGACAATGCCATTGGCACCCAGATTGCCCTTGCTGGGGTCGGCAATATGCATGGAGCCGCCACGCCCGCGGCAATAGCCATCCTCGCGGCCAAAAAATTCAGCAAACATGCGCTTCACCTCGGCCCCCTTGCCGATGCAATGGCCGTGACCACGATGGGTGGAGGTGATGAAATCCGTATCTTTCAGCGCTGAGCAGATGCCGATGGCGCTGGCTTCCTGCCCGATGGACAGGTGCATGGTGCCATGAATATGGCCGCGCATATAGGCCTCTTCGGCGCTTTCCTCGAAGCGGCGTGTCAGGTGCATTTTATAAAGAGCATTTTTCAGCTCATCCGCGGATAGGCGCTGATAAATGCCGGGCAGATTGGCGCGGGGCAATGAACCATCCTGCGCCACTGGCGCAGCCATGCTGGAGGTATTCGTCATTTTAAACGTTCCCGAAAGAGGCAGAACAATGAACCTGACCTATGCTCAGCCGAATTTAACCTTGTCCGCTGCGTCAATCTGGCGTCGGATCTGTGTGATCACCATGGATTCGTCCGGCTGGCAGTTGTCATAGGTCAGCGCCTCGCCCGCCTTGATCGGTTTGAGCACTTTGGCCTGTTCGGTCAGGCCCAGCGGCACCCGCCGTGCGGCACGCGCATCTTCCCAGGTCATGGCGAAGCCGCGGTAATCATATTCGCCGATTTTGCCCAGTGTCTGGCCGGGATGAAGATCGCGCTTGGCAACGGCGGTGCATTCAGCCACCGGATAATCGACTGGCTCCATATCCGGGCGCTGGGTAAAGACCGCGCGGATGGCGGTCAGCGGCACCTCAAGGCTGGTCAGGTGATAGGGACGGAAGATGGAATAGCAGGGCCCCGGACCGACCTTCAGGTCGGTCATGCGCTCGGTGATGCGGGGATGACGCGGCTTGACCACGCAGAACACGCCCGGCGCAACGCCCTTGCCGATGGAATAATCGACAACGCCCGTCGTGTTGAGAATGCCGCCATCAGCCTTGGTGCATAAAACCTGCGCCAGTTCATCACGGCCCACCGCTGGCCCGTGCATTCCCGGCACATCCGGCTTCAGGCCGGTGGCATTGGCCACAGCCACCATTTCGATCATGGTTTTGGAGCCATCGACGAATTCCACCAACATGCGGGCATTCATATTGCGTCGGCGCGCCTCGTCCTCATATTGGTCTGGCGTGGCATTGAAATTGAGCGGATTGTTCTTGCCCTTGCCCGCCGCGACAATATCAAAGCCCAGAGACTGCGCGAAACCGATGATTTCAATGGTGGCGGCTGGTTCGTCACCCGCCGCGCCCGAATAGACCACGCCAGCCTTATGCGCCTCCTGACGCAGATAGCGGCCAATGGTGATATCGGCCTCGACATTCAGCATAACGACATGCTTGCCATGTTTCATGGCCTCAAGCGCGATGAGCGTGCCGACATTGGGGTTGCCGGTGGCATCAATGATGACATTGATATGGGCGGCGCTGCACAGCGCTTTAAAGTCACCGGTGAGCGCGACCTTTCCGGCCTCAATCGCGGAATCAATGGCAATGCCGCTGTTGGCTTCAACAATATCGGTACGCCCGCGCCCCGTCATCAGCACCGCGTCAATGGCCGACTCATGCCGCACTTCCGAAACGGCCCCCAGCCGCACCCCCGGCATCAGTGAAAGCTGAACGACAATATCTGTGCCCATCTGGCCCGCGCCAGCCAAACCTACAGTCACAGGGCCATGCTGCTGCGCATAGCGCAAGAGGTCGGCGGACAGACCGACATGAGCAATATTTATCATCGTTCCTCCTGAAATTTTTTGCTGCATGAGCTGAATATTATGCCTATCATTAATGCACTTTTGTATTTTTGTAAAGCCATTTGTAATTTATAAAATGGGTCTCATCACCCTATGCGGCGCAGGAATGTTCAGACATAGCCCAGCGCAAAAAGAATTTCGGCCACGTCCTCCCAGCTTGTGCAGGCGGCAGATGCGCCATTGGCGAGAAGGCGCTGGGCGTGGTCTTTGTCTGAATGGCTGCCGCCGGTAAAGCCGATGGCCTTCATGCCAGCCCGCAGCGCGCCCTGCACACCAAAGTGCGAATCTTCAATGACAATGCATTGTTCCGGCAAAAACCCACATTGCGCCGCAGCATATAAAAACAGGTCGGGCGCGGGTTTACCCTGCCGCACCATGGAGGAACTGAATATTGTATTTTCAGAGAAAAACCGGTCCAGTCCGGTGGTGTGCAGGCTGAAATTGATACGCTCCAGTGAGGAGGATGACGCAACGCAGCGCGGTGTTTCCAGCCGATTTAAAAAATCAGTTAAGCCTTTGGTCGGTTGCAGAGATTTGCCAAACAGGCGTTTGGTTTCCTGCCAGATGTCGGGTTCGTTGTCCCGCGGCAGGCGGTAGCCGGTGAGGGTCTCAATCTGTGCCAGAATATCGGCCTGTTTCATCCCCACGCATCGGGCAAAAATCTCGCGGCCAATCACAATGCCATGTTTGGCAAATATATGTTCATAAGCCACAGCGGCCAGAGGTTCGCTGTCCACCAGCACGCCATCACAATCAAAAAGAATGAGCTTGTCAGATGTCAATGCGGTTCTCCCTGCCTGTTGTGCTATTGCCAACCAGCAGGTCGCTGGTTCAAGGGTCGGTATTGGCGTGAAACATATGATTTGGAATGAATTTAATTTTGGCCGTTCCTGTTGCGCCGAGGCCGGTTGCAGCCGCATTGAACAAAATCAACTTTAACATATTGACATTCTAAAAAACAAATGTCCATATTAACAGAATAATAATTTAAAATAGCGGAGTGGCTGCCAAGACAGCTCAACCGTGAAGCCATGGGGAGATGTGTCATGCCGGTCTGGCAATGGGCAATTTTGTTTTGGGCCATTCTTTGGGGCTTCCAGTCCATCGGTGTCTGGCTGCAGATGCGCAGCTATGCCGCGCTGCTGAACGACCTACGCCAGCAATTTCAGGATGGTTTCATCGGCACCGGTTACAGTCCGCGGCGCTTGTCGAAGGGCAGCATTGTTGTGCTGGTGGTGAATTCCGATCTGATTGTCCAGCGTGTTCTGGTGATGCGCGGTTTTACCTTTTTGGCGAAATATCTGCCGCAACCGGAGTTTGAGGGCCTGAGGCTTGCGGCTTTGAGCGCCGCTGTTCCGGGTACGCGAAAACATGCCAGCCTCAAAATGGCCATAGACAAGGCAGCCGCCCAGATCGGGCAGCTGAAAACAACGCGCGAACAGGCTGCTTACGGCCTCGCCAAACCCGCACTTGCATAAACTGCACTGCAAACAGACAGGCTGCCAGTTCAATGGCAGTCAAGATTAAACCGGGAGGAAAACATGGCAATTATACCCATGATGGCACATTATGCCGGTGCCACATTCGAGCATATTCCTGCCGTGGCGCAAATGGCCGCGGACAGTTTTACACATTCGGCCCAGACCGTCACCGGCTCTGAGCAGGCCCATATCTATCTGGCTGCCGACACAGGCATCACTGTGGACGAGTTCAAGGACAAGCTCAGCAAGGTCACCCAGGAAACGCAGGTGGGCTGGCTGGCCAATGCCGCCAAATATTTCATCGGCATGTTTCAGAAGGGCGGTGAGGTATTCGTCGGTTTTGTCACTGGCATTGTGCCGACCCTTGTGGTGCTGATGACGGCATTTTATGCGGTCACCGGTCTTGTGGGTGAAGACCGTGTCCATGGTATTGCGCGGGCTGCGGGCAAGACAGCCCTGACCCGTTATACGGTTTTGCCGCTTCTGTCGGTGTTCTTCCTCACCAATCCGATGGCCTATACCTTTGGCTCCTTTCTGGAGGAAAAGCATAAGCCTGCGTTTTATGATGCGGCTGTGTCCTATGTGCATCCGCCGCTGGGCCTGTTCCCGCATATCAATCCGGGCGAATATTTCGTCTGTGGTGGTGTTCTGGTCGCGCTGCTTGAACTTGAAAAAAATGGCAAGGTGGCCGCTGGCTATCACATTCAGATGGCGCTTTGGTATGCGATTGTCGGCCTCGTCGTCATTCTGCTGAAAGGCATTCTGACAGAACGGATCACCGCGCTTCTGGCCCGCCGCCAGGGCGTTGAGCTCTAATCACGACGAAGGGATCAAAATCATGTCCAAGACATATCAGGCCGTCAAGATTTCCAAGGGCCGGGGTGGTTGGGGTGGCCCGCTCGTCATTCAGCCGACAGATCAACGCAACAAGATTGTTTCGGTCACGGGGGGCGGCATTCATCCGGTTGCGCGCCGCATTGCCGAAATGACAGGTGCTGAAGCGGTGGACGGCTTCAAAACGCCGCCGATCGAAAGCGAAATGGCTGCTGTTGTCGTGGATTGCGGCGGCACAGCCCGCTGTGGTGTCTATCCGCGCAAACGCATTCCAACCATCAATCTGACACCCGTCGGGCAGGTCGGGCCATTGGCCCAGTTCATCACCGAGGATATTTATGTGTCTGCGGTTAAAGAAGGGGATATTGTTATGGCAGACGGTTCTGCGGCACCCACGGCTGCTGGTGTTTCAACAATGGCTGCGCCTGCAGCGGCAAAGGCTCCGGTCAATGATTCGGGCAATGATGGCGGGCTTGTTGGGCTTATTTCCAACATTGGCCGTGTGATGGGCCGTGTGGTCGGCATTTTCTTCAACGCCGGCCGGCGCTCCATTGATCAGCTCGTGCGCAACGTATTGCCATTCATGGCTTTCGTGACCATGCTGATCGGCCTTATTCTCTACACCGGCATCGGCGATGTGCTGGCCCGTCCGATGGGGCCGCTGGCCAATAATATCTTTGGTCTGCTGGTGATTTCGGTGATTTGCGGCCTGCCGTTTCTGTCGCCGATTTTGGGGCCAGGCGCGGTGATCGCACAGGTGATCGGCGTGGCGATTATCGGGCCGCAGATTGCCAATGGCACCATCGCACCTGCAATGGCCTTGCCGGCTTTGTTTGCCTATAACACGCAGGTGGGCTGCGATTTCGTTCCGGTGGGGCTGGCTCTTGGCGAGGCAGAACCCAAAACCATCGAGATCGGTGTGCCCGCCGTGCTGATCAGTCGTCAGATCATGGGGCCGGTTTCCGTGCTGATCGCGTGGGTGGTGAGCCTGATCGTATTTTAAGCATTTTGGCGGAGAAAGACTGTCTTTCTCCGCCTTTCAGATGGTCCGGCACGATTATGCCGGAAACATCCTGAACAGTAGGGGAGTGTGTGTGGATGACCGTTTTGTTTCAGACCCGTGTGACGGAGGTTGGGCCCGAGGTTGCTTCGCTTGCGGAGGGCGGTGTTCTGATCCTGTTTGCGGAGGGCGCACCGGCAGAGTTAGCCGAGGTCTCTGTGCTCCATGCGGTCAGTCATCCTGCGGCTGAACAGGCGCCTGTTCCCGGCAACATCATCACCATCGGCAGCCTTTCGGCCAGAATCACCGCCATCGGCGCGCTTGCCTGGAAAAAAGTTCATGAAATGGGCCATGTTGTGATTAATTTTAATGGCGAGACTTCCAATCTGCGGCCCGGCGAAATTTGTGCGTCCGCGCTGGACACAGATGAATTGGTGGCTGCGCTGACCGTCGGCCAGACCATTCAGATTCATTAGAGCATGTTGTTTTGAGGTGGAAACGCAGTGTGAGCGTTCCTTCTCCCCGTCATCCTGAGGAGGCCGCAGGCCGTCTCGAAGGATCAACGGGGAGAAGGACAGGATGAGGGGCATAAATCATAA
>Ga0208617_1000005_pt1 | contig 178560 bp, 156 predicted proteins | sample CryBogCBE06Nov07_FD_184581 | JGI IMG/M metagenome (GOLD analysis project Ga0208617, IMG submission 184581) | Freshwater microbial communities from Crystal Bog, Wisconsin, USA - CBE06Nov07 (SPAdes) (version 2) | ecosystem: Environmental > Aquatic > Freshwater > Lake | place: Crystal Bog...
CTGGGAGGCGAACCACTGGCGCGCCCTCAGGAGGCGGCACGGCTTTACAAGATGGGTGTGGCTCCAAAAGTCTTTGTGACAGGCATCGGAGACGCAGCTACTATCCGCAAGGTCCTGGTTGGGGAGGGTGTTCCTCTCTCAGCCATCATGGTGGAGTCAAAGGCTAGAACTACTCACGCCAATGCAGTCCTGCTGAAACCGATGCTTGTGGCATCGCAGGTGCATTCTGCATTGATCGTCACCTCGCCTTTTCATACCAGGCGTGCTTTGGCAACTTTTCGGAAAGTGATGCCGGAGATCAACTTCGGAGTGACGGATGCCTCGATCGGTTGGTGGGGGATTCCCGAAGGACGGAGGGATGTTAACAGATTTGCGGCGCTTGAATTTTTAAAGACTGCTGAATACTTGATTCTTTACGGTGTATCCCCGCTTTTGAACTATCCATGAGGTACTGGAGTCGAGGGAGAAAACTTTTAAAGGATCCATCGCAAGAATCCTTTATCTTTCGTTTTAACTTTTAGCCTTTAGCTTTTTCTCGTGCCCTCAATCCTCTTCATCAATCGGGTCTATCCCCCGGATTCTGGGGCAACCGGACGAGTGCTGGAACATGCTGCCCATGGTTTTGCCAATGCCGGATGGGATGTCACCATACTCGCCACCGCAGCTTCCCGTGAAGAGGTCGGGGAAGAGGTGAGAGAGGGGATACGGATTGTGCGTGTCGGGATTCTCTTTTCAAAAAAGAACCTCATCGCCCGTGCTCTTGGTTATGCCCTGATGATTCCGGCTCTTCTTGTGAAAACGCTCAGACTTCCGAGCCACAATGTGGTGGTGACTAAGACTGATCCCCCGATGCTGGCTGTCATCGGTCCGATCATTAAATGGACGAAAGGATCTCGTCTGATCCATTGGGCTCAGGATCTCTATCCTGAAGTGGCCGAGGAGTGTGGGGTGCTTCCAAAAGGAGGTTTCTTGGCCGGCATACTGAGACGGCTTTCAACCTGGAGTATAAAACGCCATGATCTCACGCTGGCCGTCGGGCGCTGCATGGCTGATCGACTCATTACGAGAGGGATTCGCGAGGAGTCAATCCGAGTGGTACCCAATGCCGGAATCGAGGGTGACATCGTGCCTGTCCCTCGTGGACCTAGTCCTTTCCGTGAGGCCCATGGTATCCGCGATGAATTCGTCATTATGTATTCGGGGAACATGGGTAGGGCTCATGACTTCGCCACGGTCATCGGCGCGGCAAGGATGCTCCAGGAGAGAGGAGAAAAAAAAATCCTCTTTCTCTTTGTTGGGGAAGGTCCGGAAGAGCTGCTGATTCGAATGGCTGTTTCCGAGGATAAACTGGCAAATGTGCAATTCCTAGCGCCTCAACCTGCAAAGGTTCTTTCCGAAAATCTCGGTGCCGGTGATCTGCATCTCGTCACGATGAAGGCGGGGATGGAAGGACTGGTCGTGCCAAGTAAATTTTACGGAGTGATGGCTGCAGCTCGTCCGACGCTCTTCGTAGGTCCAAAGGAATCGGAAGTTGCACGGATGATCCATGAGCACCGTATCGGAGAAGTGATCTCTCCCGGTGATGATGCGACTCTGGCTGAGGCGATCCTTCGTTATTATGCAGAGCCTGATCGTCTCGAGCGGGAGGGAAGGAATGTGCGCAAAATCCTCAAGAATCTTGATCTGGCCCCTCAAATTCTGAAAGAGGCGCTATCAGTTTAATTCAGCTTTAACGTTGTAAGCCGATCTCCCCTCTCTTGTTATCTGGGGAAATTCTGATTAAATAAGCGCTTTTAACCACTACTTCATGTGAATGACCTCAGCTTCATCTGATTTATCTTCAACATCTTCGAAGCCAATGTCTTCTCATGCTCCTCATTCCGAAACTGATAAATCTCAGCACTCGTTTCTAAAAAAATCCAGCAGACCCATAAGTCGCTCCAAAAGGCAGATGCTGTTTGCTCCGACCTGCTCTTTGTTGGACGGACTTATTTGGTTGATCGTGTATTTTGCGATAACTCATGTAAGTGGCGGGTATAATGTAGTTACTCCTGAGGCTTTGTTTCTCCCGCTTGGAGTCATCATTGTGGCACTGGCTATTGTCGGTGCTTACAAGGCACGAATGGATTTCGCCTCGTTGAGATATGCTAGCGAGCATTTGATTGCATGCGCCGCAGGTTGTGCGGCAGCAGCGATTTTACTCTATATGGGAGCATCCTTTGGTCCACACGCTACGTCCAGCCGGGGGATTTTCACGGTTTCATTCCTGCTTTTTGCAATCTTATCCCTCATCTACAGAAGGATTTTTTGGTTCAATGACGTTAAATTTCGTACACAAGGTAAGCTTCTCGCGATTGTCAACGAGCAACTAGGCCCGATTTTTTACCGGGATTACCAAGCCAGTGGTCTGGTCCACGAGGTTCGTTATGTGGCATCTACAGCGACGGTACATGGCAAACGTATTGCTGGTGAGGGAACTCCGGTTGCTGACTTGAAAGTGGATCAACTGTTATCACATCTCGATCTAGAGAATGTGACTGCATATGAAGCCATCGTTCTGGCAACCGATATCGCTCAACTCGATCCGATGATTGCTAAAAGACTCGCCATCATTCACTTCGATGAACTTCCTGTTTATACAATGCATTCATTTTATGAAAACTATTGGGAGAGGATTCCGTTGCATGTTCTCGGACCTGCATGGCCTATTGAGGCGGAATTTATTCTAGTACAACATTCGGTCTATTCCGCGCTGAAGCGGCTCTTTGATTTCTTCATTGTTCTGTTCCTGTTACTTACGGCCTTGCCGATCATGTTGGTGACGGCGCTTGCCATCGTGATCCTTGATGGTTTTCCCATCATCTACTCGCAGCCTCGGGCTGGCATCCATGGAGATCCTTTCACGCTTTATAAATTCCGCACAATGCGTGTCGGCAGCGATCGAGGAGATGGCTACACAAGGGAAGGGGATAGCAGGGTTTCCAAGCTGGGGAATTTCCTAAGAAAGACGCGTCTCGACGAGCTCCCCCAGCTCTGGAATGTCCTTAAAGGGGATATGAGCATGATCGGACCCAGGGCTGAGTGGATGCGGTTGGTCACTGACTATGAGAAGCAAATTCCGTATTACCATTTTCGCCATCTTGTGCGTCCAGGCATCACCGGATGGGCCCAGGTGAACTATCCCTACGGGGCTTCGCTCGAGGATGCGCTGCAGAAATTCTCTTACGACCTGTACTACATCCAGAATTTTTCCTTGAGACTTGATGCCGAGGTTCTCCTGAAAACGCTCCATGTGGTTCTCTTTGGTAAGGGGCGATAACTGAAGCGCTGACAATACCGGTACTCCCTTCCCTTGATTGAATCACAGCTTTGCGAGATCATGAGTCATGGGTGATTTTATAAAGTTTTCGACCTTCGCCCCATTGCGCTTGCGCCGTCTGCTGTCCCTTCTAGTGCTTGCAGTGGCATGGTTTGCGTTGATCAGAATGGTCTGGAATGACTGGAGGATCGATCCCCAGTACAGCTATGGTCTACTCGTACCACTGCTGATGATCGGACTGATGCTGAAGCGTTGGGAGGATCGACCCGCCCCTGGAGTTCCGTATCGCGGGGTTGGGATTCTTGCTGGGATGGTCATTCTCTTTGCAGCCATACTCTTGGCGGCAGTTATTCCTGTGGCGGAGGCGAATCCCGACTGGCGTCCTCTCGGTGGAGCGGCGGCGGCGGCGACAATCGTCATTAGCCTTGGCCTGATCGCGCTGGAGGGGGGGATTCCGTGGTTGCGGCACTTTACCTTCCCCGTGGTGTTTTTTTTGATAGCTATTCCATGGCCACGTAACTTTGAGCAATTCCTGATGTCGCATCTGATGTCTTGGAACGCTGTGACAACCGTGGAGATCCTTCATTGGTGTGGCTACGAGGCGGTGAGGCAGGGGAACCTAATCGTCATTTCCTCGGGTATTCTGGGAATCGAGGAGGCATGTAGTGGCATCCGATCCCTGCAGAGCGGTCTGATGGTGGCGCTGTTCTTCGGTGAGATCTTTCGATTGACGATTCCCAAGCGTTTCTTGCTACTTTTCCTAGCATTGCTAGCGGCTCTCTTAGGAAATATCTTGAGAAGCTCCTTCCTCGGAATTCTCGCCTCCAGACAAGGAATGGCAGCCGTGCCGGAGTGGCACGATTCCGCCGGTCTTTTTATTCTTCTGGTGACTTTTGTAGTTATCATTGGAGGCGCATTTCATTGGCGCTCATCGAAATCTCCCGGAGTTCCCCTTGAGGGGAATCGAGGAAATATCCCTTCTTCTGATGTGATTTTGGGTGGGACTCAAAGCGCAGCTTTATTGCTTCTTACAGTATTGATTCTTGCGGGCTCCCTGGTGCTGACGGAGGTCTGGTTTGGCATGCATGATCTCCCGAAGGGAGATTACTGGGGATGGAAGATTGTACCCAGGCAGGGAGTCGCTGGGGTATCGGGGGTTCCCGTTGCGGAGGCGACTCTTCGGATGCTTTTCCACCCTGAAGGTTTTTCGGAAAAATGGATCGGTGACCGTGGTGAGTCGGGGCAGGTTTTTTTCTTTCAGTGGCCGGCCGGCAGGACGGCCGTCCAATCGGTCCAGATGCACAGTCCCGAGGTTTGTCTTGCCAGCATGGGCATGCATATGGAGAAGCCTCTAGCTGATTTCCAGACTGGATCCGCAGGAGGACCGCGCCTTCATGCATGGCTTTTTTCCCAAGGTGGAAGACCGGTTTATGTTTTTCACTCGATCATGGAGCAAGGAGCCGGTGCTCTCGACGAGCAGCCCCTTACCGATCAGTCGCCGATGGCAAGGATTGCGAGTGTGAAGCACGGCAAGCGCAACAGAGGACAGCGCATGGTCGAGATCGCCCTCTGGAATCTCCACGATGAATCGGAGGCGCGTGCCGCCTTGGCTAGTTATTTCGTGGATTCCCTAAAGGACAATCCCGCCCCTTTTTTACATCCCCCCCCTAGATAATATGAGTGAGACGAGCGATCTGCAACGAAGCCAAGGACCCTCCAACACCCGTCCTGAACTTCCTGATTATTCAAATGAGAGCCGTTCTCCGATGCCTGATTCCATTGCGGGTATTGGCAATCCGCGAACACTTCGTCGGATGATCTTCGGGGTAGGTATCATTTTCCTGCTGCTTCTGCTGCCCTTTCTCTACCGTGCCGCAAAGGAATGGCGATCGAGTATTCTACTGGGAAATGCCGAACTTGCATTCTCCACGGGAGATCCGACAAAGGCCCTCGGTCTCCTCAAGCAGGCCCTGGCTCTCTCTCCGGGAAGCCCAAGGGTCCAGCATGCCGTTGAGCTCTATAATGCCCGTTCAGGTGACCAGGCCTCAATGAAGAAACTTCTTGAGCGGATGCGTGCAGGATCTTCGAGTCCCGATGAACTCCTTGGGATTGCCGAACTGGGGATTGCTTCGGCGCATCCTGATATTATCCAAGAGGCTATCAAGGCTCTTCCTGCAAAACTAAGTGAGGAACAGTTGCTCCTGCGTACCCTGGCGGTTTCTTCATTGCTGGCACAGCGGGGCGATTTTGCCAAGGCAGCCGAGACCTGCCTGTCGGACGCAGGATCCTTTTCACAGAACAATGCATCCAGGCTCAAGGTGCAGGCGGCGGTCTACCTTCTTGCAGGAAAAAGTTCCGATGGCTCGAGCAGTGCCGTGATGCTGCTGCAACAGGTGATGAAAAACCATGGTAAGATCTCCCTTGCCGCATGGCGCCTGCTAGCGAAGATCGTGCTGACTCCCCCTCAGGGTTCGAAGGGGCTGCTTTCCTCCGAAGAGATCACCTCGCTGATCAAATCGCTAGGGTCATTGCCAGGGCGGGGGGCTCTGGATACATTGACGGCGGCCGATTTGGAAATCCTTGAGAACCCCTCAGGCAAAGAGGGGATTATTAAGAGATTGAGTGATAAATTTCATCTTGCTTCACGGATAGAGTCGCTTGAGTTTGCACGTTGGCTAAATAGTCGAGGCTTCCATCAGCAAGTTGTTGAGATTGCTGGAACGGAGCGTGCCCTTAAGGATACGGATTGGCTTTTAATCACTCTGGATGCGGAGACTGCTCTTGGGAATTGGAAGGAGGTTTCCAAGATGCTTGATTCACCCGCAGGAGCGGGAATACCAGATGCCGTGAGGCATCTGTTTCTGGCGCGGGTCGCTTTGATGAATGGTGATCAGAACGCCGCCGAGGACGAATGGAGAAATGTCGGAGGAGCGCTCCATCTTGAAAAACCTGAGATTCTGGCCTATGTCGCGGGCTATGAAGAGCAAATCGGGGCTTCTGATCGTGCGGCTAGAGCATACCGTGAAATGGCTGATCGTGAGGGTGCAACCAAAATCCCAGGACTAATCGGCATCATCCGCTGTCAACCTCGCAATGCCCCGGCCGTGCAACTCATCCCAATGTATGAGGAACTTGTTGCAGCCGCCCCTTCTATGAACGATGCCAAGGGTGATTTGGCCTATTTGAAATTGCTATCAAACAACGATGTACCCGAGGAATCGGAGGTTGCCCAAATGCTTCTTGTCGATCAACCGGACAATCTATCCCGTATCAGCGTTGCCGCTTTGGGGAAACTCAAGACAGGTGACCCAAAGAGAGCTCTTGCGCTCTACGAGGGGAAGATCATCGACTGGACTGTGGCCCCTGATCAATGGAGAGTTATCAGGAGTGCTGTTTTAAAGGCTAATGGAGAGATAGAAAGTTCTGAAGCTCAGCTCTCTTCGTTGAACATGTCAAATCTGAGACCCGAGGAGCGCAAGCTGTTGGAATCGATAACACCTCCTCCTTCGCCTCAATCGTCACTGACAAAAAAACAGAAAACCAAAGCGCACTAAGGATATCCTCACTTTGTACGACCCTAGAACGGCTTTTTGCCCCGCTCTTCTCTTGATAACAGAGCCCTACAGGTTAGTTTATACAGGAAAATTACGAACTTATCCAACGTGCTGAAATTACCCATCAACAAGTCATCAAAATCTTTTACGCGGATCCCCTGTCGTGTAAGGACTAGATTCCGTTCAGCTGGATTTAGTCTGGTTGAAGTTGTGATGGCAGTCGGGGTGGCGGCCTTTGCACTGGTTGCACTTCTCGGGCTTCTGCCCAGTGGACTGAAAACATTCAAAAGCACCATGAACACCGCTGTTGGTTCCCAGATCGCACAAAGAGTCTTCAATGATATGCAGATTGCTGATTGGAAAGATCTGACTAATAGCACCAGATTTTTCGATGAGCAGGGAACGGAGTTGACGAATTCCAATGCTGTGAACTGTATTTATTGGGTCAGTATTCAAATAGGCACCAATAGTGGAGGAGGTAATTCAACCAGCTTTCTCGGGAACACATCGACAAATTTAGCAACTGTCACCGTCATGGTTGCCAATAATCCTGGAAATGGATTGGGTACAAATGCTACCAACGCTGCAAATCCTAACGTGCAGACTTTTACCACCCTCATAGGGAGAAATAAGTGATTTCTGAATCTTTGAGTAATAAGAGAAATATCCGAAAGGCTCAGGATGCTTTCACCGTGGCTGAGTTGCTGGTTGCTTCTGCGATCCTAGCACTGTTAGTAGTTCTCCTTCTTACCATGGTCAATCAGACTTCCAAGACATGGAAGTCTACGAGTGGAAAGATCGAAGAGTTTCGGGGAGCTCGAGATGCCTTTGACACAATCACCCGCAGGATGGGACAGGCAACGCTTAACACCTACCTTGACTACGATAATCCGGCTAATCCCAAAGCGTATATGAGGCAGTCTGAGTTGCGTTTTCTCAGTGGGCCGACGACAACGATTTTATCCAGCCTCACGTCGCTCTCCAACCAGCCGACAATGTCGGTATTTTTCCAGGCCCCCAATGGATTCTCTACAAATTCGAGCAACTCGATTCTTCAGAACGCGCTTAATACCTGGGGGTATTTTGTTGAATATGCGAGTGATTCCAATAGCAGGCCAGGATTCCTTCCTGCTGGTGCACCTGCTCCCAGGTACCGCTACCGACTGATGGAGTTGATGGAACCGACAGAGAATCTTTCAGTGTACAACTATACCTCGGGAAACCGCACCTACACCAACGTCGACTGGATTTCTAATTCAATGGTACTGACGACTAACCGTCCCGCCCATGTGCTCGCTGAGAACGTTATCGCCTTAATTGTCCTACCGAAGCTTTCTCCAACGGATGTCTCAAATTGGAATGCCTTGGGTTCTAACTATTCAGCCGCTTCGCTCTCTCCCAATTACACGTACGACTCTTCGCAAAACCTAAATACGAACCCCGTTGATGCCAATCTCGATACACACAATCAGCTTCCACCAGTTATCCAAGTGACGATGGTTGCTGTGGATGAAACCTCTGCTGTGCGGTTTGGCAATAACTTTTTGAATGCTAATCTGATGAGTGCAAATTCACCTCAAGGATATGCCAATCTTTTCCAAACCGCTTCGAACCTTCCCTCTGATCTCACCACCCTGGGGAGTATTCTCGCATCGAAGCAAATCAATTACAGGATTTTCACAACGGATGTCATGATTAAGGGAGCCAAGTGGAGCGGTTCACAGACGAACTAATCCCCGCCTAAAAAACTCTTTCGGTGGAATTATCCAAGTTTTTGAGAATCCCATTTGAGGCTTCAAGATCTTGGAAGCCTTGAGTTGAGCATAACTCAGGAGTAGGTTGCACCATGCAACTTGGTCGCCATTCCTCTAGCCATCACAAGAGTGGAGGGAATATTACGCATTCGTGCGCAGTGAGCACCAATGGAGAGCTGAAAGGTTCTGCTCTTGTCATTGTTCTTGCTTTCTTGGTCATTGTGACCGGTCTCATCGTTGCCTTCTTCTCCAGCATCACCAACGAGCAGATCGGTACCAAGGCGGAGGCAACCGCAATGACCACCCATAATCTCGCCGATTCGGTCGCCAACCTTATTATTTCACAATTGCGGGATGCCACGGTCGGCTTGGCGCACAATGTCGATGGCTCGTTAAATTCTAATGTACCCCTTTGTTGGGCTTCCCAACCAGGTCTTATCCGGACATTCGACACCAATGCCGCCCCCTATCTGGCCTACAAGCTCTACAGTGCGAGCAATGATCTCTTCACAAGTACTGTTTCCGTAAGTTCCGATCTTCCTACGAGCGGGTGGACATTATCACCCTCCGCGTACACGGATCTCAACGCCCCCGTCATTTCGCGGGGAAACACCAATTACCCGATCCTGGATCCCTTCATGACGAATACATCCAATGGAGCGGCGCTCGTGGATGGTTTTTCCATCAGCAATGCCCCTGTGCTCACGGGGGTTTCCAATCAAGCAGCTATGCCTGTTCTTTGGTTGTATATTCTTAAAGACGGAACGGCTATTGCCCCGGACGCCAGCAGCAAGACTTCAGCTACCTTTAACAATGCAACAAAGCAGCCCTCCAAGGCGAACCCCATTGTTGCCAGGATCGCCTACTGGACGGATGACGAAACCTGCAAGTTGAACCTTAATACCGCGAGTGAAGGGGCTTTCTGGGCGCCTCCAAGTTTTTCTACATCCCAGGATGTGGCGATGGGACTCTTTCCTCCGGCCGCCCATGAGTTCAACCGCTATCCGGGTCATCCTGCATCCACGAGTCTCAGTCCCGTTCTCTGGAGCTATCTGGGTCTTTCCTCGCCGCGCCAGATGCTTTCGGCCCTGCCGACGCCAGCCTCCTCCTATAATGAGATCAGCGGAACGATGACACCGGTGATTTCAGCCCTGGCAACGAACTACTACCAGACGGTGCTCTCCAATATCTCCCCAAAATACGCCTGGGGTGGTTCGAAGGCTGGCTCAGCAAGTGTTTTAACCTCTGTTTCCGGTGTCCCGACTAATGGGCCGATCACTTCACTTGGAACAAACCGCCTCTATGCCTCAGTGGATGAGTTTTTCTTTGCCGCGACGAATCAGTCGTCTCCCTCTCGCCAAGTGAACCCCTTGGGGAACTTTCAAGCTAATGATGTCTCCCGCATGAGGTTTTTCCTCACGACAGATAGCCGAGCACCCGAAGTTAATCCCCTTAACCAGCCGAAGCTCTCGCTGTGGCCGGTGCCTACGGCAGGACAGAAAATGGTTGCCAATCCTTACGCCGCCCCAGTGGCTTCCAACAGGACGCTGACGGATCAGATCATGGCTTTCTGCTCCACACTTGGCACCAATGCCTATTACTTCACCCGGTATGATGCGACGAGTCCGACCAATGATATGTTGGGCCGTAACCAGATTCTCTATTCCTATCTGCGACGTAGTTTTGATTCTCAGATCCCCGGATTTATTGGATCCTTTACCTCTTCGCGCAAGTGGGCCGGAGGTTCTAACTCTCTCCAGGGAGACCAGATTTGCACCCTGCTCTTTGACTACATTCGTTCCTGCATCAATCTTGTTGATAGCTCGACGGTTACGAATGTCGCCACGATGTCTTCGGCTTCGTTTTCCAATTCCTACACGACACCCCCAGCGATTACAGGTAGCAGTACGAATCTGACGAACGGATCGGGTCAAGTGGTCCCAATTGTGGTGACCAATCCCGATGGCAAGGTGACCCGTGGTATTGGAAGGTTTCCTACTCTGCGAGGTGCCTCCCTCTGGTTTATAGCCCGTGCTGCGAATCAACCACCACTCATGGTTCATACCAACGGTCGCCCTATGGTTTACGATTCCACGGGCACAACCCTGCTGAGTGCTTCCGATGGTTCGATGACTTCCTGGACCGATGTGATCACTGAGTTCCTGGGGCTTGCGACCGCCAAGGTAAATCCCATGCATCCCTGGACCTGTCCTCCTGCGAGTAATCTGGTTCCTCAACTCACGACCACGGTTACCATTACAATCCTTGGGTTTCCCATCTCAATTCCCGTTCCGGTGTTTGCTGGTGTTAACGCCTACTCCACGTCGCTTACAAATCCACTTCCTAATTTTGCACAACTCTATCCGCTGTTTGATCTTTCGGAGGCCAATAGTCCCGGTTCATCACCCACAAGAACCTACCCGACACTTGATTCGACTTCGGGGCAATTCCGCACAACGGCTCAGCCAAATATTTACTATTTTTCAAACTCGCTCGTATCTTTTCCCAATCCGGTTGTTCTTGCCACCAATGCGACTTTGACCGCGGCGAGCGGTTTCACTACTTCGACGACTCCCGGGGCTTCCAACGGAATTGCCACGCATTCAGGACTTCGCTTTCTAAGCGTACAGAGACCCACGGGGGCCACTGCTGGAGCTTTTGATATCCCAAATCCTTTTTACAAGGATTCCGCACTTCTACTGCCGTATCAGACCCGTGTTGAAATGCTCTATGTTCCTGATTTTGTCGATGTTGCACCGGGACAGGTGGGACTCAAGCCCAAGATGAGCTTCCAGGCAACGGGTCTTTCAAGCTTTGCGGTGAATGGCACAGCACTGCAGTTTCCTGCCAACCCTTCTGGGTTAAGTGCCCCGGGACTACTTTTCCAAAGCAACGCGTCGTCCCTGATGAATTACTGGCTTTACGATTTAGGAATACAGCTTTCACTCAATGCAGAAACCAATTCCCTGTTTTCAACGAATGTCCTGATTGCATCCACCAATACCTTCTCCTTCACGGGTGGAATGATCCAAAACATTCTTAATGGACCGACTGGAACTGCGGCGCAGTCTCTTGCGATTTCTTTCCCGAATGCAACCTTCCCTACTCCTAAGCTGCCGGTAGCCTATAGGCTGGTGGGCTATGGTTCCGTGAATACTCTTTTTCAGAACTACCCTCCAATCAGCTCCAAAATCTACACAGGTAGCAGTGGCGCAAGTTCCAATGCCCTGGTCGGAGACACTAATACGGGGGATATCGTTTCTTCCTGGATGCTGACCTTCAACAAAGCCGATCCCATGCTCTCCAATCCGGCATCGTCACAAGTCACCCCCTTCTCGATCAAAAATCACTCCCGCATGACCGAAGCGATCTCCGACTCGATCCAGAGTTACCTTATAGCTACTGAGATGGGAACCAGCGAGACCAATAGTTCGGATCCTTCCTATCTATGGACGTTGGCCGGACTTAACAGACTCACTGCGGACACCGTACAGTCCGTCGATCTGACCTACAGCGATCCTCGTATGATTGCCTGTTTGTCGAATGTTCCCTCCACATTCTTCACGACGAACCCCCTCTATGGAAATTCTACGCAGGTCTCTGTGAACGGATGGCCCACGATGATCCGAAGTGCTCACTCGCTGCGTAGCGGCTCCCTACCGATGAATGGTGCTTCCTTGGGAACCTTGCAATGCACCAATTGGTCAGGTAGCACGGGTGCCAACTCCTATTTTTATCCTCCCGCCATGAACGGATATTCCCCTAATGGACCTTTCAATTCACTCATCGGTAATGTCACGGGAGTGTGGACGAACTTATTCGGGCACACGCCCGGTAGGGGAGGTCCCTTCTATTACAGTTATGACGGTGAGTTTTCCCAGCCTTATGCCAGTGCCGATTGTAATTTTGGAAATTCCACATTTTTCGCCCTCTGGAGTCGCGGGGGTGACTTTGACAACGGTATTGGATTTTTTTCCGACGGACCTTTTATTGGAAAAGTGGATGAGGGCTTTGGTGCTACTAACAGCACACTCTATTACAATAACCCCTATTTTTCTCTCTCCCTGCAACCCATCGGAACTAATATGTTCTCGCCGAACAGAATGGTGCCCTCGGCTGTCGTCACGGGTTCATTGCCCGTTGGTTTTGCTAACCTCTCCTCCTCGACCACTCCTTCCCCGACTATCCTGACCAATAGTTGGCTGACTCTTCAGTATTCTGCGAATCCTTCATCCCTGAGTTCCACTTTTCGTGATCAGCGCTCGGCATTTGCGGGATATAATGAAGCGGGGAGTTTAATTACGAATACCATTCTTCCCGACCATCTGATGCTCGACTTCTTCCAGATGCCGGTGGTGGATCCGTATCCGATCAGCGATCCTTTCTCCACTGCTGGTAAGGTGAACATGAATTACCAGATAGCCCCTTTCTCCTATATCAATCGCGATGCAGCACTGCGTGGGGTTCTGAAGTCGGTGATGCTTACAGCTGTCGATGATCAGTGGGCGTATGATTACAAGCTTCGCAACACCAATCAGTACTCACTCTTTACTTCTGAGTATTACAGCGACACGGTCCCAAGGGTAAGCTCGCAGAGTTACAATACCTTCGGGTCAAACTCGGGAAACTTTTATTTTCATTATCCGATCCATCCCGATCAGACGTTGCTTCAATTTCAGCAGCGTTTTGCCATTGGGGATGTCTTCCACTCTCCGTCCGAAATCTGTTCTCTCTGGCTCTATCCCACTCAACAACCGACGGGAACAAATTCCTTGGTTAACACCAATTCGCTCGTAGCCTGGGACCCCGCGAATACCAACATCAAAGCCTGGTGGTATGGTAACCCCGGATCAACACGCAAAGGGATGACGGGAGATAATTTGAGAGAACGGCCCTATTCCTACATTTATCCCAGGCTGACCACAAAATCGAACACCTACACGGTGCATTATCGGGTTCAGGTTCTCCAGCAAGTGACGAGCAAGAGAGTGACTGCCTCGGATTGGCAGAAGTGGAATGAATCCACGGACAAGGTCATTGGGGATCAGAGGGGCTCGACCATGATCGAGCGTTACATTGATCCGGCCGACCCCACGCTTCCGGACTTTGCTGGGCTTAAGGATGCTTTTGGAAACACCCTCTCTGCCAATTCTCCTCAGTTGATCATGGACTGCTATTACCGCTTTCGCGTCATTTCCACGAAGGTATTCACTCCGTAATCGGGGGGGATGAGCACTGGGTTGCTATGTGCCTCTTGCTCTTCTTCGTGCAAAAAAGGCTGCTTCCTGATGAGGTCTACTTCAGATGGTAAATCGTGAGCCCCTTAAGGTCCACTTGATCCTTCTTGAAGAAAAAGCTCCCAAGATAACCTATAATCATTGCCGAGAAGATGAGGATGGGTAGTAGAAAAGCCCAATGAATTCCGGTGCAAAACTTCACGTAGAGTCCAAGGAAAATACTCAGGATAGCCCCACAGATGGCTCCGCCACTATTAGCGCGGGTACTGAACATTCCCAACGCAAAGATTCCAACAATCCCCCCTCCAAGCATTGATGAGACAATGTTCCAAGTGACCATGATCGATTTTAGGTTCAGTGTGGTCAACCACAGGGCGATCACGGTGGCAGCGATTCCAGTGGCAATCGAACTGAGGCGCATCATGCGGAGGTTGGCCTTGTCGCCAGCCTTCGGCCACCAGCGCTCGTAAAAATCAACTGTGAAGATGGTTGCAACGCTGTTCATTGCCCCCGCCACAGTCGCCATGGCACTGGCAAAAATAGCGGCGATAACGATGCCGACTGCCCCGTGAGGCATCCCCTGAATCACGAAGAGAGGGACAATTTGATCGATGGTGGAGGCAGCGTCGAATTTCTCAGGATGAGCATGGAAGTAGGCAAAAATCGCAAGCCCCATTGCGGTCACCAGAATTCCAATCAGGGCTCCGCAGGAGAAGTTCATCGCAGTCACCTTGCGGATCTCGTCATCCTTGGAGGCAAAGACACGCTGGATCACTGCCTGATCCCCAGCCTGCCAGATGGTTTGCTCAAGGAATACGCGAAGCAATAAGACCCACACGAGAGGGAATGCCAGATCCCATCCCGTGATCGCAAAATCGAATTTGTGATGTTGGACATTCGTTGTGATGAATTCGTGGAATCCTCCGGGAAGTGACGAGATGCAGATCCAAATGACGGCAATCGGCGCGAGGGCTTTTAGCACACCTTGGAAAACCAGAGTCCAAGTCACGGCTTCGAATCCTCCGACGCTCGTGTAGATAGTCGTCAGGACACCCATGATCACGACGCTCCAGCGGACATCCAGGCCTGTGGTTGCAGAGATTGCAATCGAAGGGAGCACTAGGACAATGCTTGATCTGCCGAAGGTCTGAAAGATGATCTGCAGAAAACTGGCAATCAAGCGGAGTGAAAGATTGAAGCGTCGTTCCAGGTACTCGAAAGTGGAGGTAATCTCCAACCTTCGGAGGATCGGATAGGTGATCCGTGACTGGAAGAAGTACACAGGAATAAAAACGATCAGAGGAAAAAGCCAGACGAGGTTGGAGGCAAAGGCTAGTGCCGGAACCGCCATAAAGCTGATCGCACTGGCAGCGGTGGCAAACATACTGATACCAGCGGCCCACCAGGGAGTCTGACGGTTACCCAACGAGTATTCCGCTGCAGATTTCTGATTCCGGAAGTAGTAACCAATGTAACCAATGAAGCAGAAATAGAAGAGAATCATCAGGTAATCGGCCCAGTTCAGGTTACGGGCCGTACGGGGCGTGCTCACCTGAAGAATGTTGGAATCACCTTTTCCTCCAAAGAGAAGGAGCGATCCGTCCGTGGACTTTGCCAGGGAGGGATTAAGGACTTTCAGGGGCGGCCCTGCCTTTACCCAGGCATCGGTGACCACGTGAAAGAGCAGGGTGGGGGAGTCGTTTGCGGGGTTCAGGACGAGTGGATCCAGCACGCTTGGGGTCGTATCTGCTCCAAAGACGAATGTGTGAGCCTGTCCTGTTGGGGCGGCTTTACCCGCCGCAAGGGCTATCGGCAGATCGGCACCATGCGACCATCCCGTCAGGGTCGTTCCTTCAGCGGGCTTGTTCCGGTAAAGGAGGACATTCTTGGTCGGGATAAAACCGCCGTTTCCGTCGGGTGAGCGCCCTCCGATCACCTCGAGCAAATCATACTGACTAGCTACTAAGGGCAGAATCGTTCCAGAACCCGGAAGATCGGGAAGCCGGCTCCATACGGATTTTTCATTGGAGATATCCAGGATGAGTACGTCGCGGCGCGCTTGCGGTGAGGAGAGCGATGAGGTTCCTCCGACAACATGAAGTTTCTCGCCGACGATTGCCGCGCCTGCCCCGACCAGAGGGAAGGGTAGTGGTGGGAGTTCCCTGCTTTCTAGCTTGGTGCCGTTCCAGTTGATTATGGTCACGCGAGGAGATGGGACTCCGTCAACCAGGCCACCGGCCAGGATCATATCATTGCCGTGCTGCGCTGTCGCTCCCCAAGCCCTTCCACCAAGAAAGGGAATTTTTTTCCAGGAAGCTCCCTTTTTCCCCATCGGGAGTACATAGGCTTCCGGCACGCAGTTGCCATCTTTATCCATTCCACCCAACTCAAGCAGGCCCCCGCTGGAGGTTCCTCCCTGGATTCCAGTGAGGGAGGCGATCTCTGGTGGAGGAGAGGGGAGGGTGGATTGTTCGATCCTGACCTGTGCGTCCGCTTTATCCAATACATCTGTCGCATGCAGGGGGTATGCGGTCAGTGGGAGCAGTAGGAGGGCAGAGAGTGAAAAGGACAGGCGGTAAGTGATCATTGATTGGGGGTGCTGCGATTAAGAATGGAATCTAAGAGGCGCGGATACCATGGTCAATCGTCCTTCACTGCATTCGCTGCCACCTTGATCCACTCGTCTGCCATGAGTTGATGGCCCGCTGCTGAAGGGTGGACCCCGTCTGGCATCCAGAATGAGGCGGGTGCTTTGACAAGAGCCCCATCAAAAAGTGGTTGCCACTCGATCAAGTATATTCCGTGCTTTTCCGCAAGATTAACGACAGCCGAAGCAAAGTTCCCGACTTCCGAACTCCAGAGGTCCCAATCTTTGCCGATCTTGTCCTCGGGTAGAACAAAAGGAGTGCAGAGGATGATTTTGGTATCCGGAAGCTCCTTCCGGGTCAGTGTGAGAAGGAGGTCATAAGTTTCACGGAAGAGTTCGATGGTCACCAGGCTCTTGGGGGGGCGCCCATCGCTCCGAGGTGGAGGCGGGATGGTAAGTTCCACAACGCTTGCAGCATCATTCACGCCAACAAAAATAGTGAGAAGATCGGGGCGATGTGAGATGCAATCCTCCTCCCAACGGGGGGCCAAATCGGTGATCCTGTGACCATTGATACCGCGATTGATAAAATTGATGGCATCTCCCGGATGATCATAACCATATCGGGCGGCAATCAGACGGACATAGGTATCACCAAGTGTGTGGTTCACATCGCCTGTCCTGCTGCGATCTCCATCAGTAATGGAGTCGCCGATAAAGAGTATTGTGCTTCCTGGTTTGAAAATACGGGCCTGTTTCATAACTGATTTTAGCTCATTGCAGGATTATTGTGATCGATCTTTTGATCGATTGATAAAGTAAAAATCATTGCTACACCTCAGCCTAAAGGGAAGTGCATGTTTCATCAGAGTTGATTGGATTGCATTTGAATGATTCCGGCGTCAGTTTTTGTATCATTCGAGCCATGATGATACGAACGGCCTTAATCTTTCTGAGCCTGTGTTCGTTGATGCGGGGTTCCTCTTCATTACCAGAAGGGGTAACTGTCACCCGAGATCATGATGGCAAGACTCCGGGCGTCGAGTCGTGGTCGATTGTCAGTCCCTACCAGCAGGGCACGAACAAGGTCGAGGTGCTGCTACCTCCCCATCTGGATCCAAATCGCAAATACCCAGTGGTGTACTGCCTCCCGGTAAATGCGGGTACCAAGGGTAACTGGGGGCATCCCTTGACGGAAGCGATCAGGTGTGGGCTTGCCGATAAATACCAGGCGATCTTTGTGACCCCCTCTTTCACTACGCTCCCTTGGTATGGAAATAACCCCGAGAATCCACTCTTTCGGGATAACGACCATATCACCAAGGCGGTGATGCCTTTTATCGAAAGCCATTATCCGGTGTTAGATTTCTATAGTGCGCCATCACCCTCACAATCCTCACCAAATTATTTGATCGGTTTCAGTAAATCGTCCTTGGGAGCCCTTGCTCTTTTCTTTAACAACCCTGACAAATTCCGCTCGGTGGCAGTTTTTGAGAACTGGTATGGGCAGCCGAATGATCTCCAGTGGAATACTTGGGGATTCAAGGAATGTTACGGAACAAGAGCAAACTACGACCTGTACGATCCCCAGTTGCTGATAGCCAAGCGTGCGGGCGAGTTTGCTAATGGTCCTTCGAGAATCACTGTGCTGGGTGGCGGTCCTGGTCCGAGAGTTGGTGTCGATCAGCTGTTGGGATTGCTACGCGACAAATCGGTTCCGCATATCGAGATTTGGAATCGCACCATGAGCCATGATTGGCGGAGCGGCTGGATGCCGTTGGCAGTCGCCTCACTCTTTGCGTCTCCCGGGAACGCTCCGACTCCCACGAAAAAGGCTGATTGACCCGCCCTGTTAGGGGCTTACTCCACAAACCTCGTGAATGAGGTCGCAGGATCTCTCTCTGTGCGGAGGGTGTTTTCGATTTTTGAGGAGTCCTCGTATCCCAGTGCCATGCCGCAGACAAGCATCTGCTGGTCGGGGATTTTCAGGTGCCGGGCGATAATCCGGTGATATTTGCAGAATGCTGCCTGAGGGCAGGTATCAAGCCCTCGGGCTCGTGCGGCGATCATGACATTCTGAAGGAACATGCCGTAGTCGAGCCAGCTCCCCTGGCCCATGATTCGATTGATGGTGAAGAAGAGTCCAACCGGCGCATCGAAGAAAGTGTAGTTACGGGCAAACTGCAGCTCCATACGCTTGCGCTCTCCCTTCGTGATGCCAAGAAGTCCATAGAGGTCGTAGCCGACCTTACGCCGCCGATCGAGATAGGGAGGCACCCATGTGTCCGGGTAGTAGGAGTATTCCTGCGTATGCTCCGCATCCCGGACGGGATCGAGTGCGGTTTCGACGAGCTCCTTGGAGAGAGCTTCCTTTTTCTCACCCGTGACAACGGTGGTCTGCCACGGTTGGGTATTCGTCCCTGAGGGGGCTCGAGCCGCAACATCGAGGATCTCCAGAATGGTCTGATTCGGCACAGGCGTCGGCAGGAAAGCCCGCACAGAACGCCTTCCTCGGATGACTTGATCGATAACCCGCTGGATTTCCGTGGAAAAGTTACTCCCAGCCTGCACTTCAGGTCCTTTTTCTTTTTTCAATTTACCTTTCCAACTAGGGCTCCGGATATGCTTTGATGAAGTTTTTATACCAATAAGCGGAAGGAGAGGGGATCCGATCATGAGAGGTCGGATCAAAGGAGAAGAGTCCGAATTTTGGCGTCCAACCCTCGGTCCATTCATAGTTATCGACCAAGGTCCATGGGAAGTAGCCACGCACATCCACGCCCTCGTTCATGGCACGTCGCATTTGGGCGATATGCTCGCGGAAATAGCGGATCGATTTCTGCCCGCTCTGGGTACCGATGCCGTTTTCCGAGATCACGATTGGCTTGTGATAGCGACTCCAGATCTGCCGAAGCACATGATAGAGGCCAGTCGGTGCGATCTCCCAACCGAGCTGCGTGTATTGGGAGTTATGTTCTCCGACGGGACGGAAGAGAAAACGCAGGAGACTGCACTGCTGGGCGTAGTAGTAGTTTACGCCGATCAGATCACAGGTGTCGGCTACCATATCGAGGTGGTCGTAGTTCTGATGCAGCATCAGGTGATAGACGGAGCGGGTCGGATCGGCGTAGGTCGCCTTCTTCCAGTAGGGCAGCGAGTAGATTCCCATGACTAACGCATCAGGACGTTCTTCCCTAACAATCGCTGCTGCGTTACGGAACATCTCCGCCGAAACCTGCATGGCCTTCTTGTAAGAGCCTGGATGAACGAGCAGTCCCGGCGGCCAGTGGGCTCCGATCCATCCTAGCTGAAGGGCTCCGTTCGGCTCATTCTGCGGAACATAGATGCGCACATCGGACTTGGTAGCCCTCACAACACGGCGCACATGAGCCTGCCAGGCTGAGCGGATCTCTGGATTGAGGAAATTGGCCTTAGACTTATCCTTGGAATAGATCCAATCGGGAAAGGTGAAATGCCAGAGCGTGATGATTGGCTCAATCCCAGCCTCCCTGCATTGATGGGCCATCTCAGCATAGCGTGCCAGAGCAGCTTCATTGATCTCACCCCGACGGGGTTCCACGCGCGCCCAATCAACCCCGAAGCGGAAATGATTCACTCCCAGAAATTTGACGGCAGCCAAATCCTTGTCGAACTGGCTCCAGGAGAAGACGGCAGTGTCCCCTCGGACGGGAGCTTTTCCCTCTTCTGCAAAACGGTCCCAGTCGGTCTTGAAATACCATTTCGATCCCGGAACGTATCCCTTATCCTCGTTCTGGAACGGAGCTGTGGAAGTGCCCCACCAGAAGGGTTCCTTGGGTAATTTTTTTGTTACCACGGCACTTGCGGGAGGCGTGTAATGGCGCGGTGCCATGATGCATCCAGGGAGGAGCAGGATGGATGGGAGAAGCGTTCCCAGGAGGAGGCTGCGGATGGTTGCTTGATGCATGGATGAAGGCCTAGTAATTAACAGGGAAGGCAATCCTTCATGAAGCATTCTTTCCTTCTTTGTATTTTTCTTCTGTTGCTGGTCTCTTCAGGGCGATCGGAAATGGATATGGATGCTAAGCGCCTCATGCCGGATACCATTTTCATGAATGATGGAAGGGTTCTTCACGGCCTGATCCTCAGGAATGATGCGCAGAAGGTGACCTTGCAGCAAAAAATGGGGGAAGTAGAGATTCTCAAGAGTGGTATCCGTCGCATTGATGACGAGCCTGATTTGGGAGTCTATTTTGCCGACATCGTTGATCCGGGAACGCTCCCCCCGTGGCGGATGATCGTTCAGGACCTTCGTACTGATGACAGCATCAAGTCCTTCAGGCAGATTCCTGCAACAACTATCGACAATGGTTATCTCAAGGATATTCCTTATCTCTCCTTCAGGATCAACGAACGTACGGAGATGAATGTCTACGGCGATCCTAATCACCCAGTCTGCATTGAGTTCGGTATTTACGAACGAGGGGAAAAGATCACCCAGTTCAAGAAAATCATCCGTGCTTACCTTGCGGGAATTCTTACCAACAGAAAAGAGGTTGGAGCACTCTACTCCCTGGATGAAAAGGGAGGCCTGATTCGAGTAAAAAACTTTATTTTTAAGGTCACGCCGCCAGATGCTCCCGACGCCTACGGAGGTTGGTGGCTTGCGATTTATGATCCTTCGCGCCTCGAGAAGGCACGAATTCCCGACGCAGTGTACCGAAAAGTTACACTCCCCTTCGATGAGGTCAATAATCACTTAGGGAGACTCCGTTTGGACCGGATCATGTCGAATGATCAGTTCCTGGCTGCCACCCGCATGAATTGGAATAGCACCATCCCCGATCTGCGTGGGTTTTACCGTAACAGAGTGGGAGATCTGGAACTTCTTGTTCCGTCATTTATGAAGAAAAAACCTTCACCCACACCTCAGCCATGAAGAGCTTTCCCATGATCGCGGCGGTATTTCCGCTCCTGCTCCTCGGAGGGTGCGCCATTCATCCCCTGGGCCCTCTGGACAAGGCTCCGCGCCATCAGGCGGAAAAGCTCACGGGCTATGCCCCCTTCGCCTGGGGGATCTCCACCAGCAGCCTCCAGTATGAAAACAAAGCAGTACAACCCGGAGATCCTAACTACTATATCCGAGACTGGGATCTGCTGGTTCAGCAGAAAAAGGCTCCTGTAGTCGGGGATGCACTTTATTCCTGGAGTGATTTTGACAAGGATCTTGCCGCTCTCAAAAAGATCGGTGCGACCCACTATCGATTCAGTATCGAGTGGGCGCGTGTGGAACCACAACCCGGCCATTATAATGAGAAGGCTGTTCAGGGCTATGTCCAGATGTGCCGCAAACTCAAGGAGGCGGGAATCGAGCCGGTGGTGACCCTTTGGCATTTCACCTTTCCAGCATGGCTGACCGACACCAAGGATAGTGCAAAGACCAACTGGCTCCATCCGCTCGCCCGTGAACACTGGAATCTCTACGTCAAGAAGATGGTCCGAGCGACCGCTCCCTACACAACCTTCTATGCCCCTGAGAATGAGCCCAATGGACAGGTCCTGACCGCCTACATCATCGGTCTCTGGCCTCCCTGCCATACCTTTGATTTCAAGGGGTATCAAGCCGCGACGATCGCCAGTGCCGACATGTTCCGTGATGCCGCCGCCCGGATCAAGGAGGTGAAACCCTCGGCCAAGGTGCTTAGCGTCGAGGCACTTCCCTGGTGGGAGCACGCGCCGCTTGATCCCGGTGGTCTTCTCTACAACACGGTGATGCATGCCAACTTCGATCATTTGGACCGCATCTATGACGTCTGCGACATCATCGGATTCAACTACTACTACAGCCAGATGGCCGGTCCGCTCAGTCTCCTTTCTGAGGGAGCGCGTCATGGTCATCACTACACGATGATGGGATGGAGAATCGACCCCACCGCCCTCGGCAAGCAGATCCGCTACGTCGGCAAGCGCTACGACAAGCCGATGATGATCACGGAAAACGGGGTCGCAACCACGGACGAGAAAAAGCGTCTTTCTTACCTCCACGACCACATTGCCCAGATCCGCAAAACCATGGATGAAGGTTACGATGTGAAGGGGTATTTTGTCTGGTCGCTTGCGGACAACTACGAGTGGCACTACGGCTATGTGCCTAAGTTCGGCCTCTCAAGCATGGATTCCTCCAACAAGGTCAGGGTCCTCAAGCCGGCCGCCTACTACTACCGCGACGTCATTCGTGCATCCAATCGGGCTCAAAAGGTAACCCTGCTGAACTGAGTCCTTGTGAAGGTAGCCGTCTTCAATACCAAGCGCTACGAGCGCTCCGTTCTGGAGAAAGCGGCGGAGGGATCTTCAATTGATTTCAACTTTCTGGAGCCTCGTCTTGACGCACAGACCGCAGTGTTGGCTGCCGGGCACGAGGGGGTGCTGATCTTTGTGAATGATCTAGCAGACAGGCCCGTTCTGGAAAAACTAGCCGCAGGCGGAACCCGTTTTCTGGCGACACGCAGTGCGGGATTCAACCAGATCGACCGGGAGGCGGCCCGTGAGCTAGGGATTACGCTCACCTATGTGCCGGCCTATTCTCCCAATGCCGTTGCGGAATTCACAATCGGCCTGATTTTGACCCTTGGACGTCACATTCATGAAGGGCATAACCGCGTGAGGCGGGCTGATTTCAATCTCGAGGGACTTTGCGGATTTGAATTACGCGACATGACCGTCGGTGTTTGCGGGACCGGAAGGATCGGCACAGAGGTTGTGAAACTACTCAGCGGTTTCGGGTGCAAGATCCTTGCCTATGACGACGAACCGAACGAGACCGTGACCCTGCTGGCCTCCTATGTCGACACGCGTGAGGAGCTTTTCCGGTACTCCGACATCCTCACTCTGCACGTCCCCCTTCAGCCTTCGACCTTCCATCTCATCGATCAGTCAGCCATTGGCATGATGAAGGATGGTGTCTTTCTCATCAATACGAGTCGTGGAGCTCTGCTGGATACTCCGGCTGTCGTAGAGGCTCTGAAGAGTCGAAAGGTCGGCTTCCTGGCGATCGATGTCTACGAGGAGGAGGCTTCCCTCTTCTTCGAGGATCACTCCTCGGACATCATCAGCGACGACACCTTTGCCCGGTTGCTCACCTTTCCGAATGTCATCGTGACAGGCCATCAGGCCTTTCTTACCCAGCATGCCCTGCGCAATATCGCTGAGACGACCGTTCAAAGCCTGCAAGAGTTCGCCACTGGGATGCCCTGCACCTATGCCGTGCCGGCGCCATGAAGCACTTGCTGATCACACTGCTAGCGCTGGCTCTGTTCCCAATGACAGGGTGCGCCCCGCATCGAGACCGCCCCGATCTTATCTTCATCAACGGAGCGGAACCGGAGACCCTCGACCCAGCCCTGATCACCGGCCAACCCGAGGGGCGCATCGTCAATGCACTCTTTGAGGGATTGCTCCGCTTTGATCGAGCTGGCATCGCCGGGCCCGGAGTCGCCTCGTCCTGGGAGCTTTCACCCGATCATTGCGTCTACACCTTCCATCTCCGTCACGAGGCCCGATGGAGTGATGGAAAGCAGATCACGGCAGCCGACTTCGTTGATTCGTGGCGTCGGACACTTGATCCCGTCACGGCTTCCGCTTACAGCTACCAGCTTTTTTCGGTGAAGGGTGCCGAGGAGTTTGCCAATAGTCCGTTGGGACAGACGCCCGACTTTTCTTCGGTTGGAGTAAGGGCCCTCGATGAGCATACCCTCGAGGTCACGCTCTGGCAGCCGACACCCTACTTCCTGGATCTTTGTGCCTTTCCGACACTCTACCCAGTACGCACTGATTTGATCGCAAAGTATGGGGACGACTGGGTGAAGCCCGGAAAGCTTGTTGGGAACGGCTCCTTCATTCTTGAGGATTGGAAAATCAATGATGCCATTCATCTCAAGCGAAACCCTCTCTACTGGGATGAAAAAAATGTTTCCCTTCGTACGGTCGAGGTCCTTCCCATTAGCCAAGCCAACGTCGCCTACAACTTCTATGCTGCTCGTCAGGCTGACCTGATCATGGACAAGGGATTGGCTCCCCCTTCGCTGCTGGATGCCCTCAAGATCCGTCCCGACTTCCACGCCGCGCCTTTCCTTGGAACCTTTTTCCTTCGCTTTAATTGTGCCAAGGGCCCCTTCACCGATGTTCGGGTGCGCAAGGCATTCGCCATGGCGGTCGATCGCAAAAGGATCACGTCCAAGATTACAAGGGCCGGCGAGTCCGATGCGCTCAGTTTCGTTCCGCCCGGTATTCCGGGGTATGAGGCTCCCAAGGGTCTTCCCGAGGATGTCCACACTGCACGCAGACTGCTTGCAGAAGCCGGTTATCCAGACGGCAAGGGGTTTCCACTGACCAACTACCTCTATAGCGAGGGTGAGCTGAACGAGGGAGTGGCTGTCGAGTTGCAGGCCATGTGGAAGGAGCAACTGGGTGTTACTGTCCAGCTTGCAAGGCAGGAGTGGAAGGTCTACCTGAACTCCCTCGGGTCGCTGGATTTCGGGATCGCCCGCTCTAGCTGGGTGGGGGACTACCCAGATCCGAACACCTTCCTTGACCTCTTTCTCTCTGAAAGCGGCAACAACCGTACGGGATGGAAGAATGTCGCCTACGATCAGATGATCCATGATGCGGCTCGGGCTGCTGCTGATACCGATCCAAAAAAGCGCTTTGCGATCATGCGAACTGCCGAGGCGTACCTTGTGAGAGACGAGGCCCCGATCTCCCCCTTGTTTTTCTATGTTGGAATCCAGCTCTACGACGGAAATCATTTGGGTGGGATCGAGCCCAATGTCTTGGACGAACACCCCATCCGTGAGATCTTCCGCAAAGACCTGCCTGATTCATTGAAGCCATGAGAAAACCACGATTTAAGATCAAGAACTGCACCGCCCTTATCACTGGAGCTTCTGCGGGACTCGGTGCCGAGTTTGCCCGTCAGCTCGCACCTGTTGCCTCCCGCTTGATTCTGGTGGGGCGTCGTGCTGATCGCCTCACAGCACTTGCCGCCGAATTGCAAGCATCTCGTTCGGATCTTCGGATTGATACGATTGCTGCGGATCTCTCGCAATCCTCCGAGCGAGAGCGACTGGCTGCCGTGATCATCCGTGAGGAGATCCCGCTGAATCTTTTGGTGAATAATGCCGGCCTCGGAGACTTGGGAACCTTTGATGATGCCGACTGGTCACGCCTGGCTCCTGTGCTGGACGTGAATATCGTGGCACTGACTCATCTGACGCATCTTCTTTTGCCAATGCTCCGCTCTCAAAGCCCCTCAGGCATCCTGAATGTCAGTTCCGTGGCAGGTTTCTATCCGCTACCCGAGATGGCCGTCTATGCCGCCACCAAGGCCTATGTGACCAGTTTCAGTGAGGCGCTCCGTATGGAGCTCGCGCCAGCAGGAATCTCGGTCACGGCCCTCTGTCCCGGACCTGTCCCGACCGAATTCTTCGAAGTGGCTACCCGTAACGGAGAAACCATCCGTGCCATGGATCGCTCCCACCCGGCGCTCGCGACCTCTCCTGAACAGGTTGTTCGCGAAGCGCTTCAGGGATTAGAAAAGGATAAGCCCGGGGTCATTCCGAATTCCCTGCTGGCGCTCCTAGTCAGAGGAAGTCGCCTCCTCCCGTTTCCCATAATCAGGGAGGCTATACGTCTGGGAGCTGGGCCTAACAGACCCAAGAGTCTGAAATGAGCTTAGCAACTTCCTTAATCAACCGACATTGACGATTCGAGCCAGATCGGCGAAAGTCTGCTTGTGAAAAATTTCACAAGATGGTCCACCAAGGAAATTGACCCCAGATCCAACGCTGCTTTTGCGGAGGCAATCGAGCTGATTGGTCCCGATCTCTACTCTGTCGAGGAGAGGATTCATGAACAGTCCAATGCGGTCGACTCGGGCGTGGAGCATTATTTTGAATATGCCGTTGGAGGTAGCGGCAAACGGTTGAGGCCTGCGTTAGCTCTACTCTCCGGTGGAGCTACAGGACGAATTGTTTCAGACCATGTCGATCTTGCGGTCATCGTGGAGCTCATCCATATCGCAAGCCTTGTTCATGACGACATCATGGATGGCGCTGATCGCCGCCGTGATCGACCGACGCTTAACGCGAAGTGGGGCAATTCCCTCACGGTTCTTGTTGGGGATGTGCTTTTTGCCCACGCCTTGAGGCTCTCGACTAAATTTTCCAACTCTGAGGTTGCTCGCAGAATCGCTGATGCTGCGGCTGATGTTTGCACGGGCGAGATCTTACAGACCCAGCGTCGCTTCGATCTGAATCTTCTTCTGGCGGAGTATTATAGGATGGTGCAGATGAAGACCGGAGCGCTTTTCGCTGTCTCCTGCGAACTCGGAGCCTTCTTGAGCGGGGCGTCACCTTCTGTGATCAATGCTCTCAAGAATTACGGCAATAAGATCGGTATTGCCTATCAGGTTCTTGATGACTGCATCGACCTAGTGGGTGACGAGGAGATGATCGGAAAGACTCTTGGAACTGACATCGCCTGCGGGAAGTTTACACTTCCCGTCCTGCTTCTGTTGCAGAATTCCTCCCCGAAGGAACGCGATGAACTTCATGCCATGCTTCTGGCTGAAGAAGGTGTCTCCCCCTCGAAGTTGCTCGATCTCGTCACCTCAAAGGGGGCTCTTCCCGCCGCCGTTCAAGCTGCACGTGTTCTTGTTAACGAGGCCGCAGCCGAGCTCGACAAGGTTCAGAAGAATCGTCATGCAGAGGCTCTCTATTCCATGACCGAGTATCTGCATGGGGTTCTCGATTCTCTGTGTTAGGGGATTATTAATTCGAAACTTTCCATTGAAAGACGGATTTTTAGTGGGGAGTCGCTGGTGTAAAGACAAAGGCAATTGAAGTAGATTGAATTACAGCAGTTTTAGTCAGGTTCAGAAAAGCACTTCTCAGTGTCTATATCTTCGACTGTTGTGACTTGATGGCGGGAATCGCTCTAAAGATCAGGTCTTTAGATTAAAATTCCAGTGTCCAGTGATTATAAGCACTTGTTCCCGCGAGACTCACCCGTCGGGTCCGCTATTACCGCAACAACTTACCTAGACGAATGACTCTTTTTAGCAGGAAAACTCTACTTGCTTTCTTTTAAGCCCTCGACGATCGATCCCTGACTCCCAGTTCCGGCGCTTCACTCTCTAATCGACAACTTAAAGTTTTTTCGATCCTCCTGCCTGTTTCATCACCCTTTTGGCCCAGTTCGTCACATTTTGGTCCTTCGGTGGTTAGTTTTGGTTAGATTTTTTCCTTCATGTCATCCGAGCAATTTTCCTCTGACTCTTCGTCCTCCTCATCAGGTGGGCGTCGGCGCAGGAGTCGTAGTAGCGGTGGTTGGAGCACTTCCCGTAGTGCTAGGCTTCCGACGCCCTCTGTTCCTAAGGAGCCCTGGAAAAAGCCCCAGTGGCTCATTCACTGGAAGCGCACGCTCCTCATCGTCATCGGAGTGCTTGGAACGCTTGTCGCCCTCTATTTTGGCTATCGTCAGCTTTGCAAGGTGCAGTCGCGACGGCTGACTGCGATGGCCGTCACCTATCTGAAGGAGAATAAGGTGACGGAAGCCAAGATGTCGCTTCAGACAGCGCTCCGACTCTCCCCGTCGAATCCTGCGGCACTCCGCCTGCAGGCCCGCTTGATGCAAGTCCAGGGCCAAACCGGTGAAAGTCTGGCTTCCTTCAGCCAACTCGCCCGGAGCGGCAAGATGTCGCTTGCAGATCTCCGTCCTTATGCCTCGACGGCGGAGCGTCAGGGAGATCCCGCGCTGGCTGATCGTCTGGCCGAGGCTGCTTCCAAGAACAGTCACTTGCTGGGCCACCTGGTCAAGGCGGACCTTCTGGTGATCCGAAAGCAGCCTGATGCGGCCGCCGAGGAACTCAGAGCGGCCATCAAGGAGGATGATGGAGACAAAAATCATGCGGCGGACATGGCTCGGATGGATCTGGTGAAGTTGCTAATGAGTCGGATGGGTACCTCCTCTCCTGATCAGGTGACGAAGAGCCGTGCCGAAGTGCTGGATTTACTCACGGAAGTAGGAAGTCGGGAGACTTTGGCAGGGCCGGAATCGCTGGTGATGGCGCTTCGCTCGGGGGTGGTCCCGCAAGCCGAGTGTGCTGCATGGATCCAGAAGCTCCGGACGCATCCTAAGGTGACACCGGAGTTGCTCCTCTTTGCAGATGCCGCCTCCATCCAGGCTGATCCTGGGCAGAAGGGAGCTGTCGTGGCGGCTCTGCTCACACGTGTCAAACCCGCCCCGGTCAAGGAGAGAGTTGCTGCGGCACGGTTGTTGATGGAGCTGCAGGATCCGAGATATGCCGCAACGCTGATCACCCGTGAGGAGGCACTTCAGAGCGTACCCTCATTCGCTCTCTGGATGCAGGCGATGAGAGGGAGCGGTCATGACGCGGAGGTGCTGACAGCCCTGACTCTTCCCTCCAACCCTCTGCCGCCTCATCTCAGGGACCTCTTCCGTGCAGAGGAGCTCAAGCGGACCGGAGAGAGTACGAAGTGTGAGGAGGCCTTCCGCAAGGCTTACGAGGATCATGTGGTTCAGGGCACCAAGGATCAAGAGCGTCTGCAGACCCTTATCATCCTGAGTGCGGATGGGGAGCAGGAGCTCTTTGAGAAGGGGTATGCGATGTTGCTTGCAGATCCTGCCAAGGCGCAGATGACTCTTGCAGTGGTCAAGGATGGGATCAGGAGTCAGCATGATTCGGCAAAGTTGTTGAGGGTTCTGGAGATGGCCTCTGGCACACCCGCACTATCGGGGAGTCTCGCTCTCCAGAATGATCTGGATCACACGCGCCTGCTCATGAATCAGCCTGTCGATCTTGGCCGTCTAAAGAGCCGTGTGGAGACGAATCCCAATGAGTTTGCCTTCCGGGTGACGGAAGCCCTGGCCATGATCAAGGGAGGCGACAGCGCCAAGGCTCTGGGGGTTTTGGAAAGTATCGAGGCCGATGTGGATGCAATGAAGTTGCCTCCTGACCAAATGGCGGTGCTGGTGATGGCCATGGCCTCCTATGGAGATCAAAAAAAGGCTGCCTCCCTGCTCTCAGCCTCCAGGTCGGATCTCCTGAGTAAGCAGGAAATCGCTCTGCTCAAGGAGGCCTTCGCGTCGTCGAATCCCGAAAACAAAGAGACGAGTGAGACGGGGGCTGCCGGAGCGAAGGATCCTTCACTGACAGGCAAATCTGCTGCGGGAGATTACTCCGTGAAGCCCGCCCTCTCGAGCAATGGCCCTAGCACCTCCATCTCACCAAGCAGTACCAGCAGTACCAGCAAGAAAGCGACTTCCCACTGATGAGCACTTCGGATTCTCAATTCACGCCGGTCGCTGACAAACAGACTTCAGGAAAAGCGCTCTCCCTCTGGGTGCTTCCAACCTTGTTCCTTGTTGGGTTCGGCCCGCTACTCTTTCAGTTCTTTGCCAATCTCTGGAGGTTTGAGGTTCACCAGTTCTTCCCACTTTCTCTTCTGGGAGCCTGCTTCCTGGCATGGCGTGGTGCAGGGGAAGTTCCTAGGCCACTTTCGGGAGGCACGTCATGGATCACGGCGGGAGTGACGTTTTTGTCCCTCTCTCTCCTCACTCTGGCAACATGGATTTGGTCACCATGGCTTGGTGTGGGGGCTGCGCTCACAGCACTGGCAGGAACGGCCTGGTGGCTTGGTGGCAAACCACTGGCCCGCGACCTAATGCCGGCGTGGATCATGCTCTTCACGATGATTCCGCCTCCGCTCAGGCTGGATGCCAGGCTTGCACTGGCTCTTCAACAGGCAGCTGTGGCTGGAAGTAGCCGAGTGCTTGACCTGATGGCTGTTCCTCATCTGCGCAACGGAAACATTTTGGAGATTCCCGGACAGCGCCTTCTGGTCGAGGAGGCTTGTAGCGGGATCAACTCGGTGCTCTTCATGACTGCGGCCTGCGTCTTCTATGTGCTCTGGAAAAGGCGCTCGCTTGTCTTTCTGCTGCCACTCTATGTGATGACGATAGGGTGTGTCCTCTTCGGTAACCTCATCCGCATCACTTCGGGAGCGTGGCTGCTCTTTAACTTTCGCATCGACCTTTTCTCCGGGTGGAGGCACGAGACACTCGGCCTTGTCCTGACGGCCTGCTACCTTCTCTTGATCATTGGTGCCGACGCCCTGCTGGCAAAACTCTTTAGGGTCCGTGGCGCGGTGACTCACGGTGATTCGGTTCCCGCTTCATCGACCCGAACCAGATCGCTCTCCCCGAAGGAGTTATTCGCCGGGTACACGTTCTCTCTACCTCTGAAAGTCATGGCTGGATATCTGGCGCTGCTGGGAATGGGGCAGCTCTACCAGTGCTGGCATTTTTCTGCCAAGGCGGTGCACGAGCGTCGCATCAACCCGTCTGGAATGAATGGGTCCGCCAGATTCTCCCTTCCGGTGGAAGTCGATGGTTGGTTGAGACATTCCGAGCAGGATCCGATCCCGAAGAAGACGGCGTTCGAGGATGGAGTCTATTCACATCTCTGGCAGTTTGAAAGAAAAGGTCTCACTGCAACGGTCTCGCTCGATTACCCGTTCTTCGATTATCATGACGTGCGGATTTGCTATACGGGAGCGGGCTGGAGTATCGATGAGAGCTCTCTTCAGCATGATGGCGACGGGCCGCAGAGTATCCCCGAGATGAAGGTGATTCTCTCAAAAGAGGATGGTCTAAAGGGAACTCTTTTCTACAGCACGGTGAACCAGAGTGGTAAGTGGCTTGATGAATCGGGCCGTCGGGCCCTCTATGACTCGCAGGGGAGGGCATTCGAGGGGGGGCTTCTGGAACGACTCACCCACCGGGTAACAGAACCGGAATTCGATGCCGGTTCGGTCAATTATCGGATTCAACTTCTCGTCACGACTCAGGGAGGACTCGACTCGAAGCAGCTCGCCCAGGTTACCAGTCTCTACCACCAAGTCCGCAAGCTTCTTGCCGAGCAGTTTGTGCAGGTGCAATGATCCCAAGGATCAGTGCTTTGCGCGCTCTCTTGAATGGATTCCCACAAATGCCGTATTTTCTAAGGGTGATAATTTTAATCTTTGGTTCAGACTGACTTCAGCGAGTATTTTGATCTTTGAGAAGGTTGAAGGAGCCTTAACGATTTTCCTAATCGACGACCAAGGCCCATAGTATCCAAGGAACAAGATGAAGACGGGTTTTTCGCTCCGCTGTTTTTCCTCCCGGGAAGGGCGTAAGGTGCTGGCGTTACTCCTCTTCCTGAGCGGGGGATGGTCTGGATCTACGGCACTTCATGCAAACCCATGGCAGGAAGCTGCGGCCAAGGACGCGGTAGCCACGGTAGTGGTCTATAACCTTTCCGATCAGGTGGGGAAAGAGTTGGCCGACTTCTACTGCGACGCGCGTCATATTGATCCGACTCATGAGATCGGCCTGACGGCCCCCCTGAGCGAGGAGATCTCGCGGAGTGATTACCAGAAGAGTATCGAGGGCCCCTTGGTAGAAGAGTTCGTGAAGAGGGGATACTGGCAGTTCGCCCGAAGCCCCTCGGGAAAGATCCGAATGGTTGCGAGCCAGGTACGGTTTGTTGTTCTTATCAAAGGGATACCTCTCAAGATAGCCCCTTTCGCTCCATCCATCTCACCAACGCCATCTCAGCAGTCAATTCCCCAGTCATCTCCGAATGGCTCGCCGTCTTCCGTGCAAGGCTCGGTGCTGCCTTCGCAACCCTCGTCATCTTCAGCTCCAGCACCTCCGGTCTATGCGACCTGCAACGCCGCATCGGTTGATTCGGAACTCTCCATGATGGGCTGCTTTCACCACCCTGTCCTAGGCCCTCTTGGGAGTCCTTACTGCATCAAGGGGCGTGAGGATATGGGTGATTCAGCCTCCACCCCGGATCCCGAATCCTCGGCAACGGTGCTTGAAAAGTCTCGAATAGCTCTTGGCTATCTCATGGTGGCCAGACTTGATGGTCCGACGGTTGAGTGTGTCAGGAGCATGGTGCTCAACGGTATCCAAGTGGAAAAAGAGGGGCTCTGGGGTTGGGGGATCGCCGACCTGAGGTCTATCACGGAGGGGACCTACAGGCTCGGGGATGATTGGATTCGGACGGCTGCGGAGGCGATGCGCCGGAGCGGGATTCCGGTGCTTTGTGATGATCTGCCTGAGACCATACCCCAAGGATTCCCTCTGCCCGAAGTATCCGCCTACTACGGCTGGTATAGCGGGAGCATCGATGGGCCCTTCGCCGACGCAGGATTCCACTTTCAGCCTGGAGCCGTGGCTTTTCATCTTCACTCATTTAGCGCCTCCTCGCTTCGTGATCCCAAGCAGGGATGGACCGCTCCTCTCCTTCTTCATGGGGCTGCTGCATCGCTCGGGAATGTCTATGAGCCCTACCTCGGCTTCACCACGAATCTTGGCATTCTCGCGCGCATGCTTCTGGCCGGTCATACCCTGGTTGAGAGCTATTACACGGCCCAGCCCGTCCTCTCCTGGATGAGTGTCCTGGTCGGCGATCCTCTTTATAGACCATATGCACGACTGGCAGAGGCTGGCCTCAAAGAAACATCCGGCCTTCCTGAGACCAAGTGGACCGACTATTACCGCATCATTCTTGCCCACAAAGGCTCCGTTCTGGACGCTTCTGCTGATCTCACCCGACGTGCCCAGGAGAAGCACGAGAGTCTCTATTTGGAAGCGCTGGGTGCTGCCCAGTACGATGCTGGTGATTGGGCGAGAGCCGAGGGCAGCTTTCGAGTGGCGACTGCGCTTACAAAAGACCCAGCAACATCCTTTCGTCTTCTGCTTGAGCAAGTACGCGCACTTGAAAAACTAGGTGACAAAATAAGAAGCATCGCCCTTCTTGCGCAGGAGCTGAATCATGAACATTCCATCGCCGAGCAGAAGCTGCTCCTCACCTGGATGAGCCGCATTGATCCAAAGAGCTGCCCGGTACTCCGATAATTTCTATGGCGCGTTTGACCGAAGTTTTCCTTCAAATTCGATGAATTTTCTTTTGGTGATGGCTATGCGGCTACTTAGGTAAGCGGGTGCTTCAGGTATTTTAATGCACCTTTGGAAGCTCTACTGCCGGTGGAGAAGCATCCTTGAAGGAGGTAACCGCCTGTGGGAGCTTCCCAATCGATCATTTCACCCGCGACAAAGAGGCCGGGGTGATTTTTAAGCATCAGATCCTCATTTAATTCCTCAAACGAGACACCTCCGGCTGAGGAAATAGCCTCAGCGATCGGTCTCGGACCGATAAGGGGAATGGGCAGGGCTTTGGCATAACTGGCCAAGGTGTGAGGATTATCTCGTGCTTCTGGGGGAGCCAAGGTGCTGAGAAGGGCATGAGCCGCATTGCCAAGACGCCAGGCCATCTTGGCCGAGTTGATGAAATTACCCGAATAAGAGGAGATTTTCTGCACTAATTCTTCCGTGGAAAAGGTGGGCTTCAGATCAATTGTGAGCAGAGGTTGGGTCATGGATCGTAATGAATGCCCCAACTGGTAGATAGCTCCTCCTTCGAGTCCATAAGAAGTAAGCATCAGTTCACCATGGATGGTTGTGTTTCCTGCAGTAACTGCGATGTTTTTCAGAGGACAACCCGCTGCTTCTTGGATGATGTCCGGATGCCAGTTTACCTCCCATCCGCAATTGGCTGCTTTAAAGGGTGCAACAGCTATCCCGACTTTTTGTAACAGGGGGACCCATTTCGCATCCGAGCCGGTTTCCGGCCAGGAAGCTCCTCCCAATGCAAAAATAACGGCATCAAAAACATGTGTGAGTGCTCCCTCGGGAGTGGAGAACTCCAGTTCTATCCGGGCATCCTTCCGGGTGATCTTTTGTAAATAATACCGTGCCTCCACCCTGACTCCTTGATTCTTAATTCTTTGAATCCAGCGACGCAGTAGAGGAGCGGCCTTGAACTCCTTGGGAAATACCCTTCCGCTTGTTCCAATGAAGGTTTCAATTCCTAGTCCGGAGGCCCACGCTCTCGTATCCTGGTTACTGAAGTCTTGTAGTAGTGATGGCCAGTATCCAGATATAAAACTTCCGTGATACTTTTCAGAAAACCGATCCAAGTCCTCAGAGTGGGTGAGGTTGAGTCCACCATGTCCTGCTACCAGGAATTTCCTGCCGACAGAGGGCTTTCCTTCAAAGAGGGTTACCTTGACCTCTGCACGGATTGCTGCTTCGGCAACCACTTCCGCGGCCATAAGACCAGCCGGACCGCCGCCAACGATTCCAAGATTCATCGGCCAGAGTACTGGATATGATGACTATTAATTCGTAAAAACAAATCTTATCCAGTTGTTCTTAAGCCGCTTGCAATAGCGTTAATTGATAGGAGAACACGTGGGAGAAGGGCATCCGCCTTGGCAGGATTCTCTGTGCGGGCGGTACGCCATTCCTTAATGGTGGCAATCTGCTGCTCATGGAGAAGGGCTAGGGCTCGGGCTCTAAGCTGGAGAGTTTTGCCCATGCGAGGGCGTCGCTCCTCTAGGCTTCCTCCAAAGACCTTCCGGAGTTGTTCCCGTGTACGTTGGAATTCCTCGGAGATGATCCCGAAGATTCTCTCGCGGACTTCCACATCGGTTACCAAGGCCGCATAATCCTTCATAATCGGGAGGTCGGCACTCGCCATGTTAGTTTCTACATTAGAGAGAACATAATACAGGAAGGAGTAGTTCCTTAGTTCCGACTGCAGCGTCTTGAAGAGTTCGGGCTGTTCTTTCTCCAAGGCCTCAAGGGCGCTTCCGACGCCGAACCAACCGGGGAGGTAGTAGCGGCATTGGTTCCAGCTAAAGACCCAAGGAATGGCTCGTAGGTCGGCTAGACTGCGTTGTCCAGAGCGGCGCTTGGGGCGTGAACCGATACGGCTCGACTCCAGGGCGTCGATCGGGGTTGCCTGATCATAGAAGGTGATGAATCCCGGGGCATCGATCAGTCCCCGATAGGCCTTGCGGCTTGCCTTGGCCAGATAGTCGGCAATGCGAGAGCATGTACCAGTCTCTCTGCCCGGGCGGTTTCCCGCAAGGGAGATGCCGGTGACTCCGGCGAGGAGGAGTTCAAGATGATAGGTGGCTGTGGAGACATCAGCGTATTTCTGGGCGATCGTCTCTCCTTGCTCCGTCATCCGATGATCACCCTGAAGGGCTCCTGCAGGGAGTGCATCCAGGAAGAGATGGGTTGGACCTGCGCCGCGGCTGATGGTTCCGCCTCGACCATGGAAAAAGCGCAGGGTGACACCTGATTCGGCAGCGACTCTGGTCATGGCCTGCTGAGCCTCATGCAAACCCCACTGACTGGCCATGATGCCGCAATCCTTGTTGCTGTCGCTATAGCCGATCATGACCTGCTGGACCGGGAGTCGTCCATCGCGGTGGATCAGAGAAGCCTTGGCAACTGGTTCGGCAAGAAACTCCCTGATCAGTGAAGGACTGCGCTCCAGATCATCGAGTGTTTCAAAGAGCGGAACAATCGGCAGGGGAGAGGAGAGGATCCCGTTCTTCCAATCTGTCAGACCTGCCTCGCGGGCGAGTATCGGAATCACCAGCAGGTCGGAAAGCTGACGGGTCATGCTGATGATGAGAGCCCCAACGCCCTCCCTCCCATGTTCCCTGATGTGCTCGCGCAGGGTATCGTAGCAATTCAGGACGGCATCGGCCTCGGTGCCAAGGCCAAGGTAATGATTCGCCCCGAGGAAAGGCCGAGGGGAGCGGAGTTCCTCGCGGAGGAAGGAAAGGCGCTTCTCCTCGCTCCATGTCGGGAAGTTCTCACCATCGGGAATGGCGGCGGCTTTCAGGAGTTGGGCCATCGCAAGATCATGCGTGTTGCTATTCTGCCGGATGTCCAGTTCAGCGAGATGGAATCCAAAGACATCAAGAATGCGAATCACGGACCAGACCGTTTCGCGAATGAGTCGCTGGCCTCCCACCTCGGCGAGACTTTCCTGCAAGATGGTGAGATCGGCAGCTACCTCTTCCGGGCGGCGATAGCGGGCTCCAGACTCAGCAATCCATGCACGGTCCGCGGCGCCGATTTGCAGAGGGAGACGGCCTTGGATGAGGAGTACAAGTTGACGCCATGGCTCGCCCGGATAGCGTGCTGTGATCTGCTCTCCCAGGGGGCCGAGTTCCCCACGGAGAACGGCCACTCGATCGAGTAACTGCTGGGAGGCCTTCTGGAAATGGCTGGACAGAGGAAGGGCCTCGGCGAGGGTGTCGAGTTGGCGGTGCAGGACGATCAAGGCATTGAGCCGCAGTTCCTTCAGAGTTTCACCGGTTACCTTTGCAGTGACAAAGGGATGGCCATCCCGATCTCCACCGACCCAAGTTCCGAAACTGAGATGGGGGCGACTCTCCGGAGCGCCCATGAGCTCCGGTGGAAAGCCCAGCTCGTTCCATGCCCAGCGCAGGCGCATATCGAGACACGTGACCACTGAGGGCAGGATGTCCCGGAGGTAAAACATGACGGCACGGCGCTCGTCGGCGATGTCCGGTTGGTCGAGGAAGATCTCTCCGCTCCTCCAAAGACGCTCCAAGCAGATCTTGATCTTGCGGCGAATCTCGAGACGCTCGCTGGGAGTCAGATCCTGACGGTCGAGTTCGGCAAGAAGCTGATGGATGAGGCGGTGCTGGTCGAGAACGGCACCACGTTTTGCTTCCGTCGGGTGCGCGGTGAAGACCGGTTCCACACGGACACCAGGCAGGTAGGCGGCGATCTCCTCCGGAGTCCAGCCCTTTTGCTGAAGGCGTGACAGCTGATCGCCCCACAAGCCGCGGCCACTGACAAGTCCCTCGTTGATCTCGCGCAGACGTCGTGTCCGTTCTGCGGCATTCGCTTCAACGATATTGAGAAGCTGGAAGGCAATCGAGTAAGCCTGCTCGAGTCCCCGTGATCCGCCGGAGCCCGTCTCCTCGCCATTGAGCCAAGGAAGTCGCTTTCTGGTCTCTTCCTCACCGAGTTCTCCAAGGACCTCCTGAAGGCAGGTCATGAGTTCCCGTAGGTCGTGGTCGATCTTGGCGAAGCCGTCGTTGAGATAGTGTGGTTCCATCAGAGTTAGCGGTGATCATTGCCAGAGCAGGCAAAAAATCCAACATCACAGAGCAAAAACTTTGCCAACTTGGAGTCTCTAAGCGGTTAAAATGTTAAAAAGTTAAAATGTTACAAGGAGTTGAAACGAATTGTGTAAAAAGAGGGCGTCCCAAAACATTTGGGGACCAGAATGGTTGACCCGCTTTATCCCTTCAATGGTTCTAACCTTTTTAACTTATGAGTCCGGGCCTGCGCTTATGCCAATCGGTCGACTGTTCGTAGGCGTGTCCGATACGGAGGAGGCGGCTTTCGCCAAAGGGGCGCCCAAGGAGCTGGAGTCCCACAGGGAGGTCGACCCCATCACGGTTGGAGAATCCGCAAGGCAAGCTTAGTCCGCAGATGCCGGCGAGGTTCGTCGCGATGGTGAAGATATCAGCCAGATACATCTTGAGAGGGTCATCGGTCTTCTCCCCAAGGCGAAAGGCGGTCTCCGGAGAGGTCGGAGAGACGATGGCATCAACCTTGGTAAAAGCCTGGTCAAAGTCGCGACGGATGAGTGTCCGGACCTTTTGGGCGCGGAGGTAGTAGGCATCGTAGTAGCCGCTGCTCAGCACATAGGTACCGAGAATGATGCGGCGCTTTACCTCGCGTCCGAATCCCTCGGCACGGGTCTTCTCGTAAAGAGAGAGGAGATCCTTGGCCTCAGGTGAGCGGCGTCCATAACGCACTCCGTCAAAGCGGGCGAGATTTGCGGAGGCCTCTGCGGTGGCGATGATGTAGTAGACGGCAACGGCATACTCCGTGTGGGGCAGGGAGATCTCGACCGGTTCGGCGCCCAAGGAGACAAGCTGTTTCACAGCGGCATCCACGGAAGCGCGGACACACGGCTCCATCCCATCCACGAAGTATTCCTTCGGCACTCCGATGCGGAGTCCCTTGAGATCACGGCCGATCTCGGCAGTGAAGTCCTCATCAGGAAGTTCCAGCGACGTGGAGTCATGAGGATCCTTGCCAGCCATGGCATTGAGCAGAATGCCGCTATCCTCGACGGTTGAGGTGAGGGGGCCGATCTGGTCGAGAGAGGAGGCAAAGGCAATCAGTCCATAGCGGGAGACGCGGCCGTAGGTTGGCTTGAGTCCCACACAGCCGCAGAGAGCCGCAGGCTGACGGATCGATCCACCCGTATCAGAACCGAGTGTTGCAAGAGCAGTTCCGGAAGCAACCGCTGCAGCCGAGCCGCCGCTGGATCCACCTGGAATGCGGTTGAGATCCCAAGGATTGCGGGTCGGATGGAAAGCTGAGTTCTCGGTCGAAGAGCCCATGGCAAACTCATCCATGTTCATCCGTCCGAAAGGAATTGCACCGGCAGCTCGAAGATGAGCGACGGCCGTGGCATCGTAAGGAGCAGTGTATCCATCCAGAATCCGTGATGCCGACTGAAGAGGCTGTCCGGCGACGCTGATGGCATCCTTGATACCGATCGGAATGCCTCCGAGGGGCTTCGAGAGATCAGCAGTTACGGCCTCATTCTTTGCGGCTTCCAGATCACGGGCTATGTAGGCGCCTATGGAGGAATCTGCAGTGGCGATGCGCTGTTCAAGCCCTTCGAGTAGCTCGACTGGGGAGATTTCCTTGGAACGGAGGAGTCGGCGCGTTGCCGCGATGCTCTGATAGGGTGTGAAAGCGGACATGCTAATGGGAGCTGGGAGATGGGAGATGGAAACTAGGAGTTAGGGAAGGCTACCGGGGGAATTCTCAGTCGAGGACCTTGGGAACCACGAAGAGTCCGTTGGCGTTATGAGGGGCATTTTCCAGGATCGTCTTCTTGGGAAGACTCTCCGTGACTGCATCCTCACGGATCACGTCAAAGACCGTAATCGCATGGGCCGTAGGCTCGATGCCTGAGATATCGAGTTTGTTCATCTGCTCGACGTGATCGAGGATGCGTCCGATCTGTGGACCGAAGATCTCGATCTCCTCGGGAGTGACTTCCAGCCGTGCAAGACGGGCCAAGTAGGGGACGTCGATCGTGTGATGGGGTGCTTCTGTGGACATGGAAAACTCCATTATAAAAGCCCAACGCCCAAAAGGAAAGACCTGCGATAGTTTCCTCTCTCGTTCTTGTCTCTTAGGCTTTTGCCTCAGGCAGTTGATTCCAATCTGTCGTGTAGTGGGGTGAGTGGCGCTCGGCCCTCATCTTCCATGCCTTGCCGAGATTGTCCCGACGATCAGTTCCTTGGGAGGCACGGGTGATGACGGGATTCTTCGGATCACCCAGGCGACGATTGATCTCATCGACGATCTTGTCCACGTCAATACGGCCAGGTATTGCTGGATCCAAAAGGTCAAAGAGCCCTGGCTGGTATTCCTCCTCGGAGACCAGATTGGTGAGTTGTACCCCGGTCTTCTTGTATCGGTATCCGGGGCGGTAGATCCGCTGAAGCAGCGTGCGTGCCGTGGTCATCAGCTCGGCAGTCGCATGCGTTGGCCGTTCCAGCGTCGCTCCGATACTAGGTGAGTACTGAGGTTGATCCTTACGGAAGCGGTTCGTCCGCAGAAAGACCTCCATCCCAGTTGCCAGAAGACCGAAACGGCGAACCTTTTCAGCTGCCCTCGCCACATGATTGGCCAATGCCTCCTCCAGTTCCTCCAACGACTCCATAGGACTTCCGAAGGAGCGACTCGCCATGACTCCCTTGCGATCAGGAGGGACCTCCTCCAACTCCAGGCAGCCGATTCCGTTCAGTTCTCGAAGCATCCGCTCACCGACCACCCCCATGCTCCTGCGGATGGCGGATGGATCGGCGTACTTGAATTCCAGAGCCGTGGTGATATGCATCCCCTCGAGACGCTGGGCCAGATTCTTCCCGACTCCCCAGAGACCGCCGGTCGGAGTATCGGCCAGAATAGCCTCTGGATTCCAGTAATTGGTCAGGTCGAAGACACCGCCCGTGAGTTCTTTGGTTTTCTTGGCGTGTCGGTTGGCGAGCTTTGCCAGCAGCTTGGTCGAGGCGATCCCGATGCAGACCGGAATTCCCGTCCATTGAAGAACCTTTGAGCGGAGCGCACGCGCCATCTCCTCGTCGAAGTTGTGGGGCAGCTGCAGGAACGACTCATCGATTGAGTAGACCTCGATCGCTGGGACCTCCTCCCGGAGGATTGACATCACCCGAGCCGACATGTCGCCATAGAGGGTGTAGTTGGAGCTGAAGACCTGGACATTATTCTTCCGGATTACCTCCTGCTGCTCGTGCAAGGGGGCACCCATCGGAATGCCCAGACCCTTCGCCTCCTCGCTCCGGGAGATGATGCAGCCGTCGTTATTGGAGAGGACCACGATTGGCTTGCCCTGAAGGGCAGGGTTAAAGACCCGCTCGCAGGAGCAGAAGAAGTTATTGCAGTCGACCAGAGCGATTTTAGCCAAGGGAATCATAGCAAATGATCTCCACTTTCCTCCCCAGCTGACGAGAGGATTCCGAATGGATCAACCGCTAGTTCCTAAAATTCCGGAGAGTGTCTGGCGGCATGCCAGAAGTGGAGGATGTGCACAACTCCCACCTTCTCATCGCAGCCGTAGCATCACACTAAATGTCTAATAGTCTTCAGTCTAACAGCCTATCTTATCGAGCTTGGTGGATGATGTAGCTCACCACGCCGAAGATAGAGAGCTCCTGCCCCTCAGTGACCTTAATGGGTGCAAATTCAGGATTCTCCGCTTCAAGAAAGACCTCTCCTCCCCGCTTGCGGAAACGCTTCACCGTGAAGTTGCCGTCGATCATCGCCACCACGATCTTGCGGTCTGTCGGTAGGAGCGATTTATCAACGATCAGTACATCTCCCGCATGGATTCCCGCATCTCGCATCGAGTCCCCCTTGACACGGACGAGAAAGGTCGCTGCGGGATTACGGATCAACTCCTCATTCAGATCGATCCCACGCTCCAAATGATCATCCGCAGGGGAGGGGAATCCCGCCTCCACGGAGGCAGAGACCAGAGGAAGCTTCAAACTCGTCCTCTTTGTAAAGGGGATGGGTGCCTCGATTTCCATTCAGAAAAGCTCAAGCGAGCAGTGTGTAGAGAGTGCGCAAATAAGAATCCGTCATCCCAGCTACATAATCGGCAACAACTCTGGGAAGACCATCACTCTCTCTCCTGCTCAGTGTGCGTTCGCCTAGTTTTTCAGGATGGTTCATGAGATCTGCAAAAACAGCATCCATTTGGAGGCAGGCATTCTCATTAGCGCCATGAACTTCCGGATGGCGGTAGAACCTCTCGTAGAGATGACGGCGCAACGCGGCGTTCCTAGATTTCAACTCAGCGGAGTACGCGATAAGACGGGTTGGGTGTTGACGCACTTCACTCACCGCGCTGACGCCGGATGTTAGGATGGCTGCTCGACTGGTGGAAACGAGATCCTCCACTTCGCGGTTGATCAGGCAACGGAGGACGAATTTCCGATAGGTGCGTGAACTTGCAGTTGATAGAGAGACTGAAGATTCGGAGTGAGCTTTCGCGTCGGCTTCACGCCAGAGATCGAGGCTCATGAGTTCTTCCTGTGAGAGAAGACCAGAAGCTAGACCATCCTCAAGATCATGGCTGTAATAGGCAATCTCGTCGGCGATGTTGGCTACTTGAGCTTCCAGTGATGGGCTGGGATAAGTCGTACCATCTGGACTTAGGAGTTCCCGGTGATGTTTTTTCAATCCCTCGAGAACCTCATGGGAGAGATTAAGGCCGGGATGTTGGGGGTAGCTCTCCTCGAGTGTTTCGACGACACGGAGGCTCTGCTCGTTGTGGTCGAACCCCCCATGATCTTTCATCAGCAGGTCGAGTGTCTCCTCTCCTGCATGTCCGAAGGGAGGGTGCCCAAGATCGTGGGCGAGGGCGATCGCTTCGGCGAGATCCTCATTCAGACCGAGTGCCCTCGCTACTGTGCGACTGACCGAGGCGACCTCAATGGTATGGGTCAGGCGGGTTCTGTAGTGGTCCCCCTTGCCGTTGAGGAAGACTTGGGTCTTTCCATCCAATCGACGGAAGGAGGTGCCGTGGACGATACGATCTCGGTCACGCTGGAAGCTGGATCTGAAGGGATGATCCGTCTCGGGGAGCGTGCGTCCCGCACTCTCGGAGGCCTTCTGTGCGTAGCAAGCAAGGAGAGCTTCGCGGGGGTCGGAGGACATGGGGAAAGTGATAAAGGAAAAAGGCTGGAAAGTTAAAATGATGACCGAGCGGGAAGCCCTGATTGTAGCGGTTCCTGACCTTTTAACGATTCAACGCTTTTAACTCTTTAACCGGATCCCTGCCTACACGTTAAAGCGAAATTCCATCACGTCACCATCCTTCACCTCATACTCCTTCCCCTCGATGCGAAGTTTGCCAGCCTCACGGCATTTCGCTGAGGAACCGAGAGAATCAAGGTCGGTGAAGGCCATGGTCTCGGCCGCGATGAAGCCGCGCTCGAAGTCGCTGTGAATGACACCTGCTGCAGCAGGGGCCTTGTCCCCGGCGCGGATGGTCCAGGCACGTGTTTCCTTGGGTCCGTAGGTGAAGTAGGTTCGCAGACCGAGCAGGGCATAGGCTCCACGGATAAGCTTGCCGACGCCACTATCTGAGACGCCGAGGCCTTCGAGATATTCCTTTGCCTCTTCGGGAAGAAGCTCGGAGAGCTCGCTCTCGATCTGGGCGCTGACGACCACCGTGCCGGTGCCGTGATGGGTCGCAGCATAGTCGTCGACGGCCTTCACATGGGGATTGGTGGAGTAGTCGCCCTGCTCAAGTGGTGCGAGATCCTCCTCGCGGACATTGGTGGCGAAGAGCACGGGTTTTGCGCTCAGAAGGAAGAATCCCGCCATCAGCTTCTTCTCGTCGTCGGTGAGTGTGGCCGTCGTGGCTGGCTTACCCTCGTTGAGATGAGGGAGGAGTTTGTCGCCGAGTTCGATTTCGGCTTTGGCGACCTTGTCGCCCGTGCGTGCGGCCTTCGTCTGGCGCTCGATCCGTTTCTGGACGGTGGCCATGTCAGCGAGGACAAGTTCCGTGGTGATGATCTCGATATCGCGCACAGGATCGATCGATCCCGCCACGTGGTGGATGTCTTCGTTCTCAAAGCAACGCACCACCTGAACGATGGCATCGACCTCGCGAATGTGGGCGAGGAACTTGTTTCCGAGGCCTTCTCCTTCGCTGGCGCCCTTCACGAGTCCGGCAATATCGACCACCTCGATGGCCGCGGGGATGACCTTCTCAGAGCCAGCGAGTTCCCTGAGTCTCTCGAGCCGAACGTCCGGCACATTCACCACACCGACATTCGGTTCGATGGTGCAGAAGGGAAAGTTTGCCGCCTCGGCCTTGCGACTCCGTGTGAGGGCGTTGAAGAGAGTTGATTTTCCCACGTTGGGGAGTCCGACGATTCCTGTTCTTAACATCTATCCTTGCTACATGACGCCGGGCCGGGGAAAAACTTCTTTCACACACCAAAGCAAAAAACTTTTTCATGAAAAAATCCCTTCAGTCTCTTTCTTTGCTTGTTTCAATGATGGAAAACCTCCTGCGGACGGGTGAAATCCATGATTACCCAGGGGCCGTGAATGGTCTCCAGATCGCCAATTCGGGAAAGATCAGCCGGATCGTCGCTGCGGTGGATGCCTGCGAAAAGGTGATCCGGGAGTCCTCAAAGGTTCCGGGGACTCTTTTGATCGTGCATCACGGGCTTTTCTGGAACGGGGTGCAAACGGTGACCGGAGCACACTATCGCAAGATCAAGGCTGCCTTGGATGGCGATCTCGCCCTGTACAGCTCTCATCTCCCCCTGGATCTCCATCCAAAACTCGGAAACAATTTCCTGTTGGCCACGGCTCTCGGCCTGACCGGGATCAAGCCGGCTCTGGAGATGAAGGGCCAGAGCGTGGGTGTGATCGGACAGCTGAAGGGGCTCAAACGCGATGCTTTTGCGGAATTACTCTCAGGTGCTGTCGGTGGTGATGTGCAACTGGCGCCAGGTGGCCCGGAAGTCATCAAGTCTGTCCTGGTGGTTACCGGCGGAGCGGGGAGTGAAGTGGCGCGTGCGGCCTCTCTGGGTGTGGATGCCTTTGTGACGGGGGAGGGGCCTCATTGGAGCTACACGGCTGCTGAAGAGCTGGGTGTGAATCTCTTTTATGGAGGGCACTACGCCACCGAGACCTTCGGAGTGAAAGCTCTGGCTTCCCTGATTGCCTCCAAGGCCGGTCTTCCTTGGAGCTTCCTTGATCATCCCACCGGGCTGTAAGGGAGTGAGCGGGAATACTCCCATTGGAATCGAGTTCTTTCAACGTGATCCCCTGATCTGTGCCCGTGAGCTGATCGGTTGTACTTTTGGTCTCGGTGATACGGCTGGCAAGATCGTGGAAACAGAGGCCTATGCGGCAGTGGGTGATCGTGCCTGTCACACATGGAAGAGGGCTGCCCGTGAGTTCGTCTCCTCTCATGCACCGGGAACTGCGTATGTCTATTTGAACTATGGAATGCACTGGCTCTTTAACTTTCTGGTCAAGGGAGCAAAGCGTGAGGGATTTGTCCTAATCCGTGCCTTGGAACCGCTGGAGGGCATTCCACTGATGAGGAGACGCAGGACGAGGGAACGCCTTCAGGAACTCTGCAGTGGTCCGGCCAAACTGACTCAGGCCCTCGGCATTACTGGAGATCATTACGGATGCAATCCCTTGAATGGTAAGGGATGGTTGCTAAGTAAACCCCCAGGGGATCACGAAGTGGTTGTTTCTAATCGCATCGGAATTACTCTGGATGCAGAGTATCCCTGGCGTTTTTTAAGCAAGGGATGTCCGTTTGTAAGTGTTCCTGCCTGATTGGGCTCGCTTGCTAGGCAAAACAAGCAATTTGGGCAAAAGAAAAGCCGGTCCGACTGAACGGACCGGCTCATCAGGAAAGTCCGGGAAGAAACCCCGGAAAGCTGAGTTATTTGCTCTTGCCGCTGGATGATGGGCAGGACTGCTGGCAGCACTGCTTGTGGCAGCAAGCCCCCAGGCTCAGGCTAGCCGCCGCTAGGGCGATGATTGCCGCGATTTTGGTGATGGTCATGATAAATTTCGCCTCCTTTCTAAGCTGGTTGCCTTGATTCCAATCTAGTTCATTGAGTTATTCTGTCCAGTTTTGGCTATTCTTTTTCTGCCTTTAAATGAAGAAAAAATGGAATATTTCACAAAGTGGCCCAAAAGTTGCTTGCATTGAATGCCATCTCTTCCATGAATAGATCATGGCAGGTATGGAACTCATCGCGGGTGTTGCCCAACAGCAGGCACTCTCCCCGCAAATGCAGCAGAGTCTGCAACTCCTGCAGACTCCTGTTGCCGAGCTTCGGCAGATGGTTGCCGCCGAGTTAGCGGCTAATCCCGTTTTGGAAGAAGAGGATCTTCTCGGGGGAGGTGCTGATCCCGGAGAGGATCCTCTCCCGAATGAGGAGTCTGATCGCAGGGGAAGTGAGAACGAATTCTCGCTTCAGGACGAGTGGAGGGAGTACCTGCCTCAGGCTTCGGCTCGGCCTACCTATTCTGCGGATGACGAGGAGCGGCGGAGGTTTCTTTTTGATTCGCAGGTTTCAAGGCCGACGCTCAGAAACCTGGTGCTTGATCAAGCAGCGGGTTTACCTCCCGAGGAGATACGGCTTGTCGAACTCATTGCCGGAAGTCTGGATGAGGATGGCTACCTGAGAATTAGCATCCCTGATCTGGCTGCCGCAGCTGGAGTTCCCGAGGCTGTGATGGAGTCTGTGTTGGGAAAGGTCCGTGAATTTGAGCCTGCGGGAGTTGCCGCATCGGATCTCGCGGATTGTCTGCTTCTCCAACTCACAAGACGGGGAGAAGGGAATGGTATTGCCGCACGTATTCTCAGTCACTATCTCCCCCAATTGGCCCGTCACCGCTATGAGGAGATCGCACGTGATCTCCGTGTCCCTGTGGCCGATGTCACCACGGCCGCACGACACATCTCCACATTGGAGCCGAAACCCGGACGTCCCTTTGCCACGGCTGAAGAGCAGGGGGTCATTCCTGATCTCATCGTCATTCACGAGAGTGATGGGGAGGGTGATGAGGGAGGATTTACGGTCCGTCTGAATGAGGATGAACTTCCCCGCTTGCGGATCAGCAATGATTACAAGGAGTTGCTGGCGGAACGCGGACAGAACGAAGAACTCCTTCTCTACCTGCGGGATAAGATCAAAGGGGCTCGGTTTTTTCTCCGCAGTCTCCAGCAGCGCCAGCAGACGCTTCTTGCCATTGGCAATCAGATTGTTTCCCGGCAGGAGGAGTTTTTCCGCAGGGGAGCATCGGCCCTCAAGCCACTCATCATGGCTCAGATTGCTGATGCTGTCGGACTGCATGTCACCACGGTGAGCCGAGCCGTTTCAGGCAAATACATGGACACTCCCCAGGGGCTCTTCGAAATGAAATATTTCTTCACTCCCGGATTCCAGAATTCGGACGGAAGCTCCGTCAGTAACGAAATGGTGAAGGGGGCGATTCGGGAGATGGTTGACAAGGAATCCACCCGATCTCCCCTGAGTGATCAGGAAATCGTTACGGAGTTGGAAGAGAGGGGGCTGAAGGTTGCCCGGAGAACCATTGCAAAATATCGGGAGCAGCTTGGAATCCTGCCGAGCCATCTACGAAAAATAAGCTGATCGTTCTGGCAACCAGCGACTGACTTCTCAACCGCTTCAGACCTTACCGCTCCAGCATTCGCAGAGCGTTCTTTGCCGAGCCAAGAAGGGCAGTTTCGTCATTCAGGACAACATTGATCGGCATCGTCTCCAGGAGAGGTCTGAGACGCCCCTTGTTCAGGAAGCTCTCAAGGAAGAGGGAACGGCGGAGAAGTGGCAGGATCTTGGGAGGAATGCCTCCTCCGAGGAAGACACCACCAGTGGCCATGGTTTTGAGAGCCAGGTTCGCAGCCTCAGCACCGAGCGCCCTGATGAAGAGGTCCATGGTTGATCGGCAGAGTGGGCACGATCCATCCGCAGCATGCTTGTCGATGACAGCGGCAGCATCCTGCTCCATGATCTCGCTGGCGACGGCGGGTGTCTCCACGCCGCGTCCCGTGTCACGGAGAAAGCGGTAAATATTGGCGATACCCATACCTGACACCACCCGCTCGAAGCTGACGCTGCCGTATTCCCGCCGAAGGAAAGTGAGGAGGTCGTGCTGGAGTTCATCCGTCGGGGCGAAGTCCGCGTGGCCTCCTTCGCAGGCCCAGGGGGTGTGGCGGGCGCCATCCCAGAAAAGCCCCGCCTCGCCCAGTCCAGTTCCGGGCGCGATAACGCATTGGTTGCCTGCATGGGAACCTGAACCAGCTTGAAGCGGTGCAAGGTCGGTTTGAAGCAGAGCGGAAAGCCCGTAGGCCGTCGATTCAAGGTCGTTCAGTACCTCGACGCGAGGGACTCCGATAAGTTTGGGAAGGGCGTTGATCTCGATCTTCCAGCCAAGATTGCTTGCCGTGACAACGCCTGCGATGTTCGGCCCCGGAACGCCGAAGGAGGCCGTCCTGAGCGGAGAATCCAGTGTGAGGTCCTTGAGAAAAATGCCGACCATTTCCTCGACTGAGGAGTGGTCGGCACTATGGAATTTCGCAAAATGCAGGCGGCTCATCTCCGCGTCGTCACGGAAAATGGCCACACGGAAATTGGTCCCGCCCAGATCTCCGGCGAGTATCAGGGCGGGGGATTCTGGCATCGGAGCGAGGGATTCTGATTACAGCCTGATGACCTTGGCAGTCGAGATGTCGGCGTCGGATGTGACCTTGGCCAGCAGGGCTTCGTCCGGCGCGGAGTCAAGATTGAGCAGGGTTAACGCCTGACCACCGACTTCATTGCGGCTGAGCGACATGCTGGCGATGTTAACGCTGTTCTGGCCGAGGATCGTGCCGAGATGACCGACGATCCCGGGGCGATCGCGATTTTCGAGCAGGAGGATGATGCCGGAGGGAACACCCTCGACGAAGCGGCCGTTAACCGTGACGATACGGGGCTTGGAGCCGTAGAGAGTGCCGCCCACGGATGCCGTGACGCCATCCTGGGTGATCGAGGCCTCGATGAGGTCGGTGAATTCCCCCGCCTCGCTCTGGCGGGTCTCGATCACTTCGAGTCCCAGATTAGCGAGGATAGCTGGTGCATTGACGGGATTGACATCACCGCCATGGGTATGACGTAGGAATCCCGTGATCAGGGCGCGGGTGACGGCTGTCAGATCCTGATCGACGATGCGTCCGCTGAATCGAACCGAGAGTTTCTCGGCGCGCTTAGGTGCGATCTGTGCAAGGAAGAGACCGAGTTTACCGCCAAGCTCAATCCAGGGACCGAGAGTGGAAATGGTCTTGGCGTCGATATTCGGCATATTGACCGAGTTGCGAATCTCACCTTGGAGAAGGGTGGCACGCACAGCCTCGGCGATCTCGATGCCGACCAGTTCCTGGGCCTCTGCAGTGGAGGCTCCGAGGTGAGGGGTAAGCACGAGGTTCGGTACATCGCGGTGGGGCCATTCGGCGGGAACGGGTTCGACCTCGAAGACGTCGAGGGCGGCGCCCCCGATCTGACCACTCTTGAGTCCCTCGGCAAGGACATCCTCATCGATCAGGCCACCGCGGGCGCAATTGACGATGCGAACACCTTTCTTGAGGAGAGGAAGCTGCTTGCGACCGATCATGTGCTTGGTCTCTTCGGTGAGAGGCATATGCACCGTGATGAAGTCGGCTAGTGGGAGGATATCATCAACCTTGTCGACAACCTCGACCTGCAGGGACTTGGCTTTGCTGGCCGAGATATAGGGATCATAGGCGAGCACCTTCATGCCGAAAGCGATGGCGCGGCGGGCCACTTCGGTGCCGATACGGCCCATGCCGAGGATGGCGAGAGTCTTGCCGTGCAGTTCAACACCCTCGAACTTTTTGCGATCCCACTTGCCGGCCTTCATGCTTGCATCGGCCTGGGGAATGAAGCGCGCGGTTGCTAGCATCAATGAAAAGGCATGTTCTGCTGTGGAGATCGTGTTGCCACCGGGGGCGTTCATGACAATGACGCCATGCTTGGTTGCGGCTTCGACGTCCACGTTATCGATGCCAACGCCTGCACGACCGACAACCTTGAGGTTTTTGGCGGCTTCGAAAACTGCCGGAGTGACCTTCGTCTGGCTACGGACCACTAGGCCGTGGAACTCGGGAATGATCTTGATCAACTCCTCCTCCTTGAGGCCGGTTTTCACCACGACTTCGACAACACCTCCCTCGGCAAGGGCTTCGACTCCACGTTGGGAAACTGGGTCTGCGACGAAAACTTTGGGAATGCTGCTCATGGTGTGATGGTGATGATGGTTTTTGTTTTTTGGGATGATGCTCCCCGTGGAGTTGCCTGCCCCTGCAGGGATTGACCGAGAATGTTGCCACGGAGACTACGGGGAGTCGGTGACTTCATCAAATCGGAAAAAATACAAAACTCCACACGGGGAAGGATGACAAGTGGAGTTTGTGAAAAATTTCACAAGCTACCAAAAAGCACTTGCCAGATGCGGCTCACTTGATTCTTATCCAAGTCTGATTTTTTGACTTTCCCGAACTTCGACACATGGTTTTTTCACTCCTCCCGATTGCCAGCGCAGAACTCTCCGCGGAGACGCCAGAGTTCCTGACACATTCTTTCCTGGCTTGGTTCACCAACTCGATTCTCGTCACCGCAATTGTTCTCGGGGTCATCATGTGGATCGTTCGTTCCTGCACCCGCAAGATCGCAGTCATCCCGGGTGCAGGGCAGAATTTTCTTGAAGCGGTCGTCGAGGGTTTTTACGGCGCCGTTGAGGGAATTCTTGGTGACAAGATGACCAGGAAGTCTTTTGGCCTTCTTGGGACGCTCTTCATTTTCATCCTTATCTCGAATTGGTTTGGTCTGCTTCCCGGAGTTGGTTCCATCGGTTGGCACGAGGGGGACAAGTTCGTTCCCCTGCTTCGCCCCGGAACGGCGGACATGAACATGACCATCGCGATGTCGACGGTATCGATGTGCCTCTGGTTCTATTGGACCATGCAGGTCACGGGTCCGATCGCCTTCATCAAGGAGTTGTTCGGTGTGAAGGGTGGAATGTCCGGGCCGATCCTCTTTCTTCTGGTTCCGCTCTTCCTTTTTGTCGGCGTTCTTGAGGTTGTCTCCATTCTTGTTCGCCCTGTCTCCCTCTCGTTGCGACTCTACGGCAATGTCTTCGCCGGTGAGAACATGCTCTCGACCATGATCAACATCGGACACATTTTTCATTGTCCCCAGTGGCTCACCTCGGTTTTGAGCTGTATTGTTCCGGTTCCATTCTACTTCCTGGAATTGCTGATCGGTTTCCTCCAGGCCATGGTCTTCACCCTCCTGATACTCGTCTACCTCCAGCTCTCGACGTCGCACGAGGAACACTAAGAATATTCTCAAAGACTTTTGGCTTCCGGGACCATGCAAGACGTGGACGGTTGCCGGAAACAACACAACCACCAACCAATACATCACATGCTTATCAATATCCTTGCTGAGGCTCTCACTTCAGCCAACACCATCACTGGTAGCTTCACCCTCGGCGTTGCCGGTGCAGGATCTGCAATCGGCATCGGTCTGATCGGAGCCCGCATGGTTGAGGCGATCGGTCGCAATCCCTCCACCCTTCCCAAGGTGCTCATGATCGGCATTCTGACCATCGCACTGGCCGAGGCCATCGCGATCTTCGGTCTGATCTTCGCATTCCAGGGCAAGTAATCCTTCTTGGGTGGCGCTCCGTAAATGGGGTGCCACCCGACCCCTCTTTTTTTCTACAAACCACAAAACATTATCGGGAGAATCTGACTGAAGATGGATATTCTAAAACAATTCGGAGTTGATTGGCCGCATTTCATTGCCCAGTTGGTTCTTTTCCTCATCGTTTACTTTGTTCTCAACCGCTTTGCCTTCGGTCCCTTGTTGAAGGTTTTGGAAGAGCGTCGCAAGCGTATCGAAGAGTCTCAGCTCAATGCCGAGAAGATAAAGAAGCAACTCGCCGAAGCTGAACTTCGGTATCAGGAGATTCTTCGCAAGGCGAACGATGATGCCCAAGTGATGATCGATGAGTCGCGCAAGAACAATGAAGCTTTCTCCCAGCGCGAAATGGAAAAAGCCGTGAAGGAATCAGCCGCCATTGTGGAACGTGCCCGTCACGAGATCACTTCCGAGCGCAACCGCATGGTTGATGAGGTGAAACGCGAGATGGTTTCTCTTGTTGTCAAGACCACCGCCCAGGTCGCCGGTAAGGTCCTCTCTCCCGAAGACCAGAAGCGCCTCAGCGAAGAGGCCTCCAAAGAGCTTGCTGCCTAAGCGTTCCTTACGATTTTCCGGAAACTCCCTACTACTTAATCACGAATCACGATGCAGATCCCCAAGGAAGCCAAGCGCCAGGCAAGGGAACTCTTTGAGTTCTCACTCGATGCCTCTGGTCGCCCCGATAGCGCCAAGGCGCTCTCCATCGCCGATCTCGTGATGAAGGCGGCCCCTCGTCACCACGTTCAGATCTTGAGGGAGTTCACCCGCCTGATCCGACTCGAGACAGCCAAACATCATGCTGTGATCGAAAGTGCCGCCACCCTCGATGAAGGAACCCGCGATTCGATCTTCAAATCCCTCCAGTCACGAGATGGTGGAGCTGTCACCGTCGAAGTGAAGGTTGACCCTTCGCTGATCGGCGGTGCACGTATCCGTCTTGGAAGTGAAGTCTGGGATGCTTCCGTGCAGTCCCGACTCGCAGCCCTGAGCTCCTAATCGCATTTCAACCCCTTTTACCATTTTCACCACCCACCTTTAACACCCACAAACCATGAGCAACCTCCTGCAAGAACTTGAAGCAAAGATCAGCGGTCTTTCCAACGCGACCGCCGCCAAATCCAATGTCGGAACCGTCCGCGAGATCGGTGACGGTGTCGCGCGCATTGAGGGACTCGGTGGAGTCATGCTCAACGAGATGCTCGAGTTCCCGGGTGGTATCTATGGTCTCGCCCTGAACCTTGAAGAGACTGAGGTTGGTGCGATTGTTCTCGGTGATTATACCTCGATCTCCGAGGGAGATGAGGTGAAGACCACGGGTCGACTCCTCGAGGTGCCGGTTGGCAAAGAGCTTCTCGGTCGCGTGGTCGACTCACTCGGCCAGCCAATCGACGGAAAGGGACCTATCCAGTCCAAGACCTTCTATCCCGTCGAGAAGATCGCTCCCGGCATCATCAAGCGTCAGAGTGTCAGTCAGCCTCTCAGTACCGGAATCATGTCTGTCGATGCCATGATTCCTATCGGTCGTGGTCAGCGTGAGCTTATCATCGGTGATCGCGCAACCGGAAAGACCACCATTGCGATCGACACGATCATTAACCAGGCCAACATCAACCGCGCCGGCGAGGCGTCTGGGGATCCCTCCTTCCGTCCTGTTTACAGCATCTACGTCGGTGTTGGTCAGAAGAATGCCAACATCGCCCGCGTTGTTGACACTCTCTCTTCACACGATGCTTTGAAGTTCACGATTATCGTCTCGGCTCCCGCATCCGACAGCGCCACGAACCAGTACCTTGCTCCCTTCTCCGGTGCGGCAATGGGCGAGTGGTTCATGGACAATGGCATGGATGCACTGATTGTTTTTGACGATCTCTCCAAGCATGCGGTTGCCTATCGCCAGATCTCCCTTCTTCTCAAGCGCCCCTCGGGTCGTGAGGCTTATCCTGGTGATGTGTTCTACCTCCATAGCCGCCTTCTCGAGCGTTCCGCTCGTCTTAGTGAAAAGGCAGGCAATGGGTCGCTCACGGCGCTTCCGATCATCGAGACCCAGGCCGGAGACGTCTCCGCTTACATTCCTACAAACGTTATTTCGATCACGGATGGTCAGATCTACCTTGAGACCGATCTCTTCTATCAGGGTATCCGTCCTGCTATTTCGGTGGGTCTTTCCGTTTCCCGTGTCGGTTCGGCAGCCCAGATCAAGGCAACAAAGCAGGTGGCAGGAAAGCTCAAGGGTGACCTTGCACAGTTCCGCGAGCTTGCTGCTTTCGCTCAGTTCGGCAGTGATCTCGATGCCCGCACCAAGTCTCAACTCGACCGCGGTGGCCGTATCGTGGAGCTTTTCAAACAGCATCAGTACAATCCGATTTCCGTGGAACTTCAGGTTGCCATCCTCTGGGCAATGCAGAAGGGATACTTTGACGCCATCCCCGTGGAGCGTGTGAAGGACTTCCAGAACCAGCTCTCCGAGTTCATGCAGACCCGTAAGGATTCCGTGCTTGCGCTCATCCACAAGAAGGGAGCCATTGACGCGGAGATCGAGAAGGAGCTGACCTCGGCTGTCGATGAATTCAAGGTCATCTTCCGCTAAGTCCCACTGACATTTCGCCAGTACAACGCACACGAGTAGCTCATGGCTAATACCCGCGACATCCGCCGACGTATCAAGTCGGTCAAGAACACTGCCCAGATCACGAAGGCAATGCAGATGGTCGCCGCATCCAAGATGCGCAAGGCTCAGCAGGCTGCACTCGCTGGTCATCCGTATTCCCAGGTTCTCAATAGGGTTCTTGTTTCCCTTCGCGACATGGTCAGTGCAGATTCACACCCGCTGCTGGAAGTTCGTCCGATCAAGAAGACGCTGGTACTGCTTGTCACTTCCGACAAGGGACTCTGCGGTGCACTTAATACCAACGTTCTCCGTGAGGCTGCCCAGCTTGATCAAGAAAACACTCTCTTCGTTGCCTCTGGTAAAAAGGGAGCCTCTTTTCTGGCAAGGACTGGTCGCAACATGATTGCAGACTTTGCGCTGCCGGATAACCCATCCTTCCTTCAGACAAAAGCAATCTCCAAGTTCTGCCTCGAGAAGTTTCTTTCCGGCGAGGTCGATCGTGTCGATGTACTCTATCCGAAGTTTGTGAATACGTTGGTTCAGAAACCTCTTCTTGTCACCCTCCTCCCCATTACTGATGAGAAGGCTGCTGGTGTTTCCCCGACTGGTTCTGACCATTCTTCAAACGAGGCAACGGGAGCGCAGTATTTGTTCGAACCGGACGCTGATGAGGTTCTCAATTCCGTTCTGCCATACTATTTCCATTTTGAGGTTTTCCAGATGATCCTAGATGCCCGTGCATCCGAACAAAGCGCCCGCATGGTTGCCATGAAGAGCGCAACCGATAATGCAAAGAGCCTCGTGAAGGATCTTACGCTCGAGTACAACAAAGCTCGTCAGGCCAGCATCACCACCGAACTTCTCGAGATCACAACGGCCCAGATGGCCCTTGCATAGAAAGATCAATCAGCAATCGAGATTCCCAACCAAACCTTTCCAACTCTAATAACCCCAATAAAAAAGCTCATGAGCAACACAGGCACCATCGTACAAATCATCGGCCCAGTCATTGATGCCGAGTTCAATACCAAGGAGGGCTCTCTGCCCAAGATCTATGACGCCCTTGAGGTCGATTACACGATTGACGGAAAGCCAGCCAAAGTCACTCTTGAGGTTCAGCAGCACCTTGGAGAGAACTGGGTGCGCGCAATCGCAATGTCTTCCACCGAGGGTCTCAAGCGCGGAATGGCCGTTCGTTCCCTTGGTCAGCCGATTTCAGTGCCTGTGGGCGAAGGCGTACTTGGCCGTATTTTCAACGTGCTCGGTGAGCCCTGCGATGAGCGTGGTCCCGTGAAGGCCGATAAGATTCTTCCCATTCACCGCAAGGCTCCTCCTCTTGTCGATCAGGACACCAAGGCTCAGGTTCTCGAAACAGGTATTAAGGTCATCGATCTGATTTGTCCCTTCACCAAGGGTGGAAAGGTCGGTGCATTCGGTGGTGCGGGTGTCGGCAAGACCGTCGTCATCATGGAGCTCATCAACAACATCGCCAAGGGGCACGGTGGTTATTCTCTCTTCGCAGGTGTCGGTGAGCGTACCCGTGAAGGAAACGATCTTTACGGCGAAATGATTGAGTCCGGAGTCATTGCGGTCCAGAAGGATGAAAAAGGTCATCCGGTCAAGGATGCCGACGGCAACTTCATCTTCCTTGAAGAGGGTTCCAAGGTTGGTCTTGTTTATGGACAGATGAGCGAGCCTCCCGGAGCACGTCTTCGCGTTGCCCTCACAGCCCTTGCGATGGCTGAGTACTTCCGCGACGAGAAGCATCAGGACGTGCTGCTCTTCGTTGATAATGTGTTCCGCTTTTCTCAGGCAGGTTCCGAGGTCTCCGCTTTGCTGGGACGTACTCCAAGTGCTGTGGGATACCAGCCGACTCTTGCCTCCGAAATGGGTAACCTTCAGGAGCGCATCACCTCGACCAAGGATGGTTCTATTACCTCCTTCCAGGCTGTTTATGTCCCTGCAGACGATCTGACTGACCCAGCTCCTGCCAACACCTTCGCTCACCTTGACTCGACGATCGTGCTTGAGCGTTCTATCGCCGAATTGGGTATCTATCCAGCCGTTGACCCTCTCGCCTCGACTTCCAAGGCGCTTGCTCCCGAGATCGTCGGCGAGGAGCACTACGGTGTGGCTCGTGGCGTCCAGAAGGTGCTCCAGCGCTACAAGGATCTCCAGGATATCATCGCGATTCTCGGTATGGATGAGCTTTCCCCCGAGGATAAGCTCACTGTTTACCGTGCTCGTAAGATCCAGCGCTTCCTCAGTCAGCCCTTCCACGTTGCTGAAATCTTCACCGGTTCCAAGGGACAGTATGTTCCCATTGCCGACACGATCCGTGGATTCAAAGAGATCCTCGAGGGTAAGATGGATGAGATTCCCGAGGGTGACTTCTATATGAAGGGCGGAATCGATCAGGTCATTGCGGCGTCCAAGAATTCCTAAATGAACTCACTCCAACTCGAGATCGTCACCCCGGAAGCGCGCGTCTTCACCGGAAGCGCGCAGATGGTGATTGCTCCCGGGTCGGAGGGTGGACTCGGCATTCTGCCGGATCACATGCCTCTGATGACGGAGATCCTTCCTGGAGAAGTTCTTGTGACTACTGAAGATGGCGAGCTTTCCTTTGCTGTCGGTGGTGGATTTCTCGAGGTTTTACCTGATCGTGTCTCCATTTTGACAGACATGGCACTTGTCGAGTCGGAAATCGATGAGAAGGCAGCTGAAGAAGCTGTTGCTCGTGCCGAGAAAGAGATGCGTGACAAGGTTCTCTCTGGCGAGGAACTTGCCACCGTCCAGGCGTCCCTTCTTAGGTCCCTGGCACAGCTTCACGTGAAGCGTCGCACACACCGGTAAGGGATTTTTATCCTTTTCCCTGCTTAAGGGCGCATGCCAGTTGCCCCCTCATCTTGTGGAGAGTTGCTGGCCCAGTGTCTTGCCTCGGACCGGTTGATGATCGGCCAGATTCTTCTCGGTAGAGACTATTCAATGCGTCATGTCGATGACGCTGACCATGACAACCTGGAGCAGTTTACATCACCCCAGGATGCCAGGAATATCTCGCGGTATGATGAGCAAGGCGAGTTCCGTCCCCTGAAGACGGCACCGAATCTAAAACGTGGCTGGCTCCTCAAACTCGCCTCGCTGGAGGAGTTGGAACTAGCGCTGGAGTACTTCTACCCTGCCGCCCTCGGTCTTTGGCTCTCATTTCTCAAGGGGACTCTTAAGACCACGAGTCTGCGTCAGACGCTAGATCGCCAGACAGGGATGTACCGGATCACTCAATTGCTAAAACCGGATCAGGCCGTGGACCTCGTCTCGAAGTGCTGTGCACCCCAGGAGAGTGGGAGGGGTGGATGCCTCCGTGCCATCCTCTGGGATTTGGCACCCGGGGAGCCGTTCACAACCCTTCCAATGGCGAAGATCTCCCTCGACAAACTTCCTCCTGACCGAATTCCCCTGATTTGCCGCGAACTGTGTAATCTCGTGGTCGCGGCGGCCCGTCCCATTGCGAAAGGAAATCTCCCCAAGAAGGATTAGGGGGGGGCAGGTATTAAGGCCCTAACTACTCATAGCCGTCACGCCATGCCTGCCCCCGAAGCAACAAGGCTCTACAGGGGTTCGAGTGTTCTACCAATCACTTCCCCTCCCATCTCGGATGGGGGAGTGGCTGTGCGAGGAAGTGAGGTTCTGGCAGTGGGTAGCTGGAAAGATCTTATCTCGGAGCATCGCGGCGCCATTCAGGAAGACCTCGGTGAGGTGATCCTAATGCCCGGGCTGATCAATGCCCATTGTCATCTTGACTACACGATGATGAGGGGAGCGCTCTTTGGGGGAGGCTCGTTTGCCGAATGGATTCAAAGACTGAACTCCATGCGTCGTTCGCTGGATCAGAAAGATTATTTAGATGCCATTGCTACGGGACTGAAGGAACTGCGTCAGTGGGGTTGCTCCACGGTCTTCAATATCGAGTCTTTCCCTGAATTGGTCCCTTTTCTTCCGGAACCTCCGATCAGGGTCTGGTGGTTCCTTGAGGTGATGGATGTGAGGAGTCGCCTTCATTCCGCCGAGGCCATGGCCGGGGCCATTTATTTCTTCGAGAAGGCGGGTGAGGGGGCAGGAGGATTTGGGATCTCTCCCCATGCCCCTTATACGGTATCGCGCGATCTCTACGATCTCTCCTCAACGTACGCCCGCAAATACCATCTACCACTCTGCACTCATCTGGCCGAGTCCGATGAGGAGATGAGCATGTTTGCGAAGGGGGAGGGGCTTCTTTATGAATTTTTGCGCTCCATTGGACGTTCCATGGATGATTGTCATGGTAAAACCCCGGTTCAGGCCGTCCTTGGGAGTGGACTTGTTCCCGAGGGATCGATCCTTGTTCATATGAATCATCTGGACGATGACGACCGGGAGTTCATGAAACAAACCTCCGGGCGCTTTCATGTGGTGCATTGCCCAAGGACCCATTCCTTTTTCGAGCGCCCTCCCTTCGATCTGAACTTCTTCCAGGAAAACGGCATTCCTCTTCTCTTGGGAACAGACAGTCTAGCCAGCAATCAGGACCTTAATATGTTTGCCGAGATGAGGGCATTGTCAGATGCCTTTCCCAATCTTGATCCCGATAAAATTCTACCCATGGTAACGACAGCTCCCGCCGCAGCGGTCGGTCGTTCCGGAAGGTTGGGGGAGCTTTCTCCAGGGGCTCTTGCTGATTTCATTGCTATTCCCGATCCGGCACCGCGTGCTGGACTCCTTGGAGTTGCTGAACGGGTGCTCGCCAACAGGACTCCTCCGAAGGTATGGATCTCAGGTCTATCATGAATGGATTTCGATCACTTCCTTCTTGGATTGCCCCGAGGCCTTGGTTTTCAAGGCTTCTGCTAATTCTTGTGCTTCTCATCGTGGCATCGACCTACGTTCAGGTACTTGGTTATCACTTTCTCCCATTCTGGGACGATGACACCAACATCCACAGGAACCCTCTCTATGCACCGCTTTCGTGGGGAAGTGTCATCACTTTTTGGAAGGCTCCGTTCCAGCAACTCTATATCCCCGTCACCTATTCTGTTTGGGCCGGACTTGTCGCTCTGTCGCGCATCGTGGCCGGGACAAGCATCAGTTTCGGGCCGATCAATGCAGCTCTCTTTCACGGAACAAATCTGATCATTCATCTCCTCTCCACAGGAATGGTGTATCTCATTCTTCGAAGAATGTTGGGAGCGCGCTTTTCCACTGCATCCACCGATTCGATTTACTCATCACGGGTTCTTTTGGCTTCGGCAGCAGGAGCGCTTGCCTTCGGACTTCACCCGATTCAGGTCGAAACTGTTGCTTGGGTTTCGGGATTGCGTGACCTTCTTGGAGGGGCATTTTCCCTCGCTGCGCTCACTCTTTTCCTTTCATGGATCGATCATCCCGGAAGGGATGCCCGACAGGTCTTCCGCTACCTTGCAGCAACCCTTCTTATACTGCTGGCCTTCGGTTCCAAGCCAGGGAGTGTCGTTACGCCCGCACTGGCGCTGCTCTGTGGTGCATGGTTGTTGCGGGTCAGGGGGCGCTCTCTCAAGCCACTGCTCTGGCTGATTCCCTGGTTTATCGTGGCGGTGCTGGAGGTAATGATGACATCCAAGGCTCAGCCCGCGGCAGAACTCGCCCGTTCTCTCGTGCCATTGTGGGCCAGGCCCCTTGTGGCGGGAGATGCGATTGCTTTTTACCTCTGGAAACTTCTTTGGCCTGCTTATCCCTGGGGTCTCTGTGCCGATTATGGGCGGTCCCCAAACGCACTCTTGGCAGCTGGTGTCCTTTACTGGAGTTGGCTGATTCCAACACTCCTATGTGCCCTTCTGGCATTCTTCAAAAAACTTCGCCCTTACCTTCTTCCTGCCGCGCTGATGGTCATCGGCGTCCTTCCCACCTTGGGACTGATTCCCTTCAACTTTCAAGTCGTCTCCACGGTGAGCGACCGATATCTCTACCTCGGCATGCTGGGCCCGGCATTGGCCTTCGCCATGGTGATCTCCAAGACGCGTCCGCCAACTGCCATTCTACTCGTGGTTGTTTTTCTTCCCTTTTGGACAGTCCTGTCATTGCTCCAGATGCCGCAATGGGCTGCTGGTGAATTTTTCTTCCCCGCAACGCTTACCCGCAATCCGACAAGTTGGAAGTCCCGACATAATTATGCCTGCACACTTGATGCCCAGGGAAAACTTCCCGAGGCCCTGAAGGAATTCATGGAGGCCATTCGCCTGCGTCCCTCAAATGCCGAGGCCTACAATGACATGGCCCTAACGTTGTTAAAAATGGGACGCCGTCAGGAAGCGATCCAAGAGTTTCAACAATCCCTTCAGGTGAGAGCGACGACCGGAGCTGCTCGTAATCTCGCTGCAGCACTACTGATGAGTGGAGAGCCCACAAAGGCTGCCCAGGTTTACCGTCTTGCGATGCAGATCGATCCGGGTGACTTGCAGGATCAACGTGCCCTGGCTTGGCTTCTTGCCACCTATCCCGATGCAGGCATCCGCAACGGGCAGGAAGCAGTGACTCTTTCCCGGCAGATCGTGGAAGCAACGAACGGACAGGTTCCCCTCTTCCTCCTGACCTATGCTGCTGCCTTGGCGGAATCTGGTAGTTTTGATGAGGCATCGCAGGTTGCCACGATGGCCGCGGGCACCTACCAGCGTTCGGGAGATCCCTCGATGGCGCAGATGATTCAGACAAGGGTGCTCCCTGCTCTGGGAGCACACCAACCGATCCGGGATAACCCTCCTTCGCCGTGAACGGTAGTGGCAGGAGAGGATCTTCTTGCACTCGGAAGCAGTTGCAGTAACCCTCCGCCACCATGACTCCACGATCACGCTCCAACAACAGGGCTTCCGACAAGCTCAGGGAAATCACCTTTCAGACCGGTATTGCTCCACAAGCATCAGGCTCCGTACTGATTTCCTTCGGTCGCACACAGGTTCTCTGTGCCGCCAGCATTGAAGAGGGTGTGCCCCGTTGGATGAAAGAACAAGGCGTCACGGGCGGATGGCTCACCGCAGAGTATTCGATGCTTCCCTATTCCACTGCTCCACGTAAGCAACGCGATAGCTCACGTGGAAAGGTTGACGGACGCTCCACGGAGATCCAGAGACTGATTGGACGATCTCTTCGTGCAGGTATCGATCTGGAAGGGTTGGGCTCAAGAACCCTCTGGGTCGACTGCGATGTTCTTCAGGCCGATGGGGGAACCCGCACGGCATCCATCACCGGTGCCAGTGTTGCCATAGCCCTCGCCTGCAACAAACTGGTGAAGGAGGGAAAAATCGCCAAGAGCCCTGTGTCGCGACAGATCGCCGCAGTGAGTGTCGGCGTCGTTGGTTCCGAGGTTCTTCTTGATCTGGATTATCCTGAGGATCGAGATGCCGAGGTCGACCTCAACCTTGTGATGACCGGAAATCTCGAGTTCATCGAGCTGCAGGCCTCGGGTGAGGAGAATGTCTTTGGTGATGCACAACTGGCCACGATGCTCGATTATGGCCGTCGAGGCATCTCTGAATTAGTCGCCCGACAGCAGGAAATTCTCACTTTGGGATAAAAATCGCCTCAAAAATCCTTGACCCCGAGGGCTACAACTGACCATATCAACAACTCAACAAATTTCATTATGTCTAGAAAGTGCTCCATTACCGGTTCGCGTCCTGTACGCGGTTCTAAAATTCACCGCAGAGGTCTCGCCAAGAAAAAAGGTGGTATCGGTATGCACGTCACGGCTGTGACTCCCCGTTATTTCACTCCGAACCTTCGCACCAAGCGCATCTGGGTTCCTGAGCTCAAGAAGTTCGTGACAGTCAAAGTCACGGCTCGCGCCCTGAAAACCATTTCTAAGAATGGTGCTCACTCCACGCTTTCGAAAGCCGGTCTGATCTAACCAATCACCTTAGAACAACCCCCAACCAACCAAAGGACCCTAATACCATGTCATTCAGCGTCGTCAGCAAGAAAAGCGGCAAAACCTATTTCCTTCATCAGCGCCTCCAGGAACTTCGTGGCGGTCAGAAAGTAACTCTTTACTACTTCGGTGGTGAGCCCAAGGAGGGAGCGATCGATGCGCTTCCTGCAGGTTATGAAATCTCCGAGAATGAGCGCACTGGTCTTCCTCTTCTGAAGAAGAAGAAATAAGCTTTTCCAAAATTTCCTCCCCGAGGATACGGGTGCCGAAGAAATTCGGCGCCCGTTTTTTTGTTTATGGCCAAGAGAGGAGGGGGTTTGACCCTGAACCTGTAAGTGTTTAAAAAGATAGGATGAGTATAGACAGCAATTACGCGCATCCCGATGCACTGGTCACAACCTCCTGGATGGCCGACCATCTGAAAGATGCTGATATTCGTATCATCGAGAGCAATGAGGATGTCCTCCTTTATGATGTGGGGCACCTTCCCGGAGCCGTTCATATCGATTGGCAGCGCGATCTGCAGGATCATACGGTTCGCGATTACATCCAGCCCGAGGCGTTTGCAGCTCTCTGCTCGAAGAATGGTATCACTCCGGAAACAACCTGCATTTTTTACGGAGACAAATCGAATTGGTGGTCCTGTTACGCCCTCTGGGTCTTCCGCCTCTTCGGCCACGAGAAGGTCAAGATTATGGATGGTGGACGTGACAAGTGGATTGAAGAGGGCAGACCTCTCACGCGTGAGGTTCCTCATTATCAGGAGACAGCCTATCCGGTTCCTACATCGAGGCGTGATGGCGAAATCCGAGCTTTCTATGATGATGCTCTTGCCCAGAGCCGTGCCAATCTTCCGCTGATCGACGTCCGTTCACCAGGTGAGTTCAAGGGACTTGTGACTCACATGCCAGAGTATCCCCAGGAGGGGGTGCTTCGCGGTGGTCATATCCCGGGAGCTCACAGCATCCCGTGGAAGCAGGCCGTGAATGCCGACGCCACCTTCAAGAGTGCCGAGGATCTCCGCAAGATCTATGAAACCGACCTTGGTCTCAAACCTGACGACCGGATCATCGCGTATTGCAGAATTGGAGAGCGCTCAAGTCACACATGGTTTGTGCTAAACTATCTCTTGGGATTTGATCATGTACGTAACTACGATGGCTCCTGGACCGAGTGGGGCAATCGTGTCGGTGCCCCGATCGAAAAGTCGATCTAGCCTCCTGGCGAATGTCCTATCCCGCTAAGCTTTCCGCGATCATCGAGCTTTTTTCGGGTCTTCCTGACCCGGAAAAACGTGAGACCCTGATTGCCTACGCTGATCAAGCAAAGTCTCAGGAACCCAGAGAGGGGGAGTCGTTTGATCTCGAGGATGTGCGCAAGGATGAAGAATGTACGGATACGGTGGCCATCTTTCTCCGTCTTGATCAACAGGGAGGTGCTCACTTTAGGATTTCACTGGGCCCGCAGGTCCAGACTCTGACCCGTGCCATGAGTTCGATCCTTTGCAAGGGGCTGGAGGGGGTTTCCCCTGCGGAGATCCTTGAAATCCCAGCGGATTTTGTTCCGAAGATCGTCGGGGCGGAGCTTGTCCGCCTTAGAAGCCAGACCGTCTATTATCTCCTCACTCGCATCAAGAGTGTCTCCAAAGTCTGGTTGCAGCGCCAACGCACCGCGTCTCTAGACAACGGTTAACCACCTTGCGTGTCAAAGGTGCCACGGTGTTTTCTTTTCAAGCCTGACGGGATAGGAGATTTCTTCCTGGCCTCAGGAGTGGTGCGGCTGTTGGCTCGCGAGTTTGGTGAGGAGAATCTGACGCTCGTGGTACTGCCGATGATGGAGCCGGTAGTGAGAGGGCAGTTTCCGAAGGCGGAGGTGGTGATCCTCCCCATCAGGAAGCAAAGGGTCATATTGAATGTCTTTGTTGCCAATTGTCTTCGTTGCTTCCCGTCATGGATCAAACTCCTGGGAACAAGAGTCGATACTGCGATCTCCCTACGTCACATGAGGGATTATCTGCAGAGTTTTCTTTTCTACAGTGTGCGGTCCAAGAGCAGATTTCTTGCATCGAATCTCCTTTTAGGAAATGGACGCAGGGTGCGTCGGTGGACGGAGCACTCCATGGTCACTCTTTTTTCCGCGGAGATAACGGAGTATCCCGAGGGAGGTGTCGGCATCCCTAGTGAGATCGAAGCGAACAGGCTGCTAGTCTCGGCAGCCCTTCATCGAAATATCGATCCCTCTGAGATTTGGCCCGAACTGAAAGCCGTCGAGCCCCCCCCGATCGACTCGCCGTACTTTGTCTGTGCTCCTTTCTCCAGCGACATTTGGAAGAATTTTCCTGAACATCGATGGATCAAACTTTTTGAGTTGCTGGATGCCCAAGGTCGGCTGCCGAATCTTGTCCTGACTGGATCCCCAGATCAACGCCCCGCTTTGGAAAGCTTTGGTACCATGATTCGACAGGCTCTACCCGGAGCTCAGGCAACAGTCACAATTCTGATTCCCAAGGACCTGCAGCGGTTCCTAGACCTTCTGGCTGGCGCTGAGTGTGTGTTTACGGTTGATACGGCTGCTGCTCATGGAGCGACCGCCCTCGATCGTCGTACATTGATTCTCTTTTCCGGTCTTCATCAGGGGATGTTTGCTCCATGGACAAGGAGTCAGCGTCAGTGCTGGGTTCTTCCCAAGAAATCCTCCGGAAATGAGCAATGGCATGAGGCCCATCTGACCTCAGAAATCATGGCAAGCATTGAAGAGATTCTTGCAGCTCCTTGAGCAAGGCTCCGTTTTACACTCTTCGAGATGTTTTTTGATTGCAGTTGGGGGGTAGTCGGTGTTTGATTTTCAGCCCATTGATCCAGCGTAGCTCAGTGGTAGAGCGGTCGGCTGTTAACCGATTGGTCGTAGGTTCGAATCCTACCGCTGGAGCCATTTTTCCCTTTCCATGAAAACCCACTACATCGACGAGGCCGCCAAGGCGGTTCCAAACAAGCAGCAGCTCATCAATATGGTTAGCAAGCGCCTGCGTGAACTCTCTGCCGGAAGTCGCCCCATGGTTGAAGTGGATCTTCAGATGGGACTCGCTGACATTGCTCTTGCTGAAATTGCAGCAGGAAAGCTCTCTCAAGAGTTTGCTTTGGATACTGATTCCGTTCAGGCAGCCTAAAGAGCCACGGGCATCATCGATCTGGCATTCGGTTTTTTCGGATGCCGCATTCCGGGCGGTAAACCTGTTGTTTGACCATTCCATCCATGGGTTCTGACATCGTTACCAACCGCAAGGCTTTTAGGGATTATCAGATCCTGGAGACTTTTGAGGCGGGAATTTCTCTTGTTGGTACAGAGGTCAAGTCGTTGCGAGCAGGCAGGGCGGATCTACTGGGATGCTATGCAAAGGTAGAGAAAGGCGGAGTATTTCTTCACGACGCCACGATTCAGGTGTATGAAAAGGCCAGTCATACAACCCATGACCCCAAGCGCCCCAGGCAGCTGCTACTCAATAAAATCGAGATTGCCCGAATGCTGGAACAAACAACCCGCAAGGGGTTGGCCCTACCCGTCCTTCGTCTCTATTGGAAGAAAGGGCGCGTGAAGGTCGAGATCGGATTGGGCAAAGGAAAACACGCAGCGGATCAGCGTCAGGATCTCAAGAAGAAAGCCGAGCAGCGGGAGACAGATCGTGAGGTCGCTCACTTCAAGAGGGGAAGATAGAGAATTTCCTGATTGCGCGTCCATGTCGTCAACAGCACCCTTTTTCAAATGAAGAATGCTCGAATGAATGATAGGCCTGAGCTGAAGGGAGTATTTCCTTCTGCTGAGGAGTTTTCTTCGGAAGCTGCGATCCATCCCGTGGTGCCTGTCTGGATCGACCTGGTGGCTGATAGCGAGACTCCACTTTCTGTTCTCTCGAAACTTACTTCCGAGGAGCCCTCCTTCCTTCTCGAATCCGCCGAGCAGAGCGATCTGATCGGCCGCTATTCTTTTGTCGGTTCTGGTGCGCGTGCGGTGATTTCCTCCCATGGAGAGACAATCACCCGGACCGATCGTAACGGGACGCGTTCTTGGACCGCTCCCGATCCTCTGAAGGAACTTGAGACTCTGATGTCAGGGTATCGCTGTGCGGTTCATCCAGAACTTCCTGGTTTCACTGGTGGTGCCGTTGGTTATCTCGGATACGAGGCTGTGCGGAGATTCGAGCCCTCAGTGCCTGCTGCTCCACTGGACGACTTGGGAGTGCCCGAGATGCTCTTCCTGATTGCTGACACCGTCGTGGTCTTTGATCACAAGGCCAGAAGGATCAAGGTGGTTGCGTGTGCCTTTCCTGGAGAACTTGGTGTTGAGGAGTCGCATCGCGAGGCTGTGGAAAGGATCTCTGCGCTCCTTGATAAACTTTCCCTGCCACTTGCGATGCAGCCATTTCCTGCTGGAGTGGATGCGGAACGCCTGCCTGTCTCGAGCAATGTTACCAGAGCTGCCTTTGAGAAGTCGGTGGAGGACTCGAAGGAGTTCATCCGCGCCGGGGATATCTTTCAGATCGTCCTCTCCCAGCGTTTTGCTATCCCTTACCAGGGAGATCCTCTTCATCTCTACAGGGCTCTACGATTCATCAATCCCTCGCCCTACATGTTTTGCCTGCGATTGCCCGGAGGATTTTCGCTCGTGGGAAGCTCCCCTGAAGTTCATGTGAAGGTCACTGATGGTAACGTGCAGATCCGCCCGATCGCCGGGACCCGTAAGCGGGGTACGACACCGGAGGCTGATGAGGCACTCCGCCTCGAACTCCTTGAGGATCCCAAAGAGCGTGCCGAGCATCTCATGCTTGTTGATCTTGCCAGGAACGATGTCGGTCGCATCTCGGAATTCGGCAGTGTCTCCCTGACTGACTTCATGACCGTGGAACGGTACAGCCACGTGATGCATATCGTTTCCAATGTCATCGGCAAACTCTCGGGAGATCATTCTCCGCTCGATGTGCTGCGTGCGACATTCCCTGCAGGAACAGTCAGTGGATCACCGAAGGTGCGTGCCCTCCAGATCATCGCCTCGATGGAACCCACTGCTCGCGGTAGTTATGCAGGGGCCGTGGGGTATTATGGATTCAACGGACAGCTTGATTCCTGCATCGCGCTGAGAACCGTGCTCTTGAAAAACGGGACAGCCTATGTTCAGGCAGGGGCAGGTATTGTTGCTGATTCCCAACCCGAGGCCGAATTCGAGGAAACCGTCAACAAGGCGATGGGTGTTGTCAGGGCGATCGAACTGGCTACAGCGACCCTCTCTAATCCTTCCGAGTCATGATCCTCATCATCGATAACTACGATTCCTTCACCTACAATCTCGTCCAATATTTTGGAGAACTGGGTGCCGATCCTGTTGTTCATCGCAACGACAAGATCAGCATCGAGGAAATCGTGGAGATGGCTCCTGACAGGATCTGCATCTCCCCGGGGCCCTGCACGCCGAAAGAGGCGGGGATCAGTTGTGACGTGATTCGAACTCTTGCGGGTAAATATCCGATTCTTGGTGTCTGTCTTGGACATCAGTGCATGGGGGATGTTTATGGAGGAGAGGTGGTCAGGGCTGAACGCCTGATGCATGGCAAGACATCGCCGATCCTTCACAACTCGCAGGATTTGTTTGCCGGTCTACCAAACCCGTTCGAGGCCACCAGATACCACAGTCTACTTGTGCGCCGGGAGAGTTTTCCTAACTGCTTGGAGATCACGGCTGAGACTTCCGAGGGAGAAATCATGGGCCTCAGGCATAGAGATCTTCCCCTCTGGGGAGTTCAGTTTCATCCCGAATCGATCCTGACAACTCACGGCAAGGAGCTCTTGGCTAATTTCCTGCGTCTGAAGGCTTGAGTCTCTGAGGTTTTGAGACCCCAAGGATCTGAGGCCTCCTCTTTTGCTGATAAATCGTTGCAACTTTCCCCCAGTATAGTCCTTTTACATTTACCCATGACACACTCTCATGATGGCGATACCTCTGCGGCCTCCTCGGAGAGAGCCACTGATTCATCGAATCCTCCTCCGAAACAGAAGCGTGCCCCATGGATTTGGTGGATACTCCTCCTACTAATTATCGGGGGAGTTGCCTGGCGTCTGACTCATGTGAAGAAGGATGGTGATTCTCACGGCGGAGCGCATGGTGCCAGATCCACCTCTCCGATTCCTGTCACTGCGACTGCAGTTACCTCTGAGGACTTTCCCGTTTATCTCGATGGTCTGGGAACAGTGCAGGCTTACAATTCTGTTCAGGTGAATGCCCGTGTCTCCGGATTAATTCAGGAAATTCGATTTCAGGAGGGCCAGGAGGTGAAGCAGGGAGATGTCCTCGCGGTGATCGACCCACGAACGTTTCAGGCCCAATACGATCAGGCTGTCTCGAAAACCGCTCAGGATATGGCCCAACTGGAGAGTGCCAAAATCCTGCTTGCTCGTGACCAGGACCTGCTCAACAAGAACGTTCTCGATCATCAGACCTATGACACTCAGAAGTACCTTGTGGCCCAGTTGCAGGGGAGCGTCCAGGCCGATCAGGCCAATGAAGAGATGCAGAAATCCCAGCTCGACTGGACGCAGGTCACGGCACCGATTTCCGGACGCACCGGAGTGAAGCAGGTTGATGTCGGCAATCAGGTGACCGGTGGAGGGAATAATGCCAACGCTTCTTCGGCCATTGTGACCATCAATCAGATTCGTCCCATCTATGTTTCTTTCACCTTGCCGCAGCAGGATCTGGAACAAGTCCGTGGACCATTGCTTGCCCACAAGCCCCTGGAGGTCCTTGCGCTTGATCGCAACAACCGAACGATCTTGAGCACCGGAACTCTTAGCGTGATCGACAATCAAATCGACACCACGACAGCCACCGTTCGGATGAAAGCTGTTTTTGCCAACGAGGACTACCAACTCTGGCCCGGACAGTTCGTGAATGTGCGCCTGCTTGTGAATCGTGTTCCCGATGCAGTGGTTATTCCTTCGGAGGCCATCCAGTTAGGGCCGGAGGGTTCGTATGTTTATGTCGTGGGAGCTGACAATAAAGCGGAGATGAGGCCGGTCACTACGGGAGCCACCGAGGGGGGAATGACCATGGTGAAGTCGGGGTTAAAGGCAGGAGAGATGGTCGTGACGGACGGGCAATACCGCTTACAGCCTGACTCACCCGTGACGACCCGCCCTCCTAAATCGGGTGACCATCACCTTCAAAAGAAGTCCTGAAGCCTGAGGGAGATCCATCTGCTAGTAGGAAATCCCTGCCGTGACTGAACCGACTCACGACTTTCGTTCAGGAGCTTGCCCATGAACATTTCCGAGCCCTTCATCAAGCGTCCGATCGCCACCTCCCTGTTGATGGTGGCCTTGGTGCTTGTTGGTATTCTCGGTTATCGATCCCTCCCGGTATCGGCGCTGCCGACGGTTGATTTCCCGACAATTCAAGTAACCTCGCAGTATCCGGGCGCGGATCCCGAAGTCATGGCTTCGCTGGTGACAGCACCTCTTGAGAAGCAGTTTGGTCAGATCAGCGGACTCTCCTCGATGAATTCGATCAGTTCCTTGGGGACATCGGTCATCACGCTTCAGTTTGTGCTCGGCAAGAACATCGATCAGGCCTCCCAGGATGTTCAGGCAGCAATCAATGCCGCAGGGGGAGTTCTCCCCCAGAACATGCCCAATCCCCCAGTCTACAATAAGGTCAATCCTGCCGATGCACCGATTCTTACGTTAGCGATCACGTCAGAGAACCTCCCCCTGGTGAAGGTCAACGACTTTGCCGACTCGGTATTAGCGCAGAAGTTGAGTGAAATTCCCGGGGTCGGACTTGTCACGATCCAGGGCAACCAAAAGCCTGCCGTCCGGGTGAAGGTGAACCCAGCGGCACTCGATGCCCAGGGTATCAGCTTGGAAACGGTTCGGAATACGATCAATCAGGCGAATGCCAACGCTCCCAAGGGAAGTTTTAACGGAACCCATCAGTCTTTTACGATCGGCGCCAACGATCAGATCCTCAGCGCCGACGATCTGGCTCCATTGATTCTTGCTTACAATCCCAAAAATAACGCGCCCGTCCGTCTCCAGGATGTCGCAACGGTTCAGAACGGGGTGGAGAATTCATTGATCCAGGCGTGGGTCTCTACGGCGGAGAGGCCTTATCACCAAGCGGTTCTTCTCGATATTCAGCGCCAGCCCGGCGCGAACATCATCGACACCGTTGACCGCGTGAAAGTGCTTCTTCCCAAACTCACGGCATCACTTCCACCCGGGATGCACATCTCGATCTTCTCCGACCGTACCGAGACGATCCGTGCTTCTGTGAAGGATGTTCAGTTCACGCTTCTCCTCACGGTGGTGCTGGTGGTTCTGGTTCTGCTTCTCTTCCTTCGGAAGATCACCGCCACCTTGATTCCAAGCGTGGCGCTCCCTCTCTCGGTCCTGGGCACCTTCGCCTTTATGTATGGCGCCGGCTACAGCCTCGACAATCTTTCCCTCATGGCCCTCACGATCTCGACGGGATTTGTGGTCGATGATGCCATCGTGATGATTGAAAACATCGTGCGCTACATCGAGATGGGAGAATCTCCCTTCGAAGCCGCACTCAAAGGAGCGCGTCAGATTGGCTTCACGGTCATTTCACTCAGCATCTCCCTGATTGCGGTCTTCATCCCTCTGCTTTTGATGTCGGGGATCGTGGGGCGACTCTTCCGGGAGTTCGCGATTACCCTGAGCTGCTCCGTAGTGGTCTCCGCCCTCGTTTCTCTGACGCTGACTCCGATGATGTGCTCAAGGATGCTCCGCCGTGAGCATAAATACGAGCAGCACAGGGAGAGCGGCCTTTCGGGCTTCCTTGAGCATGGATTCGAACGGCTTCTCTGGCATTATGACCGGACGCTGCTCTGGGTTCTCAGACATCAGTTCCTGACCCTGATTGTGGCGATCCTTACTTTGGTGGCCACGGTTTGGCTCTTTGTCATCATACCCAAAGGACTTCTTCCGATCCAAGACACGGGCCTTCTGATCGGTGTTACTGATGCAGCTCAGGATATCTCGTTCAAACAAATGGCAGATCGTCAGAAAGAGCTTTCCGCCGTGATCGCACGTGATCCCGATGTACTCAGAGTTGCGGCCTTTGTCGGTACGGGGGTGGTGAATCCAACCCAGAATACGGGTCGCTTTTACATTGTTCTCAAGCCACGAGAGAAGAGGGTGGCAATTCAACCGATCATGGAGAGGATTTCCGAGGCGGCTCACAAAGTTCAGGGAATCACCCTCTACCTGCAGCCCTCTCAGGATCTCCAAATCGACACACGTATTAGTAGAACTCAATTCCAGTATCTACTCGAGGATGTCGACCCAGCAACACTCAGAAAGTGGGTTCCCCTCCTGCTCGAAAAGCTTCGAGCCAGTCCCTCCCTCGAGGATGTGGCCAGTGACCAGCAGGATCTGGGATTGCAACTTGAAATCACGATCGATCGGGTAGCGGCATCGCGACTCAATGTTCCCGTCCAGGCTATCGACGACACCCTCTATGACGCCTTCGGACAGCGACAGATTTCCGTGATCTACACGCAACTCAATCAGTACCGGATTGTCATGGAGAACGCGGGCAAGTACCGAAACTCGCCTGATGATCTCGGAAAAATCTATGTGAGTTCCACCTCGGGAAAGTTGGTTCCATTGAGCTCCTTAGTCTCAGTCAAGACGCGTACTAGCCCGCTCCTCATCACCCATCAGGGGCAGTTCCCATCCACCACGATCTCTTTCAATCTTGCTCAGGGGCATTCCCTGGGCGAGGCCGTCAAGGTGATCCAACGAGCCGAGCATTCCATCGGGATGCCAGACAGTATCCAGACTCAGTTCCTCGGGAGTGTGGCGGAGTTTCGTTCCTCACTGGCCAGCGAACCGTTACTGATCCTGGCTGCCATCATTGTCATCTACATTGCTCTGGGGGTCCTTTATGAGAGTTACATCCATCCGATTACCATCCTCTCCACGCTACCGAGTGCGGGGGTGGGAGCATTCCTCGCATTACTGATCTGCCATCAGGAATTTTCGCTAGTTGCCCTCATCGGGATCATCCTTCTCATCGGAATCGTAAAGAAAAATGCGATTATGATGATCGATTTCACCCTGGATCTAAGAAGGCAAGGTAACGTTACGGCCCGTGAGGCCATATACCGTGGCTGCCTCCTCCGATTCAGACCGATCATGATGACGACTGCCGCGGCCTTGCTCGGCGCGGTACCTCTGGCTCTTCAGTCAGGCACAGGGTCGGAACTCCGTAAGCCTTTGGGCATTGCAATTGTCGGCGGTCTGCTCCTTTCGCAGTTCATCACGCTCTACACAACGCCCGTCATCTACCTCTATCTCGACAGGCTGGAATCCTGGATGACGCGGATGTGGTCATCTCATCACAGAAATAGTCATAAGGATGCAGCCGACTCCTCCATAGTTCCATGAACATCTCGGCTCCCTTCATCGGGCGACCTGTCGGGACATTTCTCCTGGCCCTGGGACTTCTGTTGCTCGGATCAACTGCATATTTTTTCCTACCGATTGCTCCATTGCCGAATGTTGATCTTCCGACGATCAGCGTGAACGCATCTTTGCCGGGTGTTGATCCTGAGACGGCGGCAACCTCGCTTGCTGCTCCGCTCGAGAAGCGTCTTGGTCAGATTCCAGGAGTGGTCGAGATGACCTCCTCAAGCACGATGGGGGGAACTTCAATCACCATTCAGTTCGACATCGACAGGAATATCGATGGAGCGGCCAGAGATGTTCAGGCAGCCATCAATGCGGCATCTCATGACCTTCCTCCCAATCTTCCCTCACACCCTACTTATCGCAAGCTGAACGCAGCAGGCGCTCCGGTGATGATTCTGGCGATGACCTCTGACACCATGCCGCTCTCTGAGGTCTACAACCTTGCTGACGGGGTTGTTTCCCAGCGACTGAGTCAGGTTCGGGGAGTGAGTCAGGTTCCTCTCTTCGGGGGGGCAAAAACCGCTGTCCGTGTTCAAGTGGATCCGGCACGTTTGGCGAGTTTGGGGATGAGTCTGAACGACATGCAGAATTTTCTGACCAATGCCAATCACTATGCCCCCTTGGGTTCCATTGAGAGTCAGGGAAGGGCGTACAATATCCGGGTCAATGATCAGCTCATGGATGCCTCGGACTACCAGTCCTTGGTCGTTGCCCAGACCACCAACGGAATCCCGATCCCTTTGTCATCAATCGCCAGCGTGGTCAATGGTACTGAGAATATCTTCCAAGGTGGCTGGGTGAATGGAAAGCGTGCCGTGATCATGCCGGTCTTCAAGGAGTCGGATGCCAACGTCATCGAGATTGTCTCCCATATTCAGAAAATGCTTCTTCAGCTCAGAAGTTGGCTTCCTCCCGGTGTCCATCTGATCGTCGTAAGCGATCGTACTCAGACGATCCGTGCGTCGGTGGATGATGTTCAGTTCACACTGATACTCACCAGCGCCTTGGTCATTTTGGTCATGTTTCTTTTTCTGAGGCGTCTCGGCCCAACCTTTGTCGCTGGCATCACGGTGCCTCTTGCCCTGGCTGGAACGTTCGCCGTCATGTGGTTATGCGACTACAGTCTCGATAATCTGTCGTTAATGGCGCTGACTGTTTCCGTCGGTTTCTTGGTCGACGATGCCATCATCGTCATCGAAAATATCGTGCGATTGATTGAGGCGGGCATGCCGCCGAGGGAAGCCTCTTTTTTGGGAGCACGCCAAATCGGCTTCACGGTGATCTCCATGAGCCTTTCACTGATCGCGGTCTTCTTACCCATCCTGATGATGGGGGGAATCATCGGCAGGCTTTTTCACGAATTTGCCATGACCCTCAGTGCTTCCATCGTTGTCTCGGCAATCATTTCCCTCACGTTAACGCCGACGCTTTGCGCCCGATTGCTTCGCTTGGGGAATGAAGAGCAAGAAGGACGTTTCGGTGTTTGGCTTGAGTCCCGCTTTGAGGAGTGTTTCCAGCTCTACCGGAAAGGACTTGATTGGGTCCTGGCACACTCACGCTTCACACTTTTGTTTTTCTTTCTCAGCGTGATCGGAACAATCCTGCTCTACGGGGTTGTCCCCAAGGGATTGTTTCCCCAGCAGGATACCGGATTGCTGTTCGGAGCCACCGAGGGATCGCAGGACATCTCCTACACTTCCATGGAGAAGAAGCAGAAGGCGGTGGCCAGAATCATCTCAGAGGATCCCGCGGTAGAGAGTGTGGCCTCTGTGATTAGCCCATCCGGCGGCAATGCGCTCAACAGCGGCAGACTTTACATCTCCCTCAAGCCGCTTGATCAGAGGAAAATCGCCGTGGATGGCGTGATCAATCGACTCCGTCCTAAAATGGCAGCCGTGAAGGGGATACGAGTTTATCTCAGTCCGGCTCAGGATCTGCGGATGGGGGGACGTCTTTCCAGGGCCCAGTACCAGTATGCCCTGAGTTCCGACTCAGTCGGCGCCTTGTTGAAGTGGGCAACCCGACTGGTGGAAAAACTAAAAACCTATCCCCAACTTGCTGACCTGAACAGCGATCAGCAGTTTCAGGGACTTCAGGTAAAAGTCGTGGTCGATCGGACTCTCGCGGGCAGCCTCGGCATCCAACCATCACAGATCGATTCCATCCTTAACAATGCGTTCGGACAAAATCAGGTTTCCAACATGTATTCCACGATCAACCAGTTCCATGTGGTTCTCGTGGCTAATCCCGAGCTTATGGAAGACCCGAGCTATCTGAATAAAATCTATGTGAAATCCTCGGCGGGAAAGATGCTCCCCTTGAGTTCGATCGCTCATTTTGAACACACGAACATGCCGCTCTCCCTGAATCATCAGGGACAGTTCCCCGTCGTGACCTTCTCCTTCAATCTCATGCCCGGTGTTTCCTTGGGGGAAGCAGAGCGTCTCATTGCTCAGGCCGAAGAGGAACTGAAGATGCCAGCCACGATACGGGGAAGCTTTGTCGGGAATGCCCTGCTCTTTCAGCAATCGCAGTCCTCCCAGCCGATTCTCATTCTTGCAGCCATCTTGGCCGTCTACATCGTGCTCGGAATGCTCTACGAGAGCCTGATCCACCCCCTGACGATCATCTCCACGATTCCAACCGCAGGGCTCGGTGCGTTGCTGGCCCTCATCCTGACGGGGATGGAACTGAGTATCGTCGCGATGATCGGCATCATTCTTCTGGTGGGTATTGTGAAGAAGAATGCGATCATGATGGTGGATTTCGCAATTACGGCACAACGCGAGCGAGGGATCTCACCCCGCAATGCCATCTACGAAGCCTGCTTGGTTCGTTTCCGCCCCATCATGATGACCAGTGCTGCGGCCATCTGTGGTTCCATTCCGCTAGCGATCGGGATGGGAGTAGGGTCCGAGCTCCGTCAACCCCTCGGTGTTGCCATCGTCGGCGGACTTTTAGTCTCCCAGGTTTTGACCCTATTCACGACACCCGTGGTTTATCTCGCGATGGAGCACCTAAGGGAGGCAGGAAAAAGAGATTGGAAGAGATTTTCGCAGTTCGTGGGGCGTTTTTGGCGCTTTGGGCGGTTTGCTAAAAACAACCCCCAGGTAGTTTCTCAAGTTCCCTGAGGAAGAGTTCAGCTGCACGATCGGCGACTTCTCGGGTTTCCAGATCCTGCCCGCATTCTGCTGAGAGCGAGGTCATGGCGACTCCCGCGATACCGCAGGGGGTGATGGCGTTGAACCCAGGGAGGTCACGCGCCACATTGAGCGCGAATCCATGCATCGAGATCCAGCGACGAACACCAACCCCGAGGGAAGTGATCTTACGGTCCTCTACCCAAACACCAGTCAATCCATCCTTGCGGATTCCCGTAACCGAATACTCTGCCATGATCTTGATGATCACCTCTTCAAGGAATCGTAGATATCGGTGAAGATCACGCCCCCGGCGGTTCAGATCCAAGATCGGGTAGCCAACCAACTGACCTGGACCATGGTAGGTGGCCTGCCCGCCTCGGTTCGTCCGATGAACGGGGTGGGGGAGGTTGATTTCCTCGCCGAGACTTGATTCATCACGGGAGCGTCCCATCGTGTAGACGGGATCGTGTTCGAGAAGCAGGAGCGTGTCGCGTGGCTCTCCGGCGATTTTTTCCCGAACCAACGCTTCCTGAAGTTCAAGCCCCTCTTCATAGCCGATCCGCCCAAGCCAACGGGTCTGTAGACTTGTGCTCATTTGCCGCGGGTGGCCGTGACCTTGAGAACGGGGGAAGCAATTGTCCGAAGGTGAGTCAGGCCGATTGCAAGTGCATCGGCGGCATCGCTGGGAGGAGTCTCCGTGAGACCGAGAAGAGCCCTGATCATGAAGGCCACCTGTTCCTTGGCAGCAGCCCCTTTGCCCACCACGGCTTGTTTCACGCGCTTCGGTGGATATTCATGAATCGAGAGTCCGCGTTGGGCCGCGGCAAGAACAGCAACTCCGCGAGCAGCACCGAGAATGATCGCTGTGGCGTAACTCTGGACAAAAATGACTTTTTCAATGGCCAGCGCCGTCGGAGCGTGGCGCTCGATCGCGCTTCCCAGTGCTTCATGAATCGCAATTAGACAACCTTCTTGGGAGAGGGAGGGATGGTTTTTAATCACGGAGTACTCGAGACAACGTGTTTTTCCCTTGGACTCTTCAAGAATGGCAAATCCAGTCCCACGAAGCGATGGATCGACTGCTAAAATGCGCATGGTTCTAGAACTGTGATGAACTCACCCGGAAACCTCTCAACAACAATCAAAAGCAGCCTTCCCCAAAAAGAAAAAAGAAAGGTCCAACTCGCCAGAGAGGGAGTCGACTCAATGACCACCCTGGGGCATGAAACCACCCAGAGCACCTGAACCTTCCCAACTAGCCGGCTTATTCCAAGGAATTGCGCTCACTGCAGCGCTTTCCGGAGTCGTAATATCAGTGCTTGGGGCTGTGGAACACCCAGCAAGCAGAAGCGTCAAGAGAATCAGGATGATCCCGAATCGGTTCATGGATTCGGCTTATTCTCCGAGGACTCGTCACCCGGGCCGGAATAAATCACGGAATCACCAGGTTGGACGCTCAGTCCAGAGCGGACACTGTTGACGACGATGTCGGCGATCGATGTGGAGGGTTCAACGGAGGTGATGCGCACCTTACCAATCAGCTGTGATCCGCGCTTGATGAGCATCTCTGCATTGTTCACCACCCCATTGCGGTCTCCAAGGCTCAGAACCACGAAGTTCCATGAGGGATTCACCGCCAAGATACGTCCTTCGAGGCCGCTGCGCATCGACTTGCTGCGGCGCTGTGCCTCCCTTTCCTTGAGCGCTGCAAGCTGGCTCTCCTGTTCCTTGAGTTTGGCCTGAAGCCCAGTGGTCAGGATATCTTTTTCCTCAAGCTGCTTCTTGAGATCATCCGCGGGAGCAACGACTGGCTTGGCCGTGGAGTTCACCTTAGCCTCGAGATCCGTGATATGGGCATCCTTGGCTGCCATGTCGGCTTTCTGTTGGGCGATGGTGGCATCCCTGTCGGCAACCTGTTTCTGGACATCGGCGACACCGCTCGAGGATTTTGCAATTTGAGCCTTCAGGTCGGTGTTCTCTGTGGCAAGTTTCTCCTGGTCGGTGCTGACAAGAGCCAGCTTTTCGGTCTTCGCCTTACCGTCAGCCAACGCCGCGGTCAGACTCTTGTTTGCTTTGTCCAATTGTTGCTTGGTCGAATCATTATCGGCTTTCACGGCGATAAGCTTGCCATGGTTCAGATAACCGAGTCCTGCTGCAGCGAGAGAGAGAACTGCGGCGATGGTGATGAGTAGTTTTTGCATTACGGGGGACGAGAGGCGAATATCTTTAGGGGGATTGGAATTATTTCTCAAGTATCAAAAAGCTACTTCCTGGATTGTTTTAATTTTTCCTTGCACTAGTATAAAGAAGTCAGGGGCTATGGATGAAAGACCGGCGAACCCCGCCAGGGCAGGAATGCAGCAACGGCAGCCAGCTCTCTCTTGCCGTAGTTCCCTGACACTTTTTTTGCTTCGGCATGATCTTTGGATTCTTTCTTCCGGTATGATCAAAAACAGCTAGAAACAGGAGATGCGTCACGGTCGTTTCGAAGAATCCATGTCCACCCTCCTTAGGGATTACGGTCAGTCTGTCTCCTTTGACTGGAGACTCTACCGCCACGATATCCTTGGCAGTATCGCCCACGCACGTGCCCTCTTGAAGGCAGGGTTCCTCACTGGAGACGAGTTTGAGTCGATTGAGACAGGATTGAAAACCATTGGGGAGGAGATCACAGCGGGCAAGTTTGCCTTCTCTGTCGATCTCGAGGATATCCATATGAATATTGAGAAGGAGCTGACAAACCGCATCGGGGATGCCGGTGCCAAGCTCCACACGGCACGAAGCCGCAACGATCAGGTCGCCACCGATATCCGGCTCTATCTTCGTGAAGAGATATCGGCACTTCAGGATGGGGTGAGGGGATTGCAGGATGCCTTGGTAGGACTCGCCTCGGAGAATGAATCAGTACTCATCCCTGGATACACCCACCTGCAGCGGGCCCAGCCGGTTCCTCTGGCTCATCATCTGCTGGCCTATGTCGAGATGCTGGACCGTGATCATGGACGCTTAGCCGATACTGCTCTCCGTATGGATGAGCTGCCACTAGGCTCCGGGGCTCTTGCCGCCTCAACACTCCTGCTTGACCGCGAGGCGATCGCTAAGGAGCTCGGATTCTCACGGATGACACAGAACAGCCTCGATGGCGTCAGCGATCGCGACTTCGCGCTGGAGCTGCTCTCGGCCCTCGCGATTTTGGGAATGCATCTCTCGAGGCTTTCAGAAGATGTCGTTCTCTGGACGACTGCGGAGTTCGGCTTTGCTAAACTGAGCGACCGACACTCCACAGGATCGAGCTTAATGCCTCAGAAGAAGAACCCCGATATTGCCGAGCTGACTCGCGGCAAGACTGGCCGTCTCTATGGCAACCTCTTCCGCCTCTTAACTGTTCTCAAGGGACTGCCGATGGCCTACAACCGCGATCTTCAGGAGGATAAAGAAGCAGTCTTTGATTCCGTCGATACGGCCAAGATGGCCCTTGCCGTCACCGCCGAGATGATGAGCGCCCTGATTATCAATAAGGAGACCGCCACCACTGCCGCCAGCGATCCAGCCCTTCTGGCTACGGATCTCGCGGACGAACTCGTCCGCAAGAATGTTCCCTTCCGCAAGGCTCACGATCTTGTCGGCAAACTCGCCGCAGAATCTGCCAAGACGGGCATCCCTCTCGATAAGCTTCCGAAGGAATTCATCCTAGAGATCTGCCCCGAACTCAGCGGGGAATGGGAAGGCTTGTTCGATCCGATCCGTTCGCTGAAGGCCCGTGTTGCAACCGGCGGTCCTTCTCCGGAAAACGTTGCCAAGCGCCTTGCCCACTGGAGAGGCCTTCTCGCGTAGTCGAGGCTCAAGGAATCTCGATCGATCTCGATGGAATTGAAGAATCTCTTCTCCTTTCGGGAGCAGGACGATCAGGAGCGTCCCTTCATGGATCATCTCGGAGATCTGAGGGTAATGATCATTCGGATTGCCGTGACGCTGGTACTGGCCATGATCGGCGCTTTTTTCTTCCGGGACATCCTTGCCACTGTTGTCCAGCGACCCCTGATCGCTGTCGATCCTGTGAGGGCAAACTCTCTTCAGTCCCTCGGAGTGGCCGACTCCATGACGATCTCTCTGGAGCTTTCCTTCTACGCAGGGCTTATCATTTCCTTCCCGATCATCCTGACTTTTATTGCACAGTTCCTCTTTCCCGCACTCAAGCCGAGCGAACGGAAGATCCTCCTGCCGGTGGCGATTTTTGGCCTCTCCCTCTTCCTGACCGGCATTCTCTTCGCTTATTTTGTGGTGCTCCCCGGCACCCTTGATTTCTTTTTCAAAGATGCCAAGTCAATGCACTGGACGCCGACATGGACCGTGCGCGAGTACTATTCCTTCACCACACAGTTCCTCATTGCCTTTGGTGTCGCTTTTGAAATGCCAATTGTTGTCCTGGCACTTGTGAAGATAGGCCTCTTGACTGCCGAGAAGTTACGCAAGGCCCGTTCGGTTGCCATCGTGACCATCTTCACTGTAGCTGCCTTCATCACCCCGTCACCTGATCTCGTGACCTATCTCCTGATGGGTGGACCGATGGTCGTCCTCTATGAGTTTTGTATTTGGCTCGCCCGCTGGGTCGAACCAAAGGTAGATATTTTACAGGAGTAATTGGGAATAATTTATTCCCGCAGAGGCGCGGAGGCGCTGAGAGCTAGCGGAGAATCGTTGATGGAGGTAAACTTCCCAAGACCGTCAGCCCTCATTATTTCGATTTCTTGTTTCCATCTCTGCGTCTCCGCGCCTCTGCGGGAGTACTTGCTGATTAGAAAAGTTCGCACCTGTTTGAGTGCGGCCTTCTAGTTGAGTTGTTTTTAACCTGAGAGGTTCACCTTGATCCCAGAGAGCACGACTTTGTCCCTGTGCTCGATTCATTCTTTGCGCGAACTTTCGGAAAGCGCTGGGTCATCTCCTCAAGGAGTTCCATTTTTCTGCGGAAGGGCAGGGCCAGGTACTCACGGTGCTGGCGAAGCCTGCTTCCCTTCCAGGTGGTCAGGCCCCTGTCGATAGGCTCAGGCTCTTTACGGAGATTCGTCATCACTGGAGGGTTTGATTAGGCAGAGCAGGTGGTGCCGGATTGCCGACTGTATCCTTGCGACTCAGGTATGCAGGATGAAGAACACGCATCTTACGACTCAAACATCAATTTGATCTCCTCGTGGAGTTCTTTCTCCTCACGGAGTTTCCGCTCTTCGTGGGAAAGCGAATAGTAAGCACAGAGTTTCTTAACGAGCGAATCGGAGACATTGTAGCTACGCTCTGAGTAAAACTGAGCCAAGAGTTTTTTGGACAACTCAGCCTGCCGCGGTGTGAGCTGCTCGATCAGTGAAGCAGCTTGAGCCTCACCCAGAGCTTCCGTGGCTTCAGGATCAACTTCCAGAGCCATCTCCAGGATGCGCTCCCGTTGATCGGAACGCAGTGGCCCCTCATTCTCTCCCCGTTCAGGGATCTGAATTCTCACCGCATCCGTGTGAGCATGGATCCAAGCACTGCTAGGCATTGGCAGCTCCTCAAGAGCTGAGGTGAGGGAATCCGGGGGAAAGCTCCAAGTCTTTGAGAGCTTCACCGCGCTTTGGTAACAAAGCACCCAGGCAATCAGCCCTAAAATGACTGTAGGTATCAGCGCCACGACCACGATCGCCCAGATCAGGGCAGCCTGATACCTCCCACGGGACAAGTGATAAATTCCCGGAATCATCAGGCTCAGAGTCGGGGTGTTCCTGCAGTTGAAGAAGTTCATCGTCTCGGAGCTTCTTTATTGAAAATAGACATCTTCCTTTTGATGCACTCGGCCGAGGGTGACGAGGGTGTCGAGGATTTCCTGGATGTCGGGGGTGCTGGCGCGTGCGAAGGTCTTGGCGAGGGTTTCTGCTGAGAGGGGGGCGCTGGAAGCTCGGAGGGCTTCTTCCACGGCGCGGACACGTTCGGCGAGGGATTTCGGCCAAGGAGTCTTTGCTGAAGAGGTTTTTGAAGCTTTGGATTTTACTGTCTTTCCCTTCGTGAGCTTCAGGCCGGACTGAGTAGCTGAGGTTCCTTTAGGATTCTGATACTCGGGGCGGAGGTAGCGGATGATGCCTTCGGCTTCCTCGGTGGCGCGCTCGGCATTGAGGGCGACAAGGCGGGTGAGGATCTCCTCGTCGCTCAGATCGCGGCCAGCTCCCCATCCATAAGCTGTGGCGACGGCGGCATCGAGATCGTCATGGAGCTGGCGAAGGACGGAGACGAGGCCCTGATCGTGGATGGTCTTTTCCTTGCTCGTGAGGGGGTGACCATTCCTGAGAGCGTCGCGGCGGTAAAGGTCAATCCGTCCGTCGCCTAGGGAGCCATCCCCGAGGGGGATCTTCACCGGATACTCGAAGGTGTAGCCGTCAGCGTGGGTATTCGACGGACGAGGCACCTCCAGCAGATCGCACAGTTCGCTCAGGAAGAGCTGGGCATTCGCCCGCTCCGAGGCCTCGGCACGTGACCAACGCCCTATAAAAGCATCAGCAGCGGTGGGCGTGGTGGAGGCGAACATGGAGAAGATGCAAGACAACTAACGTTTTAGAGAACACCTGACGAGCTTGTTCATCCAATGAAGTTGTCAGAGCAAGGCGACACAGAGTGTCCTAGTCCTTATATTCATTCCTTTCTTTCCTCTGCGCCTCCGCGCCTCTGCGGGAAAAACTCACAATCCCTGTAACGCAAAAGAGCCGTGCCTCCTTTGATCGGAGACACGGCTCTCAGTGATTGTTATCGAGTTAACCTCAGAGGTTCATCTTGATACCAAGGGCCTCGCGCGCCATCGCCTCATGTTGGGCATCGGTGCAAGGGGCGTTCAGCGGTACGTCCGTCTTCACGTCGTTTGCTGTGACGATTCCCTGCTCGAGCATGTAGGCCTCGACTTCCTCTCCACTGATGTCAGGCAGCATGACCCCGTTGATCTCCACGCAAGGGGAGAGGGGTTGGCCGCTGCGCTGCTCCATCTCGAACCGGAACGCCGGATTCTGGATGATGTCCTTCTCGGTGTAGGTGAGGGAGTACTTGTCCATGATGGCGCGCACTCCCTTGCTCCATCCGCAAGAGGTCTTGAGGTAGGCGGTGATTTCTGGCTGTGACATGATGTGGATAGCGAAGGATTACTTGCTGCCCTGACCGGGACGATACTCCTCTTCGGCGGCCGAGAGGGCTGCACCGAAGCTGACCATGTCCTCGCCGCTCTTGACGGACTCGAGGGCCTCGCTCTCCTTGCGGAGGGCGTCTTCGCTGTATCCGGTCGCCTTGATGGAAAGGCCGAGACGACGCTCGGTCTTGTCGATCTTGATGACGCGGGCCTCGACTTCCTGGCCCACCTTGAGGACATCCTTGACCTTCTCGACACGGTCTTCGCTGATCTGCGAGATGTGAACGAGTCCGTCGATGGCTCCGGGGAGCTCGATGAAGGCGCCGAAGTTGGCGATCTTGGAGACGGTTCCCTTGACGAGATCGCCAACCTTGAACTTGCCCTCGATCTCCTTCCAAGGATCGGTCTCGAGCTGTTTGACGCCGAGACTGATGCGCTGGTTGGCCTTGTCGATGTCGATGACGACTGCATCCACCTCGTCGCCCTTCTTGAGGATTTCGCTCGGGTGGTTGATCTTCTTGTTCCAGCTGAGGTCGGAGACGTGCACCATGCCATCGATTCCTTCCTCGAGCTCCACGAAGGCGCCGTAGGCGGTCATGTTGCGGACCTGGCCGCGAACCTGCTTGCCGATGACGTAGCGCTGTTCGATCTCGTCCCAAGGATTCGGCTCGAGCTGACGGACGCCGAGGGAGATCTTCTGATCCTCCTTGTTGACGCCGAGAACCACGGCCTCGATGTCCTGACCAAGGGTGAGGACGTCGGAAGGACGGGTGATACGCTTGGTCCAGGAGAGCTCCGAGACGTGGATAAGACCCTCGATGCCTTCTTCGATCTGAATGAAGGCGCCGTAGGGCATGAGATTGGTGACTTTGCCCTTGACCTTCTGGCCGATCGGGAAGCGCTCTTCGAGGCGATCCCAGGGGTTGGACTGAAGCTGCTTGAGACCAAGAGAGATGCGCTCCTTGTCCTTGTTGATCTCGAGGACGACAACCGTGAGGCGGTCGCCAGGCTTGACGGCCTCGCTCGGGTGCGTGAGACGTGCCCAGGACATGTCGGTGATATGGAGAAGTCCGTCGATGCCATCGAGATCGAGGAAAGCCCCGAAGTCGGTGATGTTCTTGACGGTACCCTCGACCTTGTCACCGGCGCTCATGGTGCCGAGGAACTGCTGGCGGCGCTCACTGCGCTCGGCCTCGATGAGTTCGCGGCGGCTGAGGACGACGTTCTTGCGGTCTTCGTTCAGCTTGACGATCTTGAAGTCGTAGGTGTTGCCGACAAATTGGGTGAGATCCTTCGGAGGATTGATATCCACCTGTGAAGCGGGGAGGAAAGCCTCGACGCCGACATTGACGATGAGACCACCCTTGACGACGGATTTGACGCGTCCCTTGATGATGCCCTCGGCCTCGAACAGCTTGACGATCTTCGACCAGTTCTGACGCTGGGAAGCTTTCTGCTTGGAGAGGATGACCATTCCGAGGTCGTTTTCGAGACGCTCGAGGAGAACCTCGACCTCGTCACCGACCTGGATTTCCTCGGGATTGTCGAATTCCGAAGCGGAAACCACACCCTCGGACTTGTAGCCGATGTCGATGAGGAATTCCTTGGGGCGCTTCTCGAGGATGTGCCCTTTAACGATGCTGCCTTCGCGGTAGTTTTTAACCGAGGCGGCAATGAGTTGCTGAAGTTCAGCGATTGATGTTGTCATGATGTGTTGGATAACTTCTGCGGAGCGATTGTTGCCAATCACTCCTACCGCGACTCCTTTTAAGTGACGGCAGAAGAGCCAAAAAGAATAGCAATCCCTGCTTGCAGGGCAATGAATTTCTCCCACTAATTAAGCGTATTAATGCTCCCATGACCGAACCTGCCGCCATCCGTCCCCTGCACTCCCTCGGCATGGAAGATCTCGAGGAGAGTCTCTCCTCACTGGGTCAGCCCTCCTACCGAGCCAAGCAGATCATGGAGTGGACTTACAGTCGTGAGAAGCGCGTCGACAGCTGGGAGGCGATGAAGAATCTTCCTGCGGCCCTGCGTTCCAATCTAGCTGAACGCCATCCCATCCGCTTGCCCGAGGTCGTGACTGTCAGTGGTTCACAGGACACGACACTCAAGCTTCTGCTGCGCCTCCATGACGGAGAGCTCATCGAGACTGTCCTGATCCCGGCGTCGCCCGCTCTCTACGGGGAGGAATCCGATCGACGCACGCTCTGTGTCTCATCGCAAGTGGGATGCGCCTATGGGTGCAAATTCTGCGCGAGCGGTCTCGATGGCTGGAAGCGTCACCTGAGTGCCGATGAGATCGTCTCCCAGGTCTTGCTCGCGGAGAAGATCGCCGGAGAGAGGATCAATAATCTGGTCTTCATGGGGATGGGAGAGCCGATGGCGAACTACAAGAACTGGCTGCAGGCTGTCTCCATCCTGAACGCCCCCTGGGGAGTCGGGCTCGGTGCCCGCAAGATGACGGTCTCCACTAGCGGCCTCGTTCCCCGGATTCGGGATCTCGCAGATCAACCCCTCCAGATCAGGTTGGCCATCTCTCTTCACGGGGCCAGTGACGAAGTCCGTAGTCAGATCATGCCAGTGAACAAGAAGCATCCCGTGGCTGAGTTGATGGATGCCTGCGCCTACTACGGCGATCGGAAGAAACAGATGATCACCTTCGAGTACATCCTGATCGAGGGAGTGAATGATGCCCTCTCCGAGGCACGCCTGCTGGCCGAACGGGCGAGGGGACTTCGCGCCAAAATCAATCTCATTCCCTACAACACCGTCGAGGGACTTCCATGGAAGCGGCCTTCCGAGCCCGTGCAGGAGGAGTTTCTCTCAATCCTTCGAGACCGTGGCATCGCTGCAACCATCAGACGTGAAAAGGGGCATGATATTGACGCAGCCTGCGGGCAGCTCAGACGTCGCATCTCTTCGGAAGTTTTGTCAGCCTCCAAGCCATGAGCAGAACTATTATCATTGGTGATGTCCATGGGTGCGCCTCGGAGTTGGAGTCGCTGCTGAAGAAGGTCGAGGTAAGCAAGGAGGATGAGCTTATTGCCGTGGGGGATCTCGTTCGTAAGGGGCCGGATTCTGGTTCCGTCATCTCCTGGGCGATGGAGACCCCGAATCTGCGCTGTGTCCTGGGGAATCATGAATTGCGCCTTCTCGACCGATGGGTTGCCGGGGAAGCTCCTGACCCGGGTTCTCCTGATGAGGAAATTCTCAGGCAACTCGGCGACCGATATGATGAGGCGATGGCATTCATCAAGTCGTGGCCACTCTACCTCGAACGGGATGGATTCTTCGTGGTCCATGCCGGAATCGACCCGCGCATCCCGACCTTGGAACAACAATCGCGCCGCGACCTCACCACCATTCGCGTGCCCGAGGGGATGAGCGTTCCCTGGTATGAGGCTTATACGGAGGATCGGTTGGCAGTCTTTGGTCATTGGGCCCGGCCAGAGCCAATCATCCGTCCGAATGCCATTGGTCTCGATACCGGATGTGTCTATGGGGGGGCGCTCACCGCTCTGGTCCTGCCGGAAAAACGCCTTGTCAGCGTACCGGCTGCTCAGGAATACCAGAGACACGCCGCATGGAATTAACCGAGTCAGCCATTCCTGAATCCCAGCACCCGATTCGTCTGACCGGGTTTCTCGGAGGCGTGTTCCTCACGCAGTTGGTCGATAGTGCCCTGCATCTTGCCCAACCTTTGCTGCTGGCGAAACTCTCCGGTTCACTCGGCGGGGCGGCCTTTTTCTCTGCATTTGATACCGGGATCCACATGGTCGGAACCTATATCGGCGGATGGCCTACCGAGAAATTCGGTGCTCGCCGCGTCCTCGTGGTGGCCACCTTTCTGAGGGCCGTGGCGTTAGCCGGAGTCCCTATTGCCATGCTCTGCGGTTTTCTGAGTCTCTGGTGGGCGATGGGTTGCTACACGTTGGAGGCCTTGATCCGCGGCTTTGTCGATACCTCGGTGCACACCATCCCTCTGGAGCTAGCGCGTCATCGTGCCGATCAACTCGACAGGATCAATTCACGCTACGAACTGACGTTTGACATCGGGGGAGTCGCAGGCCCGTTGATTCTAGGGGGACTTATGGTCTGGGGAGGGAAGATTGTTCCCCACATCATGATACCGGTTGGCTTCGTTCTTTCCTCGGCGACCTACTTCTTCATTCCTGAGAGAACCGGAGGGAAGAACAAAGGTGTGGTCCATCACTCCCACGGTGGCACTTGGACAGGCATCAAATATATCTTAACGCGCCAATCGCTTCTCATCACCTGTATCGGTCTGATGTCGTTCAATATCTACCCGCTGCGTAAGCTCCTGAGTGCTTTCTTCGCCAAGAGTCTCCTACATAAGTCATCCTCTGTTGGGCAAATCGGTGCCGCCTTCGCGCTTGGAGGTGTCGTGGGTGCATTGATTTATGCAGTCACGAAGCATCATAATTCCGGAGCCAAGTGGGTCGCTCTGGGGGCTGTCGGGACATTCATCCTGGCCATTGGGTGGTTGCCTGCAAATCTCTGGGTGATGACAATGGTGGTCTTCTTATTTGCCGTGGCCAATGTCTGCGCCCGCTTGACTCTGACAAAGAAAAGGCAGGAACTCACCCCGCTTGAACATGCGGGCGGCGTTACCTCCGCTTCTCAGTTCGGTGTGAATGCGGTTTCGGTGGTCATCAAGGCCATTATCGGCGCGGCCTTCTCGATCGGTTTGGGGGCCTACGGAGCCTTTGCCGTTGTTGGTGGAATCCTTGGACTCATGGGGATAGGTCAATTTGTGCTCTCAAGGCATATGCCGAAGCTCCGACCTCACCAGTCCTAGGGAAACGCTGATCTAATCCCATGATGGCCGCTGAAGACCAGTTGTTGATTTTTGAAGGCGCGAGCGCTGGGCGATACCCGCAGCGGTCTCGCCCGAGCAAGCAACGCCACAACGACGAGCGATGGGAGTCGCGTCGTAGCCTGCAAAGCAGTCCGAAGGACGAGACCATCGGGAGATGGCGAGGCAAAAATCGACAAATGGTGTCAGCCCTTCGGGTTGCGGAGATAATAGGCTGGGGGCTGTGTTGGCTTCGCGGTTACAGCCCGCAGAGGGGATGCGCCCGCGAAGCCGCCTTACCCGCGGCCCATTCTTCCCTCAACGGCCTCTATGCGATTAAATCAGAGCTTCCCTAGGGAAGCAAAGCGGGGGCTCAAAGTGTCATCGACTGATTCTCGTAAATCCCTGCCTGCACGCTTTTCGGTGTGCGGCTTGGGTTTTCAATCCTCACGTCGCCGCAGAGAACAACACCCGGTTCAAAGTGGACAGGACCTTGGATCGTCAGGGAGCGACAGTTAATAAGACTCGGCATTCCAAGGGATTCTATTCCATCCACCAGTTTATATTCTTCCGAGAGGGTGATCACCGGAGGTATTCCCTGCCGCGAAGCTGCCAGGCGCACTTGACCATCAGCTAGGACTTCGTAGGCGTCCGAGCGCAGGGCAAAAAGATCGGATGTGGTTTTTACCGGGGCAAATCGATTGCGCGGCACTTCGATGGCCTGTGCACCTTGGAAACATTCGATTGCCGCACCCATCGCGGTTTCCAATTGAACGACCTTGGGTGAGTTTTTATCCCTCGGATCGACGGTCTTGATATTCCGGATCATCGGCAGGGGAAGTGTTCCCCCATCTGCCTCAAGTTGCTTCTTGAGGAGGTCAAGGCGCATCCAAAGGCTGTTTGTATTGAAATAACGATGCCGATCGATGTCCTGGAAAGCCTTGAGATCAGCATCAGGGCACTGTGCGACCTCACGTAAAAGCAGACGTCCATCATCTCTTCTGACTGCGAGATGACCTCCTTTGCGGTCGGCGCCTGTTCGTCGAGTAACTTCCATGAGGAAAGGGGCCCCGGAGTCCGCAAAGAACTGCAGAATGGTCGGATCAAGAATCGCTCCCAGGTTGTCAGAGTTTGAGACAAAGGCGTATTTAACTCCCTCGGCCAGCAAGCGGTCGAGCCATCCGCTGCCCACCAATGCTGGGTAGAGATCACCGTGACCCGGGGGACACCATTCCAGATCGGGATCGGCTGGCCACTGAATCGGCTCCATGGATGCCGCTTCGATCTTTGGGATTTGATTCTGCATCAGTTCTACTTCAGAGGCTTCAGCCAGTCCTGCGTCCCGGTATGCAGACAAATGAGCCAGGGTTTCCCTGCTGGTGCTGAAACTATTCATCAGCAGGAGGCGAACCGCAGCGCCGCTTGATCTCCGCAAATCCTGGATCTGTCTCACCATCAGATCCAGAAAGTTCATTGAGTCCCGAACGGGAAGAAGGCTTTTCGGGCCCTGCAAACCCATGCCTGTTCCCAGGCCTCCATTGAGCTTGATCACCACCACTTGCGACATCAGTTCTGGATCGGCATTGCTCCCGTTGGAGATCTCCTGCAGTGATGCTATCCCTGCGGCAGGAACGATAGTTTCTTCGGGAATCAGGCCGCTCTCGTTGCGGACCAGGGCCTCGTAGTTTCGTTGAAAGGATCGGATCACTGCCTTTCCCATTCCAGCGGCGACCATTTTGTTCTCAAATGCTGCAAATTTTTCCATAGTCTGTGAGGTTTCTTTCATGAATGACTGAGCGAGATTCAAGGGTCACGCCGAAAAGTCATCTCTTCGACCTAGTCGCTGTATTGAGAAAGCGTTGCCGATGCGTCCGTGCTGGGCTATCCAAGGAGACCACATTCCTTGTACCCCAACCCATTTTTTATCTTTTATGACCACTTCAACTCATCCCCTTCAGGATCAAGTCGCCATCGTCACCGGAGCTGGTCGCGGCATCGGTGAATCCATCGCCCGTTACTTTGTTGAAGCAGGAGCCAAGGTTGCTGTCGTGAGTCGCAGCGAGGCCAACTCCTCCAAGGTGGCTGCCGCATTGGAAGCGATCCGTCCCGGATCTGCCAAGGGATATGCCGTCGATGTGGCTGACTTTGACGCCGTCCAGAAGGTAGGAGAGCAGATTGTGGCCGACTTCGGTCGTGCCGACATTCTCGTCAACAATGCCGGAATCACACGGGACAACCTCCTGATGCGCATGTCCTCCGAGGAGTGGGATGCTGTCCTCGACACCAATCTCAAGGGGGCCTTCAACTTCGTCCGCTCGGTCCTCCGGACCATGGTCAAGCAGCGCTCCGGACGCATTATCAATATCAGCTCCGTCAGCGGCCTGATGGGGCTTGCCGGCCAGACCAATTACGCCGCCAGCAAGGCTGGTATGATTGGTCTCACCAAGGCCCTCGCCAAGGAAGTTGCCAGTCGCGGCATCACGGTCAATGTCGTGGCTCCCGGATTCATCGAGACTGACATGACCGCCGTTCTGAATGAGGAGGTCCGCAAGGGTGCCCTGGCACAGATTCCGCTTTCCCGCTTCGGCCAGCCCGAGGATATCGCCGCGACTGTTGCCTTCCTCTGCAGCCCTGCCGCCGGATACATCACCGGGCAGGTTTTGGCAGTCGACGGCGGCATGTCGATGTAACTCGGCGAAGCCTCGAGACTGATGCTGTTTAGACTGAAGGCTGAAGGGAAATACAAAAAACTTCATCCGCCTCAGTTCTGCTTTCAATCTCCCAGCCTAATAGTCCTTAGTCTTCAGTCTAAATCAGTCTAAATTCCCAAAATGCTTCTTCATCTTCTACGACATGCAGAGGCGGAGCCCTATCAGGCAGATGACTTTTCCCGAAGCCTGACGGAGAAGGGATCGAAGCAAGCGCGCAAGATCGGGTGTTTCATGAAAGAGCAGTGTCTCCGGCCAGATGTCATTCTGACGAGTCCTGTCGTTCGTGCGCAACAGACAGCGGAAGTCGTTTCAAGACTTTTAGGGAAGGCCGCTCTCACGGAAGTTCCGTGGGCGGCCTGCGGGATGAGTCCCGATACGGCACTTGCCGAGCTTTCCGGCTTTGCAAAGCTAGGTTCAGTTCTCCTAGTCGGGCATGAACCCGATTTCAGCCTTCTGATTGCCTCGTTGATCGGACTGGGTCGAAGTGAATCCCTTCAAGTGGCCAAAGCTTCTCTCATCGGCGTTAATCTCCCGCGACTCCAGTTTGGATCGGGGGAACTCCAGTATCTTCTTCCCGTGAAGTTTCTCTAAAAGTATCCTCATGAAAACGCTCCTTCTCACCAACGAATATCCTCCACACATTTACGGAGGTGCCGGTGTTCACGTCGACTATCTGAGCCGTGAACTCACTAAGCTCATGGAGGTCGAGGTTCGTTGCTTCGGCGATCAGGATGAGAGAATTGGGAATATCCAAGTCGAGGGCTTTGGATTGGGGACTCCGGAAATGAAATGTCCGAAGCCGTTGCAGAGTCCCCTGGGGGCATCACGGCGTTGTGTTGATTTTAATGGGGCTGGAATCACCGCCGATCTTGTCCATTGCCACACCTGGTACACCCATTTGGGCGGTATCATGGCAAAGCTGAACTATGGCATTCCCCTGGTCATCACCGTTCATTCCCTGGAGCCTCTGCGCCCCTGGAAGCGTGAACAACTCGGTGGTGGCTATGACTTCAGTCTCTGGGTCGAGAAGACAGCTCTTGAAATGGCTGATGCCGTGATCGCTGTCTCCGAGGAGACCCGAAAGGATGTCCTTTCACTCTTCAAGGTGAAGGAGGAGCGCCTCAGCGTGATCCACAATGGTATTGATCTGAACGAATACCGCCCCACTGAGAACCCTGAGGTTCTCCGATCGCTTGGTGTTGATCCCGATCGCCCCTATGTCCTCTTTGTCGGTCGTATCACCCGACAGAAGGGGATCATCCATCTGGTGAGAGCAATCCGTTATCTGAATCCCGGTTTCCAGGTGGTGCTTTGCGCGGGTGCTCCAGACACTAAGGAGATCGCCGCCGAGATGCAGCAGGCCATTGCCGCCGCTCGGGAGCATCATGGTGAGATTGTCTGGATCGAGAAGATGGTAACCCGTCCAGAGGCGATCGTTCTCTACTCAGGTGCCTCGGTCTTTGTCTGCCCTTCGATCTATGAGCCTTTCGGTATCATCAATCTCGAGGCTATGGCCTGCGGGACTCCCGTAGTGGCCAGCGCTGTGGGTGGCATCAAAGAGGTTGTCGTCGATGGAGAGACCGGATTCCTGATCCCGCTGGCGCAGATGACCGAGAGCCCGTTTGAGGCAACTGATCCAGCTGCCTTTGCTGCCGATCTTGCTGTGAAGATCAACCTCCTCATGGCTGATCCGGAGCTTGCCACGAAGATGGGTGTGGCCGGGCGGAAACGTGCCGAGGAGTTCTTTGGCTGGGATGCGATTGCCCGCAAAACTGAGCGACTTTACGCCAAGCTTCTGCAAAGGTAACTGAATGTTCATTGATCGAGTCAGGGTTCACGCCAAGGCAGGAGACGGAGGCGATGGTTCCGCCAGTTTCCGTCGTGAGAAATTCATTCCCAAGGGAGGTCCCGATGGCGGTGACGGTGGGGATGGTGGCGATGTCATTCTTCGTGCTGATAACCATGTCGATCAGTTGGCCAATCTTTTCTTTGAACCGATCCTCAAGGCCAAGCCGGGAGGCAAGGGATCCTTTCGTCAACGACATGGCAAGTCGGCACCTGATCTCGTGGTTCCTGTTCCGGTCGGCACGCTGGTCTACCGCTTCCCGACTCCAGCGCCTCATGACCCCTTTGCCGAACCTGAGTTGATCGACGGAGAGGAGAATTCTTCCGATGAACCCCAGGGCAAGAGAGGTCTTGCTGATCCGATGCCCGAGGATCTTGTCGCCGATTTGGACGAGGTCGGGAAGGAGTTCATCATCTGTCACGGAGGAAAAGGGGGACGTGGAAACATTCACTTCAAGAGTTCGCGCAATCAGGCTCCCAGACGCTTTACCGAGGGTACTCCCGGTGACGAAGGGTGGTTCTTGCTCGAGATGCGCTCGATCGCTTTTGCTGGTCTGGTCGGTTATCCGAATGCTGGCAAGTCAACCCTCCTCAGGGCCATCTCGCGTGCCCATCCGAAGGTCGGATCGTATGCCTTCACAACCCGTCACCCTCAGGTTGGAGTGGTCGATCTTGAGGATTATCACAAGACAACGGTTGCCGACATTCCGGGATTGATCGAAGGAGCTCATGAAAACCGGGGCCTTGGCCATCAGTTCCTGCGTCATGTCATGCGCTGCGGCTATCTGCTGATGGTGCTTGATATGGCAGGATCGGAGGGACGTAGCCCTCTCGACGATCTCAAGGCCCTCCGCAAGGAACTGGAGCTCTATAACCCCGAACTCTCAGAAAGACCCTGGTGCATCATTGCCAATAAGATGGATATGCCTGAAGCCGCAGCCAATCTGAAAAGCTGCAAGAAAAAATATCCCGGCATTTCGATTCTACCGATCTGTGCGGAGTTGGGGGAGGGAATCCCTGAGTTAAAAGCTTTCCTCCAAGATAAGGTCGTGGAGCAGGAGACAAGACTTGCCGAGGAAAAAGCTGCCAAACTCAAGGAGGAGGGCGAGAATCCCCCATTGGTGTACTAGAGTGTCGCGGGAATTCTGATTCTTTTCGCCCCCTTTTAACCCAAAATTTGCATTAGCAACCATCAAACCAGGATGGCGAGGAGTTAAAATCGTTAGAAAGGTTAAAGCGTTACAACGTGGAGATGTGAATACATCGGACTATCGAACGCAGGTGGTCGCAAGATGAACATGAGGTGCGTGGGAACGCATCTTAGTCATGTCGCAGGCTGTCCGAGCTAGCTCTGATGGTTGATCCGGGAGGATCGCCAGACAAACGGCATAAGAGGGGGGGCATTCCCGATTCATGATGATAGGATTCAGTCCTTTTTAACTCTTTTAACGTTGTAACAATTTTAACGATTGCTGAGATCACCAACCAGGTGAAGCAACCAAACCTGTTGACTGCACGCTATCGCATAATCCGCGTTTAAGACAACCTCCTCGGGCCGTAGGGATTTGAACCCTAGGCCTCCACGACCCGAACGTGGCGCTCTACCAAGCTGAGCTACGGCCCGAAAAGATTTACTGACTCTTCTTGGAGTGATTTGGGGAGGAGGCTGGAGCTGGAGCTATAGTATTGCTGACCGCTTTGGACAGCATCTCACTGAGGGCCTGAGTCTGGGATGGAGCGGTTGCTTGAATCGCCTGTTGGAATCCTGGATCTTGAGCCACCTGTTGGAAGATCTGCTCACGGCCGATCTGCTGAAGTGCGGTCTCTCCACCAAGCTGAACTGCACGATGCAGGTTGGTGAAGGAGGCTTCGCGCTGCCCCATGATCAGTTCGTACTTGGCGATCGTGAAGGGGACATCCCACTGGTCGGGCTGCGCTTTTTCGAGAGCTTTTGCAATTTCCAGCGCCTGAGGAATGCGCCCTTGGCTGGCATAGAAATTAATCATGTCCCTCAGAAAGGAGACATCCTTTGGAGTGGCAGCGATGGCATTCGAGATAGTCGCATCGACATCCCCTTGGCGACCCAGGATCATGAGGCTCTGAAGCACGGGTGCCAATGCCTGCCTGTTGGTAGGGTTGGACTGTAGGGACATGAGTTGTATCGGGAGTTCCTTTGAAGCCTTAAGACGTGCCTCCGTGGCAACAAGCAGACGCTGGAGCACCTTGCTGTTAGGATCCAACGGGACGAATCCCGCAACTAGATCTCGGGCATCCTGAAAGCGTCCTTCCTGGGTCAGGAGGTTCACGAGATTACTCGTGGTTTCGGTATTCGCTGGCCAGAGATAGAGGGCCTGTCTGTAAGCACGCTCTGCTTCTGCGCGCATATTTCGGAAGGCATAGATATTGCCTCCCGTATTGCGCAGTTTTGCAAAGGAGTGAAGCGCCAGATCGTCATCGCGGAATCCGGGAACCGCCTCAAGCTTCTTAATATAATCATCCCACCAGGCGAGATCCTTCTCGGCTGTTCCGGGAGGCAGGGCATCCATTTTGTCATGGGCGATCTCGTAGCAAAGCCCATGCGGAATGGCATAAGGATACGACCACTGCATGGGGAAACTCTCCTCCACATAGAAATGCCGGGGAGTGCCATCCTTCTTGTCACGGTTGTGGAGGAAGATCCATTCTGCTACGGCCGAGTTCAGGGCGACAGGATCGCTCTGAGGGTTGGGCATGGCCTGAGGATTCTTCTGGTACTGGTTCATCAGCACCTCGAAGAGAGCCATGATGTCCTCACGGTGGGGCAGGACGAGTGTCTCATTCGGATAGGTGTGATCACGGCCGAGAATTTTTTCAAACCAACCAAAGGTTGTGGGACGCTCGGTGGTATAATGGGAGCGGATGTAGCGGTTGTAGAAGGTATCGGCCAGAGCGTTCTGAGTTACGATATAGAGATCGCGACGGTCGAAGTTTGGATCACGCTTTGACTTCTCAAAGCTCTCTCCAAAGACCATGTAGGTTGGAACAAAGCGACCCGGATCGGTTCCTCCGAATACAAAGCTGTCCTTCGGCAGATCAACGAGCATGTCGTGCCCATACATCCATCCGAACCAGTGACCATGTTGGGTGCTCTTGGGATAGCAGACGACAAGCGTGTAGAGCGCCGTAGCGGCAGCGAGTCCCGGCACCGTCCATGCGAAGGGGCGCGCTTTCCCTTGTGAGAGTGAGGCAAAGAGCATCGCCGCTCCGTAGCTCGCCAGCATGACGAAGAATCCGTAGCAGAGGCTCTGGTACTGGAACTGCATATCCCACCCGGCGTTATCATAGCCGTTGGGGGCTTGGATCGGCTCCAGGAAAGCCGCGAGGCAAAAGCCGATGACCAGGATGTAAAACCAGATCCTTTGCTCACGCGATAATCGCCAAAACAGTGCAAATCCCAGAAGGGCAAAGATCAGGGGGATTGGTGAGATGCTATGGGCAAGAACCTTCCAGTAGACTTTGCAGTATCCAGCAAACTGCTGCATGGCGCTCTCATCATCCGGGTTCTTGGGTCCCTTCTGTTTCTCAGCGGGAGCGACACCCACGAGTTTTCCGACCGTTCCCTGCAACTGGTCGGCCAGGGTTCCCCAATACTGGGAGCGGTTGATGGCGTAGAAGAATCCCTCGGGAGTGCTGCAATAGCTCCAGTTCATCGGAGGATTGGTCGAGGAGGCAAACGGCATGTAGGCGTAGGGGAGCAATCCGACGAAAACCGCAACAAAAAGCAGCAATCCCTGACGCCACTCGGTGAGCTTGCGACGTACGATGATCAGGAGAAGGAATCCGGCCCAGACTGTGTAGAAAAGGCGGACCGCCGCCTTCATGGCCATGAGATGGTATTGATCCGTGGAAAGATATGCAAAGCCGAGGTAGAGGAGGCTTGCCACGAGCAAGCTGTAGACCGTGTATTCCCAGAAGAGTTCCGCATGAAGAAGCAGGATGACCATGAGTGGCATAAAGGCCATGGCAAGGGTCATGTGGTGATTGCTCATTCCGAGGCAGAAAATGAAGACCAGCCAGACAAACGCATTTTTCCAATAGGGCCTCCTGATCCAGATGTAGGTCAGCATGAGATAGATCATCATCAGGCAGACGTGGAGAGCGTAGAGACCCTTGCCGACAACCGCATGGGACCAGATCGGGGTGACCCAGATGAATGTCAGTGTCGAGGTGACGGAGAGAATCGTTGCAGGGACCTTCTTCACCCCCAACCAACGTGTCGCATTCAATGAGATCAAAGAAAAAACACCGGCGGCAATCGCCGTGCAGAGTCCTGAGAAAAGATTGATTTTCCAGGATCCGTTCCCGAAGGGAATGATATGGCTGAAGAGTCCTGCAAGGATCGTCCAGAGCGGATAACCAGAGGGGTGCATGACTCCGAAGTGGAGAGCCGCAGTTGCCATCTCGCCGTCATCGTTGAGTCCGATGTTTGGCATCACGGTTGCCCAATACGTCACCAGGGCGATTAGGAAGCAAATGAGAGAGATCAGTCGCTCATGCTTGTCAAAGATCCGGAAGGGATGAATTCGTTCCTCTTTCGAGTTTGCGGATTCAGGAAGATCTGATGGGAGAGTTTTGGTGAGGCTCATTGGGGTGGGATGAATGAAAAAGTAATGGGAGTGTGGGATCTGATTCAGCGGCGGCTGGAGCGGGGTGATCTCTGGAATCCACTGCTGATCAGCAGACCCCAGACCATCAGGAGCGCCTCGATGACGATCTTCTTCGACATTTTGGAGACACCCTCGATGCGATCGGCAAAGATAATGGGAACCTCGGCCACCTTGAACCCTCGGCTCCAGGTTCGGTGATTCATCTCAATCTGGAAGCCGTATCCGTTAGATTTTACGGAAGGAAGGTCTATTGCCTCCAAGGTCCGTCGGCGCCAGCATTTAAATCCACCCGTGGGATCCCAGACAGGAAGACCGGTGATCCACTTCACATAATAGGAGGCACCCACGCTGAGTACGAGGCGCTTGAGGGGCCAGTTAATGACACGAATTCCCCCGACATATCGGGAACCGATGGCCAGATCAGCACCTGTTGCCCTGATCCCTGCGAGGAGTTTCGGGACATCTTCCGGACTGTGTGAGAAATCGGCATCCATCTGGACGACAAGGTCGTATTCATGTTCGAGGGCCCATTGGAATCCTGCCACGTAAGCGCGGCCCAGTCCGTTCTTTGCGGTTCGCGAGAGGAGATGGAGGCGAGGCTCGCTTGTGGCGGTCTCCGTCACCCACTGGCCTGTCCCATCTGGTGAGCCGTCATCAACGACAAGGATCTCGACGGCATCAGGTAACGCGAAGAGACGCTCGACCAGTTTCGGTAGGTTTTCTCTCTCGTTATAGGTAGGGACGACGACGAGGGTACGTTCGGACATGATGAAAATGGGAAGATGGGTTAAATTAGCGGCTCTTCTCTGCGCGTCGAGTGCCAAAAGAGAAGATCAAAACGAGGTTGCTCTAGGGATTATCCTTAGATGGGATACCGTACTGGCGCCGAAGTTGAGCCTCCTCTGCTTCCAGTGTCGAGGCGTTCAAATAGATCGGACCGGCTGACCCTTCCAGATCGATTCTCTGGAAGCCGTTTTGTGGATGTTGGATGGCCTCGCTCACATCAGCCAGACCATGAATCGGCATGCCATTGATCGATACGACCACCTTATGTGCAAGCTCCTGCAGACCGATGGTCTGAGAGGAGGGGAGGATGGCAGAAATGATGACCAGTCTCTGCTGATCTTTCGGCAAATCTTCTTGGAAGGTATCCAGTGCTACCAGATTCTGCGGAGCGTCGGTTCTCCAATTACTTCCCCATTCCCGTAAGTAAGGCCTACTCAGCTCTTGAAAGAGTAGCCCGCCAAGGAAGGTGAAGGGAACAGAGTCGCCCTTCAGGCGCGCAGGACTGATTTCAGCCAGAGGATTCCTTCCTTCCAGTGTCAATGTTGCTGTTCCCAGTGTGCCAGTGCCTTCGCCTGCGCTTCGGAAATAAACAATCTCCCCCTTGTCACCGACTGAGGATTCCAGGGTGGCAAGATTGCTGAAGTTGATTTTACCGAGACGGGGGTCGGTGTAATTTCCCTCGCCATCGATCGTTTTGCCTCCGGCCCGCACGATCAGATCACCTTTTCTCAGGCCTGCTTTTTCTGCCGGGCCACCCGGTGTGATGGAGGTGATATAGACACCGGTCATCTCCTTGGGAACCCCTAGCCATTTGCTCAAGGTACTTCCGCGTGCCTCTCCATAGGTCAGTCCGGCTCGGGCTAATCCTGAATATCCGGGCTTTCCGCTCTCTTTCAGGAATCGGGCGATCAGCGGAGCTGGAATGATATCCGCTGACTGAGTGTGGGGATCGTAACGCATCACCAGTCCTGCCAGTCTCCCCTCATGCAGTGCCGGAATGACAAAACTTCCTTCCCGCTGAGGGATCGTCGTGGAAGCACGGTAGAGCAGATACGCACCGCCATCCGAGGAATACGGCATTACGGCGACCGTGGTGACGCTGGCAGGACTGAGAGCTGGTGATCCGTTCGGCTCGAGCTGGAGGATCTCGAGAGAGCTCCCCGGGGTGATTATTGAGTCAAGCTGGAGCGGTTGCGTTCCCTTCAGGAATTCAGGCTCCACCGGCTTGAGGACTGCCAGATTGCATTCCTCGTCGATTGCTTCCACGACGGCCGTGCCCTTCGGTCCATCCTCAGGCTTTTCCAAGCCGATATAGCAGGCATGGGCAACCATGTCCGCCGTGACTAACAGGCGTCCTCCCTCGATGATCGTCCCGAGTCCAGCGCGCGTGAACGGCTGCTTCTTGATCCAGGGGCGGCGGTTGTCAGGATATTGGATCGTCGAGGTGACTCGGAGGACTGACGCCCCCAATTGATTCTGCAAGTGGGAGTCGGATTTCTTTTCCTGACAACTTGTCATCAGTGCCAGCCAGGCAACGAGGAAGCCGACCAAGGAGAGGAATCGTTTTATCGAGGACATCTTCCAGAAATTAGAGGTTTCGGGGTGAGGGGACGCCGTAGGTTTGCATGATGCGAGGATTTGCTTTCATGACTTCTTCACGGCTCAGCACGATCGGCACCCCAATGCCCTCAAGAATCACGACATCATAGCGGGCAGGCTGATCCAAGGCCGTGGCGACATCAGCGAGCGAGCGGATCTTCCTTCCGTTGATGGTATCGACAATACCGGGCCTCAGACCATCGCATTCCTTGTTCACAGGATCGGCCAGTACGCGGCTTAGAACGACAATCTCTGGGCGCTCCAGATAGAGATGTTTTTCCACGAAGTCCTCGAAGGCGCGCTTGATCCTTAGATCAGCCGTGCTGTCCGCATTTAGGAAGTTTCGGTCGAGCGGTTGGAAGAGCAGTCCCCCATGGAGCAGGTAGCGGGGCTTTTCGTCGTAGGCATTTCCCTGCATCTTAAACGGCCAGGTGCCTTGGAGCGGGAATTCCACTTCAAGCGGTTTTCCATCGCGTAGGATGCCGAAACGAACCTTATCTCCCTCGAATTTCTGTTCCACTACCTCGGTCATGTCGATCGACTGGCCATCGAGTTCGACGCGTCCGTTGCTGGCAATGGGATGACCATCGATGGAAAGGAGCACGTCACCTTTTTGCAGAAACCCATGAGATGACCCCTTTTCCTGAACATCGGTGACAAGGATTCCGCGGTCATCATCCCGCACGTCGAGGGCCTTGCGGGCAGGGGCACTAAGAAGCGGGCGGAAGGTGATCGAGAGGTCGGTGTAGCCTGTATACGTTCCCTTTGAGAGATCTTTCAGAAAACGGTCGATCACAGGGATCGGGATCATGAAGCCGACATTCTGCGCCACATCACCCGAATACCCCTGGAAAGCCACGCCGACCACCTTCCCTTCTTGAAGGACGGGGCCGCCGCTATTGCCCGGATTGATCGCGGCATCAATCTGGATGACCAGATGGGAATCAACGCCGGAGTGGGTATAGAGATCAAAATCGATTTTAGAGACGACACCTCTGGTCACGCTGAGACGCTCTCCACCAAGGGGATACCCATAAACACTTACCTCGCTCTCGATCAGGGGGACTCCCCCGAGTTCCAGCGGGATAGTTCCCTCAAAGAAGGAAGGGTCATCGACACTCAGCAGGGCCAGATCACAATCGTGGGCGATGAACTCCACATGGGCCGTGTAGGGATGACTTAACCGTTCGCGGGTCAGTGTGATGAAGCGTGCATTGCTCACCACATGGGCGTTGGTCAGGATCCGTTTCTTTCCGCCGGGAGCCATGATCACAAATCCCGAGCCGATGCCTCCCCCGATATGACCAGCATTCCAAGGGGATGCGTAATCCGCTTCCTGATCGGTCACTTCGATCCTGACCACGCTTGCCGAGAGGTTTTGTCCATTCACGGCTCCGCCTTTGGCGTTTTTGTCTACGGCGGGATCCTTGGCGCAGATCGGGAGAGCGGTCGCGAGAATCAAGCCCAGGATAGGGAGGAATTTTCGGTGGCTCATGAGTCGGATGAGTTTCGCCCAAGTGTCCGAGGAGTGCAACCCTTCCAGAATGACGTTGCCGCACTCTGCTGATTCCCTCATTAATGAAGGAATGAATCATTCGTTCGGTGTCCTTTTTGACTGGGATGGAGTCGTGATCGACTCTTCCTCCCAGCATGAGCGTTCCTGGGATCTTTTGGCTGCGGAACGTGGACTCTCACTCCCGGAGGGACATTTCAAGGCCGGATTCGGCAAGAAGAACGAGGTCATTATCCCGGCGCTGGGTTGGGGAAGCGATCCTCATCTCGTCAAAGAATTGGCCGATCGCAAGGAAGAGCTCTATCGGGAACTCGTCGCCGCAGAAGGAGTCGTCGTACTGCCCGGCGCCCGTGAGTTGCTGCTTGCCCTCAAGGAGGCCGGAATTCCCCGAGCCGTCGGTTCCTCCACACCGCGTGGCAATCTCGATGCGCTTTTTGCCGCGACGGGCCTGGATGCATTCTTTGATGCTGTCGTCTGTGGCACGGATGTCACTCATGGGAAGCCTGATCCCGAGGTTTTTCTCAAAGGAGCGGGTCTTCTCGGACTCGCTCCTCAGCGATGCATCGTCATCGAGGATGCCTTTGCCGGAATCGAGGCCGCCCGACGGGGTGGGATGAAAGTCGTGGGGGTCGCAACCACGAACCCTCTCGCTTCACTCATCGAGTGCGGTGATTGTGACCTATCCGTGGAGTCACTCTTAGAGGTTTCTCCCGAGGTGCTGTCCAAGCTTATGGAATCCTCCGCTGCATGAGCTATCTCGGTTTTCTTGAGCATTACTTGGTCATCCTGCTGATTCCGCTCGCCCTGATTATTGCGGGCGGCCTTTTTGTTATGGCCGATGTGGTCCTTCTTAAGAGGCGAGGGGACGCCGATGGCGTTGTCTCTTTTCTAGGATCTGGCTCCCGTCCCCGTCCCGGACTCCGTCTCGCCTCAGTCTTCTTCTTCACCCTGGCCTCGATGCTGGCGATGCGGGATCTTCTTGCCTTGGGGAAGGATGCTCCTCCAATTCTCTTTGCTCTCCTGATTGGAGCTTCCGCTACCATCCTCTCCTTCCTGATTCTGCTTCTGGGGATCCTTCTCTCACGTGCCCTCGGAGAGGCTCTTCATGAATCGCTTCCCATTAGGGCCGCGGCTCGCCTTGCCCATTGGTTGACCATTTGGCTTGATCCCCTTGCGGAATTGGTCTGGGGGATACTTTCCTCGTTCCTCAGTGCCCTCCATATTGATCGGACCCGCACCGCCGAGCAGACCGAGGATGAGGTGCTTCAGATGATGGATGAGGGACTGGAGAGCGGCGCCTTCGACGTTGCCGAGAAGGAGATGGTGGAAGGTGTCCTCGATCTCGACGAGCAATCCGCCGCCGAACTCATGACGCCGCGCTCGCGTGTTACATGGCTCGATCTGGATGACCCGAACGAAGTCAACTGGAGACGGATCGCTGGAGCAGGACACTCCGACTATCCCGTCTTCGAGGGAACCCATGACAATATCAGGGGTATCGTCTCGGTGAAGTCCCTCTGGGCCAACATCTCCATGACCGGCTCTGTGAAGCTCGTGGATGTCCTCAATCAGCCGCTCTTTGTCCCCTCGACCATGACGGCCACCCGCCTTATAGAGGAATTCCGAACGACCCGCCGGCATGTGGCCCTCGTTGTGGATGAGTTCGGTGTCGTGGAAGGAATGGTCACGCTCAAGGATGTGGTCGAGGCGATCGTTGGCCGACTGCCAGAGCGTGGTGTTCGTCAGCATTATCCCGAGATCATTACTCGCGAGGATGGGAGCTGGCTGATCGATGCCCAGCTCGATTTCGAGGAGACATCTCAGGCCATTTCGTTGGAACTACCCGATGAGGAACTTGTGACGAACCGCTACCAGACCATCGGTGGTTTTGTCCTGCATCACCTGGGTCACATCCCGGAGGAAGGGGAGAAGTTCAAGCGGAATGGCTTCTGCTTTGAGATCGTCGATATGGACCGTCAGCGGATTGATAAACTGCTCGTCAGTCGTGATCCGAATCTCTCCTTACTCGAAGACGAAGAGGAAAAATCGTGATGCTCGCCTCCGCCTATCACCCTGAGCTGTTTCCCATGGAGCACGTCTGGTGGCTCTATGGACTCTTCGTCCTGATGATCCTGGGAAGTCTCTTCCTGGATATGCGGCGCAGGAACGGGAAAGAGCATGAGATCACCTATCGGGAGGCCCTCTTCAATCTGCTTCTTTGGGTTTCCTTGGCACTTCTTTTTTGTGTCGGTCTCTATTTCTACGGACTACATCTCTTTCCCCTGGATCCGAGACTCGCCGGATATGATCCTCAGGTTCTCGCCAAGCAATGTAGTCTCGAGTTTCTCTCCGGTTGGTTGGTGGAGAAGAGCCTCTCGATCGACAACCTTTTCATCTTTCTGGTTGTCTTTGACTTCTTTGCGATTCCGCCGAAGTACCGCCATAAGATTCTTTTTTACGGAATCCTTGGAGCCATCCTCTTCCGTGCTCTCTTCATTGCCCTCGGATCGGTGCTCATGCAGATTTCTTGGGTACCGCTCGTGTTCGGAGTTTTCCTGGCATTCACCGGTCTCAAGGTTGCATTCGGTCCTGAGTCGCATCCCGATCCCGCGCAGAATTTCCTCCTTCGAACGCTCAAGAAGTTTCTCCCGATATCCCCGGGGCTTCATGATGGGAAGTTTCTTGTCAGTGAAGCTGGCCGTCTCATGGGAACGCCACTCCTCCTCACGCTGATCTTTATCGAATTCACCGACATCATCTTCGCCGTCGACAGTGTCCCGGCAATCTTTGCGATTACCAAGGAGCCCTTCATCGTCTTCACTTCGAACATCTTTGCGATCCTAGGTCTAAGGGCTCTGTTCTTTATCCTGGCTGGAATGGCTTCCAAGTTCCATTACCTCAAGTACGGACTAGGATTCATCCTCTGCTTTGTGGGTCTGAAGATGTCATGGCTTGATCATCATTTCGACGGTCACTTCCCAACCCTCTGGTCGCTTGGGATCATCATTGGGGCTCTTGCCACCGCCGCGTTCTTATCCTGGCTTCTGCCATTGAAAAAGGAAGATGGATAAGCCCCGACGCGCTTCTCTTTACAGTCCGCTGGGGTAAGTCTCGTCGACTTCGCCTGCCGTCCATTCCACGGTGCGTTCCAGCGGTTCCACGGCACGGGTAGTGTCGAAGTAGAGAATTCCGTCGAACTGGTCGGGCAGCGAGCAGCGGAAATAATGGCTCTGGCGCTCTGTATCCGGTCGGTAGATGACGCCTATAGCCCGCTCGATACGGGTATTTTTCAGCATTGCCTCCACTTCCGGATCCGAGTGGCAATCGAGCCAGAAATTCGGAACTCCCGTGTCATGGAATAGCCGCTCGTAGCTCTCCGGTAGGGAAGGAATAACATTCTTCCTCTCCGCAGGACCATCCCAGTCGGAGGCCGCGGTGACTGTTCCCTGATGAGTCGAGAAGCCAATGGAGAGTGCCTCCCCGTCGAAATGATCGCGCACCAGTTGGCCGATGTTGAATTCTCCCCGCGCCCCCATGGAGGTTGCGGATGCATTACCGAGATGTGAATTGTGGGCCCAGACTACTACCTTGGAGCGCAGTTGTGTCTCTTTCAGATGATGCATTAGGAAGAGCAGTGTCTGCATCATGTGGCGGTCACGCAGATTCCAGGAGGAGACATCATGGCGGAACATCGTCCGGTAGTATTCCTCAGCGTCATGGACAAGACGGGCATTCTGCTCCGCATTAAAGAACTCATCCTGAGCCCGTTGCCCGTCGCTTCCCAAGAAGGTTTCCCTTCTCCCATGGAGTTCCATCAGCACGGCCATCACCTGGCTTCTGCACCCTTCCGTTATGTCCCGACTGGCAAGAAGCCCATAACGATGGGTGTCGCTATCATAGTGGTCAAAGCAAGCGTAATGCTCGGCGACACGCTTTGCCATGACTGGATCGAACTCCTTTAACGAGTCGATCACGGCCTGCATGGAGGCATTGAGGCTGTAGAGATCGAGACCGTAGAATCCGACTTTGAAGCCTCCCTCATAATGGCCCTTGCGATGGTGATCATCGATCGAGTCGTTCCAGTTTCTGAGCCACCCGATGAAGTCGAGTACGTCCGTGTTCCTCCACATCCATTGGGGGAAGCGTTTGAAACCTCCCAGCGACTCGATTGCCTCGGAATCGATTTCCGTCCCCTGAATGAAGCGGTTTACGCGATAGGCGTCTGGCCAGTCCGCCTCTATCGCAACGGCGTTGAAACCCTGTTCGCGGATCAGTCGCTTGGTGATCTCGGCACGGATCCGGTAAAACTCATGGGTTCCGTGGGAGGCCTCCCCGAGCAGGACGACACGCTTGTTCTTAGACTGTTCGATGATCGGATCAAAATCATTGGATGCACCCGTGAGCGGGCGGACGGAACCTCGCAATAATATGGCATCATCATTCATAGGTAATCGGTAAGGTGGGGAGCTTTTGCCGAGGCTTGGAAGGCATGCCCGCCGGGTGGGTGTCCCCCTCCTTTGCTCAGAAGCTTGCGAACCTCCTTGTCACTGGTCTGGGAGAAATCATCGTACCACCGGCCGACCCCTCCGAAGTCTTCCGGCATCTGAAAACAGACAACCTCATCGGCCAACTGCCGTAGCATGGTCACCACAGAGGGCGGAGCGACCGGTGCCGCCACGACGATCCGAGCCACATCGTGCCTACGTAGTGAGGCAATTGCCACTTGCATGGTCGATCCGGTGGCGATTCCGTCATCCACCAGAATCACCGTCTTTCCCTTCGCGTCGAGCGGTGGATTCATTTCCCTGTAAGCACGTTCCCTGCGTGCCAGCTCCTCATGCTCCAACCGATCGACTTCAGCAACAGCCTCGGGGCTGATACGAAGGGCCGTGATCATCTGCTGATTGAGCATGCGGATCCCGCCGGTCGCGATCGCTCCCATGGCCATCTCCTCATGCCCCGGAACACCAAGTTTTCGGACCACTAGCACATCGAGCGGGGCATGGAGAACCCTCGAGATCTCATGGGCGATCGGAACGCCTCCACGGGGTAGTGCCAGGATCAGCAGATCCTTGCGGTTTGCATAGTGGCCGAGTTCCAGAGCGAGAAGCTGTCCTGCCTCCTCCCGATTGCGGAAGCGGATCATCGTAAGCCCCCCCCTTTCGTCGTCATCTCGGGCTTTCTTGCCGAGAATTGTTTTAGGAACCAGTTCCCCGCCAGCGTTGCGACCTGATCCAGAGTTCCCGCTTCCTCGAAGAGATGGGTGGCCCCGGGTATGATCGTCAGTTGCTTCGTGCAGTGCAGGAGATTCATAGCCTTCCGGTTGAGATCCTCCACGATTGCATCCTCACCTCCCACGAGCAACAGGGTGGGGGAGGTGACTTGAGGAAGGGAGTTGCCTGCCAGATCGGGTCTCCCGCCGCGAGAGACGACGGCCGCGACTCCCTCACCCAATTCTGCGGCGGCCACCAGAGCTGCTCCGGCTCCGGTACTGGCACCAAAGTAACCCAGCGGCAGCTCCTGTTCTTCCCGCTGGAAACGGATCCAACGGGTTGCTACGACAAGTCGTTCTGCAAGCAACGGAATGTCGAAGCGCAGGTGACGGGTCATGTCATCGATCCGTTCCTCCGCAGGTGTCAGAAGATCGAGCAGAAAGGTTCCCATGCCCCGGCTGACCAGATAGGAGGCAACGGCCTTGTTCCGGGAGCTGTTCCTGCTGCTACCGCTTCCGTGTGCGAAGAGAACAATCCCGCACGGATGATGTGGCATCACCCAGTCAGCTGTTAGGTAAGCCCCGTTGCCAAGAATGGGGATGTGAACCGACTTTGCGAAACCTAAACGGCTTCCGAAGTTTTCTGCATTGTCTTTCATGGCCTCAGGATCGCTCCGATTACGTGAATCCTCAATTAGTAGAAATGCTTAGATTACCGGTAGCACTCTGGTGTATCTCCAAAATTACTTATCAGCTCATACAGAAGCTCGGGAAAAGAATGAAATGGGATTTATGTAAATAATCAGTCCCGATTTTATTCTGCTTTAAAAAGATTTACTCAGGTTGCTGTTTTACTGATTCCCGTACTTTTTTAACTCTGTAGACTTCTACAGTAAAATAAAGTAATGCAAGTAGTCATAAAATGTCTTTGCTTGTTTTTGCCATCAAGAAAGAACCTCTCATCGTCTTCACTTCGAACATCTTTGCGATCCTAGCTCTAAGGGCTCTGTTCTTTCTCCTTGCTGGAATGGCTTCCAAGTTCCATTACCTCAAGTACGGACTTGGATTCATCCTCTGCTTTGTGGGTCTGAAGATGTCGTGGCTCGATCATCATTTCGACGGTCACTTTCCGACCAGTTGGTCCCTCGGAATTATTGCCGGGGCACTTTTCTCATCGGGTCTCTGTTCCTCGCTTTTTCCAAGGAAGAATCCGGTCTAGAGGAGGTTATTAAGCGCTAACACCCTGAGGCTTCTCTGGGTGATTCTGTAAATTGAGGATCTTGATGAATTCCTCTTCTTTCATCGGTTTTCCATAGAGAAACCCCTGCATGATCGTGCAACCGAGAGCATTGAGATGATTGGCTTGGACTTCCTGTTCCACTCCCTCGGCGATGAGCCTGTAGCCCAGATTTTTTGCGATTCCCACGATCGCAGCTAGAAGGTCGTTTTTGGGCGTATCTCCGGGAATGATTCCCGCGAGGAAGATCTTATCGATCTTAATCGTGTCGATCGGGAGTGCGGTGAGGTACTGCAGATTGCTATATCCTGTTCCAAAATCATCGACCGCAATCATGACTCCTGCATCCCGGAGTTGAATCAGGTTGTCATGGAGCCAAGGATTGGATGTCTGGAGATGGTTTTCCACAATTTCCAAACGGAGCATCGTCGGTGGTATCCGGGCATCCTTGAGACGGGCGAGGCAGAGTTTGGCATACCCGCTGACCATGAGGATCGCGGGGCTTACATTGATCGAGACCCTGAATTCGGGAATCAATTCCAGCTCTTTTCGGTTCTGCTTTATGAACCTGAGTGTTTCTGCGAAGACCCATTCGTCAACCTCTGGCATCATCCTCATCCTTTCGAGCGAGTCGATGAAGTGTTCGGCGGCAATCACTTCACCCTTCTTGTCCACGACCCGTAGGAGCGACTCCGCGGAGATGATGGCACCGCTCTGGTAGTCAACGATTGGTTGCAGGGCCATGAACATTCTTTTTTCGCGCACGGACTCGCGGATCATCCGATCGAGTTTTCGCTGGGTTTTGAACTCCTCAATAATCGACGCGTCCGCGATGCAGTAGTTTTTGCGCATGCCGGTCTTGACGAGATACATCGCCTCCTCGGAGCGTCGGATCAGTTCCGTCGTGGAGATCTCATTGCTATCGAGATACGCACATCCAATGCTCGATCCGATCCTGATCTCGAGGTCTCCCATCATGAAGGGCATCGCAAGGTGGCGCTGGATCCGCTGGAGCAAAAGTTCCAGATCGCTCTGGTCACTGATCCGGTGCGCCAGAATGACGAATTCATCACCACTCAGACGACCCATCAGATCCTCTCCTCGACAGATGGCTTTGAGACGCTGAGTCACCTCAATCAGCAGGCGGTCGCCTGTCTGATGGCCGAAGTTGTCATTCACCTCCTTGAATCCATCGAGATCGATGTAGAGGAGTGCCGAAGTGGGATTAACACTGTCGGCATCAGCAATCGATTTCTCCAGCTGCGCAATGAAGACGGTTCGGTTCGCAGCTCCCGTGAGGGCATCGTGGGTGGCTTTTCTCTGGAGTTCGACATTGACCAATTCGCGTTCCGCCACAATGCCGAGATTCGTCGCCATGATGTCGAAGACTTCGCGAATTCGGGGATCCATTTTGCGATGATCCGGGTAGATCAGTTCGATCACGGCCACCAGGCGATCACGAATCCTCACTGGGACCACCAGATAAGAAAACTCGGGATGTAGGGATCCTGTGGAGATGAATTCAGTCTTTGTGTGCTCTCCGGTGGGATACTGGGGAGCTGAGTCAAGCTGCACCCAGAGGGTTGCAAGTTCAGGATCCTTTGGGAGGAGGGGATTATAGATAATGCCGGTCGTTCCGCCGGTCTGCATGTTCCTGATCCGGCATGAGAGATATCCGAGTTCTGGATCGAGATGATCGATCAAGCTATGAAGAGCGTCGTCGAAACTGGGTGCCTCAACGGCCATTTCCGTGGTGCTTCGGAGCAGGTGATTATAGATCTCCTTCTCCCTCATGAGCAGATTTGTCAGCTTCCGGTTGGAGCGGTGGACATTCATGTAATCCATGGCGATCCGCGCAAGGTCCTGAATTGAGGTGATCTGCTCCGGTGTCAGTTCACGTGGCTTCTGATCGATGACGCAGAAGCTGCCGATGGGAAGGCCGTCGCCGTTTTGAAGCGGAATTCCGGCATAGAAGCGGATATGGGGATCCCCCGTGACGAAGGGGTTGTGCATAAAGCGTGGATCCTTCTCCGCATCCGTAACGATCATCGGTTTCTCCGGATCGAGGATCGTGTAAGCGCAGAAGGCATCCTTACGGGGTGATTCCTGAAGATCGCAACCGTAGTGAGACTTCACCCATTGACGATTCCGATCGACCAGAGAGATGAGGGCGATCGGTGATCCGGTGATCTGCGCCGCCATTTCTGTCAGACGGTTAAAAATGATATCTGGCTCTGTATCGAGGATGTCGTAGCCGAGCAGTCGGGCGATGCGTTCCTCCTCCCGCGGATGGAGGGGTGGTGAAACCGATTCAGCGGGGGTTGTCTGTATCATTTCATCCATACAGTAACGATACGTCCGTCATCGCCGCATGGGGAAGAAATTGCAATAAGCAGAATGCTTAAGTTTACCGCCCTGAAATCACCGCGGCTGTCATGTTTACAAGCTTTCGATATCGATCCAGTCAACCAGCATGGTCAGTTTTCCTGTCCAGTCGGGCTGACCCGACCAGGGCATGCGCCGCATTCCGAAAAGCACCATGGATGGATAATCAGGAACGACGTCATCGATGAATGCCTGCTGAACCCCGTCGATGAAAAAACGGACGGATTCGGGACGCCACTCGATCGTGTAGATGTGGAAGAGATCATCCCGGTGTGAGATCCGTTTCCCTGAGGTATCATGGATGGGCATGCGGATGCTGCGCTTCGGCAGGAGGGAGTCACCGCTGTTGCCAACGTCACCCGTGGCATTGGCCCAGGTGTTGAGGCGGAGGTCTGTCCAACCTCCATGGGTACCAGTAGGATGTCCGGTCCCGGGTGATTGGGTGTCGTCCGCTGTGATCTCGATGTCGATTTCGTCGACCTTGGTTTTCTCGCGGTAGGTGAAGAGAACGCAGGCGACGCCGGGAATGGCGGCGTTCTTAGCTCGGATACTGATCCGGTGATTACTCCCGACAGGACCAAGGGAGAGGGTTTGGAAAGGGAGGAAATCACTGCCGTCCGGGAGTCTCTTGAATTGCTTCTGGAGCGAATGGCTCGTGACCGAGAGATGGGCGTAGCCATCACCGGGGATGATCGATCTCCATCCGGCGACAGGTGTCAATTCATCCGTGTATCCCCAGTTGATGCCCTCTCTTGCAGGCGGCTTCCCCGGATTGTCAAACCCCTCGAAGTACTCCCCCGCTGTGAGTGAAGATCCCATGAGTAGGAGTGATATTGTTAAATGTTTACCCGCAGAGGCGCAGAGGCGCAGGGGAGGGAGAAATCTAATCGTCAAGTCCATTCACGCAGCGGGTGATTCCACTCTTGAGAACGTCCTCACCGAAGTTGAGAAGGTATCCGAGTTTTAATCCTGTCAACTTTAGGTAGGTCTGAACCTGTTTCTTGTGAGCTGGAATGATTCGCTCTACCGATTTTAGCTCTAGGAGGACCTTGTGTTCCACGATGATATCGGCACGGAATCCTTCGTCAAAGTTGACCCCTTTGTAACTGATGGGGACGGAAACCTGGCGTTCTACTTGCAGTCCCAGATCTTGCAGTTCTCGAGACAAGACGACCTCGTAAACGGATTCCAAGAGGCCGGGTCCAAGTTCTCGATGGAGACCGATCGCCACCTCAATCACTCGAGTGCCAATCTCATTTTCACTCATTTATCTTAACTCTCAGCGCCTCTGCGCCTCTGCGCGAATTATTTTTTGTAAGATTCTTGTTAGGCGGGGATGACATGGGCTTTGCCGTTTTTGGGGACGATGTTGCAGGCGTCGACAATCAACGGGATCTGCTCGGCAAGGACTGTGTAATCGACACCCTTGTGCGCGGTGCAGACGACGGCGGCCGTGTACTTGGAGAGTGTTTCGGGATTCCATTCGATGGAGTGACGACCTTCCCAGTGAGGGCCGGCATGCTTCTCGATCACTGGAATGAAGGGGTCGTAGTAATCGATCTCCGCACCTTTTTCACGGAGGATATTCATGATCTCATAGGAGGGTGACTCACGATCATCCGGGATGTTCGGTTTGTAGGAGACACCCAGGATCAGGATGCGGACTCCCTGAATGGGAAGGGCAAGCGCATTGAGCCCCTCAATCAGGTGGCTGACGACATAGAAGGGCATGCCTCGGTTAATCATACCCGCAAGCTGGATAAAGCGCGTGTCGAGATTGAACTCACGGGCCTTCCAGGTGAGGTAATAGGGATCGAGCGGGATGCAGTGACCGCCGACGCCGGGTCCGGGATAGAAGGGCATGAAGCCGAAGGGCTTGGTCTTCGCTGCATCAATCACCTCCCAGATGTCGATTCCCATCGGGGTATAGATTCGCTTGAGTTCGTTCACGAGGGCGATGTTGATAAAGCGGAAGATGTTCTCCGTGAGCTTCACGGCCTCGGCTGTATCGCAGCTGCTGACGGGAACGACCTTGCTGACGGCGCGCCCGTAGAGTTCGACGGCACGCTCGAGACAATCGGGTGTTAGTCCGCCAACGACCTTCGGCATTTCCTTCAGGATACTCATTTTATTGCCGGGATCCTCGCGTTCAGGTGAGAAGGCAAGTGCGAAGTCGACTCCTGCCTTGAGGCCCGATTTCTCCTCCAGAACCTTGCGTAGATCCTCGCGTGTCGTTCCCGGATAGGTGCTCGACTCGAGGGAGACCAGCATGCCTCTCCTGAGTATCGGGGCGATTTCTTCTCCAGCGGACAGGATGAAGGCGATGTCGGGATCAAGATGAGTGCGGAGTGGTGTCGGGACGCAGATGATGATGGCATCGCTCTGGGCCAGGTCGTTCTTATCGCCGGTGAAGGTGAGGAGATTCTTTTCAGTTACTGCTTTGATTCTTTCTGATGGGACGGTGGTCAGCGGCGAGCATCCCGATTGGAGCTCACGAACACGGTTGTGATTGAGATCAAAGCCGATGGTGCGGCATCCGGCTTCTGCGAATCCAACGGCGAGAGGGATTCCGACATAGCCAAGGCCGACGACGGCGACTTCGTAACAGGAATTAGAGGGTTTGGCGATCATGGGGTGTGTGGGGTTAGGGATGACTGATTACCGTTGCGGGTCATGACTGCTCCAAGATCCTTGCGTCCTAGCAGGTATTGGAAGGTTCCGATCACGCGGATGATCAGATGAAACTGATGGAATCCCAGGTTATCAAGCAGGATGGCGAGGATAAGGCGCCAGAAGTCGCACCAGTTGGCCGCACGCAAACGGGTCGACTCGCTCAGCAGGACGGCAGTCAGGGAAAGAAAGACTCCAAGGATATAGGCCAGGAAGATCATCGCAATGATCTCAACGCCGGAGGCGATCCCGAGTGTCAGGCAAACGACCATGAGCACCCAGGCGGAGAGTTCCACAATGGCTGCCAGCGCCTCAAAGATGAGGAAGAAGGGCATGCCGAACAGGCCGGTCATGCCGTAGCGTGGATTAAAGATCATCCCGGCATTGCGCATGAGCGCCTGCATGGTTCCGCGCTGCCAGCGGTTCCTCTGGGAAGCGTACTGGCCGATTTTCTCGGGAATCTCGGTGTAACAGACGGCATCCGGAGAAAACACAAGGCGTGCATGGTCTTTTCTGCGCCTGTCATGGATGTGACGATTGAGTCGCATAGTGAACTCAATATCGTCAGTGATGGCTTGAGGCCATGGGCCGCCGACCTCCTCGAAGAGACTCTTCTTGATCAGAAGGAGGGCGCCGGAGATGCAGAGCATGCTCTTCAATCTGCAGAGACCAATTCTGGCCCACTGGAAGCTACGCGCGTACTCAACCTCCTGGTTCATTCCCAGGAGGGTCTTGGGAAGCGTGTTTTGGAGGATCTTCCCGTCGACAATTTTCAGACCATTGGAAGGACGAACGATTCCCGCCACGGCGGCGACACCAGTATCGCGCAGAAAGGGGCGCGCCATGTGGAGGAGGGCATCAGATTCGAGCACGCAGTCGGCATCGATGATGCAGAGGAGGGGATAGCGCGAGAGTGTCACGGCGGCATTGATGGCATCGGCCCTGCGCCCGTTCACTTTGTCGATGACAACAAGATTCGGATGATCGGGGGATTCGTAAATGCCGAGGATATCCTTGGTCAGGATGTGTTTCCTTCCAAAGCGGTCGATCTTACGAAGATGGAAGCTCTCTTTCATGATGTCGATAGTTCCATCGGTGGATCCATCGCTGACAACGATCACCTCGAATTGGGGATAGTTCAGTCGAAGCGCATTTCGGACAGTGGCAACGACGATTGACGCCTCATTATAGCAGGGAATGATCAATGAGATCGGCATGGTGAGGGGGGATTCACCGATCCTCCGGAATTCCGCAAAGGTGATCCCGCGACGATAACGTCTTGCCTGAGTTGCACCGACAAGAACGAGTATCAGGTAGATCGCGTGCAGGGAGATGTAATAGGCCAGGATCAGCCAGAGCAGGATGTGGATAGTGGTCATGGGAGAGCCTCCGTGGTCGGTTCGAGAAGTCCGTTTTGCTGAAGGATCTGACGACTCATGTCTCGCCCGTAAGCATCGACATGATGATCAACGGCATCCTTGAGTGCGGTGATCCCCTGATCGCCCATCAGCACGAGGGCGACGCCGGCATTGTGCCGAACCCACCACTCCTGATCGGAGAGTCCCTGAAGCAAGAGAGGGATGTTTTCGGAGGCACGGAGTTTACCCAGTGCGGCCATCACGGTGCTACGGACCTCCCAGGAGGAATCTTCACCGAGAGCGGCGATGTCTTGGATCACGGCATGATCGCCGATGGAGGAGAGGGAACGGACGGCATTGAGCCTGACATTCGCCACCGGATGTTTCAGAAGATGGCGGAGAGAAGGAATCGTCCGCTCAGAACGCAGGATTCCCGAGACACGGGCGGCAATGGAGAGGGTGGAATCGTCGTAACCGGGACCATTCATCACCTTCAGGATGGAATCAATTGCCCTTGGTCCGAGTGAGGAGATAATCTCTGCAACGCGTCGCTGAGAGACCTCGCCCGGGATATCAAGGGAACTGAGAATCGGTTCAACGGCATCAGTGCAACCATGTTGGATCAGGGAACGTGCCGCAGCGAAACGGACGCCGACCACATCATCACGGAGGGCTGTCATGAGCGCTGGCATAGAGGTATCGTCGCCAAGGTAACCAAGACGCTCTGCAGCGTGAAGGCGTGTTTGCCAGAGACGGCTAGTCAGCGAGTGTTCTTCTTTCCTAAGCAGCGGTAATGCAGCGAAGAGAGGATGGAGTTTTTTTCCTCCCTCCTCATCTAGGGAATCTGCCTCCTCCATCAGGATCAGCAGTGCCAGATTTTCATCTTTAAGTAGAATAGGGGTGACGATCTCAACGGTTGTCTCTCCTCGAAGGAATGCCTTGATCAGAGGAATGGAGCGCTTCCGGAAGTCGGCCTCATGATCGAGACTCCGGTCGGTGAAAATCCTCATTCCTATGATTAAAATAAGTAGAAAGAGGCTGAGTAGCGTGAGGATCGCTGCCGTGATGGTGACGATGGTGAGCAGGTTCATGGTCAGAATTTCCAGGTGCAGCCGATGGTAGGTGTGAGCTGTTCGTAGAGCTGCCCACCGCTCTCTTTAAGCCGGTAGCAGTACTGGACTCCCGTGAAGAGACTCAGGTCTCGGGTGATCGGTTGGGTAAAAAAGAGCGAATAGGTGTAAGCGGGGCTGAGGCTGGTCACGTTGCTGTTATTCGCTCCGACTTCACTGTCAGGGTCTGTACCGTAAGAAAAAGCCATCGTGAGTTTCCGATTTCCGGGCAACCCGAAGTTGAGAGCCGTGGAGTAGTAGTTGTACTCGAGGGAGTTGTAGGCCCATCCCCTCACATACCGGAAGGCAAGCGATGTCTGATCGGTGAAGTTATAGACCAGTCCCGGATTGATCTGGTCGATCGGCCCTTGGATGAAATTGTAATGCTGGTAATCGAGCAGAAGGCCCACTCTGGGCGAGGCCTGATAAATAAAGCCCCCTTGGTAGATCTGGAGCGCGGCAAAGGTAGGATCCGGGCAGATGGAGATCTTCCCATGCACCTCCAACCACTTCCAGAGGTAGTAAGAGGCAAGGGCGCTGTAATAGGTGTCCGTTCCCGAAGGAGGGCGCTGCATGATGTCGATCTCTCCACCGAGCGCGAAGCGCTTGTTAAACTGGTAAACCAGAGTTGCGTCTTCTTCCTGCCATCCCTGACGGCCGTGATTGAAAAAGCTGTAGTCATAATAGGGAGAGAAGGTCCAGTGGTGGAACGCCTCAACCTGCTCGATTTCGCCTTTCACCACTTTCTTTCCGTCGCCGGACTCTTGTGTGGATTGAGAGGTCACGATCCTGTGTCGGGGAATGATTCGACGCGGTGTTCCCTGCGGCTTCTTAAGCGGTGTTGCCGGAAGGCCCAATTCCTCCCTCACTTCCACGCTGGCATTGAAGAGACCAGCGGGATCGATCGAATCACCGTCACGAAGGGATTGCTCCAGCAGAAGCAGGGTCACCTTATCATGGAATCCATTTGCATAAAGGAACCAGGCATACTGCTCCTTGAGTCGATGGTCGCCGGGATTTTGTTCGTAGGCCTGCCTGTATTCCTCGCGCGCCTTGATGATCTGCTGACTGGAGGTGGAGAGTTCCGCCCGTTCGTAGAGGCCCAGTCCCGAGGTATCGGGTTGCTCCTGGAAGGGGATTGGCTCAGTGAGGTTCCATATCGGTGCATTACCCTCGGCATGGGTGCGGACGCCACACATCGCGAAAACAATGATGGTGAGGGGAGCCAGAAGGCGATGGAAAGTGGCGGTGTGCATGATCAGAGAAGTCTCCCATCGGGAACAACAAGGACCCGGTTTCGTGCGATCAGGTCGTCGATTGTTTTTTCGAGTGTCCACTGATGAGTGAATGCCGTGAGTTCCTTCAGAAGATCGACCGAAGGGCGTCGCTGGGTGATCTGCCAGAATTGGCTTCCGTAGCTTTGTTCAAAGGAAATGAACTCGATCGCAGAGCTGCTGCCCGAACGTTCGATCACCATCCTGGCGAGGTCGATAATCGCGATTTCCCGGGGGTTGCCTACATTCACAGGAAGTCCCCAGGCCTCAGGTTTCCCCGCCAGCAGATCGAGTGCCGCCACCGTATCGCGCACATCACAGAAAGATCGGGTCTGTGTGCCGTCGCCGTAGACGGTTAGTGGTGCGCCGGAGAGGGCCTGTTTGATGAAGCGCGGCAGGACAAACCCATAGTTGCCCGACTGTCTTGGGCCGACCGCATTGAAGAGCCTGGGAATGGAGATCGGGAGGCCATGGATCTCACGATAAGCCATGGCCTGAACCTCATTGGTGAGCTTGCTCAAGGCATAGGCTGTCAGACCCCCTTTCTCGGGAGAGTAGACCAGTTCGATTCCTTCCCTGAGCACTTTCTCGTGTGAGTGGCCGTAGACGGAGGAACTGGAGGTGATGACGAGTTCCGGAAGATTTCCGCAACGGGCAACGCTCTCGAGAATCCTCTCCGTGCCGAGAACATTCACGCGGGTCACCTCCACCGGTTCCTTCAGTACACGGAACATCCCCACCACGGCCGCCATGTGATAGATCCTGTCGGCTTTGGCGATTTCGTTATCCAGATCACGCCAGTTCAGAATGTCAGCCTTCACAAAGCGTAGGTTCTTGCGGTCGAATCCCTCAAGAACCTGCATGCTCCCCGTGCTGAGATCATCCACGGAAACAATCTCATCGCCCTTGGCGAGGTGATGTTCCGCAAGATGGGATCCGATGAATCCTGCGCCGCCAGTGATGAGAATGTTCATAATGAAGTCTTCTTGGATGATTACTCGTGATGGCTGCGCCCCTTGAGCAGATGACGGGGATGGCGAAAGCATGGAATTGGTGATCCATCCCCGTTCATTGCATGAAGCTGACAACGATTTCGATCAGTGAGGGCTGATACATAGTCGAGTAGAACGCTGGCATTGATGCTTGGGTGGGGTTCCAGATCACGGAAAATCACGAGTGGTTTTTTGCCATTGCATGACTTCGCAAGCAGATCCCTCAGTGAATGCCTTAAACCGGCGATGAGCTGACTCGTGCCATCACAGACCATCAGGATGACATCGGGCATGACCCGTTCGATGACATGTTCCCAGCTGATCCCGTCATGACTCAGGACCGCATCGTTGTAGTACTCAATACAGGTGCTGGTATGAGGAGCAGAATGATGGAATGCTGACTCCAGCCATTGTTTTGCGAGTCTTCCTCCTTCGACGGAGGGATAGATGCAGATCACGCTGATCTGGTAACCAATCGGGAAGAGGGCTTCTGCGGACTGAGAAGCTTTGCTTAAAAAGCCATCGAGGGAGTGACCATAGCGTTTGCGTTGCCCTGAGGGAGCAAGCGGGGCTGGCATCTTGCGGTTGTGGGGGCGGGTGTGTTTTGTTGAAGAGCTTGGGTTCATTAATGAGAATAATGACCCATGAGCAGTCACTGCGGTAGATGGGGAACTGCTTATTAAAACCTAAGTAAAACACTTAGGCCCATCGCCCCCCGGTGGGCGATATGCGATATAACGAGAGGTTTCCTAAGTTAATTAAGGGAAACGTTCCACAAAACGCTTGAGGGATGCGTTTACCTCTGGATGATCAATGCTCCCGTTGGTACCTGATGATTTGGACCTCGCTTTTGACTTTTGATTTTTGGCGGTACTCTTCGATGGGGAGGGGGTGTTCTGATTGACGGAGAGATTATCCCCATAAAAACGAACGGCGTATGCATGGAGTTGCAGGGCGCTCTCCAAGCCGATCTTGAGACGGATATTGTTTCTGTGCACCTGCACGGTGCGTGGACTGATTTTTAGTTTCTCCGCACTGTCCTGGCAGGAGTCGCCTTTGGCCATGAGAATCATGATCTCGAGTTCACGGTCGGTGAGATTATGGAGGTTGTGATCATCTCCCTTGAGGCTGCCGGCATGATGGACCAGAGAGTGCAGGGCCTGTCTTGCCAGTCGCGGATTCAAGTAAAGCTCCCCGTGGAGAACTTTTTCCACGGCTTTTTCAAAATTTCCCATCGGGTCCATCTTGTGCAGGTAACCCATGGCGCCAGCCCTGAGGCAGCGTTCCGCATAGAATTCCTCGCTATGAGATGAATGAACGAGAATTTTCAGATTGGGATAGAGAGGCATCAGGTGTTTGATGAACTCCAGCCCATCCTTTCCGATGAGTTGGATCTCCAGGATCATGAGATCCGGCTCATCCTTGGAGATTTTATCCATCGCCTCTTCGGCAGTAGCGCTCGACCATGCGATCTCCCAACGACCAATCTTCTTGATGAAATGAGACACCCCGATGCGGCTCGAAGGTTGACTATCGACAATCGCAATACGTTCCTTGCCAGGGGATGGGGGAGCTTTCGAGGTTTTTTTCATAGTACCTGCAAGCAGGACTCCATCAGGTACTTCTCATGAAATCAGAACATCTCACAAGATAATTCACACCGTTAACTGTTTGCCTTGATTTTGCTTTTTTTATCCTCTAGCGGTGGTGGGACTCGAACCCACACTGGAGCGATTTTAAGTCGCTTGTCTCTGCCATTGGACTACACCGCCGGAAAAAAGGAAGGATGAACCCTAGAATCGTAAACCTGAAGAAAGAAACACCAGAGAGTGCTCCAATCCTAAGTTTTGTTAGTACCCGACGTGACCCAAGCGGGTTTTTCCGCGGAAGATCCAGTAGATGCTGACGGTGTAGGCCAAAACAATCGGGACGCCAATGCAGGCGATAACGAACATGTACCCGAGCGTTTTGTGGGAGGAGGCACAGTTGTAGATGGTCAGGCTGTTGCCGGGATTGGGCATCGACATGACGATATGAGGGAAATAGGAAATCCCAAGAACCGCCATCAGAAGAACCATGGTGAGTGCCGACATCAGGAAGGAGCCGAACTCATACCCCTTGGCAGTCATTAGACCGATTGAAATAGCCGCCAGGATATCGAGTCCCAGGATAATGAATCCGTAGGGGCGAGTGAGCATCACGGCCACCAGATCCGGGCACTCAAAGAAGGTGGCCGCATTGAAAGCGAGAAACAGAATCAGAAAGAGAGCGATCAAGCGGGGAACCCATCCCTTGATCGTGGCTTGGAGTTCTCCTTCGGTTTTGAGCACGAGAAAAATGGCTCCATGCATCGCAAATAGGGCCACCACCGTGACTCCGAGGAGAAGTGAATAGGGGTTGAGTAGTCCCAAGAAGGTACCCGCGAAATCACCCTCCTTATCGAGGGGAATGCCGCGAGTGATATTACCCATCGCAACCCCAATCAGCAGGGCCGCCAAGAAACTAGCAACGCTAAAAGCAATATCCCAAGCCTGGCGCCAGGACTTACCAGGCTCCTTACTGCGGAACTCGATAGCCACGGCACGGAAGATCAAGGCCACCAGCAGGAGCATGAAAGCATCATAGAACCCGGAGAAGACGGTCGCATAAGCCCCCGGAAAAGCGGCAAAGAGCGCTCCACCACCGGTGACTAGCCAGACTTCATTGCCATCCCAGACAGGGCCAATGGAATTCAGCAGGATGCGACGATCCTCATCCTTCTTCACAAAGAGATGGAGGATTCCGACGCCGAAGTCGAAGCCATCCAGGATCGCGTATCCTGTGAAGAGGACTCCAACTAGGATAAACCAGACGATGTTCAGATTAAGAAAATGAGCGAGATGGTGCATGGCTGGGAGCAGATGGTGGTTCTAGTTACTCCTGGCTGGAGGCGCGTCCCTTATGTGTAAAGAGGCCTGCTGCGATTGCATCACTCACTCCGGGAGCCTTGGTGTGATGATCTTGATCCTCATCAGGGCCATGTTGGATTTTATTGTTCAACAGGTAGATGAAGGTGATGAAGAGAAGGGTGTAGATAAGGGCAAAGAGAATGATTGAAAAGACCACCTGATTCGCATGAACGGCACGTGAAAGACCGTCGGAGGTCCGCAGGAGATTATAGACGATCCAAGGCTGGCGTCCCATTTCAGCGGTGTACCAACCCGCCTGCATGCAGATCTGGGGAGCAATCACGGCAAAAACATAGATCCAGAGAAGCGCACGGATGATGGGATTATCCGCTCTGAAGAGCAATCCTCTCCAGAGGAGCATGAGTGCCAGGAAGGAGAGGCCGAAGACCGCTGATCCGATGCCGATCATAAGATGATACGTCTGAAAGACGGCTCCGACGACGGGCCAATAATTCGGACGAATCTCAGCGAGCTTTTCCTTGGTAAGACCGGGATTACGAGCAGCAAGGAATTCATCACTTGGCATCGAGAGGAGTCCCTGCACGGGTTGCTTAAAGTTATGGAAGCAGAGGAAGCTCAGGAGAGCTGGAATCTGAGGGCCATGGACAGTCTGATTCTTCGTGTCGACATATCCGAAAAGGGTCATCGGTGTGTAGTCATGGGTCTCGTAGACACCCTCCATGGAGGCGAGTTTGATCGGTTGAGTGCGGACCACACCGCGGGCGGTGGAATCAGCACTAATGGATTGCAGTACGGTCGTGAAGGCAGCAAAACATGCCGCCACCGTCATCGATGTGCGGGCGAAGGTCGTGAAGCGACCTTTGAGCAGATACCACGCACAGATACTGAGGACCAGGAAGGATCCTACAAGCCATGATCCGAAGACGACATGACAGATGCGGTTCATCGAAGAGGGGTTGGCAATCATTGCCCAGAAATTATCAACGACTGCGCGAACATGCCCCAAGTCGGAAGCCTGAACGATATAGCCCTCGGGAAGTCGCGTATGAACACTTCCGACGATCTTTTCCAAATGATACCCGGCCGGGGTCTGCATCCAGGAGTTGGCAATCAGGATCCAGATGGCACTGAAGTGTGATCCCAGGCAGACCATGCACGTTGCGAAGAAGTGCATCTTTGGGCCGACCTTGTCCCAGCCGAAAAGGAGAAGGGCCAGGAAACCCGACTCAAGAAAGAAAGCAAAGATACCTTCTGCAGCCAGGGCGCTGCCAAAGATATCACCGACAAAACGTGAGTAAGCAGCCCAGTTCGTCCCGAACTCGAACTCCATCACAATGCCAGTCGCCACACCAATCGCGAAAATCAGACCGAAGATCCGTGTCCAGAAGTGGGCAAGCTGGTGAAAGAGGGGGTTTTTGGTCTTCAGATAGAGACCCTCCATAATGACAAGCAGCATTCCCAGCCCGATGGTCATCGGTGGATAGAGGAAATGGAAGGAGACCGTCAGTGCGAACTGAATACGAGAGAGGATTTCTACGGACATATTTTTTTGGAGTACCCTTGGATCAAAGGACTAAAGCTGAAGGATTTCAATAATTAATGCAAAAACAATGCACTACATTCGAAGTGCTAACGGATAACCTTTCGAGTCAGATAGGAGAGAAGTTCAGGATATCGAAGGATGAGGGGAGCAAGTGCGTGGGCTATACGTGGATGCTCTGAAAGAAGACGTGTCAGTTGGTTCACCAAAAGGCCGTTTCTGTAAAGATCGCGGTGTTCCCTTCGGTAGAGTTCCTCCTTCTTGAGAAGTATACCGGGAGAGTCAGATGCACCTGAGTTCATAATCGCCCCAAGAAGCGCCCCGCTCCTCAGGGCGAAAGAAATTCCTTCTCCTGTGAAGGGTTCGACGACGCGAGCCGCATCGCCGCAGAGGAAAACTCCGTCGCGAGCTACGCTACGCGCAGTTGCTCTGGAAATCGGAGTAATGCTTCTCCATGCGGCAGCTGAAGCGACAGGATAGTATTGCTCCGCTTCCTTGCGCAGATCCTTCATGGCGCCGTCATTGGCAACCAGGCAGAGATTGGCGAGGCCGTTTCCTAAATCTGCCAAGCCTCCGTAGCCATTCTTGTAGATGCGCATCTCAAGGGTGCCATCATATCCCTCGGGGTGGGGGATATGTGTTTGGAGGCCGATCCTGGCAGTCCGCTGAAGAGGAGCATGCATTCCAAGGTGTCGTGCGGTGACGGAGTTCCGTCCATCAGCCGCAACGACAAGCCGGGCGAGATGACTCTCTCCCAGTGAGGTGGTGATTTCCCAGAGCCCGGATACTCTTCGAAGGCTGGTTACCGGTGATCCATCCTGAAAAATCACCCCGGAAGTAATGGCATGATCCACAAGTAGTGCATCCAGATCCCTGCGTCTGACCACCAATTCGGGAGATGACTCACTCGATTGTGGGAGTGAAATTTCCGTGTGGCCCGCATCAACCACCGAAAATCGTATCCTTCGGGGTATGGTCGAGGGGAGGGAGCGTACTTGGTCGGCAATACCGAGCTCATCGAGAACAGGCCAAGCTGTGGGATTCAGACAATCACCGCAGACTTTGTCCCTGGGGAAACGCGACGCTTCCAGGAGGAGAACTTTTTTCCCGGACTTCGCACAGAGGGTTGCGCAGGTGCTACCAGCGGGTCCGGCCCCGATCACTACAAGATCGTGTTTCCTCATACGAAGATCTCCGCGACCGTATCGGCAAGGAGGCGTCCTTTGGGAGTGAGGAGCCAACGATTCCCCTCGAGATTCACGAGCCCCTGGCTCAGAGCCCCCTTCAGCTCGGACTCCCATAGGGTGGATTCCGAGACAAGCAATCCGGAATTGGTTCTCATTCCGAAGGCGGCCCGCTCACCAGCCTTCACTCGCTCGGAAACCTCCTCCTCAAAATCAATGGCTGTGGAGCCTGCCATGGTTGTCTCACTGTAGATTCCAGTTTCCCGGATATTCCTCCATCGACGCGACCCCATGGTGGAGAAGGCGCTCGGACCGAGTCCGATATAATCGGAGCCTCTCCAGTAGGCAGAATTGTGCCGCGATTCCCTCCCGATGAGGGCGTAGTTGGAAACCTCATATTGTGCATATCCGGCATTTCCCAAGAGCTTCGCCGTCAGTTCGAACTGATCAGCCTCCAAACCTTCGTCGGGTTCCATTTCTCCCCGTCCCAGCTTTTGGAAGAAGTCGGTATCCTCTTCGTAGGTGAGTCCATAGGCCGAAAGATGCTCAGGGGCTAGTCGAAGGCTTCTTTCCAAGGTACGTCTCCATGATTCCAAGGATTGCCCCGGCACTCCGAAGATGAGATCGATGGAGACATTATCGAAACCAGCTCTCCGAAGAACCTGAAATGATTCCTCCGCCTTGTCGGCGTCATGCGTTCGTCCCAGTGACTTTAGGACAGTATCATCCCAAGACTGAACGCCCATGCTGATGCGGTTGATTCCAAAATCCTTTAATAATGCGGCCTTATCAGGGGCCACGGTCGCGGGATTCATCTCGATGGTCCACTCTTCCAGAGCACCTAGATCGAGCCTCGAACGAAGGCCGCCCAGGAGCTTCTCAAACTGTGGGATTGAGAGGGCACTGGGAGTGCCGCCGCCAAAAAAAATAGTCTTTGGTTTCAGACGGGTAGACCATCGATCCGTCTCAACCAGCAGGGCCTCCAGGAATGTTTCGACTCGTTCACGTCCCGCCGATTCCTTATAAAAGGCACAGTAGGGGCAGATGTTCGGACAGAATGGTATATGGATATAGAGATGCTCGATCATGCTGCCGACTGCCTATTGAAAAGGATTCATGAGATTCCCTCAAGGATCAGTCAATGTCTCTGTTTTGCTATCAGGAAGTGATCGCGCGGAGAGAATCATGATGCTAACTTCCCAATGCGTCACGCCTTCATGAATGCTTTCCGTCTCATCATTTGCACGGGATTCGTGATTCCAGGGATTCTTGCTTCCGGCCTCTTGGCTACTGAACCCTCGAAGTCCGATACCGTTGAGATGAAACCTGCTTCGGAACTCCTTAAGACTCAAGAACCGGGCAAGGTCTTCCCCAACGTTCTTGCGAAGGCCTCGACACAACCCATGGCTATCGTTGTCTCTCTTTCCAAACAGCGAGCTTACTTACTGGTGGGGGGAAAGGTGGCCGTCGATTCCCCGATCTCCTCTGGGCGGCGCAATGGGTGGACTCCCAAGGGAAATTTCGCCGTTTTGGAGAAGGATCCGAATCATCACTCCTCACTCTATGGAAACTTCCTTGATAATGCGGGTCGGGTGATTCGCTCCGGTGTGAGTAGCAGGTTGGATGCGGCCCCCAGCGGCACTCACTTCAGCGGTGCGCCCATGAAGTTTTTTCTTCGCCTCACCCCTCAGGGGGTCGGAATGCATGTCGGGATTCTTCCCGGGTATCCGGCTTCCCATGGCTGCATTCGTCTACCTCAGGATATGGCTGAAATCATCTATTCCAATGTCGGACTGAATACCCCTGTCACGGTGGGGGATTAAGCAGGAAGGGTGAAATCGGAATCAAGACCCTAAAGAATTCTCGCGCTGAGGCGCAGAGACGCAGAGGTTAAAAGACTACGGGATTGGTTCAGAGGTCATCTGATCCATGGTTCATCACGAATCAGAGAACCAACATTATAGTAAAAACCTCTACTCCAAGGAGGAGGACATCAACTCCATGTGGTCCTCAAAATCCGAGTCCGAGGAGGTATAGGAAATGGAGTAAATAGAGGAAATCGAGGATCTTGGTATTCCGAAGCCGTGTAGGGAGAGGAGAGCAACAGCTGCCAGTCCTGCCAAGGGGACAGGCATGAGCCAGCGAAAGAGGAGAGTCCGTGTGCGCCATTGCCCATGTGTTTTTGCCTGAGCAACCGTTCGTGTAGCAAACCAAGGGGAGGGGATGACGGGATATGTCTTAGCATCAACGGATAGGAGATCCCAAAGCCGATCATGTTGGGGATCAGCTTCCTGACCTTGACTGCTATGTTGAAGATCTTCTTTCATGCGGCCGATGTGAGATTAACACCTGACTCCTGCAATGGTTGCAAAAAAAGAGGGCTCATGATCATGAGCCCTCTTCTTTTAAAGAGTGTAATTGCTACCTCACATATCCTTCGGCTCAAGGAATCCCTCGAGCTGACGTAGACGGGTTGGGTGACGCATCTTACGAAGGGCTTTGGCCTCGATCTGACGGATACGCTCACGAGTCACCTTGAACTGCTTACCCACTTCCTCAAGTGTTCTGGAATAGCCGTCCACGAGTCCGAAGCGCTGCTCGAGAACCTGACGCTCACGCTCGGTGAGTGATTCCAGAACATCCTTGATCTTCTCCTTAAGCAGGACGATCGCGGCCATGTCGGCGGGATTCTCTGCGGACTTGTCCTCAATGAAATCACCGAAACTGGTGTCATCACTATCGCCGACGGGTGCCTGAAGCGAAATCGGTTGCTGGGCCATCTTAAGCACGGCCTGAACGCGTCCCACAGGGAGTTGAATCTCGTCAGCGATCTCTTCTGCGGTAGGTTCGCGGCCATACTCCTGCACAAGCTGCTTCTGAACACGGATGAGCTTATTGATCGTCTCGATCATGTGAACAGGAATACGGATCGTGCGGGCCTGATCGGCAATCGAGCGGGTTATGGCCTGGCGAATCCACCAGGTTGCATAGGTCGAGAACTTGTAACCACGGCGGTACTCAAACTTCTCCACAGCCTTCATGAGTCCCATGTTTCCTTCCTGAATGAGATCAAGGAAGGAGAGCCCCCTGTTGGTGTACTTCTTGGCGATCGAAATAACGAGACGCAGGTTGGCCTCGACCATCTCGGTCTTGGCGCGAAGAGCCTCGCGGAAATGACGTTTCAGCTCGCGATGACGCTCGTGATAGCTCTCGATCGTCATCCAATTCCTTCGGTGCGCCTCATCGATCTGGGCGGCAAGGGAACCGACATGACGTTTGTGCTGGGCGTCCTGGTCCTTCTTGGAGGCATGTTTCTGATGCTCATTCCGAAGAGAGAGAAGCGTCTTGAGATGATCGTCCGCGTGGGTGACGAAGTCCTCGACGATCTTCGACTTGAAGAAGAACTTCGGATAGATCTTCACGACCTCCTCAATGTGCTTCTCAAAGACCACCACATCATTGGCAGCCGGGGACTTCTTGGCGGGAGCGATCTTCTGGACGTAATGATCCGAAACGATGTCAGATAGGCGCTGGAGCTGCTGGCTGAGTCGTGGGAGAAGCTTCAGATAACGCTCACGGCTCTCGATTTTCTTATCTTGAATGACGCGATCAAAGCGCTCGCGTGAATCGAGTAGACGCTGGGACATGTCAAGGTGCGCATGAGCAATGAAGCCGAAGCGGTAAAGAACATCTTGCATCCGGATCTCAGCTTCTTCGATACGCTTGGAAATTTCGACTTCCTGCTCGCGAGTCAGAAGGGGGACTTGCCCCATCTGCTTGAGGTACATCCGTACGGGATCATCCAAGATGTCTAGGCGTCCATCGGCCTTCTCATCCTTGTCATCCTTTTCCTTGTCATCCTTCTCCTCATCGTCGGGACGCTTTGGTTCTTTGACCCGGTCAACCTCGGAGGCATCGATGATATCGACCTCAACGGCACGAAGCTGGGAGAGGATTGAATCGATCGTCTCCGGATCGTTCATTCCCTCGGGGAGATGCTCGTCGAGATCCTCGAAAGTGATGTAACCCTGCTCTTTGGCTAACTTAAGAAGTTCACGAATCTTTTCCTGGAGAAGTTTCTGAGCTTCCACCGCATTGGCGGGAGCCTGTCCCGAGATCGAGAGAGAAAGACCACTCTTGCCACCCTTGCCACCCTTGGGTTCTTTTGTCTCCTTGGTGCTGGTAGCCTTGGTAACAGGGGGCTTCACCGAGGTCGCTTTGGCGACCACAGGAGCCTTTTTGGCAGGGACAGCAGCTATTTTGGAAGCTGGCTTTTTAGCCGGAAGTGACTTTTTGACAGCCGCTTTTGAAGCTTTAGCAGATTTGGGCGAGGGCTTCTTAGCCGGTGCTTTTTTGGCTGCAGGGGTGGGCTTGACGGGCTTTCCGGAAGGTTTCCGGGACGAGGAAGGTTGGGATTTTTTTTTCAACGGAGCGCAGTTGGTACCGAAGTCGCAGGCGCGGAAAGATCGTTGATCCTTTGCTGAAGGTCAAGGATCTCTTTCTGGACAGAGATCATTTTTTCGGTCTCGAGCCCCGGTGTTCTGAGTTGGAGGGTTGCCGCCTGTTGCTTTTTCTTCAGATCGATCAGTCTCAGGTTGCGGATCGCATCCTGGATGGCCAACAGAGGAGTAGCGGGCAACTTCTCCAACTCCCATCCACTGACGAGGGGTTGCAGCGAGGAGGGGATCAAGGCAAGAACGATTGAGGGGGTGGGATTCTCCACTTCCTGAAGAGGGGGCAAAAGTTCCCGTAGGAGGGCTAGCTCCGGATCAAGCTCCTCGACCCGGAAAGAAGTCTCCGAGGAGATCCATTCCCTAGCCTCCTTGGAGAGGAGTGCCAGTCCACAGATCAGTTGTGTGGAAGCAGATACGGATAGGCGGTCTCCCTGGGACGAAGAAGCCGATCTCGATTCTTCCAGCTCTGGTAGCGAAATCGAATGACGTAAGCCTGCTTCACGTAATGCCGACTCAGACATTCCCAATCTGACCGCAACATGGGATGTCGTGGTCTCCCTGAGAGCTGTTTCCGATAAAAGTGCCAGAAATCCACCAAGGCGCTGGGCAACCACGGCTTTCTCCCTGGGTCCGAGACTTCCTCCGGATGCTTCCGCAGCTCGATCGATGGTGTGGTCGAAGAAGTCCTTTGCCCCGGAGATTTTATCGGTAAAGGCGTCGACTCCCTGTCCACGGATGAGGGAATCAGGATCCTCACCGGCGGGAAGTTTCGCCACCAAAACGGCAAGACCCGCACTCAGGAGAGCGGGGAGTGATTTCTCAACGGCATTCTGCCCGGCATTGTCCGAGTCGAAGCAGAGGACGACTTTTTCCACAAAACGCCGCAAGAGCCTTGCCTGCTCGGTCGTGAAGGCTGTTCCCTGGGGAGCCACGACATTCTTCACGCCGTGCTCGAATGCTGAGATTAGATCGATCTGCCCTTCCAGAACGATGGCGCTACCTGCCTCAATGAGCGGTCGCTTGCTTTTATCGAGACCGAAGAGGACGCGTCCCTTGGAGAAGATGGGTGTCTCCGGGGAGTTTACATATTTCGCCTCCCGATCGTTGTCGCTCAGGATCCGGCCACTAAAGGCAACGACTTCCCCATAGTCATTGCGGATCGGGAACATCAGGCGATCGCGGAAGCGGTCATACCCCCCCTGAGTATCACCCTCCTTGGTCGTGAGGAGACCACCAGCCAGTAGTTCATCTCGGGTAAAGCCCTTGGCCATGGCCCAGTTCCGAAAGGTCTCCCATCCCCTGGGTGCGAATCCAAGGAGCCAACTCACAGCGATCTCCTTGGTAAGGCCCCGTTTTTTGAGGTAGGCCCGGGCGTGTTCCGCATCGCGGTTACGCAGGAGGTTCATATGGAACCATTCAGCTGCCTCCTTGTGAAGTTGCAGCAATCGACTCCGTTGATCCCGCCGTGATTGTTCTGCTGGATCATTGTTCTCAATCAGGACGATGCCGGCACGCTGGGCAAGCTTCCGGACTGCGCTCGGAAAATCGATGTGCTCGTAATCCATCACAAATCGGAAGACGCCTCCTCCAGCACCACAGCCAAAGCAGTGGAACGTCTGCCTGGAAGGATTCACATGAAAGGAGGGGCTCTTCTCCTTGTGAAAGGGACAGAGAGCTCGAAAACTCGTGCCTGCACGCTTGAGTGGGAAATAGCCTCCAATGATCTCTGCAATATCGCTGGCTTCAGCGACTTTCTGGACACTCTCTTCAGCGATGCGGGGCATGGAAGAGAAGGTAAAAGGTAAAAGGAAAAAGGTACAAAGGATTACCTTAGGCTTATGCCACGATCATTCGTAGAGCCACGGCAGTCGACATGACGAGAAGAAGCCAGTCAAACGGAGCCTGGGGAATCTTTCCGAGAAGATAGCGGCCCCCAATCATGCCAAGTGCAACCGCCGGTAGCAGTGCAAGATTCAACATCAACGAGGAGTGGGTAATTAGTCCCAAGCTCCAACTGAAAGGAACCTTGGTGAGGTTCGACACAAAGAAAAACCAGGCACAGGTCCCAACAAAGGCCATCTTATCGAATTTTTTGGCAAGCAGGTAGAACGTCATGGCAGGCCCTCCAGCATTTGCCATCATCGTCGTGACTCCCGCGAAGAAGCCCGATCCCGTTGCAAGCACCGGATGGTGCATCATGCCGGAGAGAAGGCGGCGGTCGAACCTCTGCCATACGACCAAGAGCATCATCATCAGGATCATCCATCCCAGAAAATGTCCGAAAATACGGTCCTGGATCCGACTCATCAGGAACCATCCTGCAACTAGTCCCAAAAAAGTGGAGGGGATCAGTCCCACGAGCAGATGCCACTCCACATGCCTTCGGTAGATCCCGATTGCCATGAGATCTGCTGCAATGAGCATCGGCAGCACCGCCCCGGTAGATTCCTTGGCAGGCATGATCTGGGTCATCAGGACGATCGTGATGAGTCCGCATCCGTTAAATCCCGCCTTCGTCAGTCCAACGCAGACTGCTGCCAAGCAGGCCAAGGACCAAGCGAGAGCGCTCAGATGAGGGAGGTCGGAAAACACAGGAGGGAGGCCTTAGAGCGCTTTCCCTGCCGCACACTCGAGAACCTGAATCTGCTTATCCAGAAGAGCCGGAGTCTTTTCGATTTCCATAACAACACGCGTTGTCAAGGCCTTGAAGCACTCCATAACCTGCTTTCCGGCCGAGGCACGAAGCATTCCTGCAAACCGACTCGTGGGTACCACAAGGTTGGTGTAGCGGATCAGGCTCATCCCGTCGTGCTCTTCCACCCGAAGGCTCCCGATGGAAGATTTCGAGTAGCGGGATTGGGTGACACACCAGACGATATCATAATCGTGATTGGAAATCATCTTCAGTTGATTCCTGGAGACATAAACCTCATCGGGTAGAAAAAAAGGCATGGAGAGTGTGTACTCGGCATTGATGACATTCGGTTCCGGAGAGTTCAGGACCTTCACGGAAATACAGTTCGGGATGTACTCGGGATCTTTTTCGCAGTTCCAGAAAACTGCAGCCACGGAGGCAGGGGGAGCCTTCACCAATTGATAAATAATAAACCTCGGCCAGACACTCCCATCGACATTCTCTTCGAATTCCACGATTTTTCCCTCCGACAGCTCCTTCTGCTCGAAATGAGGCAGGCCATTCCAGACCTCTCCAGCTGCATGAGCGCCCTTCATGAAGCCGAGAATTGCTAAAAGAATCAACACGAAGGTTAGCGGCTTGGCATTCATGTTCCTTTTCTATCGTTACGACAATATTGGGTCAACAGGAGCTGATGCTCGGGAGAGTAAATCAGTGAAGCAAAACGCGCCAACTTGAGCTCATTAGGCACTCCTTGATGACTGCAAACTTAGCGGCTTGGGGCCCCTTCCATGCAGAAGCCGTCTTGACTGCTTTTCCTTGGATCTTCAGCAGATGATCGAGAACTTCCAAAACGAGTGAGGGGAGTTCCTCTTCATCGAGATCGTTCAACCATGGGATTCTAGCATCCAAAAGCCAGACACCCGTCTCATCGACTTGGATCAACTCCGAGGCCCAGCGTAGGATCGTAGTGAGAGCATTCCCCTGATGACGCGACGAAATCAGTCGGTGGAGATCGTCGCGCCGTTCAAGATTCAGAAGCAGGGCCAGAAAGAAGCGATGCTCCACATCCTCAATCGAGGCTCGCATCGCAGTGAGGGCATCCCGTCGGATGATCTCTTCGAGAGTCTTTTTGATAGGAGACACAGCCGAACCGTATTTGCGGGCAAAGCGACTCCAGGCACGATCCCACTCGCCAAGATTCCGCAGATGTCCGAAACAGTTCTGAAGAACAAAAAAGCCCCGCTCCAAATCGAGCTCCCCGAGCATTTTTAGCACTAGATCCGCATAGTCAGGTGCTCCGGTGTGCTCCAGGACGTCGAGAAGTTGCTTGCGCCTGGTCGTCAGTGCATCCTGCTGGACAGGATCGAGTGCGACATGGGGAGGGAGGTAGGTGAACTGAGGTCCTGTTCCCGGGTCGGAATGTGTTCGGATGACGATGGTGATTGAGGGAGTCTCCAAATGAAAGAGGGAGTGGATGCAGGTCCGTCCCGAGATGATAGGAACCGTACTGCCTGTTTGCAGAAGCGTGACATCCTGAAGTTTCAGGTCACCCAGTCGGAAGTGTGCGGTGACCGACTTCGCTTTCTCAAAGTCATAGGTTGAGTGAATGCTCGATCCCGCCATGACATGGAATGCCCCGGAGAACTCGTGCTGGTGGATGTCCGTTGTCCCGTCGAGCCAGAAAAGGGCCTGGATGTAGAACTTTGGGTTGTCAAAGAGGATTAACTCGGGTTGCCCGAACCCGGATGACGTTTGAAAGGGTTGTTCATCACTTAACAGGAATTCATGGATCAGTTCCGGGAGATCGACGTGAACCGAGGGTTTTCTTCTCTCGAGTGCCTTCCGGGCAATATCGGGAAAAAGGGTCAGGTCGAAATTCGCTTTCCTCCACTGATCATAAACTGACTCACCGAGTTTTTTAAAAAAGGGGTCCATCACGAAACTCTTTCGTAGGGGAATCCTCGGGACAAGAACCATTCCTAGGTATCCTGCGGCAAGGAATCTTAGGGATTTCCTTGTGAGCTTTTTTAGCAGGAATTATCCTAAACAAGTGATCTGGGGGGTATAGCTCAGTTGGTAGAGCGCTTCGTTCGCAATGAAGAGGCCAGGGGTTCGACTCCCCTTACCTCCACCACAGTTCATTTAGATGGCTCGAGTGATTCCCAGTGATTGCAGGGAAGTGAGTTTGAGGAGTTTCGACCCTTCTTATGCTTGATCAGCGGCGGAAAGCACCGCCGCCACCCTTGAATCCTCCTCCGCCTCCAAAGGAGTGATTGCCGCCACCGAAGCCTGAATCACGAAAGGATCCTGCATTGCGGGCGAAGCGTTGATTGTCGAGATCGTGCCCGACGTCGCTGTGGGCAATCGAGCTGTCGGCATTCCTCCATCCCGAGCTGTCGTGCTGCTGCCAAGCCCCGTCCGAGGAACTGCGATAGGCATTCCCATCACGCCCGGCAAAGACATTGTTCTCCCCGAGATGCGAGGAGTCGTGTGCTAGGGAATCCCGGGACAAGTCCCTGTTGTCAGTTGCCCGTTGCGCGTCGGCGTCGTCGTTATGGAGGTTCTGAGATGCCTGCGGATGAGCGGCCTTAAAGTTCTGCTCGGCGCGGTTCATGTCGCTTGCCGCCTGCGGGTGGTTCTGGTCAAAGTTCTGCCGATCCTGCTGAAGTTGCTGGCGGTTCACATTGGATAGGTTGTTGTTGCCCCAGCGGTTGTAGACATTGTTTTGAACGGCGTTCACATTGTTCCAATTCTGGTTAAAGTTGTAGGTATTGCCACCCCATCCGCCACCCCAGGCCCCCCATGATGGAGAACACCCCCATCCATGATCGGCCAGCATTCCAAAGGCAAAGCCGGTTGCCAGTCCGCAGGCCAGTCCCGTGCCGAAGCCGTAGGTCAGGGGTGGTGCAATCCAGGCCGAACCGATATAGGGGACATAGCTGTAGCCCGTACCGAAGACAACCACCCCCTCCGGAGAGAGGCAGGTTCCATAATAACCGGGAGTGTAACCCACATTCACATACTCGGGACTCGATCCGTAGACATAGACATTGGTGGCGTAATAGATCGGGCAACTCGGGGGGATGGCGTAGATCGCTTCCGGTACCTTTTCGGCAACGCTCCACGGCCCCGAGGGGGAGGATGCCTTGAACCAAACGCCGTTAATCACGGCATAGTAGCGTGAGGAAGAGACTCTTACAACCGGGGTGGCGGTGTTGATCGCGTAGGAGAGGTCTGTGCCTGAGATCTTGGAGAACAGCGGCTCGCCATCATAGCTGACGATGCCCGGTGACGAGCGGGCGATCCGGGCTGTCTGCGGCACGGAGGCTGAGATGATCGCCTCCCTTGCTTGACTGGTCCCTGCAACCGAAGCGAGTACTGTTCCGGCGGGGGCATTCTCGGGGATATTTGAAAAATCAGCCGGCAGTTGATTGGCCGGGACATATTGCCATGCTCCCGTGAGATTCTGTGTCGAAAACCAGCGACCCGAGATCACGAGATAATAGGTCTGCTTGGCCACATCCATGAAAAGCGAGGAACTGGTGTTTGCGGCATGGAGGAGCTGTGTGCCGCTGACGGGCTGAAAGTCGGGGGCTCCCTGGGTGACGATGAGTTCGGCTGGGACGGTGCTGACGTATACCGTGGGTGTGGCGGAGGGGGTTGTCCCCTGCTGGGGATCATAAAGCTGCACGTTGCCAGCCGAGGTCGCTTGCTGAAGCAGCGATGTCAGGGAATCGGGAGGAGTGGCCGCTGGGATCCAACTGCCAGAGATCTGGGTGGACTGGACCCACCCTCCGTTGATCCGGAGATAGAATATGCCGCTCGATTGATCGAGGGCAATGAGGGCCTGCGTGTTGATCACGTGCAGCAGGGAGGATCCGGGAACAGGGCGCAGTGCAGGTTGGCCGTCCACCAAGACAAGAATGGCAGGGGTTTGGCTAAGGATGATCCTAGGGACGGGATTCTGCACTGCCACGGACTTGGGTTTCTTGGACTCTGCTTGAGTCACGGCAAGATTAGCCTGAATGGCCTGCAGCGAGACGCTTGATCCCCAGAGTTGTGCTTGCGCGGCGACTGCCTGGGCATAGTTCATGGACTGATCGGGTATGGACGGGAATGTAGCCTTCACGACGGAGACCTCATTCAGTGCGACGGTCATACCGTCGGGGTTGGAAGAGGTGATGGCGGTGAGCTTCACCGTTCCGAATGCGGGCGCTGTAGCTCCTTGGGGAGTCGCGGAGACAGCCATCCGGAAAGCAAGGACACCGTTTGCCAGAGACGTTGCCTGGGGCTGGTAGGCAGTGTAGGTGGTTCCGTTATTGGTGAAACTCCTGGGCCAGCCTTGAGAGGGATTGGCGGTCTGCTGGGCAGAGACGCAGGTCGTGAATAACGCCACGAACAATGCGAGAACAAGGGTAAGACGAAAAAGGATGTTCATTGAAAGGACTCTAAAAGAGTCATGCATACTGTCAAACAGCCCTTCATCCGCCACGAATCAGGAAGAAACTGCATTCCTGCATTTACTGACGGGCTTTGCGAACTTCCTCTTTCTCCCTCCTGTAGGCATCATGCGTCATGATCGCAAGTTTATGTCGCATCGTGTCGTAGATCGCAAAGGTGACTCCATCAGGGGTGCGCCAGACACCATTGATCGAAAAGCGTGGAGAGGGGATCCAGTCGGGGCTTCCTCCCTCACTCCTGAGAAGAGATTGGATGCGATCAGCGGGGAGTTCCACGGGAAGACCTGATTCCTCATTCTCGGAAAAGATGCTTAGAACATCGCATTTCCCTTTGTAAAAATGAGCAATCGCACAGATCCCATCCTTCCTGAAGCAGAGCAAGCCACTCTCCTTCAGGGCATCCCGCTCCGGTTTTCCATAACGAGCCATACATTGTTCCTTACTGGCTCCGATCTCGGCATGAAGCAGGGATCCGATGAGACTGAAAATAAGAATCAAGGGCAGCAACCTCATGGTGGGAGATCATGGACGGAAAATCGCGTGATTTGCACTTGCAAAAGATTCACCGGAAAACGATCAACGCGTTATGGAATTCACTAATGCAACCGTTCACGCCAAGGCCAATGTCTACTTCGAGGGGCAGGTCATCTCTCACACCGTCATCACCAAGGAGGGTGAGCACAAGACTGTCGGAGTCATCCTTCCGGGTTCCTTTCATTTTGGAACTGGCAAGGCCGAGCGCATGGAGATTGTCGAGGGAGCGTGCGAGGTTGTTCTCGATGGCTCCCAAAAAAACGATACTCACACTGCGGGGCAGGCCTTTGAGGTGCCTGCAAACTCCGGCTTCACCATCACGGTGAAGGCCGATCCCTGCCATTATATCTGCTCATTCATCGGCTAAAGCCGAAATGGAAGTCGGAAATTCGGAGTTGGGAGTTTGGGGCTCTTTGATTCCCATCTACCATCTTCAATCTTCTAGCTCCTAATTTTTGCATGAGCAAAAATTCTTCCACTCGCTATGACCGGGCTTATTTCGATCGGTGGTATCGTGATCCGAAGACTCGGGTAAAATCACAATCAGGCATTCGTAGAAAGGCCGCTCTGGCTCTCTCCGTGGCGGAGTACTATCTGGAGCGTCCGGTCCGAACGGTTCTCGATGTCGGTTGCGGGGAGGGGAACTGGCTCCCTGCCATGATCTCGCTACGACCAAAGATCCGCTACACAGGAGTTGATGCGAGCACGTATGCTGTCGATCGATTTGGTAAAAAGCGAAATATTCGCCTTGGCAGCTTCGCCACCCTTGACGAAATCGGACTCAAGGAGGATTACGATCTGATCGTCTGCAGCGACACGCTCTTTTACCTCCCCCTCACTGAACTCGAGCAAGGGATCGCCTTGCTCGCCCATCGCTCAGCCGGTGTCGCATTCCTGGAACTCTACACAGGAGAGGATTCGCTGATCGGTGACTTTCCCAACGAAGGACTTCAATCCGCTTCTTTCTACAGGAAAATGCTCACGCGGCACGGCTTCCTCTCCGTTGGTTCCCACTGCTACCTCGGCCCCGACATGGCGGAACGGGCGATGCAGATGGAGCATCTCTGATAATCCCCCATAGCCGTAATTGATGCGAAGGAAGGCTTGGCGTTCATAGAGTCTTTTCCTGAGTTCCTGAGTTCCATATTTCATCTTCTGCATTAGGTTCGCTTTATGAAGATCGCCCGCATTCTCCTCCCAGACGGCATCATTCATTATGCCCGACCTCTCGATGAGCGGGGTACCTCGATGGAGATCCTCTCCGGCGACCCGTTTCAGGGAGTTCACGCCACAGGGAGAAGGGTCTCGGAATTTACCCTGCTTGCACCAATGGTTCCAGCCGCCATCCTCTGCATCGGCCTGAACTACCGGAAGCACGCCGAGGAGATGAATGCCAAGATCCCGAAGTTCCCCATTCTTTTTCTCAAGAATCCCTCCGCACTCCTTGATCCCGGGGCCGCAATCAGAATCCCGAGGAAGTTAGTTTCCACCCAAGTCGATTTCGAGGGGGAGTTGGCCATCATCATTGGTAAGTCCTGCCACAACGCTACCAGAGAAAATGCCCTTGATCATGTCCTCGGATATACCGTGGCCAACGATGTCAGCGCACGGGACTGGCAGAAGGACTTGGGAGGCTCCCAATGGTGCCGGGGTAAATCCTTCGATACCTTTGCCCCCATGGGGCCGTGGCTTGTCACCACCGATGAGATTCCCGATCCGAACACCCTCCGTATCACGACGCGAGTGAATGGAGAGACTCTTCAAGATTCCAACACAGGAGATATGATCTTCGATGTGCCTGCCCTCATCGAGTTTCTGAGTGGTGACACCACGCTTCCTGTCGGTACGGTGATTCTGACCGGAACCCCCTCGGGAGTGGGCGTCGGACGAAATCCCCAGCGATGGTTGCAGTCTGGAGATCGCGTCGATGTAGAAATCGAGGGAATCGGAACGCTTTCCAATCCGGTTGTCTAAGTATTAAATCGCATCCCCCTTGCGTCACCAGTTTGTTATGGTACTTGTTATGGTATGGCTACCATGACTCATCGGGCTACGTTCGCGTTGGATTCCTGCGCAATCTCCCGCCTTAAAAAACTCTCCACGATCTGGCAAACCTCCCAAGCTGAAGTGATCCGAAGAAGTCTGGAAATTGCAGAGCAGTCGAATTCAGGAAGCAACGAAATCGAGAATCGATTGAAAGCATTCGATCAACTCAGAACGCGACTTAAAAAACGCAAAATCAATGTGGAAACGTGGATTAAAACTGCTCGTGAGTCACGGCGCTAAAAGAGTATGGAAACAACCATTCACCTTGATACGAACTGCCTGATCCGCTTCGCCGGGGGGACTTCTGAAAAATTGTCAGCCGACGTTCTGGGATGGATTAATCAAGGCGTTTCAGTACAGGTCAGTGCCATGGCTTGGGCGGAATTCCGATGCGGTCCATTGACCGATGATGATTGCATCCTGGTTTTAGAGATTCTCGAAGGAGTTGTTCCCATCAATCGAGAGATCTCTGATGAAGCCTCACACCTTTTCAATGCTACGGGACGTCGATCCCGATCCTTGGCTGATTGTCTCATTGCGGCAACGGCCATCAGAAACGGGGCTCATCTTTTCACAGAGAATCGGAAAGATTTTAAACCATTCCTTGCTCACGGACTTCAACTCGCTTGAGCATGGGCAGCTCCCCTCTCTCCCTTGAAGAACGACTGGCTTCTTGGGGCCAAAAAATAAGCCCCGGGATCTTTCCACTGATACCGAGGAAGTTTTTCTCCGAGATTCTCGCGGGTGTTTCCTTGGCGGCGATGAATATCCCTCAGGCGATGGGTTATGCCCGGATCGCTGGAACACCTGTCATTACCGGACTCTACACCCTTCTTTTTCCCGTTATTGCTTTCGCGCTTATGGGGGGCGCCCGCTCCCTCTTTGTTGCTGCCGATTCGGCAACGGCCGTCATCCTGTTGACAGGAATCTCCCCGATGGCTCGCCCGGGGACGGCCGTCTTCCTGACCCACGCTTCCGTGGTTGCGCTCATCACCGGCGGGTTGCTCCTCCTTGCCAGAGTCTTTCGCCTTGGTTTTCTGGCCGACTTTCTCTCCCGCACGGTCCTTATCGGATTCCTGACAGGGGTGGGATTCCAAGTGGGCATTGCGGTGCTTGGGCAGATGATTGGGATCCCAACTCCCTCCAGTATGCCGCTGGAGCAACTCCACACGATCTTCACCCATCTTCGGCAACTCCATTCGCCGACCCTCGGCATTTCATGTGTTGTGTTGGCTCTGATTCTTGGCACACGTCGCTGGGCTCCGAAAGTACCGGGAGCCCTGATTGCTGTGCTCGGCACTATTCTTGGTAGCTATTTGCTCGATTTTCAACATGCCGGAGTCCGACTCATTGGTCCTGTGGAGGGGGGATTCCCTCCGTTAGCCCTACCGCTGATTTCGTGGTCAGACATGAAGGCCCTGCTTCCGATTGCAGGTGCCTGTTTCGTCATGATCATCACCCAGAGTTCGGCAACGGCGCGAGCCTTCGGAATCAAGCATCACACCATTCCTGATGAGAACCGGGATCTCCTGGGACTCGGAGCGGCAAATGTCATGGCAGGACTCTCCGGAACCTTTGTGGTCAATGGCAGTCCCACCCAGACCGCCATGCTGGAGTCATGCGGGGGGCGAAGCCAACTCGCAAATCTGGCTACCGCTGCAACCGTGGGACTTGTCCTGATCATGCTGACTGGTCCCCTTAAGTTTCTGCCGATCTGCGTTCTCGGAGCGATTGTCTTCATTGTTGCGATTGGAATGATCGACTATGGCGGTTTCCGGAATCTCTGGACCTGTAGTGGCAAAGAATTCCATGTGGCTTTGCTGACAGCACTCTCCGTGGTCTGTCTCGGAGTCGAATACGGCATCTGCATCGCGATCGTTATTTCCCTCTTGGACCATGTCCGCAGGGGCTACCAACCCCGCACGGCCGTCGTGGTCCGTGATCCCGAGATCCACTGGCGCATGGAGAAGCCCGAACCAGGAGTCTTTGTGGAACCGGGAGTGATCCTCTACTGGTTCGGCACCGACCTTTACTACGCCAATGCCCCCCATTTCTGTCAGGAGATCCGGCATCTTGTCGTCCATTCCCCCGGCGTCAAAGTCATCATTGTCGACTGCGGTCCCATCACCTCGATGGACTTCACGGCGGGACGAGCCATCTTGGAACTCCACTCGGATCTCAATGAAAAAGGAGTTACCCTAGCGTTGGCACGCGTTACGGTTGGCCTGCGTAAAGATCTCGATCGACAGTGCCTGACCAGTGTTATCGGCGAACGAAATATCTTCATCTCCCGCAAGCAGTCACTGGCTGCATTCCGTGATCCCTCCTACACACCGCCCTCCCACAAGCAGCTTTCATGAAGAAAAAACTCTCTCCGCACTGGAAAAAAGATTCGGACAAGCACGACTATTCAGCTGCCGCAAGCTTTCTGACTCTCCTGATGGAGCCAGATCGGGCGAAAGAAATCGCCGCGCGATTCAAGAAGACGCCGGTTTCCACCTTCCTGGTCAAGGACCTCCTGAGGGCTAGTCGACTACCACTCCTTCCGACGGACAACTTCCATGTCAAAAAAGACCTCAGGAAAGTCAAGGAGGGGAGCCTTTTTTCCCCTGTTTTGCTTGTTCGTGGTGAGATCGAGGTGAGATCGAGGTGGATCGCCCTCTCATTATTGCCGACGGATATCATCGCGTCTGTGCAAGCTACTATCTCGATGAGAATGCGGAGATCCCTTGCCATCTGGTGACATTATAAATTGATCATCACTGCACCATAAGACATCAAAATTAGAACTCTATGGAAGTCATCATCTCTCAGGATCCATGTTCCGCCTCCATTCTTGCGGCTAGACTCATCTCCAGGCTCATCAGCATAAAGCCCGATGCCGTGCTCGGCCTTGCCACCGGAAGCACCCCCTTGAACCTCTATAGGGAACTAATCCGAATGCATCGTGTCGACGGGCTCGACTTTTCTCGGGTGCGTACCTTCAACCTCGACGAGTACATCGGCCTACCTCCAGATCATCCCGCTTCGTACCATAGTTTCATGGAAAAGAATTTTTTCCATGATGTGAATATTCCCCCTGGAAACATTCATCTGCCCGATGGACTTGCTTCGGATGTGCCGTTGCATTGCGAAGCTTACGAGCAGGCGATCCGTGATGCTGGGGGAATTGATCTCCAGATCCTTGGCATCGGTTCGGATGGTCACATCGGGTTTAACGAACCCGGTTCCTCACTTGCTTCCCGCACGCGTATCAAGACACTCACTCCTGGTACCCGAGAGGACAATTCCCGCTTCTTTGGAAAACCGGAGGATGTTCCCCATCATGTGATCACCATGGGAATCGGTACCATCATGGAGAGTCGTATCTTGGCACTGCTGGCGTTCGGAGAAGGAAAGGCCAAGGCTGTTGGAGAAGCCGTTGAGGGCGCAATCAGCGCAAGCAACCCCGCCACGGTCCTTCAGTTACACCCTAATGCCAAAATCTACCTCGATGAGTCAGCGGCAAGTAGCTTGGAGCGCATCGACTACTATAAGTGGGTTTTCCAAAACAAACCCGCATGGCAGGCCGATAGCTAAATTTACTCAAATAATCCCTCCATGACACTTAACGAACCGTTTTACTGATTTCTGAAACTCCTAGAAAACGTCTCGCCCACCGCTGGCCGAAGTGATGCTGAGATCCGATGGAGAGAATCATAGCTGTCAGTAGCGTGGAGATGCAGAGGACTCCATAAATCTTGAATGCTCGATCTGCATTTCTCGTCAGTGTGAAAAGAATGAAATAGACGACAAGTGACACTGCAAAACTCCAGACCCAGAGCATCCCCGTGCTCATGGTGATGCCTGGCTGATCAGCTAGCGTGGATATTGCGATGAATCCCGGCATGAGTAGGAGGATAAGGATCCCCAGAAGTAGGATGAGAGCAAAGCCGAGGAGATGTCCCATCGTCTGTGCAATCCGTTGCGTGATATTTCTATTGCTGTTCATGAATCACCCGCCAAATCCCATTCTGCGTTTTGAGGACACCGGTTCCACCGCTTCCGAGAAGATCTCGGCCAATGAGTAGTCCTCCTTTTTCGAGAGTTCCTTTCCGAGATGTAACGCCAAGCGTTGAGCCTGATCGGCAGTCAATCGCTCAAATCTGCGATTTGCTATCAGCCGTCCCGGCCTAAGTAGCGCCTGATCAATTTCAGCAATCGGACAATTGATGGAGCAGATAATCTGCAGGCTAAGGAAGTCTCCAAGCATTCCGTCCGTAAGGTTGAGAATAGCACTCACTTCGTCCCGATTGTCCGATCCACGTGTCATCAGTGCTGCATCCGCATCCTCAAGAATCACGGCTAGCTGCTTATCTGCATGGGAGCTTCGCTCTTTGGCCCAGAACCCAATGAACTTTGGATTGGAAAGCATGTCCATGGATGATGGCGGGATAAAGTAGAAGCGGTGTGTTTCCATCAGTGACCCGATCAGATGCCTCAGATACGAGGTTTTCCCGGTGCCGGGCTTCCCCTCCAGAATGGATAATCCTTTTTTTCTCTCCGTCAGCTTTCCTTTGAATTCATTATGCCAGTTATCCATACCCTCGGGATAGTGAAGGCCAAAAACCTCATTGCTTAATTTGGATTCCTGTTCCAAGGGAACTGTGTGTGATGAGATGTCGATATCATCAAGCCTGATCAACTCGAAGCTACCTGCTTCGGGAGGCGTAGGTATGCTGTAACGTTCGGCAAAAACTCTCGCCATTCTTTCAGCCTCATCTTCCGTTGAGGCATAGGTGACAATTCTTGGAACTGCCCGATCTCCGTAGAGAAATGATTTCTCACCAAACTGGAAAATCACGTCGCTCCACTCATCCTCCTTACACCCGCTTCGAAGTAGCTTGAAGGATCTGACCAAAAACCCCGGATTATCCATGATGGCCCGGTTATAGTCATATTTCCCTGGCAACCTGCAGGCATGCATGGGCTCCCCACCGAATGCTATGACAACTGGTGCGGGAGGGCAGTTTCGCTCCGGGTAGTATGCCTTCCCATCGGAGAGACTCCAATTAAGGGAAACTTCCTTTGCTTGGACGAGCGTGGCGGCATTGGAATCGAGGGCGGCGGCAGGTCCTTGGTTGCGCTGGTTTCTGGGTCTGGTGATCATGGATCCATCATTCCGAACTCATCCACGTGGTGACAGGGAAGGCATTGTCCCCAATCCGTGACCTGGATGATTGTCTCACCTCATGAGGAGAGATAGCTTTTCTAGCATGACGGCAGCCCCCTCCAAAGCTCACAAAGAGTCCAACGAATTGGCCGAGGATCTCAAAAAGCTCAAGGCTCTGGCTTATCGGCGCCTTGAGTACTCGGAGGATGACATCCGGCGCTACCATGCATTGCTGAAGAAAAAGGGACCGGAGGTCATGGCTCCCTTGACAAAACTCCATCGCTGGATGTTGGTGCCGGTGACACTCTGGCCAATCCACCTCCAGCCAGTATTCGTCGCCTGCATGGATGCCATCGAGGCAGGGAAGCCACTGGATGAGGAGTTGAAGTTCCTGCTTGCCCAGCTCCACGAGCCACTGGGAGAGAAGGCCTGCCACGTTGTAGCCGAGCACGAGCGTCTCGTTTGGAAGGGTGGCTATGAATCCCTCGTCAACACAGCCGCCAAATTTGACTCCATCCAGAAGGATGCAGAGCGTAATCCCGACTTCCTGAGGGAATGGAGGGAGATCAAAGCCCAGTGGGATGTGAGGCAATTCACTGACAGCAAGGGGATCATTCGACGATCACTGACAGGTGAGCGGAATCTACGCTCTCGCTTTTGGGTTGAGTGGTCGGATCCGAAGGAGCGCTTCCAGGCGGTCTTCGATCTCTTCTGCCATCGTTGGAATCTCTACGGTATGGAGAAGGGGAAGCCCCTTGTCATGAAGCTCTCGGTGAATCTCACCGCTTACGGAACCATGATCTTCATTCCTGCCTACTGGTCCTTTGATGCGAAGAGGGATGTGCGCTGGGACGCCGTCACGAAGCTCCACCGAGCACGAGCCTTGAAGAAACAAGGAGAGGGAATGGCCGAGAGTGCGGAGAAACGCCGCTCCGATTCGGTGAAACTCAAGAAGCTCGATGCCGAAGCTAAGAAGCTGAAGCTTCGTGGAGAAGCCCGGCATGTCTTTCTCTGCAAAGGGCTGGGTCTGGATGAGAGGACTGATCCGAAGAGACTGGCTAGGTTAAGAAAAGAATTAGGATGGGACAGCAATCTAAAAAGCACGAAATGATTCCATAACTTCGGGAGCGGCTTTGCTGAGAAATTGTGACCACTTGCTCCATGAAAAATACTTACTAGGATGCTTAACCATTACAATTGTTGTATTAATGCCAATGGAATCAAGTTTTAGTATTTTCCCAGTTGTTCTATTAATTTTTTCTCCAACCATTTCTGTTATTTTAAATTCATGTTTAAGTGAATTTAACTTATGTGTATCTGAGCCGAGAAATATACAAACTTTAGGTTTTAAAGTTATGATTAGACTGGATAGAAGTTTAGCCCCGTTAACGTAATCATACCAATTAGGCCTAGATTTTTTATTCTCCATTGGGCGCTGCACAAATTCATGAAATGCAACAGATGTCCACAGATATTGTTTTTTATGATTAGCTACTTGCTTCTCATTCCACATCAACCGTTCAGTGCTTCGGTATAGAGGAGATATTTCACCCTCTTTAAATTTTTTATCACTTGGCAAAGTGTGCTGTAATCCGTGTTCTCGGACGCAATTTCTTACGAATGTTTTTTGGGAAAGACTTTGCTTGGATGATTCGGATCCTTGTTTCCAGTCATACACACTTTCTGGAACTATAAGAATCTTATCACTTTGTTTATTATAGTTTACTCCTATCCATGGAAGATATGGAATGTTATCAAATAAATAATCAAACGAATAATCATGATATTCAGCAATATATGGATCCAGGTTCATAATCTCTTAGGGTCTCTTATATAGATGATAATTACTTCTGGGTTGTTGGGGATTCCAAACGATGCAAGACCGTTTGCGTTGGTATCAACGGCTTTGATGAAACAACGGTCAAGCCATATCCAGCCTTTTCAGGTCTTCTCCGCGGACGAGAAGGAATCCGCATTTGTACGAAGATGATGGCTCTGCCTGTATCCTTCTTTCGGTTGGGTGATGCTTTCAGCCGCTTCCAATTGATCGGATGACGCTCAGCCTCGGGGCGTAGCCAACACCACCATACCAAGGAGAGCGGCCACCCGGTTAAGAGGGCGAAGAGCACGGCATGCCACCCCTTTTTCTCCCGAAGCTCTGCATCCTGATAAACCCAGATCAATGAGGTGATAGAGAGGTAGATGAGAGCGACAATCACTGGCACTACGAGGATTGCCGGTTCCGAGAATCGAAAACCATGAAACTCGATCGAGAGAGGGCTAAGGATGGATGAGGTCATGGAGCGAGCATTCGCGCACGGTTGATCTCTACACCAGCAGTTCCCTTCCGTAGAAAGGTGGGGATATCGAGATCCTCCTTGGTTTGAGCGATCCCCTGGTCGGGTTCGTCGAGATTCTCAGAGACGGGCTTACTCTGAAACTTTTTGGGGAAAGCCTCTGGATCGAGATTCCATTCTGTCGTCACCTTGGCATGACTCGTGATGCCGATTGCCGTTGTGTAGGCCGGATTCTGAAAGATCTGGGGATCTCCGATCACGCTGGTGGCCGAAACGAGCGAGACGGGGCAATGGAACACCTGCTCCGCCACCATCGCGATGTCGCGCAATCGCGAGCCGCCACCTGTCAGCAGTATCTGTGAGATGCTTCCCAAGATTGCTTCGTGAGAGGAACCCTCATCGAGGGATCCAATGCGATCTCGGATCTGCTCGAAAATCTCCCGCACCCTGAGATGGATGATGGTGTCGAATGTCGTGCGGTCGATTTGGTAGCTGGGAACTCCCGAAACATGATCCGTGAGGATCGTCTCCCCGTCCACGTCCGTGGGAAGAAGGGCCGATCCCTCCTGGATCTTCAGATGTTCCGTCTTTGCATTCGGTAACTTCAGGCCGATCGATAGGTCACTGGTGATGTGATCGCCTCCAACGGCAAGGACTCCACTACAAAGAACCTGACCTGGATAAAGGATGACGGTGAAATCGGTCGTGCCTCCACCAAGATCGATCAGAAGAGGTGTGGCGTATTTCTCCCCGTAGAGGACGCCGTGTGTGCAAGCCACGGAGGAAGGGACAAGGTTCTCAACTTGGAGATGAAGAGATTCAAGGCACTCCAGAGTCCTATGGATCCGGCAACTGGAACCATGGATGAGGTGAAGGTGGGCCTCGAGACGACTCCCCTTGATTCCACGTGGGTTAGTGAATTGCTGACCTTCCATACTGTAATGATCGACGGTTCCATGGATAGGAATATGACCGTTCGGTAATGTGGACTCATCAATGTTCTCTGCTGCGGAAAGTAGATCCTCTCTGATCACCTGATCACGTTCTTTGGGAAGATTGCATGTCCCTGTCGCGTTTATGCTCCCCAGGTGTGCTCCCGTGATGGAGGCCCAGACACTCCTGATCTCCACATTGGTTTTATTCTCGGCATCAAGTATTGCCGTTCGAATGCACTCGACGGCTTCAGCAGAATCAACGATCTCGCCCTTGCGAATGCCACGAGCGTGAGCCTCTCCAACACCCAGAAGGTGAAGAGTTCCATTCTTCTGCCGCTCGGAGACTGCCACACAGATCTTGCTCGACCCGATATCGAGCCCCACATAAAGAGCCCCACCGACTGAACCATCTTGGAAGCGATTCAATGGGGCTATTCCAGGGGATGTTGAAGCGGATGGATTCCTGAACCGCTCGGCGCTTTTCATGACCTTTGCAATCGCAGATTTCCATTCGGGACTTGCGGAATGGATCTCCCACTCAGGCATCGGAAGATGGCCATCACGAACAAGGCCCTCGATCACGGAGGCCATCTCATAACCATCCAATGCACTCTCTGAATCCTGGGCTAGGGATAGGAAGTTCACTTCCTTTTTGAGAAGATGATGGAGTGCCTCTTTGAGGCTCTTGCACCAGACAGCATCGGGCATTCCGTGTTCCTTGGGGGATCTGATTTGATCAATCCAGAGTTTCATAGTGGTTTGTTAGTTTAAAAATTCTATCTCCTTAAGGACGCCGATAGCGACGGTCTTGTTGTATTCGCGGACCAGGCCCGAGAGGCGGAAGAGGTCGATGACCCACCAGATGCCCAAACCACCAAAGGTGATCCAGAAAAGGAGGTTCACCCAAACCTTGCCGACATAGAAGTAGTGCCAGGCAGGGAAGAGCCACCAAAGCAGGAAAGCTACAAATCCTGATTTCTTCTTCTTTTTAAATTCCGTGAGGAACGCCTCCTGGGTCAATGGATCCAGAGAGTCGAGTCTGCGGAGGACGGCCTCAGGAATCTGCCTGCGGATATTTTCTGGTAGTTCGCTCATGATGATCGTTCTGCCAGAGGATCCGTCGGTCCCGACAGGGCATTGATTGGGGACAATTGACTGTCCGGACCTTTCTGCCATGGCGTGGAAGTTGGGATGAAGCGCTAGGCCGCCAAGCGAAGCTGTATAAATTATACTGCAAGCGAAGGCGAACAACGCGATTCGCCCAAATCCCACGTCTGCCTCTACTAACCCTCTTCGGGTTCGACATGCACCGTCACATCCTCCAACGGTAGCGCCGACTCCATGAGGCGATCCTTTACCAGATGTGAAATCGCATGGCCTTCGCGGACTGAAATATCACCACTGACCCGGAGGTGCAGGTCGGCAATGTACGAGAGACCGCTCTTTCGGATACGGCACTTCTCGGCACTGATGACCCCGGGAACAGCGCAGGTGATCTCCATAACGGTCTTTTCGGCATCAGGCGAGACACGTGCATCCATCATGTCCCCTAACGAGAGTTTCAGCATGTTGTAGGAACTGTAGAAAATGACGACACACGCGAAGAGAGCGGCCCAGTCGTCGGCGACCTCATAACCATGACCTCCGAGGAGGCTGATGGAGATGCCGATAAAAGCGGCAATCGAGGTGACAGCATCGGAACGGTGATGCCAGGCATCAGCGAGGAGGGCATTGCTGCCGATCCTGCGAGCCCGTCGTGCCATGAACTGGTAGAGCGTCTCTTTCAGGGCAATGACCCCGATAAGGATCAGCAGGGTCCAGGGGGAGGGGAGATGAACGGGAGCCCCGTGAGCTGCGGCTATTAGTGTCATGATGCTGTTATGGGCGATCAGGGCTCCGGCAATCGCAAGGACTAGGGCGCCAATCAGTGAGGCCAGGGACTCGGCCTTCCCATGGCCGTAGGGGTGATCCTCGTCAGGCGGCTTTGCGGCATATTTCAGTGCCGCCCAGATTAGAAGGGAGCTGAAGAGATCAAGAAGAGACTCAATACCATCCGCGATCAAGGCATTGGAACGCCCAAGAATTCCTCCCGCAATCTTGCCTGTAGAGAGCACCAGATTCAGAAGAACTCCTGTCAGAATAACCTTCTGTCCCTCGGCCGCTTTGAGTTGGAGATTTCCGCTCATTGTTATGGAGTTTGAACCTCGGCTATAAACTCTCTGACTGCATTTTTGAACGGAGTAGCCAGATCAGCCTTAGGTTTGACAAAGGTAGGGCGAAACCAAGGCTGGAGACCGAGGAGATCCGGGGTGACAAGAATCTGCCCATCGCAGAAGATGCCGCTTCCGATGCCGATCGTTGGAATGTCCAGTTGACTGCTTATCTCTTTGGATAATCCGGTTTCAACCAGTTCCAAGACCAAGGCACAGCAACCCGCCGCCTGAAGCTCTAGGGACGCCCGAAGGAGTGCTTCGGCTTCAGAATCGGTTTTACCTTTGCGGTGGTAGCCACCTTCCTCTCGAACCTGCTGGGGAAGCATTCCAAGATGGCCGATTACTTCTATACCACTTGAAACAAGAAGAGAGACTTGCTCAGGAAGAGGGCCTTCCAGTTTTACCGCATCAGCCCCAGCCTCCAGAAGACGCCTTGCACTGGCAAGTGCCTGATCAGGAGTCTCATAAGTGTGAAATGGAAGATCCACAGCCACGGGAGCCCTCGTGACTCCACGGCGGACAGCCTTTAGATGGTGAATCATTTCCTCCAAAGTGACGTCAATCGTGTCTTTTTGACCCAAGACAACCATACCGAGAGAATCACCCACAAGGATCAGATCAATGCCGGACTCATCAAGAAGACGTGCCGAGGGGTAGTCATAGGCAGTTAGCCAAGCTTGACGTCTCCCTGCCACTTTGGCTGAAATCAGATTTTCTTTAAGAGTCATTATTTATTAAAATGCAGTGGTATAAGATTCTTTATTACGAATTCTAAAGAGATATTCTTCGCAGGAATAATCCCATCCAGGAAGCTTGAGGTCGGGACGAATCTCCGCCAAGGGAGCAAGGACAAAGACTCGTTCTGTCATTCGGGGATGCGGTAGAACCAGCTCCGGAAGAAGCAGGGTCATTTCGTCGCAGTATAGGAGATCCAGATCCAGGGTGCGCGGCTGATTGAGTCCATGAACTCGAGGGCGTCCCGCTGCGAGTTCAAGAGCCTGCAATCTCTGAAGTAGTTCCAAGGGTGGAAGTGACGTCTCTAGCTCTATCACTGCATTGAGAAAGAGAGGGGATCCGGGCGGGCAGTCCACCGGATCTGTCTCAAGGAAGTTTGAAACAAGAAACTCACCATCCTCATGAAGTTCTCTAAGATGCCCGATTGCTTCTTTTAAGATGGCATTTCTATCGCCCAGATTGGAGCCGAGGGCGATGCCGGCGCGCATGCTTTAGACAGAATACGTAATCAGCGCAACCCAAGCACATCCTGCATATCGTACAGGCCGGGCTGGTTTTTCTTGGTGTCGCGTGCCCAGAGGGCTGAGCGGAGGGCTCCTCTGGCGAAGGTTTCACGACTGGAGGCTCGATGAATCAGTTCCAGGCGATCGCCAGGGGCTGCCAGCAAGACCGTGTGGTCCCCAACGACATCGCCACCACGTACGGCATGGACGCCAACTTCGTGCCGGGTACGTTCGCCAGGCATTCCGCTACGTCCATGACGCGTATCCTTTTCGTAATCAAAGCCATAAGCCTCATCCAGCACCTCAACCAATCGACGGGCGGTGCCACTAGGGGCGTCCTTCTTGAGGCGATGATGAACCTCTATCACCTCGGCATCATAGTCGGGACCGAGGATTTCTGCGGCCTTCTTGGTCAGCCAAAAGAGGGTGTTCACTCCGACGCTGTAGTTGGGTGAGAAGATGACCGGAATCTTGGCTGCGGCTTCCGTGATTGCCTGACGAACATCATTGGAATGTCCCGTCGTTCCAATCACGATTATCTTACCTAATTCCATGCATTTCCTAAGTGCAGGAAGGGTGGCGTCGGCATGAGTAAAGTCGATAACGGCATCACAATCGGCGATCGCGTCCAAAGATTCCCCTGCGTCGATTGTGCCAACGAGATCCAGGGAAGAATTCTCACTTACGGCGGCTATAAGAGCCTGCCCCATTCTTCCTTTTGATCCGTAAATAACAACTTTAAGTCGATTCATAACAATAAAATACAATTAGATGAGATTCGATTCTTTGAGGGTCTTCATCAGGATCTCTTTATTCGATTTTGTCATCTCGCATAGAGGAAGCCGGACATCATCCCTGCAGATCCCCTTGGCGGCAAGGACTATCTTGATGGGTACGGGGTTAGGCTCAATAAAGAGATCTCGAAACAGGTCAGCGTAGCGGGTGTGAATTTCTTCAGCTTTGGCTAAGTTTCCTCTCAGCAAGCTCTGCACAAGCTCTTCGACCTCTGCTGGTATAACATTGGAAGCAACGCTGATCACACCGACTCCTCCAGCAGTCATAAATGGTAATGTGAGTGCATCATCACCGGAGAGGATCTGAAAGCTCTCAGGAAGTGCAGTTCGAAGTTCATGGACCCGCTCAACCTTTCCTCCTGCCTCCTTGATCGCCACCACATTGGGACAATCAGCGGCAAGGCGAGCCACGACAGAAACGGGAATTTCGATCCCGCAACGCCCCGGGATGCTATAGAGAACAATCGGGATGTTGACAGCATCGGCGACCTTCTTGAAATGGCGATAAAGTCCCTCGGGAGAGGGTTTGTTGTAATATGGTGCGACCAGCAGGGCGGCATCGGCCCCGAGTTTCTCGGCCTCAATCGTCAACTCAACGGCCTCTGAGGTGGCATTGGATCCGGTGCCCGCGATGACCAATACTCTCTTTGCTGCTACCTTAACGGCAATCTCGATAACCCGGCGATGTTCCTCATGACTCAGGGTGGGGGACTCACCCGTGGTTCCGACTGGGACGATACCAGAGATCCCTCCTTGAATCTGGCCCTCAATCAGAGCTGCCAGTGCCTCTTCATCTAGTGCGTCATTCTTGAAGGGGGTAACGAGTGCCGTATGGGCACCTGCAAAGGAGATCGATGACATGGGAAAACGTTTTAGGGTTTAGATGGTCACTGAGCCAGTGAAAACAAAATCAGCCGGACCCGAGAGTGTCACTGCGACAGGATGTCCGTTTTCCAGAATAAAACCTACTTCAAGAGTATCTTCACCACGAACTTGAACGGAGATGGGAGAGGGGGCCTTGGTGAGATGGTGATGGATAAGGGCGGCGGCGACAACCCCAGTACCACAGGCCAGAGTCTCATCCTCAACCCCGCGTTCATACGTACGGATGGCAAGAGTACCTGGTTCCAGAACCTGCACGAAATTGGCATTTGTTCCAGCGGGAGCAAAACGCTGATGCTGGCGAAGCGCGCGTCCCAATTCAAAAACCGGAGTCTCCTCCAGATTCTTCACAAAGGTGACGGCATGGGGAACCCCTGTATTCAGGGAATGAACCTCCATGTCCCGATCAAGCACGCGAAGTGAGTGGGCCAACTGAAGGCTGTGGGGCTCGCTCATGCGGAGGCGGACCCGGTCGTCAGGAAGGAGCTCGGCGGAGAGGATTCCGGCCTCGGTCTGGAATGAAAAGCTGCCGGCATTCAGTCCAAGCAAGCGCGCTGTGAATCGAGAAAAGCAGCGGGCTCCGTTGCCACACATTTCAGCCTCGCCACCATCAGCATTGTAATAACGCATCCGGGGAAGCTCAGGCGAACCTTCGACCGCAATCAGGCCATCGGCCCCGATGCCTCGGTGTCGATCGCAGAGAAGCTCAATCTGCTCGCGGGTTAGGCTATGGGAGCCGTCACGGTTATCAACCATGACGAAGTCATTCCCTGCGCCGTTCATCTTGGTGAACTCCAAAGTCATCTTACAAGTATGAGGGCGCTTGGCTCCCTAGTCACGCCGCAAAGCAAGGCTCAGCAGCGGCTTTGATTTCTACTCGTTCGAAATTCCTCGGCAAGGCCGACCAGGGCAAGCAGTCCGCCACATACCATGGTGGCAACGGATGCGTGGAATCCCCGTTGAACTCCTCCTGCAAGAGCACCGATAAAGTAGACGCTGAAAACCATCAACGGAAACCAGGGGGAGGGTTGATCCGTGACAAAACCGGGCACCATGATTCCCCAAAGATGCTGGACGGCGCGAGTCACCCCCGTGGCCAAGGTGCCGGTCACCGCCGTGGAAGTTCCAGCTCCGGGAAAGTTCAAGTGCAGGAGTGCGCTTGCCTGCATGCCCATCGCGGCAGCAAGGGCCAAGAGAATACCACTGGAATAGATGATTTTCCCATTCCCCATGGCGACACCGGCCCCGAGCAGAGCACATCCTGCAATCATAAACACCAGATTCACGCTACGAGACCAAACCATGCGCTGGGAGCGGATCAGCAATGCCGCGATGGCGCTTCCGAAGCAAAACCCTAAGATGATCAGGAAAGCATGGGTTTCCCGTTGGGACGCGGCAGCATGATTGACGACCGAAATCGCAAGAACTACCGAATTCCCGGTCATGTTGGCCGGGAAAACACCTGCATTCACGAAGGAGATCGCGTCTATACAGCCAGCAAGGGATGCGAGAAGAAGGACAAAGGTGTGGTGAACCTTGTCATGCTTGGGGTTCATTGGAACACGGATCAGCCATTCTTGTGATGAACAGCCTCGGCGATGGGGCGTACGAAATCAGCAATTTTAGAGGGAAGCTCCGGCGTATCTCCGATTTCGGCAATCTGACGGACGATGGCGCTGCCGACGACGACTCCATCTGCGAGGCCTGCCACGGTGGCGGCCTGTTCTGGGTTCGAGATGCCGAATCCCACAGCCACCGGTACCTTGGTGAGGGCACGGATGGCGGCAACACGTTCTGCGATATCGGTCGAAAGGCTGGTCTGCTCGCCGGTAACTCCTTCACGGGAGACATAGTAGATGAATCCCTCGGCGGCATCGGTGATCTCCTTGAGGCGCTCCGGAGGCGTCGTAGGGGCGATTAGGCGAATGGATTTTAGTCCGTGGTCGGAAGCAAGCTCGGTGTTCCTGGCAGCTTCCTGAGGCGGGAGATCCAGAAGAAGAAGGCCATCGGCGCCGGCTACTGCTGCGTCCTGCTGGAATTTCTCGAATCCGTAGATGTAGATGGGATTGAGGTAGGCGAAGAGAACAATCGGGATTTGGCTGGTCTTGCGGATCTCACGGACGAGATCGAGGATTCCAGGAACGGAGGCGCCAGCTGCCAGGGCACGTCCAGCTGCCATCTGAATGGTGGCACCATCAGCTAGTGGATCCGAAAAAGGAATTCCAAGTTCCAGGAGGTCAACCCCGGCCTTTTCCATCTCGAGGGCAACCTTTGCTGAGGCGCTCAATGTTGGATCTCCGCCAGTGATGTAGGCGATCATTGCGGGTTTTGCCTCGGACTTGAGTCTGGCAAAGAGTGTGTCGATTCGGTTCTCGCTATTCATGGGAAAGACTCTGATCAAAGGCTGAAATGTCACTGGAGACAACCTTTGGCTCCTTCCCACGGTGTTATTTTAATAACTACAGATAATATATGTCATGAATAATGGAGTGAAGGAAAAGAAAGGCCTCGAAATCCTAGTCTCCCAACTTCTTGAGAATCTCGATCTCTGCCACCATGGAGTCGGCTTGATCACCGGCAGTAGCAGTCTGGCTTGGGCCATGGTAGACAAAGCCATCCTTCTGTGCCGCCATCTGAAGACTTCCTGAAAGTTCGGGCCACTCCTTGCTCGAAATAATCACAATGATTCGGATGCGGTCATTATCAACAGCCTCCACATACTGGAGATGCCTATCGGATAATAATGAATGAATCTCACTCGTGGCTTTGGTAATTGATGCTGCTGGTGCTTGAATCTGTACCTCTTTCATCTTGGGACTTAGCTGAGGTACCTTGATGGCGCCGGCAGCAGCCTTCTCAAGCATCGCCCTTAACCCACCCAAATCATTCGACTCATGAGCGTTCTCCTCGGGCGCTTTGGTGTTCTGGACCGATTGTGCTCTCTTTTCCCGCCCAAGAACTGCCGATAGTCCTGACTTTGTCATTGCAACCCCCATTGATAAAAAGGGAACGGTTAGCAGCGTGATTAGAACTAAGACCAAGATCCAGATCCACGCCTTGGATCGACCGGAGGGTTCATCATTATCTCTCATCTCTTAAAACCCTGTGACGTGATTACTCAGGAATCAAGTTCAAAGAAACAAGCTGACACCAAAGATCCATCTCTCATCCAAGTGTACCAGGTGCACCAAGAGGATTGACCCTGTTCATCTAGTGGACGATATTCACTAGCTTCTCCATGTCTGTTCAGAATACTCGCAACTTTTGCATCATTGCCCATATCGATCACGGGAAAACCACCCTCTCGGACCGTCTTCTGGAGGTCACGAACACGATCGCTAATCGAGACAAGCAGGAGCAGGTACTCGACTCCATGGATCTTGAGCGTGAGCGCGGGATCACTATCAAGTCGCACCCGGTCTCCATGCAGTATCGGGCCAAGGATGGTCAGGAATACACGCTCAACCTCATGGATACTCCAGGGCATGTGGACTTCGCCTACGAGGTCTCCCGAAGCCTTGCCGCCTGCGAAGGAGCTATCCTTGTCGTGGATGCGGCTCAGGGAGTTGAAGCACAGACCATGGCCAACATCCACCTCGCCCACAAGCAAGGGCTGACAATCATCCCGGTCATTAACAAAATCGATCTACCGAATGCTGATCTCCCAACGGTTAAAAAACAGCTGGAGGACCTCCTCGCCATCCCTGCCGAGGAGGCGATTCCCGCAAGTGCCAAGGCCGGCATCGGAATCGTCGATATTTTGGAGGCAGTCGTTCATCGTGTCCCCCCACCCCCGGAGGGAGACGGAACTCTGAGGGCTCTTGTCTTTGACTCACTCTTTGACACCTACCGCGGAGTCGTCAGCTATATTCGAGTCTTCTCGGGTAATCTCAAGGCTGGAACCCAAGTGAAACTCATGTCGACCAACCAGTCCTATGAGGTGAAAGAGGTTGGTATCTTCACCCCGAAGATGACTGCAACAGGAGCGATGGGCGCGGGTGATGTCGGCTATTTCATCGGCAATATCAAGAGCACGGCCGAGATCAAGATCGGCGATACTCTGACCGATACCAAAAAGCCTGCCTCCGAACCCCTCCCCGGATTCAAGGAAGTTCAGCCGATGGTCTTCAGTGGCATCTATCCGATCAATACCGCTGACTTCGAGCAACTCAAGACCGCCATGGGTAAGCTCCAGATCAACGACGCCGCCTTCAACTACATGCCCGAGAGCTCTGTTGCGCTTGGGTTTGGCTTCCGTTGCGGTTTCCTGGGACTCCTTCACATGGAGATCATTGTTGAGCGCCTTCGCCGCGAGTACGACATGGATATCATCGCGACCTATCCGAGCGTCGTTTACGAAGTCGTGAAGACCAATGGAGAGACCCTGATGGTCGATAACCCGGCCAACCTTCCCGACATGAGCGTCGTCGAGGAGATCCGCGAACCGGTCGTGAAGTGCTTTGTCATGATCCCCAACGAGAATATCGGCGACATCATGCAGATCATGATGGACAAGCGCGGCATCGTGGAGAGCACCGACTCGATCGATACCCGTCGCGTCATGATCACTGCAGTCCTTCCACTTAACGAGATCCTTGTCGACTTCCACGATAAGATCAAATCCGTTACCCGTGGCTACGGATCGTTGGATTACGAGCCTGCTGGATACCGTGCCGATCGCATGGTTAAGCTCGAGATGCTGGTTAACGGAGAGCCCGTAGATGCCTTCTCAAGTATCGTCCACCGAGACAAAGCCGAAGGCCGCGGCCGCTCGCTGGCTACCAAACTCAAGGATGTCATTCCCACACAGATGTATCAGGTTGCCATACAGGCTGCCGTCGGAGGCAAGATTGTGGCCCGAGAGAGCATTGGTGCCATGCGTAAGAATGTGACCGCCAAGTGCTACGGAGGTGACATCACTCGTAAACGCAAGCTCCTTGAGAAACAGAAAGAGGGTAAAAAGCGCATGAAGGCGATCGGCCAGGTAAATATCCCGCAAGAGGCTTTCATTGAGGTTCTGAAGACCAACTAGTCAGATTCCACTTCATTCGATATTTTCCTTTTCAGGGAATCGATGAATGTTCACATAAAAAATATGAATAAGTGTCTCGCCCTGCTCACAACTTCTCTGGCCATTTTCGTGAACTGGAATGTACTAGCGACAGACGTTACTTCCTACCGTTACGGAAATAGTGATCAGGGAGCCAACACCAACGAAAGCACCCTCTCCCTTGATAATGTTGATCCTTGGGATTTTGGGCTGAAAGCTACTGTTCCCATTCAGGGGCAAATTTATGGTGCCCCTCTTATCAAAACGATTAATAACAAGTCCCTTGTTTTCATCGCCACTCAACAAAACGTCGTTGCTGCTATAAACGCCACCAATGGAGCCGTCGTCTGGAGCAGGACTTTGACCAATTATGGCACTCCTGTACCTAGTGATGATACGGGCAGTGGAGACATTCAGCCTTTCATAGGTATCTGTTCCACACCCGTGATCGACAACTGGAACTGGCTTTACCTCATTTCCAAGTCCAAAACGAACTATGGCGGGATGGATCACTATGTGCAGGCTATCTACAAGATCAATGCCGCTACTGGTGCAATTAATAGCACTTACAAATTTGCCGACACAGGTTTTGATGGCAACAACTACTACTATCGGACCAACCCTTCATCAGGAGATCCCTACGTGATCGGATATGGTGACGGATCCATTATTTCAACGATACCGCTTGCCAGTGGAAGAAGGATTTTGAACGTTTCGACCAATGTTGTTTACTTTAATTCCCTCCGTCAGATGAACCGTCCTGGTCTCACGCTTGTGAATGGAACGGTTTATGCCGCCTTTGCCTCCCATGGAGATAATGGTCCCTACCATGGGTGGGTTTTAGGATTCAACACAACAAGTCTAGCGCTCAACTCTGTTCTTAACACTACTCCCAATGGTGGCCTTGCCGGAAGTTGGCAGTCCGGAGGATGTGTGGCCAGCGATAGCGCCGGGAACCTCTATTTAGAGACTGGCAATGGTAGCTTTAATGGTTTTCAGACCAATTCCCGAGGGATACCGATCGATGCCAATTATGGTGACTGTTTTCTGAAGATTTCCCCGGATAGCTCTACCCTCACTACGCCCAATCCCAATGGCTGGGGACTCAAGGTGGCCGATTACTTCACCCCCTATAACAATCAGAGCATCAATGATGCAGATCTCGACGTCGGTTCATGTGGGCCAGTTGTTATTTCTTCAGGTAACAAGACCTTTATACTTGGGACTGGCAAGGATGGATCCATGTACTCAATGAGTTCCACCAACATGGGCAAATTCGATCCCAACACCAACCATTGCCTCCAAACAATCAATCAGGCAGTAGGTAACGGCGGGGAATGGACCGGCTTCAGCACGCCATCCTATTTAAACAATCGTTTCTACTACTTTGCTGCGGGTGATTACGGGAGGCAATTCACCTATACCAATGGCCTTATCGGAAGCTGGTACACTGATGGAGATGGGATTGTCAGAACCGACGTCCAGACCCCAAACACTTACAACTGGCCTGGAGCCAACACATCAATTTCAGCCAATGGAAACAAGAGTGCCATTGTTTGGGCGATCGATCGAGATGCCAGTGTTCTGAGAGCGTTCCGTTCCACAGATCTTCTGGAAATCTGGAATAGCACCATGTCTCAAGCGGATAATCTTAGCAACGCACTAAAGTTTACCGTGCCGATCGTTGCCAATGGTCAAGTGTATGTAGGCACAGACGGAGCATTATTCATTTACGGATTAGTGCCAGCAGCGAGAAACTGATTTAGCCCTCCGGGGCGGCCTCAATCTTTGCTTTAGCACGCCAGATTCGATATCGTACCATGACCCCGGTTGGTACATAAACCGCAAGAGGGAGACGACTATTGTAACGAACGAGTTCCGGTTCACCTCCGAGTGTGATGAAGCGTTCGATTTTAGGCACGTCAGGATCCACCGCCATCATTGTTCCTGCCATGGGGCCAAGGGATTTTAGGAGATAGCGATCATAACCCCATCCGGGAATCAATTCTGTCTCTAGACGTCCCCCGAAGAAGTAGCGGTTCTGGGGATCTAGTTTCATTGTTTTGCCAACGATCAACTGCACTTTTAACAAATCCTCATTTTCCATTTTAGGGAGGTAAATCACATAACGGCTCATTCCCTCTCCTGCAGGAGGAAAAGCCTTCAAAGAATCTGCTGCTTGAACGGCTGATACGACCAGCATCAAGAAAAGAAGAAATCTCATTGCTGCGAAGGTGATAGATCTGGAGATGGAGGAGGAGATTCCATGCGCTTGATCCACGACAGGATGAGTGACTGTTGGTCAGCTGTCTTGAATCGGGTGATATTTTCTCTCAAGAGTTCCATGGCCACGGCGCTTCGACCCTGCTTCTCAAGCACACGAGCTTGTTCCAGCAAGAGTCGAAATTCAATGACTGGCTCACTCGTAAAAACTGCTGCTTCTTTGAAACTCTTTTCGGCACCAATCAAGTCTCTCCCATCCATCTGCGCTGCGCCGAGCGCCTCCAGGTACAGACTTTCCTTTTTCTCTTCGGCCCTGGCTTTGAGTTCCTTGGCTGCACGCAAAACATCTCCATCATGGGAAAGGATAATACGTCGGTAATCTGTCCAGACGCTCTCAGGCTGGTTTGCCGGATCCAAATACCCAGCATACGGACGGTAGAGAGGGTCCCCAACGCAGGTGCTCATCCAGGAGAGAACCGGCTGCGCAGCGTAGTAGCTCTCGGCCAGGTTATGACCTGTAATCAGGGCATTGGCAAAAATCCCCAGATCCGTCGTGAATGGCAGGTAGGGTTCGTAAACATTGCCCAGCGAGATAGCTGCACCATGCATGATGAGAGGACCCGTCCAACCCTTTGTCGGATCGTGGAGCGTCGATGCACTGAAGGAGTGAAGGTGCACGGCTACGGCACCCGGAACGAATCGGAAGGCAGTGTCTGCGAACGGCCCATCGATATTTTCGTCATGCCAGCCATAGTAAGCAGCTGCATCAGTCACAGGGAAACCAGCCTGCAGGGTTTCAGGCAGATCATCTGAAATCACTGGGATTCCGCTTTTTCTCATGGCCCTTCCCGCTTCATGGATCCAAGTGTCTCCCCGCACATAGGCTTTGTTCGTTGATGACTGAAGGTCGATGTAACCCCATCCCCAAACGCCTGCTTTTTCAGCGGCAATGGAAGTAGAGATCAACGATCTCACGGCGTTATCGCTTGGAGCATCAAGTCGCGAGACCATGATCATGGGAACAGGAATATTGGTCTTATCAGAGGCAATGCCTGTCGGGGAATTGGTGTAGAGCGGGTTATTCAGAGTCCCCGAAATCTGGGGGGAGAAAAGCCCGAGAACTGAAAGCTCCGAATCAACCGAGGCCGCATTAACTCCTCCATAAGGGTCGGGTTGGTTCTTCGCATCACCCGGATAGGATTCTGATTGTCTTATTTTTAGGGGCATTCCCTTGATGAGTGCGGCATAACGGACTGAAGAAGCATAGAGAATCGGCCGGTTCATCATGTCTCGGGTGAACGACCACAGTCCCCTACGCAGAAGTTCCTGCCTAATGGGTGCTGCGATCAAGGAGTCGTACTCTTCCCGACTAATCTCCTCCCTGAGTGGAGTCGTTAGAGCAATCTCATGCGTGGGATCTATTCCCCTCTCCATGCAATAGAAGTCTGCCAGGGACTTGGCGCTTGGATCGTTTTGATTGTAAATCACAACAATGGCCCCAAGTTCCTCCGCACGAGCAGAGTGACTAGGAGATGCGAAACAGGCAGTCTGGATGACTGCAACGAGAGTGATCAGAACGGTGCGCAAGACGCTCATGACTCCCCCACCCTCAATGTCAACCCGTCATAAGCCAGATGAAATCCGGCCGGCAATTCCTGCTGCTTTGCTGCATGGGAAACCTCGTGACAGAGATGGATGAACCAGGTGTTTCCGGGACTGATAAGCCGGGATATCTCCATGGCATGCTCAAAATTCATATGAGTGGGATGAGGCCTTTCTCTTAGGGCGTCGAGCACAAGCACCTCGACACCATAAGCCGCATCAATGGCAGCAGGAGGAACATCCGCACAGTCAGTGAAGTAAGCCAATAACTTCCGACCCTTCCGAAGGAAGATAAAACCTGTGGTCGTGAATTTCCCATGAGGCAGATCAACTGGGACGATCGTTGTTTCGCCAAGTTGAAAAGGGCCTCGAATAACCTGTGGGGCCAACCGCAGATAGTTCTTCCAAGGTTGCGGCTCGTCGAAAGCATAACGAAAGGTGGCCTTCAGTCCCTCCATCGTCGCTTCGGAGGCATAGACAGGCATGGCACGATCCTCCATCTCACAGAAGCGCCTCATGTCATCAAAACCCATGATATGATCCGTATGCGCGTGGGTCATCAGGGCAGCATCCAGACGGGTGACTCGCTCGCGCAGGCACTGGATCCGGAACTCGGGTGCCGTATCAATCACGAAGTGACATTCCGGTGCCTTGAGCAGAAGAGAGGTTCTCGTGCGTTGATCCCGAGCATCGGCGGATCGGCAGACAGGACAATCACATCCAATAACAGGCACCCCCTGTGATGTCCCCGTGCCAAGAAAGGTAATTTCCAAAGAAGACATGATGATAAAGTTAAAAGGTTAAAAAAGTTACAAAAGGTTAAAAGGGCCGGAGTCTTTCTGCCCTGCAATTGAACGCTTCAACTCTCCCTTACCGACTGGCATAGTATCTCCCATGTCGGCCATGCTCCGATCTCTCCGAATCCGCAATCTCGCCCTTGTTGAGGAGCTGGAATGGGAACTCCCTGCCGGTTTCACTGCCGTAACCGGCGAGACTGGAGCCGGAAAGTCGATCATCCTTGGCGCGCTCAAGTTCCTACTGGGTGAGCGGGCCGATCGCGGTGTGGTGAGAGCGGGAGCTTCTTCTGCTGGAATCGAGGCCGTCTTTTCTTTAGGGGAAACGAAGGAGATCGATTCATTGCTTGAAGAATCCGGGATCGATCCCTGCCAGGAGGGTGAGTTGATTCTCAAGAGAACCATCGCCGCGGAAGGTAGCGGAACCTCGGGACGCCAGTTCATTAATGGGAGTCCTTGCAATCTCTCGGTTTTGAAGGAACTCGGCACCCGACTCGTCGATCTTCATGGCCCTCACGATCACCAATCCCTTTTTTCCAGGCGTGAGCAGACACTCCTTCTGGATCGATACTGCGAAGCATTGCCTCTGAGAGAAGCTTATCTGGAATGCCGTGACGCCGTGTTTGCCGCCAAACGAGATCTGGAAGACCTCGAGGCATCAGCAGGAGGAATGGAGCGGATCGAGCAACTGCGACTCGAGGTTGACGAGATCATCTCCGCAAATCTGCTCGAGGGAGAGGAAGAGTCACTGAATGCCAGATACAGGGCTGCATCGAATAGTCGCCGACTCATCGAACTCTCTGCATCAGCAGTTACCCGTCTCGACGATGAGGATCGCGGTGCAAGTCCGGCACTCTCGGAGACCGCGCGTCTGCTCAGGGAACTCGGCCGACTGGATGAGCGTTCCTCCTGCCACCTGGAGACGTTGGAGAGGATCACGGGTGATCTTAATTCCCTGATCTCTGATCTCCGTGATTATGCAGAAACCATTGAGGTCGATGCAACAGAGCTTCAGCAACTGGAGGATCGTCTGAATCTGCTGGCGACACTGCGTCGAAAGTATGGACCTTCGCTCTCTGATGTCATCGCACGGGGCGCCTCATCAGCCATTTTACTGGAAAAACTTTCCGGATTTGAGGGCTTGAAATCAGCGGCGGAGAAAAAAGTTTCTGAAGCCAAAGCCGGACTCCTTGTTGCAGCTGAGAAACTGGGAGCTAAACGTACTCAGGTAGCAGGCAAGCTCTCGAAGATCGTGGCACGTCAACTGGCCGATCTCGGCTTCAAGCAGGCCGGATTTGAAATATCTCTCGAAAAGCAAGAGGAGCCAGGACCCGATGGGGGTGAAGTTGCCGAGTTTCTTTTTGCGCCAAATCCTGGTGAACCGGTTCAGAATCTTCGTTCCATCGCCTCCAGTGGCGAAATCTCACGCGTCATGCTGGCGCTCAAATCGGCGCTCGCCGGACAAGACAAGATTCCACTGCTCGTCTTTGACGAGATCGATGCAAATGTCGGCGGAGAGATCGCCACCATGGTGGCAGGGAAGATGCGGGAGCTAGGGTCGGGTCATCAGGTTCTCTGCATTACTCACCTCCCCCAAGTCGCAGCAGCGGCCTCGTCGCAGTTCATGGTCATCAAGTCTGTCCATGAAGGGCGCACCGAAACGACCCTTTCCGCAGTAAAGGGATCCAACCGCATCTCTGAGATTGCTAGAATGCTCGGAGGCGTCACCGCTTCGGCAAAAGCTCATGCCGAAGCTTTGATCCGCGAATCCCAAGAGTAGCTTTAGGCCCTCTTACTCCATCCCCCAGCATCTAATTGTCATGGCACTTTATTATCTGAAGGAAAATGATGGAACCAAAGAGCCCATAGCTCCTTTAGTTCGGAGTCATCCCGGGAGCTTCTCCCCTTTTCTGATCGTTGCTTTCTGCTCGATGATTTTACTAGCCGGCTTCATTCAGTTGCTCGGACTCACTTGGCCTCTTGAGGAGCGACTGCTTCAGAAGATTCCATTATCCACTCTGCCAAAGCTTCCTCCGAAACCCGCTCTCAAGTTACTCGAACTTCCTTCCAATGACGGATCTCTGGCATCCCTTGACCTGGCCATGGCTCTTCGTGGACTGGGCAAACTCCACCCTGCACAGATCTTAATAGCCGGCAAAGTGATCCTGGATCAGGAATCGGCATCACTCCTCCCAGGGGTTCTCCACACGCTCAGTGCCGAAGGTATTCATGTTATTCAGGCACGGGAATCTTCCCCAGTCACAGAGTATCATTCCGTGCCCCTCTGCCGCTATGATCCCCCGACATGGATCAGTGACCCCTTGAGCTTGGAACGTGTCGCCGGGAAACTATCTAACAAGGAAGAAGGATGCTTCCTTCCGATAGCAACCCTCCCACCTCTCGGCATCCAACTCTTCGCCCAAACAAAGAATGGAGAGGTTCTTGGATCGGTCTGGTGGGAGGTCTTGCGGGAAATCATCTACAACGCTGCCGGGGATTCAGTGAATCACGACTTACCTGTGTGGGTTCTTGCTGGAAGGCTTCTCGTCGTTCCGCATCATACGCCGATCTTTCTTATAAAGAGTGGAATGATTCCCATTCTCAAGAGCGGACTCACTTCTCTCAAATCCGTGACTCTGGAAGATTTTCTTCTCAGCATCGAGCAAAAGGAACGGGGCGAAAAGTCCGTTGATTTCGAGACAGTCTGGAATGATGCCCCCGTGATCATAGGAACTTCTTCTGACCGTTTGCTCGTGGGTACGCTTCAGCAATTAGAATCACGTCTCTCATGGCGACACCTCTCCTGGATCAATCAATTCTGCCTTACCGGGGGATCGATTGTTTTACTCCTAATCGGAGTTCGGGGGGGCAGGATTACCGTTCTGATTCTTGCAGTCGTGACGGCCGGTGCGACGCTCGCAGCTGTCATCTTCGCTTTGAATCATGGAATCCTTATTCCCTGGCTCGCTCCTGCATTACTGAGCCTTGGGCTCTTAGTACGAGGGATGGTTCCTAAATAAACGGTAAGAGCGGATATTTTTTCCCAAGCACCATCTCACTCGGCGCCCCGAGCCATTTCTCCAGTGCTGTGGCATAGACGGATCGGAAGTCGGTACCGAACTTGAGATCTCCGTCATGGAGGTCAGTGAGGCTGGGATAGTTTCCATAGAGACCTGGTTTGACCCCCCCACCCATCACAAAGAGTGGAGCTGCGGCCCCGTGATCGGTACCGCCACTAGCGTTCTCAGAGACACGGCGACCGAACTCGCTGAAAGAAATCATCAGGACGCGATTGAAGTTTCCTTGTGCCTTCAAGTCTTGAACGAAGGAAGTTGTCGCTGCGCTTAAATCACTCATCAGCCTCTCATGGGAGGGCAACTGGTTGGCATGGGTATCAAATCCTCCCTGGGAGACATAATAGACACGGGTGGGCAATCCTCCGGCAATCAGGCGTCCCACCAGATTGAGACTATTTCCGAGCTGTGATTGAGGGTAATTAACTGAGCTCTTCGTCTTTCGCGTGATGGCCAGGATCTTGTCACTGCTCATCTGGGCACCGAGAGCTGTTCGCTGAAGAAACTCAACGGTGCTACCGTCATCGTCCGCAGGTCCAGAGAGCATTCCGATCGAGCCTCCTGAGTTCTCACTCAGGGAATTGTGTCCCGCATCGGTCGGCTGATTCATCTGACGCATGAACATATCGGCAGAGGCTGGATCGCTGGCCGCCTCACTCATATAGCGAAATTGTTCAGGATTGCTGAATGCCACCCCCTTGGGTGTTGGAGAGGCAAAGGCCTGGGGAGTCTGACCGCTGATAGCCACTCCCACGGATGAGGGATCACTCCCTTGACAGCAATTATCAAAGTATCGGCCAAGCCATCCTTGGGACTCATTCTTGTCAGCATCGCTCCCTGTCTGCCAGATCTCCGTCGAGCGGAAGTGGGAACGATTCGGATTCGGATACCCCACACCTTGAACCATACCAAGACATCCTTGGGCATAGAGATCGTGGATTCCGGTTAGCTTCGGATGAAGCCCTGCGTAGTCACTGATACGGAGGATGTCGGCTTTTGGAATGGCGATCTTGGGACGGGCTTTGTAGTAGGCATCATCCCCGTAGGGAACGAGTGTATTGATACCGTCATTGCCTCCCGCGAGTTGGAGAACAACTAGGATCGTGCCATCCTTACCCGTGGTGATTTGTCCTGAAGTAGCGGCTGCCATGGTGTCGAGGCAGAGGAAGGTCTTTTCAAGAAAGAGTGGAACCGTATAGGCGAGCGCCCCTCCCAGAACCGATGTCCTGAGAAAGTCTCGTCTCGTGTGGAGAGTTTGTTCTTTTGGGGATTTCATTCGGGGGAATGGTGAGGAGTTGAAACTCTAGGATAAGATGACACTGAACGGAGTTATGTCAGCTGATAATCGGGCGTACTCATCATGAGTTGCATCAGATCCCGGACCGTATCATCGGCGTAGGGAGTAGAATGCTTTTCCAAAAAGGTCAGATAGGTGGCTCGATCCTTGGGAGGGAGCGGGTAGTTAAAGACACGGAAAGACAGCTCATCAAGGAGCTGATCAGAGCTTCCCCGAACGCTTGTCGGGGCTATGGTTTTCAGCGGAATCATTGCTGTTTTGGTATTACCGCCACCAAGGATACGAGCCTTACCGCTAAGCAGGTAAGCGGCAAGGTTGTATCGATAAAGAAGGTTTGAGGCACTGATCCAGGCCCTGCCGCCATCCCACCCCTTCACATTCGGAGGGGCGAAAATGACCTGACCGAGGGATGCAAGGGAGTTCTCCAGAACCCGGGCATCCGGAAGAGGGATCTCCAGCATCTTGGTCGTCTGCATGATCCACTGGATGGGACTCTTGATCTGATGATGCACGGCTTTCGGAGAGTAGAATGCGGCACTCTTGAAAATCGTCGAAAGCGTGGCACCGATGTCGTAGCCATTGGAGAGGAGAAGCTCCGCAATACCACTGAGGGTTTCCTCTGAGGGATTTTCGGCTACGAAAAAGACCCAGAGCTTTTTTCCAATAAAACGTGCGCACTGGGGTTGGGAAACAATGGCGTCGATAATGTCATCCCCAGTCCAAGGTCCGGTCTTTTCGAAAAAGGTCTTTGTTCCCGAATCGAAATCTTTTTCCTTAAAGTGAAACTGTCCCTTCTCGTAATTAATGCGGTATCCGGTGAAGGCACGTGCTGATTCCTGGATATCCTTTTCCGTGTAATGCCCCTCCCCCAGAGAAAAGAGTTCCATCACCTCTCGAGCGAAGTTTTCATTTGGGTGGTCCTTGCGGCTATCACCGAGATCCAACCAGCGAATCATAGCTGGATCACGAGACATCGCTTTCAGCATATCAGGAAACTTACCGAGGGCATAACGACGAAGGGTATCGTTCTGTTGCCACATCAAGTATGAGTCATTCACTTTCTGATTGCTGGTAGCGAAATGACCATGCCAAAAGAGAGTTGCTTTCTCCTGCAGGGGGGCAGCTGTGTAACGCATCCTATTGAGCCACCAGAGACGGAGTTCGAGCATCGTTGCTGCCTCCGCTTTACCCAACTCCTTCCTGACTTCCCGGCGTTCATCTTCCGTTGCTGCGGCTTTTTCACGCTGCTTGTACACAAGTCTTTGCTCAGGCATCAGCAATTCGGGCCTTGGAAACAGATCACTGTCATCATCAGCATTGATGAAGGAGTTAACAGCCCTCTCGGGTCCCATGCCCACTAGGGCATCGACCTCTGCAGGCGTACCGCCAAATCCTGCTCTATCGAGCAGATGGGCAGCCATTTTCCTATCCCAAAGCTTTTCAGGAAACGGGGAGAACATTATTCATATAAAACCATCGGTGCAAAAAAGTTGCAGTCTAATTTGAAGTCTCCTCCTCATAAGTCTGAAGAGGAGGTATCTTGCCCGAGATTGCCCTCGCTGGTTGTGAAGCCCATCTCTTAGAATAGACCTTTATGCGCTTCACGAATCTCACGAGAGGGGGAGGAATTGGTTCCAACTGCTATCGCCTCGACCTTCCCGAAGGCTCCGTGATCCTCGACTGTGGAATGCATCCAGAGCATGTCGGCCATGACGCAACCCCGATGCTGGAGGAGATCCATAATGGATCGATCCGCTCCACGATCCTTACCCACGCGCATCAGGATCATGTCGGATGTCTCCCCCTACTCCAATCACGTCAACCGGGCATGCCGGTACTCATGACAACCGGTACGGCGAGGATCGCCGACATCATGCTCCACAACTCGGTCAATGTGATGAACCGCCAGCAGGAGGAACTGAATCTCGTCGACTACCCTCTATTCAGTCACCGTGCTATCGAACTGGCATCCCGAATGTGGAGACACTGTCCACTTGAGCGCTCTCTTTCTCTCGATGGTGAACGGGTCGGTGGAGGGAGTGCCTCGACGACCGTGACCTTCCATGACGCGGGGCACATCCTCGGATCCGCCGGTGTGATGATTCATTCAGAAGGGAAGAAGTTCTTCTATACCGGCGATGTGAATTTTGAGGATCAGACGATCCAGACCGGCGCTCGCTTTCCCGAAGAACCTATCGATGTTCTTCTGATGGAGACGACCCGGGGTAACGCCCCTGTGCCCGAAGGATTCACAAGGGCGAAGGAAGAGGTCCGCTTCGCAAAAGCCGTCGCCTCGGCTCTTGAGGAAGGAGCCAGTGTGACCATTCCGGTTTTTGCGCTCGGAAAAACACAAGAGGTTATGGCCTTACTCTGGCAGATGCAGAGAGAACGGATCATACCCCCCACCCCGCTCTACGTCGGAGGGCTTAGTAGCAAGATCACTGCCGTCTATGACACCATGGCAGCGCAGGTGCCGAGAAGACTCCCCAACCTTCGTCTAATGTACGAGGTCGCCCCCTATGTCGCAGGTGGTGCTGAGATCCAGTCGCTTAATCCTCGAAAGCGAGCCATCTATGCTCTTTCAAGCGGCATGATGACCGAGAATACACTCTCCAATATCTTCGCACGAAAGGTGCTGCCTGATCCTTCCCAGTATCTCTTCTTTGTTGGCTATGCGGACCCGAATTCCCCAGCGGGGCACGTCAGGAATGCCGAACAGGGAAGCAACGTGCAGCTTACCTCAGCAGGAGCAGCTGTCCCCTTCCACTGTCACCGGGAGGTCTTCACCTTCAGTGCGCATGCCCAGAGGAATGATCTTCTCTCCTATGCGATCAAGGTCAGACCTAAGACCATCCTCCTGGTTCATGGCGACGATCCAGCCATCGAATGGTTCAAGAGAGAGCTTTACTGCGCCCTCCCCGAGACAAAAGTCATCGCCCCTCCCCCAGGTCAGACGATCGATTTATCATCCTAGAAGTCCCCTGACCTAAGCGAAGAACAGGCCAACCCCAAGTTAGCGATCACCGAGGAGGCGGAGAGTGATTCCTGAGAATTGGTGCCATGGAAGATGGCAATCTCTGCAGCTCGGCCACAAATCCATGCCCCCAGCATGGCGGCATCCCGGCAGGAATGCCCCCCACCGATCAATGCGGCGCAGACACCGGTCAGGACATCACCCATCCCACCGCTCCCCATGCCCGGATTTCCGGTGCTGTTGAAAACCGGAGGCATTCCCTGCTCTGCAGTGATTGTTCTGGATCCTTTGAGAAGGAGGGTGACCGGATACTTCTGAGTAAACTCCGACGCCCATTCCCGACGGGTCTTCCCCGCTCTGGGGCAGAGTCGCTCCATCTCACCGGGATGAGGTGTGAGAAGACGGGGACCGGCACACTGCGCTAGGAGTGAGGGGTCTGAGGCCACAGCATTCAAAGCATCGGCATCAACGACACACGGAATCCGACTCTTTCGAACCAGTCTTCTCAATTCCTCATGGTACTCAGGCCCAAGACCTGGGCCAAGTGCCAGGACATCGAGTCTGTCAGTCGGGATATCGGAGTAGGAAGCAATCCGCTGAACCATGACCTCCGGGATGCAGGTAGCGGCAAGAAGGTCGTGACAATCTGGCAGTGCATAGAGGGTCACAAGGCCTCCACCGGCATGAACCGCCGCTGAGGAACAAAGCCTCGCCGCACCGAGGAAGCCCGACGATCCGGCAAGGATGCCGATGTGTCCATAGGTCCCTTTATAGGAATCGAAGTTCCGGGTTGGGAGGAGTGATCGGAGTGTTATGGATGTGGAAATACTTGCTGGATCGCCGCCCGCAATGGTGACTCCCGGCAGCTCCACCAAGGCGAGTCGACCCACGACAGGTGTCGCGGTATCGGCAACCAAGCCGGTTTTCACGGCACCAAGTGTCACTGTGAGATCAGCCTGCACGCACTCTCCGGGAATCTCTCCGGTCGAGGCATCTAATCCTGAGGGAAGATCCACGGCCACGGTAAAACCTCCTGATTTGCTCCGCAGTGCATTCATCTCAGTGATCAGATCTTGGATTGCACCTCGCGGAGCACCAACGGAACCAATCCCCAAGAGGCCGTCGATTAGGAGGAGTTGTTGCCCGGAGATCGATGGTATGGATGAAATAATCTCCCCACCCTGAAGTGAGCGAAGATGCATCAGGGGTAGCTCAGCCATATCCGACTCGGTCGCAGAAAGGCGTATTAGCACCCTCCATCCCCATGAGATAAGATGCTTCGCAACCACAAGGCCATCGCCACCATTGTTACCCTTTCCACAGAAAAGCACCGCCGTGCCGGGCTCCGGAAAAAACTCTCCGATGCACCGCGCAATCCCCTCACCCGCAACCTCCATCAGTCCCTCGGGAGTGGCTCCATTTCTGAAAGCCTCCTCCTCCGCTGCTTTCATCTGGGATGGAGTGATGATCATGCAGAAGGGAATTAGGGGTTCAGACTGAAGGCTCTTAGGTTTTATCCAGCCTTCTGGTTATTATGCATCCATCCCTCAAACAGTCCATCATCTGAACGGTCTAATAGTTTAACCCAAAATTTGCATTAGAAGCCGACCCCGGGAATAGGAATTGGGTTAAAAGGTTAAGACCCGTGAAGAGTCGCTCTCTGAGATATTTCCCACTTTTTAACATTCTAACGCTTTCACGTTTTAACTCCCCAGAGACTCACCAACCAGGTGAAGCACCCAAACCTGTTGCCAGCACGCTATCGCAAAATCCGGGTTAAACTAAATTTTCTCACCACGAAGGGCTAGCACCCGAAGCATAACTTCCTCGATGAGGTTATTCGGACAGGAGGCACCCGCTGTGATTCCGATCCGGGCCTCCACTCCTTGCTCGGGGAGCCAGGAGACTGATGATAAAATCTCCCGCTTCTCATGAAGATCGAAGTGACGGATCAGGCCGGCATTCTCAAGGCACTCTTGATTCCGAATGAAGTAGGTAGGAACAAGCTGCTCACCCATCTCGGCGAGATGGGTGGTGTTGGAGCTGTTATAGCCCCCCACCACGAGCAGGAGATCCAGCGATTGGTTCAAGAGTTCCTTCAGTGCATCCTGTCGTTCCTGAGTGGCACCGCAGATGGTGTCGAACAAGCGGAAGTTCAAGGCACTCCCATCACGCTCTATGATGGCGGCCTTCAGTTTCCTCTGCACGGCTTCGGTCTCCTCGCGCAGCATGGTGGTCTGGTTGGCGACACCGATCCGTTGTAGATGAAGATCAGGATCGAATCCCTCGGAGAAGCGGCCGTCGAACTCCCGGAGAAACTCCTCCCTGTTCACTTTCCCCAGGAGGAAGTCGCAGACACGGTCGGTCTCCTCAAGGTTCAGGACGATCAGGTAACGCCCGTTGCCTGTGCCGAGGGCGCGCGAGGCCGTGGCGCGGGTCTCCTCGTGGGAGGCCTTGCCATGGATGATGGAGGTGACCTCCTCAGAGGCGTTCTGCCGGACGCGCTTCCAAACGCTCATCACATCGCCACAGGTTGTATCGACAATATGGCAGCCGTGACGCTTGATCTCCTCAACCAGAGTAACTGTCGCGCCGAAGGCGGGGACGATGACAACATCCTGAGGCCCAAGATCCTCGACATGGGGTCGACCTGATTCATCGAGGAGATTCCTGATCCCGAGGGCGGCGATCTGGACATTCACCTCGGGGTTATGAATGATCTCTCCGATCAGAAAGAGGCGGGCTTGGGGGAATACCTTGCGCGCGGCATAGGCAAGATCGATCGCGCGCTCGACGCCGTAGCAGAAGCCAAACTGCTTGGCCAAGCGGAGGGTTGTTTTCCCAACCTGGAGAACGGATCCCTCGGCACGCACTCTCTCGACGAGAGTGCTGTGGTAGTGATGCTCGACCTGCTCCTGCACCCGAGCCATCACCTCCGGAGTCCGGAGGTTCACTTTGGGTGTGGGAGCGACGCTCACAAGGGGGACTACTGGAGGAAGGGTACCTTCAGTTGCTCGAAATATTTTTGGGCTGTCAGGAGTTCGGAAGGAAGATCCGGATCATTATAATCCTGAGGCCGCTTATGATTAGCGCCAAGAGTTGCATCCTCAGGCTGGGCAGTTGCGATCCTCACAGGTGTTCCATCGCGCACAAGAAGGTAGAACTTTCCCGCATCATTCGCATGGATGCGGATGCATCCGTGACTCCGAGGCATGGGCCACACCCATCCTTGATGAAATCCATACCCTGGAGTGAACTCCACCCAGTAGGGCATCGGATAACCGACATAGGAACCATGCGCCTGGCCGCGCGAACAGGCATGGATCATCTTATTCAAAACCTCAAAGCCGTATTCACCGGAGCGTTTGTCACGATTCTTGCTGAGCACGGAGAAATTTCCTTTCGGAGTGGGGTGAGCTGCATCGCCGACACAGCAGGCCGTGACGAGAAGAGGGCGATTCCCCTCCATGACGTAGACCATCTGCTTTGAGAGGGAAACCTTGACCACCACCTTGGAAGGATCCTTGGGCTTGAAGGCTGGGTTGTCATAGACGGAAACCTGGGAGAGTTGAGAACAACCCCCCAGCAAAAGGAGCGGAAGCAGAAGGATGGGAAGAAATCGATTCATCTGCTTATGGAAACCCGAAAATTGATGTGTGTCAAATCGTGGACTTCAGGCAGGGTAATGATGCCAGAAGTTTAGGTGCGATGGCAGATCATCGTTCTTTTGACCTTTTTCCGCCGAAGCCTTAGGGTATGTGGTCTTATTGATGATCAAGTCAGATGATTTTAATTACGCGATGGAGAATACGCGTGTTGTCGTGCCTCCAAGCACTGCAATTGAGACTTATGGCCAAACCAGCTTTCGCTTCCGTCTTGTCACCGAGCCGATGGACGAGGTCGGGACAGTTCGTCTCCGTCAGGGGATGATCCATGCGGAAAGGCCCAGGATCCTGGCTCCCCAATATGTGAGCAAACTGATCCTGGAGGGATTCGGCGACAAAGCCCGCGACTTCGCGGGGTGGATGGAGGAACAAAAAGATCTCCATTTTCTTCGCTATGGGTTCTCCCTTCGCAAAACGGACTACTCGGAGAATATCCTGAGGGAACACAAGGATGATGTCATCGACCGACTGACTCAGCAACTGCGTCGCGATGATGATCCGATGGATACCCTCATCGAGGGTGTGGACGAAGGTTGGGAAGTCTGCCTGATGAAGTTTACCATGGATCTCATCCAGCATTCCGCAGCTGGGAACCTAGCTGAATGGAAACGACGCGGACTCCTCTGATACTAGAGCCAAATTTATGCGCACTTTCAAAACCCTGACCCTTCTTATCCTCGGCATTCTGATTTTTGGCTCTGCCGGATATTTCGGCTATGAACTCTTTATCAAGCCGGGTCGGGTGGAAAAAAAAGAGAAAGCTGCAGCCATCGCCGCTACTCCAACGCCCACTCCTGATCCTGGCGTCCATGAATTCCAACGTCTGAAATCCCTCCGGGCCAGTGGAGACAATGCCGGGGCTCGTGATGGTCTCAAGGCTTGGATCGACTCCCACCCCCAATCTCCCCTCCTGAAGGAGGCGCGCCAAGAACTGGGAAACGCTAACTTTACCCTGCTGTTCCAACCCTCAGGGAATTCTGAGGTCATCACTTACACGGTGGCCAAAGGAGATTCGCTCGCGAAGATCGCCGCCAAGCAGAAGTCGAATGCCGAACTGATCCAGAAGGCCAATAGCCTTCCCGGTATCAATCTCCAGATTGGCCAGCAACTTGTCATTCCTTCACTGAAGACATCTCTCGAACTCGATCGCTCTGCCAAATGCCTAACTCTTATCGATAATGGGGTTTTCGTGAAGGAATACACATTACTCTCCTCGCCGACTCCTCCCTCAAAGGCCGTTCCTGCCATCAACTCGAAGATCCTGGACAAGATTGCCACCTCTGGAAGCAAAAGGGTTGCTTTCGGAGACAAGACTTATGCCCAGAGCGAGCGAATCATTCTTCTCGCGGGGAATCCCGCCATTGTCGGATTTGAAATTCCAGCTCCTGCTCATCCCCCAGTCAACCAAACCAATCAGGTCACTCAGACTGCCACGAATGCCTCAATCACCACATCCGCTCCATCATCCCTCCCCCTTCCTTCGGGCTATGTGCTCTCCAAAGAGGATCTCTTGGAGATCTTTCCGCTCGTTTCGCGCAATACTCCCGTCATCATTCACTGATTCACATAAGTTTTTCGTAGAAGTACCCTAGGCTATCCAGCATCACATCCCATGAATGTACAACCTCTCGATTTTGAACTCCCGATTGCCGACCTCGAACGCCGAGTTGCCGAACTGGCGGAGAAGCGCCACTCCGAGGATCCGCTTCTGGTAGCTGCGCGTGAGGATCTGGAGAAGGAGCGCAAGAAGCTCTACGGGAACCTGACCCCCTGGCAACGAGTCCAGATAGCCCGTCATCCGACGCGTCCTTATTTTCTCGATTATATCAATGCCTGTGTGACCGACTTCGTCGAACTCCACGGGGACAGACTTTTTGGCGATGATAAGGCGATGCCAGCAGGCATCGGTCGCATCGGAGGCCACCGCTGCGTTATCATCGGTCAGCAGAAGGGCCGCGATGTGAAGGAGAATGTGCTCCGTAATTTCGGCAGTCCACATCCAGAGGGGTACCGCAAGGCCCTGCGTCTCATGCGCCTTGCCGAAAAGTTTCAAATTCCTGTTGTCTGTTTCATCGACACACCGGGCGCCTACCCAGGGGTCGGCGCGGAGGAGCGGCATATTGCCGAGGCGATCGCCGTCAATCTCAGGGAAATGATGGTTCTCAAGACGGAGATTATTTCAATCGTTATCGGTGAAGGTGGCAGCGGAGGCGCTCTCGGAATCGGGGTTGCTGACCGCGTTCTCATGCTCGAGAACTCCTACTACTCGGTGATCTCCCCGGAGGGATGTGCGGCCATTCTCTGGAAGCATCGCAAACATGCTCCCGAGGCCGCAGCCGCACTGAAACTTACTGCCGATGATCTGCAGGAGTTCGGACTGGTCGATGGTGTCCTTCCAGAGCCCCTGGGTGGTGCGCATCGTGATCCTGCTGTGATCTACGCTACAGTTACCGAGACGATATCGGCAGCGATCACGGCCCTGAAGGCGATCCCGATGAAAAAGCTTCTTGAAGAACGCTACGCCAAGTTCCGGGGGATGGGCGTCTTTTCCGAATAGCTCTTCTTACGCTTCTCCTCACGGGCTTCTTCCTGAGTTCCCGTAGAGGAATGGATCACCAGCGTGATCTCACCGCGTGGAGGGTTTTCAGCATAGTGAGCGGCAAGTTCTGCCGGAGATCCATGACGGTACTCTTCATGGATCTTGGTGAGTTCCCTAGCGACACAAAGTCGGCTCTCCGGAGCTAGGGCGACAAGGTCTGCCAAGCAGGCACTCAACCGATGGGGAGATTCAAAATAAATCCCGGTCATGCCAAGTCCAAGCGCCCGACGCAGTTCCGATCGGCGCCCCGAACCTGACGAAGGAAGGAAACCGCCAAAATGAAAAGGGACGGGAGGCAGACCGCTTCCAACAATCGCCGTGGTGACAGCACTGGGGCCGGGAAGGACGGTGTAAGCGACTTTCTCCTTGATACACTCCCTGACAAGACGAAATCCCGGATCACTCACCGAGGGAGTCCCGGCATCTGTCACCAGGCAAAGTTTTTCACCATTCCTTAAACGAGCTATCAACTCAGGTAGGCGCCTCTCCTCATTATGCTCATGGAAACTAATGAGCGGCTTGCGGATTTCCAAATGGGAAAGAAGTTGTCCGGCCCTCCTTGTATCCTCTGCAATCACTCCATCACAGAAACGGAGCGCCTTGATCGCCCTTAACGTCAGATCCCCCAAATTGCCAATCGGCGTGGCAATGAGCGTGAGGGAAAGAAGTTCTGTTGGTGCCCTCGTTTTGCCCTTGATTATCAGAAGGGACTCGTCTTCCAGAGGTAAATTCAGGTCGAGAGAAGCATCCTCCACAAGAGGACAAGAGTCAGAAGTGCCATCAATCATCCTTCTGACCTCAGGCTTTTCAACTTACCATCCCTCGGAAACCCTGCTTACTAGACTCTCGGCCATGCGCTGGGCTGCGATCGGATAATTCATGTTCTGAGTAGTCACGAGGTCGGAATTGACGAGATCGGATTCGGTAAAGAATGGCGTCACTCCCACCGCATTACCCTTCATCAGTTCAGCACCAGAAACACGATCGATCACGCGGTAGCTGACCTTCAGGGTAAGCTCAAACTCTGAAGTCTGAAGCACGTTGCTTGAAAAGACGCGCATCGGCTGCTTATCCACGCTCACAATGATACCCTCAACAATGGCATCAGCCCGGTCGGCAGAATCAATCTGGTAGGTACCATCCTTCTGGAACTGCTTAACGACAGCATCTGCCGTCTGAGCTTCAAGTCGGGGAAGGAGCGTGGAGTTCTTGAAGGTATTGACGGCAATCGTTGAGACACGACGCATCGGCGTTGGCTTGATTTCTCCTAGATGATATCCGCACCCCCCCAGAGCAACAAAGAGGGGGATCAGTAGCAGGTATCGAAAGTTCAGAATCATGGCGATAGAGGAGTCCTCTGCGGGGGTGTCTGGGAAGGAGGCTCCTGCAAGGGAATAGGCTGTGTGTCGCGCAGATCACCCTTCATCTTGGGTTGAGGTAAAGGTAAGGCCTCCTCCGGTACGATATCCTTTTTCGGAGGACCGTCATAATTTGCAAGGGCTGCAGACTCGACTTGTGCCTGGAGACGACGGCGCTCGGCGAGACGCTCTCCATTCTCAGGGCGCTCCTGCCCGACGCGCAATGCATCCTCCCCATACAGGGCCTTGAGTTCATCAAGTCGACTCTTCGCCGCAGTCGCCTCTTCAGTCTGGGGAAAGCGACGAATGACATCATTGTAGTAAATAGAGGAAGCCTTGAAATCCTTGTTAAAATCATAGAAACGGGCGACGCGCAATGTGTCGGCAGATTCTTTTGAGAACATGCTCTTCATGTTCTCTCCGGCCTGTTGGACTTTTTCACTATTGGGGTATTGCAGAAGAAAATCCTGATAGTTGTTCTGGGCTTGCTTGAGAGCGGAAAGATCCTGGGACTTACCCGTCATCCCGAGTTGCTGATAGACATATCCGACCTGATAGGCTGCGGAATCACAGGCAGAGCTGTTCGGATACTTGTCGAGGACCTTCTGATAGGCGGCGATCGCCTCCTGCGCCTTACCCTGTTTCTGAAGAGCCAGACCGAGATTGAATTGCGTAATCGCGGCGTGCTTGCTGTAGGGAGAAACCTTGAGGATCGACGTGTACATCTCCTCGGCCTTCTCCATGGAGGGAACCAGCGGAATACCAAGGAACTTCACCTTGAGTCCCTTCAGGTAGGCATTGGCAATAGTGATCTGATCCGCCACCGACTCCTCGAAATTCGGAGTCTGGGGATATTTCTTCAGGAGGGTCTCGTATTCCTTGAATGCGGAATCAAGGGCGCCCTTGTTATTGAGCTGCTTGGCCAGCTTGAACTGTGCCTCGGGTGCCTCCTTGCTCTTCGGATAGGTCTTGGCAATGAAGCGATAGGTTGTGATCGCCTTCTCAGTGTCTCCTGAGGAAACCAGTGAATCAGCGGCGGCAAGGTGGTCAGCGGCTGTGCCGAAGGAAATCAGTGTGTTGGTGATGGCCTCAGACTTTACAAGTCCCTCGGACTCGGCATGCAGTCTTGTCACAAGCAGAGCGCAGGCAACTGCAGGGATAGCCATGAAAAGCGTCCCAAAGCGAGCTGGAGTGAATCCGTTTATTCTCATCCGAAAGAGGAACGCTAGAGAATAGCCCCCTACAGCGTCAAGGTTGCCTGTCGCTTCTTAAACAAAACCATGAAATCGCAACGGGATGACGGGTCAAAAAAACAGCTCCTTCCAACGGTAGAGCAATCTGCTATTCTCTCAGTATCACTATGGCCACGAAATCCTCAAAAGCACCAAAGATCGGTCAGAAAAAAGATCATCGCTCCATGATCTCGGAGGCCTACATGGCTACACTCCAAAAAGAGGGTCACGCACCGGTCTCGGTCCACCGTTTTTGTGAGGATCTGGGTATCTCGGAGAAGGATTTCTACATGGCATTTCCCAATCTGGATGCTGTGGAGAAGCACTTCTGGAAAGCATGGATTGAATCGATCTTCGCCGCCGTTTCCTCTGGCAAAGAGTGGAGTTCGTTCTCGGCCAAGGAACGCTACCTTGCATTCCTCTTTGCCTTCACCGGGGAAGCGCTGGAACACCGCTCCCTGCTGGAGCAGCGCTTCGGAAAACTGACCCTGCTCTGCCGCCCGACATCCCTCGACAGCTTGAAAAACAGCTTCAAGGATTTTGCCAGTGATCTCATCCATCACGGAATGGATCAGGGAGAAATCGCCCATCGCGGAGCACTCGGGAATCTTTATCCTGAGGTTCTCTACATTCACTGGCGTAGTGTTCTCGAGTATTTCCTCAAGGACGATAGCCAGGGATTCGAGCGGACGGATGCCTTCATCGAGAAGACAGTCGAGTTTGCCTTTGATTTGCTTCGCACCCAGGCCATAGATTCCGCAGCAGATCTAGCCCGCTTTCTTCTTCCTCAGATCGCCCACTTCGGGGGGAGGAATTGAAAAAAAAGACCGCTATTTCCGAGTCTCAAGTTGGGAGTAAAACTGCGAAAAAAACATCCCAGAAATCGATCCGTAGCACACCGATCAGCCGCATGGCGGCCCTTGGAGGCACGGGAGCCAAGGTCGGGATCAATTATCTCAAGTACTACGGGAAGCGCGCCTTGGCCGGAGGAAGCGATTCCTCTCAGGAGGCTCATGCCCGGGAACTCGACGAACAGAACGCCTCCACGATCTATGACACCTTCAGCAAGCTGAAGGGTGGCCCGCTGAAGCTGGCCCAGATGCTCAGCATCGATAAGAACCTCCTCCCCCGCGCCTACGCCGATCAATTCGTGCAGGCTCAGTATTCTGTCCCCCCCCTCTCCTACCCTCTCGTGGTTCGCACATTCCAACGGGACTTTGGAAAGGAACCCCTCGATCTATTCGACACATTCGGTCGTGAGGCGGCTAGCGGTGCCTCGATCGGTCAGGTTCACAAGGCCTCCCAAAAGGGAAAGGATTACGCCGTGAAAGTGCAGTATCCAGGGGTAGCGGAGAGTCTCAAGAGTGACTTGCGTGTCGTGAAACCGATTGCGCTCAGGGTGCTCGGTCTACGCGAACGCGATGTGGATCAGTATTTCCGTGAGGTCGAGACACGTCTCCTCGAAGAGACCGACTACACCATGGAGCTGGAGCGTTCACTCCATCTCTCGAAAGCCTCAGCTCATCTGGAGAATATCCGTTTTCCGAAGTATCACCCGGAACTCTCTTCCCGACACATTCTCACCATGGAGTGGATCGATGGAGAACCTCTTGACCGCTTTGCTGATGGCAAAGCCTCTCAGGCAGAACGCGATCTCATCGGACAGGCGCTGTGGGATTTCTACAGTCATCAGGTCCATGAGTTGAATCTTTTTCATGCCGATCCTCATCCGGGAAACTTCCTAGTCTCAGAGGATAATCTCTGCGTGCTCGATTTCGGATGCACCAAGCAGATCACTCAGGAGTTTTACCGAAAGCAGTTTCGATTCCTGGATCCGAATCTCCCCGGAAACCCTGCACTCCTCGAGGAAGCACTCCGAGATCTGGATGTGATCATCAAGAGCGATACGGAAAAGGAAATCTCCCAGATCATGACACTCTGCCGCACATGGCTCGATCTCCTCGCATTACCCTTCCGCTCAGGCACCTTCGACTTCGGTGATGCAGGGTTCCTGAAGGCGATTTACGACATGGGAGAAGAGAACCGAAAAGCCGATCATCTCCGGACGATGAAGGGGCAGCGTGGATCACCCGACACGATCTATGTGAATCGTGCTTTCTTCGGACTCTATAGCCTCCTTGGAAGGCTCCGCTCCAGGGTCAACGTCTCTCTTCCCGACTGGCTGAAATAGAAGATCTCCCTAGAACTTGACCCCTGCGGACCAGAAGACGTTCTGACTGACCAGATCTGAGTTACCTGCTTCAGCGTTGTAGAAGAAAGAAGTGTTCCACTTCTTTTCGAACTCCACGGTGAAGCCGACTCCCGTGTAGAGGAAGTCCCGGATCGGGGTAGCGCTCCAGTTGCTGAAGGTCGGACTGGTTCCCCCGAGGCTACCGCTGATGGCGTAGGGGTTCTGCATGAACTCGTGCTGCCAGTTGAGCGAGATCTGAGGCACAACCACGATATTCCTGCCTGCCAGCCAGTTATAGGCCGCATGCGCGCCGACGCTTGAGAGCATGCTGGAGCTGATCCAGCCTCCCGAGTTGAAGTTCAGACTCTGTGCTCCGGTTTCATTCACCGAGTTGACTCCCAGATAGGTGTACTGGAGGGAGGCTGTCGGTCCGTATATGAAATTTCCCCTTCTCAAATCATATCCTCCGCC